>Ga0209758_1000023_pt1 | contig 612453 bp, 575 predicted proteins | sample AraplaMF_Col_mMF_FD_184258 | JGI IMG/M metagenome (GOLD analysis project Ga0209758, IMG submission 184258) | Arabidopsis root microbial communities from the University of North Carolina, USA - plate scrape MF_Col_mMF (SPAdes) (version 2) | ecosystem: Host-associated > Plants > Roots >... | reverse complement strand
GAGGACCGGGTTGAACATACCTCTGGTGTACCTGTCGTCGTGCCAACGGCGCAGCAGGGTAGCTATGTATGGACGGGATAACCGCTGAAAGCATCTAAGCGGGAAGCCTCCCTCGAGATAAGATTTCATCGAGCGGTCGTAGACCACGACCTTGATAGGCCGGATGTAGAAGTGCGGTAACGCATGGAGCTAACCGGTCCTAATTGCTCTTTTCGCACTTGAAGAGTCCCACCATCAACGACAGCCTTGGGCTGGTGTTGACGGCGGATGATCAAGTCGACGCCAGATACTACAACGTTACAAAGTGCACGATTTTAGAACCATTTCTCGACGTACACCGGCTTCATTGCCTGGTGGCCATAGCGTCGGTGTCCCACCCGATCCCATCCCGAACTCGGCCGTGAAACCCGACAGCGCCGATGGTACTATCGCTTAAGCGATGGAAGAGTAGGTCGTCGCCAGGCATTGTAGCTGGTGTGCGCAGAGAAATAGTTGAACCCATTCACACATGTCGGCCGCTCCTCCCCCCTCCTATGGGGCGGTCGGCGCTTGGCGCGGGATGGAGCAGCCCGGTAGCTCGTCAGGCTCATAACCTGAAGGTCGCTGGTTCAAATCCAGCTCCCGCAACCAAATTCAAAAAGCCCGCTTGTCGCAAGACCAGCGGGCTTTTTGCTGTTTGGCGGCTTGCGAGCGCAATATGGCCGGTCCAAAGTCCGCGTATGACTTCGTCCCCCGGCAAACCTGAGCGTATGGAGAGACGGCGGGAGATCGGCAACCGAACGGTTTCCGGGCCGCGCGTAGCGCCTTATCATCGCGGCCCCGACTATTTGATCGCCCACGCCTGTTTCGGCTGTCGGAAGACGTGGAAGCGCTCTCCCGAACCTACCCATTCCTGCCCCGAATGCGAAAAGCCGTTGGCGATGATGGGCCGAAGCTTCCGTGCGCCGTCCAACCGCAAACAGGATCAGTGGGAAAAGGTGCAGCGTCTCTGGGATGCCGGTTTTCGGTTCTGGAGCTATCGAAGTTTCCCGGATGCAGAGCCTTATCCGGATAGCTTAGGAGAGGTGGATGACTTCATTCGCCGCAATCGCGACCATCCGATGAGGATCAAGGGTCTCAACGGTTTGCTAACGATCGAATAGCACCGCCAGGATAGAAGCCAGGTCCCCGCTACTAGCGAACTCCCGTCATACCGGATGGGCAGCGATCTCTTCGCCGATCGACGGCTTCATCGCGGCCCGCTTCCGGATCCACTCCCGCGCCGGCTCCTCATAGAACAGGAACAGGGCGACCGATACGGCGATCAGGATCGGATATTGCAGCGCGAGCATCGCCTTGGACGATCCAAGCAGCGCCAGCACCGCGAAATGAACCGGTTGATGCATCAGGTACAAAGCGTAGCTCGCGGCACCCAATAGGACGAGCCACCGGACACTCAAGGCGCGGGCGAAGCGGGAGTGCCGGTCGCCGGCGATCGCCATGATCAACAGCGCCGACATCGCGGTCGCGAACGCGGCAATGCGCGGTGAGGTGGCGACGGCCAAGCCCGCGACCAGCAGCAAGGCGATCGGCCAGGCGGGTATCCGCACCCTATGACCCCGGAGATGCAGTTCGGCGACGACTATGCCGATCAGGAATTCGGGCAGGCGGAGCAAGGGCACCGGCGTCCACTTCATCCAGGCGAACAATGCGAACTGGTTGTCGATCAGCGCCGAACTGCCGGTGATTGCGGCGAACGCGAGCAAGACGACGATCAGCGCTAATAAAGATCCGCTTCCCAGCTTCTCGGCCGGGCGCGAGAGGAGCGGGAAGCAGAGGTAGAAGAAGAATTCGACCGACAGCGTCCAGGTCGGCATGTTCCAGTCGTTCCAGCCGAGCGCACCATTGGGAATCCACCAATGCAGCAGCAGGAATTGCGGCACATCGGCCCAGCCCTTGAGCGTCGCGAATGGCAGCATCGCCAGCACCGCGAGCAAGTACACCGGATAGAGCCGGGCGAAGCGCGCGATCCCGAACCTTTTGAGTTGCTCCGGCCTGGCGATCCTGCCGCGATAGGTCAGGTGCAGGATGAAGCCCGACAGCACGAAGAAGAAAGTAACGCCAAGATAACCATTCAATAACAACGTCTTGATCGGCGTGACGACGTGCGGGCTGGCGGCCGCGAACGCTGCACCCGAATGATAGAGGACGACAGCGAAGGCGGCGAAGAAGCGGATGCTGGTGAGCGGTCCGATCAGATCGGCGCCGCCGGTGCGGTTCGACACATTGCCCCCCTCTCAATCCGACGAGGCATCGCGCGCGGTGTGGTCGATGGCAAGCGATATGGCGCTGGCATTTCGCCCTGGTGGCGCCTTATACCAAGGTGCGCAAACGCCGTCCTCATGGGTCAGCGTCTGCGCACCTTGGTATTACGCGGCGCGGCCTTTCCGGACGGCCGTTCGTGCACCGCCGATCAACCGCAAGCCGACAAGTTCCTCCATGCTCGAATAGCCCAGGCCGAGATGGTCGGGCCGCACCGCCATGGCTGCCATCAGCCCGATCGTGCCGGCCTTGAGCCCAGTGCGCACCACGCGGCCCCAGCGCAGCGCCGATTCCCAGCGGATCATCCTCAGACTGTCCGCATCAACCTCTCGCGTAGCGATGAAATGCGCCTGCAGTGCGCCGATCGTGTTGCCCAGCCGTTCGAGCATTTCGCGGTCCGGCACGGGCACGGCGCGCATCAAATGCTCGACGATCAGCTTGGCTCCAACCTCCGCATCGTCGAGCCCTTCGGCCGCATAGCTTTCCGCGAGCACGCGCATTGCGTTGGTGCTCATCGTTACGGCATAAAGCTGCGACGCCCCGCCACCATGTTTGCGGTAGAGCAGCAGCGGATCGTCGATCCGCGCGATTCCGCCCTGGCGCGCCATGCGATGATAGAGGTCGAAATCCTCGGCATAGAGACAATCGGGTCGGGTGAACTCGCCATCGGGCGAAACGCGGTCGCGGCGCAGCATGACGGTCGACCAGACCAACGGATTTTCGATCCATAACAGCCATTCGACCAGCCGCGGCGTGGTCACTGGCGACTTGATGCTCGACGTGATCGCGCCGTCCTCGAGGATCGCTGCGCTCGCTGCGACCAAGGCGATATCGGGATGCGCGTCGAGAAAGGCGACCTGGCGCTCGAACCGGCCCGGCAGGCAGATATCGTCCTGGTCTAGCCCGGCGATATAGCGCCCGCGCGCCTCGGCGAAGGCGCGGTTGCGGCTGCGCACCGGGCCGGCATTCTGCTCGGCCGCAATCACGCGAAGCCGTGGGTCGGGGCAGGCGCGCAACAGATCGCGCGTCCCGTCGGTCGAGCAATCGTCGACCACGATCACTTCGAAATCAGTGAAACTCTGCGCCCATAGACTGTCGAGCGTCTCCCCAATCAGCGTCGCGCCGTTATAGGCGGCCATCACCACGCTGACGGTCGGGTTGGCTTGCGCGCCGCTCATGCCACGGCTCTCTGTTGCTCGCCCAGCACCTGATCGACGATCATCTGGCCGACATCGTTCTGCCATTGCCACAGGCCGTTGGCCTGGCCGCGGAAGCTCGCCTCGCCGCCCATCCGGCCCCACGGCACGAACCCTGCCGCCAGGCCGATGCCGAACGCGCCGGGGATCGGCTGGTCGTGGGCATCGAGGATGCGGCAATAGCGGTCGACCATCGGCCGTCCGGCATGCGCCGCGAGGGCAACCGGCGTTCCGTCGGCTTCGAGCAAGGACAAAGCGCGGGGGCGATAGCCCAAAGCGGCGATCACCAGATCGGCATTCTCGACGAGTCTCCGCGCCTCGTCATCGTCGTCGGCAATCTGGTGTACCGCGACGCGGGGATCGGGTACGCGGCCATCGACCTGCAGCATGCGCAGCACGAGCTCGCGTGCTTCCAGCCGGAAGCCACCCAGGCGATAGACGAACCCCGATACCGGGCAGATGTCGTCGGGGCCGAAATCGGTGAACTTGTCCGCTCGCGCCGCGGCCTCGCTATGGTAGAATGGCCGCAGCGGCCGGCGATGGAGCAGCGTGATGCCGCCCGCGCCGAAGGCGATCCCGGGACGGCTGCGCAACAGCAACGCGACGCTGGCGAGCGCGCTGGTCGAGCCGCCGATAACGACCACTTTCGGATTGCGTTTGCTGCGCAGCAAATCTGCCGCGCGATCGAGCCCACCCAAAGCGAGCAATTCGTCGGACTGGATCAGCCGGCCGTCGGCGAGGCGATGCAATGGCGCGCCCGCGACGTCGCACGCGACCAGCTCGTCGAGCGGTTGGTGCCCGCCGGTCGCGATCACGATGCTCTGCGATCGCCGCTCGCTCTCGCTACCATCAGCCAACCGCCGCAGCCGCGTTGCCCAGCCACCTTGCGGCGAGCGCCGCGCTTCGATCACTTCATGCCCGGTCGCGACGTTCCCGCCATAGGCCGCGACGATCGCGCCTAGCCGGTCGCCGGTTACGCGCAGCAACGGGCCGGCGTCGACTAGTGGTACCCCGAGCGCGTCGGCGAACCTGGCGACTTGTCGCGCCGCCGGATGGTCGATCAGCGCCGCGATCTCCGGGTGCGGATTGTTCCTGACCGCCGATAAAAAGGTCTCGGCGGTCGAATCCGACGAAATCGCATAGCGCCCCAGCCGTCCGCCACCGAGCGCATCGTCGCGTTCGACCACGGTCAGCCCCGCCCGCGCCAGCGCCACCAGGCGATCCTGTTTCGACGCGGCGGTGAGGAGCGCGGTCCCGGCCGGGCCGCCGCCGACGATCAGCATTGCGTCCGTGTCGCGCGCTCTCGCGGGTGTGCCCTGCGCGCGGATCGCCGCGTTGGCACGCTCTGCGATGTGACGCGCATCGGCTGTGGTCATGCGATCGGAAATGGGGAGCGAGACGATGCGATCGGCGACACGATCGGCAACTGGCGTCGGGCCGACAATGGCATGATCGCGGATCCACGGCTGCTGGCCGAGATGCGGGCTGAAATAGGTGCCGCAACCGATGCCGTCCGCCGCCAGCGCGGCGACGAAGCGGTCGCGGTCGATCCGGTCGGGGAGCAATGCCGGCATGAACTGAAGAGCGCGGCGCGCGCCCTCGACCTTTTGCAAAACCATGCCGTCGATCGTTTCGCGATAGCTGGCTTCGATGTCCGCGCGGCGTGTGGCGACGTCCGCCAATTCGGCGAGCTTCAGCCGCGCCATTGCCGCGACCAATTCGGACATCTTGGCGTTCATTCCCGACATCGCCGCCGAGCGGCTGCCGGCGAAACCGAAATTGGCCATCGCGCGCAGTTCGTCGATCAGGGTCGGATCGCCGCAATGGATCAACCCGCCCTCGGCGACCGCGAAGGTCTTGGTCGCATGCAGCGAATAGACCACCGGGAACGGAGCGCCGGCACCGAACCCCTGGCTCCCGGCATCGATCGTGCCGAGCGAGGCGGCGGCATCCACGACTACGCCGACCTGGTGCCGCCGCATTAGCCAGGCGTAGCGGTCGAGATCGATCGCGTTGCCGAATGTCGCATAGGGTACCACGACCGCGATCTGTCCGGCATGTTTCTGGAGCAGGCGCTCCTCGGCGGCGGGGCACATCGACCAGTCGTCTGGGTCGATATCGGCGAGTAGCGGGGTCAGTCCGCACCATTCGGCGGCCTGGGCAGTCGCGGCGAACGTGAAGGCCGGCATCAGCGCGAGCTTGCCGGTGCCGCGCTCGCGTCCCGCTGCCTGACGAATTGCCAGCATCAGCCCCAGCGTCGCGTTGGCGACGCCAAGGCATGCACCCTCGCCGCCGAATAGATTGTCGGTCGCTTCCGCTTCGAATGCGCGCAGTTCCGGCCCGTTGTTCGAATAAATGCCCGATTGCTCGACGCGCGTCAGCACGTCGAGATGCTCGCTGAGGCGCGGCGGGTTGGGGTCGACCAGCGGGTAGCGAAGCTGAACCATGGCCGTCCGGCTTAGCAGCAGGGGCCTAAAAACAGGTTACGCTTGGCGGCGGATCGTTACAGCGTTAGCGTTCGCCAGCGAACACCAGGGAGACGCTGGCATGGCGGTCGAATTCCTCCTCAATGGCAAGCACATGTCGTTCGACGGCGATCCCGATACGCCGTTGCTCTGGGTGATCCGCGATCATGCCGGGCTGACCGGCACCAAATATGGCTGCGGCATTGCGCAATGCGGCGCCTGCACCGTCCATCTCGACGGCAAGAACCGGCGCTCGTGCGTCACGCCGATCGATACCGTCGCCGGCAAGACGGTGACGACGATCGAGGGCGTTTCGGGTCCGATCGCCGAAGCGGTGCAAAAGGCCTGGGTCGCGATCGACGTACCGCAATGCGGCTTTTGCCAGTCGGGCCAGGTGATGAGCGCGATCGGACTGCTCGCGCAGAAACCCAGACCGACCGATGCCGATATCGACGCGGGGATGGCGGGCAATATCTGCCGCTGCGCGACCTATGTCCGCATCCGTCAGGCGATTAAAGATGCCGCCGCCGGCGCGAAGGTGTCGGCATGACCGCGCTCGCGACCGACCGTCGCCAGTTCCTTGCCGGCTCCGGGCTGGTGCTCGGCCTGGCGCTGCCGATGCGCGGTGCCAGGGCGATGGCGCCTGCCGGGCCGACCTTTGCGCCCAATGCCTTTGTCCGGGTGTTGCCCGACAATAGCGTCAGCGTCGTCATCAAGCATGTCGAGTTCGGCCAGGGGCCGGCAACCGGCTTGGCGACGATCGTCGCCGACGAGATGGATGCCGATTGGGAGCAGATGCGGATCGAGTTCGCGCCCGCCAACGACCCGCTTTACAAGAATCTGATGTTCGGCACGATGGGCACTGGCGGCTCGACCGCGATGGCCAATAGCTGGCTGCAGATGCGCAACGCCGGCGCCGCCGCGCGCGCGATGCTGGTCGCAGCTGCCGCCAAGACCTGGGGCGTGCCGGCGAGCGAGATCAAGGTTGTCAAAGGCGTCGTCAGCCATGGCGCGAGGAAAGCCAGTTTCGGCGATCTCGCGGCGACCGCCGCGACGATGCCGGTGCCGGACAAGCCTGTGCTCAAGACGCCCGATCAATGGACGCTGATCGGCACTGACGTTCCGAAGATCGACAGCCTGATCAAGTCGACCGGCGCGGCGCAGTTCACGATGGATATCAAGCGCCCGAACATGGTCGTTTCGGTGATCCAGCACCCGCCCGCTTTCGGCGGCAAGGTGAAGGCGGTCGACGACAAGGCGGCGCTGGCGGTTCCCGGCGTGGTCGCGGTCAAGGCGATCCCGCAAGGCGTGGTGGTCTATGCCAAGGACACTTATGCGGCGATGAAGGGCCGCAATGCGCTCAACGTCGACTGGGACTTGAGCCAGGCCGAGACGCGGTCGACCGAGACGATGCTGCGTGACTATTTGGCGCAGGCGGCGAATCCCGGCACGCAATGCGAAGCCAATGGCGACGCGGCCAAGGCGCTGGCGGGCGCCGCCAAGACGATCGAGGCGACCTATGTCTTCCCGTTCCTGGCGCACGCGCCGATGGAACCGATGGACGCGGTGATCGAGCCCAAGACGGGCGGCGCCGATTTCTGGTGCGGCAGCCAGTTCCAGGTCGGCGACACGCGAGCGGTGGCAGGCGTGCTCGGCGTGCCGTTCGAGGGCATGACGCTCCACGAACAATATGCAGGAGGCAGCTTCGGCCGCCGCGCTACGCCCGATATGGGCCACGCAGTCGAGTCCGCCCAAGCGGTCAAGGCGCTGGGCGGCACCCAGGCGGTCAAGCATATGTGGACGCGCGAGAACGACATTACCGGCGGCCGCTATCGCCCGTTGATGGTCCACAAGGTGCGCGGCGGGATCGATGCCAAGGGCGCGATCGTTGCGATCGATGCGATCACCACCGGCCAGTCGTTCATGATCGGCACCCCGTTCTTCGACGCCAAGGAGCCATTCGACGACGCGATGGTCGAGGGGCTGACCAAATCGGCTTATGGATTCCCCAATCTCAGGGTCGGCGTCAACGTGACGAAGAACGGCGTGCCGACCTTGTGGTGGCGCTCGGTCGGCAACACGCACACCGCTTATGTGATGGAGACGTTCCTCGACCGCCTGATCGAGCTCGGCAAACAGGACCCTATCCAGGCGCGGCTCGCGCTGATGAAGGAGGAGCGCGCGAAGACCGTGCTCAAGCGCGTCGCCGAGCTTGCTGGTGGCCTGACCGCCAAATCGGGCCGTGCCCGCGGTGTCGCTTTTCACAAGAGCTTCGGATCCTTTGTCGCGCAGATCGCCGAGGTCTCGGTCGGGGCCGACGGCCTGCCCAAGGTCCACAAGGTCTGGGCGGCGATCGATTGCGGCGTGCCGATCAATCCCAACGTCATGCGCGCGCAAGTCGAAGGCGGGATCGGCTATGGTCTCGGCCACGCGCTTTACGCCGAGATCACGCTGGGCGAAGGCGGGGTGGTGCAGCAGTCGAACTTCGACACCTATCGATCCTTGCGCATCGGCGAGATGCCTGATGTCGAGGTGGCGATCATCAAGTCGACGGCGGATCCGACCGGAATCGGCGAGCCCGGTCTGCCGCCGGCCGCGCCCGCGGTCGCCAATGCCTGGCGCCGACTGACCGGCAAGGTGGTGGACCGGTTGCCCTTCGCGCATCCGTCGAACCTCGCGGCGCTGGGAGGGAAGGCATGACGATGATCTCGCTCCCGCGCTTCGGCATCCTCGCCCTGATCGCTTCGGTGATCATCCTGCCGCTATCGATCGCCCGTGGCGGCGAGGCATCGGGGTTGAAGCCCGCCAGCGCCTTTGCCGGCATTGCCGACCGCAACGCGCGATCGGCGGCGATCTTCACCGAGATGGGCAAGGTGCTGATGTCGCCGCGCTGCCTCAATTGCCATCCGCGCACCGACAGCCCGACTCAGGGCGATGCGATGCTGCTTCATTCGCCGCCGGTGACGCGCGGGCCGGACGGGTTCGGTGCTGCTGGTATGGAATGCGCGACCTGTCACGGTCCGCGCAACGCCGCGTTCGGCAATGGCGGTGGATCGGTCCCGGGCAACCCCAAATGGCATTTGGCGCCGCGCTCAATGGCCTGGCAGGGCCTGTCGCTTGGCCAGATCTGCGCGGTGATCAAGGATTCGACGAAGAATGGCGGGCTCAGTCTCGAGCAGATCGTCGAGCACAATGGCAAGGACGACCTAGTCGGCTGGGGCTGGAAGCCGGGGCCGGGCCGCGTACCGGCGCCGGGAACGCAGGCCGAATTCGGGGAGCTTACCAAGGCTTGGGTGGAGAGCGGCGCCAGCTGTCCAAAATAGTTACGTCATGCCGGACTTGTTCCGGCACCCAACGTGCAACAACGGAAGGATTCCGTGGTGGAGGGTTGGACCCCGGAACAAGTCCGGAGTGACGGTGGATAATGCTGCACCCCAGCCCGCAGCAAATGCTGACTTGACCAAACCGGCAACCCGACTCAGGATGGCGTCATGACAAGCACCGATCCGGCCGCGTTCTTTCGCGAGCTGTTGGGCGAATGGGAGAAGATGGCCAACAAGGTCGGCGGCGACTTCGCCCGCTCCGACGAATTCACCCGTGCGATGCACGGCGCGACCGCCGCGACGATGAGCACGCAGGAAGCGATCAGCGCGATGATGACCCGCGCGCTCGCCGCCGCCAACATGCCGAGCCGGACCGAGATCGAGGATCTGTCGGCGCGGCTGGGGCGGATCGAGGACCAACTTGGCCGGATCGAGGCGGCGCTGGGGGGCAAGTCCGACCGACCCGAACGGCCCAAGCCGAGCCGCACCCGCAAGCCGCCGGAGAAGAAGAGCTGAGCCCGTTGCCCGCCCGTATTCCTGCGAACGCAGGAATCCAGGGTCACGGGCGAGTCGCTTGCGGCTCTCGACCTCCGCGGGCGCAGGGGCACGACTGAGTGGCGACCGCCGCCTTCGACGTCCTCGACGGCGCCGCGCGCGAGTTCGAACGCGCGATGCAGCGCAATCTCAAGGGCCTCGATTACTTCCAGACCAGCGGCCCGACGCTTGGTGCGACGCCCAAGGACGTGCTGATCGAGCGTGGCACGATGCGGCTCTATCATTATCACCCGCGCACCGACGACGTGTACCGGGTGCCGCTGTTGCTCGTGATGGCGACGACCAATCGCGGCTATATCTTCGACATGGTGCCGGGGCAGAGCCTCGTCGAATATCTGCTCGACGCCGGGTTCGACGTGTTCATGCTCGACTGGGACGCGCCGCGCGCCGATGAGCGCAACCTCAGCCTCGAAAGCTACGTCCTCGATTTCCTGCCGACCGCGATCGCGCGGGTGAAGGCGGAGAGCGGCGAGGATGAGGTGACTGTCGTCGGCTATTGCTTCGGCGGCGTGCTGTCCTTGCTCTGGGCCGCACTCCATCCCGATAGCGGGCTCGCCAACCTCGTCACGTTCACCACGCCGGTCGATTTCTCGAAGATGGAGATGTTCCAGAGCTGGGCCGACCGCCGCTTCTTCGATGTCGATCGGCTGGTCGACACGTTCGGCAATTGCCCGGGCGATTATCTCTACACCGCGTTCGACATGCTACGCCCCGGTCAGCGCGCCGCGGGCAACATCCGGCTCTATGACAATCTGTGGAACGACGATTTCGTGAAATCGTATCGCATGTTCGACCGCTGGTCGGCCGATATCCTGCCCCTGGCGGGCGAATATTTCCGCCAGACGACCAAGAAACTGATGTGGGGCAACGAGTTGATCGATGGCACGCTGGAGGTCGGCGGACGCCGCGTCGATCTCGGCGACATCGTCGTGCCGTTCCTCCATGTCGCCGCCGAGCACGATCATATCGTCCCGACCGCCGCCTCGGCGCCGCTGGTCGGGATGGTCGGATCGACCGACAAGAACGAGATCATGCTGAAGGGCGGGCATGTCAGCCTGGTCGCCGGCGGTAACGCGATCAAGCGGCTCTGGCCCAATCTGGTGGAGTGGCTGGGGGTGCGATCGACATGAGCCATGCCATCCGCCGCTTCCGCGCCGACGATGCCGAGGCGATGGTCGCTTTTGCCCGATCGCTGCCCGAACACGATCTGCTGTTCCTCAGCCGCGATGTGCGCGAACCGCGCGTCGTCGCCGCTTGGCTCAAGGCGATCGAGGAAGGCGAGATCGACAGCCTGATCGCCGAGGACGGCGGACAGATCGTGGCGACCGCCGCTCTGGTCCGCGATCCGCTGAGCTGGAGCGCGCATGTCGGCGAAGTGCGCCTGCTGGTCGCGCCCGGGCGACGCGGCGCGGGGCTTGGCAGCGACCTGCTCCAGGGCGTTTTCATGATCGCCAAGGAGCGCGGGCTCGGCAAGCTGGTCGCCCGGATGACGGTCGATCAGACAGGGTCGATCGCGCTGTTCGAAGGCGTGGGATTCCGCGCCGAGGCGATGCTCAAGGATCAGGTTCGCGGGACCGATGGCCGCAGCCACGATGTCGCGATCCTGAGTTACGACGCTGCAAGGGTGGCGGCGCTCCATGCTGCAACGGGGATCGAATGAGGGGGCGGCGCGTAGGTGCCGGATGAAAAACAACATGTCACACACTGAAACCCAGACCAAGGCGCCCTCGGCGCTGCTCGCATTGACCGAATTGCCCCGTGCGCTCGTCGAACTCGGCGCGCTGCCCTGGGCCGCCCCGCTGCTGGCGACCGCCCCGCGCGGCGATGGCCATCCGGTGCTCGTGCTGCCGGGGTTCGTCACCAGCGATCGCTCGACCACCATCCTTCGCGGCTTTCTCAATGGGCAGGGCTATGACGCGCATGCCTGGGAACTTGGCCGCAACCTCGGACCCAAGGCGATCGGGCATCAGGGCGAGAAGCTGATCGCGCGCATCCTCGAAGTGCATCAGGCGACTGGCAAGAAAGTCAGCTTGGTCGGATGGAGCCTGGGCGGAGTGATGGCGCGCCTCGTCGCCAAGCGTATTCCGCACGCGGTGCGCCAGGTCATCACCCTGGGCTCGCCTTTTTCGGGCAGCCCCAAGGCGTCGAACGTCTGGCGCGCCTATGAAATGTTCACCGGGCAGAAGGTCGACGACGCGCATACCAGGTCGCAACTGAACGAGGTTTCCGCTCCCCCGCCGGTCCCCTCCACAGCGATCTATTCGCGCGCCGACGGCGTGGTCGCGTGGCAGAATTGCTGCGAGGAAGTCGGCCCGACCAGCGACAATATCGAAGTCTATGGCAGCCATTGCGGCCTGGGGATCAACGCCAGCGTGCTCTACGCGGTGGCGGACCGGTTGGCGCAGGCGGAGGATGACTGGCACCCGTTCGAACGCAAGGGGTTGCGGGCCCTGGTGTATCCGTCTGCGGGGCATGCTTAGATAACTACGTCGTCACCCCGGCCTTGTGCCGGGGTCCACTGTGCCACAAGCGCTGGGGTTGCGGCTCTGTGGATGCCGGGACAAGCCCGGCATGACGATTGATCTGCAGGCGTGGGTTACACCTACTTCTTCGCTTCCCCAACCGCATCCCGCCCAAACTGCAGGATCATTTCCCCAACTTCGCGCGCATGCGCCAGCGCGCGCGCACCCTGCTGCTTGAGATACTCGCCCTGAATTTTCGCCACTTCGGCTGGGTTCTTCGCCCCGGCCGCCGCACGCATGGCGGCGAAGGCCTGGCGGGTATTCTCCTCGGCATGTTCGAGCATCTTCATGCTGACCGCCGAACCCTGCTTGGCGATCTTCTCGCCCGAGGCCTTCAGCTTCTCGCCCGATTTCTTGAGGTTCTCGCGCGCGCCCTCGACGCGGTCGGCGGCCGTTTTGGCGCCGCCGGCAACCCTGTCGGTGGCATCCTTAGCCGCCTTCGCCGCGCGGTCGGCGGCCTTTTTGGTCGCGTCGGCGGCCTTGTCCGCCGCGTCCTTGGCGCGTTTCGCACCCTTGTCGATCGCGTCCTTGACTTTCTTCGCCATCATTTCGCTCCTTTGGCACGAGGTGCCCGCTTGGCGGCGGGTTTGGCAAGGGGTTTGGGCTTGGCCTCCACGCGCGGTTTCGCCGCGGCGCGGGGTTTGGGCGCCGGCTTGTTCTCGTTGGCCGGCTTGGCGGCTGGCTGCGTCGCCGCGGCTTTCAGCTCCTCGAACGAGTTGCGCAGCGCCTGCGCATAATTCTCCGGATCTGGCAGCATGTCGCGATCGGCGGTGAACGAGACCGCGATCGTGTCGCCGTACGAATAGACCGGGTTGATCAGCCCCATAGAGTCGAACACCGGCGCGGTGCCGTACATCGCCAGCATCTTCGCGCCGCAGAAATAGAGCGGCACGCGCGGGCCGGGGATGTTGGTGACGACGCAGTTGAACGCGGGGGCGTGCATGTTGGCGGCGCCGACCCGCGTGTAGAGCCGCGCCCCGAGTCCAGCGAGGCCGGACGGGATCAGCTTGGAATAATCCGCCAAGGTCCGCGCGCCGACCGCATTGGTCATCGCCTTCGAATTGACCGCCTCGCCATGGACAAAACGCAGCCGCTCCAGTGGATCGGCGATTTGGGTGCCGAGCCCGACAACCATCGCCGACACCAGATTGCCCAGCGCCGCCTTCTCCCCTTCCTGGCGCACCGAGATCGGCGCCATCGCGGTCAGCGTCTCCTTGGGCAATTCGCCCTTATCGAGCAGGTACGAGCGCAGCGCCCCGCCGACCACCGTCAGGATGACGTCGTTGACCGTCGCGTCGGGCACGACGTCCTTGACGGCGCGCACCTCGGCCAGCTTGAACGGTACCGCGTCCCACACGCGATGCGCGCCAACCTTGCCGTTGAACCGCGTATTGGGCGCGGCACGGGTGTTCTTGAGGGAAACGTCACCCTTGCCCGCCTGCACCGCGAGCTTGGCCATGCCGGGCAGCGAGCGGCCGATCGTCTCGGCGATGCGCATCGGCTGGAGCAGATTGTTGAAATAGCTGCGGGTCAGCAGATCGGCGACGCGCGGCATGTTCTCGGGTTCCCAGGTGTCGGGCTTGTCGGGTTCGGCCATCCCTGGATCGAGATCGTGCACGGCGGCCGACATTTCGACTCCTGACATGCCGTCGATCGCGGCGTGATGGACCTTGGAGACCAGCGCGAAGCAGCCGGGCGGCAAACCGGGGATGTTGTCGAGACCCTCGACCACGGTGAATTCCCACAATGGCTTCGACAGGTCGAGCGGCCTCGCATGGAGCCGCGCGACCTGGATGCAGAGCTGGCGCCAGTCGCCGGGCTTGGGCAGCGCGATGTGGCGGACATGGAATTCGAGGTCGAATTCGGGATCCTCGATCCAGTAAGGATGGTCGACATCGAACGGCACGCGGACCAGCCGCTGGCGGAAACTGCGCGCGCCCTGCAGCCGGCTGGCAATGAAGCGGAGGATGTCCTTGAACCGCACGAACCCGCCGGGCGCGGTCGACGGATCATAGATGCCGACCGATCCGATATGCATCGGGGTGTGCGGAGTCTCGAGATAGACGAACGACGCATCCTGCGCGCTCAATTGCTGCATCAGGCCCTCTCCTCGTGCGCCGGCGCTGGCCGGTCGAGGAGAGAGCGTATCATGGGGAAGGGCAGGGGGCGAATCGGCAAATTCCCTCTCCCTTTGGGAGAGGGAAGGGGCCCGCTCGGCGTAGCCGAGTGGGAAGGGTGAGGGTGGTCATGCTGGCTCCCACCCTCACCCTTCCGGCGCTTCGCGCCTCCCTACCTCTCCCAAAGGGAGAGGGAGTTTTCGCTACGCCGCCACTTGCTCCAGCTTCTCGCTGGCTTCCATCCACACCGTCTCGGCCGCTTCGATCTTCGCCTCGACCTCGGCGCGGCGCTTCATCAACTCGGTCATCGTCAGCTTGGCGAACTCCGCCGCGGCGGAGGACGGATCGAACATCGCGCGGTCGATCGCGCTGCGCTGCTCGGTCAGCCTGGCCAGTTCCGCTTCAGCCGCCTTGGCCGCCTTGCGCAGTCCCTGGCTTTGCTCGCGCGCTTCGGCGGCGGCGCGGCGGGCGTCCTTGCGGCTGACCTTGGCCTCGGACGATCCCTCGCTCGCATTGTCCTTGGCCAGCACGAAGGCGATATAATCGTCCAGGCTGCCGTCGAAATCGGACGCGGTGCCGTTGTCGACCAGCACCAGCCGGTCGGCGCTCATCTCTAGCATGTGGCGGTCGTGGCTGACGATCACCACCGCGCCCGAATAAGCGTTGAGCGCCTGAACCAGTGCTTCGCGCGCATCGACGTCCAAATGGTTGGTCGGTTCGTCGAGGATCAGCAGATGCGGCGCCTCGCGCGTGATCAGCGCCAGCGCCAGCCGCGCGCGCTCGCCGCCCGACAATTTGCCGACCATCGTCGTCGCCTTGTCGCCCGAAAAGCCGAACCGGCCGAGCTGCCCGCGCACCGCGCCCGGCGTCGCACCCTTCATGACTCGCGTCATGTGCTGGAGCGGGGTGTCGCCGCTATCGAGCTCCTCGACTTGGTACTGGGTGAAATAGCCGACCTTCATCTTGCCGGTCGCGGTCATCGCGCCGTCCATCGGCGCGAGTTGCGCGGCGAGCAGGCGCGCGAGCGTCGTCTTGCCGTTGCCGTTGCGGCCGAGCAACGCGATGCGATCGTCGGGATCGAGCCGCAAATTGAGCTTCTTGAGCACCGGCGTCTCGCCATAGCCGACTGCCGCCATGTCGAGCGTGATCAGCGGCGGCCGCAACTCGCCGGGATTGGGGAAATCGAAGCTCAGCGACGGATCGTCGACGATCTCGGCGATCGGCTGCATCCGCGCGAGCGCCTTGGCGCGGCTCTGCGCCTGCTTGGCGGTCGAGGCGCGCGCCGAGTTGCGGGCGATGTAATCCTGCAGTTTTTCGCGTTCGGCCTGTTGCTTGGCGCGCGCCGAGGCGGCTTGCGCCTGGCGTTCGGCACGCTGGCGCTCGAACGCGTCGTAACCGCCCGGATAGAGCCAGGTCTTGCCGCGTTCGAGATGCAGGATGTGGTCGACTACGTTGTTGAGGAAGTCGCGCTCGTGGCTGACCAGCAGGATCGTCGCGGGATAGGATTGGAGGAAGTCCTCCAGCCACAACACCGCTTCGAGATCGAGGTGGTTCGACGGTTCGTCGAGCAGCAGCACGTCGGGCTGCGAGAAGAGCAGGCTGGCCAACGCGACGCGCATCCGCCAGCCGCCCGAGAAGCTGTCGAGCGGACGATGCTGCGCCTCCTCGTCGAAGCCGAGGCCGACCAGGATGCGCGCGGCACGCGAGGGCGCGGTATGCGCGTCGATCGCGTTGAGCCGCTCGTGGATCTCGCCCAGTCGGTCGGGGTCGTGGCTGGTCTCGGCTTCATGCATCAGCACGGCGCGTTCGGTATCGGCAGCGAGCACGGTTTCGAACGGCGTCGCGGCACCGGCAGGCGCTTCCTGGGCGATATAGCCGAGCCGGCTGCCGCGCGGCATGTCGACCGATCCGGTATCGGGGTCGAGCATCCCGGCGATCACCCGGACGAGCGTGGTCTTGCCCGCGCCATTGCGGCCGATCAGCCCGACACGGCTGCGCGGCGGCAGCTTGGCGGTGGCGCCGTCGATGATCGTCCGCCCGCCGAGGCGGACCGTGATGTCGGTCAGATTGAGCATGAGGGCCGCGCCTGTAGCAGGCGATGGGGCTCTTGCCTATCCGGCTGGGCGGCCAACGCGTTTTATGTGTGAGGCCCCGCCAAAATATCGTCACCCCGGCCTTGTGCCGGGGTCCAACGGGCGGCAAGCGACGGGCTAGGGGTTCGAGCGAGTCCCTAGCTGCGCTTTGGACCCCGGCACAAGGCCGGGGTGACGAGGAATGACGTGATCGATCTAGCGATCCTCTACGAGCACCCCCAATGGTTCGCCCCGCTATTCGCGGCACTCGACCGGCGCAGTGTGTCGTACACCTCGTTCGGCCCCGACGGTCACTGGAACCCAGCCGACGCCGTTATCCCAGCACCAGTCGTGCTTAACCGCATCGCGATGTCGAGCTTCCTGCGCGCTGACGAACACCCCATCTTTCACACCATGGCCTTGCTCGATCACTGGCGCCGCTCCGGCGCGCGCGTGGTCAACGGCGCCGACGTGATGGCGATCGATGCGTCCAAGGCGCGCCAGCTCGCGCTGATCGCCAGCCTGGGTCTTGGCATCCCCGAAACGCGCGTCGTCCATCGCGCCACCGATGTCGAGGCGGCCGCCGCGACCTTGGGCTTCCCACTGGTGGTGAAGGCCAATATCGGTGGGTCGGGCGCCGGCATCATGCGCTTCGACAACATGGCCGAATTGCGCTGGGCGGTGGCCGAGAAGCAATTGCCGGTCAGCGTCGATGGCGTGTTGCTGGTGCAGGATTACGTTCCTGCGCGCGGCGGCACGATCACCCGCATCGAGACGCTCGACCGCGATTATCTCTACGCGATCGAGATCGCCGGGGGCGGGGCGTTCGACCTGTGCCCGGCCGATGCCTGTGTCGCCGATTCGACCATCAGCATGAAGTCGATCCAGCCCGCGCCCGAGTTGATCGCGGCGGTGGAGACCATCTCCCGCGCGATGAACCTTGACGTCGGCGGGATCGAGGTGATGATCGACGACCGCGACGGCATTCCGCGCTTCTACGACATCAACGCGCTCAGCAATTTCGTCGCCCAGCCGCTGAATGTCCTCGGCTGGGATCCGCACGAAAAGCTGATCGACTGGCTCGATACCCTGATTGCGGAGGCGAAGTCCTGATGCGCTACGGTTACTGGATGCCGGTGTTCGGCGGCTGGCTCAGGAACGTGCCCGATGAGGGAATGCAGGCGAGCTGGGCTTATGTTAAGCGGCTGACCCAGCGCTCCGAGCAATGGGGCTATGACCTGTCGCTGATCGCCGAGCTCAACCTCAACGACATTAAGGGCGTCGAACAACCCGCGCTCGATGCCTGGTCGACCGCGGCGGCACTGGCGGCGGTGACCGACAGCATCGAGTTGATGGTCGCGGTGCGGCCAAACTTTCATCACCCGGCGCTGTTCGCGAAGGCGGCGGCGAACATCGATCGGATTTCGGACAGCAGGCTCGCGCTCAACGTGGTGTCGTCCTGGTGGGCGGACGAGGCCAAGCAATATGGCCTGCAATTCGACCAGCATGATGACCGCTATGCGCGCACCGAGGAATGGCTGAAGGTGGTCGACGGGCTGTGGACCGAGGACCGCTTCAGCTTCGACGGCCAATTCTACCAGACCGAGGACGCGATCTGCGCGCCCAAGCCGGCCAAGCGCCCGACCGTCTATGCCGGCGGCGAGAGCGAGAAGGCCAAGTCTATGATCGCCGCGCAATGCGACGCCTATGTCATGCATGGCGATCCGGTCGAGGCGATCGCGCCCAAGATCGCGGACATGGCGGCGCGGCGCGAGGCGGCGGGCGGCGCGCCGATGCGCTATGGCATGGCGGCCTATGCCATCGTCCGCGACAGCGAGGCTGAGGCCAAGCGTGAACTCGAGCGGATTACTACGGTCAGCGACTTGCCCGCGGGTTACGCCAATTTCGACCAATGGCTGTCGGGCACGCAGCTCGAGCGCGAGCTCAAGATCCAGGAATATTCGGTCTCCAACCGCGGCCTGCGTCCCAATCTGGTCGGGACGCCCGAACAGCTCAAGGAACGGATCGCCGAATATGAGCACGCCGGGCTCGACTTGCTGCTGCTCCAGATGAGCCCGCAGGAGGAAGAGATGGAGCGGTTCGCGGTGCAAGTGATGGGCACCGCCTGAGCTTAACTGGTCTGGCGTCGCCTGATCGCGCTCGGCGGACGGCGATAGACCTGCTGAAACGCCGCGTTGAACGATCGAACGCTACCGAAGCCTGATGCGAGCGCGATCTCGGTCATGCCGAGATCGGTGCCGTCGATCATCCGCTTGGCGCGCTGAATCCTCGCGGTGCGCGCCGCCGCGAGCGGAGTCGTATCGAGATAGCGGCGGAACAGCCGCGACAAATGGCGCCCTCCGATCCCCAGCCGCTCGGCCAGCACCTCGACGCCTGCCTGATCGAGCGCGCCCTGCTCGATCAGCCGGAGCGCGCGGTCGACCGTGGCGCGCGCCCCGCGCCAGGCCGGGGAATGCTGCGCGGTTTCCGGCCGGCAGCGCAAACATGGCCGGAAACCGGAGGCTTCCGCCGCGGCCGCGCTCGGGAAATATCGGACGTTGCGCGACATGGGCTGGCGCACCGGACAGACCGGCCGGCAATAAATCCTGGTCGAGGTCACGGCGATGAAGATCGTGCCGTCGAACGCGGGATCGCGCGCATAGCGCACGCGCTCGCAGAAATCGAAATCGAGGTCGGCTGGCGGGTCGACGGCCTGTGTCATCGCCATCCGACTATAATTGGTCACGCAGGCCCTGTCGCCCAATCCCGTTGACCGCGTCCGAATCCTGCCAGCCGGATTGCGGCGATGGGGATATCCGACGGCGATCTAACGATCGGAGAGAATGTCATGGCCTCGATTCACCACCAGACTTTCATCGCGGCGGATCCCGATGCGGTGTGGAGCGCCGCCCGTGACGCCGGCCGGCTGCATGATCGCCTCGTGCCGGGTTTCGTCACCGCCACCGAGATGCTGGCGGGCGAGGGCGCGCCCGTCCGCCGAGTCACTTTCGTCAACGGACAGGTCTTTGACGAGACGATCGTCTCGATCGACGATGCCAGGCGTCGCCTCGTCTGGACGATCAAGGCGTTCGAGCATCACAACGGTGTCCTGACCATCGCGGCGGCAACCGATGGCACACAGGTCACCTGGACCGCCGACCTCCTGCCCGACGCGCTGGCTGAACAAGTGTCGCCGGCGATGGCGCACGGATTGGCGATGATGAAGGCGCATTTCGAGGGAAGTCGCTGAGCGGCGAGATGCCAACCGACGCCCGATTCGCGGCCGGGTCGGCCCTGTGATATGATCTCTGTTACTCTACGAAAGATGGAGCGTCGGGCGCATCACGCATGGGGAGACATGCCATGGCCGCAGCTATCGACGACGCGAAGTTTCACGCCTTTGTCGGGAAGATGCTGGGCGATCTGGGCGGCGCGATGAGCGTGCCCACGGTCCGCCTCGGCCTTCGCCTGGGATTGTTCGATGCTCTTGCCGACGCTCCGGCGACCGCCGCCGACCTGGCGCGCCGCGCTGGCGGGCTGCACGAGCGTTACGTCCGCGAATGGGCATTGGCGCAGGCCGCCAACGGCTATGTCGATTGCGATCCGGCCAGCGAGCAATTCAGCCTGTCACCCGAACAGGCGATGGTGTTCCACCACCGTGACAGCCCGGTCTATCTCGCTGGCGCGTTCGATTTGGTCGCCGCGATGATCGAGGCCGAGCCCAAGGTCGAAGAATGTTTTCGCGAGGGCAAGGGCGTGCGATGGGGCGATCATGCCGGATGCCTGTTCTGCGCGACGGGCGCCTTTTTTCGTCCGGGTTACGTCAACAATATCGTGCAGGCGTGGCTTCCCGCGCTCGACGGGGTGGAAGCGAAGTTGCGCGCTGGCGCACGGGTCGCCGATGTCGGTTGCGGGGTCGGGTTTTCGACGCTGTTGATGGCCGAGGCCTATCCGAAGAGTAATTTCGTCGGCTACGATTTCCACGAGCCGTCGATCGACGAGGCGCGGCGCCACGCGGCGGAGCATGGGCTGGGCGATCGCGTGCGGTTCGAGGTGGCGACCGCGAAGGACATCGCCGAGCAGGGCTTCGACCTGATCACGATGTACGATTGCCTGCACGACATGGGCGATCCGCGCGGTTGTGCCCAGCATATGCACAAAATCCTCGCGCCGGGCGGTAGCTGGATGATCGTCGAGCCGATCGCGGGCGACGCGCCGGCGCAGAACATGAACCCGGTCGGGCGGCTGTTCTACAATGCCTCGACGATGATCTGCGTGCCGACCTCGCTCGATCAGGAAGTCGGCGAAGGGCTGGGCGCGCAGGCAGGCGAGGCGAAGCTGAGCGAGGTCATTCGGCAAGGCGGGTTCGAGTCGGTCCGGCGGGTGACCGAGGGGCCGTTCAACATGGTCCTTCAGGCGCGGTAGGAGTCAGGCCCTCGCTGCGGTCCGTCCGCGCGGTGCAATGGCGATCAGGAAGGCGATCGCGGTGCCGACGCAGAGCTGGAACGGGAACGCCAGATGGCACAAAGCCGGCGGCAGGCCGATCGCGATGGCGATTGCCGGCTGGAGTAACAGCACGGTGACGAAGCCGGCGATCAGCGACGCGATCACCGATCCGCTGTTCCCGCGCGGCGTCAGTACCGCGGCGAAATAGACGCCGAGCAGCCCGGCATAAGCGAACACCATCACCTGCAGGGCGAATTCGAGCAGGCCGAGCTTGGCATAATGCTGCCAATAGAAGGACAGCACTGCCACGCCGAGCATCGCCACGCCGATCACGCCCATTCCGGCGCGGCCCGCCTGGACGTAATGATATTCGGCGACCGTGCCGCGCCGCTCGCGCCAGGGGCGGTAGAAATCCTGGACCAGCACCGACGACATGGCGTTGAGCGCCGAATTGGTCGTCGCCACCGCCGCGGCGACGATCCCCGCCGTGACCAGACCGCGCAGCCCCGGCGGCAATTGCGTCAGGATATAGTGCATGAAGATGCTGATCTTCTCGCCGTCGAACGCTTGGCCCGCAATCGCGGTGGTACCGCCCATCAGCTCGGCGCGATCGTAGAAGATGTGGAGCAACAGCCCGATGGTAATGAAGATCGCCACCACCGGCACCGTCGCGAATACCGACCAATAGAGGCTGCGCGCCCCGGTCCTTGCATCGCGGCAAGCCAGCAGCCGCTGTGTCGTGTCCTGGTCGAGACCTGACGACGCGACGTAGAGCAAGGCGATCCCGGTGACGATCGCGAGCAGCGAGAACGGCTTGGACGGATCGAGCGAGAAATCGAACAGCCGTAACTTGTCGACATTGCCCGGCGCGTGCGCGAGGCCGTGGAGGATCTCGGCATTGGTCGCCGGGATCGACAGGCGCAGGAACACCAGCACCGCGATCGCCGCGCCGAGGAAGATCACGAACTGGAAGAGGTCGATCCACAGCACCGACCGCAATCCGCCGACAAAGGTCGACAAAAAGCTGGCGACGACCAGCACGCTCGCCGCGATCACGATACCTTGTGCGCTGACGGTCGAAGTCATCACCATCGCCACCGCGATCGCCGCCAGATAAAGCCGCGCGCCGTTGGCCAATATGCGGCCGACCAGGAACATCGCTCCGGTCCAGCGCGTCGCCAGCATCCCGTAGCGCAGGGTCAGCAGCTCGTAGACGGTCGTTACCCGCGCGGCATAGAAGCGCGGAATTAGCACTTTCGCGACGAAGATCGCTCCGATCAGTCCGCCCAGATTGGTGCCGAGATAGGTGAAGTCGCCATGATAGCCGAAATCGGGTCCGCCCAGGAAGGTCGCGGCGGACTGGGTTGCGGACAATACCGAGATCGCGGCCAGCCAGGCAGGGACGGTGCCACCGGCGAGGAAATACTCCTTCGCGGTGCCGGTATGCCGCGGCGTGAACCACCAGCCGCCGGCCACGAGCAGCGCGATATAGCCGAGGATCACAGCCCAATCGGCCAGACCGAATGGCAACGCGGTCGCCATCAGTAGAGCAGATAGTGCGCGCGCCGCGCCTTGAAGCGGTTGAGATCGGCCTGCCAGCTCGCGGCGATCGTGCGCGGATCCACACCGGACTTGATCTGGTCGAGCACTGCGCGATTGCGCAGCAGGCGGTCGACGCGATCGATCTGGAACGCTGCGCCGTACAGCTTCCACAAGGCGGCAACGATCTCGACGCCGAGTGCCGGTACGTCGAGGCGGGTTCGGTCGTGGATCAAGATTTCGAGCCCTTCGACGCGTTGCCCGGCGAACGGATAGAGTTTGTCGGCTGCGGCCACATAGCTCACCGGCAGAAAGCTGACTCCTGGGACGGCGCGCGCATTGAGATAGGCGCCGAGCTCGGTGCCCTTGATCCATGGCGCGCCGAAGCGGAGGAACGGCGCGTTGCCCGGTCCCTTGATGTTGACGTTGGTGCCTTCGAGCAGCGCGGTGCCGGCATAAGCGGTTGCCTGGCTGACGCTGCGCAGATTGGGCGAGGGGTTGATCCACAAGAGCCCGGTGTCGTCATACCAGTCGCCGCGCTTCCACCCGGTCATGGCGATGACGGTCAGCCGGGCGCCGATCCGCTCTTCCACGTTGAACATGCGCGCGAGTTCGCCGAGCGTCATTCCCGGGCGCATCGGCTCGGGAAAAGGCGTGGTGTAATCCTCGATCCCAGGCATCGAGATCGGTCCCTGCACCGCAATGCCGTTGATCGGGTTGGGCCGGTCGAGCACGATCACTTCGACTTGGCTGGCCGCGGCAGCCTGGAGGAAATATTTGGTCAGCGTCTGGAACGTCCAGTAGCGCACGCCGACATCCTGCAGGTCGATCACCACGGCGTCGAGTCCGGCAAGTTGCTCGGCGTTGGGATGCCGTTCGGCGTCGGTTTTGCCGTACAGGCTGACGATCAGCAGCCCGCTCGCTTTGTCGATCTTGTCGTCGATATCGGTGTCGTCGGTCGCGGCGTCGATGCCGTGTTCGCCGCTGAACAGCCGCACCACATCGAGCCCCGGCACCGCGGCGTGCGCATCCTCACGCAATATGTCGATCGTCCGGCGCCCCTGGCCATCCCGGCTCACCGGATTGGCAAGAACGCCGAGCCGCAAATGCCCGCCATGCCGCGCCGCAATGGCGCGTAATGGCGCGAACTGCTGGTCCTCCAGCACATCGATCCCGGTGCGGACGCGCGCGGCGGCGGGCGTCGCAATAACCAGCGAGAGCAGCACGAGGAAGAGGCCGCGCATCATTGTTTCGGGGCGGCTCCATCCAGCACGGACAACACGGCGCTATGAATCGCCGGCCGCGCCTGGCCGATCAAGGCATTGTTGCGCGTCGGATTGACCCGGTTGGTCAGCAAGATGACGAACGCATCGCGGTCGGGGTCGATATAGATCGACGTGCCGGTGAAACCCGTATGGATGATCGCATGCGACGAGGCGAGCGGGCCGGCAAAGCCGCCGGGGGTCGGCATGTCCCAGCCCAAGGCGCGCGAGCTGCCGGTCGGCAGGTTCTGTGGCGTTTCGAACAAGGCGATCGTGCTCGCCTTGATCAGCCGTTTGCCGCGATAGCTGCCATGGTCGAGGTAAAGCTGCGCGAGCGCGGACAGATCTCTCGCGGTCGAAAACAGTCCGGCATGGCCCGCCACACCGCCCATCACATAGGCATTCTCGTCATGGACGACGCCGCGCACCAGCATGTGGCGGAACGTATCGTCCTGTTCGGTGGGCGCAATTCGCGACAGCAGCGCTCGCGACGGCCGGAAGCCGGTGTCTTTCATGCCGAGCGGGCCGAACACTTCGCGCGCGAGGAAGTGGTCGAGCGGCTGGCCGGATAGGCGCCGAACGATCTCCCCCATCAGGATGATGTTGGTGTCGCGATACGCGAACTCGGTCCCTGGCGGCGTGAGCGCCGGCGTGGCGTAGAGCTGGCGCAGCAGGTCCTGGCGATCCTTGGCGTGCTTCCATACGCCGTCCGCCGATTGCAGGCCTGAGCTATGGGATAGCAGGTTACGCACGGTGATGGTGTCGTGCCCCGGCGCCCTGCCGAATTCGGGCAGATACCGCACCACCGGGGCGTCGAGGTCTAACTGGCCGCGATCGTAGAGGATTTCGGCAGCCGTGGTCGTGCCCACCACCTTGGTGAGCGAGGCGAGGTCGAAGATCGCGTCGACCGGCATCGGCGGCGCATCGGGGGAGGAATCGATGCGCCCGAATGCCTTGAGCGCAAGCAGCCGACCATGCTGCCCAACCGCGAGCACCGCTCCCGGAAACGCCTTCTTGGCTATCCAGGCGTCGATCTCGGCGAAAGCAGGGGCGAAGCGCCTATCCTGCGCGGACGTCGCAACGATCAGCTGTCGTGCCCGGACGGGAGGCGAGGTGACGGCCGGAACGGCCTGCCCCGCCAGGACAAGCACGCAGGCCAGCGCGGCGAGCCAGCTGGCGCGCCTGATGCGCATGCCGGTTTTCGTTTTTAAGGCCGGACGTTCACTCATTCGCCGCCAATCCCCTCGCCAGCAACAGCGCACCCGACACCGGATCGCCGAGCGGCTCGACCAGGCGCTCGGCGGTGCGGACGCGGAGCCAGGGGCGTAGCCGCGCCGACAGCCCGCCGACTAGCGCCAGACGTGGGGCACCGCGCGCGAAGATCGTCGCGATGAACCGCTCGACATGGAGCACTGCGTCCTCGACGATCGACAGCGCGATCTCGTCCCCCGCTTCGGCGTAATTCATCACCAGCGGCGCGAAAGCGGCGTAGTCAGCCGGCGCCGCCTGATCCATCCAGGCGATCGCGCGCAATGTGTCGTGCCTGAATTTCCCCGCGATTTCCTTGGATAGCGGCGTGCGCTTGGTCCGTCCGTCCATCGCGCGGAGCGCGTGACGCACGGCGCTCAAACCTAGCGCGGCACCGCTGCCTTCGTCCGAGATCGGAAAGCCATAGCCGCCGACGGTGAACCGTTCGCCCTTGACCTGGGCGAAACCGATCGACCCCGTGCCGAGCACCAGGATCGCGCCGTCGGCGCCATTGTGCGCGCCGAGATTGGCGATCGCGGCATCGCTGTCGAGCGAGATGCTCGCGAACGGAAAGTCGAGCGCGGCGAGCGCCTTCGACATGCCGGGGCGGCGAATGCCGGCGATCCCCATGCCGGCGGCGACTTCGTTCCAGCGCCGCTCGGGGATACCGGCCGCTTCCAGCGCCTCGCCAGTGACGCTCAACAACCGGTCGTAGAGCGGATAGAGTCCCATCCGGGTATTCGCCGGCCCACCTTCGGCACTGCCCAGCATCTGGCCGGCGGCATCGGTCACGCGGACGCGGCAATGGCTGCCGCCGGCATCGACGCCGAGATAGATTTCAGCCACGCGCCTGCTTCCCGGAAGAAGCGGGAAGGTCGTCGCTTGCCACTCGAACTGCATTCGTGCCTGGCATGCCTATGGCATTGCGGAAGGGCGGGGCGGTGTCGAGCCTCAATCTGGCGAGAGTGTCGCCGCGGTTATAGGTGCTGTCATGCTGGTTATAGCGCTCGCGCTTTGCGCGCACGGCCAGTCCCGGTAGTCAGGGTCGCGACAACCCAACCGCACTTTGCCGTCGAGGGCCCCGATGCCGACCGAAACCGTTGATCCCCGCTTTACCCACGTCGACCGCTGGCCGACTTTGTCGGTGGTCGAAACGATGCTCGAAGGGCAGCTTGCCGCGATCGCCGCGCTCAAGGACCAGACGGCCGCGCTCGCCGCCGCGGCGGACGCGGCCGCAGCTCGCATGCGCAAGGGCGGACGGCTGGTTTATGCCGGCGCCGGCACGTCGGGTCGGCTTGCGGTGCAGGACGGGGTGGAGCTCACTCCGACTTATAACTGGCCATCGGACCGGCTGGTCTTCCTCGTCGCCGGCGGCACCGACGCGTTGATGCGCAGCGTCGAAGGCGCCGAGGACAATGTCGAAGCGGCGCGAGCCGAGGTGGCGGCGGCGGAGGTCGGGCCGAACGATGTTCTGATCGCGGTCGCAGCGAGCGGCCGCACGCCTTATGCCATGGCCGCGCTCGAAGCGGGGCGCGAGCGTGGCGCATTGACCATCGCCATCGCCAACAATCCCGGCACGCCGCTGCTGGCTGCTGCCGACCACCCGATCGTCGCCGATACCGGCGCCGAGATCGTCGCGGGATCGACCCGGATGAAAGCCGGCACAGCGCAAAAGGCCGCGCTCAATATGCTGTCGACCGCGATCATGATCCGTTGCGGCCTCGTCCATCGCGGACTGATGGTCAACATGCGGATTTCGAACGAGAAACTCGCCCAACGCGCGCGACGGATGGTGGCGACTTTGGCCGGCATCGACGAAGCGCGGGCCGCGGATGCACTCGAGCTCGCCGGCAACGATCTCAGGCGAGCGGTATTGATCGCCCGGGGAGTCAGCCCGCAGGATGCTGCTGAGCGGCTTGCGCAGGCTGGGGGTGATCTGGGCGATGTGCTCGCCGGCTTGGGAAAAGCCGAAACCAAGTGATGTCCCCCACATATAGTCGAATGCGACCAAGCTGAATCGTCACCCCGGCCTTGTGCCGGGGCCCAACTCTCCACCACGGAATCCAGCCGGTGTTGCACGTTGGGTGCCGGAACAAGTCCGGCATGACGGGTAAAGCTGATCGCAAACGATTTTAGGTCGCGGCACTCAGCTCCCCTTCGCCTCCAGCCCAAGCAGCAAAGTCGGGATGAGCTCCGAGACGGTCGGATGCACCGGCACCGCCCAGCGCAAGGTGTCGAACGGCTCGTCCGCCGTCATGGCGTCGAGGATGCCGTGGATCGCCTCATCCCCACCGGTGCCCAGGATCGCCGCCCCCAGGATGCGGCGCGTCGCGCGGTCGGCGATGACCTTCATCATGCCTTTGGTCTCGCCCTTTTCGACCGCGCGGCCGACGCGCGTCATCGGCCGTGTCGAAACCAGCACGTCATGGCCTTTGGCCCGCGCTTCGGTCTCGGTCATGCCGGCGCGGCCGAGCGGCGGGTCGATGAACAAGGCATAGCCGGGAATGCGCTGGCTGAGCTTGCGGTCGCCGCCATCGAGCAGGTTAGCCGCGACGATCTCGAAATCGTTATAGGCAGTGTGCGTGAACGCGCCGCGCCCGTTGCAATCGCCCAGCGCCCAGATGCCGGGGACATTGGTCGCGAGCCGGTCGTCGACGACGATATAACCGCGCTGGTCGACCGCGACGCCCGCCGTGTCGAGCCCGAGATCGTCGGTATTGGGCCGCCGCCCGACCGCGAGCAGCACATGGCTGCCGATGACTTCCGGTTCGCCGCTGGTGCAATCGACCGATACCGCGATGCCGTCCGGGTGCGGGCGGAAGCCGATGCAATTGGCGCCCGTGCGAACGGCAATGCCTTCCTCCTCCAGGATCGCCTGGATCGCGGCGGAAATCTCCGGATCTTCGCGCGGCACGAGGCGATCGGCACGTTCGACGACCGTGACGGTGGCGCCGAACCGGGCGTGCATCTGCGCGAATTCCAGGCCGATATAGCTGCCCCCGATCACGACGAGATGGCGCGGCACGGTGTCGAGCGCAACCATGTCGGTATTGTCGAGATAGGGGACCTCGCCCACGCCCGGCATATCGGGCACCGTCGCGCGCCCGCCGACATTGAGGAAGATGCGCGGCGCGCTGATCTCGGCGTCATCGACCGTCATGGTGGTTTGACCGGTGAACCGGGCATGGCCGCGCAGCAGCGTCAGTCCCTTCATGCCGACCAGCCAGGTCTCGTTATTGGTCCGGGCGTTGATCGTCACCTGATGCGCCCGCGCCGCCACCGCCGCCATGTCGATGGCGACATCTCCCGTGATGATCCCCAGGTCGCGGCGGCGCGCGAGGTGCGCGGCATAGGCGCTCGCGACCAAAGTTTTGGTCGGCATGCAGCCGGTGTTCACGCACGTCCCGCCGACCAGCTTGCGCTCGATCAGCGCGACCCGCATGCCGGCATCGGTCAATCGCCCGGCAAGCGGCGGTCCCGCCTGGCCGGCACCGACGATGATGGCATCGTAGCTGGTTACCGCCATGCCGAAACCACCGGGCACAGGGCTGTAAAGCCACACCAAAACATTCGCCGGCTCCTTGTTTCGATCATCGCCGCATCGACATCGCCAACGCTAGCCGCCATGGCCGGAACACGCCATGGCGGATTCGCCCCAACCAAGCCGAGGAGCATCAGATGGCCACGACTTGCGATCACCTCGACACGATCGAAACGGTAACCCCGCAGACGCTGGGTTGCGCGGAATGCCTGAAGAACGGCAGCTGGTGGGTGCATCTGCGGCTGTGCCGGACCTGCGGGCATGTCGGCTGCTGCGACGATTCGCCGTTCCGCCATGCGACCGCGCATTTTCACGCCACCGGACATCCGATCATCGAGGGCTATGACCCGCCCGAAGGCTGGGGCTGGTGCTATGTCGACGAAGTGATGGTGGATTTCGGCGACGCCACTACGCCGCAACGCGGGCCGATCCCGCGCTTCATCGATGAAGAGGGCCGGCTGATATCGTCGGCGATCCGTGGTCTGAAGCCGCAAATCGAGGAATAAGGCTGTGCCGATGACCAACGGGGGCGAGTGATGGAAACGATCGGACGCGACTTGCGTGAGATGCAGCGGACGCCGCTCGCGCCCTCGCACGTGGCGGCGCTGCGCGCGGCGGGACAACGGGTGGACTATCCGGCGGGCACCATGCTGTGCCGCCCGGGCGAGCCGATCGACCGTTTCGTCTATGTCGAGGAAGGCGAGATCGAGGTGGTCAACGCCTTCACTGGCGAGCGCCTCGTTCCCTCCACGCTCGGTCCCACCCAGTTCATGGCCGAGATCGCTTTGCTGAGCGGCGGCAATTGGTCGATGCCGTTTCGCGCGGTCGTCGACACCAGGGTGATCGAGGTGCCGCGCGCCGACATGCTGAGGTTGATGTCGCAGATCCCGGAAATGTCGGACATCGTCATCACCGTGGTGTCGGCGCGCCGCCGCCGACAGTTGGAGGCGCGCGACGCAGCTTTGGTGCTGATCGGCGAGGATGCCAGCCGCGACGTCCGCCGCGTGGCCGAATTCGTCAGCCGCAATCGCTTACCCTTCACCTCATTGCCGCTGGGATCGCCCGAGGCCGAGGAGGTCGCACGGAGCAGCTCGATTTCGGCGCACCAGCCTGCGGTGATCTTCGGCCGCGATACCGTGGTGACCGACCCCACGCCCGGCAAGGTGGCGCGGCTGCTCGGCGTCAATCACGATTTCGCCGAGGATCAGGAATTCGACGTGCTGATCGTCGGCGGGGGCCCTGCCGGCGTTGCCGCGGGTGTCTATGCCGGGGCCGAGGGGCTCAACGCGCTGGTGATCGAGGATACCGCGATCGGCGGTCAGGCCGGCACGTCGAGCCGGATCGAGAATTACATGGGCTTCCCCACCGGCATTTCGGGCGCCGATCTGGTCTGGCGCGGCGAGATCCAGGCGATGAAGTTCGGCACCCAATTCGCGATGCCGCGCCGCGTCGTGAAGCTCGAAACGCTGGAGGGCGGCCGCTTCTGCGCCACGTTCGACAATGGCCGCCGCGTCAGCGCGGGGGCGGTCGTCGTCGCCACCGGCGTGCAATATCGCCGCCTGCCGATCGAGCGGCTCGCCGAGTTCGAAGGCGCCGGCGTCTATTACGCCGCGACCGAGATGGAGGCGCGCTATTGCCGCGAAGCCGAGACCTTCGTCATCGGCGGCGGCAATTCCGCCGGCCAGGCGGCGATGTTCCTGTGCCGCACCGCCGCCCATGTCCGTTTGCTGGTCCGCGGCTCGTCGCTCGCCGCCTCGATGTCGAGCTATCTTTCCAGCCGGCTCGAGGCGGATCCGTCGATCACCATCGAATATGGCGCCGAAGTCGCCGGCCTGCATGGCGATGAGAAGCTCGAGGCAGTGACGATCCGTAATATTCAGGACGGCACGCATCGCGAGGCACCGGCCTGCGCCGTGTTCGTGATGGTCGGCGCCGCGCCGAACACCGGCTGGCTGTCCGGGCTGGTCGATCTCGACGACAAAGGCTTCGTGCTGACCGGCGACGCGGTCGGCGGAGCGTCGCCTTATGCCACCTCGCGCCCCGGCATTTTCGCGGTGGGCGACGTGCGTGCGGGGTCGGTCAAGCGAGTGGCGTCATCGGTGGGTGAGGGGTCGGTGGTGATCTCCAAGGTCTGGGAGTTCCTGAACCGTTAGGTCGGGTCGACATTCAGCGTCCCCAATTCGTCATGCCGGGCTTGTCCCGGCATTCATCGTGCAGGAACGCCCCATCTCGGCTGTGGAGGAGTGGACCCGTGACGGTTGAGGATTGGACGAAACTCGAAGTAGCGAGGTGATGGATTACCCTGGGTCCTCGCTATTCGCATAAACGAGAAGCGTTCGGCGTTCGGCTGTCGAACACTGAATGTTGATCCCTCCTAGACAGCTCACACGATCCGCTCGACAAGATGCGCACGCGAAGGACCCGGCTCGAAGCGCTCGGCGAAATACTGGGTTTCGTGCGCCACCAGCCCATCGCGAAACTCCATGATGCTCACGACATAGGACGGCGCGTCGTCATAGGTGAGGACGAACTCGGTGATCCAGAGGTCGCCGCTGCCGATGATCCGCCGAACCGCGAAACGCTTCTTGCTAGGCTGGACGTACCGGCTCTCCCGTATGTTCTCCCGCCCGCGGATTCGTTCGCCCGATTGCGGATAATCAAGCACGGCGTCGTCGCGGTAGATTTCGTGTTCGACCTCGAAATCTCCGTCGTCGGAGGCGTCCCAATGGCGTTGTAGCGCCGCGCGCACGATTGGATCGTCCATTTCCAATTCCTGTACTTTCGCGTGAACGATCGTCATAGCTTCAAACATTGTGGGCAGCACCGCCGCGCCGTTTTGCTTGTCCGCCCGCAAAATCGCTACAGAATATCCGGAACATTACGAATCGTTGCGTGCGCGCTGATCCTGCATGTGGATTGCGGAGGTGTGTTCCATGCCGCGCACTATCGATGGCGAACCCGAATCGACTATTGTTTCCAGGCCACGGCCCAGTTCCTGCGGATCGGATCGGCGTTTTTGGGACGCCGCTCCTCGATTTCGGCTTCGTCGTCAGAAGTCTTCCGCCGGTTCGCCTGATTCGGCTGTGGCGCCGATGGCAGGGAGGCGGCAGAGATCCGTTGACACTGACTCCAGCGACCATTGGCTCTACTTTGCTACTGCTGCGTGTTTCATAGCGACCATCACAACTTTCGGCATGTTGATTTGGCAGATCGCAAGCGCGTTCAAATAGCCTCCGTTGGGCGCGGCGGGCATGGCGGATTACGGATTACGGTGACGGATTACTAAACGCGCGGACGGCGCTCTCGCCGTTTGGGCGTCACATCGGCGATTCGGCCCGATCCGCCGCCGCCATGACCTCGGAGATCATGTCGCCGATGCGGCGCGGAGAGTAACGACGGCGCGTGGCGCGACGATGCGCCCGGCATCGAGGTGATGACATGCGGATCGCACGCAGGGATTTTCTGAAATATGGCGGCGGCACGGTCGCGGCGCTCGCGCTGCCTGGCGGGCTGTCGGCGGCCGATGCGCCGCGCAAGCCGATCATCGACGTCCATATGCATGCCTATCCGGCGACGATGAAGCTCCCGGTCCCGATCGTGAATCCGATCACCGGCGTGAAGAGCCCGATCGTCACCGGCGCGGATCATCTCACCGCCTGCCTCGATCAGATGCGCAAGTACAATATCGTCAAAGGCGTGGTCAGCGGTGGTGACGGCGACCGGTTGCAGGCCGCCTATGACTGGCACGATCGCGATCCCGACCGTATCATCGCCGGCGCCGGCATCCGGGGATCGGAGGACACCCCGCTGCCGCCGCTCGAGACGCTGCGCGCCGCCTTCGCTTCGGGCAAATTGAAAGTGCTGGGCGAAGTGACCGCGCAATATGCCGGCCTGTCGATCAGCGATCCGAAATACGATCCCTATCTCGCGCTCGCCGAGGAATTCGATGCGCCGGTCGCGATCCATCTCGGCACGATGCCGGCCGGGACCACCTTCGATCCGTGCTGCCGCTCGGCGCGGGCGGCGTTCGGCCATCCCGAGACGGTCGAGGGCGCGCTCAACCGGCACCCCAAGCTGCGCGTCAACCTGATGCACTCGGGCTGGCCCTATGTCGAGGAGGCCGAGGCGATGATGATGCTCTACGACAACGTCAACATCGATACCGGCGCGCTGTCATGGCTGCTGCCGCGCCCGGCGTTCCACGATTATCTGCGCCGGCTGGTCGATGCCGGGTTCGGCAAGCGCGTGATGTTCGGTTCCGACCATATGTACTGGCCCGACGGGATCGGCCTGGCGGTCGAGCATGTCGAGGCCGCGACCTTCCTGACCGAGGAGCAGAAGCGCGACATCTTCTACAACAATGCGGCGGCGTTTTATAAGCTGGCGCCGGGAAGCACCGCGCAATCCTAGGACGGATCGACGTTCAACATTCTCAATTCTTCATGCCGGGCTCGTCCCGGCATCCACCGGGCAGCTGGACCTGGTCCTTGTGCCTATTGTCCCGCGCCGAATGTCGATCCTTCCTAGAATATTCACGTTATGTGTTCGACGAGAAGTGCGCGCGAAGGGCCCGGCTCGAATCCCCCGGCGAAATACTGGGTTTCGTGCGCCACCAGCCCGTCGCGGAACTCCATGATGCTCACGACATAGGATGGCGTGTCGTCATAAGTGAGGACGAACTCGCTGATCCAGAGGTCGCCGCTGCCGATGATCCGCCGAACCGCGAACCGCTTCTTGCTGGGCCGGACGTACCGGCTCTCCCGAATGTTGTGCCGGCCCCGGATCCGCTCGCCCGATTGCGGATAGTCGAGCATTGCGTCCTCGTGGTAGATGTCATGTTCGACCGCGAAATCGCCGGCGTCCGAGGCATGCCAATGACGTTCTAGCGCCGCCCGTGCGGTTCGATCGTCCATTTCGATCTCCTGTGCTTCTACAATGACACGGCCATAACAGTAAGATCGCGCGGACTTGCGCGATTTGGCGACCGGCGTCAGTGACGCGAGCGGAGGGTGATATTGGCAGGATGAAGGTGCAACACTACCGCGACCTTTGGAATCAAAGCGATCCACTCGCCTAAAGCTACGGTAACCGCGAGCGCGACGCCAAAACTTATAGATACTTATGGGCGGCAATTTCAGCGCCGCCAAAAAATGCATGCTGACTAAATTTGTCTGGGCGACAGGATTCGAACCTGCGACCCCACACCCCAGTGTGATGCGCTACCAGGCCGCGCTACGGCCCGACCAGAGCGAATCCACTCCATATTTAGGTGCTGGGGGGAGAGTTTGGGGATTGTTACTCGTGGCTCCGCAATGCGCTTGCCCTTGTCAATCGTCGCGATCGAGGTCCTAATCGCCATCAATGCGCGCCAATAATCTGCCCAACGATCTGATTGCCGGCCTGTGCGTCGCCGGTCTGATGCTTCCCGAAGGGGTCGCCTATGCCGGCATCGCGGGATTGGCGCCGCAGCACGCGATATTCGCCGGGATCGCCGGGTGCCTTGCCTATGCCGCGGCCGGACGAAGCCGCTTTGCGATCGTCTCCGCAACCTCGTCCTCGGCCGCGATCCTGGCGGCGACGCTGGCGGTCATGCCCTTGTCGGGCACCGATCGCGCGGCACTGGCCGCGATCGTCGTCGGGATATCGGGGCTGCTGTTCCTTGTAGCGGCCGCGGCCCGGCTGGGCGGGTTGACCGGTTTCATTTCCCGCCCGGTGTTGCGCGGCTTTGCGCTGGGTATTGCCGTTACCATCATTCTCCATCAGCTGCCGATCGTGACCGGCGTCGGCGTCCCGTCGTCCGGCATAGTCGCGTTCTGCGTGGCGTTGGTCGGATCGGCACCGACCTGGCACGTCGCCAGTATCGCGACAGGGTTGACGGCGTTGGTCGTGCTTCTGGCGCTGCGCCGATATCCCGCGATTCCCGGCGCTCTCATCGTGCTCATCGCCGGGATCTTGGCGGCGCATTGGCTAGGTCTTCAGGGCCATGGCGTCGCCATGGTCGGCGCGGTCGATACCGCGTTGCCGATGCCGTCACTGCCGCGGCTCGGATGGGCGGACTATTCCCGGCTGGCGCAGCTCACCGTCCCGCTTGTCCTCATCCTGTTCGCCGAATCCTGGGGAACCATCCGCACGATGGCGCTGCGCCACGACGACGCGGTCGACGCCAATCGCGAGCTGGCCGCACTCGGCATCGCCAATCTCGCCAGCGCGCTCGTCCAGGGCATGCCGGTCGGCGCCGGCTTCTCGGCCGGATCGGCGAGCGAGGCGGCGGGATCGACCAGCCGGATGACGAGCGTCGTCGCCGCGATCGGCCTCATCGCTATTGTCCTGTTCGCGATGCCGCTGATCGCGACGCTGCCCGAACCCGTCTTGGCGGCGGTGGTGATCGCCGCGTTGATCCATGCCTTGGACCCGACCCCGATCCTCCGGCTCTGGCGGCTCGATCGCGACCAATATGTCGCCCTTGGCGCAGCGGGCGGCGTGTTGGTGCTTGGCGTGCTCGACGGCATGTTGCTGGCGATCGCGCTATCGCTGGCCGCCCTGCTGCAACGCCTCGCGACGCCCCGGGTCGCCCGGCTGGGACGGCTTGCCGGAAGCCACGATTATGTCGATGTCGCGCGACATGCCGACGCCGTCGCGCCGCCGCGCATCGCGATCTGGCGGCCCACCGCGCCGCTCTTTTTCGCCAATGCCGAGCGCATGCTTGGTCTCGTCGTGACGGGCATGCGAGCCGATCCGGCGATGCGTGCCGTCGTGCTCAGCCTCGAGGAAAGCTATGATCTGGATAGCACCGCGCTCGATGCCCTGATCGAGTTCGATGGCGCGATGGCACGAAGCGGCTTTCGCGTGCAGCTGGCAAGGCTGCACGATCGTGCGCGTGACCTGATCGTTGCAGCCGGAAATGCCGATCTCGCCCGGCGCAGCAGCTACAGCGTCGATGACGCCATTTGCACCGTGGAAGCGGCGATGCCCGAACAGGAGACCAACGCGTGAGAGAGGATTTCGCACCGGCGCTTCACCCCGTGGAGATTGCATCCTTGCGGCCGACCCAGATGACGGTCGGATTGCGCGAGGTTGATCGCAAGCGTGCCGAATGGCGCAAGCGTGCGGAGCGAGACGGTCCCGATTTCCTCGGTAGCCATATGATCCCGGTGATCCTGGGACCGAAGTCCGCGCCCTATGTCATCGATCATCATCATCTTGCGCGGGCATTGCATGAGGAAGGGGTCAGTCACGTCCTCGTCAGTGTCGTCGCCGACCTCCATTATCTGAAAAAGGCCGTCTTCTGGACGTTCATGGACAACCGCAACTGGCTGCATCCGTTCGACGCCGAGGGCGTGCGGCATTCGCACGACAAATTGCCGAAACGGATCGGTGCGATGAAGGACGATCCGTATCGCTCGTTGGCGGGAGAGGTGCGGCGGTCGGGAGGCTATGCCAAGGACAGCACGCCTTATGCCGAATTCCTCTGGGCGGATTTCCTGCGTCGTCGGATCAGCCTGAAGCTTGTCGAGAACGACTTCGAGCGAGCCGTTGGCAAAGCGATCGAGGCAGCCGGACAACAGGATGCCTCCTATCTGTCGGGATGGTGTGGGCGTTCGGAAGAGGCGGACCGCTGAGCGCGAGGGGGCAGATATCGAGATTCGATATCGCACCGTGGCACGACTTTTTTGGGATAAGCCATCGAAGCAATTGGTCGGGGCGACAGGATTCGAACCTGCGACCCCCACACCCCCAGTGTGATGCGCTACCAGGCTGCGCTACGCCCCGACCAGAGCGAACCCGCGCCATCTAGGTGCGGGCCGGAGCGGGCGCCTCTAAGCGCTTGCCGCGCACGATGCAAGCGTGCCGGCGCCACTTCTGGCCTCCCTCTTGCCGTCACCCCGGACTTGTTCCGGGGCCCAACGCGCGGTTGGGCGACTAGCTCGAACCTCTTGTCCATGACTCGCGGCGCCTTGGATCCCGACACAAGGCCGGGATGACGGCCGCAAGTCTCAGGGACGTAGGCGCGTGTTGCACCGCGCCGCGCATGGTGATAGCGCGCGGCGCTTACGGTGGCGCCCTGACGGGCGCGTCAGCCATGCCCATTTTCAGGATGCTCATGTTCATTCCTTCAGCTTATGCCCAGGTCGCCGGCGGCGCCGCTTCCGGTTCCGACGGTATCGCCATCGCGATGCAGTTCTTTCCCTTCATCCTGCTGTTCGTCGGCTTCTATTTCCTGATGATCCGCCCGCAGCAGCGGCGCGCCAAGGAGCTGCGCAACGCGATCGACGCGCTCAAGAAGAACGACCAGGTGATCACGTCGGGCGGGATCCTGGGCAAGGTCAGCAAGACCAGCGACGGTAATTATGTCGAGCTGGAGATCGCGCCCAACGTCAAGATCCAGGTCGCACGCGCCGCGATCACCGAGATCCTGTCGCCGACCACGGCCAAGCCGGCGAACGACTGATGCTCGATTTCCCGCGCTGGAAGGTCCTCTCGATCTTCGGGTTGCTTGCGGTGCTGATGGCGCTCGCGATCCCGAGCTTCTTCCCTGAGGACATGACCAAGGGTTGGCCGGTCCATCCGCGCATCAACCTGGGTCTCGATCTTGCCGGCGGCAGCTATCTGCTGCTCGAAGCCGATACCAGCCAGCTGGTGACCGACCGCGTCAACCTGATGAGCGACAGCGTCGCGACCGCGATGCGCAAGGCGCCGCAGATCGATGTCGGCGACATCACCACCGATGGCGGCAAGGTCAGCTTCATGCTGCGCAATGTCGCGCAGTTGGAGGAAGCGCGACAGCGGCTGTCGGAGATGACCACAGGGGTCGGCACCACAGGCCAGCGCAACTGGGACATCCAGGTGGTCGACGCGACGCGCTTCGTGATCACGCCGACCAAGGCCGGGATCGACGAGGCGATCGACAGCGCCATGAGCGGCGCGACCGAGGTGGTGCGCCGCCGCATCGACTCGCTCGGCACACGCGAACCGACGATTCTCCGCCAGGGACCGACCCGTATCGTCGTCCAGGTGCCGGGCCTGCAGGATCCGACCGCGCTGAAGGCGCTGCTCGGCAAGACCGCCAAGCTCGAATTCAAGCTGGTCGACACCACCGCCGATACCGCCAAGCTGGCGGTGGGCCAATCGCCGATCGGTGATCAGATCCTGCCTTACCCCAGTGCTGCCGGACGCGGTTTCCCTTATGTCGGCTATCCGCAGAACAAGGTGCCGGTCATCGCCGTGCGCCGGGCAGCGATCATCACCGGTCAGGACCTGACCGACGCGCGCGTCCAGAACGATTCGCAGACCAATGCGCCGGTTGTCGCGTTCCAGTTCAATACCGAAGGCGGCAAGCGCTTCGCCAGGACGACGCAGGAGAACGTCAACAAGCCGTTCGCGATCATCCTCGACGGCTCGGTCATCTCGGCGCCCAATATCGAAGGGCCGATCCTGGGCGGCAGCGGCGTGATCCAGGGCGGCTTCACCTTCCAGAGCGCCAACGACCTGGCGATCCAGCTAAAGTCGGGCGCCTTGCCCGTCGCGCTGAAGGTGATCGAGGAACGCACGGTCGGTCCCGAGCTCGGCAAGGATTCGATCGACGCGGGCATCAAGGCGTCGATCATCGCCGTGATCCTGGTCGTCGTGTTCATGCTGGTGACCTATGGCCGGTTCGGCCTCTATGCCAATTACGCCGTGGTCATCAACGTGCTGGTCATCATGGGCGTGCTGGCGGTGCTCAACGGCACGCTGACCTTGCCCGGCATCGCCGGCTTCGTGCTGACGATCGGCACCGCGGTCGACGCCAACGTGCTGATCAACGAACGCATTCGCGAGGAGCGGCGGCGCGGCCGAAGCGTCATCCAGTCGGTCGAGCTGGGGTATAAGGAAGCCAGCCGCACCATTTTCGAGGCGAACATGACTCACGCCATTTCGGGTCTGGTCATGCTCATGCTGGGATCGGGCCCGGTGAAGGGTTTCGCGGTCGTGCTGCTCATCGGCATCGCGACCTCGGTGTTCACCGCGGTGACCTTCACCCGCATGCTCGTCGTCTTTTGGCTGCGGAAACATCGTCCGCAGACCATCAACATTTAAGGGGCCGCTCACCATGCGCCTGCTCAAGATCGTCCCCGACGATACCAATATCGACTTCGTCCGTCTGCGCTATTGGGCGTTCGGGCTGACCACCTTGCTGACCATCGCGGCGGTTGCCCTGGTGTTCGTCCACCGCCTCAACATGGGCGTCGACTTTGTCGGCGGCATCATGATCGAAGAGAAGTTCGCGGTTGCGCCGAGCATGGACAAAGTCCGCAAGGTGGTTGACGACCTGAAGGTCGGCGAGGCGCTGCTGCAGCAAGTCGGCGGCCCGACGACACTGTCGATCCGTCTGCCGCGTCCGGAAAGCGACGATCCGGCGGCGACCAATCAGGTGGTCGAAAAGGTCAAGGCGGCGTTGGCGCAGAACTTCGCCGGCGCGCAATTCTCCAAACAGGACGCGGTGACCGGCAAGGTATCGAACGAACTCGTCTGGAACGGTATTCTGGCGGTGGTCGTCGCAGTGCTGCTGATCGGCCTGTTCGCGATCTTCCGCTTCGAGTGGCAATTCGGCATCTCGACCGTGGTCGCGATCGTTCACGACGTGCTGATGACGCTGGGCTTCTTCGCGCTGACCCAGTTCGAATTCGACCTCAACATCGTCGCCGCGGTGCTGACGATCATCGGCTATTCGATCAACGACAAGATCGTCATCGACGACCGTATCCGTGAGAATATGCGCCGCTATCGCAAGATGGATATGCGCGAGATCATCAACCTCTCGGTCAACGAGACGCTGCCGCGCACCGTGATGACCTCGTTGACCATCCTGCTCGCGCTGTTCGCGCTGCTGATCTTCGGCGGTCATGTGCTGCGCGGCTTCACCGCGGCGATGATCCTGGGTGTGTTCGTTGGGACCTATTCGTCGATCTATGTGTCGTCCTCGCTGCTGATCACGCTCGGCCTGCGCGCCGAGCCGACGCCGGACAAGCCGGGCAAGCCCAATGCGGCGACCGGCGCCGAACGCGTCGGACCGGGCAACAATTGATGCGGATGGACCGTGCCCGCAGCGACGGGCCGGTCGTCTCGGGACTGAGCGCGGCCGGCTTTCGCGTCGATGACAATGTCTATCACGCGCTGGCGATCACGCCCGAACGCGCCGATGGCTGGACGCCGCCACCGCTCGCGGCGCTCGGTCAGGCCGATCTCGAACTGGTACTCGCGCTCGATCCGCGTCCCGAATTCCTGTTGCTCGGCACCGGCCCGACTTTGGTCCGGCCGCCGGTGACGCTGGTTCGCGCGCTCGAGGCGCGGGGTATCGGCATCGAGGCGATGGACAGCCGCGCCGCGGCGCGCGCCTGGGGGATGTTGCGCGGCGAGGGGCGCTGGGTCGTCGGTGCCTTCTACCCGGTGGCTTGATCCCGGCGTCCGCTTGGCTAGGCTCCGCGCGGGCATGAAGAGCTAAGGGGGAGTCGTGGCATGAAGAGGTTGCTGTCCGTTGGCGCGCTGATGATAGCGTTCGTCCAGTCCGCAATAGCGCAAACCGCGCCGACGGTATCGCCGGCAGCAGCGCCGCCCGCACCGGTCGACGTGCCGGCCCCGCCGGTCCCGCAATCCACGGCGATTCCGGCACCCGATTACAACACAGATGCCGGCTGGCTCTGCCTGCCCGGCCGCCAGGATGCTTGCACGGCCGATCAGAACGTCACCGTCATCACCGGCGACGGCAAGCGCAAGGTGGTCAAGTTCAAGGCCGATCCCGCGCCCAAATATGATTGCTTCTACGTCTATCCGACCGTCTCGCTCGACCCGACGCCGAACAGCGATCTCAATATCGGTCCGGAGGAAAAGGAGGTGGCGGCATTCCAGGCCGCGCGCTTCACCGCCAAGTGCCGCGTCTATGCGCCGCTCTATCGCCAGGTCACGCTGACCGCGCTGCGCGACCTGATGGCCGGCAAGGCGAGCGCCGCCGACCGCAAGCTCGCCTATCTCGATATCGAGGCGGCGTGGCGCGCCTATCGCGACAAATATCAGTCCGGCCGCGGCGTCGTGCTGATCGGGCATAGTCAGGGGGCGGGTATCCTCAAGCAATTGCTCGCCGAAGTGATCGAGAACGACCCCAGCCAGCGCCGCTTGCTGATCGCCGCCTATCTGCTCGGCACCAATGTCGCGGTGCCGGCCGGCGGCGATGTCGGGGGCGATTTCAAGCGGACCAAATTGTGCAAGGCGATGGATCAATATGGCTGCGTCGTCAGCTATGTGACGTTCCGGGCCGATTCGCCTCCGCCCGAGAATAGCCGCTTCGGCAAGGTGCCCCAGCCCGGCATGGTCGCGGCCTGCGTCAACCCCGCGGCGCTGGGCGGCGGCAAGGCAGTGACCGATGCGATCCTCGGCACAAAGGGAGCGGGGCTGGCCAGTGCGCCAATGGGGCCGTGGACCAGCGACAACGCGCCCGTCACCACCCCGTTCGTCTCGGTACCCGGGCTGATCTCCGCCGAATGCGTGTCGAATGGCGGGTTCAGTTATCTCGCGGTGACGGTGAACGCCAATCCCCAGGATCCGCGGACCGATACGATCGTCGGCGACGTCGTCGTCAACGGCGCTACGCTCAAGGATTGGGGTCTTCACCTGATCGACATGCCGGTCGAGATGGGCAATCTGGTCACCCTCAGCGAATATCAGGCGGCATCGTGGCGCGGCACGCCGATGGATCAGCCTAAGAAGAAGTGACCAGCGCTTTCAGATGATCGTACAGGCCGGCGGTGTTCGCTTCCCATGTGAAGCGTTCGGCGCCGGCCCTGACCGTCATCGGCGGCGTGTGGTCCGACAGCACCGCGGCGATTCCCGACGCGAACCCGGCCGGGGTGCGCCCAACGATCCGGCCATAAGCGCGTTCGGTCACGACTTCGATCGCCCCGCCGACATCGGGGATCACCACCGGCACGCCGCTGGCAAGTGCCTCGACCCAGGCATTGGCCAGGCCCTCATTCTCGGACGCCAGCGCCATGACGTCGGCGGCGGCGAGCAAGGCCGCCATCTCGCCATGCGGCACCACGCCGAGCAGCTGGACGCGGTCGGCCAGCCCGAGCGCCGCGATCTTGGCCTCAAGCGCGCCGCGACTGGCGCCTTCGCCGGCGATCAGCAGATGGACGTTGGGCAGCGCCGCGATCGCCTCGATCACGATGTCATGGCCCTTGCGCTCGATCAGCGCGCCGGTCGACACCACCAGCGGCCCGCGGACACCCAGCGCCGCCTTGGCCTTCCCGCGATCGCCCGGCGCGAATTGGCCGAGATCGACGCCGGTGCGATGGACGCGAATATGGTCGGCGGGCATGCCCATCGCGACCATGTCGCGCTTCATCGCCTCGGATACGGCGAGCAACCCGCCGGCGGCTTTGCCCGCAGCGCGGACCTGGCCGGCGGTAGCGGCGGCCGTGCCCCAATGATGAATGTCGCTGCCCCGTGCCTTGATCGAGACGGGCACGCCGAATCGTCGGCCGAGCGCGACCGCGGCGGGACCGTCGGGAAAGAAGAACGAGGCGTCGATCACATCAAACGGAAAGTCGCGCCGCAGATCGGCCAGCAAGGGAACCAGCGCGCGGGTCAGGAAATGGACGTGGAGCCGCCCGGCCGTACCCGGCATCGCCAGAAAGCGCGGCCGGTAGACATCCACGCCTTTCCATTGCTCGCCTAGCGGAAGCGCCGCCAATTGAGCATGGCGGCCGCGCAGCGCGAGCGGGAAGGGGGGCAGCCCGACCGGCGCGACGACGCGCAACTCGACATCGGAATGCGTGGCTAGCTCCAGCGTCTGGCGCTCGACGAACACCCCGAAATTGCGCCGCCCGGCGTCGGGAAACAGGGTCGAAAGCGTAAGGACGCGCAGCATCCGCTTTTCCTACACCCCATATGGTTAATGAGCGCTGGAGCTCGTTGAGTTCAGATGCGTTTTGTGCCCGGATAAGCGAACAACAGGTCGCTGCCGGCCGCAGCCGAGACATGCGCGGCACCGCTGACGGTCACGCATTCGCCGGCACGCCACGCGACGCCGTCCGTCACGCCTTCTCCTTTAAGCGGGGTGAGCCATCCGGTGACGCCATCGGGCAGGGTGACCGTCCGATCGCCCCCGGTCCAGCGTTCGAGCACGAATTTCGGTCCCTCGCACAGGATCGTGCGGCCTTCCTCCACTTCGCCGACGATCGGCTGGGGTACGAACGGATTGGGATCGGCGACCTTCAGCCCCGCGTCGAGATGGAGCTCGCGGTCGCTGCCGTAATCGTAGAGGCGATAGGTCAGGTCGACATTCTGCTGGACCTCGACCAAGGTGATGCCGCCGCCGATCGCGTGGACGGTACCGGCCGGTGAATAGAGGAAATCGCCGGCCTTGACCGGCTTCCAGTCGAGCATGCCGACGATCGATCCGTCGAGCGCGCCCTGGCGCAGCTTTTCGCGCGTGGTCGGCTCCCTGGTGCCGAGCGCGATCGTCGCGCCGGGTTCGGCGTCGAGAATCACCCAGCATTCGTCCTTGCCGCGCGGATAGCCCGCGGCGCGGGCCGCTTCGTCGTCGGGATGGTCCTGCACCGACAATCGGTCGCTGGTGAACAGATATTTGATCAGCAGATCGGGCGTGCCCGCGTCGGGCGTCTGGAACCATATCTCGCCGACCGGATCACCGCCGGGCGCCGGGTCGCTGAAGCCGGGCCATAAAGTGTGTCGTCCCCACGGCTTTTCGACGCGTTTGGTGGCGAGCAAGGTGGCAGTCATCGATCAAAGCCCTCCCGGTTAACGGTTTCACGACGCGAACGCATGGACCCGGCGACCGATCCGCGCGCCCAGATTGCAACGCGACGAGCGGCGTAAAAGGATTGTTTGCGCCCCGCGCGTGCTGCGCTAAGACCACGCGCCATGCGTATTGCCAAGTCCCGTCCCGTCGCGTTCGCGCTTATCGCTCTCCTCGCTTTGCCAATGGCGGGCTGCGCCGGCCGCGGCGGCGGCCTGAAGAAGGGCGACGTCCCCTATATCGCGCGCGATGTCGGCACGCTCTACACGCTCGCCAAGACGCGGCTCGACCAGGGCCGCTACAAGGAAGCGGCGGTGTTGTTCGACGAAGTCGAGCGCCAGCATCCTTATTCGATCTGGGCGCGCCGCGCGCAGCTGATGAGCTCGTTCAGCTATTATATGGACACCGACTACACGCAGTCGATCCAGTCGGCGCAGCGCTTCCTGGCGGTCCATCCCGGCAACCGCGACGCGCCTTATGCTTATTATCTGGTGGCACTCGGCTATTACGAGCAGATCGCCGACGTCACCCGCGACCAGAAGATCACCCAACAGGCGCTCGACGCGCTGGGCGAATTGGTCCGCCGCTATCCCAATACCAAATATGCCGCCGATGCCCGGCTCAAGATTGACCTGGTCCGCGATCACCTCGCGGGCAAGGAGATGGAGATCGGCCGCTTCTACGAAACGCGCGGCCAGTGGCTGGCGGCGACGCTCCGCTTCCGCGCCGTGGTCGACGGCTATCAGACCACGACTCATGTGCCGGAAGCGCTGATGCGCCTGACCGAAACCTATCTCGCGCTGGGCGTGCCCGAGGAAGCGCAGAAATCGGCCGCCGTGCTCGGCGCCAATTATCCCGGCACCGACTGGTACAAGCGCGCCTATAAGTTGATGGAAGACCATCCCTACAAGCCGGCGACGCCGCTGGCCGCGGGCGAATTGCCGATCCCGCTCGGCTTCAAGGATGCCCAGCCAGTGGCGCCAGGCACGCCGGGCGTCGCGGCCAAGGACGAAGGCCGCGGCTCGACCGGGACCAGCAACACCGGCGGTGCCGGTACTGGGCCGATTCCGAAGTAAGTATTAGCCCTCTCCCGCTTGCGGGAGAGGGTTGGGTGGGGGTCTTCTTTCTTCTTCCAAGCGGGTAAAGCTGAAAAAGAAGAAGAAAGAAGACCCTCTCCCTCCCACCGCCTGACGGCGGCGGGCCCCTCCCGCATCAGGTAAACAGCGCCCCGCGCTGTTTAGGTCATGCCGGGGGCATGACCGACATGATACGCCCGCAAACGGGAGAGGGGCTGCAAGCCCAAGAGGGAACAAAAGCGGGGTGACCGAGCTCCATTTTTGCCGCTAAGGATGGCGCGATGCTGACCTCGCTCGCCATTCGGGACGTTGTGCTGATCGAAGCGCTCGAACTCGATTTCGGCGCCGGGCTGGGTGTGCTGACCGGCGAGACCGGCGCGGGCAAGTCGATCCTGCTCGATGCGCTGGGGCTCGCGCTCGGTGCGCGGGCCGATAGCGGGCTGGTCCGCCAGGGTGCGGCCCAAGCGGTGGTTACTGCCAGCTTCGACACCCCCCACGATGGCGGCCCGATCGCTTCGTTACTGGCGGAGAACGCGCTCGAGATCGATCCCGGCGAACCGCTGATCATCCGCCGGATCGTCAAGGCCGATGGCGGCAGCCGCGGTTTCGTCAACGACCAGCCGGCCTCGGCCGGGTTGCTGCGCGAACTGGCGCAATATCTGGTCGAGGTGCATGGCCAGCACGACGATCGCGGGCTGCTCAATCCGCGCGGCCACCGCGCCTTACTCGACGCGTTCGGGCGCAGCCATGCCGGATTGGTGGCGCAGGCATATCGCGCCTGGCGCGACGCCGAGGATGCGCTGGCGGTGGCGCGTGCCGAAATCGATGCCGCGGCGCGCGACCGCGACTATCTGGCCCATGCCGTCGCCGAATTGCGGCAACTCGCGCCCGAACCTGGTGAGGAGGAGACGCTGGCCGAGCGCCGCCGCTCGATGCAGCGCGCGGAGAAGATCGCCGAGGATATGGTTGCGCTCGACGATTATCTGGCTGGATCGGACGGCGGATTGGCAAAGCTGCGTCAGGCGGCGCGCGTGCTCGAACGCGTCGCCGATGCGCATCCCGCGCTCAGCGAGGCGCTGGCCGCGCTCGACCGCGCGATCAACGAAGGCGCGCTGGCCGAAGATCAACTCGCGGCCGCGCGTGCCGCTCTGATGTTCGATCCGCGTGCGCTCGAAGAGGATGAGGCACGGCTGTTCGACCTCCGCGCCATGGCGCGCAAGCATCGTGTCCAGCCCGACGAATTGGCGCAGCTCGCCGAGGACATGGCCGGCCGGCTGGCGACGATCGAGGCGGGGGAGGAAGGGCTGGCTCAGCTCGATCGCCGGGTCTCGGAAACCCGTGCAGCCTATGAAGCGGCGGCCGACGCGCTGTCCGCCGAACGCCATGCCGCAGCCACACGGCTTGACGCTGCCGTGGCCGGCGAACTTGCCCCGCTCAAGCTGGATGCCGCGCGCTTCCGGACGATGATCGAGACCTTGCCCGACGAGCAATGGGGGCCGGGTGGCAAGGATCGCGTCGAATTCGAGATCGCGACCAACCCGGGCGCGCCGTTCGCGCCATTGACCAAGATCGCGTCAGGCGGCGAATTGTCGCGCTTCATCCTGGCACTCAAGGTCAGCCTGGCCGAGGAAGGCGGCGCGGCGACGATGATCTTCGACGAGATCGATCGCGGCGTCGGCGGCGCGGTCGCCTCGGCGATCGGCGAACGGCTCGCGCGGTTGGCCGATCGCACGCAATTGCTGGTAGTGACGCACAGTCCGCAAGTCGCGGCGCGCGGCGGGCGGCATTATTTCATCGCCAAATCCTCCGATGGCCTGGTGACGCGCACCGGCGTGATCGCGCTCGACAGCACGGCGCGGCGCGAGGAGATTGCCCGGATGTTGTCGGGCGCGACCATCACCGACGAGGCGCGGGCGCAAGCCGAACGCCTGCTCGAGGCGGCATGACCGCGCCATCCTCGCGCGCCGTCTGGACGTTCGGCGCGGATTGATGGGAACGTTCGACCTGATCTTCGCCGCCGTACTGATCATCGCCACGATCGGGGCGATGACGTGGTTTCCCGACATTCCGCGCGGTACCGAAGGGCATCACGAAGCGCTCACCGCGCGATTCGAACGAAGCGATGATGACGTGATCGATGAGCATCCCAGCTATGGCGATGCGGCGGTCGCCTATGTCGATCGCATCGTCGACCGGCAATTGACCAAGGCACGCGGGATCCTTTCGTTCGACGGCCTGATCCTCGCCTTTCTCGGTTTGATCGCCCGGACTACGGCGACGCTCGACATCGCCACGGCGCATATGGTGCCGGTCCTGCTGCTGATGGGATTGCTCGCCGGCTCCAGCGCGATCTGCCTTTTCCTGTTTCGCGCGCGCTGGGGCTATGTTGCGGACCTCAGGACTTTCTCGCGCGAAATCTCGGCGACGCTCGCGCTCACGCGGCGCCGGTCGTTCTGGATCGAGCGGACGGTGCGGTTGTCGTTGCTGTCGCTGGCCGGGATCGTCGTCCTCGTTGTCGCGACGGTGGTCGGGCATTAGATCAATTGGTCTCTCCTCCCTTTGCAGGGATGGAGAGTCAGAACGGGATCTTCACTTTCGCCATGATGGCTTTCGAGGTGAACCCGCCAACGTCGCGGGAGGTTGTGCCGACACCGGCCTTGGCACCCCCGGGCAAGTCGACGATCGAGCGGACCGGCTTTTCGGTGAAATCGGGTATCCGGCTGATATCGATGTCCATCATCTTGCGGCGTGCGCAGACGACGATGTCCTCGCCGGGATTGTCGACGCCGCACGCATTCTCGGTGGCTTTGGGCTTGGCCTTGGCCAAGTCGAACTGGTTGAGATCGTTGCCCGGATAGATTGTCCGCTCGCCGGTGACGGGCGCCGCCTGCATCGCGAGGAGGACGATCAGCATTGCCCCTCAACCTGCGCGGCGCACATGGCGTAATTGCGGCGACAGGGTGCGGTTTCCTGGACGGCATTGGCTGCTAAAGAAAGGCGCATGACGATTCCGCTGCCCGCCAACGATGAAGCCGCCGCCCAGGAACTCGAACAGCTCGCGGCGGAGATCGCGCACCATAACCGGCTCTATCATGCCGATGATGCGCCCGAGATTTCGGACGCCGATTACGATGCGCTGATGCGCCGCAACAGCGCGATCGAGGCGGCATTTCCGCATCTGATCCGCGACGATTCGCCCAGCCGCAAGGTTGGTGCTGCACCCGCCGGGCACCTCGCCAAGGTCGCGCATGCGCGACCGATGTTCAGCCTGGACAATGCCTTCGACGACGAAGAGGTCGGCGATTTCGTCGGCCGCGTGCGCCGCTTCCTCAATCTGGGCGAGAGCGACGCGATTGCGCTGACTGCGGAGCCCAAGATTGACGGGCTGAGCTGCTCGCTACGCTATGAAAAGGGACGACTGGTCCAGGCACTGACGCGCGGCGATGGTCAGATCGGCGAGGACGTCACCGCCAATGTCCGCACGATCGGCGACATTCCGGCGACGCTTCCGGCCGGCGCGCCAGACGTGTTCGAGGTGCGTGGCGAGGTCTATATGGAGAAGCAGGCCTTTGCCGCGCTCAACGCGCGACTGCTCGCCGAAGCCGAGGACACAGGCAAGGACGCGCGCCAATTCGCCAATCCCCGCAACGCCGCGGCCGGGTCGCTGCGCCAGAAGGACGCCGCCGTCACCGCGTCGCGGCCGCTGCGCTTCTTCGCTTGGGGGTGGGGCGATACCAGCGCGCTGCCGGGCGACACGCAATCCTCGGTAATCGCCGCGATCCGCGGCTGGGGCTTTCCCGTTACGCGGCAGTTCCAGGAGGGCGGCACATTCGACCAGGCATTGGCGACGTACAAGGCGATCGAGGCCAAGCGCGCCGATCTACCGTTCGACATCGACGGCGTGGTCTACAAGGTCGACCGGCTAGACTGGCAGGCGCGCCTGGGCTTTGTCGGCCGCGCCCCACGCTGGGGGCTGGCGCACAAATTCCCCGCCGAACGCGCCCAGACGACGCTCGAGCGAATCGATATCCAGGTCGGCCGCACCGGCAAGCTGACCCCGGTCGCGCGGCTTGAGCCGGTGACCGTCGGCGGCGTCGTGGTGACCAATGCCACGCTCCACAATGCCGACGAGATCGCGCGGTTGGGCGTGCGGCCGGGCGATCGCGTAGTGCTGCAGCGCGCGGGCGACGTCATCCCCCAGATCGTCGAGAATCTGACTCGCGACGAGCTGCGCGATCCCTGGACCTTCCCGACCCATTGCCCGGAATGCGGGTCGGAAGCACTGGCCGAGGAAGGCGAGGTCGACATCCGCTGCACCGGCGGGCTGATCTGTCCGGCGCAACGGCAGGAACGGCTGCGTCATTTCGTCAGCCGCGGCGCGCTCGACATCGAAGGGCTGGGCGACAAGACGATCCGCGAATTCCTCGATCTCGGCTGGATCGCGGAGCCCGCCGACATTTTCCGCCTCGCCGCGCATCGCGAGGAGTTGCTCGGCCGGGAGGGGTGGAAGGAGAAGTCGGTCGACAATCTGCTCGACGCGATCGAGGCCAAGCGTACGCCCGATCCGGTGCGGCTGTTGTTCGGGCTCGGCATCCGGCATGTCGGCGTGGTCACCGCGCGCGACTTGCTGAAGCGCCATGCTACCTTGCCGGAGATCAGGGCGTTGGCCGACGAGATCATCGCGTTGCGCGACGGCATCGTCCCCGCGCTGGCCGAGGACGAGCAGAAATTCCGCGTGCGGCGCGACAAGGCGATCGCCGAGCATATCGGCGTCGACAATGTCGGTGCCGCGGTGGGTAACGCGCTGGCCGACTTCTTCCACGAGCCGCACAACCGCGCAGTGTGGGATGATCTGCTCGCGGAAGTCAGCCCGCCCGCCTTCGTCTTCAAGGCGCGCGAATCACGCGTCAGCGGCAAGACGGTGGTGTTCACCGGCAGTCTCGAAACGATGAGCCGCGACGAAGCCAAGGCGCAGGCCGAGGCGCTCGGTGCGCGCGTGTCCGGATCGGTGTCGGCAAAGACGGACCTGGTGGTCGCCGGCCCGGGCGCCGGGTCGAAGCTCAAGAAAGCGGCCGAACTAGGTATCGAAGTAATGGATGAGGCCGGTTGGGCCGCGATCGTCGCCGAAGCGGGATGATGCTTTTTTGCAACGCAGCAAAGTATAATCCACAGTAAAATTGTCGCACTCTTGCGTTGTCATGCAACCGAAATATTCTGGCCGCAATGGCGCACGCGACGGTGAAATAGCACCGCGCGTAAAGCGACTCGCGCCTTAAAGGGGACACCATGCGAAACCATCTGTTTATCGGTGCGGCTGTTGCTGCGCTCATGATTCCTGCTGCGGCCTACGCGCAGGAAACCACTTCCGTGATCCGCGGCAGCGTGACTTCCGGCGGCGCCCCGGTGGCGGGCGCGCAAGTCGTCGTCACCGATGTCGCGTCGGGCACGAAGGCCACGACCACGACCGACGCGTCCGGTAACTTCAGCGCCCCGGGCCTTCGCGCCGGCGGCCCTTATGAAGTGGATGTGACCAGCAGCGCCGGCAACACCAAGATTACCGACGTCTACACCGTCGTCGGCCAGCCTTATGAGCTTCCGATCGACGTCGCGGCGCCGGCGGAGGGCTCGACCGCCGACATCGTCGTCTCCGCGACGCGCGTGAAGGGCGCTGGCGTGATCGGCTCCGGTCCCTCGACCGTTCTCACCGCAAATGACATTTCGAAGGTTGCGTCGGTCAACCGCGACATTCGCGACCTGATGCGCCGCGATCCGTTCGCGACGCTCGACACGTCGCAGTCGACTGGCCGTCAGGTCTCGTTCGCCGGCACCAATCCGCGCTTCAATCGGTTCACCGTCGACGGCGTGCCGATCACCGACAGCTTCGGCCTCAACCCCGATGCGCTGCCGTCACGCCGTGGCCCGGTGCCGTTCGATTCGATCGGTGAATTCCAGACCAAGGTCGCGCCGTACGATATCCGCGAAGGCTTCTTTCAGGGCGGCGTCGTCAACGCTATCCTCAAATCGGGTACCAATTCGTTCCATGGCACCGGTTTCTACACCGTCAACACCGACGGCCTGACCGGATCGCGTCTCAAACCGTACGTCTCGAACCCCACCGGCGTCGTCAATCAGCCGAAGTTCACGAGCAAGGACTACGGCGTTACGCTGTCGGGCCCGATCATCAAGGATCGGCTGTTCTTCATGGTGTCGGCGGAGCGCGTGCGGGCGGATAATCCGTTCAACATCACCCCAAGTCAGCTCACCCAGGCGCAGTTCGACCAGATCGTCAGCATCGCGAAGAGCAAATATGGCGTCGACGCGGGTGGCAGGCTGACCAGCCAGGGCGACAAGGACGACCGCATCGTCGGCCGTATCGACGCCAACATCACCGATGGGCAGCGCCTGTCGATCACCGGCATCTACACCAAGGACCAGATCAACACGCTGGGCTTCAACACGTCAGCGTCGCAGTCGACGACATCGAACGACTATGTGAAGCCGAACCGCCTCTGGGCGGGTGTCGCGACCCTGAACTCGACCTGGTCGCCAACCGTCTCGACCGAGACCCGCGTCATGTACAAGGATTACAAGAGCGGCCAGAATCCGATCATGGCCAAGACGGCGCTGGCGTTGGTGTGCAGCGACGCGGGAACTCCGGGGGCGATTACCGTGGGCACCGCGACCCAGTGCTCGTCGAACGTGACCCAGCTCGGCATTGGGCCGCTCGGCTCGGCGCAGACCAACATCCTGCGGACCAAGACGTTCGACGCGCAGGAAGTGGTGCGCATCACGCTCGGCGATCACAATCTGCGGCTGCTGTATGACTATCAGCACGTCAACAACTACAATTTGTTCATCGGGCAGACGGCCCAGCCGGCCGGTATCTCGTCCGGTGCCTATGGTGCCTATTATTTCGACTCGATCGCCGCGTTCCAGGCGGGCACCGCGCAGCAGTTCGGTTACGCCAACGCGACGACCGGCAACCCGAACGACGCCGCCGCGCGATTCAGCTATGCGACGCACACGTTCGGCATCCAGGACGATTGGCGGGTGAACTCGACGCTGACGGTCACGGCGGGCGTGCGTTACGACCTGTTCGGCGGCCACGACCGTCCGCTGCTCAACACGGCGTTCGTGGAACGCGAAGGGTTCAACAACAACGCGTTCATCGCCGGACGCGGCCTGTTCCAGCCGCGTGTCGGCTTCGACTGGAGGGCGACGTCGCGCGTCAATCTGCATGGCGGCGTCGGCATCTTCGGCGGCGGCACGCCGGACGTCTATATCGGCAACAGTTTCTCGTCGAGCGGCGTGCAGCCCGTGCTGTTCACCACCACCAACAACCCCGCATTCCTGAACAATGTGAGCCTCACGTCGCTCCCGGCCGGCGCTACCGCTGCGCTGAACGGCTTGCGGAACGCGCCGGTCGCGGCGCTTGATCCGAAGTTCAAGATCCCGTCGCAATGGCGCGGGTCGCTGTCGGCTAGCTATGACGCCAATCTGGGTCCACTGGGCGATCATTGGATCTTGGCCGCCAGCGCGCTGATCTCGAAGACCAAGCAAGCGATCCTGTATCGCGACGGCCGCGCCCGTCCGCTCACCGGCGCCAGCGCGCTGACGCCGGATGGCCGCCAGCGTTACTTCGACATCACGCCACTCAGCCAGGGCGGTCCGTCGGGCAACGCCGACACGATCCTCGGCAACACCACCAAGGGCCATGGCTATATCGGCGTCGTCAGCCTCAACAAGAAGTGGGACATGGGCTTCAGCCTGTTCGGCAGCTTCACTTATCAGGACGTGTGGGATCAGGCGGCGGTCACGTCGTCGGTTGCCTCCTCCAACTACGGCAACACCGCTTATTACGATGCGAATGGGGGTGCCTTCGGTCATTCCAACGACGAAGTCCGTTATTCGTTCAAGTACGACGTCGCTTACGAGCATGCCTTCTTCGGCGATTACAAGACGCGTATCGACCTGTTCGGCGAAACCCGTATCGGCTCGCCGTACAGCTACACGATGCAAGACGCGGGGACGGTCGCCGGTCGTAGTCAGACGTTCGGCACGTCGGGCAACACCAGCCGGTTCCTGTTCTACGTGCCGACAGTCAACGATCCGAAGGTCGTTTATGACAGCCCGGCCACTCAGGCCCGGATCGAGCAGATCATCAACTCGACCGGTCTAAAGAACTATCGTGGCAAGATCGCGCCGCGCAACGCCTTCAACTCGAAGTGGTTCACGAAGATCGATCTCCACGTCGAACAGGAAATTCCGACGTTCGTCGGCAAGTCGCGCTTCTCGGTGTTCGCCGACATCGAGAACCTGCCCAACCTGATCAACCACAAATGGGGCGAGCAGCTGCGCAACTTCTTCCCGTTCACCGACGTGGTGACCAAGGTGCAGTGCAAGGCGGTCGGCACCAATGCTTGCGGCCAGTATCAATATTCGGCACCGAGCACGGACACGTTCCTGGCCGATCAGTTGATCACCGTGAACGGCTCCTCGCTCTACACGATCCGTATCGGCGCGCGCTTGAGCTTCTAAGCGCACGATCGGTTTTCAAAAGAATGGCCGCCGTCTTTCAGGACGGCGGCCTTTTTTGTTGCTGACAGCAAGGTCGCAAAATCGGCGTAAAGGTATGGTCGCCGATGACGTCAGTCGCATGGGTCGCCGTCGCGGGTGTACCCCAGGCCGACGGATGGCGCGCACTCGACTACGAATAAATCAGGCTTTGATCATCCTGAGCCCCAGCCAGTGGGCTGCTATCAGCCAGCGTTTCAATCCCCGCTCAACCGCGAGCACGATCAGCAATGAGAAGCCGAACAGCGGCATCGCCACTCCAAGCGCGGCGATCACCGCGACCAGCGCTCCGCCGAAGCGCGGTCGCGATAGCGGCAGAGGGGCGCCGAGCCGCCCCGACGGGCGCCGCCGCCACCATGAGATCGCTCCGGATAGGCTGAGCATCATCAGCATCAGCGCGCCTAGCGTGATCAGCACTTGGTTGGCGATGCCGAACAACTGACCCTCGTGCGTCGCGATGCCGTATCCGACCGCACGGTCGATCCAATGGCGCTCGCCAAAGTCCTTGCGGGCCAGCACCGCCCCGGTCGCGCCGTCGACCACTGCCTGCGCGCGCAACGGACGATCCGCGGCATCGGATGAGATCGTCCAGCCATGCGGCTGCTTGCCCGGCGGCGAGACGAGCACTGGCGGGGCGAAGCTGAGCGTTGCCGCCACGGCAACCGCACGATTCAGCTCGCCCGGCCGCGGGCCGTGATGCTCCATCGTCATGCCGATATGGCCGGCATGCTCGCCGAGCATCGGGTCGTTGGCGGGCTTGCGGCCGCCGATCGTCCAGTCGACCGGACCGTCGAGCGTGCCGGTCACCGTCCGTATCTCCTTGAAATAGCTGCCCCATGCTTTCGCCCAGGGCAGACCGGTAGAGATCACGAACAGCGCCAGCAGCGATACCCAGATGCCGATCACCGCATGCAGATCGCGCCAGAATAGCCGACGGCCGCCGAACAGGCGGGGATAGAGGACGCCCGCATATCCCTTTCGTCCTCGCGGCCACCAGAGATACAGGCCGGTCAGGATCATCACGAGGGTCCAACAGGCCGCGATCTCGACGATATAGCTGCCCCAGGCCCCCGCGAGCAGTTCGCCATGCAGATGCGATATGACCTGCATCGGCCGATCGTCTTCGGCCACGACGCCGAGCGGTTTAAGCCTGTAGGGATCGACATAGACGCGCCGATCCCCGCTGTCGGTGCCGACCAGGACTCGCACCGCCGACCTGTCCGATGGCGGCAACTCATATTTGTGCAGCCGCGATCCCGGCACCGCCGCCACCGCGGCCGCGGCGATCGCCTCGGGCGTCGCGCGGGTCGCGGTGGGGACGAGCGAGTCGTAAGGCCGGTCGAGCCACGCCTCGATCTGCGGCCGCCAAGCATAGATGCTCCCGGTGATCGCCAGCCACAGCACGAACGGGACGCAGAGCATCCCGGCATAGAAATGCCAGCGCCACACAGCATTGTACCAGCGTGAGCCGGGTGCCGTGACGCTCATAGCTTGATCGTCAGGTCGGCGTGGAAGCTGCGCTGCGGGAAAGGATGGAACAGGAAGTATTTGTCATTGTTGACATTATCCACGCCCAGCCCGAGCACGTAATTCTTGGTGACGACAAATTGTGCGCGCAGATCGACGACGAAGAACTTGTAGAAGCCCTGATAGGTGTTCCCGACCACGTCTTTATTGTCGAGCTGGCCGTACATCCGGCTCGAATAGCGCGCCGCAGCCGACAGCGAGAGGCCGTCGACCGGTCGCCAGGTTGCGACTGCGTTCGCTTTCCAGCGCGGCACGGTCGGGAGCAGCTTGCCGACTGCTGCCGGAAATGCCGGATCGGCGCGCGTCGTGGCATCGGCATAGGTGACGCTCCCCGACAGGTCGAAGCGCGGAATCAGGTCGTTGCGGACGACGGCTAGCTCGATTCCACGCGCCCGTGTGCGGTCGACATTCTGGACGAAGCTCGCGGTCAGCGTCCCGCCGCCGGCCGCCGTGATGGTGCCGGTCTGCGAGATCAGCGCGTCGGTCACGACCTCATTGAACAAGGACAGGCGGAACGATCCCTTCCCGTCGACGCGTTCGATCGCGAGTTCGGCGGAACGGGCATGTTCTGGCTTGAGGTCGGGATCGGGGATCGCGCCGAGCACGCCGCTGGTGACCACCTGATAGAGTTCGCCGACGGTCGGGAAGCGCCACGCGTCGCCATAGGATAGCTGCACCTTCCAATTTTCGGCCGGCTTCCAGGCCAAGGATGCCTTGGGCGAAAAGCGATTGGCGCTGCGTTCCGGCTGCGCCTTCAACACCGACGGAGCGGCCGAGAAGTTGACCCCGTCATAAGCGCGCCACCATTCGTAGCGGCCGCCGAGCGTCAGCGTCAGTCTGGGCAGCAGGCCGAGCGCGTCCTGCGCCCATAGAGCGGCGGTGCGCGTCTTTCCCAGCGATTGCTGGTTCAGCACACCGCCGGCGCCCTTGACCCAGTCGGTGGTCGCATAGCGATTGCTCGCCAGCACGAACCGGTCCCAATGCGCCCCGGCGCTCAACACGTCGCCGCCGCGGCTCCAGGCCGCCTTCGCGTCCAGCGTGTCCCAACCCGTGCCGTCAAGCCGCGTTATAGTGCCGACCCCCCCTGACAAAGCTGTCGGCAGAGTACCGGTCGGCGTCCGCTGCTCGTCATCGGCGAAGCGGTACCGCGTTCCGATCACTTGCCAGTCGATGCCGCTGCCCGATCCGCCGAGCGACACGGCGTGCGACCAGTGGCGCTGGCGCGTCACATAGGTTCCGCTGGCGAACGAGGCGGAAGGATAAACCGGCAAGCCCGTCGCGGTCGCGGTCAGATAGCTCTCCGCGCTGGCGTTGGTGCGGTTGAGGAACAGGCCGCCGACATAGGTCAGGCGAATGCTGCTGCTCAGGTCGAGCGCGGCCTTGAGCTTGAGGCGATCCTGCCCCTGACGCTCGATCCCGCTCGATCCCAGGACGGTGATCGGTTGGCCCGTCCGGTTGCGGTCGGGGATCGCGCCGACCACGCCCGGACCCGCGGAGCCGGTGACATAGCCGATCGGCTGCGAACGGCTCGTGACGTGATCGTAGCTCGCGAACAGTGCCAGCGGGCCGAAGCGATCGCCGATCGTCAGCCCGGCCTGATAGGCCGGATAGGTATCGCGCCGCCCATATAAGTCATAGGTCTGGACGCTCACCCCCGCGGTTGCCGTCGCCTCGAGCTCGTCCGGCAACCGCGTGGTGATATTGACCACCGCGCCGATCGAATTGCCCGGATAGGCCGCCGAGAAGGGACCGTAGAGCACGTCGATCCGTGCGATCTCTTGCGGGCTGACCGCGCTCCAGCGTGGGCTGGCCGAGGTGTTGTTGTTGCCGATCAACGCCGAGAGCAACGCGCCGTCGGCATAGATCAGGCTGCGCGCGCTGGCGCCCAGGCCGGCGGTGCGCGTCGCCAGCGGGGCCTGGGTGTCACCGATATGGCGTTTGCGCACGATCAGGCTGGGCAGATATTTGAGCGTGTCCTCGACGTTCATCGCGTTGACTGTCCGCGCGATCGTGTCGGCGTCGATCGACGCGCGAGTCGAGGGTGCGTTCTCGATCGTCTGTTGCTGGCGTTGCGCGGTGATCAATATGTCGTCGCGGCGGTCGTCTCCCGGCGCGGAATCGTCGGCGGCATGCGCGGGCAGCGCGATGGCGCTCGCCGTCGCGGCAAGCGAGGCGCACCACAGGGTGCGCTTGGCAATAGTCACAATCATTCCCCTTGCTGAATCGCTAAACTGCCCGAAGGCAGCGTCGGCTCAGGCGAGGGAAGGTGGTCCCGTAGCGGGAGGCGGGGGCGCGGCGAGGCCGCGGCCGGGAATGGCGCCGATCGGATCGAGCACCGGCGCGGCTTCGGGAGCGAGGACCGGTGCAGCGAGCGCGACGAGCGTCGGCGGCGCGTCGGCGATGCCGAGCCCCGAAAAGGCGCAAACATGGTCGCCGGGCTGGCCTTTGCCCGGCGCCTTATGGTGCAGCTTGCCGTCAGGCGACAGCACCATCGCGTCGTCCGGTCCGGTGCCGTTGCAGACGGTGATCTCGATACCGCCGGCGGCGTTGATCACCGGCATCCACCCTTCGGGAGCGATGCTGCGCGCCAGCAACGCGGCCACGAGCAGCAGCAGCCAGCCGAAGCGGCGGCCGAGCATGTCGGGGCGGGTGGCGGGACTCATTGCGGGGCTGCTCCTAGGGCAAGAGACCCCGTAAAGGCCATATCTATTCCTGTTCAGGACAGTGTTTCGACATCCCCAGCTTTGCGCACATGGGCCGGCGCGTATAAAGGGGCCAGCCCGATGGCCACGATTTCGTCCCCCGTGCCGGCGCCGGCCGATGCTTCCTCGACGGACCAGAAGCGCCGCGTCTGGACCCCTGGAATTTTTTCGCGTCCGTTCTTCGAGGATAAGAGCCGTGCCTTCTGGACCCTGCAGGGTGTCGGCTGGGGCGGCTATCTGCTGCTCCGCTCGGTCTCCTCGGTGTCGAACGGCGCGCCGATGTCGGCGCTGATCCCCGGGATCATCGAATCGATCGTCGGCTATTGCATCACGTTGCTGCTTTCGACCCTGTACGGCTATTATCGTCGCCTGCCGCGGATCAGCGCGATCCTGCTGACGGTGGTGACCCTGGCCGGCGCGACGTTCCTGGCGGCGGTGCTCAACGGTTTCTCCTACAGCATCATGAAGGACAATCCCGGGCTCAATTTCGGCCTGGTGTTCGGCCAGCTCTTTCTCAATTTCACCGTGCTCGCGGGCTGGTCGGCGCTCTATTTCGGGATCAATTTCTACCTGATCGTCGAACAGCAAGCGGATCAGTTGCTGGTGCTCGGCAACCAGGCATCGTCGGCGCAGCTGGCGATGCTGCGTTATCAGCTCAACCCGCATTTCCTGTTCAACACCCTCAATTCGATCTCGACCCTGGTGCTCTTGAAGGAGACCGAGCGCGCCAATGCCATGCTGTCGCGGCTGGCGGATTTTCTGCGCTTCACCCTGATCTACGAGCCGACCGCGAACGTGACGGTCGCGCAGGAGGTGCATACGCTCAAACTCTATCTCGAGATCGAGAAGATGCGGTTCGAAAAGCGCCTGCGCCCGGTGTTCGAGATCGATCCCCGTGCCGAACGCGCGCGATTGCCCTCTTTGTTGCTCCAGCCATTGGTCGAAAATGCGATCAAATATGCGGTCACGCCGAGCGAGGAGGGGGCGGAAATCGCAGTTTCGGCACGCCTCGTCGGCGAACGGGTCCGGATCAGCGTGTCCGACACCGGCCCCGGCTTGATCGAGAACAAGTTAGGGCCGAGCCTTTCAACTGGCGTGGGGCTCGCCAATATAAGAGATCGGTTGGCACAGGCGTACGGACCTGACCACCGTTTCGATGCTCGGTCTACACCAGGGGGCGGCTTTGCTGTGGAGATCGAGATTCCGTACCAGTTGGAAGATCCGAATAGAGAGGCCGCATGACCATAAGAACCATCCTGGTGGACGACGAAGCGCTCGCGATCCAGGGGCTCGAACTCCGCCTTCAGGCGCATGACGATGTCGAGATCATCGACCGTTGCGCCAACGGGCGCGAGGCGATCCGCAGTATCAAGACCAATAAACCCGATCTGGTGTTTCTCGATATCCAGATGCCGGGATTCGACGGCTTTTCGGTGATCCAAGGCCTGATGGAGGTCGAACCGCCGCTGTTCGTCTTCGTCACCGCTTATTCCGACCACGCCATCCGCGCGTTCGAGGCGCAGGCGACCGATTATCTGGTCAAGCCGGTGGAGGAATCCCGCCTCGCCGATACGCTCGACCGCGTGCGCCAGCGGTTGAGCGAGAAGCGCACCGCCGAGGAAGTCGGGAAATACAAGGAAGCGCTGGCCGAGGTCGCGCCGGAAGCGGCCGAGGAGATCGCCGATGGTGGTGAGGTGTCGTCCAACCGCTTCGAAAAGCTGATCAACATCAAGGATCGCGGCAAGATCTTCCGCGTCGACGTCGACACGATCGAAGTGGTCGAAGCGGCGGGCGATTACATGTGCATCAAGACCGGCGACAATACGCTGATCCTGCGCCAGACGATGAAGGATCTGGAAAAGCGGCTCGACCCGCGCCGGTTCCAGCGTGTGCACCGTTCGACCATCGTCAACCTCGACCTCGTTCGGCAGGTCAAGCCGCACACCAATGGCGAATGCTTCCTGGTGCTCGATTCGGGCGGCCAGGTGAAAGTCAGCCGCAGCTATCGCGACGTGGTCGCGAGGTTCGTTCACTAAGCCAAATTCCCCTCCCGCTCGCGGGAGGGGCTTAATCAATCCCCCTCCCGCTTGCGGGAGGGGTTAGGGGAGGGCTTGTTGGGTAAGGGCGGAACATGCCCTCCCCCGACCCCTCCCGTAAACGGGAGGGGAGTTTTAATGTCCGCCTACGAAACCTTCGCCGCGCTGCACGTCCCCGGGGATCCACTGATCATTTACAATTGCTGGGATCCCGGCAGCGCGGTGGCGATCGCCAAGGCCGGTGCCAAGGCAATCGCCACGGGCAGCTACGGCGCGGCCGGGTCGCTCGGCTTCGGCGACGGCGAGGAAGTGCCGCTCGATCTCGTGTTCGATAACGCGAAGCGGATCATGAACGTCGTCGACGTCCCCGTCTCGATCGATTTCGAGAGCGGTTACGCCGGCGACGCGGCCGGAATCACGGCCAATCTGGCGGGGCTGGCCGCTACCGGCGCGGTCGGCTGCAATTTCGAGGATTCGGTGATCGGCGGCGATGGCGTCTATCCGATCGCCGCCCAGGCCGATCGCGTAGCGGCGGCGCGTAAAGGCGCCGGCGACGCCTTCTTCATCAACGCGCGGATCGATCTCTACATTCGGACGCCCGCCGACCAGCAGGACGGCTCGACGCTCGACGAGACGATCGATCGCGCGGCGGCGTATCTCGCGGCGGGCGCGAGTGGCATCTTCGTCCCGTTCCTGCGCGACGTCGCAGCGATCGAGCAGATCGTCAAGCGGACGGGTGCGTTGGTCAACGTCCTGCCCGGCGGCGACGTCGACTCCCGCGCGCTCGCCGATGTCGGCGTGGCGCGAATCAGCTATGGCGGAGGTCCATGGTTCGCCGCGATGGCCTGGCTGGAGGAGCAGGCGCGTGGCGCGATCAATTGGCGCTGAATTTAGATGACCAGCTACGAGCGAGATGCGCGACGACAAGTCGTACTAAAAGCGCGCGAGCGGATTTGTTTCGCTTTGGCGGCACTGATTGCCATCAGTGTTCCCATTACACTGGCGCTACATGGTTTAGCTGGTACGGCCGGTCTGATGAGCGTGCCGATCGTCGTTGCCGCTCTCCTTTCGCTCGGATTTATCGCAAGACGTACGCGCATGCGATTGATCCGGTCCATGTCGGGCCAGCCGATTTAGTTTTGAGTGTAGGACCTTAGTCGAGCGGTTGCTTGTCCGCCTCAGTCACCCCCAGATCGGTCGCGGTGAACAGCGCATGCAGCGTAATGCCGCGCTCCTTCAGATTGACGTCGGCGCCCTGTTCGCGGTCGAGGATGACGATCGCGTCCTTCATGATCCCGCCTGCCGCCTCGATCTGCTCGGCGGCCTTCAGGATCGAACCACCGCTGGTCGCGACATCGTCGATCAGCACGACATGCTTGCCCGCAAGCGTCTCGCCGCCGGCATCGTCGAGCCCCTCGACCATCAGCGAGGTGCCGTGCGCCTTCGCCGCCTTGCGTACGAACACCGCGCCGATCGGCCGGCCCACGTCCCAGCTCAACGCCGCGATCCCGCCGAGCAGGGGCACCGCGCCCATTTCCAGCCCGGCGACATAATCCGCATCGAGATCGCCCAGCACCGACAACAGCCCGCGCGCGCATTGCGCGGCGCCCTCGGGCGTCATCATCGTCGCCTTCATGTTGAAATAGATGCGGCTGCGCTTGCCCGAAACGAGCAGGAAATCGCCACGCTTCAGCGTGCGGGTGGCGAGCAGGGTGCGAAGCGCGTCGCGGTCGTACGGGGCGGCCATAGGTCCTCACGGGGCAAAGGGCAGGAGCGCCACCACATCCGGTGACACTCCCCCTTCGGTCAAGGCCGGCGAAGCGTCAACCGCCGCTGACGAACCAACCTGTCAGGTCGCGGGGTTGAAGCGGTCGAGGAATTTCTTGACCTCCTGCATCAGCTGGATGCGGTCCTCCTCGCGCAGCAGGTTATGGGTGTTAAGGGGCTGTTCGACATAGAAGAAGTCCTTGCCCTCAACCTTGCCCGCCTTCTTGAGGCGCGCGACGAGGTCGCGGGCCTGGGACGGTGGGACGCGTTGGTCCTTCGCACCTTGCACGATCAGAATGGGGATCGAGTATTTTTCCGGGTGCAGGCCGGGCGACGCATCGACCAGGTCGCCGCTGGCGCTACCCATGCCCATCTTGGCGCCGTAGCGACCGAGATAATCCTTGTCGTAGCGCATCATCGCGGGAAGGTCGTGAACGCCGGCGCCGCTGATCGCGCACCGATATTTGTCGCCGTCGCGCTCCGCGGCGCGGGACGCAGCATAGCCGCCATAGGACCAGCCGAACATGCAAACGCGCTTGGGGTCAACGATGCCCTGGCTCGCCAGCCACGGTATCGCATCGTTGAGATCATCCTGCATCCGATAGCCCCAAGCCTTTTCGGACGCCTTTGCCCACTCGCTGCCATAGCCGGTGGATCCGCGGTAATTGGGCTGGATTACGACATAGCCCATCTCGGCCAGCGACTGTGCCCAACCATAGGGATCCCAATCGGCCTTGTCGCGGGCCCAGGGGCCGCCATGCGGCAAAACGATCAGCGGCAGGTTCTTCAGGTTGCCGCGGTGGCGCGGCATGGTCAGGATCGCTTCGATCTTCTTGCCGTCGGAGGCGGGATAGGTGACGACCGAGACCGGATTGAGCTGGGCGTTCTTCAACGTCTCGTTGCCATAGGCGAACATACCGACCTGGCCGCTGACGGTATGGAACACATACCACGTCTCGGCCTGACCCATCGCCGCGACGCGGAACAGGATGGTCTCGCGCGCGGCATCGGCCGAAGCGATCAGGACGTTACCCTTGCCGAAGCTATCCTCCAGCATCTCCTGAATCGCCCGTAGGCGCGGGTCGAAATAGAAACGTTCCTCGCGCTTGGCGGTATAGCTGACGCTCGATAGCGACTTACGGTCCGGCGTGAGATCAACGCCGCCGATGTCGTAGCCGGGCACGCCGAAAACCTTCTTACCCAGCGCCATCTTGCTCAGGTCATATTCGAACAATGCACGATAGCCATCGGCATGCGCATAGGCATAGGCCTTGCCTCCGCCCGCGGGGAACAGGTTGGGCAGCACCGCGCCTTCGTAGCGGTCGGGAATGCCGTTGTAGACGGTGCGAAGCGGTTGCCCGTCGCGATCGCGATACAGCACCTGGAGCTTGCCGTTATAGCGGTCTCTGCTCGACCCCATACGCACCACCCCATCCTCGTCCGCGACCCAGTCGGTCACTTCCGAATTGCTCTTCATCACCGTCTTGTAGCGGCCGGTATCGAGATCGACGTCGATCACTTCGGGATTGTTGAGCTGTTCGGTGTTAGGACCGTTGCGGCTGTGGTCATCGAAGACGCTGCGCTCGAGTAACATGTGCGGAGGCCCCGATTGGGACATCCACAGCTCGCCGGTCCCGGCGAACGCATTGTCCCAGCCAAGCGGGATGATCTTCTGCGTATTGCGGTTGTAGGAAGCGTAACGGACGTTGTCGAACCATTGGCCGGCATAATTGTCGCGCGATCCGAACTCGATCACGAGATGATCCGAGTCCGCCCATTCATAGTCGTAGATGTTGCGCTCGCCCTGCTTGTCGGTCGCCGCCTCACCGTCATGCGCGATGATCACCGGCTTGCCGCCCGCGATCGGCAGGATCGCGAGTACTTGCTGCCGGTCGGCACGGATCTTGGTGGCGACCCATTTACCGTCGGGGGAGAGCTTGGGCTGCGAGATCATCGGGAATTGCGCCAACACTTCGATCGGCACGTTCTTGTCCGCCCATTCGGTGCTGACCGTTGGCCCCGAGCCGACAGCCGGGGTGCCGATCGCCAACGCCATGGCAGTCATGCCCACCGCCAGGATACGGCCGTATTGAATCTTGATCATGGTATCTGCCCCTTGCTGGCGGGCCCAAATAGCCGACCGGCGAGCGCCGTCCGCCCGGTAGATCGGTCACGCCGGATTGTACTTGGCCAGGAACGCTTCGAGTTCCTCCAGGAATTGCAGGCGGTCGGCCTGGCGGGTGAAATGGTGGTCGCCAAGCGGCTGCTCGACATAGCGGTAGGTCGCGCCGGCCGCTTTCAGTTTCTCGACCATTTCGCGCGATTGCTTGACCGGCACGACCTGATCGGCCTTGCCATGCATGATCAGGATCGGGGTCGAGAAATCGGCGGCGAAGTTGATCGGCGATACCGCCTTCAAATCGGGTGCCTGTTTGCGCAGATAATCCTTGTTGCGGCCGCCGTTGAGGAACGACCCGTCATAGCGCAGCATCGCCGTCATGTCGGATACCCCGGCAAAGGACACTGCGCAGCGATAGACGCCCTTGTCGCGCTGCGCCGCGCGAAACGCCGCATAGCCGCCATAGGAAGCACCGACGATGCACACGCGTTTGGGATCGGCGATTCCCTGTTTCGCCGCCCAGCCGACCGCGTCGACCAGATCGTCCTGCATCTTCAGGCCCCATTGGCCTTCACCGAGCTTGTTGAAATGGGTGCCGAAGCCGGTCGAGCCGCGATAATTGGGCTTCAGCACCGCATAGCCGCGGCTCGCCATGAATTCAGACCACCAGTCCCAGTCCTCCTCGTCGCGAACCGCCGGGCCGCCATGCGGCATCAGGATCAGCGGGAGATCCTTCGCCTCGCGGCCCTTGGGCAGTGTCAGCACCGCGGACATCTCGGTGCCGTCACGTGCGGTGTAGCGCACGGTCTTGACCGGTGCATAACTCTTGGTGCCGAGCGTCGCGTTGATCGTCGCGAAGACCGACATTCGCCCGTCGGCTGGTCGGTAGATATAATAGGCCCCGGCGCTATCGGCCGCGCCGATATGCACGATCAACACGCTCAGGTCGTTGCTCCACGACACGATATCGGGCCACAGATTGGGAACCGCTTTGTCGAGATCCGCCTGGACCTGCGCCAAAGTGGGGTCGAGCCACTTCGTGTGCGACCGCGTGTCGGTATATTGGAATCCCATCATCTTCGTTCCGGTCGGATCGAGAAAGGGCCCATCGACATCATAGCCGGGCGCATCGAAGATCTTGCTGCCGATCTTCATCGTGTCGAGATCGAAATCGTAGACCGCGTCGAACCCGTCGGCATCGTCGATCGCGACGGCTTTGCCCGTCTGCGGCAAGATCAATGTCGGCAAGGTGCTGAGCGTACTGCCTTTGGCGACAGCGCGCTCGATCGGTTTCAGCGAGCCGCCGGCCTGGGCACGGTATAAAGTGCGGTATGTCCGCCGATCATCGTCATAAGCGATGCCCATCCGCACCGTGCCGGCGGTGTCGGCATACCAGTTCATCACATTGGTCGTCGAACCCTGGACGATTTTGCTCTTGCCGGTCGACACGTCGAAATCGCGCACTTGCGGCCAGAAATTCTCGTCCATGTAGATCGAATTCTGCATCGCGATCAGAACATGCGGGCTGCCGTCGCGGGCGACCCAGAGTATGTCGGCGCCATTCTGGCCGGTCGTCGGTGTCACCAGGGCATTGATCTTGCCACCATCGGCGCGGACTCCGAACGCCCGGCTGACGTACCAACTGTCACCCTGCACCGGCTGCATCTCTCCGGCGCGGAGCAGCAGCCAATCATTGTTGACCCATCTCCAGCTCGTCAGCTCGAAGTCGCCCGGATCTATTAGTTTGAGTTTGGACGTGTCGGAGAGCGGGATGATCGCCAGGCGCATCTTGCCCTGGACCGCGATCCGCGCGGCGATGCGCGTACCGTCGGGCGACAGCGACGGCGCCTCGATGAAGGGCAATTGCGCGAAGGCGGCGGCGGGGGGCGGGCCGGCATCGGCCGGGCCAGGCTTTGTCTCCGGTGCCGGCGCAGCGGGCTTGGCGTCCTGCGCCGATACCGCGGTGATCGCCGGAAACAGCGCGGCCGCAGCCGCGATCGATACGATACGCCCAAACATGATTTGCCCCCAGTGCCCCAGGCGCAGTCTAGCAATGAAAAAGGGGCAGACAAGCTGCCCCTGATCCATTTTTAGGTCCGAAAAGAACGATATCCCCCATCCGGCGCAATGGCCGGATGAGAGGAGTATCGCTTAGCCGGCGCCGTGCGCGGCCAAAGCCGCAAGCAGCAGCAGCGCAACGATGTTGGTGATCTTGATCATCGGGTTGACCGCCGGGCCGGCCGTATCCTTGTACGGATCGCCCACGGTGTCGCCGGTGACCGCAGCCTTATGGGCTTCGGAGCCCTTGCCGCCGTAATTGCCGTCCTCGATATACTTCTTGGCATTGTCCCAGGCGCCGCCGCCCGAGGTCATCGAGATGGCGACGAACAGGCCGGAGACGATCACGCCGAGCAACATCGCGCCCACCGTGGCGAAACCCTCCTCACGATTCGCGACCGCCTGGATGACGAAGAACACCACGACCGGGCTCAAAACCGGCAGCAGCGACGGGATGATCATTTCCTTGATCGCCGCCTTGGTCACGATGTCGACGGTGCGACCGTAATTGGGACGGCTGGTCCCTTCCATGATCCCCTTGTCCGCGGCGAATTGCGCGCGAACGTCCTCGACCACCGATCCCGCCGCCCGGCCGACCGCGGTCATGCCGAACGCGCCGAACAGATAGGGAAGCAGCGCGCCGAGCAGCAACCCGACGATGACATAGGGATTGCTCAACTGGAAGTTGATCGTCCCGATGCCGAGCTGCGTCGCATAACGATCGAGGTCGGTCGTGTAGGCGCCGAACAGCACGAGCGCGGCGAGCGCCGCCGAGCCGATCGCATAGCCCTTGGTCACTGCCTTGGTCGTGTTGCCCACCGCGTCGAGCGCATCGGTACGGTGCCGCACGTCGTCGGGCAGCCCCGCCATTTCGGCGATGCCGCCGGCATTGTCGGTGACCGGACCATAAGCGTCGAGCGCGACCACCATGCCGGCGAGCGCGAGCAGCGAGGTGGCGGCGAACGCCACGCCGATGATCCCAGCCAACTGGTAGGTCGCGATCACCGCGACGACGATGACGAGCGTCGGCAGCGCGGTCGATTCGAGGCTGATCGCCAGCCCCTGGATGACGTTGGTGCCGTGGCCGGTGGTCGACGCCTTGGCGATCGACTTGACCGGGCGATAGTTGGTGCCGGTGTAATATTCGGTGATCCACACCAGCAGGCCGGTCACCGCCAGGCCGATCAGCATGCAATAAAAGAGCGACATGCCGTTGAAGCTCTTGTCGCCGACATTGCCGATCGCCGCGTTGAGATCGCCGAGCACCCACTTTTCCGCGCCGAAAATGGCGAAGACAGAGAGGATGACGGTGGTCCAGAACCCCTTGTACAGCGCGCCCATGATCGACTGATTCTTGCCGAGCCGGACGAAATAGGTGCCGATGATCGAGGTGATGATGCACACGCCACCGACGATCAGCGGCAAGGCCATCAGCGCGAACAGATTGGGCGCATTGGACAACAGCAGCGCGATCGAGACCATCGTCAGGCCGATCGTGACGACATAAGTCTCGAACAGATCGGCCGCCATGCCGGCGCAATCGCCGACATTGTCGCCGACATTGTCCGCGATCGTCGCAGGGTTGCGGGGATCGTCCTCGGGAATGCCCGCCTCGACCTTGCCGACCAGGTCGGCGCCGACGTCCGCGGCCTTGGTGAAGATACCACCGCCCAGACGCGCGAAGATCGAGATCAGCGAGGCGCCGAAAGCCAAAGCGGTCAGCGCGGCGACGATCTCATGATCGCCCGGCTCGAGATGCTTGACCCCGGTCAGGTACCAGAAGATGCCGGCGATCGAGAGCAGGCCGAGACCCGCTACCAGCATGCCGGTGATCGCGCCCGAGCGGAACGCCATGGTCAGCCCGCCCTGAAGCGAGGTGCGCGCGGCCTCCGCGGTCCGCACGTTGGCGCGAACCGAGATGTTCATGCCGATGAACCCGGCGATGCCCGACAGCACCGCGCCGATCAGGAACGCCACGGTCGACAAGAGGCCGAGCGTGAAGAACAGGATCACGGCGACGATGACGCCGACGATCGCGATGGTGGTATATTGGCGGCCCAGATAGGCCTTGGCGCCTTCCTGAATGGCGGCGGCGATATCTTGCATCTTCTCGTTGCCGGCCGGCGCGCGGAGCACCTGCTGACTGGTGATGAAGCCATAGACTACGGCGATCAGGCCGCAGACGATAGCCGCATAGACAATCGTCATTCCTCTTCCCCTTTTAGACGCGTAGCGCCGGACGGCGCCCGCGAGCTTTCCCTAGGTGGGCAGGAGGTATAAGGAGGGATCGAGCGAGCGCAAGCGCCCACGGACCCTGACCGTCAGTGCTGAAAACCTAGGCTGGCCGGGAGCGGGACGGAGGCGCCCTGCCACGTCAGCGCGATGCCGCTTCCCGTCTCGAAACGACCAACCGAAATCGCGGCGACGGGCGGGTCGTTGCCAGCGGGCAGCGCGAACAGCAATTCGTAATCGTCACCTGCGGTCGCCGCGGCGAGGTGAGCGGCGAGGTCGGCGCCAGCGAACGCGAGATAGTCAGCCGACAGGGGAATGGTGGCGAGTTCGACGGTGATCGCCAGACCGGACGCCGCGGCCATGCGGCCGGCATCGATCAATAATCCATCCGACACGTCCATCATCGCATGGGCGAGCGGGGCCAGTCTGAAGCCCTCGGCGAGACGCGGCATCGGACGACGATAGCGAGCGAGCAGCGCTTGCGGGCCCGGCGCTCCCTGCGCGATCCGCAGGCCCGCGCCGGCATCGCCGATCGTCCCCGTCACCCAAAGCGCGTCGCCGGCCTGAGCGCCCGAGCGGAGCGGCGCGGGCGCGTCGCGCCCGATCGCGGTCAGCGTCAACACGCGTGGCGCATTCGCGGGAAGCGACACCGTGTCCCCGCCGATCAGCGGACAGCTGAACGTGTCGAGCGCCGCGTGCAGGCCGTCGAGGAACGCGCGGTCCCACGCGTCGTTCGACAGCGGATAATTGAGCAGCACCCCCTCGATCCTCGCTCCCTTGGCGGCGAGGTCGGATAGATTCACCGCGAGCAGTTTCCAGGCGACGTCGCCGGGCGGATCGTCGGGCAGGAAATGAACGCCCTCGACGATCGTGTCGGTGGTGACGGTCAATCCGCCGATCGTCGCATTATCGTCACGCAACTCATGCGCGCCCGCGTGGAGCGGCAGCCTACGCAACGCGGCGATGAAATCGGCCTCGGTCATGCGCGCCGCGTCATGGCTCGCGCTTCGCCCCGTCGAGCTCGCGGGCGCGCCGTTCGGCTTCCGCCTTGGCGGCTTGCTTCTCTGCCTTGGTGCGGCCGTGCACGATGCGGTTGGCGGCGGCGGTCGCCTGGGCCTCGCCGCGCACCTTCGCCTTGCGGGCACGGTTGAGGTTGACGATGTCCGCCATCCGCGTCGGCGGTCAGGCTCGCGCGCTCTTGGCGACGCCGTCGAGAATGCCGTTGACGAAGCCCTTCTCGCGGCGTTCGTAAAAGGCATCGGTGACGTCGAGATATTCGTTGATCACGGTGCCGACCGCGACGTCCTTGCGCGCGAGCAATTCATACGTCCCGGCGCGCAGGATCGCCTTCATCAATTTGTCGAGCCGCTCGATCTTCCAGTCGGCGGTGACGTTGGCCGAGATCAGCGCATCGATCTCGTCGATCCGTGCGAGCGCGCCAGTCACCAGATCGTCGAAGAAATCGACATCGGCATCGGCATATTCGGCGTCTTCGATCGTCGCGCCCAGGCGATGCTGGTGGAATTCATGGAGCAGCGAGACGACGGCCGTCCCGTCCATGTCGTGCTGATAGAGCGCCTGGGTCGCGGCGAGCCGCGCGGCGGCGCGGGCGCGGGATCGAGTGGAGGTACGGGTCGACATGATTTAAAACTCTGCCTCGGGATTCGCGACGCTGGCTTTGCTCGCGTCGTCGGCATATTCCCAGTTAATGATGTGCCGCGCCTCGAAATCGATCCAGGCGCCGTAACCGAGCCGCGGATCGTCCGGCTTACTCAGCGGTGTGTTGGCCAAGCGCCCGCGGTACTGGCCGTTGTTGTTCACAAAGACAACCATCCACATCCGTTCGACCGCCTCGCCGCCCTCGTGCTCTACGCTGGAAAAGCGAAAAATTGCCTTGGCATATTCGCCCGGCTCCAATTCCATGCGTGTTTTCAGCGGAGCAATCAGGAACGTGTCGGGATATTGGGCAGCCAACTGCTCGCCATCATCCAGCGTCCAGCCCGGCTCAGCCATCGCGATTTCCCAATCTGAGCGCGACCGAACGGGCGTGGGCGGGCAGACCTTCGGCCTCGGCCAAGGTGACCGCGGCGGGTCCGATCACGGCGAGCGAGGCCGGATCGAGCGACAGGAAGCTGGTGCGCTTCATGAAGTCGAGCACCGACAATCCGCTCGAAAAGCGGGCACGGCGGCCGGTCGGCAGGACGTGATTGGGTCCGGCGACATAATCGCCCACCGCTTCGGGCGTGTAGCGGCCGATGAACACCGATCCGGCATGTTTGACCATGTCGAACAGCGCATCGGCGTCGTCGCAGGCGAGTTCGAGATGCTCGGGCGCGAGCCGATTGACCAGCGGCATCGCCTCGACCAGGTCGGCGGTGACGATGATCGCGCCGTTCGCGTCCCAGCTCGCGCGCGCCACTTTGGCGGTCGCCAGCTCGCCGATCTGAAGGTCGACCGCTTCCGCCACCGCTCGCGCCAGAGCGGCATTGTCGGTGAACAGGATCGACTGGCTCGACGGGTCGTGCTCGGCCTGGCTCAACAGATCGGCGGCGATCCATTGGGGATCGTTCTTGCCGTCGGCGACGACAACGATCTCGCTCGGGCCGGCGACCATGTCGATGCCGACCACGCCGTAAAGTTGGCGCTTGGCCTCCGCGACCCAGGCATTGCCGGGGCCGCACACCACGTCGACCGGCGCGATGCGGCCGGTGCCGTATGCGAGCGCGGCGACGGCCTGCGCCCCGCCGATCCGCCAGACCTCATCGACGCCCGCGATATGCGCGGCGGCGAGCACCAAAGGATTGACCTCGCCATTGGGGGTGGGCGTGACCATCACCAGCCGCTCGACCCCCGCGACCTTGGCCGGAATCGCGTTCATCAGCACCGAGCTGGGATAGGCCGCGCGGCCGCCGGGGACGTAGATTCCCGCCGCATCGACCCCGCGCCACCGCGCGCCGAGCCGCGCGCCGACCGCGTCGATCTCGTCGCGGTCCTCCGGCTTCTGCTTGATATGGTAGGCGGCGATCCGCTCGGCGGCGAGTTCGAGTGCGTCGCGCAATTCGGGTGCCAGCGCTTCGTGTGCGGCGAGCCACTCCGCCCGCTCGATCCGCCAGCCGGTCTCGTTGAGGTCGTGATGGTCGAACTTACGCGTGAAGGCATGGACGGCGGCATCGCCTTCGTCGCGGACGCTGGCGACAATCGTGCGGACATCGCGCGCGACGTCGCTGTCCGCCTCGCGCCGCGCGTCGACCAGCGCCTGGAACTGACGGTCGAAGCCGGGTTCGGAAGTGGAGAGCTTGATCACGCGGCCGCTTCCTGAGCGACGGCCCGCCGGAACGCGTCGACCAACGGGACCAGTTCGGGCCGCGTCTTGAACGCCGCACGGTTGACGATCAGCCGGCTGGTCACTTCCGCGATCACCTCGACCTCGACCAGGCCATTCTCCTTGAGCGTGCGGCCCGACGAGACGAGGTCGACGATGCGCGGCGCGAGGCCCAAAGTCGGCGCCAATTCCATCGCGCCGTTGAGCTTGACGCATTCGGCCTGCACCCCGCGCGCCTCGAAATGGCGTTGCGTCACGTGCGGATATTTGGTCGCGACACGGACGTGACTCCACCCCCGAGGATCGTCGGCCGCGGCCATTTCGGCCGGTTCGGCGACCGACAGGCGGCAATGGCCGATGCCGAGATCGACCGGCGCATAGAGTTCAGGATAATCGAACTCGGCCAGCACGTCCGACCCGACGATACCGATCTGCGCGGCGCCGTGTGCGACGAAGGTGGCGACGTCGAACGCGCGGACGCGAATCAGATCGATGCCGGGATGGTTGGTCGCAAAGCGCAGCGCGCGGCTGTCCTCGTCGGAGAATGCCGCCTCGGGCTCGACGCCGGCGCGCACGAGCAGCGGCACGGCTTCCGACAGGATACGGCCCTTGGGAACGGCAATGACTAGGGGTTGCGCCATGGCGGGGCTTTACTTGTGCACCTGCGAAGGCGCAATGCACCCTGGTGGCTCCGCTTTCAGCGGCCTGCCGCGCCGGCGCGCTTCCCCGCCCGACCCTCCGAAGGACAGCAATCTATGGAAGGTCGCGCGGGTTAGCGCGCCGGTACTGCGACGATCAGGAGGCGGCATGGCCGACGAGGCGGGCAATCGCGAGGCGTTCCGGATCCAGGAATTCTATTGCCGCAACATGGACGCGCCGATCTATGCGCGGCTGTGCACCGCGATCGCCGAGGGACTGACCCGCGACAGCCGTACCGGCGCGCGCATCCTCGACTGGCCGGGCGAGCCGACTCGCGATGCCTTGCCGCTCAGGTTCATCGGCGGGCTGCATGCGCTGGTGCAAGCGGGTGCCGATGCGGGTTTGGCGGCGGTGTTTCGCGGCGAGACGACTGACCAGGATACGATTGCAGTGGCGGTGAACGCGGCACTCGGCGCGCACGACGATTTCCTGCTGCCCTGGCTCGATGGACCGCCGCAGACCAACGAACCGGGCCGGTCGGGCGCGCTGATCGTCGGGCTGCTCGAGATCGCGCGGCGTCATGGGCCGAAGATCGAGCTTCTCGAAATCGGCTCGAGCGCCGGGCTCAACCTGCTGATCGACCGCTATGCCTTCGATCTTGGCGGCATGAAGGTCGGCCCCGCCGATGCGCCGGTGACGATCACGCCCGAATGGCGCGGGGAGCCGCCGGTGCCGGCGCCGATCGAGATCGTCTCGGTGCGCGGCTGCGACGTCCGCCCGCTCGACGCCACCGATCCCGCGGTCGAAGCTCGGCTCGCCGCTTATGTCTGGGCCGAAACGCCGGCGCGTGCCGAGCGGCTGCGCAAGGCAATCGCGATGCAGCGCGCGAAGCCGGTCGATCTGGTCCAGGCCGACGCCGCCGACTGGGTCGAGGCGCGGCTCGCCGAACCGCAAGAGGCCGGGGTGACGCGCGTGCTGATGCATTCGGTGGTGTGGCAATATCTGCCCGAGGACAGCGCCAACCGTATCCGCGTGGCGATGAACGCGGCGGGAGAGCGTGCGACGCCCGATCGTCCGCTCGGCTGGGTGATGATGGAGCCCGACCGCGCCTTCGCCCACCAAGTGATCCGCGTGAAGAGCTGGCCCGGTAACGACCAATGGCAAGTGGTCGCGACCGCGCATGCGCATGGCGCCTGGGTCCAGAATGGCGTCGGGCCTGGCGACGGGAGCCGCTACGACCTGCCCGAATCGGCCAAGGTAGGCGCTGGATAAACGGTCCTCACCTTACGGTGAGGGCGTAAACGAACAAGGCGGTGGCGAGCGTGGAGGCGACGGTGCGGACATGGTTCCACATCGTCCAGTCGCTGAGGTAACGCCGCCACACCGCGGCAGCCTCGGGGCCGTCGCCGTCGACTGCGGCCAGCGCGTCGTTGAGCGGCACGTTGAACACCATTGTCACGATGACCATGCCGATCACGTAGAGGAGCCCGCCGGCGATCATCGCAAGCGATCCCGGCGCTCTCCAGTCGAGGCCGCCCGCAAGTAGCAAGCCGGCGCTTGTCAGGGTGGTCAGCAGGAACAGGGGCAGGAACACGCAGCGCAGGATATCGACGTTGATCGCGTTCATCGCGGCGATGCCCGGCGCCTGGTCGATTCGCCCCAGCGCGGTCATGATGAAGGTCGAGAAGGCGAAATAGAGCCCCGCGATCAGTCCGCAGCCGATCGCCGAGAACCACAGCAAAGCAGAGACAAGGGCGCGCATGGTCAGGCCTCCCAGATGCCGGTCGCCGCGACCGTGCGGGCATAGTCGCTGAAATCGCGCGCCGGCCGGCCCAGCGCCTGCTCGACGCCGTGCGCGACCGGCGTGTTGCGCCCGTCGAGCACGACCGAGAACAGATCGTCGAGCAAGGCGACCACGTCTGCGGGGACGCCGGCCTCGGTCATGCCTGCGACGAAGGCCTCGCCTGGAATCTGCGTGTAGCGGACCGGCCGGCCGGCCGCCGCGGCGATCTCGGCGACCGCTTCGGCGAAGGTCAGCGCGCGGGGGCCGGTCACTTCGTAGAGCTTGCCGGCATGGTGCACGCCGGTCAGCGCCGCCGCGACCACCTCGGCGATATCGTCGGCGTCGACGAACGGTTCAGGGACGTCGCCCGCAGGCAGCATCACCTCGCCGGCGAGCACGCTGTCGACCAGATACCCTTCGGAGAAATTCTGGTTGAACCAGCTCGCCCGGACGATCGTCCATGGCACACCTGAGGCCTGCAGCGCCTGCTCTGCGCGCTGGGCGGCGGGTTCGCCACGACCCGATAGCAGGACGACACGATCGAGGCCCTTCTTCTTCGCAATGGCGCCGATCGCTGCGATTGCGGCATCGGCGCCGGGAACCGTCAGGTCGGGCTGATAGGTGACATATGCGTTGGCGACGTTGTCGAACGCTGCCGCCCAGGTCTCGGGCCGGGTCCAGTCGAATGCGATGGCGGTAGAGCGCGAGACAAGGCGGGTCGCGATGCCGCGGGCCTTGAGCAGGGTGTCGACGCGGCTGCCGGTCTTGCCGTTGCCGCCGATGATCAGGGTGGGGCGGGTCATGTCAGCTCTCCTCATAAATACGAGAAATACTCGTATTTGATAAACCCGATAAACTCTCGTATTCTAATCGTCAAGCGGCTTTGCGAACGAAGGGATGGTGATGGGACGGCGACCCGCGGCGGTATCGGACGAGGCGAAGGGCGACAGTCCGGCGCGCGCGCGGCTGGTGCCGACGCAGAAGCGCAGCCGTGAGCGCTACGAGCGCATCCTCGAGGGTGCGGCGGCGGTGATGGCGGAAAAGGGCAGCGAGGCGTTCCGCATGAGCGACGTGGTCGAGCGGACCGGGGTGCCGTTCGGATCGCTCTATCAATATTTCCCCGACAAGACCGCGATCATCGGGACGCTCGCCGAACGCTACAACGCGGTCGGCCGCGAGTGCGTCGCAGGCGATCTCGCGATGATCGAGTCGATCGACGATCTCCATCCCGCGCTTTGCCGGATCGCCGACAGCTATTACCGGATGTTCATCGACGAGCCGGTGATGCGCGACATCTGGCAGGCGACCCAGGCCGACCGCGCATTGCAGCAACTCGACGAGGAGGATGGCGCGTTCCTGACCGGCCTGCTGGTCGACGCGTTGCGCCCGGTCGTACCCGACCTTGCCGAGGCGGCGATCGCGACCTTCGCGCAGCTCGTGATGGTGTTGATCGCCGCCGCGGTGCGTCACGCAATCGTCCTGCCGCCCGACGAGGCGCAGCGGCTGCTCGACCAGTTCAAACGGATGCTGCCCCGGGATATCGTGCCGCCACGCGGTTGATTTAGGCGCCGCGCTCGCCGATCTTGGCATCATGGCTACGCTCCACCGCTACCGGATCTTCGAAACCGCGCATGGCTTCGCCGCGATCGCCTGGAGCGGCGAGGCGGTCACCGCGTTCCGCTTACCCGGCGAGTCCGCACGCGACGCCGAATGGTCGCTGCTCCGGCGCCTGCCCGATGCGATGCCGGGCGACCCGCCGCCCGCTATTGCCCAGGTGATCGCGGACGCGATCCGCTATTTCGCGGGAGAGGTGGTCGATTTCGACGCCGTTGCGATCGATCTCGGCGAGCAGGAGCCGTTCTTCGCGCGGGTCTATGACCGCGTCCGGGCGATCGGCCGCGGCGAGACGATGACCTATGGCGCGGTCGCCAGGGAGCTCGGCGCGGGGCCGGAGGCGGCGCGCGCGGTCGGCCAGGCGATGGCGAGGAATCCGATCCCGTTGATCGTGCCGTGCCACCGCGTGCTCGCGGCGGGCAGCCGGGTCCATGGTTTCTCGGCACCCGGAGGCGCGCTCGCCAAGGTCCGCATGCTCGAGATCGAGGGCGTAGCGACCGAACCGCCTCCCGCCGCACAGACCGCATTCGAGTTCTGAGGAGACGCGCGGCTTGCGCTTTGCCGCGCCGCCGCATAGACGCCGCGCCGTGACGGGTTCCCCGCAAGGGGGAGCAAAAGGGAAGTCCGGTCGAAATGCCGGCGCTGCCCCCGCAACTGTGACCGGAGAGCGGTCGCCCCAATAAAGCCACTGGCCGCAAGGTCGGGAAGGCGGGGCGGACGCGATGACCCGGAAGCCAGGAGACCTGCCCGCCACGGTCGATCCTTTGCGCGGACGGGGTGTGCCGGGCGAACGAGGGACATCCCTCGCGTGAGCGACATGAACCGGGCCGTAGGTCCGGGTGTCGCGTTCAGGCGCCCGGAGTCCGCGGCCCCACCAAAGGGGCATGTCCAATGTTGAAGTTTTCCATCCTCGCGACCTCGGCGTTCGCCGCGATCGCCATCGCGACGCCAGCCTATGCGCAGGAGAAGCCGGCAACCGACGACAACAATATCGTCCTTGCCGATCAGACCCGAACCGACATCATCGTGACCGCGACCGGTGTGCCGCAGGCGCCGGAGACGATCGGCCAGGCAGTGACGGTGATCGACCGCCAGACGATCGAGCAGCGCCAGACGGTCGCTTTGTCCGATCTGCTCGCGACCACGCCGGGCGTGACCGTGTCGCGCAACGGCGGGCTCGGTGCCTTGACTGCCGTCCGCATTCGCGGCGCCGAGGATTCGCAGACGCTGACCTTGATCGATGGCGTCCGCGTCAACGACCCCTCGTCGCCGGGCGGCGCGTTCGACTTCGCCAATTTGCTCGCCGGGTCGATCGACCGTGTCGAGGTGCTGCGTGGCCCGAATTCGGTGCCATGGGGCAGCCAGGCGATTGGCGGCGTCGTCAACGTCACCACGATGCAGCCCGGCTATGGCCTCCAGGCGCGCGGCAACGTCGAATATGGCAGCTTCGATACCGTCTTCGCCAATGGCGGCGTGTCGGGGCGCAGCGGCATCATCTCGGCATCGTTAAATGCGGGCTATCTCAAGACCAACGGCTTCTCGGCGGTGTCGTCGGGAAATGAGCCCGACGGCTATCGCCAGTTCGGCGCGACCGGGCGGATCGAGATCGCCTTGGCCGATAACATCAAGCTCGATCTGCGCGGCTATTACGCGCACAGCAAAGTCGATATCGACGGCTTTGACGGTGTCACCTTCCTGCCCGCCGATGACGGCGAATACGCCAAAACGCAGGAATTGTACGGCTATGCCGGGCTCAATGCCGATTTCCTCGGCGGCCGCTTCAAGAATCGCATCGCCTTCACCATCGCCGATATCAATCGCGACAATTACGATCCGGCGTTCGGCTCCGCGGTCAGCTTCTTCGGTCGCGGCCGCAGCGAGCGTTATCAGTATCAGGGTGACTTCCAGGTGACCGATGGCGTCCGGCTGGTCGCCGGCGCCGAGCGAGAAAATACGCGTTATTTTGACGGCGATCTCGCCGCGACGCGTGGTGTCACCAGCTTCTACGGTGAGGCGATCCTCTCGCCGATCGATCGCCTGACCATCACCGGCGGCGCGCGCTACGACAACGATTCGGCGTTCGGCGGGCACACGACCTGGGGCGCCAATGCGGTCTATACGCTGCCGACCGAGACGACGTTCCGCGCCAGCTACGCCGAGGGGTTCAAGGCGCCGACGCTCTATCAGCTCTACGGCCGGTTCGGGACGTCGGTGTTCGGCAACAAGGATCTGAAACCCGAAACCGCGCAAAGCTATGACGTCGGGGTCGAACAGCGGCTGGTCGACGGCCGGATCGTCGCCGGCATCACCTGGTTCCACCGCGACACGACCGACCAGATCGATTTCGGTCCAGCCTTCTCCTACGTCAATATCGACCGCACCCGGGCAAAGGGCGTGGAGTTCGCATTGTCGGTGCGGCCGAGCGATCGGCTGACGCTCAGCGGATCCTACAGCTTCATCGATAGCATCAACCTCTCGCCCGGCTTCAATTTCGGCAACGAGCTAGCTCGGCGGCCGCGCCAGTCGGTCAGCGCGTCCATCGACTGGAAGACTCCGGTCGGCCTCGGGATCGGCGCAACCGTACTCAGCGTCGGCGACAGCTTCGACGACGCCGGCAATTTCAGCCGGCTCGACGGCTATACGGTCGTCGGATTGCGCGCGGACTTCCCAATCGGCGACAAATTCTCGATCTATGGCCGCGTCGATAACCTGTTCGATGAGAAATATGCCGTGGTGAAATATTACAGCACACCGGGCCGCGCGGCCTATGGCGGCATTCGCTTGAAGTTCAATTGAAGCCTTTGATCGCCTTGATCGCCCTCGGGCTGGCGGGGTGCGCGAGCGCGCAGCCCGCCAGTACCGGGGGGATCGTCTCTACCAATCCCTGTTCGGACCAATTGCTGCTCGCGCTGGCGCCGGGCAAGGTCACGGCGATCAGCCATTATTCGCAGGAACAGGGCGCGACCTCGATCCCGATCGGGCTTGCACGGCGCTATCGCGCCACCGCCGGGACCGCCGAGGAAGTGATCGCGCTCAAGCCCGATCTGGTGGTGGCGTCGAGCTTCACCCCCAAGACGACACTTGCGGCCTATCGTCGCGCCGGGCTCAAGGTGGTCACGCTCGATTCGCCGACGACGGTCGCCGCCAGTCGCGATCAGATCCGCAGCGTCGCCGCGGCGGTGGGCGAACCTGCGGCCGGCGAGCGGCTGATTGCTCGCATCGATCGCGCGGTTGCCGCTGCCGCGCCGCATGACGGCCGCCGGCCCGCGACCTTGCTGTATATTTCCGCCAGTTTCGCCAATGCCGGTCCCAGCCTGCTGACCGAGATGGTCGGGCTCGCCGGGCTGGGTGACGCGAGCAAGGATTTCGGCCTCGCTTTCTCGGGTAACGTCCCGATCGAGAGCCTGGTCGCCCATCCGCCGCGCATCGTGCTCGATCCCGACCCCGATGGCCGCACCGCATCTTTGCGCCGCCGCGTTCTCGGCATGGCGGGGTATCAGGTGATCGAGGAGCGGTTCCCGCGCCAATTGGTCAATTGCGGCGGGCCGACCATCATCCCGGCGCTGCGCACCCTCGCCGCGATCCGATCGCGGGTGCTGTCATGAATCGCGCGATCCGTCTCGGCCTGCTCGTATTGCTGACCGCGGCGCTGTTCGCGCTGTCGCTGATGGCGGGCAAGCAATGGATCCCGCTCGACGCGTGGTTCGGCCACGATCCGCGCTGGGCGATCATCGCCGAATTGCGCATTCCGCGCGCGGTGCTCGGCGTGCTGCTCGGGGCCGCGCTCGGCCTGTCGGGCGCGGTATTGCAGGGCTATCTCCGGAACCCGCTCGCCGATCCGACCGTGATCGGCGTGTCGTCCTGCGCGGCTTTGGGCGCGGTCGCTTCGATCGTGCTGGGATTCGGTGCCGGCTGGCTCGGCCAGTTCGGTTGGGCGATGGCTGGGGCGGGCGGCGCGATGGCGTTGCTGGCGATGCTGACCGCGCGCGCCGAGACGCCGGTGGTGTTCGTGCTCGCCGGGACCGTACTCGCCAGCCTGGCCGGCGCGCTGACCGCCTTCCTGATCTCGATCGCGCCCAATCCTTATGCCATCGCCGAGGCGATCGACTGGCTGATGGGCGCGCTGACCGATCGCGGACCCGACGACGTGTTGATGGCGGCGCCATTCATCGGAGCGGGTGTGCTGATGATGCTGTTCACGGGGCCAGCGCTCGACGCGCTGGCGCTGGGCGAGGATGCCGCGCGGTCACTCGGTGCCAATCTCGGTCGGTTGCGCTGGCAAGTGGTGATCGGCACCGGGCTGGCGGTCGGGGCGGGAGTCGCGGTGACCGGCGTGGTCGGGTTCGTCGGGCTGGTCGTGCCGCATCTGCTGCGCCCGGTGTTCGGCGCCAAGCCGTCGGCGTTGCTGGTGCCGAGCGCGTTGGGTGGCGCCGCGCTGACGCTTGCCGCCGACAGCCTCTGCCGGCTCGCGCCGGGTGCGGGCGAGGTGCGGCTGGGCGTCGCCATGGCGCTGATCGGCGCGCCTTTCTTCCTGGCATTGCTGTTCCGCGAGGGAGCCAAGCAATGGCGCTGACGCTCGACCGCGTGACCATCGATCTGCGCGGGCGCCGGGTGCTGGCCGATGCCAGCGCCTCGTTCGCCGCCGGGCGTATTACCGTGATCCTGGGCCCCAATGGCGCAGGCAAGACCAGTCTGCTCCGTGCCGCCGCCGGGCTGATCGCGCCGAGCGCGGGCAAGATCGCGATCGACGGCCGCGCGATCGCCGCGATGCGCCGCGACGACCGCGCGCGGACGATCGGCTACCTGCCGCAATCGGGCGATGTCGCCTGGAACATGCCGGCGCGCGACGTCGTGGCGCTCGGCCGACTGCCGCATCGTACCAGCATGGCGGACGATATTGCAGCGGTGCTGTCGGCGATGGCGGCGACCGACACCGAGCAGTTCGCGGAGCGTCGCGTCGGCGAACTATCGGGGGGCGAGCGCGCACGTGTGCTGCTGGCGCGCGTATTGGCGGGCGAGCCGCAATGGCTGCTCGCGGATGAGCCGCTGGCGAGCCTCGATCCCGCGCATCAGCTCGACCTGCTCGACCGGTTGCGCGGCCAGGCGGCGCGCGGTGTCGGGGTTGTCGTCGTGCTCCACGATCTGGTCCAGGCCGCGCGCGTCGCGGACGAGATCGTGATGCTGCGCGATGGCCGCGTCTTCGCGTCGGGCCCGCCCGAAGAGGTGCTGACGCAGCAGCATCTGCGCGACGCCTTCGGGGTGGACGTGCTGCTGTTCGCGGATGCGCAGGGGCGGATGCTTCCCGTTCCCGCGGGGCGGCTCGAGTCAGCCTAGCCGACCGCCGATTGCCTGGAGCCAGGCGGACACCGCCTGGATGCGCGAGGTCGCGTGGGTGTCCTGATGCGTCACCAGCCAGAAGGTGCGGTGCACGGCGACGCTCTCGCCCAGCACGGGCTCGAGCCTGGGGTCGTGCTGCGCCATGAAGTCGGGAAGCACCGCGATCCCGCCACCGGCGGACACCAACGAGCGTTGGACGTTGATACTCGTGCTGCGGACCTGCGGGGACAGGCCGGGCTCGATTTCGGACAGGTAGTCTAGCTCGGGGGCATAGATGTGCTCGGGGACGTAGCCGACCAGAACGTGCCTGCCGAGGTCGGCGTTGGACGTCGGCCGGCCATGGTGGTCGAGATAATCGGGCGTGGCATAAAGCCGCAGCCGATACCGCGCGAACTCGACGGCGCGGAGTTGCGCGCTGCGCGGGCGGGCGAGCATCACCGCGATGTCCGCCTCGCGCTTCGACGGATTGAGGAAGCCCGAGGCGGTGATGAGGTCGAGCCGGATGCGCGGATGGCTCGCCTGAAACGGCGCGATCGCCGGTGCGATCACCCAGGTTGCCAGCCCCTCCGCCACGCTCACTCTGACATGCCCGGCAGGTGCCAGATCACCGGCGGGTGCGATCGCGGCGACGATCGCCGATTCGACCGTCTCGGCATGCGCCAGCAGCGCTTCACCTTCCTCCGTCAGCCGGCGTTCGCCGCCGACCGACTCGAACAGCGGCCGGTCGACCCGCGCGGCCAGCCGGGCGAGCCGCCGGCCGACGGTGGTGGCATCGACGCCCAGCGACCGCGCGGCCGGCGCGATCCGCTTCGAGCGGGCGACCGCCAGAAAGATACGCAGGTCATCCCAATTCTGCATCGAGCTACCTGCATTTTTGCATGTTCATTTGGCAATTAAGTAGCCTTGCATGCGAATTTGCCTAGTGAAATAGAGCAGCAGCCGAAAAGAGGCCCAGGAGAGTTGACCATGCGCACCATCGATCATTTCATCGCGGGTTCCGCCGGCGGTGGCGCCACTCGGACCAGTGACGTGTTCGATCCCAATACCGGGCAGGTGCAGGCGAAGGTCAATCTCGGCGCGCAGGCCGATCTCGACCGTGCCGTCGCCGCCGCGCAGGCTGCGCAGCCGGGCTGGGCCGCGACCAACCCACAGCGCCGCGCCCGCGTCATGTTCAATTTCAAGGCGCTGGTCGAAAAGAACATGGACGAGCTCGCCCATCTGCTCTCGTCCGAGCATGGCAAGGTGATCGCCGATTCGAAGGGCGATATTCAGCGCGGGCTCGAAGTGGTCGAGTTCGCTTGCGGCATCCCGCACGTGCTCAAGGGCGAATATACCCAGGGCGCCGGTCCCGGGATCGACGTCTATTCGATGCGCCAGCCGGTCGGCATCGGCGTCGGCATCACGCCGTTCAATTTCCCCGCGATGATCCCCTTGTGGATGGGTGCTGTCGCGACCGCCTGCGGCAACGCCTTCATTCTCAAGCCCTCGGAGCGCGATCCGTCGGTCCCCGTGCGCCTGGCCGAGCTGATGCGCGAAGCGGGCATGCCCGAAGGCATTTTCCAGGTCGTCCATGGCGACAAGGAAATGGTCGACGCGATCCTCGATCATCCGGCGATCGCGGCGGTCAGCTTCGTCGGCTCGTCCGACATCGCGCACTATGTCTATAATCGCGGCGTCGCCGCCGGAAAGCGCGTCCAGGCGATGGGCGGGGCCAAGAACCATGGCATCGTCATGCCTGATGCCGATCTCGACCAGGTCGTCGCCGATCTATCGGGCGCCGCGTTCGGCTCGGCTGGCGAGCGTTGCATGGCGCTGCCCGTCGTCGTGCCGGTCGGCGACAAGACTGCCGAGGCGCTCAAGGCCAAATTGATCCCCGCGATCGCGGCGCTGCGCGTCGGCGTCTCGACGGATAACGACGCGCATTACGGCCCGGTGGTCAACGCCGCGCACAAGCAGCGCGTCGAGAACTGGATCCAGACCGGCGTCGACGAAGGCGCCGAGCTGGTGGTCGATGGCCGCGGTTTCGAACTCCAGGGGCATGAGCAAGGCTTCTTCATCGGCCCATCCCTATTCGACCATGTCACGCCCGACATGCAGTCGTACAAGGAAGAGATTTTCGGCCCCGTCCTGCAGATCGTCCGCGCCCCCGATTTCGAGACCGCGCTCCGCCTGCCGAGCGATCATCAATATGGCAACGGCGTCGCCATCTTCACTCGCAACGGCCACGCCGCGCGCGAATTCGCCGCGCGGGTCAATGTCGGGATGGTCGGGATCAACGTGCCGATCCCGGTGCCGGTCGCCTATCACACCTTTGGCGGCTGGAAGCGCTCGGCATTCGGCGACACCAACCAGCACGGCCTCGAAGGGGTCAAGTTCTGGACCAAGGTCAAGACCGTGACCCAGCGCTGGCCCGATGGCGGGGTCGGCGACGGCGCCAACGCCTTCGTCATCCCGACAATGGGGTAAGGGCGGGGCGGTCGGCGACGATCGCCTCGAACTTCTCATGGTAGCGCGGATGCTCCGTCCCCATCATCCGGTCCCACCAGGTGAAGTAGAGGCCGTAATTGTGCCGGCCTTCGCTATGGTGGAGGTCGTGGTGCGTGGTGGTGGTCAGCCATCCGGTCCAGCGGCTGCGGGTGAAGCCCGACCAGGCGAGCTCATGCCCCGAATGGCCGATCACGTTCCTGATGATCTGGTGGAGCAGGAACGCGAGCACGACCAGCGCGTGGAACGGCACGATCAGCAGGAACAGCGGCAGGAACGCGGCTTCGAACGCCGCCTCGATCGGCGCGAAACTATACGCGGCCCAGGGCGTCGGCGTGCGCGACATGTGATGCGTCATATGTGCGCGGCGGAACAGCGCCTTCAGGTGCAGTGCGCGGTGCATCCAATAGAAATAGGCGTCGTGCGCGATGACGATCGCGACGAACTCGACGCCCGCCAGCCAGAGCGGCGGCGCGGCCATCGAGACATGGAGGATGCCCATCCGCGCCAGGGCGATCGTCAGCATGGTCGACGCCGCGAAGGTCACCATCGTGATCAGCGAATTGATTACCTCGTGCTGCAGGTCGGCGAAATCGGGCGTCCTGAGCTGGATGCGCCGGCGTTCTGTCCAGCGAGCGCCGAGCCACAATATCACGGTCACGCCGCCCGCCGCGGCCAGATAGCGGGTCAGTTCGATCATATAGCCCTGCGCGCCGCCCATGATGAGCGTTCGGATCGAGTCGGTCATACCAAGCTCCCGTCAAATGATGCGGGTGGTCTGGCCGATCGGATGCAGGCGGTCGCGGCAGTGCCGGAAAAAGCCGGTCGATTCCGGAATCGATCAGCTATTTTCGAAACCGCCCAGCGCCGCGCGGCGCCAGTCGGTCGGGGTCTGCCCGGTGGTGTCGCGGAAGGCGCGATTGAACGGCGCAAGGCTGCCATAGCCCAGGTCCATCGCGATCGTCAGCACCGGCAGCGCGACCTTGGCCGGGTCGCTGAGCCATGCCTGCGCGTCGGCGATGCGGTGCGAATTGAGGAAGTCCGAAAAGTTGCGATAGCCCAGCCGCTGGTTGATCAGCGCACGCAGGCGATGCTCGGGCACGCCGAGCTTGGCAGCGAGGACGCCGATCGACAGGCTGGGCTCGCGATAGACATGGCTGGCCATCGCCGCGTCGAGCTTCTGTTTGAGGACATTGTCGGCCGGCGCCAGGCTCGGCCGGGGCGGAGCGGGGGCGTCGGCGTCGAAGAGCAGTTCGGCATTGCTCGACAACAGCACCGCCCCGAAAGCCAGCACGGCGATCAGCGTGCTGCCCGATTGCAGCAGCATCAGCCAGGGGATGGTGGCGTAGCCGACGATGCTCTCGACCACGACCACCGCGAGCGTCTGCAGCCCCACGACGATCACGAAGCCGGTGCGGAACGCGCGGCGGCGCTCGATCAGGTCGTCGCCACGTTCGGTGATCGCGATCCAGATGGCGTGGACGCAGAGCGTGAAGGACAAGGCATGCTGTGTCACGTCGGCGGTCACCGGCATGCGATGCGTCCAGTAAACCGCCGCGAGGAAATTGATCCAGCAGGCGAGCGTGATGGCAGTGGCGATCGCCAGCAGCCGCCGGTCGATGCGGCGTTCGAAGATCAGGTGCGCGAACACCCACAAAGCGAGCGGCGAGCTTTGCGAGCCGAGCTGGACGACCGGCCAGATCCGCATGCTGCGCACGTCGATCACCGGCGCGACGTCGGCCAGATACGCCGCCACGCTCAGCAGCAGCAGCACGGTCGCCCAGCGGATCGGGCGCGGCGCGCGTCCGCGGCCGATCACCAGCGCGATCAGCATCAGCTGTCCTGCCGACAGCAGGCGCAGCGCGGTATCGATGAGCAGCATCCGCGTCATTGCTCACGCGTTATGGCTTCGCCCCGACCGCGGGTCTATGGCCCTCTCCACACCGTTCAGACGAGACTTTCTGCATGACCAACCAGTTCGACCTGACCGACGACCAGCGCGAGATCCAGGACCTCGCGCGCAAGTTTACCGCCGATCGCATCACGCCGTTCGCGGCCGAATGGGACGAGAAGCATCACTATCCGGTCGACGTCTGGAGAGCGGCGGGCGAGCTTGGCTTCGGCGCGATCTATGTCGCCGAGGAATCGGGTGGGATCGGGCTCGGCCGGCTCGAGGCGGCGCTGATCATGGAGGCGATGGCCTATGGCTGCCCCGCGACCAGCGCCTATATCTCGATCCACAACATGGCGACATGGATGATCGACCGGTTCGGCGATCAGGCGGTCAAGGACCGCTTCCTTCCCGACCTGGTCAGTATGGACAAGATCGCCAGCTATTGCCTGACCGAGCCGGGCTCGGGATCGGACGCCGCGGCGCTCAAGACCAGCGCCAGGCGTGACGGCGATCATTATGTGCTCAACGGCACCAAGCAGTTCATCTCGGGTGCCGGCTATAACGACATCTATGTCTGCATGGTCCGCACCGGCGAGGAGAAGTCGAAGGGCATTTCCTGCCTGGTGGTCGAGAAGGACACGCCGGGCCTGTCGTTCGGCGCGCCGGAAAGGAAACTCGGCTGGAACGCCTCGCCGACCGCGCAGGTGATCTTCGAGGATTGCCGCGTGCCGGTCGAGAACCGGGTCGGCGCGGAGGGTGACGGGTTCCGTTTCGCGATGGCGGGGCTTGACGGCGGGCGGCTCAATATCGGCGCCTGCTCGCTCGGCGGGGCCCAGCGTTGCCTCGACGAATCGATCAACTACACCAAGGAACGCCAGCAGTTCGGCACGCCGGTCGCCGATTTCCAGAACACGCAATTCATGCTCGCCGATATGGCGACCGACCTCGAGGCGGCGCGGGCGTTGCTGTATCTCGCCGCGGCCAAGGTGACGGCCAACGCGCCGGACAAATCGCGCTTCTCGGCGATGGCGAAGCGGCTGGCGACCGACAATGGCAGCTCGATCGTCGACCGCGCGCTCCAGCTGCACGGCGGCTACGGCTATCTGATGGACTATCCGATCGAGCGCTTCTGGCGTGACCTTCGGGTGCATTCGATCCTGGAGGGCACCAACCAGGTGATGCGGATGATCGTCGGCCGGGACCTGACCCGGCAATGAGGGGATTTATTGGGTTCGCGCGGAGGCGCGGAGGTGCGGAGGGTGTTCCGCGTGCCGCACATTCAGCCGCGCCAGCGGCCTCATCATCTCTCGCGGGCATCAGGCTTGAAGGTCTCGCTGACGCGAGACGGGTGCAAGGCCTCCTGTCTCTCCGCGCCTCCGCGCCTCCGCGTGAACAAGAAAGCCTTTGCCGATGAGCGATGTCCTCACCTTCGTCGAAGGCAAGGTCGGGCGCATCCGGCTCAACCGGCCCAAGGCGATCCATGCGCTCAACACGGCGATGTGCGCGACCGTGCTCCATGCGCTGGCGGCTTGGCGCCACGACCCCGCGGTCGAGGCGGTGATGATCGACCACGCCGAGGGTCGAGGCTTCTGCGCCGGCGGCGACATCCGCATGCTGGCGGAGAGTGGCGCCAAGGACGGCGTCGAGGCGCGCGAGTTCTTCTTCACCGAATATCGCATGAACCACCGGCTGTTCACTTATGAGAAGCCGGTGGTTGCCTTCATGGACGGCATCACAATGGGCGGCGGCGTCGGCATTTCGCAACCGGCGCGCTATCGCGTCGCGACCGAGAATACCCGGCTCGCCATGCCGGAGACGGGCATCGGCCTGTTCCCTGATGTCGGCGGCGGCTGGTATCTGTCGCGCCTACCGGGAAGGGTCGGCCAGTATCTCGCGCTGACCGGGCACCGCCTCGACGGGGCGGAGTGCCTCAATCTCGGTTTGGCGAGCGACTATCTGACCAGCGACATGCTGGAGGACGCAAAGGCTCGCATCGTCGCCGCGCCGAACGAGATCGAGGAAATCCTGGGCGAGCTCGGCGCGCCGGTGCCCGAGGCGACAATCGTCGCGCAGGAAGAGGACATCAACCGCCTGTTCGAATCCGACCGGCTGGAGGACATCTACGCCCTACTCGAGAGCGAAGGCGGTACCTGGGGCGCGGCCACACTGGCGACGCTCAAGACCAAGTCGCCGCAGACGATGAAGGTGTCGCTTCGCTTGCTCAAGGAAGGGCGGCAGATGGTCGATTTCGCCGCGGAGATGGCCCAGGAATATGCCGTCGGCAGCCGCGTGGTCGTGCGGCACGACTTCCTTGAGGGCGTCCGCGCGGTGATCGTCGACAAGGACAATGCTCCGGTATGGAACCCGGATACGCCCGAAGGCGTCAGCGATGCGTTGATCGACTCGATCTTCGCGCCGCTGCCCGCTGAGGAAGCCTGGACGCCGGCGTGAAAATATCCATCACCCCAGCGTTCGCTGGGATGACGATTGGAGGAAGTGAATGGCCGAATACGAAACCATCCTGGTCGAGCAGCGCGAGGGCGGCGTTACTTTGATCACGCTCAACCGGCCGCAGGCGCTCAACGCGCTCAACAATCAGGTGCTGGGCGAATTGGTCGCGGCGCTGCAGGCATTCGACGCCGACCCATCACAGGGCTGCGCGGTGCTGACCGGCAGCGAGAAGGCTTTTGCCGCCGGCGCCGACATCAAGGAGATGCAGCCGCAATCGTTCGGCGATATGTACGGCGACAATTATTTCGCGGGCTGGGAGCAATTCACCCGCACCCGCAAGCCGGTGATCGCCGCGGTCGCGGGGTTCGCGCTCGGCGGCGGGTGCGAACTGGCGATGATGTGCGACTTCATCCTCGCCGCTGACACCGCCAAGTTCGGCCAGCCCGAGATCAAGCTGGCGGTCGCGCCCGGCATGGGCGGATCGCAGCGCCTGACCCGCGCGGTCGGCAAGGCCAAGGCGATGGAGATGTGCCTGACCGGCCGCTTCATGGACGCCGCCGAGGCCGAGCGCGCCGGCCTGGTGTCGCGCATCATTCCCGCCGCCGATCTGGTCGAGGAAGCGGTGAAGACCGCTGCGACGATCGCGTCGATGGCGCCGCTGGCGGTGCTGGCCAACAAGGAAATGGTCAACGCCGCGTTCGAAACGACGCTGATGCAGGGCGTGCAGTTCGAACGCCGGCTGTTCCACGGCCTGTTCGGGACCGAGGATCAGAAGGAAGGCATGGCCGCGTTCGTCGAGAAACGGCCGGGCGTTTGGAAGGGTAAGTAATAGCTCCCTCGCCCCTCCGCAGGAGGGGAGAGGGTTGCGGAGACTTGGCGGCTTGCCGCCTAGTCGTAGCTGGGAGAGGGGTGGGTCGAGCGCAGCTCGACGCGAGCCAGCGGCTCGCTCGACCCCTCTCCCAACCTTCGCTAGGCGGCGGAGCCGCCAAGCTTCGGTATCCCTCTCCCCTTCCAGGGGCGAGGGTGGGAAAGGACAGAATAATGGCACGCGTCGCATTCATCGGGCTGGGCAATATGGGTGGCGGGATGGCCGCTAACCTGGCGAAGAAGGGGCACGACGTGCGCGCCTTCGATCTGTCGGCCGAGGCGCTCGACAAGGCGAAGGCGGCGGGTTGCCTGCCCACGGCGAGCGCGGCCGAAGCGGTCGATGGCGCCGAGGCGGTGGTTACGATGCTGCCGGCGGGCAAGCATGTCGAAAGCGTCTATGCCGATAGCATTCTGGGCATCGCGCCCGTTTCGGCGATCCTGATGGATTGCTCGACGATCGATGTCGCCACCGCCAAGCGCGTCGGCGAAGCGGCGCAGGCCAAGGGTTATGCCGCGGTCGACGCGCCGGTGTCGGGCGGGATCGCGGCGGCGAATGCCGGCACCCTGACCTTCATGGTCGGCGGATCGGCCGAGGCGTTCGACCGCGCGCAGCCGTTCCTCGCCGATATGGGCAAGGCAGTGATCCATGCCGGCGGCGCGGGGGCGGGGCAAGCGGCCAAGATCTGCAACAACATGGTGCTCGGCGCCGAGATGATCGCGACTTGCGAGGCGTTCGTCCTGGCCGACAAGCTCGGCCTCGATCCGCAGAAATTCTTCGACATCGCCAGCGTGAGTTCGGGCCAGAGTTGGTCGCTCACCTCTTATGCGCCCTGGCCCGGTGTCGGGCCGGAGACGCCCGCCGACCGCGATTATCAGGGCGGCTTCGCGACCGCGCTGATGCTCAAGGATCTGCGGCTGGCGATGGAAGCTGCGGCGTCGGTCGATGCCGATACGCCGATGGGCGCCAAGGCGGCCGAGCTCTACCAGGCGTTCAACGATGCCGGGAATGGCGGGCTCGATTTCTCGGCGATCATCCGGTTGCTCGGCAAGGACCGGCAATGAGCGTCGCGTTCCGCCGCGAGAGCGACGAGGAACATAAGGAACCGCGCTTCGAGCTGCCGATCCCGGCTGGGCCAAATCTGGTGACCGAAGGCGGGCCGGCGCTGATCGAGGGACGGATTGCCGTGCTCGAGGCCGAGCAGGCGGAGGCCGATGAGGCACGCCGCGAGGAGATCGCGCGCGATCTGCGCTATTGGCATACGCGCCGCGTCACCGCGATCGTCGCGCCGGTGCCGCCGGCCGACGAGATCGCGTTCGGCTCGCGGGTGCGGATTGCGGTCGATGGGGGTGAGCGGGTGATCCGGATTGTCGGAGACGACGAGGCCGATCCGGCGGCGGGACGGATTGCGTTTTCAGCGCCACTCGCGCGAGCGTTGATCGGGGCGACGGAGGGGGAGACGGTGTCTCTGCCGGGTCGGCCGGATGCGGTTGAGGTGATCGAAATCCTGGCGGACGCTGGCGCCTAAAAAACAGACCCTCACCCTTCCCACCGCCTTCGGCGGCGGGCCCCTTCCCTCTCCCGCATGCGGGAGAGGGAGGGAGGCGCGAAGCGCCGGAAGGGTGAGGGTCTGCTCGGCTATCGTTGGCTGGACAATCGCCCATCATTGTGGCGGAAGGGCGGTCCCTCCCAAGCCCAGGATCTTCCCCGATGCTCAGCCGCCTGGTCCGTCTCTTCGCCTCCGCCCTGATCGTCGCCGCGGCCACCGCAGCCAGCGGCTCGAGTTACCAGCCGCGCGAAACCTTCGCCCCTTATGACATGGAGCAGGCGGTCAATCGCTATCGCGGCGGCGACGGCATGCCCGGCCCCGATTATTGGCAGAACCGCGCCGACTATGTGATCCGCGCGACACTCGATCCCGCCGCGCATACGATCAAGGGCGAGGTGACGATCACCTACACCAACGCGAGCCCGAGCGCGCTCGACGTGCTGTGGCTCCAGCTCGAGCAGAATATCTACCGCCCAGGATCGCGCGGCAGCATGGCGCAGGGCGGGCCTCCGCGTGGCAATACCGAGGGGATGACGCTCGACCAGGTGACGGTGACGCTCGGCAAGACCGCAGTGCCGGTCACGCCGCTTATCAGTGATACCCGCGCGCAACTCCGGCTACCGACCGCGCTTGCATCGGGCGGCAAGGCGGTGATCCGCATCCGCTATCATTACGACGTGCCCAATGACGAATTCGGCGGACGCACCGGCTGGCTGACCGCGAAGAACGGCGCGCCGATCTATTCGGTCGCGCAATGGTATCCGCGTATGGCAGTGTTCGACGATATTCGCGGTTGGGACACCGCGCCCTATCTCGCGCAGGAATTCTACCTCGAATACGGCAATTTCGACTATTTCATCACTGTCCCGTCCGACATGATCGTCGCCGGGTCGGGCGAGTTGGTCAATCCGCAGGACGTCCTCACCCCTGAGCAACAGGCGCGGCTGGCGGCGGCGCGGCGCAGCGATCGCACGGTGATGATCCGCGAGCCCGACCGGATCGGCGATCCGCAGACGCGGCCCAAGGCTGGCCCGCTGACCTGGCATTTCCACATGGACGATAGCCGCGACGTCGCGTTCAGCGCGTCGTCGGCGTTCGCCTGGGACGCGGCGCGGATCAATCTGCCCGGCGGCAAGTCATCGCTCGCCATGTCCTTCTACCCCGCGGAATCGGCCGGCCCCGACAGATGGGCGCGTTCGACCGAATATATGAAGGACGCGGTTGAGCGATACTCGGCCAAGTGGTTCCCGTACCCCTGGCCCAATGCGATCAATATCGCCGGTCCGGCCTCAGGCATGGAATATCCCGGCATCGTGTTCGACGGCGTCGAAGACAAGGGCAAGGAGCTGTTCTGGATCAGCGCGCATGAGATCGGGCATAGCTGGTTCCCGATGATCGTCGGCTTCGACGAGCGCCGCCATGCCTGGATGGACGAAGGCTTCAACACCTTCATCGACACCTATGAATCGGACGAGTTCAACCGCGGCGAATATGCGCCCAAGCGTGACAGCGAATATGCGCCCGGCGGCGGCAACCCGGTCGACGAAATCCTGCCGATCCTGGCCGATCCCGATGCCCCGCCGATCCTCTCGCGCGCCGACACGATCCCCGGCAAGTACCGTCACCCGGTGACCTACTTCAAATCGGCGCTGGGCCTGGTGTTGTTGCGCGAACAGATCCTGGGGCCACAGCGCTTCGATGCCGCGTTCCGACGGTTCATCGCCGCCTGGGCGTTCAAACACCCCAAGCCCGCCGATTTCTTCCGCGCGATGGAAAGCGAGAGCGGTGAGGACCTCTCCTGGTGGTGGCGCGGTTGGTACGCGAACAATTGGCAGATGGATCTGGCGGTCGACACCATCTCGACAGCCAAGGACGGCACGCCGCTGGTCCGCGTCGTGTCGCGCGACAAATTGGTGATGCCGGCAACGTTGCGCGTGACTTACGCCGACGGGCGGACGACGGATATCGCGCTGCCAGCGGAGACGTGGATCCGCCAGGCAGCGACCGACGTCGCGGTGCCCAAGGGCAATGTGGTCAGGGCCGAACTCGACCCCGACCATAAGCTGCCCGATCGCGATCGGTCGAATAACGTCGCGACGCGGAAGCCGTGATGAAGGGCGGGGGACGTCAAGGGCGTCGCTCCGTCGCCTCACCCACACGCTTCCCCGGCGAAGGCCGGGGCCCAGCATCGATGATGTGGAAGGCGGTTCGTCGCTGAGGGCTCATTGCAGCTGGCCCCCGGCCTTCGCCGGGGAAGCGTAAAAAGAGGCGGCGAGCGCGGGCCCATCAAAACCCGATCCGCCCGCCGCCCTCCGGCCGCGACGCCACTTCCTTCGCGATCAACGCGACCAGCGCCTCTGGCTCGGGCCGTGCTTCGGCGAAGCGCAGGCCGCGCGCCACCACCGCGAGGTCACCCGGCGTCACCCCGTGCAATTGCGCCAACGAGCGCGGCGCCGCCACGCCGAATGTCCGCTCGAACGCCTGCGCCGCGCGGATCGGCGACAGCGCGCGAAGTTCGAGCTTGAACACGAACCGCCGCATCGCCGCCGGATCGAGCTTTGCCGCATGGTTGGTCGCCGCGACGAACGGCAAGGGATGCCGCTCGAACCAGGTCAGCAATTCGTTGACCTGGCTGACTTCCCAGCTCGCCTGCGCATTGCCGCGATCGGCGAGGATCGAATCGATCTCGTCGAACAACAGCACCGCCTCGTCCTCGCGCGCTTCGGCAAAGGCGTCGGCGATATTCGCCTCGGTCCCGCCGACCCATTTGGACAACAGGTCCGACGCCCGCTTGACGATCAGCGGCCGGTCGAGCCGTTCCGCCAGATGATGCGCCAGCGCGGTCTTGCCGGTGCCCGGCGGTCCGGTCAGCAATAGCGAGAAGTCGCGCGGCGCCTCGGCGCGGGTGACGCGGTCGAGCAATGCGGCGACGTCGATATCGGCCTCGACCAAAGCGGGATCGAACCTTGCCGTGCCCTCGACCGGACGCAATGGCCCGGACAGTGCCTTGACCAAAGATTCGGCCGTCGCCACCGCGTCGCCGCCCGCCAGCTTGGCCGACCGGATCGCGACGCGCGCGATGCTCGCCGCCTCGGGCGCGTGCTTCACCAACGTGTCGAGCGCCGCGGGCACGGTCACGCCTTCTTCCGCCGCGATTCTCGCCAGGACGCCACGCGCCGCGCTTGCCGATGGCTGCTTCATATGCAGCACGAAGCTCATCCGCCGCAGGATGGCGGGGTCGACATGGTCGATCGCGTTGCTTGTCCAGATCACCGGCAGGCTGTTGGTTTCCAGCATCCGGTTGACGAACACTTTCGATCCCTGGCGACCGCGCATCGAATTGCCGTTGCCGCGCGCGGCATCGCCGATCAAATCCTCGAATTCGTCGAACAGCAGTACGGTATTGCCCCGCGCGGCGAATGCTCGCTGGCCGAGATTGAGCGATTCGATCCGGTCGTCGCGGCTTGGTTCCTCGCCATCGAACACATTCTCGCCGACCGCGAACAGGACCGCGCCCGCCGCTTCGGCAAGGCTACGCGCGAATTCGGTCTTGCCCGTGCCGGGCGGGCCGTGGATCAGGATGTTGACGCCCGCGGCGCGGGTCGCGACCGCGCCCCTCAACATGCGTGCGAGCAGGTCGGTATGGTCTTTTGCCTGGGGGAAGGCATCGAGCGGCAGCCGAGCCTGCTGACGCGTGCCGACCATCGCGGCGACGATCTCCTCGCCATCCTCGATACCGCGATCGAGCAGCCGTTCGAACCGCCAGGCGGTCTCGATGCGCGGCGCGGCCAGATATTCCTGCGACAGATCGAACAGCCCGAGCCGCATGACCGGACTGGCGCGCGCAGCACTGGCGCTGGGTGCGCCTGCCGCGATGCCGATCATCGCCGCCATGTCGACCTGCGCACGCGTCATCGCCCGCGCCAGCGCGTTGGCGCGCGGGCGCCGCTCGAACACGAGCGCGTAGAGCAGCAGCTGGCGGTCGAACGCGCCGAGTTGCAGCATATCGCCCAGCGTCGCGGTTAGCGTCGCCAGCGGATCGTCGGCATCGCTCGCCTTGGCGGCGCGCTTGGCCATTTTCTCGATCCAGCCGAGGTCGACCGTCAAATCCTTGATGGTCTTGCCCGCCAGCCAGGTCGCATTGGTTTCGCCCCACTCGATCAGCGCCCGGCCGACCTGAGCGGAGGTTCGATAGGTATCGATCAGGTGGCGCACCATCGTCGCCACCAGGCGCAACTCGCCCATGACATCTCCTTCGTGCCGCAGGCGCGCAAAGGCGCACGCTTGCGACAGCTCGTTCAGTGGTTGTGGAGATCGGCGCGCCCGATGCCCGCGGGCCGGCGCGCAAGGGCTTGCGCTAGGGCTGGCGCGGGACGCGGACGGAGCGGAGCCCCGTTATGATCTTGCGTCCAAACATGCATTGTCCTCACATATCGGGCAGACTCGCCGCCCGAGGCCGCGCCCGTTACGCCTGCGCACCGATAACGTCAAGCAGCCAAGCATCATGCTTGCCGCCGCCACGCGACACGTTACACCGGCGGCAAACAGGGGAATCATCGATGGCGACGGTAATGGCGGAAGAGTTGCGGCCGGATCCCAGCCCATCCGATATCCGATTGGTCATCGCCGCCTCGTCGCTCGGCACCGCATTCGAATGGTACGACTTCTTCATCTACGGCACGCTCGCCAAGATCATCGGCGCGGCGTTCTTCCCGGCGGGCAACGAGCTCGTCCAGACATTGCTCGCCTGGGCGGGATTCGCGGTCGGGTTCGGGTTCCGCCCGCTGGGCGCGGTGTTGTTCGGCTATCTCGGCGACAAGCTCGGGCGCAAATACACGTTCCTCGTCACCATCACGCTGATGGGTATCGCCACCGCCGGGGTCGGGCTGGTCCCGCCCGCCGCGCAGATCGGATTGTGGGCGCCGGGAATCATCATCCTGCTGCGCGTCGCGCAGGGTCTGGCGCTGGGCGGCGAATATGGCGGGGCGGCGATCTATGTCGCCGAGCATTCGCCGCCGGGCAAATCGGGCTTCTATACCAGCTTCATCCAAGCCTGTGTCGCGGGCGGCTTCATCCTCAGCCTCGCCGTCGTGCTGCTGACCAAGCTCGCGGTGACCGAGGCCGACTGGGCGGCCTGGGCCTGGCGTTTCCCGTTCCTGTTCTCGCTGGTGCTGCTCGCGGTCTCGCTGTGGATGCGCCTCAAGCTCAGCGAAAGTCCGGTATTCAGGGCGATTAAGGAAGCGGGAGAGACGGTCAAGAACCCGATCGTTTCCAGCTTCACCTATCCCGGCAATCTCAAGCGGTTGTTCGTCGCGTTGTTCGGCGTCGCTGCCGGGCTGACGGTGATCTGGTACACCGCTTTGTTCTCGACCTTGTCGTTCCTGACGACGACGATGCGGGTCGAGGAAACCACCGCGCAGCTGATCGTCGGCGTCGCCGGCGGCGCGGGATTGTTCTGGTTCATCTTTTTTGGCCGGCTCTCCGATCGCGTGGGACGCAAGGCGCCGATTGTGATCGGCTATGCGGTGACCCTGGTCCTGCTGTTTCCGATCTTCTGGGTGATGGGCAGCGCCGCCAATCCGGATCTCGCCCATGCCGCCAAGCGCACGCCGGTAATCGTGTCGGGGCCGCATTGCACCTATGACCCGTTTGCCGTGAAACAGGCTGATCGCTGCGGGCAATTGCTCGACTATTTCTCCAAGAAGGGGATCGCCTATACCAAGGACACCACGCCGGCCATCGCGGTGCTGATCGGCGGCGATGCGGTCGCCGACACCAGCCCGGCCGGGCTCGACGCGGCGCTCGCCGCCAATGGGTACAAGCTCGACAAGGTGCGGCCGACGGCGATTGGCATCGCGGTCATCATCTTCGCGATGCTGGTGATGGGGGCGCTGGCGGGCGCGACTTATGGACCGGTCGCGGCCCTGCTGGCCGAGATGTTTCCGGCGCGGATCCGCTACAGCTCGATGTCGATCCCTTATCATATCGGCACCGGGTATTTCGGCGGTTTCCTGCCATTCATCAGCCAATATATCGTCGCCAAGACCGGCGATCCCTATGCGGGACTGTGGTATACTTGGGGTGTGGTCTTGATGGCGCTGCTGGTGTCGCTCTGGGGCCTCAAATGGAAAGGCGACAAGCTTCCGGATTGACTCGCTCCGGGGTGGCACCACGCGCTGCCTCCCGCTAGGCAGCGCCGATGTTCGAGCTTCCCCTTCGCCTGCGTCGCGACGCCGACGCGCTTGTCGCCAATTGGCGCGCTCTCGCCCGAATGAGCGGGACAGCCGCATGTGGGGCGGCGATCAAGGCGGATGGCTATGGCCTGGGCGCTGCGTGGGTTGCCGAGACGCTGGCGGCGGCGGGATGCCGCGATTTCTTCGTCGCCACCTGGGCCGAAGCCGCCGCGCTTGCGCCGCTCGGCTTGCCCAGCCTGTCGGTGTTCCACGGCGTGCGCGAAGAGGACATGGCGCTCGCACTGTCGGGCATCGCGACTCCGGTGCTCAACACGGCGGCGCAGGCGGCGCGCTGGCGCGATGCCGGCGGGGCAACCTGCCATGTCATGCTCGACACCGGCATGAACCGGCTGGGGCTGGGCGAGGGCGATCTCGCCACCGGCGCGCTCGACGGGCTCGCAATCGACACGTTGATGAGCCATCTCGCTTCGGCCGATGAGGATAGTGCGCAGAACAGCCAACAGCGTGGCCGGTTCGTTGCGATGGCTGAAAGGGTCGCGGCGCACCGGCTGAGCCTCGCCAATTCGGCCGGCATCGCGCTTGGGTCCGACTATGCCTTCGACCTTACGCGGCCGGGTCTCTCGCTTTATGGTGGTGTTCCGCGGCCCGAGCTCGCGGGTGTCATCGCGCAGGTCGCGTTTCCCGAAGCCCAGGTGCTTCAGCGTCGCATTGTGCGGGCTGGAGAAGCGGTCGGATACAATGCGACCTGGATCGCACCGGCCGATACCGAGGTCGCGATCCTCAACTACGGCTATGCCGACGGTTATTTCAGAGGCTTTTCAGGACGCGGCGCGGTGCTGCTTGGAGACGCCATGCTGCCATTGCTCGGGCGCGTGTCGATGGACCTGATCGCGATCGACGTGACGGGTCACGATGTTGCCGAAGGCGACTGGCTGACGATCGATTTCGATCTGACGCGCGCAGCGAGCCGATCGGGCATGTCGCAATATGAATTGCTGACCGGGCTAGGAGCGCGGTTCGCGCGGATCGGCTAATCAGTCGCTGTCCAGGGATCATAGGGGCGGGCGCGTATCCAGCGTGTCGCCACCCATTTCGTCCCGTGGCTGATCGGCAGGCCGGCATGGCGCATACGGAGATCTGGGCGCCCATCGGGCAGGACATTGTCGAATATGATCGTGTCGCCGCCCCGTGGTATAACCCGGATGTGGAGGTCGGGGAAGTCCGTCTCTCCGCCGGCAAATCCCTGGTTTAAATAGATGATCGCCGTCGCAATCCGCTGATTGCCCATACCTGGCAAGGCGTCGGAATGTAGCCGGTATTGCTGCCCAGGGGTGTATCGCAGGACCTGAATTGGCTCGCCCTGTCGGATATCGATCCCGGCCATCGCCGCGATTCGCCGGTTGATTGCGGTCACCGCCAGCGACTCGCGGGTCGGACCGATTACCGCACCATCCGAGGTGCGGATAGGATGCTGGACGTGTCGGCCGGTGGCCGGATCGACCACGACGCTCGGCTCGATGATATCGGCGACCGCCCGGGCGAGATGCGCGCACTCGTCGGGAGTGAAGGCCGAGCGGAATAACGTGACACGCGGTGCGTCGGATAGGCGGTCGCAGGACGGCAGTTCGCGCGGCGCGCCGTCGGGTAGGAGATTCATCGCCTGCACCAAAGCGAGATGATGCGCCGCGATCTCGTCATGCGGCGCCGCGCGCTCGATCAGCGCGAGCGCGGCTGCCCAGTCGGCGGGGGCGCCGGTGCCGTTGGCAGTCAGTGCGACTTCCGTCAGGGCGGCGTCGCGATGGCCGCTTTGGCGCGCCCGCGCGAGCAGGTCACGGGCAACGGGCAGGTCGCGTGGAACCAGATCGCCGACCAGTCGCCATATCGCGATCATGAACATCGCGTCGGCGTCGCCACGGTCGGCGGCCGCGCTGGCAATCGCGATCGCACCGGCGCGGTCGCCGCGGGTCAGCAGCGATTGCGCGAGCTCGGCGGCGGGCTGAGCGGTCATGTCCTGGTCCATGGCATAAAAAAAGGGCCGGCGAAATCGCCGGCCCCTCGTGAGTTGGTTCGGTTGATCAGAACTTCGCCTGGATGCCCGCATAGAATCGGCGACCGATCGGCTCGAAGATGCCCGATCCGGCACCGATGCCGGTCGCGCCGAGCGGCGGAACGCGGTTGGTAACGTTGTCGACGCCGAGGTAGAAGCTCGAGCCCTTGTTGATGTTCACGCCAAGACGAAGATCGACGTACAGCACATCCGGATAGAAGGGGATGTCGAAATCGTCGAGATTCTGCGGCGGGCGGCCCTGGAACGACTGATGGTTCTCGATCGCGCCGACCGACATCTTCGACAGATAGCGGAACTGCGTATCGAAATACACTTGGCCGAAATCGGCGTTCAGGTTGAGGTTGAACGCGTCCTTGGGCGACCCGAGTTCGCCCACCGCCGTATCGCCAAAGCCCGGCGTCGACGGGTTGAGGAACGAGGTGTTGTCCAGAACGTGGGTCCACATCAGGTGGCCGGTCAGCTCCACGCCGCCGACTTGCCGGCGATAGCCGAGATCGACGTCGATGCCGCGCACCTTGAGCTTGGCATAATTCAACGTCTGTTGAATCAGGCTGCCTTCCACGATGCGGAACGCCTGCTCGCCGTTCGGACCGGTGCCACCGCTCGCAACGCGATCGAACAAGCCGCAGAACTGGTTCTGCAGGTTCGGCGCATCGTAGCATGCATTGACGATCGCCTGCGCGCTCGGTGCGGTGATCACGTTGTTCACGCTGATGTTATAGTAATCGACCGAGAGCGACAGGCCTGGGGTCCAGCGCGGTTGGATCACGACACCATAAGTGTACGAGTCCGACTTTTCAGACTGCAACTCCGGGTTGCCGCCGCTCTGGATCTCGAGCGACTGCGCATAAACGTAATCGTACGACGCGGGGATACCGGCCGCGAGGCAATTCGGGCCGCGGTTCGAAGTGCCGTTGCCGACGTTACGCGCCGAACACGGATCGCTGAACCCCGGTGCGAAGTTCTGGCCGAACGGTGCGTACAGGTCGGTCAGGTTGGGAGCCCGGACTGCCCGCGAATAGTTCGCGCGGAACTTGATGTCCGGTACCGGCGCATAGACGCCGCCGACATTGTAGGTCCAGACAGTACCCGCGGAGCCCTTGTAGCTCGAGAAGCGGCCGGCGGCGCTGATTTCGAGGCTGTTCGCGAACGGCAGGTCCTTCAGGATCGGCAGCCGGATTTCGCCGAAAGCCTCCGTGACCTCGAACGATGGCGGCGCGAACTCGGCGATCGCATTGTAGAAAGTGTAGCCCTTCTCGACCAGCGGATCCTCGCGGAAGAACGCCGTTTCCTTGCGGTATTCGCCACCAACGGCGAAGTACACAGGGCCGCCGGGCAGGTTGAAGAACTTGCTGGTGTCGCCCGATACCGACGCGGTCACGTCGAACTGGGTGATCTTGCCCTTGGCGATAGTGTCCTGAAGGATGTAGTTCTTGACCGCGCTCGAGGCCTGATTGCCGAACGGGTTGTACGGCACGCAGGCCGCGATATCCGCCGCGAGACGTGCCGCATCGCCGCCGAAATCGTCATAGGCACGAGTCGGATCCAGCTTCGAGCCGCAAACGATGTTGCCATTGGCGACACCGGTCTGGAACTTGCCCTGGTCGACCGCGTCGAGCGCGAGCAGTTCGCGCTGGACGTTCACGTTACCGAGCACCTTCGTGCTCTCGTTGAACTGGCCGTAATTGACCGAGAGCTCGTACTTCCAATCGTCGTTGAATGTGCCACGGATGCCGCCGACGATACGGAAGGTCTCGCGCTTGGCCGCCTCCGACCGGATGCCCAGATCGGTCTGGTTCTTACGCAGGATGAAGCGATACGAGCCACTGTTGATCGCCGCGATATTCGCTGCAGTAAGCGGCGCGCTCGAGCTCGACGCCATGTTGATGCCGCTCGCCAGGATCGCGTTGGCGATCGTCGCACGCGCTGCCGGATCCAGGAACGGATTGTCGAGCCGCGGACGCTCATAGAAACCGTCGATCGTGCTGCCGGTAAAGAACGCCGGTCCCGAAGAGCCCTGACCGTACGAGTCGGTGCGGACATATTTGGCTTCGATAAACGGCACGAAGGCGGGCGAAATCTCGAAATGCCCGATAAGGTTGGCCGAATATCGATCGAGCTGCGGCAGGATCTGCAACAGCTGCCCCTCGCGCCGCGTGTCGCCGTTGCCGCCGATGAAGGAACCGGTCGGAACGGCTGAGGCCGTGCCGGTCGAGCCGACCGACGTACCCAGGCCAACGCGCGTGCCGGTCTGCGCGAGCAGCGAGCCGTTCGGCTGGAACAGATAGTTACAGGTGAACGCGCGACCAGCCGGCTGGGCAACGGTCGTGACACTGTCGTGGCCGCAGGCGCCGGTCGGGCTGGCAATGGCTACCGTACCGCCCGCCGAAAAAGTGCCGACGCGGATATCGTGGAAGAACACCCCATCGGGGATGCCGTCGCTGGGATTGGCGGCCGTGTCGCTGTCCACCGTGACGAAACCGTTGTTTCGCGACATATAGCTGCGGTCCGAAGCATACAGGCTGTTCTGGCGCGCATATTCGAGGTCGATCGCGATATTGCCGCGGCCGCCGGCGAAGTTCTTGCCGGCGAGGATGCTGGCATAATAAGCGCCGGCATCGCCATATTGGCTGATATTGCCCTGCGCCTTGAGCTGGACGCCCTCAAAATGGTCCTTGAGGACGAAGTTGACAACGCCCGCGATCGCATCCGAACCGTAAACCGCCGAGTCGCCGCCCGTGACGATATCGATGCGCTCGATCAGATCGGTCGGGAAGGTGTTGATGTCAGGCGACACCGCGTTGCTCAGGATATCCGCAGCGACATGGCGGCGGCCATTGACCAGCACCAGCGTACGCTGCGGGCCGAGCCCGCGAAGGTCGAGCAGGTTGAGGCCCGACGTGCCGAGGAAGCGGGTTGAGTTGGCCTGGCTGAAGGTCGATTGCAGCGCGGGCAGGTTGTTGAGCACGTCGCCGGTCGAAATGTTGCCGGTCTGCTTCAACTCGACGGCCGATATCGCTGTGACCGGGCTGATCGACTGTAAGTTCGGGTTCGAGATGCGCGAACCCGTGATCACGATCTCGTTCTTGTCCTTATCCTTGCTGTCGTCGCCAGCCGCGGCGTCGGTTTGCGGCGCCGCTTCGGGAGCGATGGTAGCCGCAGGTGAGGACTTGTCAGCCTTGGCAAAGGCGGCTGCCGGCATGGCCGACAGCACGCCAACGAGCGCGGTCGCGCCCAGAAAACGCTGGATGTTCATAATAAAAGGCCCCTTGCATTCGAGGTCTAGATGCCTCGGTGCGACAATAGAGCCTGTCCAGCTTCATTCATGCAAGGTTCAGGACCCAGCCAGCCCTCATGTTTTCAGCGGGGCGTGGTAAATCTGCAACGCCACATGGCGAAGCTTACGTCCGCGTAACCAATTGCGCAATTTTAGAACCCGGCGAGCTAATCTTCACCGCTCGACACACATCGCGATCCCCATCCCGCCGCCGATGCACAGCGTCGCCAAGCCCTTCTTCGCGTCGCGCTTGGCCATTTCGTACAGCAATGTGGTCAGGACGCGTGCGCCCGATGCGCCGATCGGGTGGCCGATCGCGATCGCGCCGCCATTGACGTTGACCTTGTCGGGGTCCCAGCCGAGTTCCTTGCCGACCGACAGTGCCTGAGCGGCGAAGGCTTCATTGGCCTCGATCAAGTCGAGATCGGCGATCGACCAGCCGGCCTTTTCCAGCGCGCGGCGCGTCGCCGGCACCGGGCCGATCCCCATGATCGAGGGGTCGACCCCGGCCGATGCCCAGCTCGCGATCCGCGCGAGCACCGGCGCGCCGCGCTTGGCCGCCTCGTCGGCCGACATCACCACCAAAGCCGCTGCGCCGTCGTTGAGGCCCGAGGCATTGGCGGCGGTCACGGTGCCGTCCTTCTTGAACGCGGGGCGCACGCCCGACACGCTGTCGATCGTCACGCCGGCGCGGATATATTCGTCGTCGGCGACCACCGTGTCGCCCTTGCGCCCCTTGATCGTGACGGGGACGATCTCGTCGCGGAAGCGGCCCGACGAGCGCGCGGCGTCGGCGAGGTTCTGCGAGCGAACCGAGAATTCGTCCTGCATCTCGCGCGTGATTTGATATTGCTCGGCCAGGTTCTCGGCGGTGATCCCCATATGATAGCCGTTGAACACATCGGTCAGCCCGTCGCGGATCATCGTGTCGATCAGCTCCAGCGTTCCCATCTTTTGCCCGGCGCGGATGGTCTGGGCATGCGCGCTCAGCGACATCGATTCCTGCCCGCCGGCGACGACGATCCGCGCATCGCCAGTCGCGACCGCCTGTGCCGCCAAGGCGACGGTGCGCAGGCCCGATCCGCACACCTGGTTGACTCCCCAGGCCGGGATTTCCTTGGGCACGCCCGCCGCCATCGATGCCTGGCGCGCCGGGTTCTGGCCCTGCGCGGCGGTCAGCACCTGGCCGAGGATGACTTCCGACACTTCCTCACCCGCGATACCTGCTTGCGCCAGTGCCGCCTCGATCGCGATGCGGCCGAGCTCGTGCGCCGGGGTCCCGCCGAACGCGCCCATGAAACTGCCGACCGGCGTGCGTTTGGCGGCGGTGATGACGATGTCGGTCATGGAGACTCCGATTCAGAGGTGGGTTTCGCGGCTATCTAGGCGCGCTTTAGCCACTGTGCCAGCGGGTCCCACAATTGGACTTTGGCCCGGCCGCCGACGATCATGCCGACATGACCCGAACCAAGGTCGTGGCGATCGGCCAGATCGGCGGCGCTTTCCTTGGGAACGATGCGGTCGCTCAGCGAGACGAATTCGACCGCTGGGCAGGGGAGGGCGTGTGGGTCGACCGTGCGACCCGCGACGGTCCAGCCGCCATTGCCGGTCAGATCGTCGCCGACGAACTCCTCGAACAATTGCCGTCCGGCCGCGTATGGTAGCGGGGCGCCGGTATTGGCCCAATCCTCCAGCGCGATGAAGCTTTGGTGGTCGGCGCTGCCCGGCTCCATCCGCCCGAATGCCTCGTACTTCGACACGGTGCGCCCGGGATCGAGCCGCCAGAATCCGGTCTGCAGGACTTCCATCGGCACCAATCCCATGGCCTCGCACGAGGGTTTGGCGGCGTTCCACAATTCGGCGATCGCCGCGCGCCCACCACCAAATCCGGCGAAATGCCATGGCGTGGCGATCAGCGCGACGCCCGCGACTCCGCCTGCCGTGGCGGCGCCGAGCGCCAGCGTGCCTCCCAGGCAATAACCGACCAGTAGCGGCGGTTCGTCGAACCTGGCGATCAGCGGCTGCAGGATATGCTCGACATGCGCGGTCACATCCATCGCGCGATCGGCCGGCGACGGCGCGCCCCAATCGAGCAGATACGGATGCAGTCCTTGTTCGCTGCACCAGCACAACAAAGAATTTTGCGGCGCAAGATCGAGGATGAAGGGCGGGTTGATCAGCGACGGCACGAAGATCACCGGTCGGCCATTGCCGCCATAATCGCGCAGCCGCGCCCGCTGCCGTCTGAAGCGCGCTGGCGCTGGACGCCTTTTCCTCGTGCGCGGCGCCTCCTGATACGCCTTCAGCCCGGCCAAGGCGGCGGCGCGGCGTTCGGGCGATGCTGCGGTCTCTTCGCGCAGCATGTCGAGGAAGAGCGGTAAGGGGCGCGGTCCATGTTGCGGTGCGTCATGCATTGGTGGTACAGCCACGACAAATCATTGGAGGGGCGCTCCCATCATGAAGAAGCAGGCGGCCACTGACGGCCCGGTGATCATCAAGAAATACGCCAATCGCCGACTCTATAATACCGAAAGCTCGTCCTACATCACGCTCGACCATCTCGCCGCGATGACGCGCGAAGGGCGCGATTTCAAGGTGGTCGACGCCAAGACCGATGAGGACATCACGCATAACGTGCTGACCCAGATCATCATGGAAGAGGAAGCGCGCGGCCAGACCATGTTGCCGGTCAATTTCCTGCGCCAATTGATCGCGATGTACGGCGATTCGATGCAGGCCTTCGTGCCGAGCTATCTCGAAGCGTCGATGGACAGTTTCCGCCGCAACCAGGAACAGTTCAAATCGGCGGTCGAGGGCGCGTTCGCCAACTCGCCCTTTGCCGAAATCGCCAAGCGCAACATGGCGATGTTCGAGGCGGCGACCTCGGCGTTCAAGCCGCAGGCAGGGGCCGGTGTGGCCGCGCCCTCCACTCCGACGAAACCCGCGGGTGGCGACGATGATGTCTCCGCGCTCAAGGCCGAATTGGCGCGCCTGCAGGAAAAGATCGAGAAGCTCGGTCACTAAAGACTGTGGACTTTTCGGCGAAACAGATTGCTGAGGCGGTCGCGGCTGCCTTGGCTATCCTCGCGCTTTCCGCCGGAATTATCGACTGGCGCCACCGCAAGCGTAACGATCTCGATCGCGTGTCGTTGATCGACTGGCGAAATGTTCAGGTGTTCGCGCTGATCGCCACGATCATCGCGGCAGCGGCGGCGTTCCAGCTTTAGTCAAGCCGCGAGCTGGCAGGTCGCGGCGGAGATAGACCAGAGTGCGGTAATCGGCCCGCGGCACGCTGTAGATCACGCGATAGCCGGGCAGCGTCGCCTTCAGTGCGGCCAGGCTGCCTGGGTTCCAGATACCGAGGAGGCGGGTCGAGGTGACGATCACCGGCGGTCGCGCGGCGAGGATGCGGCGGACCTCGGCCGCCTCGTCGATCCCCGTCGCGCCCTGCTCGGTGGTATAGGCCAACAGGTTGGGGAAGGCGTAGCGCGTCGGCAGGCACGTACCGGCGCGCTCGTAGGTGAAGGTGTCGCCGATAAAGACATAGGGGCAACCGCCATGGCTGTTGGCCTTGACCAATGCTGCCACGGCATAGGCGCCTTCGCCATCGTTGCTCTTGATCCCGCGCTCGACGGCGTTGAGCAGCAGCCCCAGCGCCAGCGTGGCGATGAGCAGCCGCGACGACCGGCCCAGCGCGCGCGCCGCGACCACCGCGACCGGCGCGACCAGCGGCAAGGCGTAATGGTCGAAGAACGTGCCGATCAACAGGAACCCGCCGGCGGCGGCCGCCAGCCAGCCGAATCCGATCAGCGCTTCCTCTCGTCGATCGGCGCGGGGCCGCCACGCCCAGGCGATCGCCGCCGACACGATCAACGGCGACAGGGACGCGACGATGCCGAGCAGCCGCATCGCCAATTGACCCGCCGGATAGCCGGCGCGCAGGAAGATCGAGGTGACGTTGGCGAACCAGAAGGCGTCGAACGCCGGCGGACCGAGGTGCCAATAATATGCGCCGATCGCCAAAGTCGGCGCCAGCCCCGCTGACACCCATAAAAATGCCGCGCCCAGGAGCATCGCCCAGCCCGCGCCCGCGCGACGCAGATACCAGAGATGGGCGCAGCCGATGAATGCGCCCTCGATTGCAGGCGTGTATTTGGTCTGGATCGCAAGTCCGCCGAACAGACAAGCGACCGTTCCCCAGGCGATGATCGCGCTAGTCGCGCCGGCGCGTGCGCGCTCGGGCAAGTGAAGCGCGATCAGCGCCGCGCCGGCGACGAACAGGTTGTAGAAGACCGGCGATTGACCGCCGCGCCCACCCAGCAACGGCAACCAAATCAGATACGCCGCGCCCGCCGCCAGCGCCCCCGTTCGGCTCGCGCCCGTCCGCAACGCCGCGCGCCAGACGATATAGGCGGTCGCTGCGGCGAACAGGCTCGCGACCAATTGATAGGCGATGACGCCGTCGCCGGGCAGCAGGCGCATCGCGGCATAGAGCAGGAACAGCCCGACCGGCTTGCGGTCCCAGATATCGAGATAGGGTATCGCACCATGCAACATGCGGTCACCGACCAGCAGATAATATTGCTCGTCGACATGAATGACCGGATTGCCGAAATCCCAGGCGCGCAAGGCAAGTGCGACGACCGCGAGCACCGCCGCCATCTGCCAAGCCCTGAGACGATCCAACCCGCCTGCGCTCAATAGAAGCGCTCCAGCGTCAGCTTGCGCTCGCCGCCGCCGCAAATGCCCAGGCGCACGATTCGGCCCGGGTCGGCGACCGACCAGGTCGAGATCGGCTCGCTGGCGTAATTGGCGGTGATCGGCTGGCCGTCGACGCTGCAGATCTGGTCACCCGCTTGCCAGCCAGCGCTGGCCGCCGGGCTGCCGCGCATGACATGGAGCACGCGCAGGCGATCGCTATAGAAGCCGAGCAGCAATCCGCTGGTCGACCTGAGCGGCGGGCGGTCGACATCGGCACCGGCCGCCATCACCATCCTGCCCGCGCCGGGATCGAGCAGCACGCGATAGCGCTGGAGATAGCCCAGCCCGATCCGCCCCGCCGCGCCCATCTGCGCCGAAAAGCCGCGGCCCGGTTCGATCCGTGCTTCCGCCTCGCGCACCATCGTCTCGCCGACGCGGACCGCGGGCAGCACTGTCAGCTCGGAGGTGACCGGTCCGGCGATGCTGTAGGAAATGGTGGTGGTCGTGGTCGGCTTGACGCCGCCGACCGATCTCCACGCCTCGTCCGACATGGTGATCGTCGCGCCGTCGCCGGTGTCGACGATCATCGGGCGCAGCCGCGTACCGTCGATCGACATCTCGCTGACATAGAATTGGTCGCGCAGCGCCATCGCCAGCGGCGCGGTCTGGCCGGAAAAGGGCAGGCGACCGCTCGGCAACAGGCGGAAACGCTGTGCGGCGAAGTCGATATCGAGCGCATAGCGGCGTAGCAGGTCGCTGCCGATCACCGCGTCGATCGTCGCGCCGTTGCCGGTGGCGCCGCCGGGCAGATCGAGCACGCCGAGCCGCCCGCCGCTGCGGGTCAAGCCGCCGATCGCCAGGATGCCTCCGTTGATCTGACCCATGGCGACGGTGCCGCCGATGCCGACGCCTTCGCCGCCGCCGGAGATCTTCAGCCCGGCGCGGCTGGCGAAGCGGCGCGAAACCACCGACAGGCTGAACCCGGTATCCAGGATCGCGGTGACGGCGCGGCCGTCGACCGTCATCCGGAATTGGATCTGGTTACCTGGTGTGAGATCGAACGGCACCCATTGCGCCTCGGCGTCGGGCGAGAGCACGACGCGTTCGGCGGGTGGTTCGGGCATGGCCGGCGACATCGCCCCGCCCAACGGCAAGGCGGCGAACATCAGCAAGGGCAGCATGCGACGGCGCATGCGTTCCGCTTATACCTGTCGCGACCCCGCGGATACGGGGTAAAATCGCTGTTAACCGCGTTGTTTGCGGGTTTGGCGCTGCCGCGGGGTAGCGCTCAGAGGCAAGCCTCGAGGAACGCCTGATCGAATCCGAACTGGCGCGCCTTTTCCAGCGTGTAGGGGCGCAGGCCCATGGCGCGATATTCGCCGACGATCTTACCGTCGGCCGATTCGCTCAGATACTCGAACTTGAAGAGCTCCTGCGTCACGATGACCGGCCCTTCCATCCCGATCACCTCGGTGATGTTGGTCACGCGGCGGCTGCCGTCGCGCAGGCGCTTCACCTGGACGATCATGTCGACCGAATCGGCGATCTGGCGACTGATCGCTTCCTTGGGGATCTTGATGTCGCCCATCAGCACCATGTTCTCCATACGGCCCAGGCATTCGCGTGGGGAGTTGGAGTGGAGCGTGCACATCGATCCGTCGTGGCCGGTGTTCATCGCGGCGAGCAGATCGAAGCACTCGCTGCCGCGGATTTCGCCCAGGATGATCCGGTCCGGCCGCATACGCAACGCGTTCTTGACCAGGTCGCGGATGGTGATCTCACCCTGGCCTTCCAGGTTGGCCGGGCGGGTTTCGAGCGGCAGCCAGTGCGGCTGCTGCAGCCGCAGTTCGGCCGCGTCCTCGATCGTCAGCACGCGCTCGCCCGGATCGATCATCTTCGACAGAGCGTTGAGCATCGTCGTCTTGCCCGAGCCGGTACCGCCCGAGATGACGACGTTGAACCGGCACGCGCCCGCGATCTTCAGCGCGGTCGCCATCTTCTGCGACATCGAGCCGAAGCCGGCCATCATGTCGAGCGTGATCGGTTTGTTGGAGAATTTGCGGATCGAGATCGCGGTGCCGCGCAAGCTGAGCGGCGGGACGATCACGTTGACGCGGCTGCCGTCCTTGAGCCGGGCGTCGGCCAGCGGTGTGGTCTGGTCGACGCGGCGGCCGACCGAGTTGCAGATACGCTGCGCGATCTGGAACAGATGCTCCTCGTCGCGGAACTGGATCGGCGCGATTTCCAGCCGGCCCTTCTTTTCGATGAAGGTCTGGTTGGGACCGTTGACCATGATGTCGCTGACATCGGGGTCGGCGATCAATTCCTCGAGCGGACCGAGGCCGAGCAGTTCGTCGACCAGCACCTTTTCGAGCGCGAATTGCTCGCGGCGGTTGAGGGTCAGCTTTAGCTCGGCGAGCACTTCGCCGATGATCGGGCGGAATTCCTCGGCCAGTTCGTCCTTGTTGAGCGTGGCGGCGGCTTCGGGGTCGACGCGTTCGAGCAGGCGCGGCAGCACCTGTTCCTTGATCTTGTGGACCGATGCCTCGAACCCCTCGGCCTTCGCGCCGGCGGCTTCGCCACTGGAATTCTGGCGCTCGGTCAGTCGCGCCATCGCATCGCCGTGGCTGCCCGGCATATTGCCTGGCTGATCGCCGTCGAGCTCGGTCGTATCGGGGAGCGGTGGGAACTGCTCGGCAGCATCCGCGGCAGGTTGGGGGTTCCCGCCTTGCATTGGACGCGCCACGCCGAACGCCGGCCGTCCGGCCTGCCCGGCACCCATTCCATTACGGCGCCCGAACGCGCTCATGCCCCTCGATCCTTCATGGCCAGATCCGGTTCGTACGGGCTAAGATTTGACAATTTCCTAACCAAGCAGATGCCGGGCTAAGCTGGGTTGGTGACAGGGGAGGCGGTGATGCGTCGAATGATATTGGCCGGACTGGCTTTGCTGGCGACGGGCGCCGGATCGGCACCGGCGATGCCGGGCTGGCTCACGGGATGCTGGAGCGAGCAGAAGGGTCCCAACTGGACGGAGGAATGCTGGACCTCCCCACGCGCGGGCAATATGATGGGCAGCGGCCGCAATGGGCGCGGCGACGATCTCCGATCTTGGGAAGCGATGCAAATCGAGCGCGGGGCGGGCGGCAAGCTGGTCTTTTACGGCTCGCCCAAAGGCGCGCCGCGCGTCGCATTTCCGGAACTATCGTCGGGGCCGCGCGAGGTCGTCTTCGCCAACCCGCAGCACGATTATCCGCAGCGTATCCGCTACTGGCGCGAAGGCATGGACCTGGCGGCGGAGATCAGCCTGATGGATGGGACCAAGGCGTTGCGCTGGCGGTACACGCGGCAACTGGGGAGTTGATCCTTTCCCGTCATCTCAGCGAAAGCTGGGATCTCGAGCAGTTTGGGGTGGTGACAATAAAGGCCCCAACGCTTGCCGAGGCCACTGGCGTCCGAGGGAAGTAGCGCGGCGGCAAAGCCGCGTCGTCGGTCCTCGCTATGCGAGGCCGGCCGGGCTCGTCGCCGGGCGGGAAATAGCTGCGCCTATTTCCCTGCGCCGAGCCTTACCCCGCCTGCTCCGCGAGCACCGTCAAACCGGTTGCGGACACTTCGGCAAACCCGCCCTTGATCGGCACCAGCTCGGGCTCGGACTTGTCGGCGCGATAGATCGCCAGATTGCCGTCGCGGATCGTCGACATGAAGGGCGCATGGCCCTGCAGCACGCCGAAATCGCCCTCGGTGCCCGGGACGACGACCTGATAGACTTCCTCCGAGCGGAGCAGCTTTTCGGGCGTGACGAGTTCGAAATGCAGCATTGCTTTATTCCTAAAACCCCTCTCCCGTCGGGAGAGGGTTGCGCAGACTTAGCCCCGGACTTGATCCGGGGCTTAGTCGGAGCTGGGTGAGGGGATCGCCCCATCGAGAGCGGGTCCCCTCATCCAACTTCGGCTAGGCAGCAAGCTGCCAAGCCTTCGTATCCTTCTCCCTCTGGAGAAGGTTTGCAGTAGCTTACGCCTCCGCGGCCAGCTTCTCGGCCTTGGCGATGACGCCGTCGATGCCGCCGACCATGTAGAAGGCCGCTTCCGGCAGGTGATCGTATTCGCCGTTCACCACTGCCTTGAACGAGCGGATCGTGTCTTCGATCTGCACGAACTCGCCCGGGATGTTGGTGAACACCTCGGCGACGTGGAACGGCTGGCTGAGGAAGCGCTGGATCTTACGGGCGCGGCTGACGGTGAGCTTATCCTCTTCCGAGAGTTCGTCCATGCCCAGGATGGCGATGATGTCCTGCAGCGACTTGTACTTCTGCAGGATCGACTGGACGGCGCGGGCAGTCTCGTAATGCTCCTGGCCGACGACGCGCGGCTCGAGCACGCGACTGGTCGAATCGAGCGGGTCGACCGCCGGATAGATGCCGAGTTCCGAGATCGCGCGGTTGAGCACGGTCGTCGCGTCCAAGTGGGCGAACGAGGTCGCCGGCGCCGGGTCGGTAAGATCGTCCGCGGGGACGTACACGGCCTGCACCGAGGTGATCGAGCCCTTGTTGGTCGAGGTGATGCGCTCCTGGAGCGCACCCATGTCGGTCGACAGGGTCGGCTGATAGCCCACCGCCGACGGGATGCGGCCGAGCAGCGCCGACACTTCGGCGCCCGCCTGGGTGAAGCGGAAGATGTTGTCGACGAAGAACAGCACGTCCTGGCCTTCGACGTCGCGGAAATATTCCGCGATGGTCAGGCCCGACAAAGCGACGCGGGCACGCGCGCCCGGCGGCTCGTTCATCTGGCCATAGACCAGGGCGACCTTCGATCCTTCGCTGACGGCATTGCCGTCGGCGTCCTTGGCGATGACGCCCGCGTCGAGGAATTCGTGATAGAGATCGTTGCCCTCACGCGTGCGCTCGCCGACGCCGGCGAACACCGAGGTGCCGCCATGGCCCTTGGCGATGTTGTTGATCAGCTCCTGGATCAGCACGGTCTTGCCGACGCCGGCGCCGCCGAACAGGCCGATCTTGCCGCCCTTGGCGTACGGCGCGAGCAGGTCGATGACCTTGATGCCGGTGACCAGGATCGAGCTCTCGGTCGACTGATCGACGAACAAGGGCGCGTCAGCGTGGATCGGCGCGGTCTGGGTGGCGTTGACCGGGCCACGCTCGTCGATCGGCTCGCCGATGACGTTGAGGATGCGGCCGAGCGTGGCCGGGCCGACCGGAACGCGGATCTGCGAGCCAGTGTCGGTGACGTTCTGGCCGCGGGTCAGGCCCTCGGTCGAGTCCATCGCGATCGTGCGGACGGTGTTCTCGCCGAGATGCTGCGCGACTTCGAGCACCAGGCGGTTGCCGTTATTATCCGTCTCGAGCGCCGACAGGATCGCCGGCAGCTGGTCGGGGAAGCTCACGTCGACGACCGCGCCGATCACCTGGCTGATGACGCCGACATTGTTGGTCGTCGCGATCGGCGCCTGGGTGGTCGTCGTATCGGCCGGCGCGGCGGCCTTGCGCGGAGCGGCCGGCTTCTTGGCCGGGGCCTTGGTCTTGGGAGCAGCGGTTGCCATCGGTCTTTCCTTGCTTCGAATTACTTAGAGCGCTTCCGCGCCCGAAATGATTTCCACCAATTCGGTGGTGATCGCGGCCTGGCGGGCGCGGTTATACTGGATCGACAGCCGCTTGATCAGGTCGCCGGCGTTGCGCGTGGCATTGTCCATCGCGGTCATCTTGCTGCCCTGTTCCGACGCCGAATTCTCGCGCATCGCACGGAACAGCTGGATCGCGACGTTGCGCGGCAGCAGGTCGGCGAGGATTTCCTCCTCGTCGGGCTCGTATTCGACCGCGGCCGAGGTGCCCGTCGCGTCGGCGACGACATCGGGAATCTTGACCGGGATGATCTGCTGTTCGGTCGGTTCCTGGGTGAGCACCGACTTGAAGTTCGAGAAGAACAGATGCGCGACGTCGAACTCGCCCGCTTCGAACCGGGCGATCAGGTCGTCGGCATAGCCGCGCGCATCGGCGAAGCCGAGCTTGTCGAGCGCGCCGGGTTCGATCGAGTGGATGAAGTCGTTGGGGTACAAGCGGTTGAGCACCGCGCGCCCCTTCTTGCCGATCGTGTAGAACTTGACCGTCTTGCCCTCGGCAATCAGCTCGGCGGCGCGGCGCCGCGCCAGACGCGCGATATTGGTATTGAACGCGCCGGCCAAGCCCTTGTCCGAGGTCGCGACGACGAACAGATGGACCTGATCCTTGCCGGTGCCAGCGAGCAGCTTGGGCGAGGACGGGCCGACGGTGACCTTCGACGCGATGCTCGCGACCACCTTCTCCAGCCGCTCGGCATAGGGACGGCCGGCCTCGGCCGCTTCCTGCGCGCGGCGCAGCTTGGCGGCGGCGACCATCTTCATCGCCTTGGTGATCTTCTGCGTCGACTTCACCGAGCCGATGCGGATCTTGAGGGCCTTAAGACTTGCCATCGTTTCCTTCTTCTCCCTCTCCCCTCTGGGGAGAGGGCCGGGGAGAGGGGCAGTGCAACCAACGTTGCGTTCTGCCCCTCTCCCGACTTCGCTTCGCTCGTCTGCCCTCTCCCCGGTGGGGAGAGGGCGAAGTTAATTACGCAAACGTCTTCGCGAACGCGTCGAGCGCGGCCTTGAGCTGGTCGCGAACGTCGTCCTTCAGATCCTTGCTGTCGCGGATCGACTTCAGCACGCCGGCATGGTTGGCGCGCAGATCGGCGAGCATCGCCGCTTCGTAGCGCACTACCGCATCGACCGGAACGGTATCGAGATAACCCTGGGTACCGGCGAAGATCGACGCGGTCTGCTCCTCGAACGGCAGCGGGCTGAACTGCGGCTGCTTGAGCAGCTCGGTCAGGCGCGCGCCGCGGTTGAGCAGCTTCTGGGTCGAGGCGTCGAGGTCCGAGCCGAACTGCGCGAACGCCGCCATCTCGCGATACTGGGCGAGCTCGAGCTTGATCGAGCCCGACACCTTCTTCATCGCCTTGGTCTGCGCGGCCGAGCCGACGCGGCTGACCGACAGGCCGACGTTGATCGCCGGGCGGATGCCCGCGAAGAACAGGTCGGTTTCGAGGAAGATCTGGCCGTCGGTGATCGAGATCACGTTGGTCGGAATATAGGCCGACACGTCGCCCGCCTGGGTTTCGATGATCGGCAGCGCGGTCAGCGATCCGCCGCCCATCGCGTCCGACATCTTGGCGGCGCGCTCGAGCAGGCGCGAGTGGAGATAGAAGACGTCGCCGGGATAGGCTTCGCGGCCCGGCGGGCGGCGCAGCAGCAGCGACATCTGGCGATAGGCGACTGCCTGCTTCGACAGATCGTCGAACACGATCAGCGCATGCATGCCGTTGTCGCGGAAATATTCGCCCATCGCGGTGCCGGTATAGGGCGCGAGGAACTGCAGCGGGGCGGGCTCCGACGCGGTGGCGGCGACCACGATCGAATAGTCCATCGCGCCGTTCTCGGTCAGCGTCTTGACCAGCTGCGCGACGGTCGAGCGTTTCTGGCCGACCGCGACATAGACGCAATACAGCTTCTTCGACTCGTCGTCGCCGGCATTGACCGTCTTCTGGTTGATGAAGGTGTCGATCGCGACCGCCGACTTGCCGGTCTGGCGGTCGCCGATGATCAGCTCGCGCTGGCCGCGGCCGACGGGCACGAGCGCGTCGATCGCCTTCAGGCCCGACTGCATCGGCTCGCTAACCGACTGCCTCGGGATGATGCCCGGGGCCTTTACTTCGACGCGGCTGCGCTTCTCGGCGACGATCGGGCCCTTGCCGTCGATCGGATTGCCGAGGCCGTCGACCACGCGGCCGAGCAGGCCCTTGCCGACGGGAACGTCGACGATGGTGCCGGTCCGCTTGACGACGTCGCCTTCCTTGATCTCGGCGTCCGAGCCGAAGATCACGACGCCGACATTGTCGGCCTCGAGATTGAGCGCCATGCCCTGCACGCCATTGGCGAACTCGACCATCTCGCCCGCCTGGACGTTGTCGAGGCCGTGGATGCGGGCGATGCCGTCACCGACGCTGAGCACCTGGCCGGTTTCCGAGACCTCGGCCTCGGTGCCGAAATTGGCGATCTGGTCCTTGATGACCTTCGAGATTTCTGCGGCGCGGATATCCATAATCTTAGCTTTCAGCCTTTCATCGCGTGCGCGAGGGTATTGAGACGGGTGCGGATCGAGCTGTCGATCATCTGCGACCCAATGCGGACGACCAGGCCGCCGAGCAGCGACTGGTCGACGTTCAAGTCAACGGCGACCTCGCGGCCGATCCGCTGGCGGAGCTGCTGCTTGAGCTCGCTCACTTGCGCGGCCGACAGCGGATGCGCGGACGTCACTTCAGCCGTGGTTTCGCCGCGATAGTTCGCCGCCAGGCTGCGGAACGCACGGATGATCGCCGGCAACTGGCCGAGCCGCCGGTTGTGCGCGAGCACGCCCAGGAAGCTGGTGGTCGTCGCGTCGAGCTTCATCACACCGGCCACAGCGGCGACCGCCTTGGCGGCGTCGAGTCGGCCGATCAGCGGGCTGGTGGTCAGCGTCTTGAAGTCGGCCGAGTCGGCCAGCGCCTGGCGGATCGTCGCCAGGCTCGCTTCGACCGTGTCGATCGACTTCGATTCGCGGGCGAGCTCGAACAAAGCGGTTGCATACCGCCCACCTAAGCTCGCTTGAATACCGCCGGATTGCTCCACGCGATGATGGTCCTTTTCAAAAGGGTATGTGGCCCCATACGAAAAGAGGGCAGCCCTGAGGCGCCCTCTATGGGTTGGCGCGCGGTTAGCATCGGGGGGCTGGGGATGCAACCCGGTGCTTTAGGATGAGGGGCAGAGTAGGGTGGCCTTGCACTCCTAAACCCCTCTCCCGCGTGCGGGAGAGGAAGGGGCCCGCCGCCGAAGGCGGTGGGAGGGTGAGGGTCTTCTTACTACTTCTTTTTGGCATCGGCCGCTTGGAAGAAGGAAGAAGACCCTCACCCAACCCTCTCCCGCAGGCGGGAGAGGGCTATGGCCATGTCGCATTTCGCCTATCCCGGCTTGACCAGCGCGGCATGGAAAGCGGAAAGTGTTGCCAGGGGTGCCCCATGGACGTCGAACTCGCCGAAGAACGCGTGCTGATTCTCGCCGACCGGTTCAACATGGACCATGCCGAGGGGCGCGCCTGGACCAAGCGGACCGATGCGTTCGGGACGATGGCCAAGATCACCGGCTTCCTCTCGCGTCCCAAGGACGACGAGCATGAAGTGATCTATCGCGAGCGCCGGTTGCAGCCTTTCTTCCGCATCGGCTGCACCGCGACGATGACCTATGAACGGCACAAGGACTATAAGGTCGCGGTCGACGCCAACGTCACCAAGGTCGAGATCGACGGCAAGGCGCATGATGTGTCCGGCGGTACCTTTACGCTGACCGGCACCGAAACCTGTCACGACGAGATCCACCGCGAAGTCTATTACGATGCGATCAGCGGCAGCCCCGATCCGAACGCCGCGCACTACCTCCAGCACGAAGCCAAGGTGATCGACGCGGAGGGACTCGCCAAAGCGGCGGCCGAGGGCGCGGTGGTGGTGCCGCCCGCTGCCAAGGCGTCGATGCTGGTGCGCGACGTGCTGGCGAGCTCGATCGAGCGGATCGAGGCGGACAAGGTGTTGGAGGAAAAGCTCTCGCTCCATCACATCGACCTCTATTACCGCCCGGTCTACGCCTTCCGCTATCGCTGGCAGGGCAAGGAGGCGGTGGTCGAGTTCGACGGCGTGACCGGCGAGACGCGGACCGGCGGCAGCACGTTCGAGCAATTCCTCGGGCACAAGATCGACGCCGAATTCCTGATCAATGCCGGGGTCGAGGCGGCGGGCATCTTCATTCCCGGTGCGCGCCTCGCCGAGATCGTCATCTCGAAGAGCATGAAGGCGCGAGAGAAGAAGAAATAGTGGGCCGCAGGTTGCGCCGGGCTGCGATCGGGCTGCTGATCGCGGGCGCGCTGATCTATATCGCTATCGTCGGGCTGCTCTACACATTCCAGCGGCGGCTGATCTATCCCGGTTGGTATTTCGGAACCGCGGCGGTCAATCCGGATCGCAGCGGCTATCGCGATGTCGAGGTGATGACATCGGATGGTTTGCGCGGGCGGCTGGTCTATCATCCGCCACAGCCGGGCAAGCCAGTGATCCTGTTCTTCCACGGCAATGGCGATTCGGTGCTGGGCAGCATGGTTGCGATGCGGCGGCTGGTCGCGGCCGGCTATGGCGCGGTGCTGCCCGAGTTTCGCGGGTTCAATGGCGCGTCCGGCATCCCCGACGAACAGGGCCTTTATCGCGATGCGCGCGCCGCGCGCGCGTGGATGACAGCGAGCGGGGTCGGGGCCGACCGCACCGTCATCATCGGTTATTCACTCGGCACCGGTGTCGCCGCGCAGATGGCGCTGGAACAAGCTCCGCGCGCGCTGGTGCTGGTCGCGCCTTATGCCAGCGTCGCGCATGTCGCCGGCGCACGATTCTGGTGGCTTCCCGCCAATTTGCTGGTCAGCGAGCGATTCGATACGGCGGCGAAGATCGGTCGCATCGCCTGTCCGATCCTGCTGATCCACGGCGCAGCCGACACGACCATTCCTCCGGGGAACAGCGCCTTGCTCAAGACACTGCGCCCCGATGCCGATCGCGCGGTTATTCCGGGCGCTGGACACGAGGTGGTCTTCCTGGAGCCGGCGCAAGCACTGATCGCGCGCTGGCTCAACGCGCATAAGCTCTGATCGCTGGCCCAGTGCGACGCGATTGCCTATTGGAGCGCGCGATGACTCACGCCATGCTCTCGTCCGCCGCGCGCCATGCCGAGCTCCGCGCCGCCGAGGATCTCGGTCTGGCGCTGTTGGACCGAATCGAGGCGCTGGGGCTGATCAAGGCCGGCCGGACCGAACGCGAAGTGGAGCAGGACATTTACGCTCTCGCGCGCGACGAATTCGGGGTCGACAAACATTGGCACAAGCGCATCGTCCATGCCGGGGTCAACGGCCTCGCCACCGCACGCGAAAACCCGCCGGTGCTGACAATCGCCGAGGACGACCTGGTCTTCCTCGATCTCGGACCGGTGTTCGACGATTGGGAAGCCGATGTCGGTCGCTCTTATGTCGTCGGCAACGATCCCGACAAGGTTCGCCTCGTGGCCGACCTTCCGACCCAGTTCGACAAGGTCAAGGCGCAATTCGATGCGCATCCCGACATCACCGGCGCCGAGCTCTACGCTTTCGCTTGTGAGAGCGCGGCCGCGGCCGGTTGGCGGTTCGGCGGGGTGATCGCGGGCCATATCGTCGGCGAATTCCCGCACGCGCATCTGCCCGGCGACAAGGATTTCTACCGGATCAATCCGGAGAACACGACCCGGCTGCGCGACCCTGACCCCAACGGCAACGAGCGCTTCTGGATCCTCGAAATCCACTTGGTCGATCCCGCCGGGCGCTATGGCGGATTTTACGAGCGCCTGATGTCCTGAACCGGCTTGCCGGGCCTGCTTTTGCTGCCATAACCGCGCGCGATGAAAGCCACCACGCTCCGCAGCCTGCGCCAATGGCACCACCTTATCGGTGTGTTCCTGGCCCCAGCGATCCTGTTCTTCGCGTTCAGCGGGCTGATCCAGGTTCTCGGGTGGCAAGATCTGCGCAATCCGCCGCCGGCGGGCTGGGTGTCGACCATCGCCGGCATTCACAAGCATCAGATGCTGCCCAAGCCGCGGCCGGTGGAACCGGCGCATAAGCCCGCCGCGGCCCGGCCAGCGGAGGATGACGATCACGACCATGGCGGGTTCACACCGCTCAAGGTCTTCGCGTTGCTGGTCGCGATCGGCCTGTTCACGACTACGTTGATCGGCCTGACCATCGCCTTGGGCACCCTCGCGATGCGCGGCAAGGCGTTGATCGCGTTGGGATTCGGGGTCGTGGTGCCCGTTCTCCTTCTGGTGCTGTGACGATGGCGCTCGATCGCCAGCCGCATTTGATCGGCGAGTTGATCGAGCTTCGCCCGGCAACCGCTGGAGATTTCGACGCCTTGTTCGCGGTCGCCAGCGATCCGCTGATCTGGGAAGTCCATCCCGCGCATGATCGCTGGCAAGAGCCGGTGTTCCGCCGCTTCTTCGCCGATGGACTCGCCTCGGGCGGGATGCTGGTGGCGATCGATCGCGCCAGCGGCGCGGTGATCGGCAGTTCGCGCTACGATTTCGGGCGCGCCGACCCCGATGAAATGGAAATCGGCTGGACCTTTCTCGCGCGGTCGCATTGGGGCGGGCGCTATAACGGAGAAATGAAGCGGTTGATGCTCGATCATGCCTTTACCGGTGTGTCGCGGGTGATGTTCATGATCGGCGAAGCCAATGTCCGCTCTCGCCGCGCGATCGAGAAGATCGGCGGCAGGCTGACCGATCGGCGCCACGAAACGGCGATGGCGGGCCAGCCGGTGACGCACGTAGTCTACACGATCGATCGGGGCAGTTCGGCCGAATAATCCCGATCGCTTTGGCCGCAAACGCCGGGATGTGGCGGCGTGCGCGGGCGCCTACATAGGCTGCATGACGACCGAGCCCCCCATCGATATCGACGCCGCCTGGGCGGCCTTCGAAACTCGCGACCGCGCGCAGGACGGACGCTTCGTCGTCGCGGTCAAGACGACCGGCATCTATTGCAAGCCGAGCTGCCCCGCGCGTCATCCGCGGCGCGAGAATGTCGAATTCCATCGCGATGCCGCCGGCGCGCGAGCCGCCGGGTTCCGCGCTTGTCTCCGCTGCAAGCCCGACGAGGTCGGCCGTGATCGCGTTGCTGTCGCCAATGCGATCGCGTTGCTCGAAGCCGCCGAAGACGCGATCTCGCTTGAGGAGCTGGCGGCGGAGGTCGGCTATGCGCCGCACCATTTCCATCGCTTGTTCAAGCGCGCCACCGGGGTGACGCCTGCCGCCTATCTCCGGGGCCTGCGCGCTACTCGCGTCGCTCGAGCGCTCAAGGAAGAAGCGTCGGTCACCAATGCGATCTACGAAGCCGGTTATTCGGCGCCGAGCCGTTTCTACGAAGGCGGCGCCAAGCGGCTGGGCATGACCCCGAGCGCGTGGCGGCAAGGCGGGGCGGGAGTGACGATCCGCTGGACGATCGCCGACACCAGCCTGGGCAAGTTGCTGATCGCCGCCACCGACAAGGGCTTGTGCCGCGTCGCCTTCGACGAGGATGCACTTGACCTCGCCAAGCATTTTCCACGTGCGGAGATCGTCTCCGGCGGTGCGGCGCTCGGAGACCTTGCCGCGCGGGTGGTGGCGAAGGTCGAATCGCCCGATCGCGACCAGAATTTGCCGATCGACGTCCAGGGCACCGCCTTCCAGGAAGCGGTATGGCAAGCGCTACGCGACATTCCGGCGGGCGAGACGCGGTCCTATGCCGAACTCGCCGCCATCGCGGGCAATCCCAAGGCGGTGCGCGCCGCCGGCAGCGCATGCGGCGCCAACCATGTCGCGGTGGTGATCCCCTGCCACCGCGTTCAGCGCAGTGACGGATCGATGGGCGGCTATGCCTATGGCGTCGAGCGCAAGGCGGTCCTGCTCAATCGTGAAGGAGTGAAATAATGGCGTATGTCATCCGCGGGCTCGATCCCACCCCGTTCGAGCCGCTTTACGGGCTGAGCGACGGCGATCTCGCCGCGTTCGGCGCGGTGCGCCGGCGTGCCGACGAGAAGCCCGGCTTCCCCTGCCGTGTGACGCTCGAGGATGCCGAGCCGGGCGAGGATCTGATCCTGATCAACTACCAGCATCTGCCGGTCGATAGTCCTTACCGCGCGACCTACGCGATCTTCGTTCGCGAAGGCGCGACGCAAGCGGCGGAATATCGCGACGCGGTGCCGGAGCAGCTGTCCTGCCGCCTGCTCGCGTTGCGCGCGTTCGACGCTCAGGGGATGCTGCTCAAGGGCGACGTGATGGATGGCGGCGACCTGGCCGAGGCGATCGACCCTTGGTTGGAGGATCCGACCGTTGCCTATCTCCACGCGTACAATGCTCGCGCGGGATGCTTCGCGGCGCGGATCGACCGGGCCTGACGAGCAGTGATCCTGCCTTCACAGGATCACGTCCTCAGGTTCGTCACCCCGGCCTTGTGCCGGGGTCCAAGGCGCCACAAGCGCAGGCATCGAGCCTCTTGCTTTTCATCCAGCCTCCCGTTGGGCCCCGGCACAAGGCCGGGGTGACGGTCAGGATGCGTGGCGCCCGTCGGTGATATTGCGCTACTTCCCCGCTCGCTTCACCCCCGGCCGCGCCACTGCGTATATTGCCCAGGCATTGTCCTTCATCAGCGCCATCTTGTCGTCGCCGCGTTCGTAGAGGTCGAAATGCGTCCTGTCGGGGATATAGGTGAAGCTCGCCTTGATCCGCGCCTTCGCCATCGCCGCTTCGAGCAGATGCGCCGCACCGTCTAGATAGAAAGTGTCGGCGGTGCCCACGGTCAGGTGGATCTTGCCGTCGAGATCGCGCCGGAGCGCGGCGGCGTCGCGCGTCACGATGTTGGCGACGTCGTAATTGTCGCGCCAATAAGCGGCCACGTCGGGATCGACCTTGCCGGTCGCGCGGTCGAACACCGGCACCGGCTGGCCATTGGCCCCGCGCGGGCTGAACACCCATTCGAACGAGGCGATCTGCCCGCCATAGGGGCCGAGCACTGCCTCGGCGCGCGCGAATTGCTCCATCGTCGCGATCAACTTGCTGTGATCGCGGACCAGCGGAATCGGCTGGCCCTTGGCATCGCGATAGAAATTCGCGCCGGGCGCGTAGAGATCGATATTGGTGAAGTTGTGGAAGTCGCTGGGATCGGGTGAGGTCGGCCAGCTGCCGCCGAACAGTTTCGGATAGCGGACCTGCAGCCAGAGCGTCGACCAGCCGCCCGAACTGTGCCCGGTCAGGAAGCGTCCACTGGGCTTGGCGTCCATCGCATATTCGCGTTCGAGCGCGGGGATCAGCTCCTCGGTCAGCGCCTTGCCCCAGGGGCCGTTATTGGCTGAATCGGCGAATTCGTTGGTGCCGGTCGCGCCGCTATGGTCGAGAAACACCCAGATCATCGGCGGCAGTTTGTGTTCGATCATCATCGCCAGGATCCGCCCGGCCTGCATCCGCTCGGAGGCGAGCGTCCCGCCGAACCCGCTGTCGGAATAGATGGTCGGGAATTTGGTCTTGCCGTCATAGCCGGGCGGCAGCGCGACCCAGCCGCGGATCGCGATCGGCGTGCCGCGGAACGCGGTCAGCGCATTGCTCTGGAAGTCGACCGGCTTCAACCGAGTGAGGGTGACTTCGACCCGCGGACGTTCCTCGGCCGACAGGCGTTTCAGCATCGCGTCGGGATCGTCGGCCGGAACCACGGTGTCGAGCGCGATTGTCGGCAGCTTGCCGGGCAAGGTCACTTCGACCACTTTCGACACTATGTCGCCCGCGTCGCGGCCCCCATAATTGTAATTGTGGTTGCGATCGAGCACCGCCTGGACGCGATAGGTGCCGGGCGGCAGGCTCGAGAGTGGGGCGGGAAAGGCGTCGGCCTCGCCATCGATCTGCGCGATCGTGCCGGGGCCGAGGTCGCTCACCTCGCGCGCGGCGATCGACGCGCCGGTCGGCTCGAACGGCGAGAAATCGACCGCGTCCGCCGGCTTGGCGCCGGGCTTGGCCTTTTCGGCGAAGACGATCAGCCGGCCGGAGAAATGATCGCCCAGCGCGGGCGCGACGATCACCGGGATAACCACCGGCGGCGATGGCGCGTCCGCGGCCCCGATCAGCGCGAGACAGGCGAGCAGGCCAAGTCGCTTCATCAGCACATTCCTTCCCTTGATCGGCAGTGTCCGCGGCACCGGGCAAAACCATAGCTGATCTGCTTGCGTGATACACTGGTCGCGTTAGGCTGAAACGAGTCCAGGCAAAAGAAGAGCTTCTCGCATGCAGCCGGTCGAACCGAATACGCCCCCCGACAGTCCGGCCTGGCGCGTCATCCACCATCCGATGATGCTGTTGCTGCTGAGCATCCCGATGATCATCGCTTGCGCGATCATCAGCAGCGCGGTGGGCAGAGCGTTGAAGGCGAGCCATGCCGATGGCGGCGGGGTGGTCACCGCGATCGTCGGGGCGACAATCTTTTTCGGCGGTTATTGGGCGTTCGTCCGGTTCGTCGAGCGGCGGCCGGTCGTGGAATTCGCCTTTCGCCCCGCGCTGCCGGAACTCGCGATCGGCATTGCCGGCGGCGTTGCGATCCTGGCGGCGATCATCGGCGTCATGGCCGCGCTCGGCGCCTATCGCGTCATCGGCTATAACGGCTCTGAGGTCCTCGCTTTGCCGCTGGCGATCGGCATCTTTCCCGGCGTCAGCGAAGAAATCGCGCTGCGGGCGCTTTTCTTCCGTCTGCTCGAACGCTGGCTGGGCAGCTGGGCGGCGCTCATCCTTTCCGCGCTGTTCTTCGGCTTCGGCCATATCTTCAATCCCGAGGCGACCTGGGTCGCCGCGGTCGGAATCGCGTTCGAGGCGGGGATCATGCTTGCCGCGCTCTACATGATCACACGGCGGTTATGGATGGCGGTCGGACTGCATGCCGCATGGAATTTCGCCGAGGGTGGTATCTTCGGCACGCCCGTCTCGGGGCTTCAGGTTTCAGGTTTGTTGCGTCCCTGGATCGGCGGGTCCGACCTCGTCACCGGCGGCAAGTTCGGCCCCGAGGCGTCATTGCCGGCGATGGCCATCGCCACCGCGATCGGCATCGTCCTGCTCTATGTCGCCTGGCGCCGCGACCGGTTCATCGCCCCCTCTTGGGTGCGCCGTCGTCAGGGAGCAGCCGCCGCCGAACAGGCGTAGACCAGCTTTTCGCTGTAGGTCGCCGGTAAGGCGGCGCGGATCGATTGCTGCTGGACCATCAGGTTGTTGCGCGCGCCGGCATCGGCGCTGCATTGCTTGAGCGGGCTCTGGGCTCGCAACTTGCGCGCGGCGTCCATCTGCGCCGCGCTCAGGAAATAGCGATAGGCGGTGTAGCCCTGCGTCTCGGGATCGAATTGCAGCACCGATACGGTCTGCTCATCGTTCGGCACCAGCACGCGCGTCCATTTGCCGTTGTCATCGGCATATTGCGTCTTGCCGTTCATGCACCCGTCCTGCCCCAAATCGAGGTTGACGTCGGCAGTGGCGGACACCGTCACGCGGCTGCGGTCGGGCTGGAACTTGCACACCATCTTGCCCAGCGGACGCGCCGTCGCCTCCGCCGGGGCCGGGGTCGCGACCGGCACCGCGAAGCCCGGCGGCAGCATCGGTTTCTCGCTCGGCCGCAACAGGAAGACGATGATCGCCGCGAGGATCAGCACGCCGCCGGCTGACGCCGCCCAGATCGCCTCGCGCTGGCGTCCGCGCGAATAGAGCAACCCGCCGCCGCCGACGGTCAATGCGCCCAGCACGAGCAGCAACGCCGAGATCGCCATGACATTCTCGCTGGCGCGCTGGGCATTGAGCCGCGCGGCCTCGACCGCCTGCTGACGGCTAGCCTGGTCGCGCGCCGCGGTCTCGCGCCGCGATGCGTCGGCCGCCTCGCGTGCAGCGGCGTCCGCTGCCTCGTCGGCACTCAGCCTTGCTTCGAGGCTCATACAGGGAATGTCGACGGCGTTGAACGCCTGCTTGTGCTCGCGCAGGAAGCCGGCAAGCTCGCTCTCCGCGATCGCGAAGGCGAAATTGGCATCGCCATCCTCGCCGCGCGTGATCGCCGAATTGACTCCCATCACCCGTCCGCAGCGGTCGAGCAGCGGCCCGCCCGAATTGCCGCGCGAGATGCTCGCGCTGTGGAGCAGCACGTTGATGCCTTCGATATTGCGGCTGGCCGACAAGGATCCTTCGGACCGCACCGGGGCCAGCGGCTTGATATAATCCGCCGCCGATTGCGCGGTCGCCAGGTCGACATTGCCCGGATAACCGAGCGAGACCAGCCCCATGCTGTCGTCGGGTGCCCCGGTGTACAATGTCGCCACCGGCAGCGTGCCGCCGGTGAATTCGATCAGCGCCAGATCGCGCTTGGTGTCGATCGCGACGACACGGCCCTGGTACGATTTGCTTCCTTCCGACGGCACTACGCCGATCACGACATTGTCCGGGTATTTCTGTGCCAGCTCGACAACGTGCGCATTGGTGACGATGCGGTTGGGGCCGACCGCGAAGCCCGAACCATGGCCGAACCCGACCACTTCCTGGTCGACGATCGCGATCGTCACGACCCGGACGACGCTGCGCGACGCCGCCGCGATGTCGTCGGCCGCCGCAAGGGAAGGCGTCGCCAGCCAGGCGAAAGCCGACAGAATTGCCAACAAGCGAAGAAAGCGCGCCATGGCGTAGAGCCCTTCCACGAAACGCGCCGCGCTTCAATGCGCGATCGGTCTATCGGTCAATTTCCCCTGTGCTTGCCGAGTGTTCCGCAACTCAAACAAAGCTATAGGGATCAACGTCCACAATGACGCGAACCTTGGACGGCCAGTCGAGCGCGCCGAGCCAGGCGCGGATCACGTCCTGGACGTCGAGTCCGCGCCGCGCATGGATCAGCAGGCGATAGCGGTGACGCCCGCGCAACATCGCCAGCGGGGCAGGCGCGGGGCCATAGACTTCCATCCCCTCGACCCGCGGTGCGGTGCGTCCGACCAGTTTGGCGATGTCATAGGCGGCGGTTTGATCCTCCGAGCTGACCACGATCGCGGCGTAGCGGCCGAACGGCGGCGCGCCAGCTTCGCGTCGCGCTTCGGTCTCGGCGGCCGTGAAGGCGTCGGCATCGCCCGACACCAGTGCTTCCATCACCGGCGCCTTCGGGTCATGCGTCTGGATGAAGACATGGCCGGGTTTCTCCCCGCGCCCGGCGCGCCCGGCGACCTGCATGATCTGCTGGAAGGTGCGCTCGGCCGCGCGCAAATCGCCGCCGCCAAGGCCGAGATCGGCGTCGATCACCCCGACCAGGGTCAGATTGGGGAAGTGATAGCCCTTGGTGACCAGCTGCGTGCCGATCACGATGTCGATCTCGCCCGCCTCCATCCGGTTGACGAACTCGGCAGCCTTGGCCGGGGACCAGATCGTGTCGCTGGTGACGATCGCGGTGCGTGCCTCGGGCCACAAGGCCGCCACTTCGTCGGCGATGCGCTCGACCCCGGGGCCGCAGGCGACCAGCGAATCTTCTTCCTTGCATTCCGGGCATGCGTGCGGGGTCGGCATGACATGGCCGCAATGATGGCAGCTCAGCCGCCGGACCAGCCGGTGCTCGACCATCCAGGCGGTGCAATTGGGACATTGAAAGCGATGCCCGCACGTCCGGCACAAGGTCAGCGGCGCATAGCCGCGCCGGTTGAGGAACATCAGCGCTTGTTCGCCGCGCGCCAGGGTCTCGTCGATCGCGTTGACCAGCGGCGGCGCGATCCAGCGGCCGCGCTCGGGCGGGTTCTGCAACAGGTCGATCGCCTCGATCGCCGGCATTTCCGCGGCGCCATAGCGGTCGGGCAGCTTCACCTCGGCGTAATTGCCGATCTCGACCTGCTGGCGCGTCTCGATCGCCGGCGTGGCGGTGGCGAGGACGACTGGGATGTGCTCGAACTTGCCGCGCATCACCGCGACGTCGCGTGCATGGTAATGCACGCCCTCTTCCTGCTTGAAGCTGGTCTCGTGCGCCTCGTCGACGACGATAAGGCCGAGATTCGAATACGGCAGGAACAAAGCCGAGCGTGCGCCGACCGTGACCAGCGCCTGTCCGGTTGCGATCGCCCGCCAGGCGCGCCGCCGCTGCGACTGGCGCAGCCCCGAATGCCAGGCCACCGGCTCGCAGCCGAAGCGCGCGGTAAAGCGCTGCAGGAACGGCTCGGTCAGCGCGATTTCGGGGAGCAACACCAACGTCTGGCGACCGGCGCGGATCGCGGCGGCGATCGCCTCGAAATAGACTTCGGTCTTGCCCGATCCGGTCACGCCGTCGAGCAAGGTCGGCTTGAACGCCTGCGCGGCGACGTCGGCGGTCAACGTGTCGGCCGCGAGCTGCTGCTCTTCCGACAGGACTGGCACGTCGTGATCGGGATCGGGGAGCGGGAAGGGGCTATCGATATCGACCTCGACTGCTTCGATCGCTCCCACCTTGACCAGGCCGCGAATCACGCCGTCGGATACGTCGGCGATCGTCGCCAATTCGCGGACGAGACCCTGGCGGTCGCCGATCCGCTCCAATGCCTGTGCGCGCTGCGGAGTCAGGCGGTCGGGGACATGTCCGGTCGGGCGATATTCGGTGACCGTGCGCGCGCCTTCGAGCGCGGAGGAGGACGGCAATGCCATCCGCGCCACCGAGACCGGCGAGGCGAGATAATAATCCGCCGTCCATTCGATCAGCCGCCGCATCGCATCGGTCAGCGGCGGGACGGGCAGCACATCGATCAGGTTGCGCAGTCGATTGTCGCCGACCTCCGCATCGGACGGCATCCGCTCGGGCTCCCACACCACGCCGAGCAACTGACGCGGACCCAAAGGTGCGACCACCAGCGACCCCGGCTCGACCGTCATGCCATGCGGCACGCGATAGTCGAGCGGGCCGAGCGCGGAATTCATGACGAGGACGCGAGCGCGGGACATTACGTCCATATGGCGACTGTCGCCTTTCCGCGAAACCTCATGCTTTCCCGCGTGCATCTGTTCGGGGACGCCGGCTGACGCTAGGATGCGAGCGTGACCCCGCAGGAACAGCTCGACGGCTTCATCGACAGATTCACGCCCGATATCGCGGCGACGATCCGGCGCGCGGTGGCGATGGTGTCGGCACGGCTGCCTGGGGCGACGATCCTGGTCTATGACAATTACAACGCACTCGCGATCGCCTTCGGTGCCAGCGAGAAGCGGCAGTCGATCGTCTGCTCGGTTGCCGGCTACCCGCGCTGGGTCAGCCTGTTCCTGTCCAACGGCCCGACGCTGCCCGACCCGGAAAGATTGCTGGAAGGCGAGGGCAACACCGTCCGGCACGTCAAACTGATCGGCGATCGGATGGACAGCCAGGCGGTCGCCGCGCTGATCGACGCCGCGGCGGGCAGCGTTGCGCTGCCGATCGATCCGGCCGGCGAGGGGCGGCTGATCATCAAGTCGATCTCCGCCAAGCAACGGGCGCGGCGCCCGTGACCGCGCTCCCGCTCGAGTTCGGTCAGCATTTGTCGCGCGATCGGCGGCGATCGGCACACACCGTCCGCGCCTATGAGACGACCGCTGTCCGTCTGGTCCAGTTTCTTGGCGAGCATTGGGGCGAAGAGACGGATCGCGCGGCACTCGGCCGGGTGACGGCGGCCGATTTGCGCGCCTATCTCGCACGGCGGCGTGGACAGGGTTTGGGCAATGCCTCGGCGGCGCGTGAGTTGTCGGCGGTCAAGACGTTCCTGAAATGGGCAGTTGGGGACGAGGCGCCGCCACGGATGCGCGGGCCGCGCGTCAAGAAAGGCGTGCCGCGTCCGGTCTCGCCCGCCGACGCGATCGCGCTGGCCGAGGAAGTCGCCGAGGACGCCGCTGAACCCTGGATCGCCGCTCGCGATTGGGCGGTGCTGCTGCTGCTCTATGGCGCGGGGCTGCGTATCGGCGAGGCAGTCGGGCTGACCGGTGCGGTGCTGCCGCTGGGCGAGGTGATGGCCGTCACCGGCAAGCGCGACAAGACGCGGATCGTACCGTTGTTGCCCCAGGTGCGCGATGCGATCCACGCCTATGTCGCAGCGTCGCCCTGGCCGGTGGTGCGCGGCGGGGCGCTGTTTCGAGGGGCGAAGGGCGGGCCGCTATCGGCCGGCGTGGTCAGGAAATCGGTTCAGGCGGCACGAACCAGGCTCGGGCTGGCCGATCGCACGACACCGCACGCGTTGCGCCACAGTTTCGCGACGCATTTGCTGGGGCGGGGGGCCGATCTCCGCCAGCTCCAGGAATTGCTCGGCCATGCCAGTTTGAGCTCGACCCAGATCTATACCGCGGTCGACGCTGCGCATCTGCTGGACGTGTACCGCAACGCGCATCCGCGGGCGTAAAAGACTCCCCTCCCGTTTGCGGGAAAGGAATTGATTAGTTCTTCTGCTTCCATGTCACGACGCGCCACGCATACCAGGCCGCGATCGCGGCGCAGATCGCGATCGCCGCCGGGCCGGTCCAACTCTCCGCCTCGCGGAAGTTCGCGCCGAGATACCAGCCGGCGCCGGTCAGGAACGCGTTCCAGATCGTCGTTCCGGCCAGTGTCCAGACGATGAACTTCCATCGCGGCATTTTCGAGATGCCGGCCGGCAGCGAGACGATCGAGCGCCCGAACGGTGCGAAACGGAGTACGAACACCAGCCATTGGCCGTGGCGGAAGAAGAAATTGTCGATCCGCTCGACGTCCGACCAACTGACCGTCAGCCAGCGCCCGTTGCGGTCGACGAAGGGCTTGAGCTTCTGCAGCGGCACGTTGCGGCCGATCCAGTACCAGAAATAATTGCCCATGGTGGAGCCCAGCGTGCCGGCGACCATCACGCCGGCGAAGTTGAGCTTGCCGTGCGCGACTGCGATCCCAGCAAAGCCCATGATGACTTCGGAGGGGATCGGCGGGATGATGTTCTCCAGCGCCATCCACAGGAAAATCGCCGCATAGCCCCATTGTTCGAGGCCATCGAGAAACCACTCGGTCATCCTGCCGCCGCGACTTTCTTCTCGATCGCGTCCCAGATCATCGCCGACACGTCCACGCCGTCGAGCCGCTCGATCGCGACGATGCCGGTCGGGGACGTGACATTGATCTCGGTCAGCCATTCGCCGCCGATCACGTCGATCCCGACGAACAGCAGCCCGCGCTTCTTGAGCTCGGGTCCGAGCGCGGCGCAGATCTCTCGCTCCTTGGGCGTGAGCTCGGTCTTCACCGCCGAGCCGCCGACCGCCAGGTTCGAGCGGAATTCGCCTGCGCCGGGCACGCGGTTGATCGCGCCGGCGATCTCGCCGTCGACCAGCACGATGCGCTTGTCGCCGCTCGCCACGCCCGGCAGGAACGCCTGGAGCATGTGCGGCTCGCGCCAGGTCATGTTGAACACCTCGATCAGCGCCGAGAGATTGGTGCCCTCGCGATCAACCTTGAACACCGCCTTGCCGCCATTGCCGTGGATCGGCTTGACGACGATCTCGCCATGTTCGTGGAGGAATTTGCGTGCTTCCTCCAGGCTGCGCGTGACCAAGGTCGGCGGCATGAAGCGCGCGAAGTCGAGCACGAACACCTTTTCGGGTGCGTTGCGGACATTGGCCGGGTCGTTGACCACCAATGTCTTGTCCGCGATCCGCTCGAGCAGGTGGGTCGCAGTGATATAGCCGAGGTCGAACGGCGGATCCTGGCGCATCAACACGACATCGGCCTCGTCGCCCAGGTCCAGGTTCACCGGCTCGCCAAAGCTGAAATGCTTGCCGACGACACGCTCGACGGTGACCGGATGCGCCTTCGCCCAGACATGCCCGTCGCGATAATTGAGCGCATCGGCGGTATAATGGAACAGCCGGTGGCCGCGCGCCTGCGCCGTCAACATCAGCGCAAAGCTCGAATCCCCGGCGATGTTGATCGATTCCATGGGATCCATCTGGACGGCAACGGTCAACGGCATGCGCTTCTCTTTCCTACTCGTCACCCTAGCGAACGCTGGGGTCTCGTGGGGCTTTTACCGCCTGAGATGCCAGCTTTCGCTGGCATGACGGCAAGTCTCTATGCGTATTAGTCGGCTATGTCACCCGATCCACGCATTCTCGATATGGCGAGGCCGGGCGCCGGGCGCCAGCAGGATAACGTCGACGCGGATATCGTCGCCTGGCCCGGCATAACGCGGCATCAGGACTTCCGCAGCGGCCGCTACCCGAGCGAGGCGGCGCTCGTCGATCGCGAAATCGAGTTCGGCGGTGGTCGCGCGCATCTTCACTTCGACGAAGGCGATCAGATTGCCCTTGCGCGCGATCAGGTCGACTTCGCCCGCCGGCGTGCGGACGCGCTTGTCGAGGATGCGCCAACCCTTGAGCCGCAGCCACCAGGCGGCGATGCGCTCGCCGCGACGGCCCGAAGCTTCGGCCGCGCGGCGGTCGCGATTGCCCTCCCGCTTGCGGGAGGGGTTAGGGGAGGGTCCGTCATTTCTCGGCATATTCACGACACGCCCTCCCCCAGCCCCTCCCGTAAACGGGAGGGGAGTTTCACTCCTTCATCTCCAGCGCGCGAGCGTAGAGTTCCTTGCGATCGAGATTGAGCCTTTTGGCCACCTCGGCGGCTGCTTTTGACACGGGCAATCGCGTCAATGCCTCCGCCAGCGCGCTATCCGCGTCCTCGACGCTCGCCGGCGCCGCCTCGCCCGGCGGCGCCACCACTACGACGATCTCTCCCTTGGGCGCCGCCTCGACGTAGCGCGCGGCGAGCATCGACAAGGTCCCCGTCACTGCTTCCTCGAACTTCTTGGTGATCTCGCGTGTCACCGCCGCTTCGCGGTCGCCGAGCTTCTCGGCCAGCAGCGCCAAGGTCGCCGCCAACCGCGGCCCCGATTCGTACAGCACCAGGGTTGCGCGAATCGCCGCTACTTCGGCGATCGCCTCGGCCTTGGCACCTGCTTTGGCCGGCAGGAATCCCAGGAACAGGAACCGATCGGTTGGCAGCCCGGCCAAAGTCAGTGCCGCGATCGCCGCGCACGGTCCGGGGATCGTCACGACGGCATGCCCGGCGGCCCGCGCGTCGCGGACCAGTTTGTACCCCGGGTCGGAGATCAGCGGCGTCCCCGCATCGCTGACCAGCGCCACCGCCTCATGCCCCATGCGGTCGACCAGTCCGGGACGGACGCGGTCGGCATTATGGTCGTGATAGGCGATCATGGGCCTTTTCGTGCCGATGTGCCGGAACAGTCCCGCCGTCACACGCGTATCTTCGACCGCGACTATGGCGGCATTCGACAGCACGTGCGCCGCGCGCGGCGACAGGTCACCGAGATTGCCGATCGGGGTGGCGACGATATAGAGACCAGGCATAAGAACTTCAGGCATCAGGGGATCGTCATGGCAGAGGCAGCAACCGCACCGCAACGACTGACGCAATTAAAACGGTCGGTTTTCCTGTTCGGGCTGCTGGTGCTCAGCGCCTGTTCGACCGTCGTGCCGCGGTCCGGCCCACCGGTGGAGCGCGGACCCGCGGTTGTCGCGCCGCCGGTCGCCCCTCCGGTGGTGCCCGGCCTGCCGACCGATAACGAGCATCATATGGTTGCGCTGCTGGTACCGCTGACCGGCAATAATGCCGGCGTCGGCAAGAGCATCGCCAACGCGACTCAGCTCGCGTTGCTCGACACCAACAACGCTTCGCTGCGCATCACCACTTACGATACCGCGACCGGTGCCGCTGCCGCGGCGCAGCGCGCGATCGATGAAGGCGCGCGGGTGATTCTGGGGCCGCTGCTCGCCGAGGACGTTCGCGCGGTCAGCCCGATCGCCAAGCGCGCCGGAGTTCCGGTGATCAGTTTCTCCAACGATTCGAGCCTGGCCGGATCGGGCGCCTATCTGATGGGCTATTCGCCGGCCCAGTCGATCGAGCGCGTGGTCGATTATGCCCGCGATCAGGGGATCAGCACCTATGGCGGCCTGGTCGCCAACGGGATTTATGGCCAGCGCGCGTCCACCGCTTTTCTGCGCGCGGTCGAATCCGCGAAGGGCCAGGTGATCTCGCTGCAGAATTACGACCATAGCAACCCGTCGATCACTGGCGCGACGCTGCGGCTGGGCAAGGCCGGGGCAGTCGGCGCGGTGCTGGTCGTCGACGACGGAGCGACGGCGGCGGGGATCGTCCCCCTGCTGCGCCGTAATGGAGAGGCGGCGGCGCGCGTGCTCGGTACCGAGCGCTGGAATACCGAGGCATCGATCGCCGCCAAGCCCGCGCTCAACGGCGCCTGGTTCGCCAGCGTGCCCGACAATCTCTACCGCCAATATGCGGTCAAATACCGCGCGCGGTTCGGCGCCGCTCCCTATCGCCTGTCGAGCATGGGTTATGATGCCGTGCTGCTGACCATCCGTATCGCTCGCGACTGGCGGATCGGCGCGGCGTTCCCGGAGGACCGGCTGCGCGACAAAGACGGCTTTTCGGGCATCGACGGCGCGTTCCGATTCAGCCGCGACGGCATCGCCGAACGCGCGCTGGAGGTGCAGGAAATTCGTGGGGGAACGACCGTGACGATCTCGCCGGCACCGACGGGGTTCTAGCAGCTGGCAAATCCTCTCTATCCGCGATGGGGAGGATTTTAGTTTGCCAAACGGCTAAGCTTCCTTCATGGTTATCCATATGGATAACCATCAATCCTCGCTAGACGCCGCATTCCACGCACTTGCCGACCCCACCCGGCGGGCGGTGGTTAGCCGGCTCGTAGAAGGACCAGCGGCGGTGACCGAGCTTGCCTCGCCGTTCGCCATGGCGCTGCCGTCGTTCATGAAGCACCTGCGGGTGCTTGAGACGGACGGGCTGATCCGGTCCGAGAAGATCGGCCGTATCCGTACCTGCCGGATCAATGCCGCGCGTCTCGCCGCCGCCGAAGCCTGGCTTTCCGAGCAACGCGAGATCTGGCGATCCAGAGCCGATCGGCTTGCCGATTTTGTCGAAACCCAGATGCCCGAGGAGCAATGACCATGCCGGCTGACTCGTCCGAACTCACTATCGATCGATTCATCGCCGCGCCGCCCGCTCGGGTCTGGAAGGCGTGGAGCACCCCCGAACATCTGGCGAAATGGTGGATACCGGCGCCGATCGAATGCCAAGTGGTCAAGCTCGACTTGCGTCCAAGCGGCGGGTTCGAGACGCTGATGCGCGAAGGCACAGGCGACTTCCAGCCGCATGTCGAGGCCTGTTTCCTCGACGTCGTTCCCGAATCCCGCTTGGTCTTTACCACTGTGCTCAAGGAAGGCTGGCAGCCGGTCGATCCCTGGCTCGCGCTAACCGCGATCATCACCTTCGAGGCGGAGGGTGAAGGCACCCGCTATGCTTCCCGTGTGCTGCACAAAACCGCCGCCGATGCGCGCAAGCATGATGAGATGGGATTCGAGGAGGGCTGGGGAACGGCGATCAAGCAACTCGCTGCTTTCGTCGCCGGGCACGCTTAAGCACCCCCGATCCGCGCTCTGCCTCAGCTCGTCAAATTGTCGGGGACGCGAACGATGTCGCCCAGGATCGCGTTGAGCACCGGCATGCCCGTATCGGTGGCGCGCAGGCGTGTGCCGTCCTGCTCGAGCAATCCCTGTGCGGTCAGCCGCTCAATTGCCGGCCCGTCCGCCAGCTCATCGATCGGCCGCTCGCCCAGTGTTGCGATCCGATCCAGGTCGATTCCCTCGGCGAGCCGCAGCCCCATCAGCATCGCCTCGATCGCACGCTCCTGCGGCGCGAGCGACACCTCCTGCTCGATGCCATGACCATTGCGCGCGACCGCCTCGATCCAATTCTCGGGCTTGCGCCGCCGCTGTGTCGCGACCCCGGTGCGCCGGCCATGCGCGCCCGGCCCGATCCCGGCATAATCCTGATAGCGCCAATAAGTCAGGTTGTGGCGGCTCTCCGCACCCGCCCGCGCGTGATTGGAAATCTCGTAGGCCGGCATTCCCGCGCTCGCGGTCAACGCGCGCGTGAGTTCGAACAAATCGGCGGCACGGTCGTCGTCGGGCAGCACCAGTCGCCCGGCCAGCGCTTCGGTCTGGAACCGCGTGCCCGGCTCGATCGTCAGCTGATAGAGCGACAGATGTTCGGTCCCGAACGACAGCGCACGCGCGAGTTCGGCGTGCCAGTCGGCCAGTCCCTGGTCGGGCCGCGCATAGATCAGGTCGAAGCTCACCCGCTCGAACACACGCTGCGCGGTGTCGAGCGCTGCCAAGCCCTCGGTCACGTCATGTGCGCGGCCCAGGAAGGCCAAGGTCTCGTTGTCGAGCGCCTGCAGCCCCAGGCTTACCCGATTGACCCCGGCCGCGGCAAGATCCGCGAACCGCGCCGCCTCGACCGACGACGGATTGGCCTCCAGCGTGATTTCGATCCCCGGCTCGAATCCCCAGGCGCGTTCGGCGGCATCTAGCACCGCCGCTACCGTCGCCGGCGGCATCAGCGAGGGCGTGCCGCCGCCGAAGAAGATCGATCCCAGGCGCCGCCCCGGCAGTATCGCCGCTTCATGCGCCAGATCGGCGAGCAGCGCATCGCGCCACATTTCCTGGTCTACGCTCTCGCGAACATGGCTGTTGAAGTCGCAATAGGGACATTTCGAAACACAGAACGGCCAATGGACGTATAAGGCGAGAGGATCGGTCATCTGGCCGTGCATATGGAGACGCGCGCATGATCAGGAAAGCGGGGATCGCGCTGTTGGCGATGGCGCTGACCGCCTGCGGTGCGCCCAGCGGCCCCGAGCGCGTGGTCGAGCCGCGTAACGGCACTACGCCCGCGCAACGCGGCGGCGCCCTGCTCCGCCAGGTCATGCTCGCCAGGCACAATGATGCGCGCCGCGCGGTCGGCGCACTACCGCTCGCCTGGGACGATGGCCTGGCCGCGCATGCGATGGATTATGCCCGTGAACTTGCCCGCACCCGCCGCTTCCAGCACGCGCCGCAACCGATGGGACCGGGGCGCGAGGGCGAGAATCTCTTCACGGGCACGCGCGACGCTTATTCCTATGCCGAGATGATCCAGTACTGGATCGACGAGAAGAAGTGGTTCGTGAACGCCCCCGCGCCCGATTTCAGCACGACCGGCAATGGCGAGGCGGTGGCGCATTACACGCAGATCGTCTGGCGCACGACGACGCGGGTCGGTTGCGCCGTCGCCAGCAACGATCGCGACGATTATCTGGTGTGTCGCTACGCGCCGCCGGGCAACGTGATAGGGTTGAGGGCGCTTTAAGCCTCCGCGCCGAGCCTTCGTTAACGCTCCGCGCGCATATGCGCGAACATGATCCGCTATCGTTTCCTTGCCGCGATCGCGCTGCTGCCCCTGACCGCCAACGCGCCGATGCCGCGTCCCGGTGGCGCGGCCTTCACCCGTGCGATGCTCGACAGCCAGAACGAAGCGCGCCGCGTGGCGGGGGTTCCGGAACTCGCCTGGGACGACAATCTCGCGGTCGATGCCCAGCAATGGGCCGACCATCTGGCCGGCACCAGCAGCTTCTATCACTCGGACAATGATCGCGGCAGCGACCCCGACGGAGAGGGCGAGAACCTCTTCATGGGTACCCAGGACGCGTACAGCTATCAGCAGATGGTCGGCATGTGGGTCGACGAGAAGAAATTCTACCGCGACGGCGTCATGCCCAATCTCTCGACGACCGGGAATTGGGACGATGTCGGGCATTACACCCAGATCATCTGGAGCTCGACCCGCCGCGTCGGCTGCGCGCTCGCGAATAATGGCGATGACGATTATCTCGTCTGCCGCTATTCCGAACCGGGCAATTTCTACGGCGAAAGCCCGCGCTGAGCAGTTGGCGAAGGGGCCGACCCAACGACGCTGAACTCCACGCTTCCCCGGCGAAGGCCGGGGTCCAGCGTCGACGCCTTGGAGATGGCTTCCCGCGGCGGGAGAGCGCATCGCTGCTGGACCCCGGCCTTCGCCGGGGAAGCGTTCAAATGGCGAAATCGGCTCCTAGAGGACCGCGTCAACCAATTGCCTGAACGCCGCGGCGCGGTGCGTCAGCGGGGTCTTCTCGTCGTGCGTCATCTCGCCGAACGTGCGGTCGTTGCCGTCGGGCAGGAACATCGGATCGTAGCCGAAGCCATGCTCGCCGCGTGGTGGCCAGACCAGCAGGCCATCGACGCGGCCTTCGAACCATTCGACATGGCCGTCGGGCCAGGCCAGCGCCAGCGCGCAGACGAAATGGGCGTCGCGAACGGCGTCGGGTCCGGCAGAGGCGAGCTTGTCCTCGACCAGCTTCATCGCCAGGCCGAAATCCTTGCTCGGCCCCGCCCAGCGCGCCGAGAAGATACCGGGATCGCCATTCAGCGCCTCGACGCACAGGCCGCTATCGTCGGCCAGCGCCGGCAAGCCGGATAGATCGGCTGCCTGCAGCGCCTTCAGTTCGGCATTGGCGACGAAGGTCGTGCCGGTTTCCTCGGGCTCGGGCAGGTCGAGCGATTTCGCCGAGATGGGCTCGATGCCATATGGCCCGAGCAACGCCTCGATCTCGCGCACTTTGCCTTCATTATGGCTGGCGATGACCAATTTACCCGGCGCCAGCTTGCGGATCGCCTGAGGCGCGTCGCCACCAATTCCCTCGTCCGGTCCGCTCATGCCGATCCAACCGCTTTCGCTTGCGCCGCGAAGATTTCGTTGCAGCCGATCCGCGCGAGCCGAAGCAGCCTCAACAAGGCTTCCTCGTCATAGGTTGCATGTTCGGCGGTCGCCTGCGCCTCGGCGATATGGCCATTTTCGAGCAGCACGAAATTGGCATCGGCATCGGCATTCGAATCCTCGTCATAATCGAGGTCGAGCACCGGCGTGCCCTTGAAGATGCCGCAACTGACCGCCGCTACTTTCTGCGTCAGCGGATCGCTCGTCAGCTTGCCGTCGCGCATCAGCCCATTGATCGCCAGCCGGAGCGCGACCCAGGCGCCGGAGATCGAGGCGGTGCGGGTGCCGCCATCGGCCTGGATGACATCGCAATCGAGCGTGATCTGGTGCTCCCCGAGCAGCGAAAGGTCGGTGACCGCGCGCAAGCTGCGCCCGATCAGGCGCTGGATCTCCTGCGTCCGCCCGGACTGCTTGCCGCGCGCCGCCTCACGCGCGCCGCGGGTATGCGTCGCGCGCGGCAGCATGCCATATTCGGCGGTGACCCAGCCCGATCCCTTGCCGCGCAGCCAGGGCGGCACGCGATCCTCGACCGAGGCGGTGACCAGCACCTTGGTGTCGCCGAACCCGACCAGCACCGACCCTTCGGCATGCTTGGTGAAATGGGGCTCGATGGTGATTGCGCGCATCTGATCGGGGGCGCGGCCGCTGGGGCGCATGAAAGTCTCCTGATAAAGGTCGCGATGGCCCTAGGGCCTCAATCCACCAGCGGCAATCACCTCGATTGCGAACCGCGTGCGGCGGGTGGGATTGAGCGACAGGGCCACGCCGCCTAGATCAGCAGGATGACCGCCCCCGCCGTTACCGAATTGTCCGATCGCGCGCGCGACATCTTTCGCGCGGTGGTGGAGGGCTATCTCGACACCGGCCAGCCGGTGGGGTCGCGCACGCTGGCCGATGCCGGGGCATTCAGCCTGTCGCCGGCGTCGATCCGTAACGTCATGGCGGAGCTCGAAGCGCTCGGGCTGCTCAGCCATCCGCATACCAGCGCTGGGCGGATGCCGACCGATACCGGGCTACGCCTGTTCGTCGACGGGATGATGCGTGTTGCCGAGCCCAGCCTGGAAGAACGCGCCGCGATCGAAGGCAGGGCAGTACGCTCTGGCCCGGTCGAGGAAGCGTTGGCCGCGACCACCGCGGCGCTCAGCGGTCTGTCGGCCTGCGCCGGATTGGTGCTGGTGCCGCGGAGCGAATTGGTGCTGCGCCAGATCAGTTTCGTGCCGCTCTCGCCGGGCCGCGCGCTCGCGGTGATCGTCGGCGATGACGGCCAGGTCGAGAATCGCGTCGTCGACCTCGCGCCCGGCACCAGCCAGGCGGCGCTGGTCGAAGCGGGCAATTACATGTCGGCGACGCTGGCCGGGTTGACCCTGGCCGAGGCGCGTGTCCGCCTCGACCGCCAGCTCGCCGCCGACCGCGCCGCGCTCGACAAGGCCGCGGCGACCCTGATCGAACAGGGTATCGCTGTGTGGAGCGAGGATTCGGATCGCCGCCCGGTGCTGATCGTGCGCGGCCAGGGTCGGCTGATCGACGCCGCCGCGGCAGAGGATCTCGAGCGTATCCGCGATCTGCTCGACGATCTCGAGGGCAAGCAGGAAATCGCCGGGTTGCTCGACAGCGCGCGCACCGCCGAATCGACCCGCATCTTCATCGGCGCGGAGAACAAATTGTTCGCGCTGTCGGGCTCGTCGGTGATCGCGCGGCCGTTCCGCGGGATCGACGGCCGCGTGGTCGGCGTGGTGGGGGTAATCGGGCCGACCCGGTTGAACTATGCGCGAGTCGTGCCCATGGTGGATTTCACCGCCGCAACCCTCTCCCGTCTGATCGGTTGAGAGGCAGCAATTTTCCAAGGCCAAGACGAAGAGAATGATGACCGAAGACGAAAAGATCGACACCGCGACTGCCAATGGCGAAGACCTTCGCGCCGAAACCGCGGAGGCCGCACCCGAACTGGCCGAGCATGACCGCATCGCGCAATTGGAAGCCGAACTCGCCGAGGCCAAGGCCGCGGTGATGTACGCGCATGCCGAGGCGCAGAACGTCCGCCGCCGCGCTGAAAAGGAAGCCGCCGATACGCGTGCTTATGCCGTGACCAGCTTCGCCCGCGAGATTTTGTCGGTCGCCGACAATCTGAGCCGCGGCCTGTCGGCGATTCCCGCCGACCTGCGCGACGACGACCGGCTGAAGGGTCTGATCGCTGGGCTCGAGGCGACCCAGCGCGAACTCGACGCGGTGTTCCAGCGCAACGGCGTCACCAAGATCGCCGCGATGGGTTTGCCGCTTGATCCCAACCAGCACCAGGCGATGCTGGAAATCCCGTCGGATCAGGCGCCCGGCACGATCGTCCAGGAAATGCAGGCGGGTTATATGCTCCGCGACCGCTTGCTGCGCCCATCGCTGGTGGGTGTGGCGAAAAAGCCGGATTGAGGCAGCTCTAGAAACCCTCCCCGTGAACGGGGAGGATTTTAATTCCCCCACTCCCGCTTCAACCCCTCCCGCAAGAGGGATCGGGTTGATATGGCAGGGGAATGAACCCCAACCTCACCGCCGAGCGCCCGACCTTCGTCACGCATCTGGAGTGCTCGCTGACCGGCGAGCATTATGAGGCGGACCAGTTGCATGGCCTGTCGCGAGCGGGGCGGCCGTTGCTGGTGCGGTACGATCTCGGCGCCGTGCGCGGGTTCGTGCCGCGCGCCATGATCGAGGCGCGGCCGACCGATCTCTGGCGCTGGCGTGAGCTGCTACCGGTTCGCCACACCGAAAACATTGTCAGCCTGGGCGAGATCGAAACGCCCCTGGTGCCGATCGCCAAATCGGGCGGACCCAATGTGCTGGTCAAGGACGAAGGGCGCTTGCCGACCGGATCGTTCAAGGCGCGCGGGTTGGTCATGGCGGTCGCGATGGCCAAGGAACTCGGCGTCACCAAGATCGCGATGCCGACCAACGGCAATGCCGGCGCCGCGCTGGCGGCCTATGCCAGTCGCGTCGGCATCGAGACGATCGTGCTGTGTCCCGACGACACGCCCGAGATCAACGTGCGCGAGATCGCGGCACAGGGTGCGCGCGTCTATCGCGTCAATGGCTTGATCGACGAATGCGGCGCGATCGTCGGTAAGGGCGCCGCCGAGGGGCATTGGTTCGATTTCTCGACGCTCAAGGAGCCGTATCGGATCGAGGGCAAAAAGACGATGGGCCTCGAACTCGCCGCTCAATTGGGCTGGCGGCTGCCCAAGGCGATCTTCTACCCGACCGGCGGCGGCACCGGCCTGATCGGCATGTGGAAAGCGTTCGACGAGCTCGAACAGCTCGGTTGGATCGGCCCGGAGCGGCCCAAGATGTTCGCGGTCCAGGCCTCGGGCTGCGCCCCGATCGTGCGCGCGTTCGAAGCGGGCGAAGTGCATGCCGAACGCTGGGAGGACGCGCACACCATCGCCGCCGGTATCCGCGTGCCCAAGGCGATCGGCGATTTCCTGATCCTGCGCGCGGTGCGCCAGAGCGGCGGCAAGGCGGTTGCGGTGGGCGATCCGGCGATCCTGCGCGCGGCGGACGATTGCGCGAAGAAAGACGGCTTGTTGCTCTGTCCAGAAGGCGGTGCGACGCTGGCAGCATATCGCCAAGCGCTCGCCGATGGCCTGGTCGACGAGGAAGATCAGGTGGTGCTGTTCAATTGCGCGACCGGTCTCAAATATCCGATGCCCGATGCGGCCGAGGCGCTCGACAAGAACGGGGCGATCGATCTCGCGGCGCTGTGAGATGACCTGTGCTCCTGCGGAAGCAGGAGCGCGGGATTAACGGCGACGTCTATCGACGCTCACGATCGTCACGATCCTCAGGATCATCCTTCAGCGGGTTCACCCAAGTGTGGTTCTCGACGATGATCGATCGGATCGGCGTCCCGTTCTCGTCAAGCGAGGGCCGGTAGCGGAAGCGCTGTTCGATCAACCGGCAGGTAGTATTGTCCAGCAACGCATAGCCGCTCGACCGCGTCACCCGGCAGTCGCTGACGCTGCCATCGACATTGACGAAATAGCGCACCGATACCCGGCCCTCGACGCCGGATTCCCAGGCTGATTCGGGAATGTCCGACGATTTGAGCCGGCCGCTTTTGTAGCGCGGCGCGATCTCGCGGCCATCGCCATCGCCATCGCCGTCTCCGTCGCCCTGACCTCCGCTCCCCGTGCCATTGCCGATCCCGCCCGCGCCGGTGCCAGGCCCCGCGACCGGCGCGGCGCCCTGGGTCGACTGGTTGCCCTGAAACGGCTTGGTCGCGGCGGGCAGTGGCGGAGGCGGGACGGGGGGCGGTGGCACCGGCGGCGCGGTGACTTCGGTCGCTTTCGACTTGATATTGGGCGGCGCCGCCTTGCCTTCGGTCTTGTGGCTCGGCTTGGGCTGGGTCTCGACCTTGATCTCGGGCGGAGGGGGGGGCGGCACGAATGCTAGCAAGTCGTTCTTGACCGCTCCGATCGTCGGCAGGTTCACGACCAGCCCCGCGACCAGCAGATACAGGATCGCCGCCTGCACCAGAGCGGCACCGATCAGGCCCTTGAGGCGTTCGGGAGTAATCGCGATCGTCATCGTTGGGTGGCCCTATGCCTGCGACCAACTGAACGCGCGCTGTCCGCCTCGGGTTGCCTCATGTGAGCGCCGCTCAGGGTATCGTCGCTTCCTGCACCATGTCGAACTCGCGCACGCCGCGTGCCCGTCTCGCGGCGTTGACCAGATCGCGGAGCTTCTCGCGCCGCGCCTGCGCCTGTTCGACATAGCGGATCACGAACGGGCGGCCAGCGGTGGTCTCATCGCTCGACAGCAGGGAGATGGTGCCGATTCCGGCCCATTGGTTGATCAGCGAAAAGTCGATCCGGATGTCCTTGATCCGATAGAGCTCGATCTCGTCGATCGATTTTCTGAGGATGCCGCGATGCAGGATCAGCCGGTCCTCGGTCACTTCATAGGTGGTGGCGAGGTTCTGGAACCATTTCACGGCCGCGATCAGCGCTGCGAGTGCGATGAAGCCGAGCGGAAATGGCGTGCCCGTCACCAACACCCCGACCGCGCCGATCGGGACCAGCAACAGCGTTCCCCACCCGGCCAGGGTGCCGCGCAGCCATCCCCAGGTGGAAGAACGGAAACGATCGAGCGTCTGTGGCATTGGCATTTCCCTCCGGCGGGCGAGTTTAGCGTGGTGGGAAGGATAGGCCAGACCTACCAACGTCATGCCGGGCTTGTCCTGGCATCCACCGGGCCTCCGACCGAGTCCATGGTGCCTCTTGTTTCGGGCGTGCCTCTCGGTGGACCCCGGCACAGGGCCGGGGTGACGACATATTTTAGCTGTGATCGTTAGGAGGCAGTGGCCGAAACGGCAGGATGGTCTTCAGCTGCTGCAGCGGCGGCGCCCCCGCGATCAGCGCATTATGCCCCAACAGGAACGCGTGCCGCACGATCTCGGCCTGTTGCTCGATCCCATATTTGCGCAACTCCCAACCCGGCTTCACCGCGTAATCGTACCTCGCCCAGGGGACGCGGCGGAGCGGCAGGAAAATGCCCGATTGATGCTGCCAGATATGCACCATCTCGTGGACGAACAGCCCCTGTTCGCCCAATCCGGCATGGCTGAAATCGTCGCGATAGGCCGTGCCATGCGGATGGAAGTGGATCCGCCCGCGCGGGCTCATCACCACTTTCCTGGGCTGGAAGAACGCCCATTTGCCGAGCACCACGCGCACCGATGCGAGGTCGATGGCATCGCCGAACACCGACCGCGCGAGGTCGATCTCGCCGACGGTTAGTGGGCGGACCTCTTGCCTCACGCCGTGTTACTCATTCCGGCGCCGGGTCGCCTGCGCCCACGACCTCTGCCGGTGCGGTCAGGCTATGACCGTCGGCGAAGGTGAAAGTCAGCGGCACGGTTCCGCCGGGGGTGGCCTTGAGTCCATAGAGCATGACGTGCTTGCCGCCGGGCGCGAACTTGACCTCGCCACCGGCGCGCAAGGCGACGAGCTTGAGTGGGGCCATCGACATCATGCCCCCGGCGCTCATGCTCTCGTGCATCTCGCTGCGCATCGCGGCGGGCGTCGAAACACCGGTGAGCGTCGCGTCCTTTGGCCCGCCCTTCAGCGTGAAATACGCCGCCGACGGGTTGGATGGCACCGCCGAAATCCGAACCCAGGCCTTGCCGACTGCCACGTCCTTGGGCTGTTGGCAGGCCGACAAAGCGACGATCGCGGGAACCAGCAGCAGCGCGGACTTCATTCCTTCTCCTTCCCAGTTTGGGAACACTTGAAATCCCTAGGCACGACGCAATCTTGCGGCAAGAGAATCCCCCCCTATATCGCCGGGGTATTTGGTGCTTGCGCCGCCTCTCGTGAGGGGCGCGGGCTGGGTTTTATTTTGATTGAGGGGCCACAGAGGACCAATGGCAAAAGTAATCGGTATCGACCTGGGTACGACCAACAGCTGCGTTGCCGTAATGGAAGGCGGCAAGCCCAAGGTGATCGAAAATGCGGAAGGCGCGCGTACCACGCCGTCCATCGTCGCCTTCGCCAAGGATGGCGAGCGCCTGATCGGCCAGCCGGCCAAGCGCCAGGCGGTGACCAATCCCGACAATACGGTGTTCGCGGTGAAGCGCCTGATCGGCCGCCGCTTCGACGACCCGGTGACCAAGAAGGACACCGAGCTGGTCCCGTATCATATCGTCAAGGGCGGCAATGGCGACGCCTGGGTCCAGGCCGGCGGCCAGGATTACAGTCCCTCGCAGATTTCGGCCTTCATCCTGCAGAAGATGAAGGAAACCGCCGAATCGTATCTCGGTGAGACGGTGACCCAGGCGGTCATCACCGTGCCGGCTTATTTCAACGACGCGCAGCGCCAGGCGACCAAGGACGCCGGCCAGATTGCGGGTCTCGAAGTGCTGCGCATCATCAACGAGCCGACCGCGGCGGCCCTGGCTTATGGCCTGGAGAAGCAGGACGGCAAGACGATCGCGGTCTACGACCTTGGCGGCGGCACGTTCGACATTTCGATCCTCGAGATCGGCGACGGCGTGTTCGAGGTGAAGGCGACCAACGGCGATACCTTCCTGGGCGGTGAGGATTTCGACAACAAGCTGGTCGAGTTCCTGGCCAACCAGTTCAAGAAGAAGGAAGGCCTCGACCTTCGCACCGACAAGCTCGCGCTGCAGCGGCTGAAGGAAGCCGCCGAGAAGGCGAAGATCGAGCTGTCGTCGGCTGCGACGACCGAGGTCAATCTGCCCTTCATCACCGCGCGCATGGAAGGCGGGTCGTCGACCCCGCTCCATCTGGTGGAGACGATCACCCGGGCCGACCTGGAAAAGCTGGTCGAGGATCTGATCAAGCGCACGCTCGATCCGTGCAAGAAGGCGCTGGCCGATGCCGGCGTCAAGGCGTCGGACATTTCCGAAGTCGTGCTGGTCGGCGGCATGACCCGCATGCCGCGCGTCCGTGAGGTCGTGAAGGACTTTTTCGGCAAGGAGCCGCACACCGGCGTCAACCCGGACGAGGTCGTCGCGATGGGCGCCGCGATCCAGGCCGGCGTGCTGCAGGGCGACGTCAAGGACGTGCTGCTGCTCGACGTGACTCCGCTGTCGCTGGGCATCGAGACGCTGGGTGGCGTGTTCACCCGGATGATCGACCGCAACACGACGATCCCGACCAAGAAGTCGCAGACCTATTCGACCGCCGACGACAATCAGCAGGCGGTGACGATCCGCGTGTTCCAGGGCGAACGCGAGATGGCGGCGGACAACAAGCTGCTCGGCCAGTTCGACCTGGTCGGCATCCCGCCGGCGCCGCGTGGCGTGCCGCAGATCGAGGTCACGTTCGACATCGACGCCAACGGCATCGTCAATGTCAGTGCCAAGGACAAGGGTACCGGCAAGGAGCAGCAGATCCGCATCCAGGCCTCTGGCGGTCTGTCGGACGCCGACATCGACCAGATGGTCAAGGATGCCGAGCGCTTCGCCGATGAGGACAAGAAGCGGCGTGAATCGGCCGAGGCGAAGAACAATGCCGAAAGCCTGATCCACACCACGGAGCGTCAGCTTGCCGACAATGGCGACAAGGTCGACGCCGCGCTCAAGTCCGAGATCGAGGCGGCGATTGCCGACGCCAAGACCGCGGTCGAGGGCGGCGATGCCGAGGCGATGAAGGAAAAGGCCAGCGCGCTGGCCCAGGTCGCGATGAAGCTCGGCCAGGCGATCTACGAAAAGCAGGCGGCAGCGGAAGCGTCGCCGGCCGCCGACGGCGCCGCTGCGGGCAGCGAGGCCGGTGGCGAGGATGTGGTCGACGCCGAATTCTCGGAAGTGGACGACAACAAGGCGTAAGTGATGGACTCTACCCGTCATTCCCGCGAAAGCGGGAACCCGTCTCCCTCGCTTCGACCGAGGCAGGATCAGGAGATGGGCTCCCGCCGTGGCGGGGGTGACGGGGAAGGTCGGCGGGGGCCGGGTATATGACCACCGAAGTTGATTTTTACGAGCTGCTCGAAGTCGAGCGCGATGCGGACGATGCGACGATCAAATCGGCGTACCGCAAGCTCGCGATGAAATACCACCCCGACAAGAACGGGGGCTGCAAGGATCACGAAGCGAAATTCAAGGCCGTCAGTCAGGCCTATGAATGCCTGAAGGATCCGCAGAAGCGCGCCGCGTACGACCGCTTCGGTCATGCCGCGTTCCAGCAGGGCGGCGGTCCCGGCGGGTTCGGCGGCGGCAATGATTTCGGCGGTTTCTCCGATATTTTCGAAAGCGTGTTCGGCGAATTCATGGGCGGTGGCCGTGGCGGCCAGCGCCGGCCGCAGCGCGGCGCCGATCTGCGCTACGACATGGAAATCAGCCTGGAGGAAGCCTTTCACGGCAAGTCCGAGCCGATCACCATCGACGTCGCCGCGATGTGCGAGGCGTGCGACGGTTCGGGCGCCAAGCCCGGCACGTCGGCCAAGACCTGCGGCACCTGCGCCGGCCATGGCAAGGTGCGCGCGCAGCAGGGCTTCTTCGTCGTCGAACGCACCTGTCCGTCCTGCCACGGCGCGGGCCAGGTGATCGCCGATCCGTGTTCGTCGTGCCGCGGCGAGGGTCGCGTCGAAAAGACCAAGACGCTGACCGTCAACATTCCCGCCGGAGTCGACGAAGGCACGCGCGTGCGCCTGACCGGCGAAGGCGAGGCCGGGCCGCGCGGCGCCCCCCCGGGCGACCTCTACATCTTCCTCCATGTGAAGCGGCATGCGATCTTCGAGCGCGAGGGCACGACCCTGTTCGCGCATGCGCCGATCAGTTTCACCACGGCGGCGCTCGGCGGATCGATTGTCATACCGGGGCTCGACGGCGAACAGCATGAGGTCAAGGTGGCCGCCGGCACTCAATCGGGCCGCGAAGTGCGCCAGCGTGGTGCCGGCATGCCGGTACTCCAGGGCAAGGGCCGGGGCGATTTGGTCGTCCGCATCTCGGTCGAGACGCCGACCCGGCTGACCGCCAAGCAGCGCGAACTGCTGGAGGAATTCCGCTGCACCGAGACGGGCGACGAATGCCCCCAGACGCAGGGTTTCTTCCAGAAGGTGAAGAAGGCGGTCGGGGGGTAATCTCTCTTTCCCTCTCCCCTTGTGGGAGAGGGAAGGGGCCCGCTCGCGCTAGCGAGTGGGAAGGGTGAGGGAGCGAGCCGCAGGCTCGCGCGGCGCTGAAGCGCCGCTCCCCTCATCCAAGCTGCGCTAGGCAGCAAGCTGCCAAGCTTCGCTATCCTTCTCCCACAAGGGGAGAAGGATTTACGGTCTCATCTCGGCACGATCGGCTCCCACCATTCCCGGTGATCCGCGTCGTGCTCGGGCATTCCCGACTTGGTCAGATAGCCCCGCGCGTCGGGGATATGGCTGTAGATCATCCTCAGCGGCTTTTCGTGCCATTGCAGGTTGAACGCCCAACGCACAGGGAAGAACTCCATCGTCGAATAGGGCAGATGGTCGTGCACCCACCAGGCGATGCGCTTCCAGTCGTCTGGGCCGGTCCATTCGTTGGCGAAGCGCGGCACGACGATGCAGGCAGTGGCGCCCATCTGGCCCTGGGCATCGCGCAAATCCCAGATGTGTCCGGCCGCGCTGCGCTCGTTCGACGCGCAATTATAGCCCTTGGCATTGCCCAGCCGGTTGACCTCGGCGGAGCGATAGGCCGAGCGGATCGCGATCCGCCCGAACACGTCCTGCAACGGTTCGAGCAGATCCTCGCACAATCGCGTGCCCGCCGCGATCGCCAGATCGGGATCGTCGGGAATGTTGGACAGGCCGTGGATCTCGGCAATGTCCGAATAGAGGAAATCGCGCATGAAAAAGGTTCGCGACAGCTGGACCCGGCCCAGTTCGGTCAGCTTGGCGACCGTTTGCGGTTTCTTCACGCGTGCCTCCCACGAAAATTCCGGCATAGCTCGCCGGCGCGCGCCCGCAAATATATCGGAATTGGGGATGGTCTCCGGATGCGTCCGGCTCGTCTTAAACGAAGCCGACATTCCAGCTCGAGGGAGCATAATTGCCGATATTGGGCAGCACCGTCGCCATGTCGCCGCCGCTGACGCCGAACCAGTTCGCCAAGGTCGCCGCATATTGATCGACCGCGATCGTCGGGAGCAGGCGGCCCTGGCCGACATCGTCGGGCGTGTTGCTGCCGATCGCCGGCGGCGTGCCATAGATCGTCCGGCCGCGCACCGCGCCGCCGATCACGAAATGCATCGATCCCCAGCCATGGTCGGCGCCGTCGCTGTTCGACGTCAGCGTGCGGCCGAAATCGGACGCGGTGAACGTCGTCACCTTGTCGGCGACGCCCATTGCGCCGGTAGTGTCGTAAAATGCCTTCAGCGCATCGGCGACCAACCCGATCTGGCGCGGATGATCGGTCGCGAGATTGTCGTGCATGTCGAACCCGCCCAGCGACACGAAGAATACCTGCCGCCGCGCCCCGAGCGTGGCCGAGACCGAGATCATTCGCGCGACGATCTTCAACTGATCGGCCAGGCTGTTGCCGCCAGGGAATAACGGGAAATTGGCCGCCGGAGCACCCGCCAGCGCGGAACTCAGTTGCGTATAGGTGTCGAGCGACCGCTGGCTCACGCGGGCATGTTCGTTGGCCAGGATGTTGGCGCTGCTGCCGGTCATCAGCGACTTGAGCGTCGCCATCGCGGTCGAGGACGAGTAGAGCGACGCCGCATTGTTGAGCAGCGCGATCGGGCCGCCAGCGCCGACCGCATATTGCACCGCGCTGTGCCCGGTCAAATAGACCGCATTGCCGCTGGCATTGACGCAGGTCAGCGTGGCCGAGCCGTTGCCGCTCTGGAACAAATCGCCGATCCGGCCACCCCAACCGCTCGTCGCGCCTTCGGGATTCGACGCCTGGAAATAGCTCTGCTGGTCGTTGTGGCTGAACAATTTGGGCGGCAGCCGTACCGCGTTCGATTGATATTGCGCCTTGGTCGTCGGCATCACCAACGTGCCGACGTTGAGCACCACCGCCATCCGTCCGGCGTCGAACACCGGCAGGAGCGACGCCATGGCAGGTGCAAGCGCATATTGCCGACCGCCGAGGCCGTTGGCCGGGTTGAGCGCGGTGGCGGCCAGAGCGTCGCGCGGCAAGGCGATGTTCGACCGCGCCGCCTGATAGAGCGCGTAGCTGGCGGCATCGTAAGGCGGCAAGGTGTTGGCGTAATCGTTGCCGCCGTACAGGAACACGCATACCAGCGCCTTATAGTCGCTCGAGACCGCCGCGGCCGCCTCGCCGATCGCGGCCAGGCTGGTGACGAAGGGTGCCGCGACGCCGGCAATGCCGAGTGCGGCACTCCGCTTCAAAAAGGCGCGGCGGGACTGATCGTGCTCGAAACAGCTCATCATTTCACCGTCAGATAATCGGGCGAGGCCAGCGTCAGCAGGATGGCGATCTTCACGCGATTGATGGGGCCGTTGGTCGCCGTCGCCGACACGCTGTCGACGGCGGCGCGGATCGATGACAATGTCGCGGTCGACAGCTGGCCGGCGGCCAGCACGACATTCACTTCGTCGACCAGAGCGGCGCTGTCCGCTGCCTTGGTCAGGATATCGGTATAATCGGGCTTCGCATCGCCGCTGCCGTTGTTCACCAGCCCGTTGATGAAATTGACATAGCCGACCACCGATTGCTCGTTGGTGATCTGGAATTCGGGTGCGACCAGTCCGGTATTGGAGATCGCCGTGCTGGGCGGCGTGTAGCCGGGCCGGAAGAAGTTGAACACCGACGGCGCGCGGCCCATCGACTGACCGAGCCGGGTCGTTGGGCTGCTGGTATCGCCGATCGGCCAGGTGTTGGCGGGCGAGGTCACGTTGAACGCGCGCGCCCAGCCGGTCAGCCGCATCACCGGCTCGCGCAATTTGCCGAAGGTCGTGTCGGCCATCATGCTATCGGCGCGCGCCTCGCTGTCGGTCAGGATCGCGCGGATCACCGCCTTCATGTCGCCGCGTATGCCCGCGCCGTTATCGGCGAAGGCGCTGGCGACGCGGCCGACATAACCGGCGCTCGGGTTGCTGGTGACCATCCGCTGGATCAATTGCTTCGACACGAACGGCGGTACGTTGGGATGCGCGAAGATGGCATCGAGCGCGGTCTTGATCGCCGCCATGCCGCCACCGCTCGTGCTGGCGTTGAGAAAGCTCGACGGGCCGGTTTCGTTGATCGCCGCATTGATCACCAGCGGCAGGCGGTAGCGGTCCGGCGTGGTGCTGGTATTGTTCGCCAGCACCAGGCCGGTGAACACGCGCGCCAAGCCGGTGACGTCGAGCTGCGTATAGGTTTCGGTCGGGGTCGCGCCGCCGACCAACGTGCCGTCGGTGTTGAGCCGGTACAGGCCCAGCGTGAACAGCTGCATCAGCTCGCGTGCGTAATTCTCGTCGGGCTGGGCGCCCGTCGTGGCGTTCGCCTTGCGATTGCCCAGGAAGGTCAGGAACGACGCCATCGCCGCATTGCCGGTGATCTTGTCGAGGATGTCGCGGAAATTACCGAACGCATTGTCGAGCAGCACGTCGACATAGGCGGCCATCGCGAATTGTTTCCAATTGAGGTTGAGCCCGTCGATCCCGACCACCAGCATGTCGAGCAGCGCCATGCCGACGCGCTGGCGCAATTGATCGGGCTCGACGATCATCTGACGCCACATCGTCGCGTCGAATCCCGCCTGATTGTTGATGTTGGTCGCGGCGGAATAGCCATTGGCGACCAGCCAGTCCCAATGCGTGGTTGCGCGCGGCATCGCGAACTGATCGTTCAGCCAGCCGGTGATGCCGCGCGCGACCAGTGCGTTGATCGTGCTGCGCGTCGCGCCCATCGTGGCCTGGCCGAGGAAACGGCTCGCCTGGATGTCGCTCAGCGGAATGACCGGGGGCGGGGCGGGCGGCGGTGGCGCACCGCCGGTGGCGCCGCCGCCATCGCTGCCGCCACCGCAAGCGGCGAGCGCCAGAGCCGAGCCGACCACCGTGACGGTCGGTAAAGCGGGGCCGGTCGCGCTCGACCGCTCCGGTTCGGGCGTATCACGCCCGTCAAAATCGATATTGTCCACTGGTCCCCGCCGTGCCCCTTTAGGGTCACAACGTAGATCGGCGGGATTCCCTTCGCCAATCGTCGCTGCGATCGCCCTGCCGCCGGGAATACCCGGTACGACGTACCGGATTCGCAACAGAGTTCGCAAAAATTTCGGTAGGGATGTCAGGTGGGGTGCCACCCAAACCCGGCCTGACCGCCCCCCGGCTTTCACGGGGTGCGGCGGGGCCGATGGTTTAGAGGGAAAGGACCCCCGCCACCAGCGCCAGGCTGCCGACCGTCACCACAGCGGTGGCCAGCATTTCCATGATACGCATGGTTGCTTCTCCTTAGAGCCGGATCAGTCCGGCTGGGGAGGCATATGGAAATAGTTGCGCCGCCACGCAATATTGTTTCAATCCTTCGCAGTTGCAGCATTTGCACTTGTGTTGCCATACTGCATCCGCATGTGCCTCAAAAGGCACAGTCGCCCCATGTTCAGGCGTTCGCGAACACTCGCGTGAAGATCGTGTCGACATGCTTGAGGTGATAATCGAGGTCGAACTTCTCTTCGATCTCGGCCGGCGACAGGGCCGCGGTCACTTCGGGATCGGCCTTGAGCAATTCGAGCAGCGAGAGTTCGCCGTCCGATTCCCACACCTTCATCGCGTTGCGCTGGACCAGCCGATAGGAATCTTCGCGGCTGACGCCGGCCTGGGTCAGCGCTAGCAGCACGCGCTGCGAATGGACCAGGCCGCCCATTTTGTTGAGGTTCTTTTCCATCCGCGCCGGATAGATCAGCAATTTGTCGATCACGCCGGTCAGTCGCGCCAGCGCGAAGTCGAGCGTGATCGTGGCATCGGGGGCGATATAGCGCTCGACCGACGAATGGCTGATGTCGCGCTCATGCCAGAGCGCGACATTCTCCATCGCCGGGATCGCCGCGCTGCGCACCATCCGCGCAAGGCCAGTCAAATTCTCGGTCAGCACCGGGTTGCGCTTGTGCGGCATCGCCGACGAGCCCTTTTGCCCGGGCGAGAAATATTCCTCCGCCTCGAGCACTTCGGTGCGCTGCAAATGGCGGATCTCGACCGCCAGCCGCTCGATCGAACTCGCGATCACGCCCAGGGTCGCGAAGAACATCGCGTGGCGGTCGCGCGGGATGACCTGGGTCGAGACCGGCTCGACCGCCAGGCCGAGCTTCTCGGCGACATGCGCTTCGACGCGCGGGTCGATATTGGCGAAGGTGCCGACCGCGCCGGATATCGCGCAGGTGGCGATGTCCCTGCGCGCCGCGACCAGCCGCTCGCGGTTGCGCGCGAACTCGGCATAAGCCTCGGCCAGCTTCAATCCGAACGTCACCGGTTCGGCATGGATGCCATGGCTGCGCCCGATCGTCGGGGTCAGCTTGTGCTCCTCGGCGCGGCGCTTGAGCACCACCAGCAACGCGTCGATATCGGCCAACAGGATATCCGACGCGCGCGCCAGCTGTACCGCCAGGCAAGTGTCGAGCACGTCGGACGAGGTCATGCCCTGATGCATGAACCGCGCCTCATCGCCGACATTTTCCGCCACCCAGGTCAGGAAAGCGATCACGTCGTGCTTGGTCACCGCTTCGATCGCGTCGATCGCCGCGACGTCGATCTTGGGATTGGTTGCCCACCATGCCCATAAAGCGGCAGCGGCTTCCTTCGGCACCACGCCGAGTTCGGCCAAGGCGTCGGTGGCGTGCGCCTCGATCTCGAACCAGATCTTGAAGCGCTCCTCCGCGGTCCAGATCGCGGTCATGTCGGGACGGGAATAGCGCGGGACCATGAAGGGCCTTTCGAAAGCGGGATGCCGGGAATGTGCGCGCCGATAGCAAGCGCGGCCCCGACCCTCAATCGCCTTTACGGAAATGACCAAGGAGGAGGTTGCTCCCCTCCGCACTGTGGTGCCGGAGTGACGGTTCCCTAAAATCGTGAGTCAGCTCGTCGCAACCAGAGCACAAGTCCACGACGACCCGCGCCAATCACGGGATAAACCGGCCCTTCACATCGACAATTTCGGACCCATATCGAAAGTCGAATGTTATACTTGAGCAATTCGCATGGGGTGGTGAACAACCGCTTCGCAGAAACAGGTCAAATTGCAAGGAGATTTGCCATGCTGAAGCACGTACTATTAGCTAGTGTTTTTATGATTTCTACGCCTGTACTGGCACAAAACCAGCCACAGACTGTGACGCCGCAGCCGGATACTAACGCTGCACCGGCGCAGACGGCGCCGGTGCCAGCCGCGCCGCAAACCACGCCAGCGCCGACCACGGCGGCGCCAGCCACCGCCGATGCCCAGCCGCAAACGGCGCCCGCGCCGACCGCCCCTGCGCCCAACGCCCAGGCAGCCAATCCGGCTCCTAGCGATAGCGCGACCGCCGCAGCTACGCCGGCCAATCCGGGCGCGCAGGTCGCCGATGTCGTCAATGGCGAGTTCGGCACCTATGACAAGAACCAGAACGGCTCGCTCAGCAAGACCGAGTTCGGCGCCTGGATGACCGCGCTGCGTACCAAGGCAGATCCGTCGGTGAAGGACGATGCCGCGAACAAGAGCTGGGTCGCCCAGGCCTTCACCCAGGCCGACACGGACAAGTCCAAATCGGTATCGAAGGACGAGCTGACCAATTTCCTCTCGCAGGCTTCGGGTCAAAAGGCGTCGTAATCTAACTCCGACGATGCCCACGCAGAGGGCCGCCGCGTTTTCCCCTTGGCGCGGCGGCCCTTTTTGCGCACGACTGGCGGCCCGCTGCGATACGGCATAGACAGGAAGGATGGCAGTGCCGTCCCCTTCGGTCTCGTCGCGTTTCGACTACCGGACCTATGCCGCGAACAGCAGTATCGGGCCGCACTTCCACGATGCGCCCAGCCTGACGCTGGTGCTTGGCGGCGCGTATGAAGAACGGATCGCCGGCCGCGCGGCGCCGCAGCGCGAAGGCTGCGCATTGATCTGCCCGCAAGACCTGCCGCACGCGCAACGGTTCGGCCCACGTGGCGCACGCAAGATCATCGTCACTCCCGGCGCGGCGCTGCTCGACTATCTCAGGACGACCACGATGTTCTCCTCGGCGCCGTCCGTATACGCGGCTCCGATCGGAAGGTTGGCGCGCCAGATCCTGGCCGAACGGTCGCTGGACGACGTCTTCTCGGTCGCGGCGATGGAGGGTGCGGCGTGGCAGATCGCCGCATTGCTAGGGCGGGGCGTCACCGGAGCGTCGGTCCCGGCCTCCGCGCTGGTGCGACGTGCGTGCCGGGCGATCGCGATGATGGATGATCAACCGGTCTCGATCGCCGCTTTGTCCGCGGAAACCGGCTGCCATCCCGCGACGCTGACCCGCGCCTTCCGCCGCGAGCTCGGCTGTACGCCTGGCGACTATCAGCGGCGCCTGCGGGTCGAACGGGCGGCGCGCCTGCTGCGCGACACCTCGATGCCATTGGCCGACGTAGCGGCGGCGTGCGGCTTTTGCGATCAGTCGCATCTCGCCCGGTCGTTCCGCCACGTCCTGGGCTGCACGCCGTCGGGCTATCGCCGTCGCGCTTAGCCTAACGTCCCAAATGCGGGTTGCGTCCAAGACAAGGGGATATCCGCATCGTAGCACCGCAGGGCCTTTCACGACGGACGATGGACACATGCGCTTCCCCCTGATGATCGCCGCGGCGTCGCTCGCCGTGTTGCCTGTTCCGGCGCCGGCCGCATCGTTCGATCGAACCGCATGGCAACAGGATTATGCCCAGCTCAAACAGGCGCTCGAGCAGAATTATGCCAACCTTGCGTGGAAAGCGTCGGGCGCCGGAGGTGTCGATCTGCCTGCGCTCGATCGCGCTACCAATGAAGCGCTGGCGCGGGCGACGAGCGATGCCCAGGCCGCCGACGCGATCCGCGCCTTTGTCGACGGTTTCCATGACGGGCATTTTTCCGAATTGCCGTACCGCGCCGCCGCGTCGGGCCCCGCAGCCGATCCGGCCGATCCCAAACTCTCGCCCGACGACGCGGCCGGCGGATGCGCCGCGCTCGGTTTTGCCTCGACCGGGTCGGTGGCGTTCACTTTGCCGTTCGAGCAATTGCCGGGGTTCCGATTGCTGTCCGACGGACTCGGCTCGACGTTCCGGACCGGAATGCTGTCGAGGGCCGGTGCGCAGATCGGCCTGATCCGCATCCAGGCATTCCGTGCCCGCGCTTTTCCCGCTGCTTGCCTCCGCAGCTGGGCCGGATTGTGGCGCAAGGGCAAGCCGGTCACTGCCGACGCGGTCACCGATGCGGCCGCCAATCAATGGTTCGCCGATCTGGACGAGGCGATCCGAGTGCTGCGCCAGGCGGGCGCCACTGCGTTGGTCATCGATATCGGCAATAATAGCGGCGGGGACGATAGCGGCGACTGGGCGGCGCGCTTGTTCACCGATCGCCCGGTGCGGTCGTCGCGGCTGCTGATGGTCGATGCGCCGGTCTCCGCGGGCTATTTCGACGAGCAGATCGATGGTCTCGGCAAGGCGCTGGCGGGCAAATCTTCGGCGGAGGGAAAGAAGGCGCTGACCGAGGCCATGGCCTTCTTCACCCGGCAGAAACAGGCGATCGGGCAGCGAAGCTGCGATCTTTCCTGGTCGTGGCGCGAGCAACGCCCCTGGTCGCCGACCGGATGCAATCGCCTTCTCGCCGCCGGTTTTGCCGGGGGATATAGCGCCGGCCTGGCCAAGGGCGCGTTCGGCGATGAGGATCTCGCCGGCACTCTGTCGTCGGCATCGATGATCGAGGAATGGTATGCCGCCTGGACCGGGCCGGCCTATGTCGTCACCGACCGGCGCTCTTATTCGGCGGCGGAGATGTTCGCCGCGGTGATGCAGGACAATCGCATTGCCAAGATCGTCGGCGTCCGTACCGGCCAGGACGGATGCGGCTTCATGACCGATGGGCCGCCGCTCGTGCTGACCTATTCGCGGCTGCGATTCCGCATGCCCAATTGCATGCGCCTCCGCGCCGATGGATCGAACGAGGAAGCCGGCATTACGCCCGACATTCCCATTCTTCCCACCGACAAGGAGAGTGATCGCGCGCGCGCCGATCGTGCCATTGCGGTGATCGCCGCCGACGTCGCGAGCGGCGGGAAGGGCCCTGTCGTTCAGTAAGGCAGCGCGACCATCGCGGCGATCGTCGCTCACTCAGGAAACATTAGTATTGACTAATTGATTAGCATTGGCTAATCGATTCGCATGCTTCCCGCCTTACCCGTTGATACCGTGATGCGTGCCCTTTCCGACCCGACCCGCCGGGCCGTGTTCGAGCAGCTCGCGCGCGGTGGCGAGGTCAATGTCGCCGAGCTGACCCGCGCCAGTGGCGTGACCCAGGGCGCGATTTCGCAGCATCTCAAATCGCTAAAGCTGGCCGGGCTCGTCGCCGAACGCCCGCAGGGGCGGAATGTCTTCTATCGCGCGACCCCGAATGGGCTCGCGCCGCTGTTCGACTGGCTGAGCTATTACGACGCCTTTTGGCGGGACCGCCTCGCTAATCTGCATGATCTGCTCAAGGAGATTGATCCGTGACCGACACCGTCCTGTCCGCCGACGCACGAGAAATCGTCGTCGACGAAGTGTTCCCGCATGCGCCGGCCACGGTGTGGAAGACGCTGGCGACAAGCGACCTGATGGGGCGCTGGCTCAACATGACGCCGACGGGATACGAGCCGGTGGTCGGCAATCGTTTCACCTACAAGACGTCGCCCGCGGGCGCTTGGGACGGCACGATCCAGTGCGAAGTGCTCGAGGTCGTACCGGGCGAACGCCTGTCCTATTCGTGGAAGGGCGGCGACGAGGCCAATGTCGGCTACGGATCGCGGCTCGACACGATCGTCACCTTCACGCTGGAAGAGGCCGATGGTGGAACCCGCTTGCGCGTCGTCCATTCGGGCTTCGTCCTGCCGCGGAACGAGACCGCCTATCGCAACATGAGCGGCGGCTGGACCCAGGTCATCGGCCGGATCGGCGCGGTGACCGAGGAAGAGGCATCGGCCCGGGCGCAATGAGCGCAAGCCTTTCCGATCAGGAGGAATGTCATGCAACAGGATAGCAAGCTCGAGAACCGCCCGCAGACGGTGCCGGCATCCGACTGGACCGCGGCGTGGGAGCGCATGCTGGTCAAGGAGAAGGCCTTTTCCCGCGCCCGCGACGCGCTCGCCGCCGAGCGTCGGCGGATGCCGTGGATGCTGGTCGACAAGGGCTATCGGTTCGACGGACCCAATGGCCCGGTGAGCCTGCTCGATCTGTTCGAGGGTCGGCGCCAACTCATCGTCTATCGCGCCTTTTACGAACCCGGCGTGTTTGGCTGGCCCGATCATGGCTGTCGCGGCTGCTCGTTCGGCGCCGATCAGGTCGCGCATCTCGCGCATCTCAATGCCCGCGACACCACGCTGGCCTACGCCTCGCGCGCGCCACAGCCCGATATCGCGCGGCTGAAGGCGCGAATGGGGTGGGACATGCCCTGGTACACGATCACCGACAGTTTCGATGCGGATTTCGGCGTCGACGAATGGCATGGCCATAACGTCTTCATTCGCGAAGACGGGCAGATCTATCGCACCTATTACATCAACAATCGCGGCGATGAGGCGATGGGTTCGACCTGGAACTTTCTCGACATAACCCCGCTCGGCCGGCAGGAAACGTGGGAGGATTCGCCCGAGGGCTATCCCCAGACGCTGCCCTATAAATGGTGGAACTGGCACGACAATTACGAGGCCGAGCAGACCGCGCCCGATCCCAAATGGGTCGAAGTGTCCGATGCCGGGGAGGCGGCTTTCCGCAACGAGGAAACCAAGGCGTGATCGCCGTTGGGACAGCCGGGCGCGTCGGGCTCGCCAAATGGCTGGGCCTGGCGGCATCGCCCACCTTCGCGGCGATGGCGTTGCTGACCAGCCTGGGCAGCGGCCCGATGGTCGCTTTCTGTTCGGGCGGGTCGGGCCTCCCGCTGGGCGGGATGGTGCCGATGTACCTGCTGATGAGCGTCTTTCACGCGGCGCCATGGCTGAAGCTGATTGCGGAGCGGTCGGAGCTGCGCTGAACGCCCGCGATGTCGTCATGCCGGCCTTGTGCCGGCATCCACCGCGCAACGCATCCTACAGCTTCGAGTTTGCGGCCCTGTGGATGCCGGCACGAGGCCGGCATGACGGGGTGCGGCTAGTTGAGCGCGGTCCCCGCACGATTGGACTTGTACGACGGGGTGTTATGTGATCTCATCTCTTAATGAGGCAAGTTCTCCTTCTTGTCCTGCTCGCTGCCGCGGCGTGTTCGAAGTTGCAGCCATCGCAGCCCCAGCAGCCCTCAGCCGCAAGCGTACGGCGGGCGGTTACTGCGGCTCAGCAATTCGCGATCAAGCGCGGCATGGCGAGCAATTGCCGGACGCCAGGCCCGCACGAATATTACCACTATGAGAGCGTTGCCGATGCTTGGATCGTCGACATCGTGCCGCCGCCGGGGCGAGGGCAGGTGGTGCGGCTCACCATCCGCAAGGACAATTTCAAAGTCATCCGGGCTCAAAGGATCGCCTAGGCGCCCAGCCGGGCGGCGGGATCGGCACGGTCGCGCAAGCGGGGCTGCCGTCACGCGCGGTGCCGGCGATATGTGCGGTCAGGCGCTCGCCCGGCACCAGTGCCTCGATCGCTTGCCAGTCGATCGCGCCGAGCGGCACCTTGGCCCGCCGCTGCCATGGCGATCCGATCTGACCGGCGCTCGCACCGACATTGATATAGACGAACCGGGCGGTCGGCGGCCCCTGGACGAACGGCCCGAGCAGGCGCGGCCCGCCGGCGGCATTGCTGCCGTCCAGCACGACCTCGAAATCGAACACCAGTGCGTCGGCCGAAATATGGACCGGCCCGACCAACGTCGCCGCACCGCTAGCGCCGCGCTGCAGCGCCAGCGCGACGCCGGGCACAGGATGTTCGACCACGATGCGCAGCGGCAGCGTCGATCGTTCAGCCTTCATGGCGCCAGCTTTCCATCACGTCAGCCGCTTCGTCGAGATCGCGCCGCCGCGCCGCGTCAATCGCGGTCAGGCCGCTCTTGTTGCGTGTCCGCCGATCGGCGCCATGGCGCAGCAGGATGCGTGCGACGTCGACGGCTTTGTCCTCGTCATCGGGCAGGTTGAACAGCGGCGTGGGGTTATCGGCCTGTTCACGGATATGATTGACCAGATCGGGCTGGGCGCTCAGCACGGCATCGAGCCGCTCGGTCAGACCGAGATGCGCCAACGACCATATGTCGCGGCTCAACGGCGCGAGCAGGTCGACCATCTGCGGAGTTCCGAGCACCACTGCCCAGCCGAGCGGCGTTCCGTTCCACTTGCGCTCGCGGCGGTCGATCTCGGCGCCCGTGGCGATCAACAGGTTCGCCGCCTCCAGCGATCTCGATTGGACCGCGCGGTGCAGCGGGGTGATCCCCTCATGACCGCTTGCCCCGACATCGGCGCCCAGCGCCAGCAATAACGCGATGGCCGGCGCGTTGCCGAACTCGGCGGCCGCCAGCAGGAGGGCGGGATTGTCCACCAGCTGCGGGTCGACCGCCAGCAATGCCCGCGCGCCCGTCTCGTCGCCACGCAGGCACGCCGCCCGAAACGCCTCCGCCCCGTTCAGCGCTACCGGCGTCGCGCCATGACGCTCGAGCAGGGCGGCCATGTCGACGAACCCGGAAAGCTGGGCGAGCGCATGGACCGGCTGCCCGGTATAAGCATGCGGTGTATCGGGATTGGCCCCGCGTGCCAGCAGCCAGTCGGCGCGCGCCCGATGATTCTGGCCGACGGCATTGCCGAGCAGATAGTCGAGCGGGTTGAGCGGCTGCTTCCCGCCGATGCGATAGCTGACCGCGTCGTGCCAGCGGTCGGTCAGGCCGTGCGCCTCGCAATGCCGCCACAGCAGATCGTACCAATAGACGTCCTGGCCGACGATCGAGATGTTGTAGAGCGCCTGCGTGTCGAACGGCGAGGCGCCGGCGGCGACCAGCAACTCGACCAATTCGGTCGCCTGGGGATGGCTCGATTTGGCGCCTTCGCCCAGCCCGATCGCGCCGGTCACCAAAGTAAAGGCATTGTCCCAGCCGTCGTTGAATGCAAAATTCGGGTCCGCGCCCGCCGCCAGCAACAGCCGTGCGATCGCCACGCCGTTTGCCGCGTCGAGCCGACCATACGCGACATAAGCGAGCGCGCTCCAATCCTTCGGCCCGCCCAGCGCGACTGCCGTACCCGGATCGCGCGCCAATCGCCGCTCGGCCTCGGCGATGTCGCCGCACGTAGCGGCGGTGAACACGCTGTCGCGCGCGATGACGGGGTGGTGATCGAGGATTCGCCGGGCGACCGCCGGATCGCCATCCCAGCCATGCCGCAGCAATTGATCGAGGCGGCCGGCATAGCTCTGGCGATCGAGCGCGAGATCGGCGATCGCCGCCTTGAGCGCGATCCAGTTCTCGTACCCATAGTCGAGCGCCAGCGCCTGGTGGACATCGCGCAACCCGGCATCGCCGGAGAGTTTCACCCCGGACTCGCGGAGCCGCGCGATCGCGGCGTCTTCGCCGGCGCGGATGGCTTTCAGCCAGCGCTTGGCATGCTTGCGGAGAGTATCGAGACTGGTTTTGGGCGTGAGCGTACGGCGCATCGGAAACCTTCCTTCCAAATGCCAGACGTCCGCTTACGAAAGGCCGGAAGAAGGGTTCGTAAGTATCGTTTTCAGCTGGATGGGAGAAGCTCCCTTGCCGCGGACAGGAGGCGCTCCAGATGCGCTCTGGGCGGGAGTATCGGGGATGGCGGAGACGGTGTCAACGCGCGAGCGGCGGCGCCAGCAAACCGTCACCGACGCCAAGCCGCAACCGAATCCGGATTCACCGAAACCACCGACATCGCAATCTCCAATGCCGGATCTATCTTGACCGACGGGACCGGCGATCGAAATTATCCTTCCGGACGCGCTGCCCCTTGTTGGCCGCGATTCCGGCGCTATCGTAATTCCCTGCTTCAATTATGATTTTGGACCACCATCAAGAAAATGGCTGATCCCGCTTGCCCCTTTCCCGGTATACCATTGATCGAATCCCCCGTGTTCAGCGCGGAGATCGAGCGGATGGGGCTCACAGAAAGTGAGCGCGCCGTCGCCATTGCGCTCAATCGCGACGGTTACGCGGTTTTCGACTTTCCCGATGCCGACATCGAACAACGGATCGCCCGTATTCGCCAGCGTCTGGCACCCAAGCTGGGCATCGATGACGAGGACAGGGAGAGCAGTAAGTTCGGTGGAGTCGGCCGCATCCAGGATGCTTGGCGGTTTGACCCCGACGTGCAGGCGATCGCCGCCAATTCAACGGTGCTCGATTTGCTTTCGCGATTATATGGCCGCAAGGCTTTCCCGTTCCAGACGCTTAATTTTCCGGTGGGAACGCAGCAAAATTTTCATACCGACGCCGTCCATTTTTCTTCGATCCCGCAACGCTTCATGTGCGGTGTTTGGCTGGCGATGGAGGATATCTCGGCCGATGCGGGGCCGTTGCACTACGTGCCCGGCTCACACAAATGGCCGGTCCTCGATAACATGCTCATCGGTCGCCGCGGGACAGACCGGGGAATTGGATCAGCGCAGGCGCCATTTAGCGACGCGTGGAATGCGCTGATCGCGGAGCATAACGCTCCAACCGAGCATTTTCTCGCCCGTAAAGGACAGGCACTGATCTGGTGCGCGAACCTGTTGCATGGCGGCAGCGTGCAGACCAATCCTAACCTAACTCGCTGGTCGCAAGTCACGCACTATTTCTTTGATGACTGTGTCTATTACACCCCGGCCTTTTCCGACGAATATCTCGGGCGCCTTGCTCTTCGCGATCTCGTCAGCATCGCGGATGGCAGGCCAAAGCCCAATCTCTATCTCGGCGAGGAAATTCTGCCGCCTCGTGGATCGATATTCTCCAAGCCGCCGGTAGCGCGTTGGAGCAGGTATATCGCGCGTGCGCTGAAACGGCGCGTATCAACGAAGAGCAACGGAGCGATGCAGTAACGGCGCGTCGCTGAAGAAAGGTTCGTAACTATTGTTTCGAACTGGATGAGAGAAGCTCCCTTGCCGCGGACAGGAGGCGCTCCAGATGCGCTCCGGGCGGGAGCATTGGGGAAGGTGAGGGAGGTGTCAACGGAGCGATGCGCCCGCCCGGCCGCCGCGGAACATCGAAAACCAGGTCAGGGGATTCCACGTCGCCCGCCCATTGAGCGAGTAGGTGACGAACTCGGCTCGTCCGCCGATATTCTCGATCGGTACGGCGCCGCCCAGGCCGTTCTGTTCGGTCGGGACTCGGCTGTCCGCGCTCATGTCCCGGTTGTCACCCATTAGAAAGACGTGTCCGTCCGGCACCTTGTAGGTTGGGAAATCGTCTTCGGCGCCGGGCCCGAAATCGATTGTATCGTAGGAGCGTCCGTTGGGCAGCGTTTCCCGGATGATATGCAGCCGGCAATAAAACTGGCCGTCGGCGCCGATGATCCGCGCCGTCGCGAAGCCGGGGAACGATCTCTCCGGATCCGCATCGTGCGCATTGCAGTGAAAGTTTCCGTCGACGGTCATGAGCCGATAGCCTTGGTCCCGGACAGCGACCTGGCGTCCATTGATCCACAGGCGGCCATTGGTCATCCGGATAACGTCGCCGGGCAGGCCGATTACCCGCTTGATCAGATCTTCCCCGCGCCTACCGGCGTCCGGCGGCGTCACGATGACGATGTCGCCACGATCGGGTAGCCGCCCCAGAAGCCGCCCGGGCACGAAGGGTAGCAGGTGAAGAATCGGAGACGTGTAGGACCAACCATAGGGCCATTTACTGACCACGAGCCGATCTCCCACCAGCAGCGTGGGCATCATCGATTCCGAAGGAATGTAGAAGGGTTTGGCGATGAAGCTCTGAAAGGCCGCAACGAGGAGAGCAAGGCCTGCCAGGTCACGAATTTCCTTGAACCAGCGGAGGCGGCGGCGCGGCGTGATGGTGGCGTCTGTCATGCCTCCAGGAAGCGGCAGGACGACCTTCAATTCCAGCAATGCCGTGTCCGGACACGCCTGAAATTTTGTCCGGACAGCCGGCCCCGCGTCTCAACGGGCGTTGAATTCGCCGTAACTCAGTACCCCGTCATGGTTACGGTCAAGCTGATCGAACACGGCTTGGCCGGTCTGATTTCCATGCGCCAGGGCCGGGACCGCCACGCCAGCGCCAAGCGCCATGCCGGCAATGATCGCGGCGATAGTGCTCCGGTAAGCGCGGCGCGCGATCGGCATATCGCGGCGAGTCGCCATCCTGTCGTCGATCATGGTTCTGATCGCTTCGCTGGTCGATACGCCATCTTCGTGGCAGCGCCGTGCGAAGGCGGATTTGGCTTCGAATGACAACCGGATCTCGATCGTCTCGCTCTTTTTTGGTGTTCGCATGTCCGCCCTGCATGTTCCGTTTCGCGATTGACCCTGTGGTCGAACGGCGTCCTCCAGCTTAGCAGATTGAGCCTGCAATGGCGACTGTGACCGCGGGGGCGCTCGTCGCGGCTAAATCAGCCCCTCACCCCGTAAACTCACAAACCCCTTGGTCCCGACGATGATATGATCGTGCACCGCGATCCCCATCTTCTTGCCCGCTTCCACCACCGCCCGCGTCAGGTCGATGTCGGCGCGGCTCGGCGACGGATCGCCTGAGGGGTGGTTATGCACCAGGATGATCGACGCGGACTTCAAATCGATCGCGCGGCGGATGACTTCGCGGACATAGACCGGGGCCTCGTCGATCGAGCCTTCGTTCATCAACTCGTCGCGGATCAGCATGTTGCGCGTGTTCAAGTGCAGCACTCGGACTCGCTCGTTGCCGTGATGCGCCATGTCGGCGCGGAGATAATCGAGCACCGCTTGCCAGTTGGACAGCAACGGCTTCTCCGCCACCTCTGCCCTGAGCAAGCGCAGTGCCGTCGCCTGTACGATCTTGAGCGCGGCGACCGAGGTTTCGCCCATGCCCTTGACCCGCGCGAGTTCCTCGGGCGCGGCGGTGAGCAGGCCGGCGATCCCGCCGAACTCGCGCAGCAAGGCATAAGCCAGCGGCTTGGTGTCGCGCCGCGGGATGGCGAGCGCGAGCAGATATTCGATCAACTCATGGTCGAGCAGTCCGTCGGCATCGGCCAGCAACCGCTGCCGCAACCGCGCGCGGTGACCAAGATGATCCGGTTCCGGAACGTCCCCCATTCGCCATGGGTTAATCGGCGATCGGGGGCTGCGCAATTGCCCCGATACGGTCGCCGCGTGTAGCGTCGTCGTTAACGATGATAATCAAGGTGGTGGGTCTGCACTCTAAATGACCGGGAGCGAGCCAGATATTGCCCGCCCGTCGCGCACCCGCCGCGTCCGGTTTCGGCTCGGCGTCGCGCTCGGGCTGTTGCTGGTCGTGCTGATCGGACTGTGGCTGGTGCGCAAGCCGGTCGCCGAGCATTTCATCGACAATGCCCTGTCGAGCGCGGATGTGCCGGCGCGCTATACGATCGAGGACCTCGCGCTGGGGCATCAGCGGCTGACCGATATCGTCATCGGCGATCCCGCCCATCCCGACCTCATCGCCGATTGGGTGGAAGTGCAGACTTCTGTCGATTTCGGCGGTGCGCGGGTGACCGGGGTTCGCGCCGGGCACGTCCGGATGCGCGCAAAGATCATCCATGGCGCGCTGTCGCTGGGATCGCTCGATCGCCTGATTCCCAAAGGGGCGGGGGGCGCCTTTCGCCTGCCGGCGCTCCAGCTCGATCTTCAGGATGGCCGCATGCGGCTGGAGGCGCCGCAGGGCGTGGTCGGGATCAAGGCGTCGGGCAGCGGGCGGCTCGATGGCGGCTTCCAGGGGCAGGTGGCCGCGATCAGCGAACGGATCGCGAGCGGTTCCTGCGCCGCCGATAAGGCGGTCGCCGCGCTGCGCATCGATATCCGGTCGAACGCGATCCATCTGCGCGGCCCGGTGCGGGCGGGCGACGCGGGCTGCAATGGTAGCGGCGCCACCCGCTTTCGCGCCGAGATCGACGCGGCGGTCGCCCAGACATTCGATCGCTGGAATGGCCACGCCAATCTCGTCGCCGATCACGCGACCGCGCCCTCGCTCGCTGCGGAGACGATCGCCGGAACGTTAGGGTTTGCCGGCACAGCGCGCAGCATACAGGGTACCGCGAGGCTCACCGCCGACCGGTTGAGCGGCGGCGGCATTGCCGGCCAGGCGGCGGTGATCGACGGCGCTTATCGTTATGCCGAGGCGAAAGGCGCGTTCACCGGCAAAGCGCAGCTTGGCCGCGCCGCTTTGCCGGATTCGATGCGCGCGACCCTGCGGTCATGGGGCTCGTCCGGCGCGGGAACGCCGCTCGCGCCGCTGGCGATCCAGCTTGCCCGCGCGGTCGATGATGCGTCGCGCGAGTTCGCCTTGTCCGCTGAGCTGTCGGCGGCAACCGATGGCGGGCGGGGCGCGGTCAAGCTGTCGCGGCTGCTCGCGGTTGCCGATAGCGGCGCGAGCGTCACGCTGACCAGCCGCGACGGCGCCCAGATCGTCTGGCCGAACGGAGGCGTCATCCTGCGCGGCGATCTCGTCGCCGGCGGCGGCGGATTGCTCGATCTCAGCGCGCATCTCGACCAGCAGCGCGCCGGCGCTCCCATCACCGGGACCGCGACGATGGAGCCGTACGAGGCCGGCGGCGCGCGGCTTGCGCTGGCGCCGGCCAGGTTCAGTGCCGGGTTAGACGGGCGGACGCGGATCGAGAGCGAGGCGACATTGTCCGGCCCGCTGCCCGGCGGCGCGGTGGACGAACTCCACATACCGCTGCTCGCGCAATGGGATGGGCGCGGGAGCCTTATGGTCAATCCTGCCTGCGCGCCCGTTGCTGTCGCTCGACTGCGCCTCTCGGGACTGGATGCGCGCGGATTCCGTACGCAACTCTGTCCGGTCGACGGGGCGATGTTGCGGATTGCGGGCGGGCGGATTGGCGGCGGCGCGGTGGCGCATGACCTCCGGCTCAACGGCGCGCTGGGCGGCAATCCTCTTGCGGTCGCCGCCGCCCAGGCGACCCTGCGGCTCGGTGATCGTCGCTTCGTGCTCGATCGCCTGGCGGTGCGGCTCGGCGCGCCCGACCGGCTGACCCGGCTCGACATCGCGACGCTCGACGGGAGCTTCGGTCAATCGATCGGCGGCAAGTTCGATGATGCTGGCGGCCAGATCGGTGCGGTGCCGCTGATCCTGTCGCAGGCGACGGGTACGTGGCGGATGGATAAGGGCCGGCTGGTGGTCGGCGGCGCGTTGACAGTGGCGGATGCGGCGCACGATCCGCGCTTCAAGCAATTGGCCGGCCGCGACGTGTCGCTGACGCTCGCCGACAACCGCATCGCCGCGACCGGCAAGCTGACCACCACCAACGGCGCGGTGAAGATCGCCGATGTCGCGATCGCGCACGATCTGTCGAGCGGCGCCGGGTCGGCCGATCTCGACGTCGCCGGGCTGACCTTCACCAAATCATTCCAGCCCGACGCGCTGACTCCGGTGACCGAAGGCGTGATCGCCGATGTCGCGGGAACGGTGACCGGTCATGGCCATATCGCCTGGACCCCGCAAGCAGTGACCAGCAACGGCGTGTTCCGCACCCAGAATGCCAATCTTGCCGCCGCGTTGGGCACGGTCACTGGTCTGTCGGGCGAAATCCGCTTCACCGACTTGCTTGGAATGGTGTCGGCGCCCGATCAGATCGCGACGGTCAAGACGGTCGATACCGGTATCGCGGTCAGCGACGGCGTGGTCCATTATCAGTTGCTCGGCCCGGCGCGTATCCAGGTCACCGACGCCCGCTGGCCGTTTGCCGGCGGCCGGCTCGACCTCGCCCCGACCCTGCTCGACTTCGCCGATCCCGGCGGCCGGCATCTGACCTTCCGGCTGACCGCGGTCGATGCGGCGCAATTCCTCCAGCAATTCGACTTCAAGAATCTGAACGCAACCGGCGTGTTCGACGGCACCTTGCCGATGATCTTCGACGCCAGCGGCGGCCGGATCGAAAAAGGCGAATTGCACGTGCGGCCGGGCGGCGGCACGCTGGCCTATGTCGGTCAGGTCACCAAGGAGGATGTCGGTACCTGGGGCAATCTGGCGTTTCAGGCATTGAAGTCGCTGCGCTATCGCAATCTCGACCTCACGCTCAACGGGCCGCTAGCGGGAGAGGTGATCACCGAAGCGCATTTCGCCGGAGTCAGCCAGGGGGAGGGAACCAAGTCCAATTTCCTGATCCGCCGGCTCCAGCGGCTACCCTTCGTGTTCAACGTCAAGATCCGCGCGCCTTTCCGTTCATTGCTCGAGTCAGCGCAGAGCCTCTATGACCCCACGTTGCAGATGAAGAACAACCTGCCCGCGCTGATCCGCGAGCAGAACAAGGCCCGGCCTATGGTTCGACAGCCCGTTCAGCCTCCCGCAAGCGAGACCAAGCCATGATACGAACAGGATTGACGATGGAGCGATTGAGCCTGACCACCAGCACGATGCGACGGATGATGTTGATCGGCGCGGCCTGCGCCACTGGATTGCTCGGCGGTTGCGTCAACGTGACCGCGCCGGACAAACCGATCGAGATCAATCTGAACATCAACATCACCCAGCAAGTGGTGTACAAGCTGGACGGCCAGGCCAAGGCGCTGATCGACGAGAATCCGGGGATATTCTGACGATGACACGGACCATGACTGCTTCCGCCCTGATGCTGGGCACCCTGATCGCGATCGCTCTGCCGGCGACGGCGCAGGAGCGCGACCCCGCTTATGCCGCGGCGCGCGCGGCCGGCCAGATCGGCGAATTGCCGGATGGCTATATCGGCGTGGTCGGCACCCCGACCAAGGAGTTGTCCGCGCTGGTCGCCAAGATCAACATCCAGCGCAAGGCGGTCTATACCCAGAAGAGCGCGGCGAGCGGATCGACGGTCGAGGAAATGGCGTTCACCACCGGGTGCAACCTGATCCTCAAGACCGCGCCGGGCGAGAAATACCGCGATCCCGCCGGCAATTGGCAGACGCGCACCGCCGCCGCGCCGAAGCGCGACCCGCGCTGCGTCTAGAGTATCGCGCGGAAAAGTGGGTACCGGTTTTCCGCAAACAGCGATGCGATCACAAATAACTAGAGCGGAGTCCCTGATTCAGAAATCAGGTACTCCGCTCTGCTCATCCCTTCGGACGGTTGACTCGGTCCGGCCGCTTTCCTAAACGCGCGCTCAGCAAACGGGGGCTGCGGCTTTCCGCTGCCCCGATCGTCGCCCGCTTGCCAGAGCGTGGCGGCGTTTCTTTATCAGGATGTTTCAGCGCCTTGGCCGATGACCGCCAGAATACTGACCTTGACAGCCGGATCGCCGCAGCGCGCGCCGCTGAAGAGGCACGTTCGGCGAGCGGGCCGGTTCAGCCCAAGGGCTATGGTCAGGGGTCGCGCGTGCTGATGGAGCTGATCGGCGCCCCGCTCGGCGGCGGTATCGTCGGTTGGGCGCTAGACCACTGGCTTGGCACCAGCCCATGGCTGCTGCTGACTTTCCTCGCGCTCGCGATCATCGTCGCGTTCCGCAACATTTACCGCATTTCGAAGGAGCGAGCCGAATAATGGCCGGCGACATCAACCCGATGGAACAGTTCGAGGTCGGTCATCTGATCGATCTCAAGCTTTTCGGCTACGACGTCTCGTTCACCAACTCGGCGCTGTTCATGGTCGTCGTGTTCGTGCTCCTGGCCGTCTTCATGGCGGGCGGTTTGAAGCGCCAGCTGATCCCGGGACGCTGGCAGGTCGCGGCGGAAGGCGCGGTGTCGTTCATCGATTCGATGGTCAACGTGAACATCGGCAAGGGCGGCAAGAAGTTCGCGCCGTACATCTTCTCTTTGTTCTTCTTCATTCTGTTCGCCAATCTGGTCGGCGTGCTGCCGCTGGCGATCATCCCGCACCTGCATACCTTCGCCGTCACCAGCCACATCACGGTGACCGCGGTGCTGGCGTTCTTCTCGTTCGGGATCGTGCTGCTGGTCGGCTTCTGGAAGCACGGCCTGAAGTTCTTCTCGCTGTTCGTGCCGCACGGCGCGCCTTTGGTGCTGCTGCCGGTAATCGTCCCGGTCGAGTTGATCTCGTTCCTGGTACGTCCTTTCTCGCTAGGTCTCCGGCTGTTCGTCGCGATGACCGCGGGGCACATCTTGCTCGAAGTGTTCGGCAGTTTCGCGGTCCAGGGGCTCAATGCAGGCCTCAGCGGCAGCCCGATCGGCTTTGTCGTCTGGGTCGGCAGCTTCCTGATGATCCTGGGCGTTTCGGCGCTCGAACTGCTGGTCTGCGCGATCCAGGCCTATGTGTTCGCGCTGCTCACCTCGCTGTATCTCCACGACGCGGTGCACCTACACTAAGTTACTGTTTTCAATGCTGTAGATTATTCTAGGAGTTTAAAATGACTGATCATGGTTTGATGTACATCGGTGCTGGCCTCGCGGCGATCGGCGTCGGCGCGGCCGCGCTCGGCGTGGGCAACGTGTTCGGCTCGTTCCTCGAAGGCGCGCTGCGCAACCCGTCGGCCGCCGACGGCCAGCAGGGCCGCCTGTTCATCGGCTTCGCCGCCGCCGAGCTTCTGGGTCTGATCGCGTTCGTCGTCGCGATCCTGATCCTTTTCGTCGTCAAGTAAGCAGCAAAACGAGCGCTTCCGATGCCTCAGATATCCCAAGCAGCCTCCATCTACGCGTCGCAGCTGTTCTGGCTCGCGATCGTGTTCGCGGCGGTCTATTTCGGGATCGGCCGGGCGATGGTGCCGAAGATCGAGCGGACGATCGACGATCGTAACGCTCGCATCTCGGCCGACATCGCCGCGGCGGAGGAAGCGCGTGACACCGCGCGCGCCGCCGAGGAAGGCTATACCGCCAGCCTCGACGGCGCGCGCAGCCAGGCCCTGAAGCTGGTCGGCGAGGCGAAGGCGAAAGCCACCGTATCGACCGAACAGGCAATCAAGGCCGGCAATGCCGACCAGGAAAAAGCGCTGGCCGACGCCACCGCGCGCATCACCACGGCCAAGGCGACCGCACTCGCCGGGATCGAGGATGCGACGGTGGATGCGGTCGAGGCGATCGTCGCCAAGCTGTCGGGCGTGACGCCCGATCGTGCGACGGTGGCGGCACGAGTGAAGGCGGAACTGGCCAATGGCTAATCTCCAGGCGACCACGCTGGCCAAGGAAACCGGCACCACCGAACTGCATCACGAGGCCTCTGCGCTGGGCTTGACCCCGCCGGCCTGGGTGGCGCTGGCGATGCTGTGCGTCGTCGCGATCATGATCTGGCAGAAGGTGCCGGCATTGATCGGTCGGATCCTCGACGGCAAGATCGCGACCATCCGCCAGCAGCTCGATGAGGCCGCCTCGTTGCGCGCTGAAGCGGAGGCGCTGCTCGCCGGGGCCAAGAAGCGGGATGCCTCGTCGGCATCCGATGCCGCGGCGATCGTCGCGCATGCCGAACAGGAAGCCGCCGCTCTGGTCGCCAAAGCGCAAACCGACGCGACCGAGTTGGTCGCGCGGCGCGGCAAGATGGCCGAGGACAAGATCGGTGCCGCCGAGCGTGCTGCGGTTGCCGAGGTCCGGGCCAAGGCCGCCGATGTCGCGGCCCGCGCCGCCGCGTCAATCATCGCCGATACTCATGGCGCCGCCGCCGACACCAAGCTGGTCGACAAGACCATCGCCGGCCTGTCGCGGCTCAACTGAGCTTTTCCATCGCGTAGGCGGGTCGCACCGCCCATCAACTCCAACGTCATCCCGGCCTTGTGCCGAGATCCACCGGGCCGCGGTCTGGAAGCTGGAGCCTCTTGTCCGGCGCTTGCTGCACAGTGGATCCCGGCACAAGGCCGGGATGACGGGGGAAAGAGCGGCGCGGTCGTCCCGAGCCATTGCCGCTCGCGTCCGTACCCCTTACGGACACCCCATGATCCTCCCCGAAGACTGCCAGACGATGACCGACGTCCGCGCCGGCGTCGATGCGGTGGACCGTCAGATCGTCGACTTGCTGGCGATCCGGTTCCGCTTCATGACCGCCGCCGCGCGGATCAAGCACGATCGCGGCACGGTCCGCGACGACGCCCGCAAGGCGCAAGTCATCGCCAATGCCAAAGCCGCCGCCGAAGCCGTGGGCGTACCGCCTCAGCTCGTCGGCGACTTATGGGAGCGGCTGGTCGAAGGCTCGATCGCCTATGAATTCGATCGCTGGGATCAACATCGCGCGTGATGGCAAGTGGCTGCCATAATTCCGACGCCAATCGCCGCCACACAGGCCCAACCTTTAGGGGAGAATGAAAACATGATGTCGCTGATCGCTATCGCTCTGCTCGCCGGCCAGACCGCCCCGGCTCCGACCACTGCGCCCGCTCCTGCTGCACCCGCCGCCACGGCTCCGGCCGCCGCCGGCAAATTCACCCTCGATACCCCGATCGAGACGATCGAAGCCGATGCCAAGGGCAAGGAAGTGCTCACCGCTGACCTTGGTGGCGACGTCTCGCAGCATCCGATGTACGACAGCTTCAAGGCGATGAGCCTCAACCAGGTCGCGCCGATGTCGGGCGGCAAGATCACCGACGACGTGCTCAAGAAGATCGCCACCGACCTCGCGGCGATCAACTAACACGGGGTAGCTTCACGCCCGGCGAGTCCCTAGATTCGCCGGGCATGTCCGACCCCAATTCACCGACCCGATTCAACGAAGAGAAAGCCACCTACACCGTTCGCGGCGGTGGCGAGGCGCCCGACCTTGCCGCGGGCGTGGCGGCGATCCGCAATGTGCTGAAGACTCTGCCGGTCCGGCCCGGCGTCTATCGCATGCAGGACGCGCGCGGCGACGTACTCTATGTCGGCAAGGCGCGCGCGCTCAAGAACCGCGTCACCAATTACACCCAGGTCGATCGCCTGCCCAAGCGGCTGCAGCGGATGGTTGCGCAAACGCGGTCGATGACGATCGTTACGACCAATAACGAGGCCGAGGCACTGCTGCTCGAGGCGCAGCTGATCAAGCGCTTCCGCCCCGCCTATAACGTGCTGCTGCGCGACGACAAAAGTTTCCCCTTCATCCTGCTGCGCGCCGACCACGACTTTCCGCGCATCCAGAAGCATCGCGGCGCACGGCGGGCCAAGGGCAATTATTACGGGCCGTTCGCCAGCGCGGGATCGGTCAACAACACGCTCAACGCCCTGCAGAAACTGTTCCTGCTGCGGTCCTGCACCGATGGCTTCTTCAAGACGCGCGACCGGCCGTGCCTGCTCTATCAGATCAAGCGCTGCTCGGCGCCGTGCGTCGGGCGGATCGGCGCGGAAGAATATGCCGAATTGGTCGGCGACGCGAAGGACTTCCTGGCGGGCAAGTCGACCAAGGTGCAGATCAAGCTCGGCGCGCAGATGACCGCTGCCGCCGAGGCGATGGACTTCGAGCTCGCGGCGGTGCTGCGCGATCGGCTGAAGGCGCTGACCTTCATCCAGGGCACCCAGGCGATCAATGCCGAAGGGGTGGGCGACGCCGACGTCTTCGCACTCGCCTGCCGCGACGGCGTGATGGGCATCCAGGCATTCTTCATCCGCGGCGGCCAGAATTGGGGACATCGCAGTTTCTTCCCCGCCCATACCAACGAAGTGCCCGAGGATGAGGTGCTGACTAGCTTCCTCACCCAATTCTACGAAGAGGTGCCGCCCGCGCGGAACGTGCTGCTCGACCGTGAGCTGGCGGAGGGCGCGTTGCTGAGCGAAGCGCTCGCCGAACGCGCGGGTTACAAGGTCGCGCTGTCGGTGCCGCAGCGCGGCGACCGCCGCCGGCTGATGGAACAGGCCAAGCGCAACGCGATCGAAGCGCTCGACCGGCGGCTGGCCGAATCGACCACCCAGGCGAAGTTGCTGCGCGAAGTCGCCGATCTGTTCGAGCTGGCAGAGCCGCCCAACCGCATCGAAATCTACGACAACAGCCATATCCAGGGCACCAACGCGCTCGGCGCGATGGTCGTCGCGGGACCGGAGGGCTTCCGCAAAGGCCAGTATCGCAAGTTCAACATTAAGCAGGCCGCGACCGACGACGATTTCGCCATGATGCGCGAAGTGTTCGGCCGCCGCTTCGCCCGTGCCCAGGCGGAAGATCCCGATCGCGATGCCGGCGACTGGCCCGACCTCGTGCTGATCGATGGCGGCCGTGGGCAATTGAACGCGGCGAAGGGCGTGCTCGAGGATATGGGGATCGAAGATGTCTGTCTGGTCGGCGTCGCCAAAGGGCCGCATCACGGCCGCGAGGGGCGCGAAGTCTTCCATCTGATGGACGGCCGTGAGTTGATGTTGCCGGTCAATTCGCCGGTGCTGTTCTACCTCCAGCGGCTGCGCGACGAGGTCCATCGCTTCGCGATCGGCGCGCATCGCGCCAAACGCGCCAAGGCGATCGGCGCGTCACCGCTCGACGAAGTCCCCGGCATCGGGCCGGCGCGGAAGAAGGCGCTGCTGATGCATTTCGGCACCGCGCGATCGGTGAGGGGAGCGAGCCTGGACGACCTCAAGAAAGCGCCGGGCGTATCGGCGGCGGTCGCGCAACAGGTCTACGACTTCTATCATTCGCGGTAGACCCAACGGGGCTCCCCTCCCGTAAACGGGAGGGGAGAATACGGACGTCGTGTTAAACGATGAGCTTCGCCTCAGTCGGCCGTCGCAACCTGCGAATAATCCATCCGCCTCAGGTCCTCGATCAGCCCCGGCCCGGTCGGCTGCCAGCCGAGCAGCGCACGCGTCCTGGTGCTCGACGCCGGCATGTCGAGCCCCATGAACATCGCGAGCCAGCCGAAATGCGCCGGCGCGTCCTCGGGCGTTACCGAAACCACCGGCACGCCAAGCCCTGTGCCAACGACCTCGGCGATATCGCGGGCGCTTATGCCTTCCTCGGCGACGGCGTGGAAGCGCGCGCCGGGCGTCGTGCGCTCGATGGCGAGCGCGTAAAGCTTCGCGACATCGAGGACAGGCGCGGCCGGCCAGCGGTTGAAACCCTCGCCGACATAAGCGACGACGCCCTTGCCGCGCGCCTGTTCGATATAGGGGGAAACCAGTCCCTGCCGCACCGTATCGTGGACCTGCGGCAGCCGCACCACCGAGACATTCACCCCGGCGTCGAGCAATGCCATGCCGGCGAGTTCAGACGCGGCGCGCGGATTGGGGTGGTTGGTGTTGAACATATCCTCGGTCGCGGGCTCGCCCGAATCGTGACTGCCCATGCCGGTGCCCGACGTGATCAGTAACGGCCGGTTCGATCCCTTGAGTGCGGCGCCCATCGCCTCGATCACGCGGCGGTCCTTGTCGCAATTCGCCAGGAAGTTCGAGAAATCGTGATCGAACGCGGTGTGGATCACGGCATCGGCCTGGTCCGCGCCGGCGCGGAGCGTGTCGGGCTCCTCCAGGCTGCCGCGGTGGACCTGCGCGCCCGCTGCTTCGAGCGTGCGCGCGCCGGCATCGGATCGCGTCAGGCCGAGCACCTCATGTCCCGCCGCGAGCAGTTCGGGGGCGATGCGGGAGCCGATGAAGCCGGTGGCGCCGGTGAGGAAGACACGCATGAACAGCCTTTCGATATTGTTCGAAGAGCTATGTCGGGTTATCCTTCATCCTGTAAAAGTAGTGACATTATCATGGTATAATCATCAATAGGATCGCCCAGGACCGACATGCCCGCCGAACCCGCCAATCCACTCGGTACCTTCCTGCGCGATCGCCGTACCCGACTCGATCCGGCGGCGTTCGGCTTCGGTGGAGGGCGCCGCCGCACCCCCGGCCTGCGCCGTGAGGAAGTTGCGCAGCGCGCCAATATCAGCCCAACCTGGTACACTTGGCTCGAACAGGGCAGGGGCGGCGCGCCGTCCGCCGACGTGCTCAACCGCATCGCCGCCGGACTGATGCTGACCGAGCCCGAGCGCGAGCATTTGTTCATCCTCGGCCTCGGCCGCCCGCCGGAAGCGCGGTACCGGCACGCCGAGGGCGTGACGCCGCGGCTGCAGCGCGTGCTCGACGCCTTGTCGCCCAGTCCCACGCTGATCAAGACCGCGACCTGGGACGTGGTGGCGTGGAACGATGCCGCGGCGGCGTTGCTCACCGATTACGCCAAGCTTCCGCCGGACCAGCGCAATATCCTGCGCATGATGTTTTCCGACGCGCGGGTGCAGGCGGCACAGGAGGATTGGCTGAGCGTCGCGCGGTTCGTGGTGGCGTCGTTCCGCGCGGAAGCTACAAGGGCCGGGGCGCGCGCGGAGATCGCGGAGCTGGTCGACGAACTGTCGCAGACCAGCCCCCAATTCGCGGCCTTGTGGCGGGCCAATGACGTCGTCGGCCATGCCGAGGGGGTGAAGCGTATCCGCCATCCCGAGATCGGGCTGATCGAACTGGAATTCTCGATCTTCGCGGTGGACGGGCGTCCGGACCTGGGAATGATCGTCTACAATCCCGTCACGTCCGACGGCGCGGATCGTATCCGATCGCTGATGGCCGCGCGCTCAGGGTGACGCGGGCCGGGCCATCACAGCCCGGCATAGACCCGGTCGCGAAACTCCTTCACGCGCTTGTTCAGATCGACGATCCCGGCAACCGGCGCGCCCGTCGCCTCGACCAATCGCTCGGCCAGGCACCCCGCTTCGGATTTCAGTTTCTCGCCTTTTGGCGTCGTCTCGATCAGCACTTCGCGCTCGTTCTTCGGGTTGCGCGTCCGCGTCACCAGCCCGGCCGCTTCCAGCCGCTTGAGCAAAGGAGTCAGCGTGCTCGATTCGAGCGCGAGCTTGTCGGCCAATCCGCCGACAGTCTGCTGCCCGTCATGCCATAACAGGTTGAGCACGAGGAATTGCGGATAGGTGATCCCCATCCGGTCGAGCAGCGGTTTATAGGCGCGTTGCACCGCCATGTTCGCCGAGTAGAGCGCGTAACAGAGCTGGTCGTCGAGTTTCAGCACATCCATCGGTCGATCCCATCAGGAAAATTCATGCATTCATATATCGCGATAAGTTTTTCCTTGACAAGAGTGCGGGCGGCACTATTTGGATCATCGCGACAATAGTTATCGCGATATATATAGGAGCAACGACATGGACATTCTCTACCGCACCAGCGCTACCGTAACCGGCGGCCGCACCGGTCATGGCCGCAGCGAAGACGGCCTGCTCGACGTTGAGCTACAGACCGCGAAGGAACTCGGCGGCGCCGGCGGCGGTACCAATCCCGAGCAATTGTTCGGCGTCGGCTATGCCGCCTGCTTCCTCGGCGCAGTCCGGTTCGTTGCCGGCCAGCGCAAGATCCGCATCGCCGACGACGCCAAGGTCACCGCCAGTGTCGGCATCGGCAAGCGCGACGATGGCCGCGGCTTTGGGCTCGACGTGGCGCTGGCGGTCGACCTGCCGGGAATCGACACTGCGACCGCGCAGGAATTGGTCGACGCCGCGCACATCGTCTGCCCTTATTCGGAAGCGACCCGCGGTAACCTCGCGGTCCGGCTTTCGGTCGTCGAGCACGCCTGACCTGCCATCGGCCCCGGCTTACCCCGCCGGGGCCATTGCGGCGGGATTGGCAAAATCTTCACCGTCTGCCGCTAATTCCCGACGACGTGACAGCGGTCTTCCTCACCATCGATACCGAGCTGATGTGGCGCCATCACGCCGCCGGCTGCGATCTTGCGACTCAGATCGAGCGCTCGATCGAGCCAGCTGGGGTCGGCATCCGCTATCAGCTCGACATGCTTGGCCGCCACGGCCTCAAGGGCACATTCTTTGTCGATCCGATGCCGACCATGGTGTTCGGGCTCGACGCGATCCGACCGGTGGTCGAGGCCATCCTGGCGGCGGGGCAGGAGGTCCAGCTCCACATGCACCCCAATTGGGCAGGCGCGAAGGCGGACGATGCCGGCAAGAACTCGGGCCGCTTCGAACTGATCGACTATAGTCTCGACGAACAGGGCGCGCTGATCGCCGGTGCGCGCGATTTGCTCAAGGCGTGCGGCGCTTCCGATCCGGTCGCCTTCCGCGCCGGCAGCTACGCCGCCAATGACGATACGCTCGTCGCGCTGGCCGAACTCGGCTTCCGTTATGACAGCAGCCATAACGGCGCCGACGCGCCCTGGCCCAGCCAGATCGGCCTGCCGCAGCGCCAGATCGCGCCCATCGCGCATGAGGGCGTGACCGAGGTCCCGGTGACGGTGATCGAGGACGTTCCCGGCAATCTGCGCCATTTCCAGATCTGCGCACTGTCGCAAGGCGAGATGCGTGCCGCGCTCGACCATGCGGTAGCCGAGCAGCATGAGGCGGTTACGGTCGTCAGCCACGGCTTCGAGCTCGCCAATCGCTCCGGCACGCGCGCCAACGGCGTCCATGTCGCCCGGTTCGAAGGGCTCTGCGCGATGCTCGCCGATGCGCGATCCACGCTGCCGACGACCTGGTTCCGCGACCTGCCCGAATTCGCCGGCGCGAGTCGGGCGACCCCGCTCGCTCCCAATATGCTGCGCACCCGCTGGCGCCAGGCCGAACAGCTCTGGTCGAACCTGGTCGAGGAACGCGCGGCGTGAGCCCAACGACTTCTGGGGCACGCCCGCTGCCGCTCAAATTCCAGATCGGCGCGCGCACGCTCGGCGCGATCCGCCGCGATCTCGTCCGCGTGCCGCTCAGCCTCGACGACGCGCTCGATGGCGACCTGCCCGATCTGCCACCGCTCGATCCGATCGCCGACGGCTATCTCGTGACCTCACTCGCCGAGTATCACCGCCATGCGCTGGCCTACGCAGCCAGCCCGGCGATCGCCTTCACCCGCCAGCGCTACACGCGCCGTTACGCAGACCTGACGATCGGGTTCCAAGCCTATCTCGAACGCCTGTCGTCGAACACACGCTCGGGGATCAAGCGCAAGGCGAAGAAGGTCGCCGCCGCGTCGGGCGGCACGCTCGACGTCCGCCGCTTCGCCACTCCCGCCGAGCTGCGCGAGTTCCACGAACTCGCACGCCGCCTCGCGCTCGCCACCTATCAGGAAAAGCTGATGGGCGCCGGCCTGCCCGACACGCCCGATTTCCTCCAGCGCATGTACGCCATGGCGGCGGAGGGCGATGTCCGCGCCTGGCTGTTGTACGTTGGCGGCGAGCCTGCGGCTTATCTCTATTGCCCGGTCCATGACGGCACCGTCATTTACGAATTTGTCGGCCACGATCCACGGTTCGGCGATCTCTCGGTCGGCGCCGTGCTCCAGGTCGAGGCGTTGCGCGACCTGTTCGCCGACCCCGCCTGCCGCCGCTTCGACTTCACCGAGGGCGACGGCCAGCATAAGCGCCAGTTCGCCACCGGCGGGGCAGATTGCTGCGACTTGCTGCTGCTGCGCCCGACCCTGGCCAATCGCCTCGTCGTCGCCGCGCTGGCGGGGTTCGACGGCACGATGGCGCTAGCCAAGGCGGGCGTGGAGCGGCTGGGGCTGCAGGATCTGGCGAAGAAGGTCCGCCGCGCCTGAGCTGACGCGGGGCGTTGCTGGGCTTCCCAAGTACAGCCCGCGAAGTCCTCATAATATAGCCTTGACTATCATTTTATAATGACCTCCAATCCCGAAAAATAAAGGGAGGTGAGTCATGAAGATCTTGATCGAAAGAGGTCTGCTGGCGGGAACGGCGATGTTGTGGTCGATGGCGGCGGGCGCGCAAACCGCGCCGGTACCGCAGCCGGACCCCGCTCGGGCACAGACGCCCCCGGCCGTAGCCGCCGACGACTCGGGTCAACTCGGCGACATCATCATCACCGCTCAGCGCCGCGAACAGTCGCTGCAAACAGTGCCGATCAGCGTTGCCGCTTTCAGTGCCGCCAATATCAAAGCGCTCAGCGCCGAATCGATCGGTGATCTCGACAATTTCACGCCGGGTCTGACGATCAACGATTCGTCGGTGACTCAACCCAGCTTCACCATTCGCGGCGTCTCGACCGACGATTTCGGGATCGGCACCGACCCGTCGGTCGGCATTTTCATCGACGGTATTTATTCCGGCCGCTCGGGAGCGTCGTTGATCTTCTTCAACGACATCAACCGGGTCGAGGTGCTGAAGGGGCCGCAGGGGACGCTGTTCGGCCGCAACACCTCCGCCGGCGCGATCTCGATCATCACCAACAAACCGTCGCCCGAGCCGGAAATGACCGTCACGGCGCAATTCGGCAATTATGCCAAGACCAAGCTCGACGTGATGGGCAATGTACCGATCACCGACACATTGTATTTGCGCGTCGACGGCGTGATCAATCGCCGCAACGGCTATATGAAGGATGCGGTCACGCACGACGATCGCGAGCGGGAGGATAGCAGTTCGGGGAGGGTCGCGCTGCGCTGGGCGCCGAGCGCCAATACCGATTTCGTGCTCGCTTATGATCACGACGATACCAACAAGGATGGCCCGGCGGCGGTCGGGATCAGTGCCTTTGCGCTCAGCAAGGACCCGTTCGGCCCGTTCGCCAACGACGTGATCGGCAACAAGGAAGCCCGCCTCCTCAACGGGGTTTCGCTGACCGCGACCCAGCGGATGGGCGCGTTCACCCTGACCAGCATCAGCTCGTTCAAGCATTTCGAGACGCACAATCGCGAGGATGAGGACGGGACCAACGATCCCACCCGCTATCTCGACACCGAGAATGTCGAGCGGAACTCCAGCCTCTATCAGGAAGTGCGGCTGGGCTATGAAAGCGACCGGATAAGCGCGATCGTCGGGGCCAGCTATTATCACGAACGCGGCCGCCAGCAGAGTGTCGTGACGGCGCTGACCGATTCGATAAACCGTCTGATCAGCGACGCGACGGCCGGGCAGTTCCCGATCTTTTCGATCCTCGACAGCGTCGGCTTGCCGGTGTTCGGCAACACCTTTCAGGAGACGATGAGCAACCGCGCCGCGAACGACAGCTATGCGGTGTTCGGCGATGCGACCTTCAAGGTGACGCCGCGATTGAGCCTGACCGCCGGTATTCGCTACACGCACGATCTGAAGAAATTCAGCTGGTTCAACGGCCCGTTCTCCGCACCCGGGCTCGATGCGATCAAGGCGCCTGGCGCACTCTACAATGCGATCCTCGGCGGGCCGGCCTTTCCCGATGACGGCCTGTTCAGCGTGTCCGATTTCTTCGGCGCGACGATCGGCCCGAACGGCCTGATTTTCGACGAAGGTGCGTTGGAAGGCGTGCAGTTCACGCGCCGGGCATCCTTCAACGACGTCTCACCGCGCTTCGTCGTGCAATATGATGCCACCCCCGACGTTCACCTCTATGCTTCGGCCTCGCGCGGCTACAAGGCCGGCGGGTTCAACTCGGTCCAGGTCAATTCCTTTTTCGAACCGGAAAAGGTCTGGAATTTCGAGGGCGGCATCAAGTCCGAATTGTTCGACCGCCACGTGCGGTTCAACCTGTCGGGCTATTATTTCAAATACAGCAATCGCCAGGCGCTCAGCCTAGCCAATATCGGCGGGGCGGTTCCGCAATATATCACGCTGTCGGGCGATTCTGAGGCGTACGGTCTCGATCTCGACACGCAGTTCGTGGTCTCGCGCGATTTCTCGATCACCGGTACCGCCGGATTGATCGACTCCAAGTGGGTGAAACGCGTCGAGCAAGGTAGAGATGCTCTCGGCCAGACCATAGATATCGACCTCGCGGGCCAGCCGACCGGCGAACCGGTCTTCCGCGGCATATTGGGGCTGCATTACAAGCACGATACCGGCAATGGCACGATCTTCGGCGATGCCAGCTACAGCTATACCTCGCGTCAACGGCTCAACGCTGCGGCGCGCTCGATCAATGCTTTCCTCGCCATTCCCGTCGCGGCTGGTGGCGCGGGCGTGGACCTGTCGAAGATCGACAAGCTGTGGGCGCCGCGCAACATCGTCAACGCCAAGATCGGCTGGCGCTCTCCCGGCGAACGTTATTCGATCGCACTGTTCGCCGAGAACCTGCTCAATGAGAAATATCTGCGGACATTGAATACGATAACCGCGGATACGTTCCACACGCCCTATGTGCGGCGTGACCAGCCCGGCTTTTACGGCGTCGAACTCGGACTAAAATTCTGATCGAACGGGAGAGAAGGATGACCAAAGGAATTGCGCTTGCCGGCTGCGCCGCGATGCTTGCGCTCGTCAGCGGCTGCGGGCCGAAAGTCGACCAACAGGGCTTCACCGTCGATCCCGATTTCGAGAAGAACCTGCAGCAAAAGCTGCTCGACGCCAAACCCGGCAGCGTGATCGACGTGCCCGCGGGCAAATATGCGCTGACCCGCAGCCTCAGCCTGACCGTCGACGGCGTCACGATCCGGGGCGCGGGGATGGGCAAGACCATCCTGTCCTTCGCCAAGCAGAGTTCGGGCGCCGAAGGCATGCTGGTCACCGGCAACGACTTCACCATCGAGGATCTGGCGTTCGAGGACACCAAGGGCGACGCGCTGAAGGTCAACGGCGTCAAGAACACCGTCATCCGCCGCGTTCGCGCCGAATGGACCGGCGGCAGCAAGACGTCAAACGGCGCCTATGGCCTCTACCCGGTGCAGGTCACCAACGTGTTGATCGAAGGCAGCGTGGTGAAGGGCGCGTCCGACGCCGGCATCTATGTCGGCCAATCGAACAACATCATCGTCCGCGACAATCGTGCCGAGGGCAATGTCGCCGGAATCGAGATCGAGAATTCGAACAATGCCGACGTCTTTGGCAACACCGCGACCGGCAATGCCGGGGGCATATTGGTGTTCAACATGCCCAATCTGCCGGTGCCCGGCAGCAAGACCCGCGTCTTCAAGAACCAAGTCCTCGCCAACAACCACGCCAATTTCGGTGCGAAGGGCAGCGCGGTCAGCTCGGTCCCGGCGGGATCGGGGGTGATCGTCAATTCCAACGACCAGGTCGAGATTTTCGATAACGACATCAGGGACAACAAGACCGCCAACGTCGTCATCTCGAGCTATTATTCGACCGGGTTCGATACCAAGAAAGGCATCGCGGCGGCCTACGACCCCTATCCGGAGAACATCTATGTTACCGGCAACCGCTTTTCGGGCGGGGGCGACGATCCCGGCAACCCGACTCTCGTCCCGCTCAAGGCGGTGAATGGCGGGCGATTGCCCGATATCTTGTGGGACGGTTTCACCAATCCGAAGCTCAAGGATCCGGGCATCTGCATCCAGAACGGCGCCGCGAAGACGCTCAACGCCGACGGCCCGTCCAAATTCGCCGGCGCGCGGATCGATACGGGGCGCAATTGCGCGCCGCCTGCCCGGCTGCCCGCGATCGTCCTGCCTGATGCGATGACGAAGGACAGCGGCACCAAGTCATGATCGTTCGCCTCGTCGCCTCCCTCTGCGCGGCGTTGCTGCTCGCGGCCTGCGGCCATGTGCCGCGGGTCGTGACCTTTCATGCCGACGACAATCCGGAAAAGCTGTCGGCCTGGGGCCTGTTCACCGTCGCCGATGGCCGCATCGCCCCGCACCAGGGGATGGTCACCTACGAATTGCAGACGCCGCTGTTCAGCGATTATGCCCAGAAATGGCGGACGATCTGGATGCCCAAAGGAGTGCATGCCGCCTATCGGCCCGATACTGCCTTCGACTTTCCCGTCGGGACGGTCGTCACCAAGACTTTCTATTACACCGCACCCGCAGGCGTGACCAATCCCCAGACCAGCGACACAGTCGTCAAGATGACGCCGGCAACCTACCAGACCGGCGTTTCGGGTCTCGATCTCCGCCATGTCCGCCTGATCGAGACTCGGTTGCTGGTCCGGCGCGCGGCCGGTTGGGTCGCCTTGCCGTATATCTGGGATACTGACGGCCGGGACGCGACGCTGGCGCGGACGGGCGCCGATATCGCGCTGACGCTCGATGAAGGCGGGAAGAAAATATCGTTCGATTATTCCGTGCCGAACCAGAATCAATGCGCGGGTTGCCACGTTCAGGATTTCCGCACGCGCGCGGTCGAGCCGATCGGGCTGAAAGCGCGCCACCTCAACCGCGACTTTCCCGGCGAAGGTGGTGAGATCAACCAACTGAAGCGGCTGGTCGCGATGGGCTATCTGACCGGCCTGCCCGCCGGCAGCGTACCGCGCAACGCCAATTGGCAGGACGCCAAGGTCGACGTCGTCGATCGGGCGCGTGCCTATCTCGATATCAATTGCAGCCATTGCCACAACCCGACCGGTGCGGCCCGCACCTCTGGGCTATGGCTCGACGCGGCGACGATCGACCCGCGCCTGCTCGGCATGTGCAAACCGCCGGTCGCAGCAGGGCGCGGTACAGGAGACCGGCCGTTCGATGTCGTCCCCGGCCATCCCGAACGCTCCATCCTGCCGTATCGCCTCGCCAGCACCGACCCCGGCGTGATGATGCCCGAGCTGGGCCGCGACATCGAGCATCAGGAAGGCGTCGAGTTGATCTACGACTATATCCTGAGCCTGAAAGGCGCGTGCACCGAGGACGACGGAACCGGACTGCCGCGATGAGCTGGTCTGTCGGGCCGCCGCTGTGCTGATGCCGGGGCTCTGGTTCGGTACGGCCCGCGCGGTTATAGGCGCCGCGACTCTCCTGGGCGCGCGGGCAACCGCGCCGCCACCACCGATCAAGGCCTGACGTGACCGCGACTCCCACCGATTTTTCACGTGCGCTCCCCAAACAGGAGCGTGCGCAGCAAACCTATGAGCTGCTGCTCGACATGGCGGGGGAATTGCTGGCCGAGGTCGGCATCGATCGCATATCGACCAACCTGATCTGCGCGCGCGCCGGGCTCACGCCGCCCGCCCTTTATCGCTATTTCAAGGACAAATATTCGGTGCTGGAGGCGTTGGGGCTGCGATTGATGGAGCGCCAGAATGCCGTGCTTGAGGCGTGGATCGCGCGCTATGCCGGCAAAAGCCTCGACGATCTGCAGAACAACATCGAGGAGTTGCTGCGAGAGAATGCGGCGATCACCCGCGCGCAACCGGGCGCGATCTGGATCCTGCGCGCGCTCCACGGCTCGCCCCGGCTCGCCCATGTCCGCATCGACTCGCACCGCTATGTCACCGGCAAGCTGGTCGAGGCCTATGCGCCGCACCTTCCGCACATGAGCGGCGACGATCTGTGGCTGTATGTCCGCCTCACCGTCGAACTCGGTTTTGGTGCGGACGAGATGCTTTACGAGGAAACGGGCGTGTCGGCCGACGCGGTATTTCGCGCCGCCGCCAACATGATGCGCGGCGGCCTCGCGACCTGACCTTGGTCATTGACAATCAAACCGCGGCATTGCTCAATAGGGTCATGGGGTCGGCGATCTCCCCACGAGGCGGCATGCTGAAGTATCGCGTCCCGATTGTTTCGAAGGACGCGCCATGCCTGCCATCAATGCGATCACTCCCGACAAACTTGCGCGCCTGATCGGCACGCCGAACTGTCCCGCCATTATCGACGTCCGCTCGGCCGACGACTTTGCCGCGGACTCGCGCCATTTGCCGGGCGCTCTGCGACGGGACCATGCCGTTGCGGACTGGGCACGCGAATTCGCAGGGCGCAGCATTGTGGTCGCCGGTCAGCGCGGAGGGGAACTCAGCGAGGGCGTCGCGGCGTGGCTGCGGCACGAGGGAGTCGCCGCCGAAATTCTCGACGGCGGCATGATCGGCTGGGCCGCTGCCGGGCTGCCGATGATCCCGGATCCGGTGTTGCCGAAGCGCGACGGCCAAGGCCGCACCCTCTGGGTGACGCGCGCTCGTCCCAAGGTCGATCGCATCGCGTGCCCATGGCTGATCCGCCGCTTCGTCGATCCGCATGCATTGTTCCTGTTCGTCAGCCCGTCGGAAGTCGCCGGTGTCGCCGAGCGCTTCGGAGCGGCGCCGTTCGATATCGAGGGTGAGGGCATAACCTGGAGCCATGACGGCGGGCGCTGCACGTTCGACGTGATGGTGGAGCGGTTCGAGCTGGAAAACCTGCCCGGCCTTACACGACTGGCCGAAATCGTGCGCGGTGCCGATACTGGGCGTCCGGAGCTGGTGCCGCAGGCCGCGGGGTTGCTGGCCATTTCGCTCGGCCTATCCCGCATGTATTCCGATGACTTGGCGCAGCTCGAAGCCGGAATGCTGGTCTATGACGCGCTGTTTCGCTGGTGCCGCGACGCCACGCACGAGACACACGATTGGGTGTCGCATCAGTCCAAGGTCTCGCGCGGCAAGGCCCCGGCATGACCGTGGCCTCGCTCGCCGCCGAGACGCCCGCGACCCGCCCGGCGCCGGTGTCGCTCGGCCAGGCCTTCTGGGTCTGGCTGCGCATCGCCGCATTGTCCTTCGGCGGCCCCGCCGGACAGATCGCGGTCATGCACCGCATCCTGGTCGAGGAGAAACGCTGGATCGGCGAGCACCGATTCCTGCACGCGCTCAATTATTGCATGCTGCTGCCGGGTCCGGAAGCGCAGCAACTCGCGACCTATATCGGCTGGCTGATGCACCGGACGAAGGGCGGGATCGTCGCCGGCGGCCTGTTCGTGCTGCCGGGCGTGGTGGCGATCATGGCGCTCAGCTGGATCTACGTGCTCTACGGCCATGTCGGGTTGGTCGCCGGCCTGTTCTTCGGCCTCAAATGCGCGGTGCTGGCGGTGGTGCTGCAGGCGGTGGTGCGGATCGGCGGCCGGGCGCTCAAGAGCAATGCGATGCGAGCATTGGCCGGCAGCGCGTTCATCCTGATCTTCTTCCTCAACGTGCCGTTCCCGGTGATCGTGCTCGGCGCGGGACTGATCGGCTATGTGGGTGGCCGCGCCGGTATCGCAGCCTTTCGGGTCGGCGGCGGCCATGGCGCGACCAAGGGAACGATCGTGGCCGACGCCGAGACGCTGCTGGGTGAGGAATTGCCCGCGCACGCAAACCCGACACTCGGCCAGTCGTTGCGGCAAGCGTCGATCTGGCTGGTGCTGTGGCTGGCGCCGGTCGTCGCGTTGCTGCTGCTGTTCGGACCGAGCGACGTCTTCACCAAGATCGCGACATTCTTCTCCGCGATGGCGGTCGTCACGTTCGGCGGCGCCTATGCGGTGCTCGCTTATGTCGCGCAACAGGCTGTCGACGCCTATCACTGGCTGACCGCCAAGGAGATGCTCGACGGGCTCGGCATGGCGGAGACGACGCCGGGCCCGCTGATCATGGTGCTCCAGTTCGTCGGTTTCATTGGCGCCTATCGGCATCCCGGAATGCTCCCGCCGCTGCTCGCCGGTACGCTCGGCGGCCTGCTCGCGACCTGGGTGACGTTCATCCCCTGCTTCCTGTGGATATTCCTCGGCGCGCCATTCATCGAGCGGCTGCGCGGCAATGTCGCGCTGTCGGGCGCGCTCTCCGCGATCACCGCGGCGGTGGTCGGCGTCGTCCTGAATCTCGCGATCTGGTTCGCGATCCACACGATCTTTCGCGCCACCGCGCCGGTTACCGCCGGGCCGATCCATTTCGATGCGCCGGTCCTCGGGAGCATCGATCCCTGGGCGGCGGCCCTCGCCGCCCTCTCGATCCTGGCGGTGTTCCGGTTGAAGATCGGCATCTTCACCACCCTCGGCGCGGCATCCGCGATCGGCATTGCGCTGAACCTCGCGGGGATCGTGCGGTGATCGATGATCGAGCCTCCTATTCGGCCCTTCGTGCAAGGAGTGACGTTATGACTGATGCTCGCCTCGACCGTCGTGACCTGTTGACTGCCGGCGCGCTGCTGTCGGTCGGTGCGGCCATCCTGCCGGCGAGCGCCGCTCCTGCCGCGCCGATCGCGGCCGGCTATGCACCCCAGCCGCTGCCGCTGCCGTTCGACCCCAAGAGCATCACCGGCTTCTCCGAGAAGTTGCTGACCAGTCATCACGACAACAATTATGTCGGCGCGGTGAAGCGGATCGGTGCGATCACCGGACAAGTCGCGGCGCTCGACCCGGCGACGACGCCGGGATTCCAGATCAACGGGCTCAAGCGCGAGGAGTTGATCGCGTGGAACTCGATGATCCTGCACGAGCTGTATTTCGCCGGCCTGGGGGCGCCATCGAAACCCGGCGCGAAGCTGGCCGCCGCGATCGAGCGCGATTTCGGGAGCGATGCGCGCTGGCGGGCCGAGTTCGCAGGCATGGGCAAGGCGCTCGGCGGCGGATCGGGATGGGTGCTGCTGACGTACAGCCATCGCGACAATCGCTTGCTCAACCAATGGGCGGCCGACCACAGCATGACCTTGGCCGGCAGCACGCCGATCCTCGCGCTCGATATGTACGAGCATGCTTATGCCATGGACTATGGCGCGAAGGCGGCCGCCTATGTCGACGCCTTCATGGCGACGACCAACTGGACAGCGGCCGACGCGCGCTTCGCCAAGGCCGCGTGAACCGTCACCGCACGCGGCGGTAAAGCGGCCGCGCTGAAGGCCCGCTGACCTCTTCTGACCGCAGCCCTTCGCCGGGTTGAAATGAGCTGATATCGAGACTCGCCACATCCTCCGGGGGAGGATATGGCCGCACCATGTCGCACGCCAACGATCCCAAACTTCTCAACCGTCTGCGCCGCGCGCACGGGCACTTGGCCACGATCATCAACATGGTTGAGACCGGCCGCGAGGGCCTCGACATCGCGCAGCAGATGCAGGCGGTGATCAGCGCGCTCGAAGCCGCGAAGAAAGTGCTGGTCATCGACCATATCGAGCATCATCTGGAGACAGCGACCGGGCCGCTGACCGAGGCTGGCCGACAAGAATTGGCGCGCATCGCGACCCTGGCCAAATATCTGTGACCAAGCCGTTCGCGCTGGGCGACATACGCAGAGGCGGCTTGCTGGCGATCGCCGCTGCCGCCTTGTTCGGCGCCTCCACACCCGCTGCCAAGGCGGTCGTGTCGGGTGTCGACCCCTTGATGCTCGCCGGCTTGCTCTATCTCGGTTCGGGGGTCGGCCTCACCATCTTGCGTATCGCAAGCGGGCAGACGGGCTGGATGTTCAAGCGGGCCGACTTGCCCTGGCTGGCCGCTGCGGTGGTGTCCGGCGGCATGGCGGGGCCGGCACTGCTGATGCTGGGGCTGACGACGGTGACCGGATCGGCGGCGTCGTTGCTGTTGACGCTGGAGGGAGTCTTCACCGCGCTGATCGCCTGGATCGTCTTTCGGGAGCCATTCAACCTTCGTGTCGGCCTCGGTATGGTATCGATCGTGGCCGGTGCGGCGTTGCTGTCGCTCGGCGGAGGATCGGGTCGGGCAGCGGTCGGCGGCGCGCTCGCGATCGCTGCGGCCTGCCTCTGCTGGGCAATCGACAACAATTGCACGTCGCGGATTTCGCACACGGATGCGCCGGCCCTGGCGGCGGTGAAGGGCTTGATCGCCGGTATCGTGAACGTCGGCCTAGCCCTGACGACCGGTGCCGCCGTGCCGTCCATGGGCTCGATCGCGCTCTCCGGCCTGATCGGGCTATTCGGCTATGGGATCAGCCTGGTGCTGTTCGTGCTGGCGCTGCGCCAGGTCGGTGCGGCGCGGACCGGCGCCTATTTCTCGACGGCACCATTTCTCGGCGCGGCCCTCAGCCTTGGCCTGTTGCGCGAAGCGTGGAGTTGGACGCTTCTGGGCGCCGGGCTGCTGATGGCGCTTGGCGTCTGGCTGCATCTCACGGAAGACCGCCCGGAAGAGGCAGTCGGCTAGGTCAACCAGACATTGCTGCCGTCAGGCCAGCTCGACCGGCGTCACCTCATAATCCGCTGCCTTGAGCGCCGCGACCAGCCGGTCGAGATGCGCGCGGTCGCGGGCTTCGCATTCGATGTCGGTGATCAGGCCCTTGGCAGGCAGGGTGGTGAACACGCGCTGGTGATAGACTTCGATGATGTTGACGCGCTGGTCGCTGAAGATGCGGACGACGTTGAACAAAGCGCCCGGCTGGTCCTGCAAGCGGATGCGCAACCGCGCCAGCCGGCCCGACCGCGCGAGGTCGCGCAGCAGCACGTTGGCGAGCAGCCTCGTGTCGATATTGCCGCCGCACAGCACCACGCCGACGGTCTTGCCCTTGAACCGATCGGGATGTTCGAGCAGCGCCGCGAGCCCAGCCGCGCCGGCACCCTCGACCACCGATTTCTCGATCTGCAGCAACAGGCTGACCGCCTGTTCCAGGCTGCGTTCGCCGACCAACACGATCTCGTCGACCAGCTGGCGGACCATCGCCGAGGTGATCCCGCCCGGTTCCTTGACCGCGATACCCTCGGCCAGCGTGTCGCCGGCGCAGGGATATTGGGTGCCGTTGATGCGGTTGTACATCGAGGGATAGAGTTCGGCCTCGACCCCGACCACTTCGATCGGATGGTCGGCCGCCGCGGCGACCACCGCCATGCCGCTGATCAGCCCGCCGCCGCCGATCGGGGTCAGGAAGGTGTCGATCGCCGGCACATCCTCCAGCATCTCGACCGCCACCGTGCCCTGGCCGGCAATGACGCGCGCATCGTCGAACGGATGGACGAAGGTGAAGCCGCATTCCTGCTCGAGCTGGCGGGCATGGGCATAGGCCGCGTCGAACGTGTCGCCTTCGAGCACGACCTTGGCGCCATGGCCTTCGGTCTGCGTCACCTTCACGATCGGCGTGTTGGTCGGCATCACGATCGTCGCCGGGATGCCCAGGCGATGCGCGTGATAGGCGAGGCCCTGGGCATGATTGCCCGCCGACGCCGCGATCACGCCCTTGGCGCGCGCCGCTTCGTCGAGCTGAAGCAAGGTGTTGAGCGCGCCGCGTTCCTTGTACGCCGCGGTGAACTGAAGGTTCTCGAACTTCAGATAGACCGTCGCGCCGGTCAGCTCGCTCAGCGTCTTGCTGATGAAGGTCGGCGTGCGGACGATCGAATCGCGAATGCGCGCATGCGCGGCGCGGACGTCTTCGATGGTGACGGGGATAGTGGCGGCGATCGTTTCGGGGAGGCTCATGCAGGCCCGACTAGACTATCTGGCGTGTTGGGGGAACACGGCTTATGCCCAGCCCAGCGTAGCGTTTTGGGCGCAAGAAACGGGAGCTGGTCGCGAATGATCCGTAAGCTGGTGGGGGCGGCCGTCGCGCTGTCGATGATCGCCACGCCCGCATTGGCCGACGGGCTGATCGACAATGTCAACGGCATCACGATGGATGCCGACGGCAAGGTGATCCATTTCACCGGCGTGCTGATCGGCAACGACGGCAAGGTGAAGAAGCTGATGCAGTCGGGCGACAAGCGTCCCGACAAGCTCGACTGGCTGTCGAACCAGAAGGGGCGGACCTTGCTGCCCGGGTTCATCGACGCGCATGGTCATATCGTCGACCTCGGCTTCCGCGCGCTCGAACTCGATCTGTCGGACACCAAATCGCTCGACGAGGCCAAGGCGAAGATCGCGGCTTATGCTCAGGCCAATCCCGAGAAGAAATGGATCATCGGCGGTGGCTGGAACCAGGAGAAATGGGGGCTGGGCCGGTTTCCAACCGCGGCCGATCTCGACGCCGCGGTCGGCGATCGGCCGGTGTGGCTCGGGCGCGCCGACGGTCATGCCAGCTGGGCGAACAGCGCGGCGATCCGGGAAGCGGGCGTCACGGCAAAGACCGCGACGCCGTCGGGCGGCCGGATCGAGAAAATCGGCATCCAGCCCGCCGGCGTGTTTGTCGATGCCGCCCAGCAATTGATCGAAAAGGTCGTGCCCCAGCCTTTGCCCAAGGAACGCGACCTTGCGCTGGCGAAAGCGCAGGAGATCCTGCTCGCGTTCGGCATCACCGCGACGTCCGACATGGGCACGTCGATGGACGATTGGCTGGCGATGCGCCGCTCCGGCGATCGCGGTGCGCTGCGGGTACGGATCATGAGCTATGGACTCGGTGTCGACACCGCGGTCAGGATCGGCGGCAATGGTCCGACGCCGTGGCTATATGACGACCGCCTGCGCATGGCCGGGGTCAAACTGTTCGCCGACGGCGCGCTCGGCTCGCGCGGCGCCTGGCTGCTGAAACCCTATAGCGATGCGCCCGGTCAGTCGGGTGCCGGGTTCATGACCGACGACGTGCTGCAGAATTACATGAGCCGCGCGTCCATGGACGGCTTTCAGGTGGCGGTCCATGCGATCGGCGACCGCGCCAACCGCCAGGTGCTCGACGCGATCGAGGCGATGTCGAACACCTATAAGGGGGATCGCCGCTGGCGGATCGAACATGCCCAGGTCGTCGATCCAGCCGACCTGCCGCGCTTCGCCAACCTGAAGGTGATCGCCTCGATGCAGCCGACCCACGCGACGTCCGACCGGACGATGGCCGAAGCGCGGCTCGGGCCGGACCGGCTGGTCGGCGCCTATGCCTGGGCGACGATGCTGAAGAACGGCGTCCCGCTCGCGTTCGGGTCGGATTATCCGGTCGAAAGCCCCGATCCCTGGGCGGGCTGGGCGGCGGCGTTCACGCGCCAGGACGCCAGTGGCGAGCCGTTCGGCGGCTGGCGGCCAGAGGAGAAGGTGACGCGCGAACAGGCGTGGTGGGCCTTCACCCAAGGAGGTTCTTACGCCGGGTTCGCAGAGGAGAAATTCGGTCGCCTCGCGCCCGGCCAGCTCGCCGACTTCATCATTGTCGACCGCGACCCGATGCTGGCGAGCCCGAGCGATCTGCGCCAGACCAAGGTCGAGGAAACCTGGATCGGCGGCCATAAACTCTATGTTCGCAAACAGGGATGACCTTTCCCGGCCAATCCCCGGCCGGGTGATCGTCGTATGATTACGGCCGCGCGAGCCTGATCTCGGTATCCGATCGCTCGACCACGCGCGCAATGCCGTTGAGCTGTATCGCGGTGACGAAGCCATCGACATCGCCGGCGGCGAACACGCCGACGATCTCGGTGTCCGGAATGGGGCCGTCGGCGAACACGATCTTCTGCCGCGAATAGCTGTTGACCTCGGCGATGGCATTGCCCAGCGGCTCGCGGACGAAGGTCAGCCGCCCCGACAGCCAGCTCGTCTCGCTCGCCGCGTCGACCTGGGTCAGCTTCCAATTCTGGTCGGCGCGCGCGACGAGCTTGGCGCCCGCATTCATGTCGGCGCGTTGTCCGTGCTTGAGCCAGCCGTGCGATTGTTCGACGCGCACCTTGCCCTCAACCAGGGTGACGGTGACCGCCGCCTTGTCCACCCGGACGTCGAACTTGGTCCCAACCGCGCGCACGGTCTTACCCGCTGCCTCGACCAGGAACGGATGGAGCGGATCCTTGGCGACCTGGAAAAAGGCATGTCCGCGGACCAGTTGCAACCGGCGCTGTGCCGCCATCTCGACGACGCGCAATTCGCTCTCGGCGTCGAGCGTTACGATCGATCCGTCGGTCAGCGTTGCGGTGGTGCGCTGGCCGGTGCCGGTCTGGAACGTCTCGCCACGCGAGCCGTCCCAATAGCGGTCGAGCCAGCCGTTCTGCGTCAGCGTGACGGCCGACGTCACCACCAGCACCAATGCCGCCGCTACTGCGAGCAAGGCGCGGACATGGCCAGGCCGGTTGAACACCTTCAGGTCGCGCTCGCGCACTGCCAGGATCGCGGGATCGTCTGCAATGGCGCCAAAAGCTTCCCATTGCAGCTGCAGCCGCTCGAACCGGTGCCGCGCCCGCGGGTCCGCCGCCAGCCATTCGGCGAACGCCGCGGTCTCGGCGGCGGACATATCGCCCGATCGTTTGAGGCTGAACCAGCGCGCAGCTTCCTCGCCGAGCGCGCGGTCGTCGCGGAGAGCATCGGCGCTCACGACAGATCCTCCATCGTTTCGGACAATCGGACGAGCGCGCGGTGGATCAACTCCTTCACAGAATTCTTGGTGATCCCCATCCGGGCGGCGATCGCCTGATAGGTCATGTTCTCGAAGCGGTGGAACACGAAGGCGGCCCGGACGCGCGGCGGTAAGGCGGTGATTGCCTCGACGATCCGCGCATATTCGTCGCGGCCGATCGCAATTCGCTCCGGCGAGAGGTCGTCACTCGGGTCGAGTCCTTCGTGGATCGGGGTGTGGAGATGCCGCTCGCGGCTGCCATCGGCGCGGTAGCGGCTGATCAGGACGTTCTGCGCGACACGGAAGAGGTAGCGCTCGGCATTGTCGATCGGGCTGGCCGACTGGCTGGTCTGCATGCGGACGAACACGTCCTGGACGAGATCGTCGACATCGGCCGCATTGACGCGCCGGGCGAAGAACCGGCGTAGGCCAGGGCCATAATCGGCCATCCAGCTTTCGAGGTCATAGGCACGGGGAGCCGTGTCGCTCACCAGCGCTGCCCGATTGTCCATTTCCCCTCGGCTCGCCACCATGTCCGGCCCGTGCAGCGCACCAAAGCGGTGCGTTTCGACCGATAGACGCAAGGATCGGGGAATCGGGGGGAGGGTGATCGCTCAAATAATAGCAAGCCGTAACGGAAAGTCCCGGTTGGGTCGCTTCCGGATGGTCGCCAGCCCATGTTGGCGATGGGATATCCATCTGACACATCTGTCGAATGTTCGGCCATTCGCTCCCGTCCCGAGGATCGACGCTCGCGCGGACGCGCGGTCAGGTCAAGCCCGCCGACCCCTGCCGCGGCCGCGCATCACCGCATCGGCAGCGATTTTTCGGCGGCCATCCCCCCTCCTGCTTCCCGTTTACGTCAATGCGAGAAGACGGTGAAACTCCGGCACGAAGCCGGGGCGCCGAAAAGGGAGAGGGGAGCATGAGCTCAGGGTCGCTGTGGCTTCGTCGGCAATTGTTGCGCGGTATCGCGCTGGGAGGGCTGGCGGTGCTGGCAATCCCGAATCCCGCCTTCGCTCAGACGACCTTCCATATCCCGGCGCAAACGCTTGATCTCGCGCTGCGCGATTTCGGCCTGCAGAGCGGCGTCACGATCCTGGCCGACGCGGCGCTGACTCGCGGCAAGACGACGCAGGGGATCCACCGCGCCGCGCGCCCCGAAGCGGCGCTGGAGGCGATCCTTCGCGGCACCGGTCTGAGCTATCGGCGCGAGGGCAAGGTTTTCGTCATCATCGCCACGAAGACCGGGAGTATGGTGGGAAACGGGCAAGCGGCCACGGCCGCCACTCCCGTCAATGAGCAGGATCCGCCGCTGCCCGACATCATCGTTACCGCGCAGAAGAAATCGGAATCGATCCAGAAGGTACCCGTCGCGGTGTCAGCGTTCACCAGCAAGACGCTCGATGAGTATAAGATCGAGGGCGGCGCCGAGCTGTTGCGCGCGGTGCCCAACGTCAATTTCTCCAAGAACAATTTCAGCGGCTACAATTTCTCGATTCGCGGCGTCGGCACCAAGGCGATCTCGGTAACCACCGATCCGGCGGTGGCGATCTCGTTCAATAACACGCCGCTGCTGCGCAACCGGCTGTTCGAACAGGAATATTTCGACGTCGAGCGGATCGAGGTGCTGCGCGGACCGCAAGGCACGCTCTACGGCCGCAACGCGACTGGCGGCGTGGTCAACATGATCACCAACAAGCCGACCGACACGTTCGAGGGGCAGGTGAAGGTCGAGGGCGGCAATTATGACACCAGGCGTGCCAGCGGCATGCTCAACATACCGCTGGGTGATACGTTCGCACTGCGGGTGGCGGGCGCCTACACCAAGCGCTCGGGCTTCGACTACAACACCCTGACCGAACAGAAGGTCAACGGCCGTGATCTATGGTCCGCGCGCGCCTCGGCACGATGGAAACCGTCGAGCAATTTCACCGCCGATCTGGTCTGGGAGCATTTCAGCGAGAAGGACAACCGCTCGCGCACCGGCAAGCAATTGTGCCACAACGATCCCGGCCCGACCGAAGTCGGCGGCGTCGCGGTGCCCGACGCCTTCCAGCCGCTGCTGAGCCAGGGCTGCGCAATGGGCTCGCTCTACGGCGCGGGCGCATTCGGGGTGCCCAATGGGCGCTCCATTCCGTTCATCACTGCCGCCGGCGGTGTAGTCTCGTTGGGCATGGACCCGAATACCTTCGCGATTCTCCAGATCATCAATCCAAATGCCGATCCTTATGCCGGGATCGTTCAATCGACGAACCTGAGGCGGATCGCGACCAAATTCGATCCTCAATTCCGGGCGACCAACGATGTCATCCAGCTCAATCTGGATTGGGATGTCGCGAAGAACCTCAAAATATCCTCGCAGACGCTCTATTCCGAGGACTATTATTTCTCGACGCAAGACTATAACCGCTTCAATTCCAATCCAATTATCAACGATTCAGATGTCGGACTGGTCGATGTGTTCTTAAATCCGATTGGCAAGGGGCTAACGCCGGGCGGAATCTATGTCGATCCGCAGCTTGGGCCATCGAACACGATCATCAGCGTCGACATGGTAAAATCGCGCAGCAAGCAATGGTCGCAGGAGCTGCGACTGCAATCGTCGAATACGGGTCCCCTCAACTTCAGCATCGGCGCCAACTACCTGCACTTCAAGATCGATGAGGACTATTACGTCTTCGACAATATGCTTTCGGCGATAGCGGAGGGTTTCTATGACGGGTTGACGGGGTTCGGAGGGCCGGCGCAGCCATGTCCGATCAATTCCGAAACCGGCTGTATGTATGTCGACCCCAATCCGCTCAATAAGATCAACGGGCAAGGCCACAATTATTTCCGCAGCGCCAACGTCTACAAGGTCGATTCCTATGCGGCTTTCGGCGAACTCTATTGGAAAGTGGCGCCGCGGTTCAAGGTGACTGCCGGCTTGCGCTACACCGACGACCGCAAGACGACCACGCCGATCCCAAGCCAGTTGCTGCTGGCACCCGGCATTCTCGGGTCAGGCTTTGTCGGCTCTGGCTATCCGGCGCAGCCCGATATCCATCAGTCATGGCAGAGGTTTACTGGCCGGCTGGCAATCGATTGGACGCCCAGGCTCGGTTTCACGGACTCCACATTGTTCTACGCGTCCTATTCGCGCGGATACAAAGCCGGAGGAACCAATCCCCCCGGGATCGGCGCCGATCCGCAATATCTGCAATTTTTCCCTCAGCCGACGACCTACAAGCCCGAATATATCAACGCGTTCGAGGTCGGGATGAAGAACACCCTGGCCGGCGGACGCCTGACGCTCAATGCCTCGGCTTTCTTCTACGATTATCAGGGATACCAGATCTCCAAGATCGTCGACCGCACCGCGCTCAACGAAAATTTCAACGCACAGACCTGGGGCGCGGAGTTCGAGGCGACCTGGCGGCCGGTCCGCAACCTGCTGATCAACGCCAATGTCGGCTATCTCGGCACGCGGCTCGCCAACGGATCGAGGTCGATCGACGTGATGGACCGAACCCAGGGCGACCCGAACTGGACCCTGGTCCGGCCCTGGGTGCAGCTGACCTCGAACTGCATCGCGCCGACCAACATCGTCCAGAACATCCTGAACGACCCTAACGCCTTGTCTTTCTATATGGTTGCCTTGTGCGGCGGCAATTCGCTGACCGGCGGGTTCGGACCCGGCTCGACGCTGGGCAGCATGTATGGCGTCTACGACCTGAACACCGCGCCCAATCATGGTCAGGGGATCGCGGCGGATGTCGGCGGCCATGAATTGCCCAACGCGCCGCATTGGACGGTCAATCTGGGCGCGCAATATACGGTCGAGCTCGGCGATTGGGCGTTGACGCCGCGCGCCGATTTCTACCGCCAGAGCGCGAGCTGGGCGCGCATCTACAATAGGCCGATCGACCGGCTGAAGGCGTGGAACAATACCAACTTGTCGCTGACGCTCGAGCAGCGACCCTGGAATCTGACGTTCCAGCTTTACGTCAAGAATCTGTTCAATTCGACGCCGATCACCGACGCCTTCATCAATAGCGACGATTCCGGGCTGACCACCAACGTGTTCACGCTCGACCCGCGGATCATCGGGTTCAGCATCGCCAAGCGTTTCTAGTCGACCTCCCCTCAGGTCGTCCTTCGACCGCACGTCGGACCACCGGCGTGCGGTCTTTTTTGCACGACGGAGCGGGTCGATGGGAGGAGTGAATTTATCACCAAAGCGAACCAGATTCTTCCGTCGCCATCCCCCCGTTCGCGTCCGCGGCGCGTCAATCCTGTTGGGATAGTAACTCCCCGAGAACGCGTATCAAAAAACTCAAACGCGAGAGGATGGACATGAAGAAAATTGGAGCATTTTGCGCTGCGGTCGCCTGCATGGCGATGTCGGGTCCGGCATTCGCTTCCTCGTTCACGCCGACGGGCACCTTCACGGCGACCGGCGCGACCAGCATGTCGGCGCCCAACTTCCCGACCCTGGCCTGCACCGCAACGTTCACCGGAACGGTCAATGCCGACGGGACCGCGACCATCAACAAAGCGACCTTCACGGGTGGGCTGCTCAACGCCTGCGGCCTGGTCAAGCTGACGACGCCGTTCACGATCATCGCGAATTCCACCACGTCGGTGACGGTCCAGAACCTGCAGGTGACCGCGCCGGTATCCTGCGGCCCGCAGAATGTGAGCGCGACCTGGGCCAATGGCAGCCCGTCGCATTTCGACATTCCGACGGCGACCGTGAATCCCGGCGGCTGCACGATCACCGCACACCTGACCGTGTCAGGCGTCACGATCATCTGACCGGCGCCGGCGATTTCGAATACATAATAAGAAGGCCGTTTTAGGCTCCCACCCCAACTGGTCCCGGCGCTCCCTTCCGCGCCGGGACCGATTTGCTGCTGGTTCCCGCGTCTTGGTTTCCTCCGCGCCTCCAACGCGATATGCGCCCGGTTGATGGGCATGGCGGCGAACTTGAACCGACGACCGGGCCCGGCGCAGTGCGGACTCCGCGCGCTTTGGCTGATGTCCTTTCCCGTGCTCGGCATCGCGCCGGGAATGGCGCAGACGCAACCGATGCCCCAGTCGGCGACGCCGCAAAGCTATCGCGACGATATTGTCATCACCGCGCGGCGGGACGCCTCCGACGATCCCGAGACCGAGCTCCGCGAACAGGATATCGCGCGATACGGCGCGAATACGATCGCCGATCTGCTGCACAATATCGGTCCGCTGATCGACGGAACCGGCAAGCCGCCGATCGTGCTGGTCAACGGCAAAAGGATCGGTGGCGCGTCGGGGATAACCGGCTTCCCGCCCGAGGCGCTCGCGCGTCTGGCGATCCTCCCGCCCGATGCCGCGGCAAAATATGGCTATCCCGCCGATCAGCGCGTCGTGAACCTGGTCCTCAAAACCAAGTTCGCAAGCCTGGAAGGAGAGGTGGGGGCGACCTTCGCGACCGCCGGCGGCCGCGACAGCGAGCGTGAATCGGCCAGCCGCGTGGTGATCGACGGCGCCACCTATTGGAACGCGCAGGTTCAGACCTCGCGCGACAGCATGCTGTTCCGGAGCGCGCGCCCGCGGTCGACGCGCCCCGACCCCATAGACCTTGCCGGTGCCGTAACGGGCTTTGGCGGGCAGTCGATCGATCCCGCGCTGGATGCGATCGCCGGGCGCGAGGTTACGATCGTTGGTTTTTCGGCGACCGCCTCGACTCGCCCGCCGACGCTCGCCGATTTCGCGGCGGCCGGCAGCCCAGGTTCGACCGATCCCGACACCGCTTACGCCTTGCTTCCCGGCGGAGACTCGCTCGGGATCAATCTCGGCGTGACTCACCCGCTCGGGAGCTTCACCGGGTCGCTCAACGTCAATGTCAGCACGATCAGCAGCATCCAGCGTCTGGGCTATCCGGACGCGTCGCTGACATTGCCGGCGGGAAGTCCCTGGTCGCCATTTGCCGACACGGTGCTGCTTGCCCCCGATATACGGGAGATCGGTCCGCTCGAGACGCGGCAAGACACCAAGACATTGGCGGTGTCGGCAAGCCTGACCGGGACGATCGGCGGCTGGAATGCCAATTTGCTCGCCAATGTCGCGCAGAGCTGGTCGACCAGCCGGTTCGATCGCGGGCTCGATCTTCAGGACATCCAGCAACGGCTCGACGCGCTCGATCCCATACTCAACCCCTATGCGCCCTTGCCGCGGAGCCTGCTCCAGGTCGACCGCAGCCGGTCGCATTTCGCCTCGGCCGATGCCAAGCTCGTCGTCGACCGCAGCGTGGCCAAGCTGCCCGCGGGGTCGCTCACTGCCAATCTGTCGGCGGGGATCAGCCGGATGACGGTATCGAGCAGCGGCGAGGGAGACCCGGCCGGGTCCGCCGCACCGATTGCCCCAGGCGATCTCCAGCGCACGCAGATCGATCTGCGCGCCTCGCTCGCCGCGCCGCTGACGAAGCGCGGGCATAATGCGCTTGGCGACCTCTCCGCCAATGCGGCAATCGGCGTCACCAAGGTGACCGGCAGCGCGACCCAGCGCCAGGTCGACGCCGGCCTGACCTGGTCCCCTGCCGCTCCGGTCCAACTCTATGCCGGCTATTCCTCCGCGCAGATCGTCCCCGATGTCGCGCAGCTCAACGGGCCACGGATCGAGACGGTGATCCAGATCTACGATCCCATCCGGCAGCAAGTCGCCCAGCCGGTCTGGATCACCGGCGGCAACCCCGATTTGCACCGCGGCACCAGGTCCAGCCTGACCTTGAAGGCGATGTGGCGGCCATTGGGCAGGGCACTCACGCTCGATCTCGGCTATCAGCGGCAGGTCGCGAGCGGCGGGATCGCGGCGTTCCCGCAATTGACGCCGGCGATAGAGGCGGTGTTTCGCGATCGCGTCATCCGCGATAGCTCGGGGCGGTTGATCGCGATCGACGCCCGGCCGATCAACATTGCGCGCGACGCGAGCGCTCAACTGACGACCGGCTTCACCTGGCTATGGTCGCCCATCGCCAAACCGGCAGCGGCGAGGGGATCGTCACCCGCGGCGTGGCAGATATCGCTCACGGTCAACCATAGCTGGCAGCTCGAAAGCCTGCTCACTACCGATCCGCAACTGCCGCCGCTCGATCGATTGGGCGGCGCGGGGGGGCAGCCGCGTCATCTGGTGTCGATGCAATTGATGGCCGGCCGGTCCGGCCTCGGTGCGATCCTCAACGGCCAGTGGCAGAGCGTCGCGCGGGTCGACAATCCGGCGATTGCCGACGGCGCTGGCGATCTGCGCTTTTCGGCGTTCGGGCAATTCACGCTGAGCTTCTTCGTGGAGCCGGGCAACCTGCTGTCGCCCGGCGGCGCCACCAAGACTTGGGCATCGAATCTGCGACTGTCGCTCGACGTCCAGAATTTGTTCGATTCGTTCCAGCGCGTGACGCTCGCCAATGGCACGACCGCGCCGGGCTATGACCGCTATGCGCTCAATCCCCTCGGGCGGACGGTTCAACTGACCGTGCGTAAGCGCTTCTAGGTGTTGTTAGCCGAATAGCGGACCCGCGGATCAAGACGGATAACCGCCTAGATCGCGGTCCGCATCGGGGTCAATCGACCAATGCGTCGGCCGGTCGGTTCTGGGCGCGGGCGCGTTCGACCCGTTCCTGGCGTTCGGCCATGGCTTCCCAGGCCGCTGCGGCCCGTAGGCAGCGATCGCGGACATTGTCCAACGTCGCCGCATCGGCTTGCGCTTGCGCGACGGCCGCATTTTCTCGAAAAGTATTTTGCGCCAAGGCGGTTCTCCGGCTTGGGGAAAGCGGCGGCGCGGGATCGCGCCGCCGGATCAACTTGGCGTCAGTCGGCGTTCTGCAGGTTGCAGGCCGCCATCTTGCCGTTCTTCGACGCTTCCAGTTCGTACGACACGCGCTGGTTTTGCTCCAGCGTCGCCATGCCGGCGCGCTCGACCGCGCTGATGTGAACGAACGAATCCTCGCCGCCGGAATCGGGCGAGATGAAGCCAAAGCCCTTGGTGGCGTTGAAAAACTTGACGGTGCCAGTGATGGCCATGAATATTTCCTTCGATTTCCGTCTTCCGAATGAAGACCTACCGCTTAAGGGGCAGGGAAAGAAGGAGTGGAGCCGCAGCGCCGAAAACCGTCGATATGCGACTCTAGCAAGCGCGACGTAGCGCATTCGGGCCTAATTTGAAAGGGTCAGTGCCGGATTCCGGCCGAATGCTTGGCATGACGATTTAGCTTTGCGCGTTTTCGAACCGATAATTTGGCTCGGCCGCGATGTTTCTCGTGTCGAAAAAAGAAGAGGGCCGCGGCGTCCCGCGACGCCGCGACCCTCGTCCCCCTTTTACTGTTCAGTCGTGGCGTCAGGCGACCTGCGCCGCCTCGACCTCGTCGGTTTCGCGCAGCACATAGCCGCGGCCCCACACGGTCTCGATGTAATTCTCGCCGTCGGTCGCCAGGCTGAGCTTCTTGCGCAGCTTGCAGATGAAGACGTCGATGATCTTGAGTTCGGGCTCGTCCATCCCGCCATAGAGATGATTGAGGAACATTTCCTTGGTCAGCGTCGTGCCCTTGCGGAGCGACAACAGCTCGAGCATCGCATATTCCTTGCCGGTCAGGTGGACGCGGGCGCCGTCGACCTCGACGGTCTTGGCATCCAGGTTCACGGCCAGCTTGCCGGTCTTGATCACCGACTGCGAATGGCCCTTCGAGCGGCGGACCACGGCATGGATGCGCGCGGTCAGCTCCTCGCGATGGAACGGCTTGGTGACGTAATCGTCGGCGCCGAAGCCGAACGAGCGGACCTTCGAGTCCATCTCGCTGATGCCCGACAGGATGAGCACCGGGGTCTGGACCCGCGCGGTGCGCAATTTCTTCAGCACGTCATATCCGTGCATGTCCGGCAGATTCAGGTCGAGCAGGATGATATCGTAATCATACAGCTTGCCGAGGTCCAAACCTTCCTCACCAAGGTCGGTCGTATAGACGTTGAACCCTTCGGTCGTCAGCATGAGCTCGATGGCCTTGGCCGTCGTCGGCTCGTCCTCGATCAGCAACACGCGCATCAGCGAAATCCCCTGTCACTTGCGGCAAGCTGCCCCCGTTGGCTGCCCACACCCGACATATTCCATTAACCTAAGCACATCTGAACGACAAAGGTTAATTCTTCGCTAACCGGCTTGTCTCCGCGAGTCGTGGGGAGTCAATATGATTCGGTTCTTGGTTAAGGCCGCGTTTGCGAGGCGCACAATTCCTTGAAACGGGCGGCAAGAAATTCGATCAGGAGTTCTACGCGAGCGGGTCGCAACGCACTCGGCGGCGTCACGAGGTGGAGCGCAATGGCCGGTCCCGTCCACTCGGTGAGAATGGCTTCGAGCCGTCCCGCCGCGATCTCCTCGTCGACGATGAAGTCGGGCAATCGCGCGATCCCCAGGCCGGCGTGCAGTAGCGGCAAATTGGCGTCGCCATTGTCGCTGGTGAAGCGCCCATTGGGCCGTACCGCGACATCCTCACCCGCCGGCCCGCGAAAGGTCCAGGTCGTGCTGGGAACATTGGCATAAGCGAAGATGTCGTGCTCGCCGAGTTCGAGCGGATGTTTGGGCCTTCCGCGTCGATCGAGATAGAGCGGGGAAGCGACGATGCGCGTTTCGACTGGCGCGAGCCGTCGCGCACGCAGCGAGCTGTCGGGCAAATCGGCGATACGCAGTGCGATGTCGAATCCCTCGGCGACGATATCGACTTTCGCGTCCGACAGCCTCAGGTCGATATGAACGCCGGGATGCTCGACCATGAAATCGGCGATGACGGGGGCGACGTGGCGGATCCCGAACGTCAGCGGCGCGGCGATGCGGATCAGCCCGACCGGCGCCGCGGCGGCGTCGTGCGCGCTTTCCTCGGCGGCCTGACCCTCGGCCAGGATGCGCTGGGCATGCTCGCTCAGACTCTCGCCGCTCTGCGTCAGTGTCAGCCGGCGCGAGGTGCGGTGGAATAGCGACGTGCCGAGCGACTGCTCGAGCCGGGTAATCGCCTTGGATATGGTCGCCTTGGACACGCCCAACGCATCGGCCGCGCCGCTGAACGAGCGGTGTTCGGCCACCGTCGCGAAGATCGCCCAGGCCTCGAAATCGGGTAGCTTCATCATTCCTCCCCGCTTTGCGGGGAGGGGGACCGCGCGGCGCAGCCGCGTGGTGGAGGGGGTGGGCCTCAACAGATTCGCTTGCCGCCCGCCCCTCCACCAAGCCGCTGACGCGCCTTGGCCCCCCTCCCCATGAATGGGGAGGATTTAATTCAGGAAACGATCGGTTTCAATCGTTTCCATTTACGCGATGCCGATGATGCCTATTTTGGCGGCAACGAATGGAGGTTTTCATGACCGACACCAATATTGCCACCCGCATTGAGCGCCGGGCCTTCGACAGCCTGGGCCATGCCGATCACGGTTGGCTCAATGCCCGGCATCATTTCAGTTTCGCTGACTATTATGACCCCAAGCGCATGAGCTGGGGCGCCATCCGCGTGTGGAATGACGACGAGATCGGCCCGAATTCGGGCTTCCCGCCGCATCCGCATCGCGACATGGAAATCATCACTTATGTCCGCAAGGGCGCGATCACCCATCAGGACTCGATGGGCAATGTCGGCCGTACTGCGGCAGGCGACGTCCAGGTGATGAGCGCGGGCACCGGCGTCCGTCACGCCGAATATAATCTTGAGCCCGAATCGACTACGCTCTTCCAGATCTGGATCGAGCCCAAGCGGCTGGGCGGCTCGCCGTCCTGGGGCGCCAAACCGTTTCCCAAGGACGGTCGCTCGGGCAAGTTCGTGACGCTCGCCAGCGGGTTCGCCGAGGATGACGGCGCCTTGCCGATCCGCGCCGACGCCCGGGTGATGGGCGCAACCGTCAAGGCGGGCGAGAGCATCACGCATGCGGTGGGAGAGGGGCGCCACGCCTATCTCGTTCCCGCCACCGGCGCGGTCGAGATCGACGGCGAGCGCTACGAGGCGCGCGACGGCATCGCGATTTCCGGCGGCCAGACCGTCGAGATCAAGGCGCTCGACGATGCCGAGCTTGTCCTGGTCGACGCCGACTAAGACCGCATCCTGTCCCCCCGAGCCGGCGCGGCGTTCCTCCCAACGTGCCGGCCCAGCTCCCTCTCCTGACCCCCGGGAGAGGGAGCATCCCTTTCATGTTGAAGGAAACCGCAATGACCAAGGTTCTTGTTCTCTATTATTCGTCCTACGGCCATATGGAGCAGATGGCCGATGCCATCGCCGAAGGCGCGCGCGGCGCCGGTGCCGAAGTCGATATTCGCCGCGTCCCCGAAACCGCGCCGGCCGAGGTCGCCAAGGCCGCCGGGTTCAAGCCAGACATCTCGCATCCGGTGATCGAGAGCATCGACAAGCTCGCCGATTATGACGCGATCATCGTCGGTTCGCCGACCCGCTTCGGCCGCATGTCGAGCCAGATGGCGTCGTTCCTCGATCAGGCCGGTGGCCTGTGGATGCGCGGCGCCTTGAACGGCAAGGTCGGCGCGGCGTTCACCTCGACCGCGACCCAGCATGGCGGTCAGGAAGTGACCCTGTTCTCGATCATCACCAACCTGCTGCATTTCGGGCTGACGATCGTCGGGCTCGATTATGGGTTCGCCGGCCAGATGGGCGTAAAGGAAGTGCACGGCAATTCGCCTTACGGCGCCAGCACCATCGCCGATGGCGACGGTAGCCGTCAGCCGAGCCAGGTCGATCTCGACGGTGCTCGCTATCAGGGCCGTCGCGTCGCCGAAGTCGCCGCGAAACTCGCCGCCTGAACCGATTGGCCGGTCGTGCGACCGGCTCCATGGCCTAGCCCCATCGCGCTGCCTCCTTTATGGTCCCCCGGCCATAGAGGAGGCGGACGATGTTCAGGCTAGCTGTTGCCGCGATTGCCGTCATGGCGAGTGTACCGGTTGCCGCCGCGGAGGTACCTGCCAACGGCGCCAACGTTCGCAGCGCCACCTATGCGCAAGGCACGTATCGCCAGACCGGCCCGCGCGCCTGGGGCGAATTCGACAAATCGGGCAAACAGACCAACGCGTTCGTCGAGGACGCGCGCGACGAATGGTCAGTGTTCCTGTTCGACCCCGCGCGCAACGTCCGCGTCCAGATCGACCTGTATCGCAAGAAGATCCGCTATACCGAAAATGGCGGCTCCTATGCCGACCTCTATGACGTGACCGGATCGACGGCGGGTCTCGGCGCTGCCGCGGCGAAGCCGGCCGCGCGGCCATCGCCGCCGCTCGGCTCGTCCGACGGCTTCTGGAACAACAGCCCGGTCCGCTATGGCGTCGGCGCCGCGGGCGGTAATCTGGCCGGTGCACTGCGCGGAGTGGAGGGCGGCGCGATCGCCAGCCAAGGCGACGCCAATCAACGCTGCCCCGAAGCCGCGCGCGCGGCCAACGGCATCTGGACCGGCCAATGGCATGAGGGGCAGGGCGGGTCTCCTGGCCTCTGCCGGGTGCGGTTCGATCATTAGATAATGGCCGTGAGTGTCCGGGCAAATGGAGGGCATGACACGATGCCGAGCCGCGGAAAGACTGGCCAGGCGCTGTTGCTCTTCCGCTCGGGTACCGCGTTGCTGCTGCTCGGCATCATCTCCGGCTTGACCACGACCCTGATGGCCAACCCGCGCATGGGGCTCTCCGCGCATGTCGAGGGGCTGCTCAACGGTATCCTTCTGATCGCTCTGGGCGCGGCGTGGCCGGCGGTCGAATTGCCGCACAGCGTGAAGAGGATCGCGCTCCTCCTGCTCATAGCGGGGAGCTGGACCAATTGGGCTGCGACCCAGTTGGCTGCTCTTTGGGGCACGGGGAAACTGACGCCCATCGTTGGCGCCCAAATGACGGGCGCCGCGACTCAAGAAGCGATCGTGTCGACTATGCTGGTCGCCGTCGTCGCCTTGATGTCGGGTGGGCTCATACTCGTCATGGTCGGCTTCTGCCGGCGCCCGCCTCCATCCGAACGCGACCGCCCCCAGCCTTAGCGCCGCTCAAATCGACAGTTTCGGATCGCCCTCGATCACCCGCTGCTCCAGCGCCGGCCGATCGCCCGGAGCCCAGCGCTTGGCGCGGTGCGATACGCGATACCTGAGCGGCCCGCCGTCGGGCGTCGTCGCGCGCGCGATCGGGCGGACGATGCAGACGAACTCGGTGTCGATCGCGTCTGGCTCGGCGCTGACGACGGCATAACCGTGCCCAGCCATATCGACGAATTCGAGATGCGGCGCGACGTCCGGATTGGTCACCGCGCGCGCCTTGGCGATATCGCCGCTCGCCGCATATTCCAGCGCGCTGCGCACGCCGCGCTTGATCGTCAGATTGATCGTGTGCTCGGGCGCGGCAGCCGTCGTCTTGCGCACGTACAGCGGCAGCACCGGAGAATCCTTGAAAAATTCGGCGGCTTCCCCCAGCCCCGGTGCGGAAATCGATCCCGTGATGAAGCTCAGCCCGACCGGCGCGAACCCGGCTGGCGGCAAGGCCGGCGCAGCATAGCCGGCCCAGAAGCTGTGGCGGTCGCCCGAAACGGTGACGAACCCCGACACCTTGTGGTCGCGGACGGTGTCGTAGATTTCGGCGCGCTCGGCGTAGGCACTGCTGAAATCGGGGTTGGCGAATGTGCCGAAATCCTTGCCCGGCCATGGCGCCTTGATCAATCCGGCCGGCAGATTCTGCGGGTCGGTCCGCATGTCGAGCGTGCCGTTGGTCGCGCCCCAGATCTTCCAGGTCGCAGTCGACCGGATCAGCCGGTCCTTGAGCCACGCTTTCCGCTCGCGGCCGAGCACGGTGTAGGCAGGCTCGTCCTTGCGGAAATTGGGAATGCTCTTGTCGCCGATCGCGATGGTCGCGGGGGGCTTGCCGCCGGCATAGTCCTTCCCGCCATCGACGATCTCCAGCCACTCTTGCGGAATGACCGGATAGTCTCCCGAATCTAGCGCCGCCGCTTCGGGCCGATCGGTCGGGTCCGCTGCCTTGTAGCTGTGAAAGTCGGTCAGGATGAGATCGACGTTCCGGCCGTAGCGTAGCGCGCGATAGGCCGTCATGCTGCCGACCGCGACGCGGTTGTTGGGTTCGGTGCCGAAGCCGTGATCGTCGAACGTGTCGATCGGTGCCTTCGCTACTTCGGGCGGCCCGAAGCGATCGAGCCCAGCGCCCGAAGCCTTGCGGACGCGCGACGGGATATATTCCCACCACGCCTGGTTGGCGGCGACGCGCAGCGGCTGCGCCGGCTCGACCTTGCCGCCATATTTGATGAAGCTCTGCCAGCCCTGCCAGGAGAATTCGTGATTGTCGCCGATGCACACGAACGGGAAGTGCGCCCGCGCATCCTGGATGTCGGGGTCGTCGATATGTGCGCGATAGACGTGGCGATAGCCGGCGAGATTGGTCGGCACATGGAAATTGGCTACCTTGCGCGCGTCCGGAATACGCCCGAGATCATAGACGGTACGCGAATAACGGTGCGGCACCTCGTCGGGATATTCGACGACCTCATAGATGAAGTCGCCGAGATGGAGCACGAAACCGAGCTTGCGATCGGCAGGGGCGCGTTCGTCTTCCCAGATCATCCGGCGAAAGGCGTTCTGCGCGCCTTCGTTGACGCTCTGGCATGACACGAAGGCGAAGCGCACCGTGCGCGGGTCATCCTGGCGCGGCGCGGTGATCGTCCGACCGACGCGGCTGCCGGTCCCGGCTTCGTCGCTGAAGCGGTACCAATAGACCGTCGCTGGCTTCAGCCCCCCGACCAGCGCGCGGCACGTCCAGTCCGATTCCGCCAGCACCGGCGCCCGCGCCGTTGCCACGACTTTCTTGAAATTCCGGTCGAGCGACACTTCCACGTTCAATTCGGCGCGCGTCCTTCCGGCGAACGGACGCCGGGTCCACAGGATGACGCTCTGCTCGTCGGGATCGCCCGAGGCGACGCCTTGCGGATACAGGCCGCGGTCTTCACGCCAGGCAAGCCGCGACGCGGCGGGCGAGCGGGTTGCCCACAACGCGGTCGCGCCGAGCGCCGCGGCGGCGGAAATGAATTCGCGTCTGTCCATGCTCTTTGTCCCCCCTTCTGTTGTGCCAGATCCTTATGCCGCGCGCCGCTCGCTCAAGCCTGAGCGGAGGGAGCGCTGTACTACCACATAAACACACCTGGACCCGGTTCGCGGCGCGGGCAAGAGGGGAGGTGAGGGCGGGGAGGTCGCCCTTCCCCTTCGGCGCATATCGTTGGTATCGGTACGCCTTCGAAAGGAATCATGATGACACCCTTCCCCGCGGACGTCTTCACCGAGCCGACCGATGTCGATCCCGATACGCTCGCCAATTTGGGGCCATTGCGGCGGCTGGCAGGGGGCTGGGAAGCGCGTAAGGGCGTCGACCTCAATCCCAAGGCCGAGGGGCCGGAGCGGCGCGAATTCATCGAGCGGATCGACTTCCAGCCGATCGATCCGCAGGCCAATGGCCCGCAGCTCTTCTACGGCCTGCGCTACCATATCCACATCACCACCGCCGAAGAGGACATCACCTTCCACGACCAGGTCGGCTATTGGTTGTGGGAGCCGGCGACCGGGCTGGTGCTCCAGACGCTGGCGATCCCGCGCGGTCAGGTCGCGCTGGCGGCCGGTCACGCCACCGCCGATGCCGATACGATCGTCGTCGATTCCGAGCGCGGGCAGACCGAATACGGCATCTGCTCGACCGCGTTCCTCGAATATGCGTTCCGCACCGACCATTACCGCATCACGATCACGTTCAACCCCGATGGATCGTGGAGCTACGTTACCGACACGACCCTGGTTGTTCACGGCCAGGCGGAGCCGTTCGCCCATCGCGACCAGAATACGCTGGTGCGGATCAGCGATCCTGTCCCGAACCCCTGGGCGCAGATCATCGCCGCTCGAAAGGCGAAGGACGAAGCGCCGGCCAGCGCACCCTAGTTCGTCGGCGCTTTCGGTCCGTCCTTGGTGGCCTCGACCAGTGAATCCCCGCCTAAGGCGCGGTACAGCGTGACCAGGTTGCCGGCGCGAACGAGTTGGGTGTTGATCAGCGTCTGCTGCGCCGAATAATAAGAGCGCTGCGCGATGAGGCTATCGAGATAGGAATCGATCCCGCCGCGATAGCGCATCTCGGACAGCCTGTAATTGTCCGCTGCCGCCTCGCGCAGGTCGCGTGTGGCCGACAGTTGGGCGGTCATCGTGCCACGCCGCGCCAGCGCGTCGGCGACTTCGCGGAAGGCGGTCTGGATGGTCTTCTCATAGGTCGCCAGCGCGGCGTCGCGTTGCGCCTTGGTGACGTCGACATTGGCCTTGCCCGCGCCGGCGCGGAAGATCGGATAGCTTGCCGTCGCTCCCGCCTGCCAGTTGAACGCGCCGCCGGTGAACAGCGAGCCGAGCGCGCTGCTGACGAAGCCGGCCAGGCCGGTCAGGCTGATCTTGGGGAACAACGCTGCGCGCGCCGCGCCGATCTCGGCATTGGCGGCGCGCAGCTGATATTCGGCGTCGACGACATCGGGGCGCCGCAACAGGATCGACGAATCGAGCCCGGCGGGGAGTTCGGCCAAGGTCGCGCCGGCCTCGTCGATCGAATTGGGCAGATTGGCGGGATCGACAGGAGCGCCGATCAGCAGCTGCAGCGCATTGACGTCCTGCGCCAGCGAGGTCGTCTGCTGCGCGACATCGGCCCTGGCGGTATCCAGGGTCAATTGCGCCTGGCGTAGATCGGTGCGCGGCGCGATCCCGCCGTTGAGGCGCTTCTGGGTCAGCTCGACGCTGATCTGCGCGCTGGCCGCGGTATCCTGCGCGATCTTGAGTAGGCTCTTGTCGGAGGCATAGGTCAGCCATGCATCGGCGATGTCGCCGATCAGGGTCAGCCGCGTCGCGCGCGCCGCCGCCTCGGTCGCGAAATAGCTGTTGAGCGCGCGATCGGACTCCGACCGGATGCGCCCGAACAGGTCGACTTCGAACGCGTTGATGCCGACATTGGCGTCGAAGCTCGACTTGGCCCCGGTCGCCCCTTGCCCGCCGCGGAACGTGGCGCCGGCACTGGCGTCGACCTGGGGGAACAATTCGGCGCGCTGGACGCGGAACTGGCCGCGCGCCGCGGTGATATTGGCGGCGGCGATGCGCAGGTCGCGATTATTGGCCAGCGCCTGGACGATCAGTGCCTGGAGCCGCGGATCGCGAAAGATGTCCTGATAGCGCACCGTCGGCAGCGTCGCTTCGCTGGTGCGGAGATACGCGTCGCCGACCGGCCAGCTCTGCGGCACCGGGGTTTCGGGGCGGACATATTTGGGCGCGAGCGAGCAGGCGGTCAGGCTCGCCATCATCGTCACGGCGGTCAGCTTGCGGATCATGCCAAGGCCTCCGGTTCGGCCGGCGGCGGGGTCGGATGCTCGTGGTGGAGGTGCTTGAGCGCGTCGCGCGTCGTGCGGCGGACCAGCACGAAGAACAGCGGGATGTAGAAAACCGCCAGGATCGTCGCGGTCAGCATGCCGCCGATCACCGCGGTGCCGATCGCGACGCGGCTGTTGGCGCCGGCGCCCGTCGCGATCGCCAGCGGCAGCACGCCGAAGATGAAGGCGAAGCTGGTCATCAGGATCGGCCGGAGACGAATGCGCGCGGCTTCGAGCGCGGCGTCGATCACGCGCTTGCCCGATTTCTCCGCTTGCTCGGCGAACTCGATCATCAGGATCGCGTTCTTGGCCGCCAGGCCCATCGTCGTGAGCAGTCCGATCTGGAGATAGACGTCGTTCTGCAGCCCCCGCAGCGTCACCGCGAATACTGATCCGACCAGCCCGAGCGGGATGATCAGCAGCACGGCGATCGGGATCGTCCAGCTTTCGTACAGCGCGGCCAGGCACAGGAACACGACCAGCAGCGACAGGCCATAGAGGATCGGCGCCTGGCCCGAGGACAGGCGTTCCTGGTAAGAGGCGCCGCTCCATTCGATCGAGGTGCCGTGGATCTTGGCGGCCATTTCCTCGATCCGCTTCATCGCGTCGCCCGAACTCTTGCCCGGCGCCGACTGGCCGGAGATCTCATACGAGGAGATGCCGTTGAAGCGGCTGAGCGACGTCGGCGCGTTCGACCAGGAGATCGTCGCGAAAGAGGAGAAGGGGACCATCTGCCCACTTGCCCCGCGGACATACCATTTGGCGATGTCCTCGGGCGACGCGCGGTAGGGTGCATCACCCTGGACATAGACGCGCTTGACGCGGCCGCGGTCGTTGAAGTCGTTGACATAGCTGCCGCCCCAGGCGGTCGAGAGCGTCGCGTTGACGCTGGCCTGGGTCAGCCCCAGCACCGACAGCTTCTGCGCGTCGGTGTCGACCTTGAGCGTTGGCTGGTCGGGCAAGTCGGTGGGGCGCACCGCGGCGAGCGTCGGGTCGGCGCGGGCATCGGCCAGCAATTGGTCGCGCGCCGCCCGGAACTGGTCGCGGGTCAGGCCGCCGGTATTCTCCAGCTCGACGGTGAAACCCGACGACTGACCGAGGCCGCGCACCGCAGCCGGAACCGTCGCGTAGAATTCGACGTCGCGCAGGGCGCCCAGCGCCTTGGTCGCGCGGTTGGTGATCGCGTCGGCGCCATTCTCGCTGCCCTTGCGCTCGCTCCAGTCCTTCAGCGCGACGAAGCCGCGACCGGCATTCTGTCCGCCGCCGCCCCCGCCGCCACCGGCGCCCGCAACGGTCAGCATCGCATCGGTATTCTTCCCTTCGGTCTTGAAGAAATAATTCTCGATCTGCTTCTGTGCCGCCTGGGTGCGGTTGATCGTCGCGCCGGCGGGCAGGTTGAACTGGATCTGCGCGAAGCCCTGATCCTCGGTCGGCAGGAAGCCGGTCGGCAGCCGCACGAACAGGATCGCCAGGATTGCGATGACGCAGGCATAGATCACCAGGAACAGCCATTTGCGGTCGACCACCCTGGCCACCCGGGCGGTGTACCAATTCACCATCCGCTCGAAATTGGTGTTGAACCAGTTGCGTGCCTTTTCGGTGCGGCGATAGACCCAGCTATCGTGGCGCTCCTCTTCCTTGCGCTTGAGCAAGGTCGTGGTCAGCGCCGGCGTCAGGATCAGCGCGACGACCACCGACAGCACCATTGCCGACACGATCGTCAGCGAGAATTGCCGATAGATCACGCCGGTCGATCCGCCGAAGAACGCCATCGGCAGGAACACCGCCGACAGCACCAGCGCGATCGCGACCAGCGCGATCTGGATCTCGCTCATCGACTGGATGGTGGCGTCGCGGGGACTCATCCCCGGATTCTCGTCCATCACCCGCTCGACATTCTCGACCACGACGATCGCGTCGTCGACCAAGAGGCCGATGGCGAGGACCAGACCAAACAGAGTCAGCGTGTTGATCGAGAAGCCGGCGACGGCGAACACGCCGAACGTGCCGAGCAGCACGACCGGCACCGCGATCGTCGGGATCAGGGTGGCGCGCCAGCTCTGGAGGAACACGAACATGACGATGACGACCAGCACGATCGCCTCGAACAGCGTCTTCACCACGTCGTTGATCGACAGCTTGATGAACGTCGTCGAATCGTTGGGGAAATCGTAGGCGAAGCCGTGCGGGAAGTTCTTCGACTGGTTCTCGATCTCTTTCTTGACCAGCTCGGCGGTGGTCAGCGCGTCGGCGCCCGGCGCCAGGCTGACCGCGATGCCCGCGCCGGGATGGCCGTTGACGCGGCTGATCGAGGCATAGCTTTCCGCGCCCAGTTCGATCCGCGCGACATCGGCCAGCCGTACGGTCGATCCGTCGGGCTGGGTCTTGACGACGATGTTGGCGAATTGCGCCGGCGTCGACAGGCGCGACTGCGCGGTCACCGTCGCGTCGAGCATCTGGTCCGGGCCGCTCGGCACCGCGCCGACCTCGCCCGCCGCGACCTCGGCATTTTGCGCGGTGATCGCGGTGGTGATGTCTGCCGGGACCAGACTGTAGCTTTGCAGCTTGTTGGGATTGAGCCAGATGCGCATGCCATATTGCGCGCCGAAAACACTGGTATCGCCGACGCCGGGAATGCGCCCGATCGTGTCCTGCAGGTTCGACACCATATAGTCGGAGACGTCGATATTCGTCTTCTGGTCGGTAGTGTCGTAGATCGCGGCGATCAGCAGGAAATCGGGGTTCGACTTGGTCACCGTCAGGCCCTGTTGCTGGACCTGTTGCGGCAAGCGGCTCAGCGCCTGCTGCACCTTGTTCTGGACCTGGACTTGCGCGATGTCGGGGTTGGTCCCCTTCTGGAAGGTCGCACTGATCGTCACCTGGCCGCGCGACGAGGAATTCGAGCTGAAATAGAGCAGCCCGTCGATCCCCGTCAGTTGTTGCTCGATCACCTGGGTGACGCTGTTCTCCAGCGTGACCGCCGACGCGCCCGGATAGGTCGCGCGGATATTGACCTGGGGCGGGGCCACGTCGGGGAATTGCTCGACCGGCAGGGTGAAGATGCTGCCCAGGCCGACCAGCATGATGATGATCGCGATGACCCAGGCGAAGATGGGCCGGTCGATGAAGATGCGCGACATGGGCTCAGCCGCCCTTGCCGGTGCGCTTATTCCCTTGCGGCGCCCCGATCTTTTGCGGCGAGCCGGCGGGTACCGCCTTGACCGGCTGGTTGGGCTTCAGCTTGCCGATCCCCTCGGTGATCACCTTGTCGCCCTGTTTCAGGCCGCCGGTCACCACCCAATTGACGCCGTCGGTGCGCGACGTGGTGACCTTGCGCGGGATCGCCTTGCTGCCGGCGCTCAGCACATAGACCTGGGCATTGCCCTGGGGATCGCGTGTCACCGCAGTCTGGGGGATCAGGAACGCATTGGGATCGCTTGCCTGGGCGAAATCGGCGCGGACGAACATGCCCGGCAGCAACAGCCCCTGCGGATTGGGAAAGCGCGCGCGCAGATTGACCGTACCGGTGGTCGGATCGACCGTGACTTCGGCGAATTCGACGCTGCCGACATAGCCATAGTCGCTGCCATCCTCGAGCTTCAGATGGACTTCGGCCTTAGTTGGCACGGCGCCGCCGCCGGCGAGCGCGCGACGCAGGCGCAGCAGGTCGGCGGAACTTTGCTGGATATCGACATAGATCGGGTCGAGCGCAGAGATCACCGCCAGCGGATCGGTCTGATTGTTGGCGACCAGGGCGCCTTCGGTGAACAGCGACCGCCCGATCTTGCCGCTGATCGGCGCGGGCACGGTGGTGAAGCGCAGGTTGATCTTCGCGGTGTCGAGCGCGGCGCGGTTCTGGGCGACCGCGGCTTTGGCCTGGCGCGCCGCGGCGGCGGCGTCAGTGTAATCCTGTGCCGCGACCGCTTGCTCCTTGGCCAAGGGCGCGTAGCGATCGGCCTTGATCTTGGCTGCCTCGGCGCTTGCCTGCGCGCTGGCCAGGTTGGCGGCGGCTTGGTTGGTCGCGGCGCGATAGAGGCTGGGGTCGATCTGATAGAGCGGCTGGCCCTTCTTGACGAAGGATCCTTCGGTAAAGAAGCGCTTGCGGATGATGCCCGATACCTGGGGCCGGACCTCGGAGGTCTGATAGGCATTGGTCCGCGCGGCCAGCTCGGTGACCATCGGCACGCTGGCCGGCTGGATGACGATATAGCCGACTTCGGGCGTGCCCTGCTGGCCGCGCCGGCCGCCCTTCGCGGCGTCGTCCCGCACGCCGCACGCGCTCAGCGCGAACAGGCTGATCGATATGGCGGCGAGGGCGGACCGCGCCACCCGACGATGGGGGAGAAAAGGCATGGGCGGCTGATGGTTTCCCGATCGGTGCGTGTCAAACACCGCTTTGTCGCAAATTTTATCAATTGCGAACCCGCAACATGCTATTTCGTTGCGATCAGGATCGGCATGTCTGCGGTCTTCGCGCCGGACAATTGCAACGTATAGGTCCCCGGCTGGAGCGCGAAGTCGACGATCTTGTGGATGCCCGAACAGGGCGGCCCTTCCATATGTGCGATCGAAGTCAGTGACTTGCCGTCGCGCACGAGGTCAATCCACGCGCCGTTCTGCAGCGCGACGCGATAGGTTCCCGCGATCGCCACGGTGACATGATAGACGCCACCGAACGTGCCAGCGGCGGGCTGGCGTCCGGGCGCCAGCGGAAACGTCACGCCCTCCACCGGTTGCAATGTCAGCGCGATATTCTTGCCGAGGGCGACCACATCGCCAGTCATGCCCGGCGCCATGCTCCATGCTTCGAGACCCGCCGGCGGCGTGGTGGTGGCGGTGCAGACGGGTGCGGCGGTGGGTGCCGCTTGCAGCAACAGGATGGCGAACAAGCTGGCGATCATCGCATGCGACTCCAAATCGTGGAGCGACGGGCCCTAGATCGCGGCCGAATACCGCGCAAACAAATCGGCGGTCGACGTGTCGAAATGCGTGTTCATCTCGGCCAATGCAGCCGCGCCGTCGCGGTTGGCGATCGCCTCGGCCAGGCGGTGGTGCTGTTCGAGCATTATCGCGCGCTGGTCGGCGGAGGTGCGGGTGTGCCAGGCAGTCGGCACGGTGATGGTCATCAGCGCTTCGAACGAGCGGATGGCGGTGTAGAACAACACGTTGCCGCTCGCTCTGGCGATCGCCTGGTGGAACGCGATGTCGTGGCGGGTCAGCTCGCCGAGATCGTCGCCGCACGCCGCCATCGCCTCGGCATGATCGATGAGCGCGCGCGCTTCGGCATCGCTGCGCCGGATCGCGGCGAGCTCGGCGGTCCGCAATTCGAGTGCGCGGCGGACATCCCAGATCTCGGCGACGGTGACTTGCGCGGTGGCGATCGCGTGGTCAAGCGACGCCGACAGCACCGATCCGTCGATCGCCGCGACGCGCGCCTTGCGGCCGTTGCCGACATCGATCTGGTGCAACGCGGCCAGGGTCGAAAACGCCTCGCGCATCACCGCGCGACTGACGCCCAACCGCTCCGCGAACGCGCCTTCGCTCGGCAAATTGTCGCCGACCTTGAGGTCGTTTTCGCAGATATGATCGCGCACGCGGCGTACCGCACGATCGACCAGCGACTCGTTTTCGATAGCGCGATCCCGCTCGCTCATGCGGTCAAGGATGCGCGCGATGCCATATCGGTGCAACCGCAACGGCGCGAGAAGGCGAGGCGAACGCGCCGCGTCAGGCGAGCCCGCGCTTCAACGCGGCCAGACGCGCCGCTTGCGCCGCGGTGGCGACATCGCCGACCGGCATGATGTCGAATCCGTGCATCCCGCCGGGAAAGACGTGGAGCTCGGTCGGCACGCCGGCGCGGATCAGGCGACGGGCATAGTCCACATCCTCTTCGAGAAAGAGGTCGAGCGTTCCGGTCATGATATAGGCTGGCGGCAGGCCGCTCAGATCGGTGGCGCGTGCGGCCGCGGCGTAAGGCGACACGTCGGCTCCGCCGGGCGCCTTGCCGAGCAGCGACGACCAGCCGAAATGATTGCTGCCCGGCGTCCAGATGAACTCGCCGGTAAAGGGATGCGGATCGCTGGTGACGGCGGTGCGGTCGTCGATCATCGGATAGGTCAGATGCTGGAAGGCGAGGCGATATTCGCCACGGTCGCGCACCAGCAGCGCCAGCGCCGCCGCCAGTCCGCCGCCGGCGCTTTCGCCCATCACCCCGAGCCGCGCGGTGTCGAGGCCCAGCGCTTCGGCATTGTCCACCGTCCAGCGCAGGCCGGCATAGCAATCCTCGATCGCCGCCGGAAAAACGTGCTCGGGCGCCAGCCGGTAGTCGACCGACACGATCGCGCAGCCCAGCGCCTTGACCAGCGGGCGGAGCAGGAATTCCATCTGCGCCGCACTGCCCCCGACATAGCCGCCGCCATGGATGTGATAGATGGTCGGCAACGGCCCGGCGACGCCGTCGGGCTTGTAGATGTGCAGCGCGATGTCGGGCGCGCCGGCGGGGCCGGGAACGGTCTTGATCTCCAGGCTGGATCCTTCGCGATCGATCTCGAACGGCATCAGTTCCTCGCGCTCGCGCATCTGGACCAAAGTCTCCGCGCTCAGCGAGAAGGTCGGCCAAGCCTCGAGCAGCGGGCGCAGCGCGGGGTCGACCAGATGCATGGAACGGGACATCGATTCCTCCTGTTTGCGGCCGGGGACGTGTCCTGCCGTGTCGGCTCGCCGTCAACAGCCGATGATCTTGCCCAATCGACGGTCGAGCGGTTCCGGACGACCCATATTGCCGGTGTCGCGGTGCTTCAGCCGGCGCTAAAAGGGCATCGCACGAGTGGGGACCGTTCAGCATGGCGACCGACGCGACGACTGACCCGCCCGGCTTCCCGCCCACCGTTTCGTTCGAGGCGTTGCTGTGGCAGCCCGGCCTGATCTGGGGCTGTTCGGGCGAGGAGTGCCTGTCGCTCACCAGCGATTTCGCAGCGCTGGACGGCGACGGTTTTCGCTGGCTCCACCTCAACCTCGCCGATGGCCGGACCCATGCCTGGCTCGAGCGGGAAAATCGGTTTCCTCCCGAAGTGCATGAGTTGCTGCTGAGCCGGGAGGACCATCCACGCGCGGTGATCGACGGCAAGGTGGTCGGACTGGTACTGCAGGATTTCGAGCGCGAGTTCGACCATGACGATCTCAACCAGGTCGGCGCGCTGCACGTCGCGATCGCGCCGGGGCTGGTCGTCACCGGCCGCTACCGCCCGGTGCGGTCGGCCGACATCATGCGGCAACGCATCGCCAGGGCCGCGGTCGCACCCGATCCCGCCGAGGCACTCGACCTCGTGCTCGACAGCATGACCGGCACGTTCGCCGATCTCGCCCGCCAACTCACGGTCGAGGTGCAGGCGGCGGAGGATCAATTCCTCAACGACAATCCGGCGGATGCCGGCCGCGAATTGCTGGTGATCCGCCGCCGCTCGGCGCGGCTGCATCGCATGGTCGCGGGAATGCGCGCCGTGCTCCACCGGTTGGAAGACGATCGCGATTTGCCCAAGCCGATGGAGCCGGTGATCGAGCGCTTCGCCCAGCGCGCCGATGCGATCGATGCCGATATCCTGGCGATCCAGGGCCAGATGCGCGTGCTGCGCGACGAATTCGATCTCCAGGCCGCACAGAAAACCAACGACAATCTCTATTTCCTTTCGGTGATGAGCGCGCTGTTGCTGCCCGCGACTTTGGTCACCGGCTTTTTCGGGATGAATACCGGCGGCTTGCCGATGACCGGCGGGCCGAACGGGACGATCGAGGCGATGGTGATCGCGCTGGTCGCGTCGGGCGCGACCTGGGCGCTGCTCCGCGCGCGGCGCTGACAGGCCGGATCCGGCCCGCTGGTCGTGCCCGCCCGCCGGCGATAGGATGCCGTACGGACCCAGAGCGCAAAGGGGGAACAGATGACGCGACCCAGGGATCTTGGCGTTGTTCTGGCGATCGCCGGCTGCGCCTTGCTTGCGGGATGCGCCACGCCGATGAACCCGGCGCGATCGGCGATCGCCGTGCTGCCCGCGCGGGTCCTGCCGCCGCCGCCAGTCCATCCCAACGGTCAAATATTGTGGGGCATCGTCAACGGCAAATGCGTCCCCGACCAGCAAGCCAATGCCCAGCCCGATCCCTGTACCGAGGTGTCGATCGATAGCGGCGTCGGCTCAGGCTATGCCGTGCTCAAGGACCGTGTCGGCGTCAGCCAATATCTGGTCATGCCGACGCGGCTGATCACCGGGATCGAGGACGGGCAATTGCTCGCGCCCGGCGCGATCAATTATTTCGATTCCGCCTGGCGCGTCCGCCGGCTGGTCGACCAGCGGCTCGGCACGACGCTGACTCGCGACGATGTCGGTATCGCGGTCAACTCGCTCTACGGCCGGTCGCAAGACTTGCTTCACCTCCATGTCGATTGTCTGCGCATCGATGTGCGCGACGACCTCCACCGTCAACTCGGGTCGCTCGGCCGCGGCTGGTCGGCGCCGATCACGCTCGCCGGCCATGGCTATTACGCGCTGCGCATCCAGGGCGACGACAGCGTGCCGACCGATCCGTTCACCGCCTTGGCCAAAGGATTGAAAGTCCCGCCGGCCGATATGGGCGCCTGGACCCTGGTGCTTGCGGGCGCGACGTTCGCCGACGGACCGGGGTTCGTACTGCTCGCCGCGCGCGCCGATCCAGAGGCTGACTATGACGGGTCGGGCGAAAGCCTGCAGGATCATCAATGCGCGGGACACGGCGCGAGGGGATGATGTGGCGCCACTCGGGACCACGTGTCCGCGAGCGATCCTCATTGAAGCGACTTGACGCGTGCTGACGATTCGATATTTCTATTATTGTCGAAATATCGAATCGTGGAGGTGGCCCGTGAAGCGCATGCATCTACACATCAACGTCGCCGATATTGATCAGGCGGTGGATTTCTACAGCGTGCTGTTCGGCAAGCGGCCGTCGGTGGTGAAGCCCGATTACGCCAAGTGGATGCTCGAGGATCCGCGCGTCAATCTGGCGATTTCCTCGCGCGCTCGCGCCGCCGGGATCGATCATGTCGGCATCCAGGTCGACAGCGCCGCCGAGCTGGGCGAGATCGCCGGCCGGCTAAAGCATGCCGGCGCCCGGACGATGGATCAGGAAGCGACCACCTGCTGCTACGCCAAATCCGACAAGAGCTGGGTGACCGACACGGCGGGCGTCCGCTGGGAAACCTTTTTCACCATGGGGGAGGCGACCTCTTATGGTGAGGATATCGATGTGCCAGAAACCGCCGGCGCTTGTTGCCCCAGCACCGCCACCGCCAAATCGGCCTGCGGCTGATGCAGCTCCCCGTCGCTGTCGAGGCTTTGTCCGCGCTCGCGCATGGCGGCCGGCTCGCCGTGTTCCGCCTGCTGGTCCGCGCGGGACCGGAGGGCTTGCCGGCGGGTGAGATCGCCCGCGAGATCGGGGTGCTTCCCAACACCTTGTCGTCGAACCTGACGATCCTGGGCAATGCAGGTTTGGTGCGGTCGCATCGCGAGGGGCGGTCGATCATCTATGCGGCGGATTATGACCGGATGCGGTCGCTGCTCGGGTTCCTGATGGACGATTGCTGCGCTGGACGGCCCGAAATCTGCGCACCGCTGGTCGGATCTTGCGGCGGCGAGGAGGCGTGACGCTCATCCGTCGCATCGTCGCCGAGGGTGTCGGCACCGCCCTTCTCCTCGCGATCGTGGTCGGGTCCGGGATCATGGGCGAGCGGCTCGCCGCCGGCAATGCGGCGATCGCCCTGCTCGGCAACACCCTGGCGACCGGCGCCGGATTGGTCGTGCTGATCCATATGTTCGGACCGATCTCCGGCGCGCATTTCAATCCGGCGGTGACGCTGGCGGTCGCGGTCCGCCGCGAGATCCCGTGGCGCGTCGCAGCGATCTACATCGTCACGCAAGTCGTCGGGGCGGTCCTGGGCGTGTGGCTGGCGCATGGCATGTTCGCCGAGCCGGTCATCCAGATCTCGACCAAGCTGCGCGCCGGCCCGTCGCAAGGACTATCCGAATTCGTCGCGACCTTGGGGCTGATCGGGACGATCGCCGCGACCCAGCGCGCCCGGCCGGATTTCACGCCGGTCGCGGTAGGGCTGTACATTACCGCGGCCTATTGGTTCACCGCCTCGACCTCGTTCGCCAATCCGGCGGTGACGATGGCGCGGAGCCTTTCCGACACCTTCGCCGGCATCGCTCCCGCATCGGTGCCCCTGTTCCTGGTCGCGCAGATCGCCGGCGCGCTTGCCGGGCTTGTGTTGTTCGACTGGCTCTATCGCAAGGAGATTCCGGCGTGACCGACGATTTCGCGATCACCATCTATCACAATCCCGATTGCGGCACGTCGCGCAACACGCTGGCGATGATCGAGGCGGCCGGCTACCGCCCGGCGATCGTCGAGTATCGTGTGACCGGATGGACGCGCCCGCTGCTCGAACAACTGCTGGACGCCATGGCGATGCGGCCGCGCGACCTGCTGCGCGAAAAGGGCACGCCGGCCGCCGAACTCGGCCTGCTCGATCCGGCGGCGAGCGACGACGCGATCCTCCGGGCGATGGTCGCGCACCCGATCCTGGTCAACCGACCGATCGTCGTCACGCCCAAGGGGACCAGGCTATGCCGGCCGTCCGAAGCGGTGCTGCCATTGCTCGACCGCGTCCCCGCGCACTTCACCAAGGAGGATGGCGAGGTGGTTCGCCTTTAGGACGGATCGACATTGGATGTTCGGCCGTCGATCGCTTCTGTTTCTATAAAAATCAGAATATCAATAGTTTATATACATCTAGAGCGTGATGACGTGAGTTTGACCCGCCGTGACGGAGCGGATTTTGGCGCAGGGCGAGGAACGAGGAGTGGAGCGATGCAGAATGCATCGTGACCGAGGAGAGACGCTGCCATGCGCCAAAAGGCGCCCGCCGCTTTGCGGTTGCCCGGGCGCGCCCGCTGGTCGGCGTCGCGGTCCTTGCGCGTAGCGCCGCTACGCGCTGCACACCGCTCCTTGCCAGCGGGCGCGCCCGGGCAATCACGACGGGTCAAACCCACGCCATCACGCTCTAAGCGCTGGCTAATTCCCAACCGTCATGCCGGGCTTGTCCCGGCATCCACTGTGCAACTGAGCCCAGTCGTTGAGCTTCTTGCCTTACGCTTGCCGCCCGGTGGATGCTGGGACAAGCCCGGCATGACGAATTGGAAAGTTGAATGTCGATCCGTCCTAATCGACCTCTAACGCGCGCTGCATATAGACGGTATCCAATATCCGATCGAACTTCCGGCCGACACCGATCATCCGGCCGGCATGGACGAATCCGCATTTCGCGTGAAGCGCGACCGAGGCGGGTTCGCTGCCGCCGATCACCGCGATCATCTGGCGAAATCCCGCCTGGCGCGCCGCCTCCACCAGCGCGGGCAGCAAGCGCGATCCTATCCCCCGGCCGAGCTGATTGGGCGCAAGGTAGATGCTGTTCTCGCACGTCTCGGCATAGGCCGGGCGGTCGCGAAACTGAGTGGCATAGGCATAGCCGACCACGCCGCCCTCCCGCTCGGCGACCAGGAATGGCCATCCGCGCGCGGCGATCGACGCGATCTTGTCGTGCCATGCCGCAATGTCGGGTGGCTCGATGTCGAACGTCGCGGTGCCGTGCAGCACATGATGCGCATAGATCGCCGCGATCGGCGCGGCGTCGTCGGGGCGAACGGGACGGATGCATTGGTCGGTCATGGCCGCAACCTCGCAAGCCGTGGCGATCGACGCAACCGGGTGACGTGCCGCTTGTCATATTTCGCGGTCATCGCCCTGCCGAAGAATAGGCTCCTGACACCGTTTTCCGCTGGATGCTATTCCGTATCCTTGCGATGGATGAATTGGATGTGGCTCGCTGCGCGCATAGCGTATTGAGTTCCGCTCCGAACCCACCTAAGCGAATACTCCGACATATTATCAGGGGGTTACGGCTAAGATGGTATTTCCTTTGCCAGGTATATCTTCCAACCCTGCGTCCCGCTTGGGAATTTTCCTCGATTCGCGCCGGCTGACTCCGCAACCGAATTCGGCAGTTTAGATGCGCATCATCCTTGTCGAGGGGGATGCGCGATCTCGCGCGGTGCTGCGCGGGCGCCTGCGACGAGAGGGATTCGACGTCGATGCGGTCGGATCGCCACTGGAATTCTATCGCAGCATGGCAACCAGCAGCCGCGACATCGCTATCGTCGATGCCGATCTCGCGGAAGGGGCAGGGCTGGATATCCTGTCCTGGCTGCGCGGAATGGGAAATATCGGCATCGTCGCCTTGAGCGCCGGCAACGAGGCGCGCAACCGGATCGCCTGTTTCGAGAGCGGCGCCGACCTCTATTTCATGAAGCCGGTCGATGGCGATGAGCTAGTCCATGGCCTGCGCAACCTGCTCCGCCGCCTCGCGCATAACGGGATCGAACGCGCCGCCCCCGCCGCGCCGGCCGATTGGTGGTTCTTCGATACCACTCACTGGAAGCTGCAGGCGCCGAATGGGCCGTCGGTGAAGCTTAGCGCGGTCGAAGCGAAATTCATCCGGCGCCTGCTCATCCAGACGGGAACGGTTGTCCTACGCGCCGACTTGCGGGCCGAACTCGGCTATGACGCCGATCCCGCCGGCGACAGGAATCTCGACGCGGTGATTCGGCGGTTGCGGCGCAAGATCGAAAGCGTGACGGGATCTCCCGCGCCGATCCAGACGGTGCATGGGCAAGGCTATCTCTTCTCGGCCCAACTTCGATTGGAAAGGCGCCGCGCGCTCGAGCGTTAGCGTGCGCCGCGATTGGGCGGAGCGCGGCTGTTCGCGATTGAGCACGCGACCGCAAAACGTCTGGAGTGGGCTGTCATAGTCGACACGGTCACACTGGCCGTCATGCCGGGCTCGTCCCGGCATCCACCGGGCGGCAAGCCCTGGAAAAGAAGCTCCTGCTACAGCGCTAACCTGCGCAGTGGATGCCGGGACGAGCCCGGCATGACGAGAAAGCGGGTCGCGCTCGATTCTAACGCGCTGTGTTTCCACCGAATCGCTCGCCGTGTCAGGACGCGGACGAGTCTTTGATCGAGTATCTGACAAGTCCGTTACAACTTTTTACAATCGATACTTAGTCGGAATTAGTATGATATAGTAGATTTTCGCCGATGATTGCCGATATCATACTAAATCAGACATAGTTAACTCGATGTTAACTAAGAGAAATCCCTTTAATACCTATTGCATAGCCTGAATTGTCTGCGTAATCTGACACTGCCGGCCAAAGGAGTCAGACGGGTCAATTGCCTAATACTATATATTGATGGTCGCAACGCAACTTCTTGGGGGTCATCCAAGAGGCGGCGCAATGAAAAGGGGTATTGGTGTGATCAAGCAATTCAGGGCAGTTCATGCCCCTTCCCGCCGCTCGCCTGTTTCCGGACGGCATTTGCGGCGCCTGGTGCTCGCTACGCTTGGCACGGTCTTCCTGGCGGGCAATGTCGCCGCCACGCCGCAGGCGGCGGCACCGGCCAAGCCCGCCAATCCGTTCCAGGCCCAGGTCGGCCAGCTCGGCGTGCGCAAATGCGCCAATCTCTTCTCCGCGCTCGGCCAGACGGTCGCCCTAGGCTCCGATTATGCCGGGCAAGTGCAGACCGAGAAGGCGGCGCCGGACGCGCATGGCGTCGTGGGTGTGGTGGGTATGACCTACAAGACCGCCGCTTATAATTCTCAGGCCGCCGGAGTCGTCGTGGCGACGCCAGTCGGCACCAAGTGCGAAGGGCAGCTGGTCCGCGTCGCGCCGTTCCAGCGTGCATGCAAGGACGTCCTTGCCCTGCTGCCGGCAGGCAGCACCGCGGCGGGCTCGCTGTCCGGCGTGCCGCTCTACAATCTCGGCGGCAATCAGGGTCAGGCGATGCTGATCGCCAGCGGCCCCGCCTGCGTGGTGGTGACCATCGCGCGCGGTGCCGACATCGGGTGATCCTGGGAGGGCGGGGATGAGCCGAGGTTCGTTCCACCACCCTCTCCAATAGCTGGTAATTTGAAGTTCGGAAGTCGTGAAGCGTTCCCGCGCGTCGGGACGGTGGGGACGCTGTGTGTTCGCTCCGGGCCATCGGTCGAGGTGCCGCGGCCAGTTCAACAAGGGGAAGTGCCATGTCTGGGTATGAGTCGCAGAATGTTCGTCGCACTCGCTTTGCCGCAAACTGGGTCGTCGGCGCGGAAGGCGCGAGCTGGTCGCAGCGGCGCCGGCTGATGGCGGTGCTGCGCCGCGCGCATCGCGTGCTTGGGCTGAAGCGCGATAAACTCGGACTCGGCGGACTTGGCACAACGAGCCCGTCCAGCGTTGCGGCATCGGCACCGGCATCGGATTTTGCGGTGGAACGGACCGGAAAGACTGGCCTCCTCACCGGCGTGGCGCTCGCGGCCTTGAGCGCCATCGCCGTCCCCCAACCGGCATTTGGCCAGACTGCCCTTGGCAATGGCACTGTTACAAACACCGCCAACTGCACCAATCCCACTGCTGGGGGCCAAAGCGTCGCCATCGGTTGCGCCACCAGCGCTACCGGCTCCGCTTCAACCGCGATCGGCGACGGCGCCACGGTGAATGGCAATGACGGCGTGGCGATCGGTACCGGCGTCACCGCAACGGGCAATGCGACGATCGCCATCGGTTATACGATGGGCGTCAACGGCCTCAATGCGATAGGCATCGGCGTCTTTGCGAACGCGACCGGCACCAACGCGCTCGCCATCGGCGGAAACGCCCGTTCCCTTGCGGACGGCGCATCGTCCTTTGGCGTCAATTCCACCGCGAACGGCGCCAACGGGACTGCCATTGGCTCCACGGCCACTGCCGGTGCCGCCGCCACGGCCGTCGGCGTGTCGAGTCAGGCAACCGGCGGCAATGCTGTCGCTGTCGGTAGTCTCAGCCAAGCGACGAACAGTGCTGCCACCGCCGTCGGAAACGCCGCATTAGCCTCCGGAAACAGCGCGACCGCGCTTGGGGCGCAAGCGGTAGCCGTCGGCGGCAGCACGGTTGCGGTCGGCCAGGGCGCCGGCGCCGGATCGACCACCGGCAATGCCAGCTCGGTTGCGGTAGGCATTGCGGCGGGCACGCTCGTCAGCGGCGGGCAGAATACGGCGATGGGTGGCGGCATCGCCAGCGTGATGCGAGGCGCCGGCTCTGGCGTCACGGGCCAGCGCAACGTCGCCCTCGGCACCGGTGATGGCGGCGTCACCTATGACGGGACTCTCGCCGCTTCCGCGGGTAATCTGGTCACGGGCAGCGACAACGTGGCGATCGGAACCAATGCCGGTATCGGCGTCGCCGCCAACGGCACGACATCGATCGGTCGCAATGCGCAAGCCAGCCAGACCAATGGCGCCGCCATCGGCACCGGAGCGACCGCGAGCGGCGTGAACGCCGTCTATCTCGGCGCCCGCACCGTCGCCGGTACCGGCGCCCTTGCCGGGAGTGCGATCGCCATCGGCACGGATGTGACCGCGTCCCAGACCGACTCGACGGCAATCGGCCGTACCAGCACGGCATCCGGCAGCTCCGCCGTCGCGGTCGGGACCGCCTCGCAGGCAACCGCGACAAGCGCAGCGGCATTCGGTCCCACCGCCAATGCGTCGGCCAATTTCGCGCTGGCCCTCGGCAATGCCGCCGTGTCGAGTGGCGTCGGCTCTGTCGCCGCAGGTTCGGGTGCCCAGAGCACCGGTGTCTCCGCCGTGGCGGTCGGCAACAATGCCAGCGCGACGGCGGCCAACGCCGTAGCGGTCGGCCTGGGCGCGGTGGCGAACTCCGGCGATGCCGTGGCCATCGGCAAAAGCTCGACAGCGACCGGCGGCAAGGCGGTCGCGGTCGGATCGGGCAACGTCGCGAACGGCAATGGCGCAGTGGCGATCGGTGACCCCAACACAGCCACCGGCAACGGCACCGTGGCGAGCGGCATGGACAATACGGCGACCGGCAACGGCTCGGTGGCGATGGGCAATACCAACATGGTCGGCGGCGGCGGCCAGGCGGTGAGCACGCCCGGTACGGCGGCGCAGGGCGCGGTCGGCATCGGCTATCAGAACAAGGTGGTCGGCCAGGGCTCGGTCGCGATCGGCAACACCAGCAGCGCGCTGGCGGCGGGCGCGGTGGCGTTCGGCGACTCCGCGATCGCGAACAATGCACGCGATGTCGCGCTGGGTTCGGGCTCGGTCACCACGACAGCGGTGGGCACGGCGAGCACGGTAATCGGCGGCACGACCTATAATTTCGTCGGCACGACGCCGACCAGCACCGTTAGCGTCGGCAGCCCGGGCAACGAACGCACGATCACCAATGTCGCCGCAGGACGGATCGCGGGCAACTCGACCGACGCCATCAACGGCTCACAGCTGTTTGCGACCAATCAAGCTCTCCAGGCGAGCATCGCCGGGGCGGCGTCGCATTATTTCAGCGTCAACGATGGCGGTACGGCCACCGGGAACTATGGCAACAATGGAGCGACGGGCGCCCTGTCCGTGGCCATCGGCACCAATGCCAGTGCGACGGGTGGCCGTGCGATCGCGTCCGGCAGCACCGCGAAAGCCCTGGGCGACTTCGCCTCAGCCTATGGCGACAATGCCAGCGCGACCACGGCGGGTACCGCCATCGGCGGCGGCACCAACGCTTCCAACCAGTTCGCGTTCGCCGGCGGTTTCCAATCCACGGCCTCCGGCGTGTCGTCGGCTGCATTGGGCCTGCACGCCAATGCGACCGCCGACAATGCGATCGCCATCGGCACGAGCACGACCGCCAATGCCGTCGGTGCCCTTGCCATCGGCAACACCACGACCGCGGCCGGCACCAGCTCCACGGCCCTTGGCGCCAATGCCAACGTGACGGGTAACCGGGCAATTGCGGCCGGCAGCACCGCGAAGGCCCTGGGCGACTTCGCGTCGGCTTTTGGCGACAATGCCAGCGCGACCACTGCGGGTACCGCGATCGGCGGCGGCACCAACGCCTCCAATCAGTTCGCGTTCGCCGGCGGTTTCCAATCCACCGCATCCGGTGTGTCCTCCACGGCATTGGGCCTGCATGCCAACGCGACCGCCGACAACGCGATCGCCATCGGCACGAGCTCGACCGCCAACGCCGTCGATGCCATTGCCATCGGCGACGGCTCGACCGCGACCGGCGGCAAGGCAACCGCCATCGGCGCCGGCAACACCGCTTTCGGCAACGGCGCGGTGGCGATCGGCGACCCCAGCTATGCCAGCGGCACCGGCGCTTTCACCGGCGGCGCCAACAACATCGCCAATAGCGACGGAACGGCAACGGCAACGGCCGCGAACCAAGCCAATGGCGCGGTCGCGATCGGCAATGGCAACAAGGCGGTCGGTCAAGGCAGCGTAGCGCTCGGCAACACCAGCAGTGCGCTGGCGGCAGGGGCGGTGGCGTTCGGCGACTCCGCGATCGCGAACAATGCGCGTGACGTGGCGCTGGGCTCGGGGTCGGTCACCACGACAGCGGTGGGAACCGCGAGCACGGTGATCGCCGGCACGACCTATAACTTCGCCGGGACGACGCCATTGAGCACGGTGAGCGTCGGCGCGGTGGGTGCCGAACGGACGGTTACCAACGTGGCGGCGGGCCGGATCAACGGCGGTTCGACCGACGCGATCAACGGATCGCAATTGTTCGCCACCAATCAGGCGGTAAGCTCGCTGGCGACGACGGTCGACGCGACCGCCATCCATTATCTCGATATCAATGACGGCGGCACGCACGTCGGCAATTTCAACAATGATGGCGCGACGGGAGCGAACTCCATCGCCGCGGGGGCGAATGCGGCTTCGGCGGCATCGAATAGCGTCGCTATCGGCAATGGCGCCCTCAATCAGAACTCGGGTACTGATGTCGGGGCAGTCGCGGTCGGCAATTTGGCGCGCACCGGCCAGAGCAATGCGACGGCGCTCGGCTCTCAAGCCGTGGCGCTCGGCACGAACTCGATCGCGCTCGGGGCGTCGGCGTCGGGAAGCACTTCCTATGCCATTGCCATCGGTGCCGGGCCAACGACCGGGGCCAGCGCCGCAGGCGTCGGGGCCATCGCCATTGGCGGCGGCGGCGGGACCGTTCCCACCGGGAATCCGGCCTCCGCCTCCGGCAACCGCGCGGTCGCCATCGGGCAGGGCACAGCGGCCAATTTCACCCAAGCGGTTGCCCTGGGCAACAAGGCAGTAGCCGGCAGCGCTTCCTCGGTCGCCATGGGCGACTCCGCCAGCACGGGCGCGACCGGCGTGAACGTCGCGATCGGTAATTTGAGCACGGCCAATGCGGGTTCCGCCACCGGCGGCGCGGTGGCGATCGGGCGCTCCAACACCGCCTTCGGCGACGGCGCGGTATCGATCGGCGATCCGAGCTTCGCCAGCGGCACCGGCGCCTTTACCGGCGGCGCCAACAACATCGCCAATAGCGACGGGACCGCGACGGCAACGGCCGCCAACCAGGCCAATGGCGCGGTCGCGATCGGGAATAACAACAAGGCGATCGGCCAGGGCAGCGTCGCGCTCGGCAACGGCTCGACCGCGGGCGCGGCCGGCCTTGTCGGCAATGTCGCGCTCGGCAACGGCGCGATCGCCGCGGCGAGCTCGGGCGATGTCGCGCTCGGCTCGGGCAGCACGACTGCGACCGCGGTGGGGACGGCAGGAGCGACGATCAACGGCACCAATTATGCCTTTGTCGGCACCACGCCCACCAGCACGGTGAGTGTCGGCGCTGCCGGCACCGAGCGGACCATCACCAATGTTGCCGCCGGCCGCATCAGCGGCAGCTCGACCGACGCGATCAACGGGTCGCAATTGTTCGCGACCAACCAGGCGGTCGACAGCATCGGCGCGCAGGTGACCAACATCACCACCGGCGGCGGCATCAAATATTTCCACGCCAATTCGACATTGGCCGATTCGGTGGCAACCGGAACGGATTCGGTTGCCGTCGGTCCGGTCGCGGCGGCGGACAATGCCAATGCCGTGGCGGTCGGCCTCAACAGCCACGCGATCAGCAGCGGCAGCGTCGCGATCGGCCAAGGCGCCACCACCGGCAATGCGGCCGACCTGACCCGAATCAATCAAGTCGCGATCGGCAACAATGCCGCCGCCACCGCGCAGAACAGCGTCGCGCTCGGCGACGGCTCCATCGCGAGCGGTCCGCAGGCCACCGCTTTAGGCTCGCTGGCCTCCGCGACCGGCTCCAACAGCGTGGCGGTCGGCCGCAACAGCCAGGCCGGGAATTCGGGCACGGCGGTCGGCACTACGGCCCAGGCCAATGGCACGCGGTCGACGGCGCTTGGCCAGAATGTCCAGGCGAACGTTACCGACGGCACCGCCGTCGGCTATGGCACGCGCGTGACCGCCGCCGGCGGCCTCGCGATCGGCAACAATGCCGCGGCGAACGACGCCAATGCGATCGCACTCGGCACCAACTCGGTCACGGCGGCAGCGGTCGGGACGGCCGGCACCACCATCAACGGCACCAACTACGCCTTCGCCGGCACCACGCCGGGAAGCACGGTGAGCGTCGGTGCGGTGGGCGCGGAACGGACGGTCACCAATGTCGCGGCGGGCCGGATCAATGGCGGTTCGACCGACGCGATTAACGGCTCGCAACTGTTTGCCACCAACCAGGCGATCGGCGCGGTCGGGACGGGCCTCGACAATCTGGGCCAGAGCGTCGCGACCTCGCTGGGCGGGACGTCGGTCTACAATCCGACGACAGACACCGTGACCGCTGGACTGGCGGTCGGCGGCACGACCTATAACAATGTGCAGTCGGCGCTGACGGCGGTGAACGGTACCGCGTCGGCCGGATGGAATGCGACCACGGCGGCAACGGGCACGGGCACGGTCACCGGCACCAGCGTGCAGAACGTGGCGCCTGGCGGGACCGTGACCTATACTGCGGGGAACAATATCGCGATCACCCAGAATGGCGCGGAAGTGCAGATCGCAACCTCGGCGACGCCGGCATTCACCAGCGTCACCGCCGGCAACAGCCTGCTCAATACCAACGGGCTGACCATCACCGGCGGTCCCAGCGTGACCACCACCGGGATCAACGCGGCGGGCACGACCATCACCAATGTCGCGGCGGGCGTGAACCCGACCGATGCGGTCAATGTCAGCCAGCTGACCTCGTCGACCGGCGGCGTGGTGACCACCGGCATGAACTTCACCGGCAACGACGCGACCTCGGGCATCGTCCATCGCGACCTCGGCACGACGCTGAGCATCCAGGGCACGGCGACCACGGCGGGCAATTATTCCGGCGCCAATCTGAAGACGGTGACCGATCCGGTGACGGGTGCGATCAACCTGCAGATGGCCGACGCTCCGGTGTTCACCAGCGTCACCACCGGCAACAGCCTGCTCAACACCAACGGCCTGACCATCACCGGCGGCCCGAGCGTGACCACCACCGGCGTCAATGCCGGCAACAAGGTCATCACTAATGTCGCCCCGGGGGCGATCAACGCAACCTCGACCGATGCGGTCAACGGCTCGCAGCTGTTCGCGACCAATCAGGCGGCCACTGCGGGCTGGAACGTGACGGCACAGGGAGCCAACGCGACCAATGTCGGCTCGACCAGCGCCACCGGCAACAGCGTCGACCTGAACAATAGCGACGGCAACATCGTCGTGAGCAAGACCACGGGCAGCAATAATGTGGGCTTCAACCTCGCCCCGGTCCTGGCAATCGGTACCGCGGTGAATGTCGGCGGCCCAGGTGGTGCCAGCATCACCAGCACCGGCTTCACCACCAATGGCGGCACCGGTCCGAGCTTGACCAACACCGGGATCAACGCGGCCGGCACGACCATCACCAACGTCGCGGCCGGGGTGAATCCGACCGACGCGGTGAACGTCAGCCAGCTGACCTCATCGACCGGCGGCGTGGTGACCACCGGCATGAACTTCACCGGCAACGACGCGACCTCGGGCATCGTCCATCGCGACCTCGGCACGACGCTGAGCATCCAGGGCACGGCGACCACGGCGGGCAATTATTCCGGCGCCAATCTGAAGACGGTGACCGATCCGGTGACGGGTGCGATCAACCTGCAGATGGCCGACGCCCCGGTGTTCACCAGCGTCACCACCGGCAACAGCCTGCTCAACACCAACGGCCTGACCATCACCGGCGGCCCGAGCGTGACCACCACCGGCGTCAATGCGGGCAACAAGGTCATCACCAATGTCGCCCCGGGGGCGATCAACGCCACCTCGACCGACGGGGTCAACGGATCGCAGCTGTTCGCGACCAACCAGCAGGTGGCGACGAACACGACCGACATCACCAATCTCGGCAACACGGTCAACAACATCAACAATGGTGGCGGCATCAAATATTTCCACGCCACCTCGACGCTCCCCGACAGCCAGGCGCTAGGCACGGATTCGGTCGCGATCGGACCCAACGCGGTGGCCAATAACGCCGGCGACATCGCGCTCGGCAACGGCTCGACCACAACCGCGGCGGTGGCGACCGGGGGCATCACGATCAACGGCACAAACTATGCCTTTGCCGGGACGACGCCCAACAGCACGCTGAGCATCGGTGCTGTCGGCGCCGAACGCACGATCACCAATGTCGCCGCCGGACGGGTCGATGGCGGCTCGACCGACGCGATCAACGGATCGCAGCTGTTTGCTACCAACCAGGCTGTCGACAGCCTCGGCACCAATGTCACCAACCTGGGCAACACGGTCACCAATCTCGGCAATACCGTGACCAGCATCGGCGCCACCGTCACCAACATCACCAATGGCGGCGGCATCAAATATTTCCATTCCACCTCGACGCTCGCCGACAGCCAGGCGGTGGGAACCAACAGCGTCGCCGTCGGGCCACAGGCGGTGGCGAACAACACCGACAGCATCGCGATGGGTAATAATGCGGTGGCGAGCATTGACGGCTCGCTGGCGCTCGGCAGCGGGTCGCTGTCCGATCGCGCGCTCGCCCCAGCGATCGGCGCCATCCCGGCGGGCCTGGGCTTCGTGCCCTACAATACCAGCGATGCCACCCTGCTCGGGGCGGTCTCGGTCGGTAACGCGACGACCGGCGAATATCGCCAGATCATCAACGTCGCGGATGGTACCGCGGCCAACGACGCGGTGACGCTCCGCCAGCTTCAGGGCGCGATCGGATCGGTGTCGGTCACCTCGACCAAATATTTCCACGCCAATTCGACGGCTTTGGACTCGCTCGCGGTCGGAACCGACTCCGTAGCCGTGGGACCGACCACGGTCGTCAACGGCGACAATGGCGTCGGCATCGGCAATGGCGCGCTGGTCGATCAGACCGCGCCGGGCGGCACCGCGATCGGCCAGAATGCCCATGTCGCGCGGGCCGACGGCATCGCGCTCGGTACCAACTCGGTCGCGACCGGCCTCCAGTCGATCGCGATCGGGCCAGGCGCCAATGCCAGCTTCGCGGGCAGCGTCGCGCTGGGCGCGGGCGCGGTCACGACGGTGGGATCGCGGAGCGGCTATAGCGCTTATGGCCTGGGCACGCCGCAAAGCTCGGCCGGTGAAGTGTCGGTCGGCGGGCCGGGCGCCGAGCGTCAGGTCACCAATGTCGCGGCGGGTTCGGCGCCGACCGACGCGGTCAATGTCAGCCAGCTCAACCAGGTCGCGCAGAACACCGCCACCTCGCTCGGCGGCGGCGCGTCCTATAATTCCACCACCGGCGCTTATACCGCGCCGAGCTACACGGTCGGCGGCAACACCTATAACAATGTCGGCGATGCGCTGGGCGCGCAGACCACCCAGATCACCAACCTCGACAATCGCGTGACCAACATCGCGGGCAGCGTCACCACCGTCGCCAACAATGTCACCAATCTGGGCAACAGCACGGCGGCGGGCCTGGGTGGCAATTCGAGCTACGATCCGACCACCGGCACCGTCACGACCAACCTCAACGTCGGCGGGAGCAACTACAACAATGTCAACGACGCGTTGCAGGCGATCAATCAGACCGCCGGTGCGGGCTGGAATATCCAGGCCAATGGCGGTCCGTCGACCAACATCGGGTCGAACGGCACGCTCAACGTGACGGCGGGCTCCAACACCGTCGTGACGCTGAACGGCAACCAGCTCCAGGTCGCGGTGGCCGACAACCCGACCTTCGCCGGCACGGTGACCGCCAATGGCGGCCTCGCCGTGGGGCAGAACACGTCGGTCAATATGGGCGGCAATGTCGTCCGGAACGTTGGCGCCGGCGCAGTGAATGCGGGATCGTCCGATGCCGTCAACGGCTCGCAACTCTATGCGGTGCAGCAGGTCGCGGGGAATTCGGTGCAATATGACGCCGGCGGTAAATCGGTGACCTTCAATCCCGGCGGGCCGGCGGCGGTGCTGAGCAATGTCGCGGCGGGTGTCGCGCCGACCGATGCGGTCAACGTCCAGCAGCTCAACAGCGGTCTCGCCAGCACGCTCGCTTCGGCCAATGCCTATACCGATATCAAGCTTGCCGGGATCCGATATGACCTTGGCAAGGTACAGCGGAATGCCAATGCCGGAACCGCCGGCGCCTTGGCGGCAGCGGGTCTGCCGCAGGCGTTCGAGCCCGGCCGCGGCATGCTCGCCTTCGGTGCCGGCACCTATCAGGGCCAGTCGGCCTTCGCGCTCGGTATGTCACGCGTGATGGATGACGGCCGCACCATCTTCAAGGCAGGCGTGACCTATGACACCCAGTCGCGGGTCGGTGCCAATGCCGGCTTCGGCATTCAGTTCTGATCATAGGCAGTTCTGATCCAAAGGAGGACGCAATGAGACTGAGGTTTCTCGCGCTTACTGTTCTCGTCGGTTCCGGCCTCTCCGGTTCGGTCGCGGCGATCGCCAAGGATGCTCCGGCGGCGCCCGTTCCGGTCTATGAGGCGAAGGTCGATCCCGACGCCTTTCCCCATCGGCCGCTGGAGGAAACGAAGCTGGGCGCGACGGTCAGTCCGGCAGCGGTGCGGATGATCACGCCCGGCGTCGACAAGTTCAGCATCTACCGGCTGATCGGCCCGCCCCATTTCGGCGAGGGTATCACTCGGCGGTGGAATTATGTGCTGTTCTTCCCGGTCGCGCCGGGGAGCATCGAGCGGGTTCGCTGTCGGATGGAGATCCGGTTCAAGAAGGCCCCCCGTCATTATAGCGTAATCGTGTCCGAGGTGATCTGGCAGGATCAGGCGTGCGCGGACCGGGTTGCGGCCGTCCGCTGATTGGGTAAGGGACGGCGGCATGCGATCGTTCGGACCGTTTGTCGCCTTCCTGCTGATCTGTATCGGGGGGGCGGCGTCCGCCCAGACCTTCGGGCCGCCGATCCAGGGTCTGTGCCTGTTGTCGCGCACCGGCGCGATCGGCGCGTCGCGTGCGGGCCAGTCGATGCAGGCGCAGCTCAAGCAGATGCAGGCGTCGCTGTCGGGCGATCTCGCGCAGCGGCGGAACGGTATCGAGCAGCAGCGGCGCCAGCTCGAGGCGCGCCAGAACGCCACCGCGCCGATCGAATATCAGCGGCAGCTGGCCGCGCTCGATCAGCAAGCGCGTGAAATCGAGCAGCAGCAGAATGTGCGTTTCATCGCCGCCCAGGAGCGCGGCCAGCAGCAGATCGATCGTGCGCTGAACGAGGCGCTCGGCCGCGTCGTCACCCGCAACGTCTGCAGTTTGGTGGTGGAACGCAATAACACCTATGGCTGGAACAACGCCATGGACATCACCGCCGCCGTCACGCGCGAAATGGATAGTTTGGTGCAGACCGTCGCGCTCCAATAGGTGACGTGACCGCCAAGGCGGCTGAGGCGCCTTACCAAGCCGTTGCATAGGTTGGTCGCCAGATCGCTGCGGACCGCTCGGCCATCATGATAGACGCGGCGTCGCGGCGACTCGCCATGGGTCGTCCGTGCGACACCTGATCGAGAAAATCGGCCCAGCAATATCCGGGGCGGTGCCAACGAATTCATGGGCCACATATGGGCCAATGTTCGCGGTTTGATCCGCGCTATTGCCGGTTATGTCATTGAAATCGTTGGTGACCCCTACGGGACTCGAACCCGTGTTTTCGCCGTGAGAGGGCGACGTCCTAGACCGCTAGACGAAGGGGCCGGCGGTAACGCGAAGCGGCGCCTCTAGGGGCGTTGCCCGGTCGCGTCAAGGTGATTGCACCGAGCCAGGTGAGGGCGGTCGCGGGTTCGGTCATAGTCGCCTGCTTCGGACGCGATCGCGTCTCGACCGGGTTGGTTCCGCTCGGCCCGAGGGAACCCGAAGCCGTAACGAACGTCTTTCCCTCAGCGGGGCAAGACGGCCGGGTACGAGCCTTTCCACCCGGTCAAAACAGGAAGGATAAGACATGCTCTGGACAATCGTCGTCATTCTGCTGGTGCTGTGGCTGCTCGGCTTCACCGTGCTCCATGTCGGCAGTCTCATCCACCTGTTGCTGGTGATCGCACTGGTCGTGGTGGTGGTCCGCCTGATCCAGGGACGCCGCGCGATATAGGCTGAGGACGTCCGGATCGCGATGATACCGGCGCGCCGGGTTCATCGATGCGACAACGTCCGCGCCGGCATCTGAACGCCGCCAGCGGCGAATTATGAACACCAGCCTTCGGAGATGCCCGGCGGACGCTTTCGCCGGGCATTCCTTTTCACTTTTTGGTGGGAGGCGCCGGCGCGGGGGCGGGTGTTGCGCCGAACCCCGAGCTGATGCTTCGCGCGCCGAGCGACACGGCGAACAGCCGCCAGCGGCGCCCGCGAATCGTGCCGCCATCCTCGAAAAAATGACAACCCAATGAAACCCGCCGGCTCGTCGGGGGTTACGCTCCGGTCAGCCCGGACCGTCGTTCCCGCGGAACGTCGCGCCGCGGCCGTCGCGCAATTATTCCAATAGGGGATGCCATGACCAAGAAGTTTCTCGTCGCCGCCGCTGCCATCGCGTTGCTGCCGCTCGGCGCCTGCGGTCACAAGACCGACGCCGCCGACAACGTCCAGGCCGCAGCCGACAATACCGCCGATGCGATCGACGCCAATGCTTCCGCGATCCGCGATGAAGGCAGCAATATCGCCTCCGACGACAAGGCGGCTGCGGACAATGCGGCGGACGCGTTGAACAACAAGGCCGATGCCGTTCGCGAGGCGGGCGAGAACAAGGCCGACGCGATCGACGACGCCAAGAAATAAGCTTGGCCTGAGCGGCGGAGGGCGCTTGCGCCTCCGCCGCTCAGTCTGATCGCGGGCGATTGCGCGGTCGTTTCAAGCCCCGCGGCTTGGTGGGCTATCCTATCCAATAGCGACGACTCGACCGCCCCGGCGCGCAATTACTCCGCGGACCTTTTCCAGAGACGCAAACCCATCGATCTCCTGCATCGCCAGATCAGGATGGCGATGCTCGGTGACCCGCGACGAGCGATCAAATCATTGATCATTCCGCCGGTTGTCGCGATGAGGGTGCCCGATTGGATGCCGTCAGGGGAGCAAGTGCAAAATGGGGGGCAGGACACGGGGACGGCGTCGATCGCATTCGGCAAAAATCAGACGCCGGAAGATCATCATTGCATCGACCGCGTTGGTCGTCGTCATGGGTCTGGCCGTCTTCGCCGCGAACGGCGGCGTGACGGCGTTGTTCAATGTCCAGGGAACCGACATCCCATCGGTCGACGCGCATTGATCGGGATATCGGGGCGACAGCGCCCGTTCCCGCATCAATAGATCGGCTCCCATGTCCGACCTTTCCCTTGCCCAGGCGCGGCGCATCGTTCTCGCGGCTCAGGGCTTCGGCGCGCGCCGGAGTTCATCGGTCGGTCGCGTGCAACTCGGGCGTCTGATCGATCGGCTGAACCTCCACCAGATCGATAGCGTCAACGTGGTCGCCCGGGCGCATTATCTGCCGGCCTTCTCGCGCCTGGGCTGCTATGATCGCGACCTGCTCGACACTGCGGCATGGGGCGGCAAGCGCGACCGCCGCTTGTTCGAATATTGGGCGCACGAAGCTTCGCTGCTTCCGCTTCCCCTGTTTCCGCTGATGCGCTGGCGCATGGCGCGGGCCGATCGCGGGGAGGCGGGCTATGTCGGGCTACGCCGCTTCGCGACCGAACAGCGCTCGCAAGCCGAAGCCATCCTCGCCCGGATCGCAGCGGAAGGGGCACTCGCCGCCTCCGATTTCCCTCATGGCAAAAGCCGCTCCGGATGGTGGGAATGGGGCGACACCAAACGCGCTCTCGAATGGCTGTTTTATGCCGGCCACCTGACCACGGCGACGCGGCGGCGGAGCTTCGAGCGCGTCTATGACCTGACCGAACGCGTCATCCCCGCGGCGATCCTCGCACTGCCGGCGCCCGACGAGCGCGATGCCCGGCGCCAGCTGATCGAACGCGCCGCGCGGGCGCTGGGCGTCGCGACCGCGACTGAGCTTCGCGATTACTTCCGGCTCAAGCCGGTGGAGATGGACAATGCGATCGCCGACCTGGTCGACATGGGCGTCTTGCGCCCGGTCCGAGTGGAAGGGTGGGGCCAGCCCGCTTTCCTGCATCGCGACGCGCGATCTCCGCGCCGCATTGCGGCCAGCGCTCTTCTGGCACCGTTCGATCCGCTGATCTGGCACCGCGACCGCACCGAGCGATTGTTCGGCCTGCGCTACCGCATCGAGATTTATACCCCGGCGGCAAGCCGCGTGCACGGCTATTACGTGCTGCCGTTCCTGATGGACGAGCAATTAGTCGCGCGCGTCGATCTGAAGGCGGATCGGCAGCAAGGCACGTTGCTGGCAAAGGCGCATTTCGAACCCGATGTGCCGCCGGATAGTGGGGAAAGATTGCGGGCCGCGCTCGATGAAATGGCCATTTGGCTACAGCTCGACCGAGTCACGATGCGCTGACGCGCACGTCGGACCGTCTGCGGCAACGGGATGGCCTATCGCAGCCATCCCCCTGCTCACATCCGCGCACTGGCGATCAAGGATGGAGGTCGCGCAGCCTGCCGCCGATCGCGCCGGCAACGGCGCCGATAAACGCCCCGACCAGCAACGACAGCCCGGTGAACCCGGCGACCGACATCGCCGCCTTGCGCGCGGCGTCGAGTGCGTCCTTGCCCATGTCGATGCCGACCGGCGGCGCCGCGATATTGGACAAAGCGGATGCCGCCGCGGCCACCAACGCGATCAATACCGTCGCCGTTGCCCAGGTCAGCAAGCCATGCGCGGTGTCGCGAAAGAACACCTCGTCAGTGTGCAGCCCATGCCAGCGCACGCGCAACCGCCCAGCCAGATAGCCGCCCGCCGCCGCGGACAGCCATTGGGTGACGATCAGCCATATACCAGCCGCGATCGTGAACGTGGTGGGCGTCGCGCCAACGCCGGGCCATGGCGACACCGACGCGAAGCCGAGCGCCGACCCGATCGCTACCAGGATGAGCGTCAACGCCACCGCAGCAACGGTGCCGGCGAAAATCGCCGACCAGGACACCGCCGAGGCGGTCGATCCGCCGGCGATGCCGGATGGATAAAGGTCTTGGTTGACCGGAGGAGGAATATTCGTCGCCATGATCAGTGCCACAGCAAGAGAAGCAGGATGATGATGGGCAGTGGAATGCCCAATAGCCACAGCAGAATACCTTTACCCATGTTAATCCACTCCTGTCTTTATCGTGGCAGTACGGATACGCAACGTTCTGGCCGGGGCTGCGGTTCCGGTATTTTGGGCAGAAAGCATGGGGCGTCATTGGATCGGCGGGTTATTTCGCTGCACTGATCTTGTTACAGAGGATGGCGCCCATGCCGCCTCGACACGGTCCCTATCCTCGACGCCACGGATCCACTCATCCCGCCCGACGCACGGGCGGACAGAATCGGGATTGTTGGAGCAACAATGCTCGGCTTGGGTCGTTTCGCTCGTTAACCATTGGGAAGAGTGTGTGATGTCGGCGTCTGTACTGAAAGTGGCCCCCGCGGCCGTGATGTTGCTTGGTGCGATGGGATTGGGCGGCTGCGCCACCAAGAGCTATGTCCGGGAGCAAATCGCTCCGGTCAGCCAGCGCGTCGACGCGCTCGAGGCGAAGTTGAACGAGACCGACGGCACCGCGAAATCGGCATTGTCGCAGGCGCAGGCCGCGTCCGGCCAGGCGCAGAACAATGGCCAGCGTCTCGATCAGCTGAACGCGCGGGTCGATGGCATCGAACAGCGCATGGCGGAGAGCCAGAAGAAGCGGCCGCGCAATTGACGCCCAGCCGCTGCTTTGGCTGATCGGCGCAATGCCGATCGGCCGAATTCCTGTTATATCGCGATATCGTGCGTCGCCCCGATCGTCGGGGCGGCGCCCGTTTCGTAATTGGCGCCTATAGTGATGATCGATCTCCTACTCGCGCTCGCCGGTCTTGCGTTCGCCACGCCTCAGGCCGCTCCGGCAGCGAAGCACCCACGGCCGCCGGCGGCGAAACCCGCCAAGAAGCCTGCGCTGCGGGCGGGCGCGGCGGCGAAGCTCGACTTGACCCAATCGGCGGCGGCGACACGGGTCATCGACTGGATCGCCGCATCGGGTGACAACGGGGCGTTGCCCTATATCGTCATCGACAAGAATGAAGCCGCCGCCTTCCTGTTCGACGCGACAGGGCAAGCGATCGCCAAGGCGCCGGTGCTGATCGGGGTGGCTGCCGGCGACGAGGCGACACCGGGTATCGGCAGCAAGAACCTCGCCGAGATCGGGCCAGCGGAGAAGACGACCCCTGCGGGGCGCTTCCTGGCCAAATACGGCATCGCCGCGGGCCGGCAGAAAGTATTGTGGGTCGATTACACGACATCGGTCGCACTGCACCCGATCCCCGCCGGATACAATCCGAAGGAACGCCGCCGCGAGCGCATGGCGTCGCCCGCCCCGGGCGACCACCGCATCACCTTCGGCTGCATCAACGTGCCATCGACCTTCTACTCCAAGAGCGTGCAGCCGTTGTTCCGGAAGAAGGGCGGCTATGTCTATATCCTGCCCGACACCAAGCCGATCGAGACGGTCTTTCCGCTTTTGCTGGGTCAGGCGGTCGCGAACACCGCTGCGCGCTGATAATCCGACGGGAGATACCGCCGAACGGGTGCGATTTGCGGACACGATCCGGCGCGCCTTCGTAATTATTGGGGCATTTGCGCAATTTTAGCGACGAGCTGTGCCTGGCTGGCCGTCTCGGTCTTGAGGAAGATGTGCTTGAGGTGAAACCGCACGGCGTTGACGCTGACACCAGTGTTGGCGGCATAGCTCTGCGGAGTTTGTCCTTCCATCAGGGCGTCGACCACGCGCGCCTCGGCCGGTGTCAGTCCGAACCATTGCGCCAACCGGTCGATCCCTAGGACGGGGCCCTCGCCGACCCCGCTTCCAATGGTGACAATCAAGGCGACGCCGGGGATGGCGCCGCCAATATATGGAACGGTCTTGGGCGTGATCAGCGCGGCTAGCACCGGCCGTTCCCGACCCGCGCCATCAATGGCCTCGAAGGCGAGATCGTCATGGGATCGGGTCAGGCTGATGTTCACGAGCTTCTGCTGGCTGATCGGATCGACAAATGCCAGCTTTCCGCCTGCTGTCGTTATGAGGCCCGTTGCTTCGTAATGCGCGACGCGATCATTGGCCGATAGGATATTGAGATCCTTATCGAGGCTGATCAGGGCGTAACGCGAACGGTTTGCTGCGGCCCGTGCCGCACTCGCCGCCACTTCGGCGCTGGCAATGCGATGGCTGATCCGCACGGCGCGCTGGATATGCGGGCCCAGAACACGGAGGCCGCGGCGCAGCACGGTGAGGTCGCGATCCCCCGGCCCGATAAGCAACAGGCCGAGACGTTCGCTTTCACGGCGATCGAGCATGATACAGAGCGTCCGGTCTATATTTATCGCCGCAAGAAAATTCTTGTAGAAGCTGGTCTTTCGCAGTTCCTCGCGCGGCAGGATTTCGTCGCTATCGATCAGCTGCCCGTTGCGCGCCGGCCATCCTCCTTGTGACCAGGGGTTGTCGTATGCGAAGACCGCGCTGTACATTAGTTCAAGGCCTGGCCCGACATTGGTCGATGCGATGAATTTCGCACCTGGCGGGTTTCGTCTTTCCAGCATCAGAAAGGCGGACAGCCATTCGGGCGGGCAGAGCGCCAGCCTGATCTGTTCGATCGTCTCGTTCCACAGTGATGGATCAAGCGCACATTCGTAGATCTGCCCGATCAGCCAATTGAGCGTCTCCCACGCAAGGTCCGGCCCGCCTTGAAGGCGCGACGTGGCGGGCGAGGGGTTGGCAACCACGAGCTGCATGGGGATTTTGCAACCTCCTACCCAAATGAAGAGCGCGCCGCAGGCTAGAGCCGCGCGATACCTCAATCAACGACCAATACTCCATTTGTCGACAGCAAATTGAGTGACTTGGTCGGCGAGCAGCCGGACCCCGGCTTTAGAGGAAGGTTCTTCGGCAATGATTGGATTTTGGCTTCAGCAACGCGGCAACTGCACAATCGGCGTGGTGAGTTTCGCAATAGCGTCTGGCCTGATTGCCGCGCCCGCCGCGGCGCAAGTTCGCCTCGATCCCGGTTATTCCGTCTTTCTGGTCGGATGACGCAAAAGGGGAACGTGAATGGCCTTCGCGCAAACGCCGTTTCAGACGATCGACCGATCGGCGCCCAGCCGCGTGACGCCGGCGAATCCGCCTGCATTGATCTGGATCGACCGGCGGCGGAGCGTGATCGACCGCAACGCCGCGGCCGAGGAAATTCTGGACAAGGCCGACCCGCTCGAACTCGTCTTTGGCCGCCTGCACGCGCGGTGCCGGCGCGACCTGTTCAGGTTGGAAACGGCGATGAAGCAGGCGCAAGCCGTAGGCTATGCGACTGTCGTGCTGGGCAAATCAGCGGTGGGTGTTGAAGTGGTGCGCGCAGCCCCCAACGCGGTCGAACAATGCCTGGTCCTGTTGCGTGACCGGTCCAAGGAGCGCGCGGCGCAGATCATCGACGTTACTCGGCATTTCGGGTTGACTAAAGCCGAACAGGGCCTGCTCGATATCCTGGTTCAGGGCGCTTCCCTGCCGGATGCGGCACAGATGCTCGGCGTGGCGCGCAGCACGGCGCGTACGCACTTGCAGCGCCTGTTCGATAAGACCGGCAAGCGGCGTCAGGTCGATTTGCTAAGGATGGTCGCGTCCCTCTGACGGGGTGCGCTGGCGAAGCGGCGGACAGGGGCGGCCGTCAGCGCGGCATAATAGATGTCGGGGGCGCAATCTCGTCCGCATGGGACGAAGTCGTGAGACGAGCCGGTCCTATGACGCGACAAACGATTTGGGGTGAGATCTGCACTCCACCATTTGGTGGACGCGCCGGGCACGTCTCTGAGCCATTGGTCCGTAATAACAAAGCGGTTCGGGAATTCGAACCTCCATAGAAAACCCGTGATCTGCAAACGGCCTCGTGATGCCGCCGTCGGCGCAACGCACAGGATATTGACCTCATTCATAACATGGGAGCTATTTATGGCACTCGAATTGGGCGATCATATTTGGTACTGGAATGGAAAGATATCGCTGGAAAGTAATATACCGAGATCAGATTGGTTTCCTGATTCGAATCCAAACGACCCGAACGACTATATGGGGCACGGTCGAGAAATATATTACTACGTCATCTACCCAGATGAGATTGCACGCGGCCAGCCGCAATTGAAAAGCGGTCCGGGTAGTTTTTCCTGGCTCAACAACAATCCAGGGAACCTAACCGGGGTGGCTGGTGGTCCCGATTTCGGGCAATATCCGGGAAAGTTTAGCTGGCACAACTTCTTGATTTTTCCCAGTTGGGACGTTGGTTTTGCTGCTATCGCGCAATTCCTGCGCGCGCCCGCTTATGCGAGCCTGTCGATCCTGCAGGCATTCTCCAAATATGCTCCGGCAGGGGACGGCGGTAATGATCCGGCTCTTTACGCGAGCTCTGTGGCGCAGGCACTTGGACTGCCCGATTCCACCATCATGAGCGATCTCGATGACGATCAGATGATGGTCATGCAAAGCAAAATTCAGGAAATTGAAGGCGCAATCCCTGGCGAAAGTCTGGCATGGGATTCGGCCGATATTCCCCCCGAAATCGCAGAGTTGCTGCCACCAGGCTAAGCGAACTCGATCGAACGCGCCGGCGGTTGCGGCGAGGCTCACGCCTTCAGTCCGGATCAGTGAACGTCAAGAGTGGAACTTTGGTGTTTGGTAGATAACTCGCCTCGACAAGGAGATTTTTAATGGCTCATGCGGAGAAACATCTTAGCGGCGAGACATTGCTCGCCAGAGAATTTGTTAGCGCAACTCTCGCAGCAGCTCAAATAAGCCTAGTAGCAGACGCACTACATATGGAAGAGGAGAGCGGTAGTGGCATACATCGCAGAGCCCAACCGACGCGAAAGCTATTGAATAAGTTTATCGAGTCGGCCGGCAGAGTTCCGGTTGAACTCGATCGACTGGCGCAGCACGAAGCTTTTAGGGTGCGTGACTTAAGCGACACCCCTTCTCCCGATGGATTGGGCAATGCTGCAATGACACTCCAGCATTTCCGCTCCCGAGTTGCGAATATGGCCCCTGCAGTCGAATTGGCGCGAACCCGGCTACAGACTCTTCCCCCTGATGATTCCGGAACCTCGACTGAAACTTCGGGAGAAACTTCGGGGGAAACGACGGGCACAGAAACGACAGATTCACCAATTGACGCTTCAGGCCAGCCCATATCTCCGCTGGACGCGCTGCTGATACCCGTCAGCAGTTTTCCCCGCCCAATACAGCATGAAGCGCGGCCGTCTGTGCCGCCAACACGCGAATCGTGCGATGAAGCGACGCGAGCTCAGGAGGATGCTGTATCCGCTGGGACTGGGTCGAGTGATTATACCAACTTCAATAACATCATCACGGGCATCATCATTGGAGCGGCCGCAGCACTTGGTGGTTGGGTGGGTGCCTGCCTGGCGGCAGCCTGTGCGGAATTCCTGCCGCGCATGTTAGCCGCGTTCGAGGACTTCGTGAGCAATCTCTTTGGATGAGAGTTGTAATGGGCGTCGAAGGCGGTCGCGAACGTCGGCTTGCGCTGATAGTCGGGCGACGCCTCGATCTATGCGGCGATTGGTACGATCAGTGACGACGCCATCTGCTGCAATTCCGATCGGCGCCTGACTCCGGTCTTCTCGTACACGCGCAGCATGTGCGTTTTGATCGTGCTCGCTTCGACGCCCAGCGCCGCGGCGGTTTCGGCCACCGTCTGGCCGCCGACGATGCGGTCGAACACTCGCGATTCGGCCGGCGTCAGGTCGAACAGCGCAGCAACGATCTCGGTCGGCGCGATGAACGGCGTGCCGGTATGTGCGACGAAGATCGCGACCACCGCGCGCGGCGCCAGCGCGGCTCCCTGACGCAGCGGCAGGACATGCAATGCACCGCTTTCGCCGTCGTCACGGCGTACGGGAATACCGAACCCCTTGCGGCCAAGCGCGGCGATGTCGTTCGACGCACGCTCTATCGCGATTTCCAGCGCGCGCGTGACCGGCTTGCTGGCTGTGCCAAGTAGGCCGTTTCGTTCGCGGATCAGGTCGCCGCGCTCCAGCATCCGCTGCGCGGCGGGATTGGCATAGACGATCCGCATCAGATCGTCGGTCAGCAGCACGGGAATGCTGAGCGTATCGATGGCCGCCTCGAAAGTCGTTTTGGCAATCGCCGCCAGGTCGAGCATCCGGTTGATCGTCGCCGCGCGCTGCAGATGCGGGACCAGCAAGTTCATGATTTCCACTTCGCGGTCGCCGATCAGCCCGACATCCTGATGCCGTGCGAACTGTATTGACCCGGCCGCCCGGTCGTCGCGCGCCAGCCCGACCGCGACGACGTCGATCAGACCCTGCGGCTTTCTCCATTCCAGCGCGTGACGATTGGTCGTGACCTCAAAGTCGCATTCCGCCGGGTTGACCCGCGACAGGACATAGGGCCGGTCGAGCGGGCGGGACTGAAGGGCCTCGACGCCTCCCCATTGATCGATGACGTCGAGAATGTAGCGCGGCATGAGGTCGATATAACGTTGCGGGATGTTGTTGGTGACGCGAAGGGCGACGGTCCCGATCGGCGCCTGCAACGACAAATTGGCAATGGCGCAGCGCAACTCTGTGCGGATAGCCTCAATCGCGATCGACCACTTTCCGGTGTCGATCGCCGCGTCATAGATCAAGCCGATCAGTTCAGAGAGTCGTGCTGGATCGATCTGCGTCACCGTCATCACCAAGCCCCGCAGTAACCGCTTTCATCGTCGCCGCCGCGCCGCCGCACGGCAACCCTCCTCCACCATTTGGTGGACGCGCGTCACGATGAGCCGCGCCATTTCAGAGGCAAGCAGCGAATCGAGATCGCGATCGATCCAGGATTGCCTGCGCCATCAAAGGAAAAAGGGCCTCGTCAATGATGAATGGATTTTGGCTACGACACCGCGGCATTTGCTCGATCGGCGTGGGAGGCGCTGCGATCGCAGTGTTCGGGGCTCTGCCGGCCGCAGCTCAGGTCCGAGTTTCCGACTCACAGCTACCGTTCCGCCAAACGGTTTGCGTGGAGGAAGACGGGACCCTTGTTGCACTGATACCGCAAGATGATTGTTCATCGGACGATCCTGCTATACCGATGAGTCAAATCACCGTCGGGCCTGCGGGTAGCGAGACGAGTCTCAACGGCACGGATGGCTCCGCCACCTTCAATGGAGGCACGACGTTCAACGGCGGCGTGCAATTCAATGGTCAGGTGGGGTTCTCTGGCCTCACGTCCATGAACCATCTCAGTTCGAATTCGATCACCAACGCGGGTGCGTTGACGACCAACAGCATCTACACCGGCTCGTTGGATGCGACAGGCAATGGCAAGTTCAACGGATCGCTGTCGTCCGACTCCTTTCACTCCAACTCAGCGCTGATCACCAAATTGCAGGTCGCCGAGGCGTCGGTATTCAACACCTCGACGACGATCAGCGGCAAACTGACGATCACCTCCGGTTCGACGATCGATGCAGGGGGCAATCGGATTCAAAACGTCGGCGCCCCGGTCGCCGGGACCGACGCGGCGAACAAGAATTACGTCGATGCCGCGGTGAGCGGGGTGCAGGGCGATGTGACGACACTGACCAACCAGGTCGCGAACCACGAGACGCGCATCACCGCCGTCGAGAACGTCAACAACGTCCAGGACACGCGCCTGACGTCGATCGAGAACGTCAACAACGTCCAGGACACGCGCCTGGCGTCGATCGAGAACGTCAACAACGTCCAGGACACGCGCCTGACGTCGATCGAGAACGTCAACAACGTGCAGGATACACGTCTGACGTCGGTCGAAAACATCAACACGGTTCAGGACACACGCCTGAGCGCGGTGGAGAGCGAAAATACCGTGCAGAACACGCGCCTCACCTCGGTGGAAAACGTGAATGCCAGCCAGGATGCCAGAATGACGGCGATCGAGTCGGTGAACACGACACAATCGAACCAGATCAGCACGTTGCAGGATCAGGTCGGCGGATTGCAATCGTCGGTCGCTGGACTGCGCCGGAACATCAAGGAGGCCAATGCCGGCATCGCGGCGGCCGTGGCGCTCGGCGGCACGATGATCGTTCCCGATAGCGCGGTGTCGATGTCCTTCAACCTGGCAACCTATCGTGGGCAGCAGGGCTTTTCAGGTTCGCTCGTGGGACGCGTGAGTCCGCGGATCTACGTCAATGCGGGCGTGGCCGCATCGACCGTGCGCGGGTCGACGACCGGGCGCGTCGGCATCAGTTTCGGTCTGTAGAAGCGCGATGAAGACATTTGGAAATCTGGCGATCGCAATCGCGGTCGCCGGAGGTCTCTTCACCGCACTGGCTCTCACCGAAGCGAGTCTTGCCGGCCTCGATCTCGGCATGACCAAGTTCATGCTGCCGATGGTCCTCGGCTCGGGATTGTTCGCCGGACTGAACGCGCGGTCGGCTAATCGTCGGATGCCGTTGGCGAACGATGCTCGGAAGGCGGAACTGCTCGCCTTTCCACCGCGCCCCGGAGCCGGCTGGCTCGTCGTGATACGTGGCAAGCGGAATGCCGGCGGAGCCCTGGGCTTCGACGTCTCGGTCGACGATAAAGTGATCGCGCAACTGATGCGGAAGCGCTTTACCATGGTCGAGTTGCCGGCGGGCGAGCACCGGCTTGCGGCCGACATGCCGGGCGCGCCCGGCAAGGTCGTGCCGCTCGACATCTTGATCGCGGCCGGCACGATTCAGATTTTCGCGATCGGGACGTCGATGGGATTGGTGCGCGCCAATATCCGGCTCGATCCTGTCGCCGATACGCCGGCGGTGCGCGCCGCGCTCGCCCGGATGTCATTGGTGGAAGCCGAGGCGTGATCTTGAACGCGATGATCCCGCAGGTCATCACGATCGTCCTGACGCTCCTGGTGTTTGCAATGGTCGGTGTCGTTCTGCTGCGGCGAAGGATTGCGCAGCAGGAGATGTCGTCGGCGGCGCTCGAAATTGCGGCGGACGGAACGATCACCGTGCCGGTACGCGGCCTCTATCTACGCCGCGCCGGCATTTTCGGGGGCGATGCGAACAACAGCATCAATCCGCGTTTCGCCATCGGTCCGGAAGGTATCCGTTATCGCGTGTTTCGACAGGGCCGGCTCTCCTTTGCGGCGATCGGTCATGTCGAGGTTCGCGAGCGGTTTGGTTCCGTGCACCTGCTGTTCCTGAATAGCGCCGGACCCCGCTTGCTCAGTGTCAATGTCGGGAACCGCGACATCGCGAAGCGGGTGCTGAATGCGCTGCCCCGCACCGTGCCGCTGGCGCCTGAAGCCGCTATGATCCGCGATGGCGCTGCTGGTGCGGGGACAACGGGTCTGCGTCTGTACCACGGGCCATTCGCCTGACTCGACCCATTCACGTCCCGCGCCAGGCGGTAGCGATCATGGCGCGAGCAGTGCTGGCAGGCCGGGCTCCGGCACCGGCGCCTGGACCGCCAGCCGGTCGAGATAGGCGCATAGCATATCGGCCAACGCATCCGACCAGGCGGTGATCTCCGTCTCCGTCCGCGGTGTCTCGGAGAAACTGCTGCCCACGTTGCTGAGCGTCATCTTGATCAAATCGCCGGCAAGCACCCGCACGTGCTCGGGCACGCCGGGCAGCGCCTCCTGCAAGAACGTCCGGAAAACCTGGACGTTGTCCTTCTTCGCTTCGATCGCTTCCGGCGCGTCGCGATAGAGCGGTGCCGCGTCGTTCAAGGCAATACGGACTGCCGCTTCCTCGCATTCGGACCGAAGGAAGGCATGGACTAGCCGGCGGACGCGGACGTGCGGTAACGTGGTCCTGTCCTCGAGGATGCTCCTCAACAGCGCCGAGGTGCGCCGCCATTCGTCGCTCTGCAGGCGGAACAGGATCGAGGCCTTGTTCGGGAAATATTGGTAGAGCGAGCCGACGCTCACGCCAGCGCGCTCGGCGACTCGCGCGGTGGTGAAACGCTGCGCGCCTTCCCGCATCAAAACCTGAACAGCGGCGTCGAGCACTGCCTCGACCAGCTGGTTCGAGCGTTCCTGCTGGGGCTGCTTCCGCGAGGTAATTGCTGTGCTGCGAGCGGTCGTCATGCGCACTTCCTGCCAATGCGAATAGTCAAAGCTGACGAACTAGTCGTATTTCCCGTTCCGGCAAGCAAGCCTTGTTTGCATATGGAGAAAATCCCAATGACCACGCTTTCGAGCGCCCCCGTGGCGCCTCTTCTCGCGCGCCTGTTCGCCGAGGACGACGCCAATTCGGCTGCGCACAGCCCGGTCTTTGCCGGCGTGACCAGCGAAGAGCGCAGCCGGATGATGCGCAGCAAGACCGATTATCGCGATTTCTACGCCCAGCTCAGCGACTTCGCGCTGCCGGTGTCGCGCGAGGTCGGCGGCCTGCTTTACATGTTGGCCCGCGCGACCAATGCCCGTTCGATCGTCGAGTTCGGTACCTCGTTCGGTCTGTCGACGCTTCATCTGGCAGCGGCGCTCCGCGACAATGGAGGCGGGCGCTTGATCACCAGCGAGTTCGAGACCGGCAAGCTGGCGACGGCCAAGGCCAATCTGGCGGAGGGCGGCCTCTCCGACCTGGTCGAGTTTCGCGAAGGCGATGCGCTGGAGACGCTGGCGGTCGATCTGCCCGAGACGATCGACCTCGTGCTGCTGGATGGGGCCAAGGCGCTCTATTCGGACATTCTCGACCGGGTGGAGAGCCGGTTGCGGCCGGGCGCGATCCTGATTGCCGACAATGCCGATTATTGCCCCGAATATCTCGATCGGGTCGGCGACATCGCCAATGGCTATATGTCGATGCCGTTCAGCGATGAGGTGGAGTTTACGATCCGGCTCGGCTGATCCGCGGCCGCGCTCGCGACGCGACCGGTGGCCCGGTCACCGCAAGGAACCGGGCCGCCGATCACTTCGCGCCTATTTTGCGGTGCTGACCCCGCATTGTTTCTGTTCCATCGGAATCTGCTTGGTGATGCGCGTCGCGTTCTCGGCATAGGCCTGCGTCACCGATCCGCTGTTCACGGTCTTGCCGCGCAGCGGACTCACGCCTTGACAGAGGTGGAAGACGTGGGGCGTCGCGGACTTCTTGGCGCCGTTCTCGGGAGCGATCCAATAGACCAGATCCTGGCCGGCCGGATGGGCGGGATCCTTGGTCGCCTCAGCCACCGCGCTGGTGTCCCTGGCGATATCCTTGGCCTGATCGGCGACCTCGGGCGAACAGGCCGTGGTCGGCTGGCCGGCTTTGATCTGGGCCGCGCAGGTGTTCATGTCCTGCGTATATTGCTCGGTCGACGGCGGCTTGAAGTCCACCCCGATCACGGTGGCGAGCAGCGCCAGCACGACCCCGATGCCGCCGGCGATCTTCTTGTTCTTCGGATCCATGTCCTTGTCCAAGAAGATCAGGGCAATCAGCGGGAGGAAGGCGATCACCGTAATGATCGCACCGAGCTGGTTCTGGACGAAGAACCGGAATGCGTCCGCTCTAGTGGCCGGATCCTGCCTGTTGGCCGCTTTCCACATCAGGCTGCCGGCAATCGCGAACACAGCGATCACCACCAGAAGGCCGATCAGCAGCGCAAGGTTGCCATGGTCAAACTTGTGCTGCTTGAGCATGACGATACCGGCGATCTCGGTGCCGATCGCGACGACCCAGGCGAGCGCGGCGAACAGGCGAAGGCGCTTGGCGGAAGATTGCTGACCCTGTGACGCGCGCCAGGCCTTGGTGACGTCGACATCAGCGCCAGGATTGGTGTCAGGCATGTTCAGAACCCCCCTTATCGACCTTCGACGCGGGCGGGCAGTGGTCGGAAAACCTAGGCCACCGCCCGCAGCGTCTTCGCAAGACCTCGTTCGTGAACAAACCTAACCGACGTCGCCGGTCGGGACCAGCAATAATCGCCAGTAACAACCGCAAGCGACAATCTGTTGTCGCCGCGCGCCGACTGGAATCGTGGGCTTTTAACGCGTTTCAGGTCCGGAGAGAGCTACGCCGCCTCCGCCCGCCGCTGCCTGAGTTCGTCGTTCAGCATCTCGGCCAGCAGGAACGCCAGTTCCAGGCTTTGCCCCGCGTTCAGCCGCGGGTCGCAATGCGTGTGATAGCGATCGGCCAGGCTCTGCTCGGTGACGTCTACCGCGCCGCCGGTGCATTCGGTGACGTTTTGCCCGGTCATCTCGGCATGGATGCCGCCGGCGAACGTGCCCTCGGCGCGGTGCACGGCGAAGAAGCCGCGGACCTCGGCCAGGATGCGCTCGAATGGCCGCGTCTTGTAGCCATTGGCGGCCTTGATGACGTTGCCGTGCATCGGGTCGCAGCTCCAGATCACCGGATGGCCCTCGCGCTTCACCGCGCGGACCAGCTTGGGCAGGCCGGCCTCGATCTTGTCATGGCCATAGCGCGTGATCAGCGTCATCCGCCCGGGCACGCGGCCCGGGTTGAGCGTGTCGAGCAACCGCAGCAGCACGTCGGGCTCCAGGCTCGGCCCGCATTTCAGGCCGATCGGGTTGCCGATCCCGCGCAGGAATTCGACATGCGCCGATCCGTCGAAGCGGGTGCGGTCGCCGATCCACAGGAAATGCGCGCTGGTGTCGTACCAATCGCCGGTCAGGCTGTCCTGCCGCGTCATCGCCTGCTCGTATTGGAGCAGCAGCGCCTCGTGGCTGGTGTAGAATTGCGTCTGGCCGAGCTGCGGCACAGTGTCGGGGTTGATGCCGCACGCTTCCATGAACTCCAGCGCCTCGCCGATCCGGTCGGCGGTCTCGGCGTACTTCTTCGCCCAGGGGCTCGAGCCGAGGAAATCGTGCGTCCAGCGATGGACCTGATGCAGGTTCGCATACCCGCCTTGCGCGAACGCGCGCAGCAGATTGAGCGTCGCCGCCGATTGCGAATAGCCCTGGATCATGCGCTGCGGGTCGGGGATGCGGCTTTCGGGGGTGAAGGCGATGTCGTTGACATTGTCGCCGCGATAGCTCGGTAGCTCGACGCCATCGATCGTCTCGGTATCGGCCGAGCGCGGCTTGGCGAACTGCCCCGCCATGCGGCCGAGCTTCACTACCGGCAGCTTCGATGCGAAGGTCAGGACCACCGCCATCTGCAGGATCACGCGGAACGTGTCGCGGATGTTGTTGGGATGGAATTCGGCGAAGCTCTCGGCGCAATCGCCGCCCTGGAGCAGGAACGCCTTGCCCTCGACCACGCGCGCGAGATCGGTCGTCAGGTTACGCGCCTCGCCGGCAAAGACCAGCGGCGGATAGCTGGTCAATTGCTTCGTCGCGGCGGCGAGCGCTGCGGCGTCGGGGTAGTTGGGCAACTGGCGCGCCTCATGCGAGGTCCAGCTATCGGGGGCCCATTTGGCGGCCATGATCGTCACTTTGCTAACGGTAAATCGGGCAAGTCCCATGCGCCGAAACGTCCGATGCCGCAACAAAGGAAAAGTCGATCACGCTGATCGCGCGGCTTTGCGTGGCTGCACCGCCATATCTTCCCGTATCTCCCAGCATATCTTGCATGTTCCCTGATTGTTCACATATCGCGACCATGACGCCAGATCTGTTCGATGTGCCGCCGATCCCCGGCCTCCACACCCGGCCCGACTTCCTCGCTCCGGTTGAGGAAGGTGCGTTGATCGCCGCAGTCGACGCCGTCGAGCTCGCGCCGTTCCGTTTCCAGCAATGGACCGGCAAGCGCCTCACTCACAGTTTCGGCTGGCAATATGATTTCCAGTCGGGCGAGCTCGGCCGCGGTGTGCCGATGCCCGATTGGCTGCTGCCGATCCGTGATCGCGCCGCCGTTGCCTCCGGACTGGCACCCGATACGCTCGTCCAGGCGCTGCTGCTGCGCTACGATGCCGGTGCCGGCATCGGCTGGCATCGCGATCGCCCGATCTACGACCAGGTGGTCGGTATCTCGCTCGGCGCGACCGCGACGATGCGGTTTCGCCGCAAAGAAGGCGAGCGCTGGCGGCGCGCCAACGTGCCGCTCGAGCCGCGCGGGCTCTACCATCTGTCGGGAGAGGTCCGGCACGATTGGGAGCACAGCATCGCCTCGATCGACGGGACCCGCTGGTCGATCACCTTCCGGTCGTTCTCGGCCCAGGGCTTGAGGATCGCCTCCGCGGCGTAGCGTCGGCGCCGTATTTCGGCGTCGCGGGCAAAATTCCCTTCTTCGGGCGGATTTGCGGGACCATCGCATGCGTCGCCATCACGGGCGCTGCTCGGCGCCCCAAGTCGCGCGTTCTGCGAAGATCTGCGCGACCGTGTCCATATGTTCGCTGCCCCAATTGCACAGCGGCGTCAGGGCTTCCGCCAGGCTGTGGCCGAGCGGGGTAAGCGTATAGTCGACGCGCGGCGGCACTTCCCGATGATCGTTGCGTGTGACGATGCCGTCGGCTTCCAACTCCTTGAGCTGCTGGATCAGCATCTTGTCGCTGACGCCGCGGACCGCGCGCTTGAGCTCGCCATAGCGATTGGGTCCCTGGATCAGGAAATAGATGATCAGCGGCTTCCACTTGCCCGCGATGACGCGAAGCGTGGCGTCGAGACCGCAGGAGAAACCGGGGACGCAGGATGGGTTGGTCGACATAAATCCATACTTACCAAAAGGTGCATACTTGTCGATAGGTGGGCGCTTCGCCAGCTACGTGCCAGCTTTAATTTGAAGGGCACGAGACATGAAAAGACTGGATGGCAAGACGGCGGTCGTGACGGGCGGCGGCACGGGTATCGGGTTCGGCACTGCACGGCGCTTCATCGAGGAAGGCGCCTTCGTCTATATCTTCGGGCGCCGGCAGGAGCCACTCGACAAGGCGGTCGCGGCACTGGGGCCGAACGCCCGCGCGGTGCAGGGCTCGGTTGCCGACCAGGCCGATCTCGACCGGCTGTTCGCGACCGTGAAAGCGGAGCGTGGCGGCCTCGACATCCTGATGGCCAATGCCGGGTTCGGCGAGTTGGTGCCGCTCGGGCAGATCACCCGCGAGCAATATGACGCCGCGTTCGACATCAACGTCAAAGGCGTCTTGTTCACGGTCCAGACCGGATTGCCGTTGATGGGGCCGGGCGGCTCGATCATCCTGACCGGGTCCACCACCGGCGTGATGGGAACGCCCGCGTTCAGCATCTATAGCGCGACCAAGGCGGCAGTGCGCAACTTTGCCCGCAGCTGGGCGCAGGATTTGCGTGGTACCGGCATTCGCGTGAACGTCTTGTCGCCGGGGCCGACCCTGACCGAGCTTGCCGAAGAAGCGGTCGGGCGCGAAGCGATGATCGCAATGGGAGCGGGCACGCCGATCGGCCATGTCGGCGATCCGTCGGAGATCGGCGCGGTGGCGGCTTTCCTGGCATCCTCGGACAGCAGCTTCATGACCGGAAGCGAAGTGTTCGCCGATGGCGGGTTCGCGCAGATCTGACGCGAGATAGCTGTTTGCATGCTGGCCGGCGCGTAGGGATGCGCCGGCCTCCGCCCAGTTCGCGGTAAGAAATCACCGCCGCGGCTGAGGCGGCGGAAAGTCGGGTATTTCGAATTTGGGCGCTGCCAGCGACACCTCTGTCGGCAGCCCCCGCATTTCTCCGGTGCGCAGGAAGTCGTAGATCGCCTGCTTGGCGGCGGGGCTCTCGCGCAACTGGTAAAAGGTGCCGTCATGGCCGGCGCGGTGGACGAGGATGGCGTGGCCATTGGGGAAATAGGGCAGTAGATCGAGCGTGTTCTCGACCGGCGTCGACGTGTCCCAATCGCCATGCACGAAGACGACGGGGATCGGCGTCACGCGCGGGCGCCGCACCGCGTCGCTCATGTCCGGCGTCGGCCAGTCGGGCGCCGAGACCAGATTCGCCTCGAAATTCCAGCTGCCCAGCAGGTCCAACGCGGGATCGGTGCGCATCTGGTGCTCGCGATCCGCCGTGACGCCCAGGCTGCTGTCCGCGAGCGGGCCGATCAGTTTGACTGGTCCCGCCCGCCGGTCTTCCACCGTCTGGCGCGCCCATGCATCGTAACGGCCATGATAGAGCGACAGGATGAAGGCCGGCCAATGCTCAGCCTCGTCGGTATGTGCCAATAAAGCGAGCTGCAAATCTTCCGCGCCGAGCACGATTGTCTGCGCTTTTCCGACATCGTCACGGATCGTCACCCGGATCGGCCCCGTGGCGAAGCGCTGATGCAGGGCGCGTACCGCCGCCATCATTCCGCCATTGGGCAGATAGGGAGCAAGGCCGGGGTCGCGATCGGCGTCATAGGCGATGCGTTGGAGCGCGGCGAAGACGTGCGACGGCATGTCGAACCCGTTGTTCAGCGGTTCGACCGACGAGAGCACGGCACGGGCGACGATTTCGGGATGGAAACGCATCACGGCGAGCGACCATTGCGAGCCGAAACTGCCGCCGAACAGGCTGATCTTGTCATAGCCGAGTGCTCGCCGCAGATCGTCGACATCCGCCGCGAACGCGTCGATCGTGTAGCCGGACAAGTCCTTGTCGGGATTATGCACGACCGCCCGCCGGGCGAGCGCCTGCATCGCGCGGGTATCGGCCTGGACCGAGGCCGGCTTGTCGAGCGGGGAGGCATCGGCCGTTTCGACGAGCATCTCGCCGCGGCTGGTATAGCCGCGCTGCTCGATCACCACGAGGTCGCCCGCCGCGCCGAAGGTCAGCCACGAGCGCAGACGGCTTTGCGCGCCTTCACTCTTGTCGGTGAAGGTGCTGAGCACGCTGAGGCCGGGGCCGCCGGGAAGCCAGAAAATCGGCGGCGCGCCGGTTGGGTGGGGTGCCTTGATCCGCGCGAAGCCGATGCCGATGCGGCGGCTCGCCGGCTTGCTGCGATTCTCGGGCACATAGAGCGTGCCGATCTCGTAGCGGACGCTCTCGCCGCTCGGGAGCTTCACATTTCCCCGCTCGATCACGATCCGATCGCTTGTCGCCTGCTGCGCCGAAGCCGGCATCGCCTGAAGGAACGGCGCCAACGCTAACAAGGCGAGCATTCGAATCGACCGCATGACAGTTTCCCTCGGGACGGCTTGCGGTCGATTGCACTCCAATATATATCTTCATGTCAAGATACTTGATATGAAGATTATTGTCTATGGCTGAGCAGGTACCCGCTCTCGCGGACGAAGACATCGTCGACCAGTTGCTTCGTGACTGGGCGCGCGAGCGGCCGGATCTGGACGTATCGGCGATGGCCGTGGTCGGCCGCCTGCTACATCTGGGCGGGTTGCTTCAGGCGCGGGCCGGCGAGCGGCTTCGGGAGTATGGCATTGGCTATACCGAACTCGACGTGCTGGCCACGCTGCGGCGGTCGGGTGCGCCTTATCGCTTGAGCCCCACGGCGCTGCGGAAATCCGTGTTGCTGACGTCCGGCGCGATGACGGCGTGTCTCAACAGATTGGAACAGCGTGGATTGATCTCCCGGACCCCGGACGAGACCGATCGCCGCTCGCTCGTGGCGATGCTCACCGAGCGGGGCGTGCAGTTGATCGACCAGGCGATCGCCTCCCATTTCAGCGCGGCTGAGCAGACGGTGGACGGACTCGATCGCAACGAACGCGCGGAGCTCGCGCGGTTGCTGCGGAAATTCAGGCTTCAGCTCGAATGATTGTCGGCGAAACCCGTCTCGTTCCTTGAAGATGGAGCGGATCTGTAGACCCGCTCCCGCTTCCAATCCGCTCGGGAACAGCGCCCGCGTATCTTACCCGTTCGCCACCCAATTGCCGTGGAAGCCCGGCGGCACGCGGTGCGGGATGCGGATGCTGGCAACCGGCGGCTCGGCGAAGCGCGTCGCGTCGAGGATCACCAGGTCGGTCGTCTCCTGCGGCAGATCGATGACCAGCCCGACCATCCAGCCGTCGCCTTCGGGCGCATTGTCCTCGCGCGGCACGAATACGAACTCGCCGGGATAGCGGCCATCGCCGAACTCGTGGACCTCTCGCGCGCCGCTTTCCAAATCATGTTTGTAGAGCCTGGTGGCGCTGATCGCGAATTCACCCTCGGGCAGCGCCATCGTATAGGCATAGCGATAGGGCTGGCCGAAAAAGCGCTCGTCGGGACGGGGAAATTCCTGGGGCGCGGCATCGATCGCGCGGCGCTCGACCGTTTTTGCCACCGGATCGATCGTCCAGCGCTCCAGCCCCAGCGATTTGCCGGAGGGACCGCCGGTCGCCTCTGCGAACATCGTGTCATAGACGCAGGCGTCGAGCACGATTTTGCCGTCGGCGGTGTCGTACGCATTGGCGACATGGAAGATATAGACCTGCGGGCAATCGACCCAGACGATCTCATCCTCGCCGCCGGTTCGTGGCAGCAAGCCCACTCGCGCCTGGTGTTCGGGATTCCAGCGATAAGGGAAGCTGTGCCCCCCGATCAGCGACTTCATCGAAAAGGTGACCGGCAGGTCGAGGATCAGCGCATAACGATCGGTGATCGCGCAATCGTGGATCGAGGGGCCGTGCTTGACCTTGATCGGCAATTCGCGGGTGACCTTGCCGTCGGCGCCGATCACGACATGCCGGACCGTGTCGGGCTGCGTCGCCTCGTAGCAGATGGCGTGCTGCTCGCCGGTCTTCGGGTCGAGATGCGGATGCGCGGTGAAGCTGCCGGCGAGCGTATCGTCGAACGGGTTGTAGGTCTGTTCGTCGAGCGTCTCCGACAATTCGACCGGATAGCTGCCGGCTTCGACCAGCGCCCAGGTGCGCCCGGCGATGCCCAGCACGTTGGTGTTGACCGTATCGAAGCCGCTGTGACGCGGACCCGGCGCGTGCTCCATGCCGGTCTCCGCCTCGAGCCGCTTCGAGCGGATCCAGCGGTTGCGGTACCACAGCGCCTTGCCCTCCCTGAGCGCGATGCCGTGGACCATGCCGTCGCCGGTGAACCAGTGATAGCCCTTGGCTTCGGGCCGGGCCGGGTTGGGGCCGATGCGCAGATAGCGGCCGTCGAGCTCGGCCGGGATCGTGCCGGTGACGGTCAGGTCCTCCAGCGTCAGCTCGCGATCCATCGGCTTGTGGATGCCGGTCAGGAAGGGGTGGTCCTGATCGGGCATGCGCTTGCGGTTGAATTCGGCGACGACGCCGATGCCCTTGGTGACGGTGCCGCGGATTGCATTTTCGATCACGCTCGCCATGACTGGTCTCCGACTCGATGTTTATGGCGTCAACATATCGTTTATGGTAACAGTGTCAACATGGATTGTGTTTCGAACAAAAGGGCAGGGGGATGAGGGCCAAAACCTCTTATCACCATGGCGATCTCCGCGCGGCACTCATCGCCGAAGGCCTTCGCCTGCTCGCCGATCGCGATGTCGAGGAATTGTCGCTGCGTGAGGTGGCACGCGGCGTCGGCGTCAGCGCGACCGCGGTCTATCGCCACTTCCCCGACAAGGCCGCGTTGATGGCCGCGCTCGCTGCCGAAGGTCTTGCCATGCTGAGCCAGGTGCAGCACGCCGCCTATGACGCGGCGGGTGGTGGGGTGGAGGGGTTCAACGCGACCGGCGCGGCCTATGTCCGCTTCGCACTGCTCCACACCGCCTTGTTCCGCCTGATCTTCGCCAACCCGCCAACCGGCAAGGTAGTCGAGCTGGCTGATTCGCCCGACAATGCGATGCGCTTCCTGATGGAGAATGCCGCCAAGCTGGCTCCGCCGGGGACCGAGTCGCGCATCTTCGCGCTGCAATCCTGGTCGGTGGCGCATGGTCTCGCCATGTTGATCATCGACGGCCAGCTCCATGTCGACGACAAGACCATCGACGCGGTGATCGACGCGCATATGATGATGCCGAAGGCAGAAGGGAAATCGCGATGAAAGCGCAGGCGAACGGCATCGAGATCGAATACGAGACCTTCGGCGAGCCGACCAATCCGGCGGTGCTGCTGATCATGGGGTTGGGCGGACAGTTGACGCGCTGGCCGCTGTCGTTCGTCGAGGATCTGGTCGCGCGCGGCTATTTCGCGATCCGCTACGACAATCGCGATATCGGCCTGTCGACCAAGTTCGACGGCGCGCCGGTGCCTGAACTGCCCGCGCTGATCGGCGCGATGATGACCGGGCATAAGCCCGATGTCCCCTATACGCTCAACGACATGGCGGCCGATGCGGTCGGGCTGCTCGACGCGCTCGATATCCGGCGGGCGCATATCATGGGCGTGTCGATGGGCGGGATGATCGCGCAATTGGTCGCGGCGGAATATCCCGACCGGGTGCTGTCGCTGACCTCGATCATGTCGTCGACCGGCAATCCCGGCCTGCCGCCGTCCAAGCCGGAGGCGATGGCGGTGCTGACCTCGCGCCCCACCGGCAACGACCGCGAGACGATGATCGCGCATGGCGTGCGCGCCGAAAAAATCATTGGCAGCCCGGGCTATCCGGTATCGGAGGAAGCGATCCGGGCACGCGTCGAGGGCGATTTCGATCGCATGCATTATCCGCCCGGACCCGGCCGCCAGCTCGCCGCGGTGGTGGCGAACGGCGATCGCCGCGCCGCGATCGCGACGATCAAGGCGCCGACCATGGTGATCCACGGTGCCGACGATCCGCTAGTGCCGGTAGAAGCCGGCCGCGACACCGCCGCGATGATCCCAGGCGCGCAGATCACCGAAGTGCCGGGGATGGGGCACAATCTGCCCGACGCGCTGATCCCGACCGTGCTCGACGCGTTCGAGAAGGTCGCGCGGCGGGCGGCGGCGCCGGCGGACTGAGGCCTCGCGAGACAGCAGCGCCGCCGGGGCGATTAATGGGAAGAGGAGGCCGGTCGATCGGCCCAGCGCCAACTTCGCACGCTCGCGATGCCGTCATCGATTGACCGGCCAAAGGCGTCGAGGTCTTTCGGGGTTACGACCGTGGTGCGATCGCGGATCGCTTCAAGCATCGCCGTCAGTGCGCCGCTTTTGGTCAAGTGCACGGTATCGCGATAGTCGAGGAGATCGGTTAGGTGGCGGTCGGTATTCGTCGCATGGACGGTAATGTTCGATAGCTTTGCCACGGCGACGGCATTGACGATGCAAGCATAGAAACCAGTCAACTGGCGATGATGGGAGCCCTTTTCCCAGCTGCTGAACTCCAGCGGATTCTTCTGCCAATTATAATAGGTCTGAAAGGGAAGCGGCGGGAACACGATGTCGACATGAACACCGCGCCGGAGCGCGGCGCGGCCGACCGGAAGCAACACGCGCGTGAGATAGGGGTAAGCCGAACAGGCGACAGCGGGCGCCGGCGCGTTCATCTCTGGATCGGGGCGAGACACCGCATCGTCCAGGAGCGCCATATAGTCGCGGTGAGTCGTCACCGCTGGCGCATCGACCAAGCCGGCCACTTCCCTGCGCCAGCCGGGAACATCGAAAGCGCCGCCGCGCAGTCGGTTGAGGCTGGCGCGGGCCACTGGGCGGATGAAGTCCGGCATGTCGTACCAATGGGCGCGCAACGAGGTTACCGCGCTTCTGCCCAGATAGAACATATCGCCATCGCGCCGCATTTGGCTGAAGTCGACCGCGACGATCAGCCGCTGGAGACCGGGGGTCTGAACCAGTCTCAGCAGGACGGGCGCCGTATCGGTGGGCATCGGTGCCATATAAGAGAGGTTGGCCGCCGATTTTGACCCGAACACCTCATTCAGCCGTTGCGCGGTGAACGGCATCGTGGTCGATCCGCCGAACATGACCAGGTCGTGGGGCTGTCCGGCGACGACGCGGATTAGGTTCACGGTTTTGTCGGGCGGGTATTCCGCATCGACCAGGACTGGCCGAAGGCCCCAGGGCCTCAGATCGTAGGGGTCGACCACCATCAACAGCGCGCACAACGCCATGCCATAGAGGACGGGCAGCATGGCGATCGATAGAAACAGCCATCGGCTGCCGATGCGGCAACGGGACGCGATTTGCGAACGGTTGCGTCGACCACCGTACAGCGATCGCCGTACGCCATCGCCGAGCCATCTGATCGGGCCCGCTATCATTTCGCCGGTGACCAACGCCAGGCACGGACATTTGCGACGCCTTGGTCCATCGCTTTGCGGTAGGTCGCGAAGGTTGCCGGTGTGACGACATCGTCGCCATTGCGAACGGCCAATAGCGTTCGCCGCAATGCTTCGGGACGAGTCATATGGATCGTGTCGCGAAAATCGGTGATCTGGGTCAACCGCGGATCGGCATCCAGTGCGTGGGCGGTAACGTTGGCCAGAGCGTTGGCTGCGACCGCCTCGACGATGCAACGATAGAAATCCACCAATTGGCGATAATGCGATCCCGTGCCCCAACTCGGATAATATTGCGAATAAGGATGCTTTTGCCAGTTGTAATAGGATTGGAACGGCACTGCCGGAAACAGCAGGTCGATATGGATATTCCGGGCCATCGCGGCTCGTCCGACCGGCAGCAATACGCGATCGATGAATGGGTAAGACGAGCATGACCGCGCAGGCGCCGGTTCGAAGATGGTGGGATCGGGATGCGCAACCGAATCGTCGAGAATCGTCATGACGTCGGGGCGCGTCGTAACCGCGGGAGCATCGTATAATTTATCGACTTCCGGACGCCAGTCGGGCACGTCGAAATCTCTCCCTTTCAAGCGATTCAGGCTGGCGCGGACTACAGGAAGCGTGAAGTCCGGCATGTCGAACCATTGATTGGTGAGCGACGCGACGGCACCGCGGCCAAGGTATTCCATTTTGTCGTCGCCGCGCATCTGAACATAGTCGACGCCGATCACCATCCGCTTCAGGCCGGGCGTTTCCACTGCAGCAGTCAGGATCTTCCCCGCATCGGGCGGCATCAGCGCTTCGTACGACAGATTGACCGACGTCTTGTAGCCGAACGCGGTGTTGAGCTGCTCCTCGGTGAACGGCATCGCGGTCGAGCTGCCGAGCATGATCAGTTCGTGCGGCGAATTGAGGTACACTCGGACCAGATTGACCTTCACGATCGAAGGGTAACCCTGGTGGGTCAATTTCGGCGGCATGCCCCAGGGTCTCAAATCATAGGGATCGACCAGCATCAGGACCGCGCACAGGCCGATCCCGAACAGTACCGGCAACATCACGGGCAACAGGAAGAAGCCGTGATCCGCGCGTTCGAGGATCGTCTTGCCGTCACGCTGTCGGCGTGGCGCTCCATAAATCGTCCGCCGAACTACCGATAGCAACGTGTCGATCATGCCAACATCAGAATACCTGATAGGCGAAGGGTGTCACCGCCGACATCTTGCTGATCACCGCTGCGATCGCGGCGCAAACCAGGAGACCCCAAAACAAGGTGGGGCGCCAGCGAAAAGCGAAGATGCGCGGCGTGATCGACGCGTTGATATACGAGCGAATCCCCGGCCGATATCGGCCGAGCATCTCATAGGCGTTGGGTCCGAACATTACGATCGCATAGGCCAGCCCGAGCTGGGCGAATTTCCAGGTCGTGGGCAATTCGATGCCCGGCTCAGCGGGATTGCCGAGGCTCCCCAGCAGATTCCCGAAATCGACCAGGGTCGCCGACCGGAACAACGCGAACGTCAGGATCAACAACGGAATGGTCAGCGCCATGCCGCTCAGCATCCGCACCGGCTCGGCAATCGTCTTGCGGCGCTTCTTCCACCATTTCGTGCCGCGGACTTCGGTCTCCAGAATGTACCAGAGTCCGTGGATCGTGCCAAACAGAACATATGTGAGGCGCGGCCCGTGCCACAGTCCGATGACGATGAAGTTCACGATCAGCGGCAGCCACAGCGAGATCGCCTGGGCGCGGGCGCCGCGCCAGCGCTTGCGGGCGGCATAGCGCGTGCCGGCGATCGACAGCGGCGAGAACAGGAAGCGTGCGATTACGCGGGTCAGCGTGATGTGCCAGCGCCGATAGAAATCAACGATTCCGGTCGCGCGCGACGGCGAATCGAAATTGATCGGCAGGGTGATGCCGATCATCCGGGCGACACCCAGCGCCATGTCCGAATAGCCCGAGAAATCGAAATAGAGCTGGACGTAATAGGCCACCATTGCCTCAAATGCGCGCAAGCCTCCGGTGGCGCCGTGGGCAGCGACATCGGCAAACACCGGGTCGACCCAGTCGCGGCCGATAATGTCGGCAAAATAGAACTTCTTGACCAGGCCGATCGCGAGCAACGTCAGCCCGATCGACAGATCGATCGAACGGATGCGGCCGAACGACGAGCGTGCGAATTGCGGAACGATCTCGACCAGATAGGCGATCGGGCCGATCAGCAGATTGGGGAACATCGACGCGAAGGCGACGAAACGGAGCGGAGGGTCGGCCGGCGACAGCGCTTCGCCGCCTCGCGGCTTCTGCAAGTCGGTCGCGACCGCGCCGCGCGCGCTGAACCCGTCGAGCAAGGCGACGGATCGCTGGAAGGTGAGGAACGACAAGGTCGTCGGGATCAGCGCCGCCAGCGACAGCGATGCCGTCCCGATCACCGGAATCCACCCTAGCCAGACCGTATACTTCGCCAGCGTCAGCAGCCCGATATTGGCCGCGATGCCGGTGAACAGCGCGAGCCTGACCGAGCCCGGACGATCCGACCGTACGATCACCATCAGTAGCGCGTAATTGACCAGCGCGCTTGCGACGATCACCACCAGAAAGGCGATGCCCTGGGTGGCGCCGAACAGCAAAGATGCCGCGGTGAGCACCGTGAGTGCGCCGCGACTGCCCCACAATCGCCCTGCCGCCGCAAAGACGATCAGGAAGATCGGCAGGCACAGGAACAGCAAGGCTGGGTGTACCAGACTCACCGTGCGGTCTGTTCGCGCGAAAAGGGAAGGTCGGGCGCGGTGTAGCCGGTCAGGTCGAGCCGGTAACGGCGTTCGCCGTCCGCCTCTTCACTGATCAGCTCGAGGCCGAGCGTGTCGAACAAGGTGCGCACCATGCCGTTCTTGGGCGTCGGCAGATAGCGCGCGTACAGCCTTGATTTGCCCGCCTTGCGTGCTCGTTCGACCACGGCCTCGAGCATCGCCTCCTCGACCCGGCGGCCGAGAACGCGGCAACTCATCAACCAGGTATCGACGTCGAGCGCATCGGGATCGTCGGCATGAGGCCGGGCGATCACCACGCCGATCATTCCGAAATCGCTGAACTTGTCCTTCAGCCGGACTTGCAGCGTCAGAGTGTCGGCCTCGTCTTCGACTGTCCGCACCTCGGCCTCGGAATAGCGCCGTGTGGTCAGGTTGAACTGGTTCGACTTGTTGATCAGCTGCGAAATCCGCGCGCGGCCCTGCACGTCGAACGGCTGCGTGGTCAGCATCATGTCGAGCGCGCGGAGATAATCGCCCAGGTCGCGCGACTGTTGCTTGACCTCGGCGCGCTGCGCATTGGCGATGTAGCTGTCGACCCGCGCGCTGTCCTCGGTCGAATAAGCCAGCGCCTCGAAATAGCCGGCGCTGGCGAGATACAATGGATAATAAGCCGGATCGGCGGGCAGCTCAGGCACCGCCACCATCGGCAATGCCACGCGCACCTGCGCCCGCTCGGCGCTGTTGTCGTCGAGGAACACCAGCGAATCGAGCCCGATCTCCAGCGTCGCGGCAATCGCTTCCAGGTTGCTCGGCTTGTCGGTCCAATTGGCCTGGAACACCGCAATATCGCTTTCGCGCAACAGCATGTCGGCATGCTCGCGAAACGGCTGGCGCGCCGTCTCGTCGAAATTCTTGGAACACACCGCGAGGATGATGCCGCGCTTTTTCAGATCGAGCGCGAGCTGTTGTACAGCGAGGAAACTCTCGCCCTCGGGGTTTCCCGAGCCGATCAGGATATTCTCCATCCCGTCGTCGCCGATCACGCCGCCCCACAAGGTATTGTCGCAATCGAGTACCAGGCATTTGCGTGCCTTGCCGCGCAATGCGCCGACCATCCGCGCCACCGCATCCGCGAACAGCGGCGCACAATCCGATGCGATCGGCAGCTTGTAGAGGTTCCACATCACCGGATCGAACCAGGTCGCCGTACCAACCTGTTCGGCCAGCCCTGCGACATCGAGGATCAGCGCACCCATCGCCAATGCCAGATCGTGCAATCCGTGGTTGAACGCCGCGATTTGGGCGCGCTGGGTCCCGGCGACCGATCGGTCGATGCTCCCGAACAGGCCGCCGGGCGGGGTCGCGACATTGCTCACGATGATCTGCGCGCCCGGCGCTTCGCTCAGCGCGCGCAGCACCATCGAGACCTGGTCGAGCGCCGCGTCAACCGTGCCGGCGGGATCGGTGCTGAACCGGTCGAGGGCAAGCCAGCGATGATCGAAATGGACGAAAACGGCGTCGGGCTTGGTCGCGAAGACATTTGCGGCGGGGTTGAAGGCGGTCTGGATGATCTGGTCGTATTCGGCCACCCTCAGGTCGAGCGCGACACCGTGCCGGGCGCCCGCAGCGACAAGCGCGTCCTCGATCGTATCGAACGTCGCGGAGGACAGAACCGCCAATCGAAACGGCGCGAGCGGGGCCAGCGAGACCCCTTCCGAAATCAAATCGCGCAACATCCTCGCAAAGGTGCGCGCCTGGGTGGAATTGAGGCGGTGCAGCGCGAGTTGCGCCAGCGCGGCGCCAGGGCCTTCCGCAAGCGTCCGCGCGGCCTTCAGTCGCGCCCGGAAATCCTCGGGAGCGTTCGGAAGCCACGGCATCTGCCAAGGGACGAACATCCGCGAGCCTCTACTGTCGGTGTCTTGCCCCGCGCGTCAGAGTTTGGAACGGACCAGCGCGACCAACCCGCCGACATTCTTCAACGAGGTGATCTCCGACGTCTGGAACCGCACGCCGAATTCTTCCTCGACTGCGATCATGATGCGGACGTGCGCCAGGCTGTCCCAGCCGTCGATCTTATTGGCTTCGGTGGTTTGGGTCAGCGTGATGTCGTCATCGTCGAGCTGATCGCGCACCACGTCGGTAATCCGGGACAGAATCTCATCGTCGGTAAACATGCGCACTCCCGTTTAGCTGTTCTATCCGCCTACCCGACACGTCAGTGAATGGGCGCCAAACCAATAGAAACCTGGTCAAAGTTGCTGGCCACTGGTCACGGAGCCGGGTCGTTCCGTATCTGGCAAAGACAGCCGATGCAATGCGGCGGAAAATCCGAGGTGGTCGCGCATCCTATAGGCCTTGCGTCTCTCGCTACGCCGGGCGATGAGGCTGCCGCTATTGAGCGACGGAAGGAACAGCTTTGAGTGCGCAAATCGACGTGCCGACGCGGGATGCCTTGTTAGCCTCACTGCAGCCTTATCCGGCCACGACGCAGATCGTTTCGGCGTTGTTGGACAGCTGGCCGGAGCATGAAAAGTACGTCCGTGCTCGCTTCCGCACGATCGACCCGGGGCTGGAGGCGCGGACCGATCAATTGTCCGCCCTCGCGCTCAAGGATATCGGCGACCAGCTGACCGAATATTGTCAATCCTATCGCTGGATGTGTGAAGCCTTTGTCGACGAGGAAATCCATTTTGCTCGACACAAGGAATATCGCCTGTCGGACTTCGACCAAGTCTATCGCGAGGTCTATTCCAACCCGGACATCATGCGCCGTTATGTGCGCGGCATCCTGATCTCGCAGATCATCTGGGAGCCGCACGCCAAGGCGTTCGACTATTTCCGCCAGGAGTTCCTCGCCAAATCAACGGCGGGAGCGCGTTATCTCGAGGTCGGGCCGGGTCATGGCCTGTTCCTGTATTTCGCGTCGCAATCGGCGAATATCGCCCGGCTCGAGGCATGGGACGTCTCCGCTTCGAGTATCGCGGAGACGCGGCATGCGCTCGCCAAATTGGGCGTTTCACGCGACATCGAAATCGTCGAACAGGATGTGCTGCGGGTGCCGTCGCGCCACGAAGAATTCGACATGGCGGTGATCAGCGAGGTGCTGGAGCATCTCGAACGCCCCGATACTGCGCTGCAGTCGTTGCACGCCGCGCTCAAGCCGGGCGGGCGGATCTTCATCAACGCGCCGGTCAACAGCCCGGCGCCCGATCACATCTATCTTTGGCGTTCGACCGACGAGTTCGTCGCGTTCGTCAAGGCTCAGGGGTTCGAGATCGAACAGGCAGTGTTCCTGCCGGTAACCGGGGCGACGTTGGAAAAGGCGCAACGCCGCGATCTGTCGATCTCGTGTGTGGTGATCGGCCGCAAGCCGGAGGCTTAGGGTCCGTACTCTCACGACGCGATAGCATTCAAGCCGACAGCAATGACCGGGGTTGGAATGACCAGAAGAAACACCCTGTGGCTATTGGTTGCGATACTCGTCGTCGGCAGGGTGGCGTTTTTCATGATCGGCTCGCCGATCGTTCGTGCAGATGCGATACTCTATCTGCAAGCCGGCCAGTCCATTCTCCGCTCGGGAGAGCTCCCGCAGCCGACGTTCCAGGCGAAGACGCTGTCCATCCTGCTGGCGCCAATAATGGCCTTGTTCGGATCCGCGGATAGCTATGGCGTGATTGTGCCCGAGGCGGGAGGAAACACTGCACGCGCGGCCAGCTTGTTCCAATTATTGCAACTCTGCGCCGACGCGGCGATGCTGGTCGCCATATTCGTCGCTTTTCGTCGCTTCGCGCAATCCTCGATCCTGGCGGGCACCGGCATCGTTCTGCTGCTATTGCTCCAGCCTGTCACCGCAGGCTGGACCAATTGGATATTGCCGGACACGCTGACGATGGCAACGTTCGTCGTCGGGCTCTGTTTGTTTGCAGCGGCTACGCGGGAAGCTAGTCAAAGGCCCTTGATGTTGGCGGCTTTCGCTGGCCTTTCGATGGGCGTGGCGGGCGTGTTGCGCGTCGATATTCTCGCTTTGGCCGCGATACTGCTGGTGATCGCCTTCGTCCTGATATTCATCGGTCGGCTGCCACGGGCGCGGCGGTTGGCGTGCGTGACCTGTCTTGGTTTTGTGCTGCCGATCGCGGCGATCATGGCGGCCGAAACCAGCGCGCATGGCGATCCGCGCTACATCATCATGAACTCGCCCGATAACCCCAGCCTGACGACGCCGCATTATCATCGGTGGACGCGGAGCTGGATATTCACGCAGTCCGAATTCCAGACCTTCGTGCTTGGCGAGGCATATGATGCCCAATGGCCCGGTTACGACGTAGCGGCCTTTCCCGCTCGAGCGTTCGCCAGCGATACCGACCGGAAAATCGCGGACACGGCCCTCAAGCGTTGGAAGACGGTCGGTTATGATGCGACCGTCGATGCCGCATTCGCACGAGTGAGCGACGATCTGGCGCGTGCGCGGCCCTGGCAGAAATGGATCGTGGCGCCGGCGCTTCGGGTATTGGTGCTCTGGCCCAATCATGACGGCGGCGCGGCGATCAAGGCGGTTCTGGGGACTCGTGACCGCGCTCCGGTCGTCGCGATATTGGTGCTGGCCGGCAAAATCCTGATTCTGCTGCTTGCGGCGATCGGCGGCGTCTTTGGTATCCGCGCGATATTAGCATCTCTGTCCGCGCGCCGCCGGCTTGATTTGACGGGTTTTCGGCTGCTGCTGCTACTCTGCGGATTGGCGGCAGTCGGGCGGACCCTGGAATTATGGGCATTGAACCTCTTTGTCGGGGGTTCATCGATGGAGACGCGCTATCTTCTTCCGGTCTGGCCGTGCGTGATGGTGATCGCGCTCTATGGCTATGGTCGCTTCATCGAGACAATTCAGCGCGAGGGTAAGCGACGCCGATCGGGATCCGGCGGGAACGGCATCAAAGAGGCCGCGCCCCTACCTCAATAACCAAGCACCAGATCGACCACATTCTCCATCGGGCGGCCGTTCACGAATGCGTCGAGATTGCGCAGGAACAAAGCGGCGCCGCGGGGGAACATCTTGGTCTGGCTGCGGCCCGACAGGTGCATCGTGACCATGCAATTGGGCGCCGACCATAAAGGGTGATCGGCCGGCAACGGCTCCGGTTGCGTCGGGTCGAGAAACGCACCGGCGATCTTGCGTCCGTTGAGCGCGGCGAGCACCGCGTCCTCGTCGATCATGTCGCCGCGCGCGATGTTGATCAGCCAGGCCGACGGCTTCATCCGTGCGAGCTCGGCGGCGCCGACCATCGCCTTGGTCTCGTCGGTCGAGGGGGCGGCCAGGATCACCCAGTCGAACTCGCCGATTCGATCCTGCCATTGGTCGGGCGTCAGCGTGCCGTCGCGGCCCGATCGGGTGACGCCGGTGATCTCGACGCCGAACGCCTCCAGCCGCGCCGCGATCAATTTGCCGATCGCGCCCATGCCGACGATCAGCGCGCGGGTGTCGAACAACTCGACCTTGCCCGGCGCGTCCTTCGGCCATTCGTGACGGTCCTGCGCACGGACCACTTCGTCGAAGCGCTTGGCGGCGACGAGCACGCCCATCACGGCATATTCGGCCACCGCCAGCGCATTGATGCCGACGCCGTTGGTCAGCATGGTACCGCGCTCGCGCATCAGATCGAGCGGAAAGGCGTCGAGCCCGGCATAGATGGTCGATACCCATTTCAGCCGCGGGCCATGGCGGATCGCTTCCGCGGTCAGGTTGGTCGGCTGCATGTCGGCCCAGGCGATATCGGCATCCGCGATCATCGCATTGGCCTCGGCGGGCGAAGCGAACCAAGCCACGTCCAATCCAGCCGGCAATCGCGTTTCGAGCAACGGGCGGGCCAAGCCGGGCAAGAGAGCCTTCACGCCTTTAGAACCACGATTGATTGCCCTGGACATAGCGCCGTTGGAACTCGGCATCGTCGATGACGAGATAGATGATGAATTCGATGAACGCGATGGTCGCGATGATCAGGCCGGGCAGCACGAGCAGCCAGCCGATCGTCCCGCATAACAACATGGTCACCGCCGCGCCGGTCTTGTTGAGGTAGAATTTGTGTGCGCCGAAACAGCCGAGGAAGAAAGCCAGCAATGCGGCCGCGACCTTGTCCTTGGTGCCCACGGCGCCGGCACCCGAGCCCTGCAACACATAGATATTGCCGGCGCGGTCGGTATTGGCTTCGAAATCGACGACTTGCCCGCGCGCCGGCCAATAGCTTTCGCGCCAGTCCGGTCGCGCGAAAGTGTAACGCTGTCCGTCCTCGCCCGAAATCTGTCCCTGACTTACCGAATTATCCCATCCCAGCACGCGTCCCCGCATCGCCCATCCCCGATTCTGACTGTCCGAAGCAGGAGCTTAGCTGCCTGACGCGGGCTTTCAAGCGAGCGTCGACCGCCAGTCCCAGCCGAGCGGATCGCCGTCCATTACCTCGACTCCTTGCGCGGCGAGTTCGTCGCGGATCATGTCGGAGCGCGCGAAGTCCTTGGCCGCACGCGCGTCGCGCCGCTCGGCGAGGCGCGTGGCGATATCGGCTTCGGTCAGGGTCGCAGTCGCGGGGCGCACGCGCAAGTCTTCGCGCCTAAGGCCGGTAAGGTCGAGCCCCAGCACCGCATCGAAATCGGCGAGCGCGGCGAGGCGATCGGCGGGCGCGATTTTCTTGTCGGAGAGCAATTCGTCGAGCACGACCAAAGCCTTGGGCGTGTTGAGATCGTCCGACACCGCCTCGTCGAGCCGCTCGCGATAGGCCAGCGCCGATCCGGCCGAGGGCGCGGGCGGGCGGTCGCGAAGCTGGCCGACGGTGATCGCCAGCCGCTTGAGCCGGGTGAGGGCTGCGGCGAGATTTTCTTCGCTGAATTCGAGTTCCGAGCGGTAATGCGCCGACAGGCACATCAGGCGATAGGCGAGCGGGTGGACGCCGGCGTCGATCAGCTTCTGCAGCGTGCGGAAATCGCCCGACGATTTCGACATCTTGCCGGCGCGTTCGACCAGGAAATTATTGTGCATCCACCAGCGCGCGCCGGTGTCGTCACAATCGCAATAGGCCTGGTTCTGCGCGATCTCGTTGGGGTGGTGAATCTCGCGATGGTCGATCCCGCCGGTGTGGATGTCGAACGGCGAGCCGAGATATTTCTCGCTCATCACCGAGCATTCGAGATGCCAGCCCGGTGCACCGCGGCCCCAGGGCGAATCCCATTCCATTTGACGGTTCTCGCCGGGCGCCGACGTGCGCCAGATGGCGAAGTCCTGCGGGTGGCGCTTGCCCTCGACCGTGTCGATCCGGCCTTCGCGGACATCGTCCTGCGTGCCGGCCAGCCGGCCGTAATCGGGCACGGTCGAGACGTCGAAATAGAGGCCGCTATCGAGCTGATAGCAATGTTTGGGGGCGATCTTCTCGCCGAACGCGATCATCTCCTGGATGTGATCGGTGGCGACCGACCAACGCGATGGCTCGCGGATGTTGAGGTCCTCGAGATTCTGCTTGAACGCCGCGGTGTAATGCGCGGCGATATCCCAGATGCTCGTCGCGTTCTTGCGCGCGGCCGCTTCCATCTTGTCGTCGCCGGCATCGGCGTCGCTGGTCAGGTGCCCGACATCGGTGATGTTGATGACATGGGTGAGCGGGTAGTTCTTCCACGTCAGCACGCGGCTCAGCGTGTCGGTGAAGACATAGGCGCGCAGATTGCCGATATGCGCGTAATTATAGACCGTCGGCCCGCACGAATAGACGCGCACATTGGCGGAATCGATCGGCTCGAAGCGCTCGAGCGAGCGCGACAGGCTGTTATAGAGGGTGAGCGGGGCGCCGTGGGACATGGCGCGCGGCTTAGCGGGGCGGGCAGGGGGCCGCAACCGGACGGCCCTACATCTGGTGCGCGGGAGCTGGCGTGCCGTCGGACCAGGTGCAGGCTCCCAGGAGCAGGACCGACAGGGGCGGGAGAGTAGCGGTTTCGGCCGCGTGATCCGGCGTCGCGAACCAGTAATTGCCGCCGAAAACGGGCGATCCAGCCGCGTTGGCGCCCCAATTGCTGCCGTCCTTGGACGGGATGAAAAACATGACATGTGCCATGTCATGGTCGCCATCATCGGACAGATATGAGGATTTCGACATCATGTACGACATCGCGCCGGACGCCAGCGGCGGGACCTCTTTGGTGCGCAGTGCCGTCTTGATGCGCGCCATGATCTCCGTGTCGCTTCGGCCGGCAAGAGTCATGGCGGTACGGAGTTTGGCGAGCGGAGCTATCGACCGCGCCGCCTGCGGATTCTGGCATTCGGCGGCGCGGATTTTCGGGTTCCAGCGTTCGGGCCAATCCGGCGCGCTGCTGAAACTGCGAGACACCATGCAGACAAAACCGTTGTTACCCACAACCGCGGTTTCATAGCCGACGGGGGTCAGGACCAGGATGGTCGCGTCTTTGGAAATGGACTCGGGTGCAGCGCTTCTCGCCAGCGCGATTTCCTGGTTGCGATCCATCAAATAGGCGCTGACAGGGGCCATGCGAGGATAAGGTGCGGTCTGATCCGCTGCGGTGCCGGCGGACACGACGAACAAGACGGGCGCGGCGACCATCAGCCTGGCTGCGAGCTTGGCCAGCGATTTCGCCGTCCTTTTCCATGCCGCACTGAACGACCCGCATTCGTTGCTACCGGCGGTGTTCGGAAACCTCATTGCACGCATCGTCCTGCCTCCTCGTTGACGCCGTCTCCTGGGGAGCGGCATTCGAACGACGAGCGAGGGAGTCGAAAATCGACATCGGCGTGGAAATTTTTTTGGCGGCCCAAGCGTGCGCAGGAATCCTCCCGACCGTCGCTAGATCGACAGGCGCGGCCAGCTTTCCGAGTCGCGGATCAGATCGAGTTCGCGGCTGACGATCGACTGCAGCCGCTCGCACAGCGGAAGATAATCGCGCCCCCGCAGTGCCTCCATCACGATCGACTGGCACAGCCCGCCGCCCAGCGTCAGGATCAGATCGGCCAGTTCCGCGCGGGCGGTCTCGCGGTCCGCGCCCGGTGCCCACGCGTCCAGCGCCGCCACCAGTGCGCTCTTAACGCTCGCGCTAATGTCTTCCTGCAGCCGCGCGACGCGAGGATTGCGCGACGATTCCGCCATGATTTCGGGCATCAGCCGATAGCCTTCGACATCCTCGTCATACGTCACGAAGGCCAGGATCCACTGGCGGACGGCCGCCATGTCGCCGGCATCGATCGCGCGTTGCAGGGTGGCTTCGTCGAGGAATTGCGAAAGGTCGCGAAAAGCGATCGCGGCAATGATATCCTCCTTGGAGGAGAAATCGCGATAGATCTGGCCGACCTTGATTCCCGAGGCGACGGCGATCTGGGCGACGCCCGTTCCGTGGAATCCGTTCTGGATGAACAAGCGACGCGAGGTGTCGAGAATATGCTGTCGGCGCTCCGCCGCCCGTCCGGCGGGGAGGGTTGGCAACAGCCCCCAACAGTCTAACATCGTCGACATTCTTCAATCCTTGGCTTGACTTGTATCAGTTGTTCGCAGTAGCAGCATTTTTGTGAGTGAACGATCACTCACATACCATAGCCCACCGAGATTGCCATGTCATTTATTCGTAACGCGCTCCCCGCGCTTGCTCTCGTGTCGCTTGCCGCCTGCGGGCAGGGCGGGCAGCAGCCGCCGGCCCAAGGCGCGCCGCCGGTCGGATATGTGATCGTGAAAGAGCAACCGGTGACGCTGACCAGCGAGCTTCCGGGCCGGACCACCGCCTACGAAACCTCGGACGTGCGGCCGCAGGTCAACGGAATCATCCTCGCCCGGTTGTTCCAGGAAGGCGATGTGGTCGCCAAGGGCCAGGCACTCTATCGGATCGACCCGGCGCCGTATCAGGCGCAGGTCGCGAATGCGCGGGCGGCACTGGCCAAGGCGCAAGCATCGATCGCGTCGAGCGAGGCGCTGGCCCGCCGTTACGGCGAGCTCGTCAAGATCAACGCGATTTCGCGCCAGGATTACGAAAACGCGCTGACCAGCGCCCAACAGGCGCGCGCCGATGTCGCCGCGCAACAGGCGACGCTGCGCAGCGCCACGATCGATCTCGGCCGCACCACCATCCGCGCGCCGATCAGCGGGCGGATCGGCCGGTCGGTCTATACGACCGGTGCGCTGGTTACCGCGTCGCAGGCCGATGCGCTGACCACCATCTCGCGACTCGACCCCATCTATGTCGACATCCAGCAATCGAGTGCCGACCTGCTCAAGCTCAGGCAGCAGATCCTGGCAGGTCAGGTCGCGAGCGAAGGCCAGGCGCGAGTGCGGCTGAAGCTGGAGGACGGGTCGACTTACGGACCCGAAGGCACGTTGCGCTTCGCCGACGTGACGGTTGATCCCAACACCGGCTCGCAGACGATCCGCGCGCAATTCGCCAATTCCAATGGTCTGCTGCAACCGGGCATGTATGTCCGCGCGCAACTGGCGCAGGGAACGCAGCTCCAGGGCATGCTGGTGCCGCAGCGTGCGGTCAGCCGGGACGAACGCGGCAACCCGACCGTGCTGGTCGTCGGTCAGGGCAACAAGGTCGAGCCGCGCGTGATCAAGACCGAGCGTGTCGTCGGCGACGCCTGGCTCGTCACCAGCGGGCTCAAGCCCGGTGACAAGGTGATCGTCGAAGGCGCGATGATGCTGCGCCCCGGCATGCCGGTCACGCCGCAGCCGTGGAATCCCAATGCAAAGCCCGCTGCGCCGCAGCAGCCGGGCCAGGCTCAGGCGAAGTAACCGCTCATGTCACGTTTCTTCATCGACCGGCCGATCTTTGCCTGGGTGATCGCGATCGTCCTGATGCTGGCCGGCGTTATCGCGATCCGGTCGCTGCCGATTGCGCAATTCCCGTCGATCGCGCCGCCGTCGATCTCGATCACCGCGACCTATCCAGGCGCGGACGCGCAGACGCTCGAGAATACGACGACTCAGATCATCGAGCAGCAGATGAAGGGGCTCGACCATCTTCGCTATTTCTCGTCCTCGTCCTCGTCGGCCGGCACCGTCACCATCACGCTGACGTTCGAACAGGGCACCAATCCGGACATCGCGCAGGTCCAGGTCCAGAACAAGCTGCAGGCAGCGACGCCGCTCTTGCCGCAGGAAGTTCAACAGCAAGGCATTCAGGTCGCCAAGGCGACCCAGAACTTCCTGATGTTCATCGGCCTCTATTCGGAGAATGGCGCGCATGACGGCAAGGACCTTGCCGATATCGTCGCCTCCAAGATCCAGGATCCGCTCAGCCGGGTGAACGGCGTCGGCGACACTCAATTGTTCGGCTCGCAATATGCGATGCGGATCTGGGTCGATCCGCTCAAGCTCAACAATTACGCGCTGACGATGACCGATGTGATGACCGCGGTCCGCGCGCAGAACGCGCAGGTCTCCGCTGGCCAGGTCGGCGGACTGCCGGCGCCCAAGGAGCAGATGCTCAACGCCACCGTTTCGGTGCAGTCGCGCCTGAACACGCCCGAACAATTCGCGCAGATCCGGCTGAAGAGCGGCTCCGATGGCTCGGTGGTGCGGCTCGGCGACGTCGCGCGGGTCGAGCTGGGCGCCGAGAGTTACGGGTTCGATGCGGAATATAACGGCAAGGCGGCGACCGGCATCGGGATCAAGCTGGCGCCAGGCGCCAACGCGCTCAGCACGGTCGAGGCGATCAAGGCGAAGGTCGACGAGGTCGCCAAGCAATTCCCATCCGACGTCAAGGTCATCTACCCCTATGACACCACGCCGTTCGTGCGGTTGTCGGTGGAGCATGTCGTCGAGACCCTGATCGAAGCGGTGGTGCTCGTCTTCCTGGTGATGTTCCTGTTCCTCCAGAACTGGCGCGCCACCTTGATCCCGACCATCGCGGTGCCGGTGGTGTTGCTGGGTACGTTCGGGGTGATGGCGCTGACCGGGTTCAGCATCAACACGCTGACCTTGTTCGGCATGGTGCTGGCAATCGGCCTGCTGGTCGACGACGCGATCGTCGTGGTCGAAAACGTTGAGCGCCTGATCACGACCGAGGGGTTGAGTCCGAAGGATGCCGCGCGCAAGTCGATGGACGAGATCAGCAGCGCGCTGGTCGGCATCGGCCTGGTCCTGTCGGCGGTGTTCCTGCCGATGGCGTTCTTCGGCGGATCGACCGGCGTGATTTATCGCCAGTTCTCGCTGACCATCGTGTCGGCGATGGCCTTGTCGGTGATGGTCGCGTTGATCCTGACGCCCGCTTTGTGCGCCACCATCTTGAAGCCGCACAACCCGGACAAGGCTGAGGGCAAGGGTTTGCTCGCGCGCTTCTTCCGCTGGTTCAACGACAAGTTCGATCGTGGCCGGGTCAAATACGAAAAGGGCGTCCGGTCGACCGCGCGCAGCTGGAAGCGTTCGATGCTGATCTATGCGTTGGTCGTGATCGGCATGGGCCTGCTGTTCTGGCGGTTGCCGACCGGCTTCCTCCCCGATGAGGACCAGGGCTACGTCATTGCCATCGTCCAGGGGCCGTCGGGCGCGACCACCAGCCGCACCGCCAAAGGGCTCGACCTGGTCCGCAACTATTTCCTGCAGGACGAGAAAGCGAACGTCGAAGGCGTCTTCACCGTCAATGGGTTCAGCTTCGCGGGAGCCGGCCAGAATAGCGGCATCGCCTGGATTCCGCTCAAGCCCTGGTCGGAGCGCAAGGGCGGCCAGAACAGTGCGATGGCGATCTCGGGCCGGGCAATGGGAACATTTGCTCAATATAAGGACGGGATGATCTTCGCGATCGTGCCGCCTGCGGTTTCCGAACTCGGCAACGCGACCGGCTTCGATCTGCAGCTCGTCGATACGGGCGCGATCGGTCATGACCGGTTGATCCAGGCCCGGAACATGATGTTGGGCATGGCGTCGCAGGACAAGCGCATGGTCGGCGTGCGGCCAAACTCGCTGGAGGACGCACCGCAGCTCAAGGTCGATATCGATCAGGACAAGGCGCGCGCGCTGGGGCTCGATCTCGGCGATGTGAATTCCACGATCTCCGCTGCTTGGGGAGGCGCGTACGTCAACGACTTCATCGATCGCGGCCGCGTCAAGCGCGTCTACGTTCAAGCGGACGAGCCGTACCGGCTCAAACCCGACGATATCGGCAGCTTCTACGTGCGGTCGAACAACGGCCAGATGGCGCCCTATACTGCTTTCTCGACGCTGAGTTGGGCCCAGGCGCCTGTGCAATTGACTCGCTATAACGGCCAGCCGGCAATCGAAATCCAGGGCGCGCCCGCGCCGGGCGTGGCGTCCGGTGCCGCGATGAAGGCGATGGAAGCTATCCACGCGAAACTGCCGCCCGGCACCGCGCTTGAATGGACCGGCCTGTCCTATGAGGAGCGGCTGTCCGGTGGCCAGGCACCCGCGCTCTACGCGCTATCGCTGCTGATCGTGTTTCTGTGCCTCGCCGCGCTCTACGAAAGCTGGTCCGTGCCGATCTCGGTCTTGCTGGTGGTGCCGCTCGGCGTTGTCGGCGCCTTGCTCGCCGCGACGATCACGGGCCTCAACAACGACATCTATCTCCAGGTCGGGCTGATCACCACGATTGGCGTGTCGGCGAAGAACGCGATCCTGATCGTCGAATTCGCCGAGGAGAGGATGCGCGACGGGCTCAACGCGTTCGAGGCCGCGATCGAAGCGGCCAAGCTGCGCCTGCGTCCGATCCTGATGACCAGCTTCGCCTTCGTCTTCGGCGTGTTCCCGCTGGCGATCGCGGCGGGCGCCGGGGCGGGGGGACAGCATGCCATCGGCCGCGCGGTCGTTGGCGGCATGCTGTCGGCAACCATCCTGGCCATCTTCTTCGTGCCGATGTTCTTCGTGGTCGTGCTGCGCTTGTTCGGCCGGCACGGCGAACGTGACGCGGCGACCGACCGTGATACCGATGCGGCCGCGCCGCAGGGAGCTTGATCCGTGACCGTTCGTCCCATCCTCGCCCTCCTGCTCGCCGGCAGTGCGCTGTCGGCCTGCAACCTCGCTCCCAAATATGTCCGGCCGTCCGGGGCTGTCCCGGCCGCGCTGCCCGAAGGGGGTGTCTATCCGCGGGCCGCGACCGACGCCCCCGACGTGACCGCGATCGGCTGGCGCGACTTCTTTACCGACGATCGCCTGCGCCAGGTGATCCAGCTCGGGCTCGACAATAATCGCGACTTGCAGGTGGCGGCGGCGAACGTGCTCCAGGCGCGCGCGCAATATCGCGTGCAACGTGCCGACATCCTGCCGAGCATCAACGCCAACGGCTCGGCGACCTATACCAATACCCAGGGTTTGGCCGGTAGCGCGGGCGGAGGTGCCGGTGCCGGCGGTTCGTCGACTGACATCCAGTATTTCCAGGGCAATGTCGGCATCTCCTCGTTTGAGCTCGACCTGTTCGGGCGGCTGCGCAACCTGTCCAAGGCCGCGCTCGAACAATATTTCGCGACCGAGGAAGCGCAACGCACGACGCGGATCAGCCTGATCTCGGAAATCGCCACTGCCTGGCTGACGCTCGCGTCCGACCAGGACCAGTTGCGGCTGTCGCAGAGCACGCTCAAGACGTTCGAACAGACGCTCGAGCTCACGCGCGCGCAATTCCGCATCGGCGTTGCCTCCGAACTCGAATCGCGCCAGGCCGAGACCAATTACCAGGCGGCGCGCAACGATATCGCTACGCTCCAGACCAGGATCGCGCAGGACCAGAACGCGCTCAACCTGCTCGCCGGGACGACCGTCTCGGCCGATTTGCTGCCGGCGGCGCTCGGCGATGGTCGCGTGACTCGCGACGCCTTGCCGGCGAATCTGTCGTCGGAGGTGCTGCTGCGGCGTCCGGACGTGCTCCAGGCCGAGCACCAGTTGATCGCGCAGAACGCCAATATCGGCGCGGCACGTGCCGCTTTCTTCCCGCGCATCTCGCTGACCGCGGCGCTGGGGACGATCAGCCCCACTTTGGGCGGCCTGTTCGGCTCGGGCACCGGCACCTACAATGTCAATCCGTCGGTCGCGCTGCCGCTGTTCGACGCCGGTCGCAACAAGGGTAATCTCGATTACGCCAAGGCGTCGCAAAAAGCGGCGGTGGCGACGTACGAGAAGACCATCCAGACCGCTTTTCGCGAAGTCTCCGACGCACTGGCGCAACGCGGCACGATCGACGAGCAGGTGTCGGCCCAGACCGCGCGCGCCAATGCGGCGCAAGTGGCGGCCAAATTGTCCGATGCACGCTATCGCGCGGGCGTCGACAGCTTTCTGGTCGCGCTCGATGCGCAGCGCACCGCTTATGCCGCGGAACAGCAATTGGTCACGACGCGGACGACCCGATCGAGCAACCTGATCGAGTTATATCGGGCACTCGGTGGCGGGCTTCAGTGATCGATTAGATCGCCGGCTTGCCTTTTGGCGCAATAAGCATAACCTCTCTCCAAAGATAAGGAGAGATGGGCGATGAAGGACGTCGAGTTTGTTGCCGGTGACAACAGCGATAAGACCATGCTGATTCTGCAGAGTCTGCTGTGCGTATTGCGTGAAAAGAACCTGCTGACGCGCGCGGATATTGAGAATCTGTGCGACAAGGTGCAGGCAAGTGCCGCCGATCATGCGCAAAATCCGTTGCCGTGCTGCGACGCGAGCGCGCTGGCGGCGGCGAACGCGATGGGCACGATCGGCGATTATATCGGCCGGCGCTATGGCGGGAAGCACCGCCGGAACTGAGCCGGGCGTCGCATTTCCACCTTGCGGCTGTCGCGAACGCGCAACAGCCGACTCGCTTGCTTTTTGCCGAACCCGCTGTTAGGTGCCGCGCACTTCACGCCCGGACTTTGTCTGGGGCGGCCATATTCATTTGATCTGGAGTTGACGGGTTTTATGCAAATCATCGTGCGCGATAACAATGTCGATCAGGCGCTTCGGGCTCTCAAGAAGAAGCTCCAGCGCGAAGGCGTGTATCGCGAGATGAAGCTGCGCCGCCATTACGAGAAGCCCAGCGAGAAGCGTGCGCGCGAGCGTGCCGCCGCCGTTCGCCGCGCGCGTAAGCTCGAGCGCAAGCGGATGGAGCGCGACGGGGCCAAGTAAGGCCTTTACCGTCGTTTCGTGAGGGCTTGCGAGCCGCGGCCCTCCGACCTACCGAGAACAGCGTGTCCCGGCCGCGGTCGTACGCGGCCTTCCCGTCGAGGCTTGCTCCCATGTCCGTGACCGCCGTTCCCCTGCAGCCCGTCAAGCGCAGCTATATTTGGCTGCTGTGGATCGGTATCGCCGTCGCGGTGATCGGCGCGTTCCTGCTCGCGCGGCAGGGTGACGACCTGTTCACCAAGTCGCAGCGCGGTTGGGACGTCAAGACGACGTCGTCAGGCCTGAAATACGAAGTGCTGAAGGCGGGCACGGGAGCGTCCCCGACGGACACCGACGTCGCGCTGGTCCAGTATGAAGGCCGCCTGCGCAACGGCAAGGTCTTCGACAAGTCGCAGCAGCCGATGCCGATGCCGGTGAAGGGCGTCGTCCCAGGCTTCAGCGAAGCGCTGAAGTTGATGCACAAGAACGAGAAGATCCGGGTGTGGATTCCGGCGAACCTCGCTTATGGCGCGCAGGACCAGAAGGATCAGCAGGGCAATGTCGTCCTGCCGGCGAATTCGCCGTTGATGTTCGATATCGAGCTCAAGGATTTCCTGCCGCAAGCGGTGGTCGAACAATATCAGCGGCAGATGCAACAGATGAACGGCGGTGCCGGCGGCATGGGCGGTCCCGGTGGACCCGGCGGTGCCGGTGGTCCGCCCCCGGGCGGCGGCGAGAGCCTCGTCCCTCCTCCAGGACAGTGAAAAGATAAAACATGGCTGACACGATCGCTCCCAAGGCGCCCGCAAAGGCGCCGCTCGATCCGCGTGCGAAGCGCGTCCTGTGGCTGGGCATCGTGCTCGCCGTGCTGGGCGCCGGCGCATTGCTGTTCAGCATGTTCATGTGGTGGGGCGGTAGCGCGCGCGACTCGCTGTCGATGACGTTCAATTCCTGGGCGCCGGGGGTGAAGACCACCGCGTCGGGGCTGCAATACAAAGTGCTGACCCCGGGCAAGGGCAAGAACCCGACCGACACTGACGTCGCGCTGGTCAATTACGAAGGCAAGTTGCTCGACGGTACCACCTTCGACAAGTCGCAGCAGCCGACCCCGATGCCGATCAAGGGCGTCGTCCCGGGCTTCAGCGAAGCGCTCAAGCTGATGAGCAAGGGCGCGAAGTTCCGCGTCTGGATCCCCGCCAAGCTGGGTTATGGCGACAAGGGCGCGGGTCCGATCCCAGCCAATGCCACTCTGGTCTTCGACATCGAGCTGATCGATTTCCTGCCCCAGGCGGTGATCGAGCAATATCAGCAGCAGATGATGCAGAAGATGGGCGGCGCGGGCGGACCTCCGGGCGCCGGTGGTCCTCCGGGCGCTGATGGTGCAGTGCCGCCGGGCGGCGAGCCGGGGCCGACGAGCAATGTCTCGGCGCCTGCCGCGCCGACCAGCAAATAGGCGACAGCGGCATGGGCCTGAAAATCGCGGCGGCATGCCTGATCGGCGCGGTGTCGGTCACCGCGGCCGCGACGCCCGCGCTCGCGCTCGCGCTGAAAAAGGCTCCGGTTGCCAAGCGGTCGACTGTTGCCAAAGGGACTGCCGCCGCCAAGGCACCGGCGGTCCCGCTGTCGCCCGAGGACGCCTTCCTCGCCAAGAACCGCAAGTTGCGCGGCGTGATCCAGACCGCGTCGGGCGTGCAATATCGCGTCATCAAACCGGCAACCGGGCCGCATCCAACCGATAAAGATATCGCGTTGATCAATTACGACGGCAAGCTGGTCGACGGAACACGGTTCGACAAATCCACCCAACCCACGCCGATGCCGGTTGCTGGGGTGGTGCCTGGGTTCAGCGAAGCGCTGAAGCTGATGGCCAAGGGCGAGACGCTGCGCGTGTGGATCCCTTCGCGGCTGGCTTATGGTCCGGAGGATCAGCGCGACGAGCAGGGCAAGGTGGTGATTCCCGGCAAGTCGACCCTGGTGTTCGACATCGACCTGATCGACTTCCAGCCGCAATCTTGAAAGCGCGCGGCGCGGGTCGCCGGCCTGCGCCATTGAATTCGAACCGGAAGAGCTGGTCCTAGAACGATGTCGCGAGCGTACCTCCCGGGAAGGGAGGGGAGATCAGAATCGCTGGCCACTACCCCAATCAATCGCACCCCGCCGCCCTGGGCGGAATCTTCGGCGCCGCCAACCCGACATTCCAGTTCCAGCCGATCTTGCCGGTCGCTTTCTTGCGGCACATCACTGTCTCGTTGAGCGCGAACATGCCGGGCATCAAATCCCTGCTCGGCTCGGGCGTCGCGGTGAAGTGCATGTAATTGGCGGTGGTGCCATAGGCCGGCCAGGCCGGCGCCTTGGCCGCGACCGGGTTGCCGGCGCGCGCGAAGCTGATCCAGTAATCGAGCATCGCGTCGGACAGCGCATGTTCCTCGGGCGTGTCGGGAATCTTCGGCCAATTGGGACCGAGCGTATCGGTCGTGCCGAACACATAGGGCAATTCGCTGGCATGGAAGGCATGCAGCCCAGCGCTGTCCATCGCCGGATAGCCATGGTCGAACAGATAGAGATAGGCGCGCTGACCCAGCGCGGTCTGCTTGCGCGCCATGCGCTCGGCGGTCCAGCCGTAGAGCCCGTCGCGCGTGGTGGCGATGATGCTCTCTTTGTAATCGGCCGCCGGGTAGAGTTTGAGGAACGCATCGGCGAGGTCGCCATAGCGGTCGCGGATCGTCGCCTCATAGTCGGCCGCGGTCGCCGGCGGCTTGGGTGCCAGGACCATCAGCGAGCGGATCTCGCCCTGGTTGAACCCGGCGAGCAGCGGCACCGGCGCCTGCTTGCCCTGATCGAACGCCTCGACCATCTGTTGCGGCAGAACGAGCCCGTCGACCGTGCCCCAGGGGCCATAGCCGAGCTTGGCGGCGCTATCGGTGATGGTCTGCGCATCGATCCCGCGCAGTGCCGCGATATCGGACGCCTGGAGCGCGCCGCCGAGTATCTGCCCGGCCGCTTCGCCCGACGGCGCGCCATAGACCGCCTTCTTCAGCTCGGGCATCGAGATCATATAGCCGCTCTCGGCAATCGCCTTGCTGTACAGCCCGCGCGCGAGCGGGGATTCGAGCAGGTACATGACGCTGAGCGCACCGGCGGACTCGCCCGCGATCGTCACGTTCTTCGTATCGCCGCCAAATGCCGCGATATTGTGTTTGACCCAGCCCAGCGCGGCGATCTGGTCGAGCAGGCCGTAATTGCCGGATAGGTGCTGTGGCGATTCCGCCGTGAGCCCGGGATGCGCGAGCCAGCCGAGCACGCCGAGGCGGTAGTTGATCGAGACGACGATGATGCCGCGCTCGGCCATCCTGCGGCCGTCATAGGTCGCCTCGCGGCTCGAGCCGGTGACCAGGGCGCCGCCGTGAATCCAGAAGAAGACGGGCGCGTTCTTCGCATTCTTCGGCGCCCAGATGTTGAGCGTCAGGCAATCCTCGCTGACTGGCAAGGGGGCGGCCGGCGAATAGACTGAGGGCGACTTGCTCTGCGGCTGGACGCAGGCGGGGCCGAATGCGGTCGCTTCACGCACTGACTTCCACCGCTGCTTCGGCGCCGGCGGACGCCAGCGCATCGCGCCGACTGGGGGCACCGCATAAGGAATGCCCTTGAACACGTTGAGATCGCCTTCCGCCATGCCGCGGACCGCGCCTGACGGCGCATCGACCACCGGGGCGGATTGCTGTGCCATGGCGGGCATCGAGAAGAGCAGTGCGCCGAGCGCGGCCAGTGAGCGGGAACGGGTCATGCCGGAATCCTTTCGTGCGCGCGGATCACGCGGGCGAGCCAGAAGAAGAGCAGGATCGCGACCGGATAGACCGGCACGAGCGTGTAGAGCGCGGTGCGCAGCGAATGCGTATCGCCGGCCGCCTTGAACCAGTCGCTCGCCGCGCCGACCCAGGTCGGCCCAAGGCCGAGCCCGATGAAGTTCATCACCAGCAGCAGCAGCGCTCCCGCGAGCACGCGCTGGTCGGGCCGCACTTCCTCCTGCACCAGCGCGACAGAACAGGAGAGATAGACGTAGTTGAACAGCATGGTGATGGTCAGCAGGACGAGCGCGAGCGGCCAGCCCGGCGCCCAGACGAAGGCCGCATAAAAGGGCATCGCGACAATCAGCGACAATGCCGGTGCGATGGCATAGACGCGGCGCGAATGGCGCGTGAAGCGGTCGATGATGCGGCCGGATACCAGCATGCCCGAGCACATCCCGATCAGCACGACGAGCGCGTACCAGACCGCGATCTCGCGAAGCGTCATGCCTTTTTCGCGGATCAGGAACAGCACCGCGAAATTACCGAGACCATAGGTCACGAATTGCGTCGCGCCGCTGCCCAAAGCGGCGAGCATCAAGATCGGATGGGTGAAGAACATGCCGATGGTCGGCCAGAAGCGTGCCTTGGCCGAAACTTCCTGCACCATGGGATCGGTCGCGCCGCGCGCCGGCTCGCGCAGGAACAGCCGGACCAGGATCGCGGTGACGACGCCGATTGCGCCGATCGCGATGAACGCGTCACGCCAATGGAAAAAGGCGGCGATCGAGGCGCCGAATGCGATCCCAAGCGCTGCGCCGATTGGGGGGCCGAGATTGTAGATCCCGAAGGCAATGCCGCGGCGCCCCGGCGGGAAGGTATCCGTGATCAGGGCATAGGAAGGCGGCACGCCGCCCGCTTCTCCGAACCCCACCGTCATCCGCGCGGCGACCAGTTGCGGATAGGTCGCGGCGAGTCCGCAGGCCGTGGTCGCTCCGCTCCAGATCGCGCAGGCGAGTGCGACAATGGTGACGCGGTTGGAGCGGTCGGCAAGCCAACCGATCGGGATCGCGATGAAGCAATAGAAGAAGGCGAAATACAGTCCGCCGATCAGCCCGAGCTGGCCATCGCTGATGTGCAGATCGTCCTGGATCGGCTTGGCCAGGATGCCGAGCAACTGGCGATCGAGGAAATTGAGCACATAGACGAAGGTCAGGATGCCGAGCATCGCCCAGGCTCGATTTGGCGTTGCGGGAGCAGCGGGAGGCGTCGTCGCGACTGTCGCGGCCATTACTGGACCTGCCGGAGAGGTGCGCCATACCGGGCGCGGCCGCGTGGACGAAATGCCGTCAGAAAGCCCAATTTCCTCTCCCCGGCTTTTTTGCCCGTTGTCCGCATGATGAGGCGAAGCCGCGGCGGGTGTCAACATATACATTATCAAGTGGGTGAATATTATGCGGCAGCGCGAAGCGCTTGACGCTGACCGGGCAGGCTGGAAGGATCATTACGGTGACCAACCCTGCCCAACCGCCGCGCCGGTCGCGCAAGGCCGAGCAGCGTGCCGAGACGATGGAGCAGATCCTCGATGCCGCCGAAGGGCTGTTCGCTCAGCACGGCCTTTACGGCACGACGTTGAAGGACGTCGCCAAGCAGGTCGGTGTCCACCATACCCTGGTGAACTACTATTTCGACGACAAGAAAGCGCTGTTCGATGCGGTGTTCGCGCGTCGCGCGGTGGTGACGAGGGAGCTCAGGATGAAGGTGCTCGACGATTACGAGGCGTCATGCGGCGGCAAGCCCACGGTGGAAGGCGCGCTGCACGCTTTCCTCGACACCGATCTCGATCTCTACAGCAATGGCGGGGAGGGGTGGCGGAACTACGCCAAGCTCGGCGCTCAAGTCGCCAACACACCCGAATGGGGCGCCGAGCTGATGGACAAGCATTTCGATCCGGTCGTGCTGCGGCTGATCGATCTGCTCAAGAAAGCGCTACCCGATTGCACCGAGGCCGACATCTTCTGGGGATATCATTTCGTGACCGGCGCGCTGATGCTCACGCTCGCGCGCACCGGCCGGATCGACAAATTGTCCGGCGGCGCGGCGCAGTCGGACGATTTCGGCGCGATCAAGCAGCGCATGGCAAAATTCATGGCCGCCGGGTTCCGCGCGATCTGCGATTGATCGGGGGGCCGGCTTCGACCATCTCACCCGTTATGGTCAGCGAGCCACTCGCGGATCGCGCCAGTGACCTTCTCTGGCGCTTCCCAGGGGGCGAAATGCCCCACTCCCTCCAACTTCCTGAGCGTCAGATCGGGGACTAGCGCCTCAAGGCCTTCCAACTGCACCGGCAACAGCGCCTTGTCGTCCAACCCCCAGATCACCAATGTCGGCATCTTGAGCGGCGGGAACGGACCGTTGAGGAAGGCCGGCCGCTCGGGCGTCTCGTCCATTGCCGGCACGATCAGTGTGCTCGCCCGGTACCAGTTGAGCATCGCGGTCATCGCGCCTGGCTGGCCCCATTGCTCGAGATAGACGGGCTTTTCGTCCTTCACTTTCTCGAAGTCGGTGTGGCGCATGAAACTGCCGTCGAAAAAGGCCGACAGGCCGATCGAGTCGATATGCTTTTCGAGATCGGTGTTGCGGAACGCGCGGATATATTGGCTCGCCTCGCGCTGCGCCATGTCGTCGAACAGCGACCGCTGAAAGATGAAGGGATGCGGCGCGTTGACGATGATCAGCCGGGCGACGCGGTCGGGATGGTTGAGCGCCGCCATCCAGGCGATCGCGCCTCCCCAATCGTGCCCGACCAGGGTGAAGCGGTCCACGTCGAAACGGTCGGCCAGCGCGATCATGTCGGCGACCGGTTTGTCGGCGGTATAGTGCTCGACACCCTCGGGCTTGGACGATCTGGCGAACCCGCGCTGGTCGGGCGCGAGCACGAAATGATCCTCGGCGAGGTCGGCGATCTGATGCCGCCAGGTGCGGTGCGACTCGGGAAAGCCGTGGAGCAGGATGATCGCCGGATTGGTGGGCAGGCCCGCTACCGCTACGTCAAGCTCGACTCCGGTGGGCAACGCCACCCGCTGCAGCTCGAAATTTGACATCGCTCTCTCCCGTCGTTGCGGCGACCCTGCCGCCATACCGCTCATTCGACAAGTGAGGATAGGCGCCGCTGGCACCCAAAGCCTGACCGGTCGCAATGAAGCGCGCCCGTTTGCCGCCAAACCGGCGAGAAAGCAGGTTGTCTCCCAAGTACTTCGCGCTACTCCTTCCGCCGGGGGTTGCAGGCTGGATCGTGCGTTCGCGTGGGGTCGATCCGTTTTGCGGGAGGGAAATCTGGTTCGATGGAAGGCGTACAGCTTCCGCTTGATAGTGTTGGGGCGGCAAATATTGTCGTGGTCGAACACGCGACCAAGACCTTTGGCGCCAAAGTCGCTCTCAACGACGTGTCGTTCGACATACCGAGCGGTCAGATCTGCGGATTGCTTGGCCCGAACGGGGCCGGCAAAACGACGATCTTCCGTTTGCTGATGGGCATCCTCAAGGCGAGCTCAGGGGTGCTCGAGATCGCCGGGCTCGACGCGTTCGAGGATCGTGTCGCGGTGAAGCGACTGATCGGCTTCCTGCCCGACGAGCCGATATTCTATTCATATCTTTCGGGTCTCGAATTGCTCGAGCTGAGCGCCGGGATGCACGGGCTCGAGACGGACGCCGTCATGGAATGGGTCTGGCCGTTGGCTGAGCGGCTCAGGCTGGCGGACGATCTCGGCAATTATGCAGAGGATTATTCGCGCGGAATGAAGAAGAAGCTCGGCCTGCTCCTGGCGATGCTTCACCAGCCGCGCCTATTGGTGCTCGATGAGCCGACCAATGGGCTTGATGTCGAATCGACGCATCTTTTCTACGATCTGATCGAGGAATCCGCTGCCGGCGGCACGACGATACTCTTCTCGACGCATCTGATGGATCACGTGACCCGATTGTGCTCGCACGCCGTGATTATCAACGAAGGGTTGCTGATCGCGAAAGGGTCGCTGACCGAATTGAAGCACCTGTACGGTGACGACAGCCTCGAATCCTTGTTCCTCAAGCTCACGGCGAGGCCGCGAGGCGCATGAGGAGCGCCGCGGCCATTGGCTTCTGGAAGACGGTCTGGCTGCTCCTGAAGGTGTCCCGGCAGCGATCCGACGGTCGCAGCCACCGCCAGCAGCAATTGCTCAATAATCGCAACGGAACCGATTGGGGCTCGCTCGCCGTCGTGCTTGGCGTGCTGCTCATGGCGTTCCTGCATGGCGCGGCCGCCTTTGCCATCATCTCTGCTGTAGATGCCGGCCAGACGATCGCGGTCGAGCGGCGGGGTGCGCTCGTTGTCAGCGGCCGCTTCTTCGACCAAGTGAAGGACGAGACGCGCGCGGCCGAAACGGAATCGACCGCGAATCCGGTGAGCGATGAGAGCTATAGGCGGGAAGCCAGTCACATCGTCCAGCGCGATGGCGGTGACGCGGCCACCGTCGAACGGAGATTGCGGGTGATGGTGGCCGCCTCGGGCAGTCGCCAGTTGATCTCCGACGACGATCCTCAGCCGGGACTTTCTGCGCTGGCGAACGCGGAACCGATCGGCACCGTTCTCGGGTCCGCGTTACTGATCTGGTGGTTCGCGATGCTGGTCTGCCAAGGCGAGGGGCTGGAGTTGGACCTGCAACGTCGGCGGCACCCGATGTGGGAGTGGCTGCTCAGCCATCCGGTGGGCGCGGGGGCGGTCTTCTTTGCCGAGATGCTCTCGCCTCTGTCTGCCAATCCGACCTATTGGACCGCGCCGCTCTTCGTCGGAATCCTTTATGGCGGAGCGCAAGGTGTTGGCGCGGGGTTCGCCGCCGCCTTCCTCGTCGGCGTTCCCGTGGCCGTTACCGCGGCATGTCTTGGCAAAGCTCTGGAAATTGGTGCGATCCTGCGTCTGCCGGTGAGAAGCCGGGGCGCCGCGATCGGCATTCTGAGCTGGTTCGGTTACGCCGCCATGGTCTCGATCTTCTTCACGATCGGGATCATGCCGCGAATTGCTGCGGCATTGGAGAGTTGGTTGGGCACCGCGGCGAGGACCTCCTGGCCGGTGCTGGGACTGTTCCTGGGTCTCGGCGGGAACGGCCAATTCTCGTTCCTGCGCGGCATGCTGTTTTGCTGGGCCGCCTGCACGATATTGATAGTGGGGGCGGTAATTTTCAGCGCGCGGTCTGTGCGCAAGGGACTGAGCGGTGCCTTCGCATCCGACGCCTCGCCATCCCGTCCCTCGAGGAAGGCTCGCTTTGGACGCGATCCATTGTTTCGCAAGGAATATCTCTGGTTCGTTCGTGATCGCAGCGCGATCGTGCAGACCATCCTGATCCCGGTCACCGTTGCCGGCCTTCAGCTGTTCAACCTGCGCGCCATCGTGCAGCACGCGGGAGATTCCTGGTACTATCTGAGCGGGATCGCGATCTTCTTCGGGACGTATTTCCTGTGGATTCTCGGCCCGAAATCGCTGACGTCAGAAGGCGCCGCTTTGTGGATTGCGCTGACCTGGCCGCGCGGGCTGGAAAGCGTGCTGAAGGCGAAAGCCTGGCTCTGGTCGATGATCGCCTCAGGACTGGTCGTGGTAGTGTTGCTGGCATCGTGCTGGTTCTTCCCACACGACTGGTGGCGGATCGCACTCGTCGCGGTCGGCTGGTTCTTCTTCGCCCGCAGCATGGCCGAAAAGTCGGTGACGCTCGTCACCGTCGTGTCGGAATCTGGGGAAGCCGAGAAAATCCCGTCGGGTCGCCGATGGGCGGCGCAACTGGGCATGCTCACTTTTGCCATCGGTGTCACCACGCAGCAATGGAACTTGGCGATTGTCGGCATCGTATATTCGTGGATCACCGCAGCCGCCATGTGGGAGAACCTGCGCGCGCGGCTCCCTTATCTTTACGACCCATGGTCAGAGCGGCTGCCGCCGCCGCCGACGCTGATGCATGCCATGGTTTCGATCAGCATCCTTATCGAATGCGCCTCGCTCATAACAGGTTTCCTGTTCGTGGCCGGCGGTCGCGACAGCATCGCCGTCGCGCAAAGCGTCGGATATGCGGTCTGCGCGGTCGGGGTGTCGATCGGCGTCTCCACTTTCCTGTCGGGTCGCGGCGTTTCTCCTGCCCGTATCTGGTGCTGGCGCGACGCCGAGCCTGACCCGAATTCCAAGGAGCCCTTGGTCCGTCGTTACCTGGCCGCGAACCGCAGCGAGCTTCGCTGGCTGGTATACGGCGTGGGCGCGGGGGTGGTGTTGGCGCTGCTCGCCCATGTCTATCTGACGGCGATCGAACTCATCCCGTCGGTAGGGAAGGCGGTCAACGCCTCGCGGCTGCAGATGGACAATATTCCGGGCATGGTGACCGCTTACGCTATCATGGCGGTCGGCTTTGCGCCGTTCGCCGAGGAATACCTGTTCCGGGGACTGGTCTACAGGACGCTCGACCGACAATGGAGTGGATGGAAAGCGGTGGTGGGCGCGGCGGCGTTCTTCGCGATCTACCACCCGCCTCTCGCTTGGCCTCCGGTATTCCTGGTGGGTGCGGCCAATTGCTTTCTGTTCAAACGGTCGAAACGGTTGGCGCCGGCCGTGCTGCTGCACATGAGCTACAACGCGGTTCTCATTTTGTGGATGTAAGGCTGGTCCGGCCGCGTCCCAGTGCCGGAGCGTGGTTGTCGGCGGGCGTACCTTTGCCCTTCGAAGCCGGCAAAGCTGCCCCTACGGATATTGCCCTCTACGGATACGTCGCCGTCTTCGGAATCTCCGGGATCGGGATGAATTCCTTCTCGTCGCCCGGGACCTTGGCGAAGCGGCCGGCCTTCCAGTCTTCCTTGGCTTGCTGGATGCGGTCCTTGCGCGAGCTGACGAAGTTCCACCAGACGTGGCGCTCGGTGGCGAAGGCCTCGCCGCCGCACAGCATCACGCGGCCGCCGCCGGCCGAGCGCAAGGTCATCGCGACGCCGGGCTTGAGCACATAGAGCGTGTTGATCGCCATCGGCCTGCCGTCGATCTCGGCCTCGCCGATCGCCAGATAGACGGCGCGTTCGTCGGCGCCGGCGTCGATCGGCATGCTGGCGCCGGGGGCGAGCAAGATGTCGGCGTAGATCGTCTCGGCGTAAGTCGTGGTCGGCGCCCGCTGACCCCATAATTCGCCCATGATGATCCGCGCGGCGGCGCCATGCGCTTCGATCAGGGGGAGTTCGGCCTTGGCGACGTGCTCGAACGCCGGATCGATCTCTTCCTTGTCCTCGGGCATGGCGATCCAGGTCTGGATGCCCGACAATTCGGGGCCATGCGCACGCTCGTCGCCGGGCGAGCGTTCCGAATGCGCGATGCCGTGGCCGGCGGTCATCAAATTGACCGCACCGGGCTCGATCCGTGCGAAAGTGCCGATCGAATCGCGATGGTCGATCGCGCCGGCGAACAGATAGGTGACGGTGGAGAGGTTGATGTGCGGGTGCGGGCGCACATCGATGCCGGTGCCGATATCGAGATGCGCCGGGCCCATCTGGTCGAAGAAGATGAACGGGCCGACCATCTGGTGCGGTTTGGACGGAAGCGTGCGATGCACCTTGAACCCGCCTAGGTCGTGCGTGGTGGGCGTGATGATGCGGTCGATCAGGTCGTCGTTGGTCATGCCGTCACCTCTGCAAGAATGTCGATCAGGTCTTCGGGGAAATATTGCTCGCCGAGCGCAGGAAGCTCGTGTGGCGCGATCCAGCGCCAGCGCTGCATCACGCGCTGCTCGAGCTCGGTATGGCCGGCGGGGTCGATCTCGCGCGCATCGGTGCGCACCAGGAAATAGCGCTCGTCGGCGGTCACCTCGACTCCTTCGATCGTCAGGAAGTCGGCGGTCCGCTGCAGGATCTCTGGGCCCGGATCGGCGATGATGCCGGTTTCCTCGTACAATTCGCGTCGCGCCGCTACCTCATAAGATTCGCCGGGATCGACCGCGCCACCCGGCGTGCACCAGAAGGGAGGACGCCCGTCCTCGGGCGTGAAGCGGAACATCAGCAGCCTGCCGTGCTGGTCGACCAGCAGGATGCGCGCGGCGGGGCGGGGGATACGTTGGGCCATCCCAACGATCCTTAACCGCTCGCGGCGTCGAGCGGGAGAGGCGTCACGGAAACGCTGCGTTCGCGTCAGGCAGCGTCGAGTTCGGGATAACAGCGGAAGATGCCGTCAGTATTGAAGGCGATGCGGCGGTCGCTTTCGAGGTACGCCGCGATCCCAGGCAGCTCGGCAACGCGGTCTTGAAGCGCGATGAGGGCGGGATAGTTGCCTTCGACCGCCTTCATCCTTTTGGGAAACATGTACCGCAGCCCTTCGATCAACTGGAACAGCGAGGTGTCGACATGGCTCCAGCGCGCTCCCACCGTCCAGTCGCCGTCATTGTGGCGCACGGCCTTATCGAAATAGTTGAGGAACTTGGGGATGCGCTCGTCGCGAAATCCCTTCGCCGCGCGCGCCGCTTCGTCCTTCTGGTCGTCATAATAATCGTCGAGTGCGACCGGGTGATGGACGTTGTGCACCTCGGCGACGATGTCGGTGACGGTGAGTTGAAGCTGCTGTGCCCAGAAACGATCGGCTTCGTTGGTGGGGCCGACGGCATCGTGCCGGCTGGCGAGGAAGAACAATATGTCGGCGACCTGCGCGACGGTGAAGCCAGGCATCGACAGATAGGGTGGAGCGAAGGGACCGCGGCGGTTATGTCCTTTCATGTCGTCGATCAGCGCGTCGACGCCTTCGTCGCGCGCGCAATCGACATAGGGGATATACGCCGCCTCCATCGCCAGCCGCACGAACTCGCCCCGCCCCTGGATCGAGGGCCAATACCACAGCCGATAGGGCTCCATGTCATTCTCCCGGTGCGCGCGCCCGGATCGCGAGCGCGTGGATACGCGAGGATAACAGATCGGTCAGCGCCTGGTTCACCAGCCGTTGCCGCGCGACCCGGTTGAGGCCGACGAAACGCTCGCTTTCGACGATGACGGTGAAGTGCGATTCGCCGGTGCCGTCGTCGCCCATATGGCCGGCATGGTGGTGGCTGTCGTTGATCACGTCGAGGTGTGACGGGGCAAGGCTGTCGGTGAGACGGGCGGCGATGATTTCGGCCAGCGGGGCGGTAGAAGTGTCGGTCATCGTTCTTATATAGGCGACTTTTTCCCCCGGAGACACCGTGGCTCGTACGCCCCCGCACGACCGACCCAATACTCGCTTCCACGGTCGCGTGGCGGGGACGGGAAGGCTGTGCGCGGAGCCGGGATGCGACCTGCCCGGCGAGTTCCGCGCGCCGCTGATCGAAGGGGCGCCAAGCGGCCGCGACGGGCCTACCGAATATCGCTGGCTCTGCCTCGACCATGTTCGCGCGTTCAATTCGCGGTACAATTTCTTCAACGGGATGAGCCCGGACGAGATTCATGAGGCGCAACGGCCTTACGCCGGCTGGGAACGCGAGACGCGCGCTTTTGCCGCCAACGGCGCCGACCGCCCGCCGCGTTGGGCCGATTTCAGCGACCCGCTCGACGCGATCGGCGCGCGCTTCCGCGAGCGGATGGCGAACGAGCGCCAGCGCCAGGACGGCAAGCCGCTATCGGGTGCCGATCGACGCGCGCTGAACGTGCTGGGGCTGGACCAGGACGCCGATCGTCGCGGTTTGCGCCAGCGCTATTCGGAACTGGTGCGCAAATTTCACCCCGACCGGAATGGTGGCGATCGCAGCATGGAAAAGGCGCTGCAGGAAGTGATCGCGGCGTACCAGCATCTGAAAAGCGCGCCGGCGTTTGCGTGATATCTGAAAATCCTCCCCGGAACGGGGAGGGGGACCAAGACGCGTAGCGGCTTGGTGGAGGGGGCCTGCGACCCACCAGCCCCAAGCGATGAGGCGAGCGATCGCGGGCCCCCTCCACTGTCCGCTTTGCGGCCGGTCCCCCTCCCCGTGCCGAAGAGGATTTAAGTAGGGCTAGAACTTGACCTCGCCCCCCCGCTCGCCGCAAAGCCCGCAAACGATGAAACGCCGTACCGGACAAGACCGCTCGATCACGCAAAATTGGCGCCCCGCCACTCAGGCAGTGCGTGGCGGAACCGCGCGATCGGAATTCGGGGAGACGTCCGAAGCGCTCTTCCTGACCTCGGGCTATGCCTATGATTGCGCGGGCGATGCCGCCGCGCGGTTCGCCGGCGAGCAGCAGGGCATGACCTATTCGCGCCTGCAGAACCCGACGGTGCAGATGCTCGAAGAGCGCATCGCGTTGCTCGAAGGGGCCGAAGCGTGCCGGACGATGGCGACTGGCATGGCGGCGATGACCGCGGCTCTGCTGTGCCAGCTTCAGACCGGTGACCATGTCGTGGCGGGCCGTGCGGCCTTCGGATCGTGTCGCTGGCTGGTCGATACCTTGCTGCCCAAATTCGGCATCCAGACGACGGTGATCGACGCGCGCGATCCGCAGCAATTCATCGACGCCACCCGGCCCGAGACCAAAGTCTATTTCTTCGAGACGCCGGCTAATCCCACGATGGACGTAGTCGATTTGGAAGCGGTGTGCGGCATCGCCCGGGAACGCGGCATCGTCTCGGTGGTCGACAACGCTTTCGCCACCCCGGTGCTGCAGCGCCCGCTCGATTTCGGCGCCGATGTCGTAGCGTATTCGGCGACCAAGCTGATGGACGGGCAGGGCCGCGTGCTGGCCGGGGCGGTGTGCGGCAGCGAGGAGTTCATCGAGAACACCTTGCTTTCCTTCACCCGCAACACCGGGCCGACGCTGTCGCCGTTCAATGCCTGGGTCGTGCTGAAAGGGCTCGAAACGCTCGATTTGCGCGCGCGCCGGCAGAGCGAGAACGCCTTGAAGGTCGGCCGCTTCGTCGAGAAGCGCGTGCCGCGCATCCTTCATCCCGGCTTGCCGAGCCATCCGCAGCACAATCTGGCGATGAAGCAGATGGAGGCCGCCGGGCCGATCTTCGCCTTTGAGGTCGATGGCGGTCGCAAGCAGGCGCATGGTCTGCTCGATGCGCTCGGGCTGATCGATATCTCGAACAATATCGGTGACTCGCGTTCGCTGATGACTCACCCCGCATCGACCACGCATGCCAGTGTGAACGAAGAGCGGCGGCTGGAAATGGGCGTGACCGAAAACATGTTGCGGCTCAATGTCGGGCTGGAAGATCCCGACGATGTGATAGATGACCTCGACCAGGCGCTGAAGGCGGTCGGCTTGTGAGGAGCGGTCTGTGAGGATGCGGCGGTGAGCGACGTGATGAAGGCGCTGTTCCCCAATGTCGCGGAAACGCGCGGGGTGATCGTGCGCGTATCCGTCAGCTTCCTGCCCGAACAATCCGAGCCCGATCGCGGCCGCTGGTTCTGGGCCTATCACGTGCGGATCGAGAACGAGTCGCCGGCGACGGTCCAGTTGCTGACGCGGCATTGGGTGATCACCGATGGCCGCGGCGCGCGGCATTCGGTCGAAGGCGAGGGCGTGGTCGGCGAACAGCCGGTGATCGCTCCCGGGGCGAGCTTCGATTACGTCTCGGGCTGCCCGCTGGCGACCCCGACCGGGGCGATGCAGGGCAGCTATCACATGATCGCCGAGGACGGCTCGGCATTCGACGTCGACATCCCCCGCTTCGCGCTGCTCGCGCCTGCGGTGGGAGCATGATGGTGGGAATAATCCATTTCGTCGCCCCGAAGGCCGAGGCCGCCATGTTGTCGGGAGAGCCGCGTGCCGCCGGTGGCCCCGGCCTTCGGGGCGATGCGAGATGAAGCGCACGCATCTTCCTCTCAACGGCCTGCGCGTACTCGACGCCGCGGCGCGCCATCTCTCCTTCACCCGCGCCGCCGACGAACTCGCCGTGACGCCGGCCGCGGTCGGGCAGCAGATCCGGGCACTCGAGGACACGCTGGGCGTGGTGCTGTTTCGCCGCACGACCAAGGGCCTGGAGCTGACACCGGAAGGCGAGGCCGGGCTCGACGCATTGCGCCAGGGTTTCCTGCAATTCGAGGAAGCGGTCCGCGCGATGCAAGCGGGGCAATCGTCCAAGTCGCTGACCATCGCCGCACCGCGCGATGTGCTGCATTGCTGGCTGATGCCGCGGCTGGCCGAGATCAGCGCGGCCGATGGCGAGATGCGCTTCATGCTGATCGCTGCCGACGAGGAACTCGATTTCACCCAGGCCAATGTCGACCTCGCGATCCGCTGGGGCGAAGGGCCGGGCGAGCATGAGGGTGAGGCGCTCGAATCCGAAGGCATGATCACGGTGCAGCGTCCTGGTGGCGGCGCCGATACTCGGATTTCCTGGCCGGGCTGCCTCAACGACGATGCGGTGTCGCTGGTCCGCGTCGCCGATGCCGGCCTGGCGATCGACGCCGCGGCTGAAGGGCTGGGGCGCGCGACGGTGCCTGAATTGCTTGCGCGGCGCGACATCGCGGTGGGCCGGATCGTCGCGATCGGCGAGGCCAAGCCCTATCGCTTGGGCTATTGGCTGGTCGCTCCCTTGCCGCAATGGCGGCAGAAGAAGGTCAAGGCGCTGGTGGAGGCGCTGGGCGCGTGACGCTCCCGGTGATGGTGACCGAACGGTTGGTGCTGCGGCCGCTACGCATCGAGGATGCCGAGGCATTGCACTCGATGTATTCGGATGCCGAAGCCAATACCTATGGCTCGCATCCCTCGACCACGACGTTCGAGGAAAGCCGCGTGCGCCTGGAGAAAGCCATTGCCGATACCGCCTGGCGGGCCTGGGCGGTGACGCTCAAGGGCGACGATACCGCGATCGGTACCGTCGCCAGTTACGAGAAGCGGCAGGGCAAGGTGACCGAGATCGGTTACGTCCTGAAGCGCGCTTATTGGGGCAGCGGCCTGGTGACTGAAGCAGTCACGGCGATGATCGACCTGCTGTTCGCCGAAGGGCAGCGGCGTGTGTTCGCCGATACCGATCCGGACAATGCACCGTCGATCGCGGTGCTGAAGCGGCTGGGTTTCACGCTGGAGGCAACGCTACGCGCCGAATGGGAAACGCATATCGGCGTGCGCGACAGCCTGATCTGGGGATTGCTGGAGGACGAATGGAAGGCCGCCCGCCCCCGAACCTGAAAGATCCGGGCGAGTTGGCGGCATATCGCCGCGAACTGCGCGGCGTCGCTCGCGGCGTGCGCTGGGGCGGGATCGGGATCACGTTGATTGGCGCGGCGATCGCCGCGTTGCGCGCCTGGGTCTGGCCGGCCATTCCGGCGCTGATCCCGATGATCGTTGTCGCCTGGGGCATGCTGTTGATGCTGACCGCGATCGCACTGCGGACGGCCTATCACGCACGTCGGGTGCGCGGCGGGTAGAGCGCGCGATCCGCGCTTCAAACCTTCTCCTGCAAGGAGAGAAGGGACTTTTTTCCTGTTCCGCTCCGCAGCTCGTCAGTTTGGCAAGGGTGCGTCGGCCAACAGCACCAGTGCCCGGGTCATCAGCATGGTGAGCCGGTCGTTCTCCACACCGGCGTCGTTCCGATGCCAGCCGGCGGCGATCGCCAGCCAGCGCCTGTCCTTGCGCCTGACCAGGAAATTGAGCGTGATCACGCCCGGTTCCGACCCGCCCTTGAACCCGACATAGTCGAACTTGCCACGCGTGGCGGGATCGATCCCGGGATTGATCGCCAGCAACGACAAGGGCGTCTCGCCACCCTCCTTGCGGAGCCAGTCGAACATCCCGATGGTCTCGGCGGGACTGGCGAACCATTCGAGCGTATCGATCTTGCTCGGCTTCCCAGCGAACATCATCGGATCGACTGGCGTCGTCCGTAGCCGTTGAGCATTGCCGTCGAGCAGTTTGCGCCGCGCCGACGGCGCCGGCGATGTCGCCCATTGTGCCGCGAGATCGGCATTGCCGGGGCTTTTCATCGCGAACATCTGACGCGTGGTCAGCACCGGCGCCAGACCGGGCACGCCCGCCTGGGTGACGAAGCGATCGAGGCGTTCGCCTTCCAGCGACACCAACGTGTCGGTCGCGCTATTGTCGCTGATCGAGATCATCAGGGTGGCGAGCGTCTGGATCGTCACCGGACTGCCCGCCGGCCAGTTCTGGGTGATGCCCGAGGGCAGCGACGCGGGCCCGATCGGCACCACGTCGCTCCACTTGCGCTCGCCCGCACCCACTTCGCGCGCCAATTCGCCGAGTACCCACAGCTTGAATGCCGAGCCGAGCGGCAACGCCTTGTCGGGCGCGATCCCGGTCACCAGACGCGGCGCACCCTCACCGAGCGCATAGATGCCGAGTCCAGTGGTGCCCGGCAGCGCGCGGATATCGGCGGCGAGTTTGTCGAGCGTATCCCCCACCATCTCGGGCCCGGTGAACAGCAGCCCAACGACCTGATGCGGCGGCCCGGGGTCGATCGCGATCTGGGCATTGACGATGCCGCGCTCGAACCGGACGCGCAGATTGGCTGAAAAGGGCGTGACGGCGGTCAGCCTGTCGATCGCCACCGGCTTGCCCATCTGCGCGGTCATCGATGTTACCACCGCGTCCCATTTCGTCTTGGGCAAAGCTGCGTGAAAGCTCGGCGCGAAATAGCCGTCGAAATCCCCTGTGTCGGCGACGACGCCAATCAGTTCGCGCGCTCTGGCGGTCAGTGATGGATCGGCGGCGGGCGCAACCGTCGCTGGCGGAGTTTGGGCAGCGGCGATGCCGGGGACGAAGATGATGATAAGCGCGAATGAAGCGAGAATGCGCAGAATCAACCGTACCTCAAAGACGTTACGTCCGGCCGGCGTTGATCAAGCGTCGATCGCTTCCTCGTCGAGCCGTGCGGCATTTTCCTGGATGAAGGCGAAGCGATGCGCCGGATTGGTGCCCATCAACCGGTCGACCAGATCCTTCACGCCCGCGCGCTCTTCATATTCCTGCGGCAAGGTGATGCGGATCAGCCCGCGCGAGGCGGGATGCATCGTCGTTTCCTTGAGCTGGTTGGGGTTCATTTCCCCCAGCCCCTTGAACCGGCTGACCTCGACCTTCTTGCCCTTGAATTCCTTCGCCTCGAGCTCGGCGCGATGCGCGTCGTCGCGCGCATACAAGCTCTTGGTGCCGGCAGTCAGGCGATAGAGCGGCGGTTGCGCGAGGTAGAGGTGACCCCTCCGGACGATATCGGGCATTTCCTGGAAGAAGAAGGTCATCAGCAAGGTGGCGATATGCGCGCCGTCGACATCGGCGTCGGTCATGATGATCACGCGTTCGTAGCGCAGATTGTCGGGCTCGCAATCCTTGCGCGTGCCGCAGCCCAGGGCCTGGACGAGATCGGCGATCTCCTGGTTGGCGAAAATCTTGGCGCTGGTCGCCGAGGCGACGTTGAGGATCTTGCCGCGGATCGGTAGGATCGCTTGGGTCTTGCGGTCGCGCGCCTGCTTGGCCGATCCGCCGGCCGAATCACCCTCAACGATGAAGATTTCGGTGCCGGCGGGATCGTCGGCCGAGCAATCGGTCAGCTTGCCCGGCAGGCGCAGCTTGCGCCCCGACGTCGCCGACTTGCGCTTGACCTCGCGCTCTTGCTTGCGGCGCAGGCGCTCGTCCATCCGCTCGACGACATAACCGAGCAGCGCCTTGCCGCGGTCCATGTTGTCGGAGAGGAAATGATCGAAATGGTCGCGCACTGCCCGCTCGACCAGGGTCGCCGCTTCGGGGCTGGTCAGCCGATCCTTGGTCTGGCTCTGGAATTGCGGCTCGCGGATGAAGACCGAGAGCATCAGTTCGCAGCCGGTCATGATGTCGTCGGCGGTGATGTCCTTGGCGCGCTTTTGCCCGACCAATTCGCCGAACGCGCGGATGCCGCGGACGAGCGCGGCGCGCAGCCCCGCTTCGTGCGTGCCGCCGTCAGGGGTCGGGATGGTGTTGCAATACCAGCTGTAGCTGCCGTCGGACCAGAGCGGCCAGGCCACCGCCCATTCGACGCGGCCCTGCTGCTCGCCCGGGAAATCCTGGTTGCCGGTGAAGAAATTGGCGGTGGCGCATTCGCGCGTGCCGACTTGCTCCTTCAGATGATCGGCCAAGCCGCCGGGGAATTGAAACACCGCTTCCGCCGGGGTGTCGTCGGTGATCAGCTCGGGCGCACATTTCCACCGGATCTCGACGCCGGCGAACAGATAGGCCTTTGACCGCGCGAGCTTGTAGAGCCGTGCCGGTTTGAACAGGAGCTCGGGTCCGAAAATCTCGGGATCCGGCGTGAAGGCGACCGAGGTGCCGCGCCGGTTGGGCGTCGGACCGAGCTTTTCGAGCGGGCCCAATGTCAGCCCCTTGGAGAAACGCTGGCGGAACAATTCGCGATTGCGCGCGACCTCGATCACCGTGTCTTCGCTCAGCGCGTTGACCACGCTGATGCCGACGCCGTGCAGGCCGCCCGAGGTGGCGTAGGCCTTGCCGTCAAACTTGCCGCCCGAATGCAGCATCGAAAGGATCACCTCGAGCGCCGATTTGTCGGGGAATTTGGGGTGCGGATCGACCGGCATGCCCCGACCATTATCGACGATCGTCAGGCGGTTGCCGACCTCCAGCGTGACCTCGATCCGCGTGGCATGGCCGGCGACCGCCTCATCCATCGAATTGTCGAGCACTTCGGCGGCAAGGTGGTGCATCGCGCGCTCGTCGGTGCCGCCGACATACATGCCGGGGCGGCGGCGCACCGGCTCCAGCCCTTCGAGCACTTCGATCGAGGAGGCGTCATAGTCGGTGCCGGGCTTACCGGAGGAAGCGAACAGATCGTCGGACATGTATCACGTATAGGAGGGGCGGAATCCGCCGCAAGGGCCGCGCGCATGACGGCGCCGGCTATCCACAGCAAATCGCGCGCCCGAATGCCGTTCGGACGCGCGATATGCGTTCATCGATGATCGCGGGTCAGCGGACGCGCGGGCCGCCGAACGGCAGTGGCGGCGGCGGACGGCGATCGCGGCGCGGCAACTGCGCCTGATAGGCGTGGCCGCAATGCGCGACGCAATAGGGGAAACCGGGGTTCACCTTATCGCCGCAGAAATGGAAATCCGGCTCGCCGGGGTGACCGAGCGGCCATTTGCAGATCTTGTCGTTAAGATCGAGCAGGCTGGTCTTGCCGGCAATCTCGGGCGACGGCTTGGCCGGGACGAGGCGGCGCGGCGGCGCGGGTGCGATTGGCGGCTGCTGCTCGCCCGGCGCCTGGCGCACGAAGCCGCCGGGACCGACCGAGCGCAGAATCGGCTGGGGCGGGGCGTCGGGAGCCGGGGCACCAAGCGTAGCGGAGGGTATTGCCGCGGCTGACGGTGCTGCCGGGGCCGCGGCGGGTGCGGGTACGGGAGCGGGTGCCGGCGCGGGGCGCGGCGTCTCTGCGACCGGCGGCGCGGCCTTCTTGACCGGCGCGGGGGCAGGGGCCGCCGACGCGCTGTCGTCATTGGGCTTCACCGGCGACGGGCGCGATTGCAGGCCCAGGCGATGCGCCTTGCCGATCACCGCGTTGCGGCTGACATCGCCCAGCGCCTCGGCGATCTGGCTCGCCGTCATGCCCTTTTCCCACATCGTGCGCAGCGTATCGATGCGGTCGTCGGTCCAGCTCATTGCATTCCTTCCAAAACCTCATCCGGACGGTTGCGGGGCATCGCGTCAGCGCCTACCTGCGTGGCCGATGGACGCGCCCACCACTTCCGGTGAGAAAATCACTGTTATGGCATCCCCCGGCGTTCCGGTGATCCGGAGCGTGAACTGGGGTGGCCTGAGAACCCTCTATGTGAAGGAGGTGCGCCGTTTCTTCAAGGTGCACCTGCAAACGATCTGGGCGCCGGCCGCCACGACCTTGCTATTTCTGGTCGTTTTCACTGTCGCGACGGGCGCCAAACGGCCGGTGACGGTCGGTGGCGTCGATATTCCGTTCGGGGATTTCATCGCGCCGGGGCTGATCATCAGCCAGGGAATGATGGGTCCTGCCTTCGCCAATGCCAGCTTCTCCCTGCTCGTCGGTAAGATCCAGGGGACGATCGTCGACTATCTGATGCCGCCTTTGTCGACGATGGAATTGCTTGCGGCCTTGGTCGGCGGGGCGATGACGCGCGCGTTCATCGTCGGCTTCATCGTCTGGGCGGCGATGGCGCTCTATGGCATCGGCGTGTGGCCGCAGCATTTGTGGGCGGTGGTCTGGTTCGGTTTTCTCGGCGCGGCGTTCCTGTCGCTGCTTGGGGTGCTGACCTCGATCTGGGCGGACAAGTTCGACCATGCCGCGGCGGTGACCAATTTCGTCATCGTGCCATTGGGGCTGCTGTCGGGCACCTTCTATTCGGTCGATCGCCTGGCGCCGGCGTTCCGCGCGTTCAGCCATGGCAATCCGTTCTTCTACATCATCTCCGGCTTCCGCTATGGGTTCCTCGGTACCGCCGATTCGCCGGTGCTGATCGGCAGCGCGGTGGTGTTCGGCCTGGACGTGATCCTCGCGCTGACCTGCTATTGGCTGCTCAACAAGGGTTGGAAGATCAAATCCTGACGGCGCGCGTTTCGCGTGCCGGCCCGGAATGACTGAACGCCGGCTGACCCGGCCGTTCAGCCTGTACGCAACATCGCACAACTATCGCGCGTTATGGTCCCACCCAGTGGAGTTCCGGTATGATGCGCATCCTGTTGATGTCGGCGGCGAGCATCGCCGTCCTGAGCGCGGCGCCCTCGACGGCGCAATCCTATAATCCTGATTATTCGGGCAATTACGGTAACAGCTATACCCGCAGTGCCGCGCCGAGGCCGTACCAGATCCGCTCGATGATCGACGCCGCACAGCGCCGTGGCGAGATTTCGGACGATCAGGCAAGCAATTTGCGCGAGCAAGCCGACGAGCTGGCGCGGCTGGACCGCCGCGCCCAGCGCGACGACGATGGCGATGTACGCCGCGATCTCACTCGCCGGACCTATGCCCTGTTGCGCGATCTGCGCGAAGCGCGCGGCGATTCGAGCAGCGATTACGCCTATCGCGGCCGATCGACGGACTATCCTTCCGCTGATGGGTCGACGCCGCAGGGCGGCTATGACAGTGCCCGGCGTGCCCCCGGCGACGATGACGACCAGCCTTATTCGTCCGCCCCGGACGATTCGTATCGCACGGCGCCCCGGACGAGCGACCCGTACAACACATCGCCGTCCTACGATTCCAGTCGCACCGCGCCGGAGAATTATGATTCCTATCGCGCACCGCCGCGGAACGAGGACGCCGATCGATCGACGCCGCCGGCCAGCGAACCCTATGGCACTGCGCCGATGCCTAACGACGATCAGCGCTATGACGATTCCAACGGCCAGGACGACAATATGCCCCCGCCTGACGACGGCATATACCGGCCGCGCACCAACTGATCGGCAGGGCATGGTGCCGCGTCGTCATGCACTTGGGGCATGACGCTCTAAACCCCCGCCATGGCCTATTCGGTCGGGCGGTGTTGACGCTCCATGGCGCTACCAAGTAAATGCCCGCTCCGGGCGGTCCGGATGGGCCGCCCTTTTTGCTTTTTCGCAACTGAAGGAGGCCATCGCCGTGACCATCACTCCACTCATGCCCGTCTATCCGCGGTGCGGGGTGCGTCCGGTCCGAGGCGAGGGCTGCTATCTGATCGGCGAACGCGGCGAACGCTATCTCGATTTCGCCGCCGGCATCGCGGTCAACGCGCTCGGCCATGGCCACCCCAAGCTGACCAAGGCGATCGCCGACCAGGCCGCGACCTTGATGCACGTGTCCAATCTGTACGGCAGTCCGCAAGGGGAGCACCTGGCGCAGCGCATCGTCGACATCAGCTTTGCCGACACGGTGTTCTTCACCAATTCGGGAGTCGAGGCGATCGAATGCGCGATCAAGACCGCGCGCCGCTATCACGACGTCAACGGCAATCCCGAACGCTACAAGCTGATCACGTTCAAGAACGCGTTCCATGGCCGCTCGCTGGGGGCGATCAGCGCCACCGACCAGCCCAAGATGCGCGACGGATTTGAACCGCTGCTGCCGGGCTTCGATTATGCCAGGTTCAACGATCTCGAGGGTGCGCTCGCGCTGATCGACGACGAGACCGCCGGCTTTCTGGTCGAGACGGTGCAGGGCGAGGGCGGCATGACCGCCGGTACGCCGGAATTCATCCAGGGCCTGCGCAAGGCGTGCGACGAGCGCGGCCTGTTGCTCATCCTCGACGAGATCCAGTGCGGCTATGGCCGCACCGGCAAGATGTGGGCCTATGAGCATTACGGGATCACGCCCGACATCATGACCGTGGCCAAGGGGATTGGCGGCGGCTTCCCGCTCGGCGCGTGCCTCGCCACCGAGGAAGCGGCCAAGGGGATGATGATCGGCACCCACGGATCGACCTATGGCGGCAATCCGCTGGCGATGGCGGCGGGAGAGGCCGTGCTCGACGTGATGCTCGAGCCGGGCTTTCTCGAGCACGTCACTGCAATGGGCGACCGCCTGCGCGCGGCGTTCGAACAGCTCATTCCGAACCATGACGATCTGTTCGAGGAAATCCGCGGCAAGGGGTTGATGCTCGGCATCAAGATGAAGGAGCCGGCAGTCAGTCGCGATTTCGTCGCCCATCTGCGCGACAATCACGGACTGCTGACGGTAGCAGCGGGGGAGAATGTGTTCCGCGTGCTGCCGCCATTGGTGATCGAGGAAAACCACATCGCCGAATGTATCGAGCGGTTGAGCGAAGGCGCGCGGACCTATGCCGCCGCTGCTGTGGCGGCGTGAGCCTGTCGAATAAAATCCTCCCCATCTGCGATGGGGAGGATTTATGACCCGCCATTTCCTCAATCTCTCCGACGCCGGACCCGACGGCATCGCCGCGATGTTGGCCGATGCGCTCGACCGCAAAGCAGCACGCATCGGCTGGCCCAAGGGCAAAGTCGATGCCGACGCGCCGCTTGCCGGGCATGTGCTGGCGATGGTGTTCGAGAAGAACTCGACCCGCACGCGCTTCAGCTTCGACATGGCGATCCGTCAATTGGGCGGCACCAGCATCGTGACGGATGCCGGCCAGATGCAGCTTGGCCGCGGTGAGACCGTCGCCGACACCGCGCGTATCCTGTCGGGCTATGTCGATGCGATCATGATCCGCACCGACGATCATGCCAAGGTCGAGGAACTCGCGGCCTATGCCAGCGTGCCTGTGATCAACGGCCTGACCGACTATTCGCACCCGTGCCAGATCGTCGCCGACCTGCAGACGGTGATCGAGGCGGGCTATTCGCTGCCGGGGCTCAAGGTCGCATGGCTGGGCGATGGCAACAACGTGCTCACCTCGATGATGGAAGCGGCCGGGCTGATGCAGTTCGATGTGGTCGCCGCCTGTCCGCAGGGATTCCAGCCGTCTGAAGCAGAAGTCGCGCTGGCGAACGGGCACGCCAGGGTAGTGGGCACCGCGCGCGAAGCGGTCGAGGGCGCCGATATCGTCGTCACTGACACCTGGATCTCGATGGGGCAGGAGCATGCCGACACCAAGCTCGCGGCGATGATGCCGTTCCAGGTGACCGGCGACTTGATGGCAAGGGCGAAGCCGGGCGCCAAATTCCTCCATTGCCTGCCAGCGCATCGCGGCGAGGAAGTGACCGCCGAAGTGCTCGACGGGCCGCAATCGTTGATCTGGCCCGAGGCGGAGAATCGGCTGCACGCCCAGAAATCGATCCTGCGCTGGTGCTTCGGACAGATCGGTTGATCGCGGGCGGCGGTGCCCCCATTTACGTCGTCCCGGCGAAAGCCGGGATCTCAAGCAAACAAGCGAGCCCGTTGCGGCAAGAGATGCCAGCTTTCGCTGGCATGACGGAGTAGTGCAGTGACCGACCCCCTCGACCTCGACCAGACGATCGGCTTTACCATTCCCGCCCGCCACGCCCGCGGCCGGCTGGTGCGGCTGGGCCCGGTCCTCGATGAGATCCTGGCGGCGCATGCCTACCCGCCGGCGATCGAACGGTTGCTCGCCGAGGCGCTGACCTTGACCGCGTTGATCGGCTCGACGCTCAAGGACCCGTTGGGACAGCTCACCATCCAGGCCCAGACCCAGGCCGGCGTGGTGAAGCTGCTGGTGTGCGATTATCGCGGCGGCGAATTGCGTGGCTATGTCCAGTTCGATGCCGATCGCCTGGCCGAGGCGCCTGAGGAGCCGACCTTGTTCGCCTTGTTCGGCGAAGGGTATCTGGCGATCACCTTCGATCTGGCGGGAACCGGCGAGCGCTATCAGGGTATCGTCCCGCTCGACGGTGAAACGCTGGCCGAAGCGGCGGAAAGCTATTTCGCGCAATCGGAACAGATCCCGACGCTGATCAATTTCGGGGTGGGGCGCGACCGCGCCGGTCATCACGTCGCCGGCGGGCTGTTGCTGCAACATCTGCCGGAAGGCGAGATCGGGCGCGAGCGGCTGCATGTGCGGCACGATCATCCCGAATGGGAACATGTCGCGATCCTGGGACGGACGATGGGGGCGGACGAACTCACCGATGCCGTCATCCCGTTGGAAACCCTGATCTGGCGGCTTTTCAACGAGGAAGAGGAAGTGCGCGTGCAGGCGCGGTCGGATTTCCGCAAGGGATGCCGCTGCGATGCCGCCTATATTGCCGGCGTGCTGGCCAAATTCACGCCGGAGGACCGGCGCGAAATGGCCGACGAGCACGGCATGATCAACGTCGATTGCGCGTTCTGCGCGAAGTCGTTTCCGGTGCCGGCGGAATTAGCCGCTCCCTAGGGTCGTTTTCAGCTTCGCTGAGACAGACTCTAACGATTGTAACACTGCCCGCCCATCGCCACATTTGGATGGCAGAGGAGTGCGCATGGGGAAGGGGACGATCATCTTAGCCGCGTTTGCGGCCATGGCGGGGCTGGGCGCTGGCGTGGCGGTCGCGGCAGGGCCGATCGCGCTCGACCGGATCGGTCTGGGGCAGTGGCAACTGCACGAAATCGGCAGCGCCGACACGCCGCGGCAGATGTGCGTGCACAACCCCTTGCAGATGGTCCAATTGTTCCATCCCGGCGTGCAATGCAACCGCTTCACCATCGACGACGCGCCCGATCACGCCACGATCCACTATACGTGTCAGGGTCGCGGCTATGGTCGCACCACGATCACGCTGGAAAATCCCAACCTGATTCGGCTCGATACCCAGGGAATCGATCCGCTGGGGCAGCCGTTCGACATTGTCTATGAAGGGCGCCGGACGGGCGCGTGCACGCCGCCGTCGGTCCGTTAAGGCCGCGTTTAGGGTCGCTGGACTATAGAGGGAAGGTGCTCTTCGGGCACGCTTTCCTCCCTGAAAGACGCTGGAAGCGTCCAGACTGGGCCGCCGCAAGGCGGCCCTCTTCTTTTGCGTCTGTTCCCTCTCCCGCTTGCGGGAGAGGGAGGGCCCCGCGAAGCGGGAAGGTGAGGGTCTTCTTTCTTCTTCTGTTTCGGCACAATCTTGGAAGAAGAAAGAAGACCCTCACCCAACCCTCTCCCGCTCGCGGGAGAGGGCTAAAAAGGGCTGCGAGCGGAGAGGGCCGGAAAGCGTACCCGCTTGCGGGAGAGCGTTTAACCTCCTAGCTCCCGCCCGATCATGGAAAATACATCGCCTTTGGCGGTCGCTTTGATCTCGGGCGGCCTCGATTCGATGGTTGCGGCGGCCTCGATGAAGGATGCCGGCTATCGCCTGCTCGCGCTTTCGATCGATTATAACCAGCGTCACCAGATCGAACTGGCGGCAGCGCGGCGGATCGCGACCACCTTGGGGGCCGAACGCCATGTCGTCCTGCCGCTCGACCTGCGCGCGTTCGGCGGTTCGGCGCTGACCGCGGAGATTGACGTGCCCAAGCAGGGTGTGGGCAGCGACATTCCGATCACCTACGTCCCCGCCCGCAATACGATCTTCCTCAGCCTGTCGCTGGGTTGGGCGGAGGCGGCGGGCGCGCGCGACCTGGTGATCGGGGTCAATGCGCTCGATTATTCGGGCTATCCCGATTGCCGCCCCGAATTCGTCGCCGCGTTCGAGGATATGGCCGCACTTGCGACCAAGGCGGGGGTGGAGGGCGATCGTTTCCGTATCCACGCGCCGCTCCAGCATATGACCAAGGCGGATATCGTGCGCGAAGGGACGCGGCTCGGCCTCGATCTGGGGATGAGTTGGTCGTGCTACGATCCGGCGCCCGGAGGAGTACATTGCGGGCTGTGCGACAGCTGTCGGCTGCGCGCCAAGGGGTTCGAGGAAGCCGGCATCCCCGACCCGACGCGTTACGCCGCCTGACGATGAGCTACGCGGTCAAGGAAATGTTCCTCACGCTCCAGGGCGAGGGCGTGAATGCCGGCCGGCGTGCCGTGTTCGTCCGCTTCGCCGGATGCAATCTATGGTCGGGCCGCGAACAGGATCGCGCGACCGCGATCTGCCGGTTCTGCGACACCGATTTCGTCGGCACCGACGGCGAGGGCGGCGGGCGGTTCGCCAATGCCGCCGCGCTGGCCGAGGCAGCGGCGGAATTTTGGGGCGAGGGCCGCGAGGAGCGCTTCTGCGTGCTCACCGGCGGCGAACCGATGCTCCAGGTCGACGATGCCTTGGTCGATGCGCTGCACGCGGCTGGGTTCACCATCGCGATCGAAAGCAACGGAACCCTCGCCGTGCATCCCGGCATCGACTGGGTCTGCATCAGCCCCAAAGCGGGGAGCGAAGTCGTCCAGCGATCGGGCGACGAGTTGAAACTGGTCTGGCCTCAGCCGGGTACCGATGTCGACGCGCTGGAACGCTGGGACTTCGCCCATCTGCTCGCGCAGCCGCTCGACACCGGATCGGCCGAGGGCAATGCGGCGAGTGAGGCCCAGGCGATCGCATTGGTCATGGCGCGCCCGCGCTGGCGCCTGACGCTCCAGGCGCACAAGCGCCTGGGTCTACGATAAGTCTTTGGGCCAGAGCATCGTGCGGAAAAATGGGTACCGGTTTTCCGCCAAAAACGATGCGACCAAAAATTAGCGCTTCTTCTTGTCGCTGCCGCAATAGCTCGCATTGTAGCGCCCCTTGCGCCAGCAACTTGGCTGGAAATCGGGCAGGAACAGATAGGTCCGGGCGTAGAAGGCGCGCGGGAATTGCTGTTCGCCATAGGGGATCAGGCTGTTGCGCAGTTCGCGCATATACGTCGCCGCGGCGTCACCCAAGTGGCTGCGCGGGGTGAAGATCACCTCGCGACCGATCTTGCTGGCGGTCTGGCAGAAGCCATATTGCGCGGCGACGGTGGCGAAGGCCGAATAGGTGCGGGTGCTGAAGCGGTCGAACGCGGCCTGGCCCGCCGCCTTGGTCTTGGCGGTGCGAACGAAATAGCCGTTAATCGCGTCGAGCGAGCTTTTGAGCTCGGCCGTATGGTCGTGCAGCATCGCGTTGTAATTATCGACGGTCAGCAACATCGGTGCGAAATCGCATTGCAGCGCCGCGACGTTGAGCGCCGCGCGCAGGTTCCACACCAGTCCGGCGCGAACTTCGGCCGGCGTCGCGCCGGGCATGGGCATGCCCATTTCGGGCTCGATACCGGTCACCGGAGCGCCGCTGAAATCATAGGATTTCAGGAAAAACTGCGCCGATGCCGGTGAAGCGGCGAATAGGCCGGCGGCAAGCGACAGGCCTGCCATGATACGCACGATTGTCATCCTCGTCCCTTCTCGCGCCCCCTGCGCCGCCACTTTCCTACGGTGATTTTCTCGCGCGCCCAAGAGGTTTCCGCGTGATTAAGTCCGCTGAATCTGCGCCACGAATCGAAAGGGGCCGCCCGACGAACGGACGGCCCCTCGAAACCTAACCATCCGCCCGAAGACGGACGACCAGACGAATTACATCGTCGTGTTGGTCGTGGTCGTGGTGTCGTTCGACATCATGTCGGTGCCGTTCATGGCGCCGCCGTCGACCGCAGTCATGTTGTCGGTAGCGGTTTCGTCAGTGACGTTCATGTCGGTGACATTGGTGGTGGTTTCAGTCTTGGTGCAGGCCGAAACCGCCAGGGCGGCGCCCGCGATCATGGTGCCGAGCACGGCCTTCGAGATGAAAGAACGCATTTGGAAGCTCCCTAGATAGTGGATTTGGTCGGCTTTTCCGGCCTTATCACCCAAATCGAGGGGGACATTAGACACTAATCCGATGTTGCTCAAGCCGCTTTTCGTGCGCGGAAAGCGCGTCGAGAAAGTCGGGCAGATGATTGGCCAATGCAGCATCGAACGCCTCGGTCGTGATGGTTTTTCCCAAGGCCGCGGCGCTGGTCACCGGGTAATCGGGCAGCCCGCACGGCACGATTCCACCGAAATGAGTTAGATCGGGATCAAGATTGATCGCGAAGCCGTGCAACGTCACCCACCGCTTCACGCGCACCCCGATCGCGCCGATCTTCGCTTCCCCGGCGCCTTCGCCGGTCCAGATGCCGACGCGCCCCGATTCGGCGCGCGCTGTTATTCCGAAATCGCCCAGCGTCGCGATCAGCCAATGTTCGAGCTCATGAATGAAGCAGCGTACGTCACGCCCGCGGCGGTTGAGGTCGAGTATCAGGTACCCGACCCGCTGGCCGGGGCCATGATAGGTGTACCGGCCGCCCCGTCCGGTCTGCACGACCGGAAAGCGCGGATCGATCAGTTCGGCCGGATCGGCGCTGGTACCCCCGGTATAGACCGGCGGGTGTTCGAGCAGCCAGACGAGTTCGCGCGCCTCGCCCGCCGCGACGGCGGCAGCACGCGCCTCCATCGCCGCCAGGCTCTCGGCATAGGGGACTTGCTCCGGCGAGACGCGCCATTCGATATCGGCGGGGATCATCGCGCGGGGCTACTCTCGTGCGGGGATGGGGCGCAAGTCGCCGACCGCCAGAAGATGCTTGGGCGAGGGCGTTGCCAGTGATGGGCACACGCCCTAGTCAGGCGTCGTCGGGCCGGCGACTGGGCCGGCATGAGGGAAATCGGGGTCCGCATATGGTCAATATGGGAAATGTCTGGGATTGTACCACCGAGTTCCTGAGCGACAATCTCGGCGCGGTGGTGCCGATCGCGTTGCTGACGATCTTCGTGCCGCAGTCGATTTCGGGGGCGATCAAGCTCGCCGGGACGGCCGTCGCGCCGGGGTTGGGGCAAGGCATCATGCTCGCTTTGCTGCTGCCGATTCTGTGGGGTCAACTCGCCATCGCAGCGCTGGCCTTGCGGCCCGATGCCGGACGCGGCGCGGCGCAATCGACCGCGATGCGTCACTTCCTGCAATATCTGCTGGCCATGCTGATCCTGTTCGGCGTGCTCGTCCTGCTGTTCCTGCCGATCGTCCTCGCCTTGGTCGCAAGTGGAGTCGATCTTACCGCCTTCACTAGCGCCAGCCCTGGGCCGAAGCCCGATATCTCACCGGCCTTGGCGGCATTCATCGGCCTTTACGGCCTGGCCTGGTTGGTGTTTGCCGTCTTCGTCTCGATCAGGTTCAGCACCTTGCTCGTCGCCGTGGTCGCGGCGGAAGGCGGCGTGGTCGGCGCGTTGCGGCAGTCGTTCGTACTCAGCCGGGGAATCGCCTGGAAGCTGTTCGGCGTCGTGCTGCTGTTCTGGCTGGTCGTCGGCGTGGCGTCGATCGCGGTGACCTCCGTATTCGGCGCCTTGTTCCGCCTTCTCGATCCGACCGCCGGGCCGTTCGCGATCGGATCGATCATCGTCGCGATCCTGGGCGGGCTGGTGACGACGGCTTATTATGTCATCCAGTCGAGCTTCATGGCCAAAGTCTATGTGGCGGCGACGTCGGCGCGCGAGGGCGTGTGAGAGTCAGTTTTCCCGTCTTGTTGGGTGATGCCTGGCGGTTGTGGCGCGGCGATTGGGAAATCCTGACCGCGGTTGCCGGGATCTTCGTGTTTCTGCCCCAATTGGCGGTCAACATGCTGATCCCGGCTGGCCCGGTCGCGCCCGAAGGCGCCGATGCCGTGGCGGGGAGCGTGGCGATGCTCACCTATCAGGCCAAGGCACTCGATTGGGCGAGCCATTATGTCGGATGGTTGGCGCTGGCGAGCGTGCTGGCGTTGTTCGGCCAGTTCGCGCTGGTCGCGCTCTATCTGTCGCGTGATCGACCGGCGGTAGGCAGCGCGCTCGGCGTCGCGGCGCGGCGCTTTCCGCTGGTGATCCTGGCGGGGTTGATCATCGCGCTGCCGCTCCTGGCGATCGCGACGATCGTGTTGCTCCTGCCGCCGTTGATCTTCGCCATTTTGGTGATCGTATTCTGGATCTCGGCGCGGACGATCGCCCTGGCCCCGATCCTGCTCGCAGAGGGGTCGGTCGGCGCGCTGGGGGCGATCCGGCGCAGCCTCGACCTTACTAGGGGCAACACGCTGGCGCTCGCGGCGGCGGTGATGACGATCGTCCTCGCGGCCTCGATCCTGGGTTGGCCGTTTTCTGCGCTCGATTTCTGGATGACGACCCATGCGCCGAATCCGATCGCCCGGGCGATCGTCGATGCCATGACCGCACTGGTCACGGCATTGGGTAGCATCGCGATGGCGCTGCTCCAGGTCACCGTGTATCGGCGGCTCAGGACCAGGTAGCGACCGGTGGCAGGCTCATCAGAATCGCGTCGATATTGCCGCCGGTCTTGAGCCCGAACAGCGTCCCGCGATCATAGACCAGATTGAATTCGGCGTAGCGGCCGCGCCACTCGCGCATCGCGGCGATGTCGGCGTTGGTGAACGAATCGCCCATCCGCCGCCGCACGATCCGCGGAAAGGCGTCGAGAAACGCGCGTCCGACATCCTGGGTGAACGCGAAATTGGCGGCGAAATCGCCTTCGAGATGATCGTAGAAAATCCCGCCGACGCCGCGATGCACTTTGCGATGCGGGATGTAGAAATAATCGTCGGCCCATTGCTTGAAGCGCGGATAATGCGCCGGATCATGGCGATCGCACGCAGTCTTGAGCGTGTCGTGGAAATCGGCGGTGTCCGCCACCACCGGCAAAGGCGGGTTGAGGTCGGCACCGCCGCCGAACCAGCGTTTGGTGGTGACCAGGAAACGCGTGTTCATGTGCACCGCGGGGACGTGCGGGTTGGCCATGTGCGCGACCAGGCTGATCCCGGTGGCGAAAAAGGTCGGGTCCTCGGCCGCGCCGTGGATCGTCTTGCCGAATTCGCCGTCGAACGCGCCGCCCACGGTCGAGACGTTGACGCCCACTTTCTCGAACACCTTGCCTTTCATCACCCCGCGCACGCCGCCGCCACCATCGGCGCCCGACGGATCCACGCGGTTCCAGGCGATGTAATCGAATCGCGCGTCGGACCCCGCCTCGCGCTCGATCGATTCGAACTCGGCGCAGATCAGGTCGCGCAACTGCTCGAACCACTGCCGTGCGGTCGCCTGTTCGGCGTCCAGCTCCTTCATTCGGGCCATCCCTTCGTCTGTCGCAATGCTTCGCCGAGCGCGATGGCGGCGGAAACCGCAACGTTCAAGGACCGAAAGCCCGGCCGCATCGGAATCATGACGCGCAGATCGGCGCGATCATGGACCGATTGCGGCACCCCCGCGCTCTCCGATCCCAGCAGCAGGATGTCATCTGACCGGAACTCGGCTTCGTCTAGGCGCACCGCGCCCAAGGTGGACAAAAGGACGATGCGGCCGGTAACGCCCGCTTCGAACGCCTGCCAGTCGGCGTGGCGCCTCACCTCGGCCTGGGCGGCATAGTCCATTCCGGCGCGTGCCAAGGCGCGGTCGGAAAAGGCAAATCCCATCGGTTCGATCAGATCGACGGGCACGTCGAGACAGGCTGCCAGTCGCAAGATGGTGCCGACGTTTCCGGCGATGTCGGGCTGGTGAAGGGCGATACGCATAAAAACCCGTTGGCAAAGCGGCATGCCCGTGTCTATCAGGCGCCCAACTTCCGTGGGGACGGAAGGGTTCTGGCGGGCGCGCGGCCTCCTATAGGCTGGTTCCCCGAGCGTTCCGCCGCCGGATTTGAAGTGCAAGGGCAGGTGAATGGCGACCGTTGACGATGTGATTCCGGAGGGTGAGTCGCCCGATAGCGTGAGCGATCCGCGTCGCCGCGACTTCCTGAACATTGCCGCCGTGGCGTTTCCCGCCACCGCCGGCGCGGTCGCGGTGCTGTTTCCGCTGGTCAACCAGATGAGCCCGTCGGCCGACGTTCTCGCGGAATCGACCACCACGGTCGATCTGTCGAAGATCCAGCCGGGCCAGGGTGTCATCACGACGTTCCGCAAACAGCCTTTGTTCGTGCGCAACCTGACGCCGAAGGAAGTCGCCGAGGCCAATGCGGTGCCGCTGGCCGAGCTGCGCGATCCCGAAACGCTCGAGAAACGCACCCAGCCGGGGCATGAGAACTGGCTGATCACGCTCGGCGTTTGCACCCATCTGGGCTGCATCCCGCTCGGCATCAACGAGGGCGACAATCGCGGCAAGTTCGGCGGATATTTCTGCCCGTGCCACGGCTCGCAATACGACACGGCCGGGCGCATCCGTCAGGGACCGGCGCCGAAGAACCTCGCCGTGCCGCCATACAAGTTCACGTCGCCGACCGCGATCCTGGTCGGCTGAGGGGGTAGAAGAAGATGAGTTTCCCCTGGGCCAATCCCTACGAGCCGAAACAGCCTTTCATGCGCTGGCTCGATGAGAAGCTGCCGCTGCCGCGCCTGGCGTACAACGCCGTCGGCGCCGGCTATCCGGTGCCGCGCAACCTCAATTACTTCTGGAACTTCGGCGTGCTCGCCGGCGCCGCGCTGGCGATCCAGATCGTCACCGGCATTGTGCTGGCGATGCACTATCACTCGGACGCCGCGTCGGCTTTCTCGTCGGTCAACGGCACGATCATGCGTGACGTCAATGCCGGCTGGTTCCTGCGCTATGCGCACGCCAACGGCGCGTCGATGTTCTTCATCGTCGTTTACACGCACATCTTCCGTGGTCTCTATTACGGATCGTACAAGGCGCCGCGCGAGATGGTGTGGCTGCTCGGCGTGGTCATCTTCCTGCTGATGATGGCGACCGCGTTCATGGGCTACGTGCTTCCCTGGGGCCAGATGAGCTTCTGGGGCGCACAGGTCATCACCGGCTTCTTCTCCGCGATACCCGGGATCGGCGAGACGATCCGCATCTGGCTGCTCGGCGGCTATGCGCCGGACGATGCCGCGCTCAACCGCTTCTTCTCGCTCCATTACCTGCTGCCGTTCGTGATCGCGGCGGTCATCATCCTGCACATCTGGGCGCTGCACATTCCGGGATCGGGCAACCCGACCGGGGTCGACGTCAAGGGCGAGCAGGACACGGTGCCGTTCCATCCGTACTACACGGCGAAGGACGGCTTCGGACTGGGCGTCTTCCTGCTGCTGTTCGCAGGTCTGATATTCTTCTTCCCGGACATGCTCGGCCATCCGGACAATTATATCGCGGCGAATCCGCTGCAGACGCCGGCGCATATCGTCCCAGAATGGTATTTCTGGCCGTTCTACGCGATCCTGCGCTCGTTCACCTCGGACTTCATCCTGCCGGCCAAATTGTGGGGCGTGCTCGCAATGTTCGGGTCGATCCTGCTGCTGTTCTTCCTGCCGTGGCTCGATTCGTCGCCGATCCGCTCGAACAATTATCGTCCCAAAGCGCGGATCGCGTTCTGGGTGCTGGTCCTCGACGTGCTGATCCTGGGCTATTGCGGCGGTTCGCCTGCCGACCCGGTCTATGTGATCGTCGCGCAGGTCTGCTCGGCTTATTACTTCCTGCATTTCCTCGTGATCCTGCCATGGATCGCGCGGACGGAACGCCCGGTGGCGCTGCCGAATTCGATCACCGAGGCGGTGCTGGCCGGCAAGGGCGGGACGCGCCCGGCCGAAACCGCGCTGGCGCACTGAGCGAGCTATAGGGGATATTAGACAAATGGTTCGCTGGATTGCAGGTTTCGTTGGGTTGGCGTTTGCGGGCGTGCTCGTGATCGCACTGGCCATCACCGTGTGGGGCGTCGCGACCGACAGCACGCCCAAGATCTGGACGGGCGCGCCCAAGACGGCGGAAACCGAGTTCCACCATGAGCATCCGCGTGATGCGGGGCTGAGCTCGGCGGGCGTGTTCGGCAAGTTCGACAAGCAGCAGCTGCAGCGCGGCTTCCAAGTCTACAAGGAAGTCTGCGCGGCCTGTCACTCCCTCAAGTACGTGGCGTTCCGCGACCTCAAGGGTATCGGCTATTCGGACGGCCAGGTGAAGGCGATCGCCGCCGGCTTCGACACCATCCCGTCGGTCAACCCGGACACCGGCGAGCCCGCGACCCGCAAGGGTGTGCCGGCTGACCGCTTCCCGCTGCCGTTCGCCAACGACATTGCGGCGCGCGCTGCGAACAACAACGCGATTCCGCCCGATCTCAGCTACATGACGCGTGCGCGCCATGGCGGTGCCAACTATGTCTATTCGCTGCTGACCGGCTATCAGGATCAGCCCGCGGCGCTGTTGAAGGAATTCCCGGACGCCAAAACGCCGAACGGGCTGCACTTCAATCCGTATTTCGCGAACCTCAACATCGCGATGCCGCCGCCGCTCAAGTCGGAAGGCCAGGTGCAATATGCCGACGGCACCAAGCCGACGGTCGACAATATGGCGCGCGACGTTGCCGCTTTCCTGGTGTGGACCGCCGATCCCAATCTGGAGACCCGCCACCAATATGGCTTCATGGCGGTCATTTTCCTGCTCTTCTCGAGCCTGCTGGCATTCGGCGCCTATCGGAACATCTGGCGCGACGTGAAGCATTGATCGGGCGCGGCCGGGAACGGCCGCGTCACTTTCCATCGTCATCCCAGCGCGGAGTTCGCGATGACCCACGCCAATGACGACCTCAAGGCATTGATCCGCACGATCCCGGACTTTCCTAAGCCCGGGATCATGTTCCGCGACATCACGACATTGCTGCTGGATGCGCAGGGGCTGGCCGAAACCATCAGGCGCATGGCGGCGGCCGTCGATGGTCCGGTCGACCTGGTTGCAGGGATCGAAGCGCGGGGCTTCCTGTTCGCCGCTGCGCTCGCGGTGCCGCTCAACGCCGGCGTGCTGCTGATCCGCAAGGACGGCAAGCTGCCCGGCGTGACGATCGCGGAGGATTATGCGCTCGAATACGGCACCGACCGCATCACCATGCACGAGGATGCGCTGGTGCCCGGCCAGCGCGTACTGCTGGTCGACGATCTGATCGCGACTGGCGGCACCGCACGCGCCGCGATCCGCTTGCTGCGCAAGGCCGGTGCGGTGGTCGACCAGGTTCAGTTCGTCATCGACCTGCCCGATCTGGGTGGGGCAGTCGCGCTCGCGGGCGACGGTGTAAAAGTCACCTCGCTGTTCGCCTTCGAAGGGCATTGACCGGTCCGATTGGGCTGAAACGGCCCTACAGGAACTGATTTCGCTTCCGAATCGTTTTATCGCCTAGTGGCGGCGGCGCGTTTTTTGCCGCGGCTCCGGTGTATGGAGACGTTTCAATGAAGATCGGCATCATGATGTTGGGTGCGGCGTCGCTGCTCTCGCTGGGCGGCTGCGTCGATGACGGCTACGGCTATAGCGGCGTCAGCGTCGGCTATGGCTCACCCGGTTATTACGGCGACTATTACAGCGATTTCTACGACGGCGGGTACGGCGCGCCCTATTATGGCTGGTACGGCGGCTATTATTACCCCGGCAGCGGCTATTATGTCTACGATCGCTATCGCCGTCCGCATCGCTGGACCGGCAGCCAGCAATATTATTGGCAAAATCGCGGCGGCCAGTGGCGCGGTTCGAACCGCGGCGACGAATGGCGCGGCTTCCAGCGCGGCCCGCGCGCCGGTGGCAGCGACGGCTATCGCTGGCGTGGCAATGGCGGCGGCAACGGAGGCTGGCGCGGCAATGGCGGTGGACGGGGCAATGGTGGCGACGGGCGTCACCGCGGGCATTAAATACTAACCCTCCCGGGGTCGCGTCCGGATCAGCCCGTTGGCGACGAAGGTCATCACCGCTTCGTCGCGCTGGTTGAATACCGTGGTGCGGCCCTTGGTAATGCCCATTTCCGGGCGGCTCCGTGACACGCGCTTGTCGAGCAATTCGGTTTCGCAGCGCAGCGTGTCGCCAGGATAGACCGGCTTGAGCCAGCGCAATTCGTCGATCCCGGGCGAGCCGAGACTGGCGGTGCGCACGCCGTTCATATTCTCGACCGCCATCCGCATCGCCATCGCCGCAGTGTGCCAGCCGCTGGCAGACAATCGCCCGAAATAGGTCTGCGCTGCAGCCTCGTCGGACAGGTGAAAGGGCTGGGGGTCGTATTTGGAAGCGAACTCGACCACCTCTTCGCGCGTCACTTCATAGCGGCCGAAGCTGGCTTTGGTGCCGACCACCAGATCCTCGTAATATTTGAGATCGTCGCTCATTCCGCCAATGCTCCCTTGAACGGTGTTTCATCGCCATCGAGCCCCTGACCGGCCGGCAGGCCGATCAGGTCGCGCAGCAACGGCGCCACGTCGACATTGTCAAAGGTCGGGATCTTGCCGATCGGCTTGATCGCCGGGCCGCTGGCGATGAACAGCGCCCGCATCTCCGGCGCGTCATTGTCATAGCCATGCGCACCGCCCTCGATCTTGCGCTTGGGCGGGCGGGCGACGACCGTCCAGCCGGCATCGGGCAGGCACAGGATCGCCGGCACGCGCGGGTTTTTCCCGTAATGGAGCCGCTCCGGCACCTCGGCCTTACGGTAACAATTGAGGTGCGGGCCGTGAGCGCCGAGCAGGGCCTTCTCGACCACCGCCTGCCTGTCGGGCTTGGGATTGATCGAAGCGTACACCCCGTCCTCGACCACGTCATAATCGTCGGGATTGCTGAACGTGTCGAGCACGATCAGCCGGTCCTGGGAAATGGCGGCCATGCCGTGGTCGGCGACGATCACGAAATTGGCCGGCTGCCCGAGCTTGGCGATTTCCTCGCGCAGGCGCCCGATCGCCTTGTCGGCATTGGCGACCGCTTCGGTCGTGCGCGGGTCGTCCGGACCATATTCGTGGCCCGCGGTATCGACCTCATCGAAATAGAGCGTGACGAAGCGCGGGCGAGTTTCGGCCGGGCGGCGCAGCCAGTCGACGACGCTGTCGACGCGTTGCCGATCGCTCAACGCCTGGTTGAATTGCAGCCAATCCTGCGGCCGCGTACCTCCGGTCACCGGGTTGGGCCACTCCTTCGACCGTTCGCCGCCCCAGGCCACGTTCGCTCCCGGCCAGAAGGCGGTGGCGGTGCGGATCCCGGCCTTTTCCGCAGTCACCCAGATCGGTTCGGCGGCGTTCCACCAGAACGGGTCGTCGGAGGCCATGGTGAAGATGTCCCCCGGCCGCGACGCGTCGAGCATCTTGTTGGCGACGATACCGGTACGGTCGGGGCCCAGCCCGGTGACCACGGTCCAGTGATTGGGGAAGGTCTTGGACGGATAGCTCGGCCGCATCGCGCTGCTGATCCCGGCGGCGGCCAGCGCGTTGAGATTGGGGGTCGCGCCGCGGTCGAGATAGTCCGGACGGAAGCCATCGATCGACACCAGGATGGTCACCGGCGCCCTGGCCTCGGTTTCCGCAATCGGTGCGGCAAGGGCGCTTGCCGCGCTTTGCGGCGGTGGCGATCCTCCCGCGCATGCCGACAGCGCGATAGCGGCGGCGAGAAAAGCGGCCCGGGCAATCCAGCGCATCAACGGCTCCTCGGTCGATCCGCCCCCGCCATGCCGGGCCTTGGTTTCGCACGCAAGCCAAGCGGAGCGCGCGATTCCCATCACGCTCTCCGCGATACTCTACCCGCCCAAACTGAGCTTGATGAATCCGGTCCAGCCCGCCGGCGACTGGCCATAAGCCGCATCGAGCGCTGCCGGCTTGGCGATCAGGAACCCGCTGCCACCGATTGCCGCTTCCACCGGCCCGACCAATTTGAGCCGATAGGCATAGCCGAGTTCGGCGCGGGTCACGCGGAAGGGACGGTCGTGGAGCGGATCCTGCGGGTCGGGGAACAGTTCATCGTTGGTCAGGTTCTCGACTCGCCCGAATACGCTGTGGTGGTCGTCGATGTCCCAGTTCGCCTCGCCCAGCCAGGCCGTCAGCGATCGTCCCGGCAAACGATTCTTGACCGCGAATCCCGCCAGCGCGGAAAAGCCGCCGCGAGCATATTGCACGCTGGCGGTGGTCCGCGCCTCGTCGACGTTCGGCTCGAGCGCTTCGGGGCTCTCGATCCGTCCGTAGCTCGCCTGGGCGGACCAGTAAGGCGAGGGGTTCCACGTCGCGCGCACGCTCCATGAATCGAGCTTGGGCGTTTCGATGTCCCAGCGATGCTGGTCCGGCTCGCGGCCGCGGAACGCCGATCCCTCAATCTGCCAATGATCGCTGTTGAGCCCGGTCGTGACGACGCCATAAGTGATGTGCGTGCTGTCGAACCAGTGATGCGTGATCGGCGCGAGCGGGAGGTATTTGGCCGATCGGCGATGCATGAACGCCGATGGGCCCAGCGCCGGCTCGGCGACCGGCCCGCCATAAACAAACCCGGTGATGCCATTGCCCAACGGCACGTCGACGCGTGCCGCCAATTCCATGAACAGATCATGCGGATGCTGGCGATCGACCAGGGATGTCACGCCATTGGCGGTCTCTCCCGTCGCCAGCAGGCTCGGATAGCCCTTAGCGCCCATTAACGGCTCCAGGCTGAGCATCGACCGCAACGTCAGCCGCGCGCCGCCCAGATCGCGTTGCGCCTCGATCATCGCCATCGAAGTGACGAACGCCTCGTCGCGGCCACGCGGTCCCGATTGGTCGGTATAGGCGCCCCAGACATAGCCGTGGAGCATCACCATCCAGTCGCCGCTCGCGAGGTGAAGGCCATGCATCCCGCCTTCGCCTCCCGGGAGACGCGAGGTGCCGGATCCCGTTCCGAAAGCGGACGGCGTCCCCGACATGTCCATCCCCGGCATCGCGGCCATGGATCGGTCGTGGCCCGACGGCGCGCCGGACTGGGGCATCGGCATGGCCATGCCAGGCATTGCGGCCGGCGCCTGGTCGGATGGCGTCCCGGCTACGGGAGACGACGGGGGCGACGCCTGCGGGCTCGCCATGTCCATGCCCGGCATCGACTGCGGCATGGGCGATGTTGGCAATGGGGAGGCGGGAGCGGGCGTCCCCATCTCCATCCCCGGCATGGTATCGGTGGGCATCGGCTTCGGTGCGGGAGCAGCCGTTCCCTTGCGCTGAGGGGCTTTGTGCTTCGCCACCGGACTGCGCTTGGGTTTGGACTTCGGTTTCGGCTTGGGCTTTGCCGCCGGTTGGGCGGGCATCTTCATGCCGGGCATCGGCATGCCGGCCATGCTCTGGCCGGCTGCCATGCCAGGCAGCATCGCGACCGCTGCGGCGGTCGCGAGCCATTTGATACTGATCATCGGAAATCTCCGTGGAATAAGTGAAGCGTTTGGGGGCTTCACCCATCCCTTGGCGGCGGCGGAATCGGTGCCTCGCCGGGCATCATGCGCAGGGCAACGATCCGCGAGACCCGTTCGGGAGCGGGAAGCGAGACCGGCGGCCGCACCCGCACGGCGTACCAATCCCCCATCGGCACGCAACCGATACAGAGATGCTGCTGCACCATCGGCACCTTGGGTTGCGGGTCCGGCATGCGGTGCCCGGCCATCGCCACCGGCTCCATCTTCTCCATCCCCTCATGCGCGGCAGCCGGCATGGCCGGCGCGCCGAGCGCAAGCATGAGGGCAAGGATCAGTCGCAACAGCATCGGCCGACCTTAGCGCGCCAGCATCCAGATCGCCATCGCGACCATCATCAGGTTCTCGGTTAACGACACGAAGCCGAGCGGGACGTTGCTCGATCCGCCGACGCACGCGCATTTGAGCTCGCGCTTGTCGATATAGACCGCCTTGAACACCGACACCGCGCCGATGCCGCCGATGAACAGCGCAACCGGAATCGACAGCCATTTGGCGCTACCGGCGATCATCAGCACGCCTGCCAGCGCCTCGGCGAACGGATAGATATAGCTATAAGGCACCCAGCGCCGTGCCAGCAGATCGTAATTGAGGAACATCGTCGAGAAGCGTTCGACATCCTGCAACTTCAGGATCGCCAGCACGCACATGCTGAAGGCGATGAACCATTCCCCCGCCATGATCGTGAACGGTGACCCCATCGCCGCCTGGCTGGCGGCCAGCGCCATCAGCGCGGTCATCGCGAACACGGCGATGACGGGGCGATAGCTGGTTTCGTCCTTGGCCGGCACGTGCTTGCCGAAGAAGCGGCGGAGGTCGTCATTGCCGCCCACGCGCTCGCCTCGGATGAAGGTCTGCGGCGTAGTGGCGACTTTATGCTCGGCCTTGAACGCGTCCGTCTTCTCGCGTGTCCGCAGCCAATGGTCGTCGACCTGATAGCCGTGCGATTCGAGCAGCCATTTGGATTTGAGGCCATAGGGACAGACATGCCCGGGCATGACCATGCGATAGAGCGTCGCGCGTTTTGTATTTTTCATGACGCGCTCCATATAAGCTCTGTACTTAGGTACGGAGTCAAGCATGGCTGGAATGACGATCGGTAAATTGGCAGCCGCGGGCGGCGTCGGCGTCGAGACCATCCGCTATTATCAACGCCGTGGCTTGCTGCCGGAGCCGCCGCGCGACGAATTTTATGGCGGCGTGCGCCGCTACGGCGCGCCGGACGTGCAAAGGCTACGCTTCATCCGTGCGGCGCAGGGCGCGGGCTTCACGCTCGACCAGATCGCGGAGTTGCTCAAGCTCGATGCGACCGACGATCGTGCTCGGGCGCGCGAACTGGCGGCCGAACGGATCGCCGCGCTAGATGCGAAGATCGCCGAATTGCAGGAGGCGAGGACAGCGCTCTCGCGGCTGGCGCACGACTGCGCGAGTTCGGCCGCCGGTCCTTGCCCGATCCTGCGAGCATTCGAGGCGGGCTAATAGGGCTAGCCGATCCGCCTAGCTGATATCCTTCCCCGGCGAAGGCCGGGCCCCAGATTCGACGGCGGGGAGATGGCGTTCTGTCGCTGAGAGAACTTCGCGACTGGGTCCCGGCCTTCGCCGGGGAGGCGTTTTAAATCCTGCAGGTCGCTCCGACGTCTCAGTCAGCTATGCAGGAAGTGCATCACGTCGCCGTCATGGACGACGTACGCCTTACCCTCGGCGCGGAGCTTGCCGGCTTCGCGGGCGCGGCTCTCGCCGCCCAGGGCGACGTAATCGTCGTACGCGATCGTCTCGGCGCGGATGAAGCCCTTCTCGAAATCGGTGTGGATCTCGCCAGCGGCTTCGGGCGCGGTGGCGCCGGCATGGACGGTCCAGGCGCGGGCTTCCTTCGGGCCGACGGTGAAGAAAGTGAGCAAGTGGAGGAGCTTGTATCCGGCACGAATGACGCGGGCGAGGCCGGTTTCCTCCAGGCCCAATTCGGCCAGGAACTCGCCGCGATCCTCGGCCGGCATGGTCGCGATCTCCGCCTCGATCGCGGCGGAGACGATCACTGCCTCGGCGCCTTCGGCCTTGGCCTTCTCGAATACCCGGGCCGAATGCGCGTTGCCATGGGCGGCATTGGCTTCCTCGACATTGCAGACGTAGAGGACGGGCTTGGCGGTCAGCAATTGCGCCTGTGAGAAGACGCGCGCTTCCTCGGCGTCCTTGGGCTGGGTCAGTCGGGCGGGCTTGCCGTCGCGCAGCAAATCGAGCGCCTGGCCGAGCACGCTGGCGGCGATCTTCGCTTCCTTGTCGCCCTGCGCGGCTTTCTTGGCGAAATTGGGCACGCGCTTTTCCAAGCTTTCCAGGTCAGAAAGCATCAATTCGGTCTCGACCGTCTCGGCATCGGCGATCGGGTCGATCTTGCCCTCGACATGAGTGACGTCGCCGTCCTCGAAACAGCGCAGGACGTGGACGACGGCGTCGACCTCGCGGATATTGCCGAGGAACTGATTGCCCAGGCCTTCGCCCTTGGACGCGCCGCGGACCAGGCCGGCGATGTCGACGAAGGCGAGCTGGGTCTCGATGATCTTGGCCGAGCCGGCGATCGCGGCGAGCTTGTCCAGGCGCGGGTCGGGCACGGCGACGTTACCGACGTTCGGTTCGATCGTGCAGAACGGATAATTGGCCGCTTGTGCCGCTGCTGTCTCGGTCAGCGCGTTGAACAAGGTCGACTTGCCGACATTGGGAAGGCCGACAATGCCGCAACGGAAACCCATCAAATTCGTCCTCAAGCTCTCGGGGAAGGCCCGGCGCCTACTCGCCCGGTCGCGCGCTGGCAAGGATTGGGCGATCTGCAGGAGCACGGGCAGCGGCCCGAACGCGTGTTCGGGCCGCTACTGGCACAGCTAGGTCTAGAGATGCTTAGAGCGTGATGATGTGAGTTTGACCCGCCGTGACGGAGCGGATTTTGGCGCAGGGCGAGGAACGAGGAGCGGAGCGATGCGGACGCATCGTGACCAACGAGAGACGCTGCCATGCGCCAAAAGGCGCCCGCCGCTTTGCGGTTGCCCGGGCGCGCCCGCTGGTCTGCGTCGCGGTCCTTGCGCGTAGCGCCGCTACGCGCTGCACACCGCTCCTTGCCAGCGAACACGCCCGGGCAATCACGACGGGTCAAACCCACATCATCACGCTCTAGTGTTTGTGATCGCCGCCACCGCGGCCATTTCCGTTGCCACCCCTCGGCCCGGCTGGCGCAGCAGCGCGTGGCGGTGGCGCGGGCCGAGCCATTTGCGGCGCAGGGCTGGCCATTTGTGGCGCGCGCGGCTGGAAAGCTGGCCGGTTCATTTGCGGCGCTGGACGCATCCCGCCATTGCCGCCGCCGAAATGCGGTGCTTGCGGCCGAGGCGCGATCATTTGCGGTTGTGGGCGCGAAGCCTGGAAGCGCGGACGATCATTGCCGCCATTGAAGCGCTGCTGGAACCGTGGCGCCGCGGCGCGGGGTTCGGGACGCGGCATGGCCATTTGCGGGCGCTCGCCACCGCGGCCGACCTGAGGCTGCGGGCGCGGCGTCGCGATACGCGGCTGCACCTGGAGTTGCCCGCGGAAGCGCTGGGCATTGCCCCGCATCCCATGATCGCCGCGCATATTGGCGAGCTGGGCGCGGTCGGGATTGCCCTGCGGACCCGCGATGCGCGGCGGATTGGGTTGACCCTGGGGCCGTGGTGCGAAGCGGCCGGCGGGGGCGTTTCCCTGCGGATCCCGAATCGCCTGCATCGGCCCTGTACCACCCGGGCGCTGTTGCTCGCGGGCGGCGATGATCGCCTGGCGGCGCGGGTCGTTGGCTTGCGGCGGAGCGACGTTCGGCGGCCGGTTGCCCGGCTCGATCCGCTGGCGATCGCCGAACAGGCCCTGCGGCATGTTGGGCGCGCCGCGATGGGCTTGTGCAGTGTCACCCCAGCGCTCGCGATCGTCCCTCGCCGGCAGGAAGCGCTTCTGGTCGCGTGCCCAGCTCGCCGATGTCCAGGTCGCGGGAATGGCGCGCGGCGGCGGCGGGCTGCGGAACGAGTCGTTGCGCCAGGCCGCGAAACGACGGGCATCGGCCTGGCGGCGGACGCTTTCCTCGCGCCAGTAATTTGCCTGGCTCGGGCCGACGCGGTTGCTGTAGTCGCGCCATTGCGGCTGGCGGTCGTGGACCGCATACCAACGCGCCTGCATGGCGGAAATCGCCGCGCTACGTGCCGCCCAATTGGCCGCGCTGACCGCGCGTCGGTCGTCACGCCGTGACGCCAGATACAGATCGCGTCCACGTGTCAGATAGCGCCCGGCATAATCGAGCCGCGCGCCGTAATCCGAATAAGGCACGACCGCGCCATAGCTGTCATAGACCACCGCCAATTGGCCGTTGTCATAGCCATAGCCGTAATAGGGATCGCGGACGAAATAGGGCTCGTCGGCGCCCGGGCGGTAATAATAATAGCGATAGCCCTCATCGACCGGCTCGAGAAAGACGACCGATTGATCATAGCCTTCCCATGCCCAGGGATCGGTGCCGTCATAATCGAAAGAATAATCGGGCGGCGCGTCGCTCAACACGCGCTGATAGTCATAGGCGGCGTTTGCATAGCCGTAAGTATCGCGCGGATTGGCGACGCGGACGGTGCGCACCGGCTTCGCCTCCGGCAGCGCCGCGACTTCGGGCGCGGTCGGCCAGGCGGTCGACGGACTGGCGTCGAGCGGCAACGTGGCGGGGAGCGCCGGGGGTGCCGTCGCGGTCATCTGCTGATCGTTGCCTTTGCCGCAGGCCGACAAAGCGGCGGCGAGCGCGATGGTCGCGGCGGTCGCAAGCCGGCGATGACGGAAAATACTAATGTTCACGGCATCATACTCCACTCGATGCCCACCCGAACGGACGATAGTATCGCGGCGTTCCTTAATCGATGCTGGCCCGGCGGTTCATCGGGGAGTCGGGTCACGCGCCGAACAAACGCGCCGCTTCGCGCCTGTCGGCGTGGGTGCGCCGCCGGTCGTTTCTTCTGACCGGCGAAAAGGTAACGATGTTGATGTGTTGCGTCCGGGCAAAGGGCGTGTCACTCTCTCAACTGAAGAGTCGGCCGGGGGCAAAACGGGCGATTCTTCAGGGGAAAATCGATGGTCATCAGAGCGATCTGTGCCGGTTTCGCGATCGGCGCGTTGGCGTGCGTCTTACAACCGGCACATGCGCGTATCACGCGGTCGGCGGCGTTGAAGCTACCACTGGTGGGCGTGGCGCGGGCCAGGGTGGGGATATTGCTGCCTAAATCGCCGCGGCTGGGTCCGCAGATCGTCTATCGTGGCGGCTATACGCCCCTGGAAGACATGGTTCGTCCGCGCTTCGTCGGCGGCATGATCGATCTCTACCCAAACGAGCATTCGGGTTTCCGGCTGTCAGTCGGCACGCGCTATTTCGGGCGGCCGAATTTCTGGATCGCGGCTGAACAGGCGACCGGCGGGCTGCTCTACGACCCGCACATGACTCGCGGCGGACGCGGATTTTCGCGCGGATTCCGCCGCTACACACCCGCAATGACCTTGGGTTATGATCGCGAAGTATCGAAGGGATTCGTCCTGGGCCTCGAAGGCGGCGCGCTCACCGATCGCGCGATCATGCCGACGCGGCCGAGCCGCTGGAGCGCCACCGGTGTGCGCGACGGCGGCTTTGGCCTCAACCCGGTTGCGACGATGTCGGCTCGGCTCGCCTTCTGATCAGCCTTTGAGTGCGGACCCCAGGCCGATACCGCCGACCGGCTCGGTTTCCGCACCCGAATCGAACCCCGCGATCAGCGGCCGCGCCTTGGCGATCGCCGCCTGGACCTGCGGCAGTTTCAGCGAGGCATCGTGATGCTCCTTGCTGTTCCACGCTTCGGTGATCCAGATCGCGTCGGGGTCCTTCACATCCTTGGCGACGATATAGCTCAGGCACCCCAGCATGCCGCCCGAGCTTTCGAGCAATAGCGCAAGCAACTCGTCGCGCTTGCCCGGCACTGCCTTCATCCGTCCCAGCATGCCGTACATCGCGGTTCCTTTCGCGCTCATCGCGGCCGTCGGCAACATCGTCGCCGCAGCCGTCGCGCTCAGCATCGTGCGTCGATCGATCGCCATGCGGGCAGCATATCGCGCGATCAGCGATAGTTGAAGCTGATGCTGATGCGATCCTGTTTCGCGGCGTTGGGCATCACTTCGTGGCGCAGCCAGCTTTCCCACAGGAAGACGCTGCCCTCACTGGGCTCGGCATAGACGAAGGTGCCGGGGCGCGAGGGCGCCGCCATCATCAGCGGCAGACGCGGATCCTCGAGCTTGAGCGCGCCCGATCCCGGCGGCACCGCGACATAGACGGTGCCCGACACGATCGAATGCGGGTGGATATGGCCCGAATGCGTGCCGCCCGGTCTGAGGACATTGGCCCACAAGCTGTCGAGCTTGAGCTTCTTGCCGAGTTCGAACCCGCAATGCTTGGCAAAGGCGGCGACGTGGCGGTCGAGCAGCTTGACCAGGTCGGCGAAGCGCGGATCGCGCAGCGGCAAGTCGTTCAACGAGGCATAGGAGGTGTAGCCGCGATAGCCATGCTCCTTCGACCAGCCGCGCCCCGCGCGGTCCTCCTGGGCGAGATCGCGGCAGGCGTCGCCGAGTTCGGCGATCAGCGTGTCGTCGCCGAGCGGCGCGTCATAGAAGCAAGTGGCGAAGAGGTCGCGAACAGTCACGCCGACGGCGAAGCACGCGCTGCCGGGCGATGCAAGCGTCTATCGGTTGGTCACGGCCGTCGTGGCGGTCGCGGGCGGGACGCCGGCCGACGCCGTCATCAGCATACCGCCGATCAACAGGCCGCTCGCCAGCGCCGTCAGCAGAAACGCAGGCTTCACGACTCACTCTCCCCTGGAACTCGGCCAGCCACATAGGGGAGCAATTCTGCCTATTATTGGATGGATTCGACCGAGGCTGGCGGATTCCGCCTTCTTGGGTCCGTACTGGATTACCGCGAGGATCGTGATTGCCCGCAGGAGTCCGCCGACTAGGAGCGCAGCGCAGACGCGTAGCTGAAGCTACGCGCAAGCAAGCGACGGTGAGCAGGTGAAACTGTCCCCCGGACAGTTTCAGCCATGCCCGGGGGGCATGGCGACCTGCCTCACCGGCGGGCTCCTGCGGGCAACCGCAAAGCGGCGGGCCGATTTCGGCACCCGGATGAACAGGTCGCCGTGTCTCCCGGACACGGCTAAAACTGCCGGGGGCAGTTTTACCTGTTCATCGTCGCGCGTCGGTTACGATGCTATCAGCATCGCTCCCTCCTTGCTCCTAGCCGGACACCAAAATCGGCTCCGTCACGACCTCACGGGAATCGAGTACGGACCCTAATCCTGCAACCGCAACGCCAGGTCGCTCATGAACCGAGCATCGTCGCCCTTGGCCAGCCAGCCGGCCTCGGCGGCCAGCGCGCCGAGCAGGTCGGTCAGCGGCTCGATCTCGCTTTTGGCATAATTCCCAAGCACATGGCCGGTCACCCGATCCTTGTGGCCGGGATGGCCGATGCCGATCCGCACGCGGCGGAAGGCGTCGCCGATATGCTGGATGGTCGAGCGGATGCCGTTATGCCCGGCCGCCCCGCCGCCGCGCTTCACCCTGACCTTGAACGGATCGAGGTCGAGTTCGTCATAGAAGACGGTCACGTCCTCGGGCTCGAGCTTGTAGAAGCGCATCGCTTCGCCGACCGAACGGCCGCTATCGTTCATGAAGGTTGCCGGCTTGAGTAGCAGGACCTTGTCGGACCCGATCCGCCCTTCCTGCGTCCAACCCTGGAACTGCTTCTTGACCGGCCCGAAGCCATGCACCTCGGCGATCGCGTCGGCCGCCATGAAGCCGACATTGTGCCGGTGCATCGCATATTGCGCGCCGGGATTTCCGAGACCGACCCAGAGTTGCATGACGTACCTTAGAGCTTGTTTCGTCGATTTGATGACGCCTCCCCGGCGAAGGCCGGGGCCCAGCCGCATCGCACTCGAAACGGCGGGATGCCCTTTCGAAGTCCTCGACACTGGGCCCCGGCCTTCGCCGGGGAGGCGTTAAATGAGCAGAACACCCTAGACGCGCAAGGGGCGCCCGATCCAGTTGGATCGCGGCGCCCCAATCGATTTGGCAATGGAGCCGATGCCTACTCGGCGTCGCCCTCGGCGGCCGGCGTTTCCTCGGTCGATTCGACCTCGGCGGCATGCTCGGCCGATGCTTCCTCAGCAGCCGCGGCTTCCTCGGCGGCCTGCTCGACCGCTTCGGACTTCAGCGCCGACGGTGCGACGATCGTGGCGATGGTGAAGTCGCGATCGTCGATCGCCGAGCTCGCGCCCTTGGGCAGCTTGACGTTCGAGATGTGGATCGCGTCGCCGACGTCGAGGCCCGCGAGCGAGATCTGGATTTCGCTGGGGATGTCGGCGGAATCGACCACCAGTTCGAGCTCGTGACGGACGACGTTGAGCACGCCACCCTTCTTGATGCCCTTGGACTCTTCTTCGTCGGTGAACACGACCGGCACATTGACGTGAACCGTGGTGTGCGCACCGATGCGCAGGAAGTCGACATGGATCGGACGATCGGTGACGACGTCGAATGCGACGTCCTTGGGCAAGGTCCGCGTGGGCTTGCCGTCAATGTCGATCATCACGACGGAATTCATGAAATGCCCGGTCATCAGCTGGCGGACCAGCTCCTTCTCTTCCACGTGGATCGAGACGGGGTCCTGCTTGTTGCCGTAGATGACGGCGGGCACGCGGCCATTGCGACGCAGATCACGTGAGGCTCCCTTGCCTCCACGGTCGCGCGTCTCGGCGGCGAGCGTCATTTGGTCGCTCATGATGTTCTCCGATATGCGGTTTGCTTGGATTTCCGCGCACGCCTCCAGGGATGACCATGCACGGAAGCGCGCGCCTGTAGCCGGAAGGGGCGGGGAAGGCAAGGGCAGGTTCTTGCGCGGGTTCGTTTGAGTTTGTCCGCCCGAACCCGTATCGCCACCCCTCAGGGCTGCCCGATGGTGGCCGATACATGGAGGAATTAGATGGCCGGCCCGCAGGATAAAGCATGGAGCGAAGGCTATGCCGCGGGCAAGCGGGGCAGGCCGGAGACCGTTTCTCCATACAAGAAAGGCGCGTTCATGGTCGCCTGGCAGCAGGGTTGGCAGAACGGCGTCAAGGCGCGGGACGACAAAGGGGCTTGAAGGCTGATAATCTAAGACCGGGCACGATCAAGTTTGGGCCGTCATGCCGAGCTTGTCCCGGCATCTACCGTGCAGGTTAGCGCATAGCAGGAGCTTCTCTTCTCGGGCTTGCCGCCCGGTGGACCCCGGCACAAGGCCGGGGTGACGATTAGGCCGGAATACGGTGGCTACTCGATCCGCTCGACCTTCAGACCGCGTGCGGCGAGCAGTTTCGGCAGCGCATAGGGTCCAGCCATATGGCCCAGTCCGACCGCAACCAGCATGGTGCCCGGTTTTTTCATCCGCGCGCTGATCCATTGCGCCCAGCGATTATTGGGCTGACCGACGAGTTTTCCCTCCAGCGGCGTGCACTCCGCTGTCTTTTCGAGCGAGGCGATATCGCCGCTCGTCCAGGCCTTGAGTGTTTCCCCGTAATTCTCTTTTCCTGACAACGTGGCTTCCAGCATTTTCTTTTGGTCGGAGTCTGGAAGAGAGTTCAGCAGGTCGAGTTGCTCCTTTGCGTGGTAGAACGCCAGGCGTGCTTTCCCGGCCGACTTAAACGCACTCCAAAGTTTCACCTCGAGCCCATCACGCGTGGTGGCGCCGGCTGCGATCGCGTCGCCTGTCGCGAGCGTGGTTGCCAAAGCCCAGTCCTTGTAGCCATCCAACGTCTCGCGAGCGATTCCCGACCGTTCGATCATCGCGTCCAGGATTGGACGTTTCCCCGGGGAAACACGCTCATTCGCCGGCTTGAGATTTCCACCGCGTGCCATTGCCTGAAAGTCGACCAGCTCGTCCGGCGAGCTTTCGAGCACCAGAGTGTCGGACATGGCAATGGCGCGTTCGATCAGCGGCGTTCGCCAGCTGATATTGGGGGGCAGCAGGTGAATGCTGCCGAGCAGGTAGATCGTCGTGTCACCGTCGCTGACGCGCCACATCGCCGGCCGTGCCTGGATCGGAGGCTTGCCGCAGCCTGCGAGCACCAGCAGGACGGCGCCGAGCGCGGCGAGGCGCTGGCGCCGGCGGGCCATCAGTAGGCGACCCGTTCCGCCTTGATTTTCAACGTCTTGAGCTGATCGATCACGCTCTTGTCACCGGCCAGATGGCCGGCGCCGACGGCGATGAACACGGTACCGGGCTTGTCGAGCCGCGTCTTGATCCATTGCGCCCAGCGCGCGTTGCGGTCGAACAGCAAGGTCTGAGCGAGCTCAGGCGAATCGTCGAGGCCGTCATTCATATACTTGGCCAGCGCATCGGGATCGCCGCGCGACCAGGCGGAGACCATGCCGTCCATCGTCTCCGCGGTCTTGGGCAGGTCCTTGAGGGTCGATTCGAGGAACTGCAATTGCACCTTGTCTGGCAGGCCGGCGAGATAGCCGATCTGCTGCTCGGGCGTTTCCAGCCCCGCGATCGCTTTCTTCTCGGTTGCGGCGGCGGCGGCCAGCACGGTCTCGGGACCGCTCTTGGGATCATAACCGAGCTTCATCAGTGGCAGCAGCGACAGATTGGTGGCGACGAACCAGGGCTGAGCGCGGTCGAACGCTGCGGGCGGGATGCCCAGGCTGGTCATGGCGTTGAGATAGACCGGCCGGTCGGCTTCGGGCAGGCGCTCGGTCAAGGTCGGGCCGTTGAGGCTATAGGCCTTGCTCAGCACGATATTCTGCATCGTTGCCTGGTCGGGCTGGACCATTTCGAGGACGAGTTCGTCGCTCGCGTCGAACGCCTTCTTCACGCCGTCGTCGAACCAGCTAAGGCCGGGTTTGAGCACGTGGATCGTGCCGAACAGATAGATCGTCGTGTCCTTGTCCTTGACCACCCACAAAGCGGGATCGGCATCGGCGGTCTTGATTTCGGGCGCGGCAGGCGCCGGCCGTGGGGCAGGAGCTGCCTGCCCGCTCGCGAGTGAGGGGGAAAGGGTGGCGAGCGCCAAGGCTGCCGCGCGGATAGCGCGTCGAAAGAGAGCGAGCATAGTATCTCCATATAGATGGCGGCGGCTGATCGGAAAGGGCCGCCCGAAGCGGGAAAGCGGGCTCAGCGATATTTGGCCCAGAACCAGGCGACGGTGGCGATGACCGCGGTGGCGAGATAGATCAGCACGCCATCGGGCGCCGCGACCAAGCCGCCGCGCCACAACAGCCACCAGACCGGCGCGCCGACCCAGAAAGCGTGGATCGCGACGAACGCGCCTTTGTCGTAGGCGGCCGCTTCCTGCTCATCGACCACGCGCAGATACCAATAGAGCGACAATGCCGGGGTAAGCACACCGACCAGCAAGGCGAGCACGATCGCGATGGCCGGCGACAATGGGCCGTCGAGCAGCGCCAGCGGGCTGCTTGTCGGCGTGTCGTGATGCAATACCAGGACCACACCGATCACCGCGCCCAACAAGCCGGCAACGACCCTGACCAGGCGATTGCGGTTTTCGCGCGGTGTGGGAGGTCCCGCCGCGGCATCCGCCACCCGCATCGATCGGATCGCGCGCCATCCCGTATAGACGCAGCCCAGCACGAACAAAGCCGCGCCAGAGAGGATGGCGATATCGCGTATCGACAGCGTGCCGTTCGCATCCTGGCTGAAGGCGGTGAGAAAGCCGACGATCACGCCCGTGCCACCGATGGCGCCGATCGCGGCCAGCGTGATCAGCGCGATACGTCCCACCAGCCCGGCGAAACCATGACCGGTCTCGTCCTTATCCACGGCGCTCTCCATCATCGAAAATCTCCTCGATCGGCAAGTCGAACAAGCGGGCGATCTTGAAGGCGAGCGGCAGCGACGGGTCGTATTTCCCCGTCTCGACCGCATTCACCGCCTGGCGCGAGACGTCGAGCCGGACGGCCAGATCGGCCTGGCTCCAGTTACGCTCGGCTCTCAATACCTTGAGGCGGTTCTTCATCTCGTCCCTCGCCCGACTCGTCAGTGAATGTCAGGTTTCCATGACTAAATGACAGCCTCGACTGACTATGTCAACAACACCTGACAAAAAGTCGCTAAAGCGTGACTTCGCGTGTGCAGCATGGTTCTTGACCGGCCCGAAGCGCTCGGCCAAAGCCGCCGCGTGACCGACCAGCCTCTATCGTTCCAGCGAATGATCCTGACGCTCCATGATTATTGGAGCCAACGCGGCTGTCTGATTCTCCAGCCGTATGACATGCGGATGGGGGCGGGGACCTTCCACACCGCGACGACGCTCCGTGCGCTGGGGCCGAATCCGTGGAACGCCGCGTTCGTCCAGCCGTGCCGCCGTCCGACCGATGGCCGCTATGGCGAGAACCCCAACCGGCTGCAGCATTATTACCAATATCAGGTCATCCTGAAGCCGAGCCCGCCCGATCTGCAGGATCTCTATCTCGGCAGCCTGGCCGCGATCGGCATCGATTTCACCCAGCACGATATCCGCTTCGTCGAGGACGATTGGGAATCGCCGACGCTCGGCGCCTGGGGGCTGGGCTGGGAAGTGTGGTGCGACGGGATGGAAGTGACCCAGTTCACCTATTTTCAGCAAATGGGCGGGTTCGACTGCAAGCCGGTCGCGGGCGAGCTGACGTACGGGCTCGAACGGCTGGCGACGTATATCCAGAACAAGGACAGCGTGTACGACCTCGCGTTCAACGACGCCTCGGGCAACACGCCGCAACTGACTTATGGCGACGTGTTCCATGAGAATGAGGTCGAGATGTCGACCTGGAATTTCGAGGTCGCCGATACCGACACTCTGTTCGACCTGTTCCGCAAGGCCGCGGCCGAGTGCGAGAATTGCCTCGACCACAAGCTGCCGATCCCGGCCTATGAACAGGCGATCGAGGCGAGCCACATCTTCAACCTGCTGAACGCGCGCGGGGTGATCTCGGTCGCCGAGCGCCAGGCGTATATCGGGCGGGTCCGCGACCTGGCGAAGGGGTCGTGCCAGGCGTGGATGGAGAAGAATGGGTGGGCGGCGTGATTGGGTTCACGCAAAGACGCGACGGCGCGAAGATGTTGTTCACGCGGAGGCGCGAAGGCGCGGAGATTCTGTTCGCGCAGAGGCGCAGAGGCGCTGAGGCGCTGAGCATTTCCCGTCTCGCGTCAGCGAGACCTTCGTCCCTGATCGCCACGGGTTCTGAGGGAACCGCTGTCGCGGTTCGATCGACCGCAAGGTCTACACCTCAGCGCCCTCTGCGCCTCTGCGCGCACAAACCTTCTCTTCTTCGCGCCTCCGCGCCTCCGCGTGAATCAAAAAAATGACCGATTTCCTCCTCGAACTCCGCTCGGAGGAAATCCCCGCGCGGATGCAGGACAAGGCGCGCGACGACCTTGCGCGGCTGTTCACTGCCGAGCTCGAGAAAGCCGGCTTGCGCGCCGACGCGATCGTCACCTTCGCGACGCCGCGCCGGCTGGCGCTGATCGCGCGCGATTTGCCCGAGGCGACCGAGGCGGTCAGCGAGGAGATCAAGGGGCCGCGCGCCGGCGCACCGGCCCAGGCGCTCGAAGGATTCCTGCGCAAGACCGGCCTCGCCGCCGAGCAATTGGTCGAGCGCGACGGCGTGCTGTTCGCGGTGATCGACAAGCCCGGCCGCGAGGCCGCCGAGGTGCTGGCCGAAGCGATCCCGGCGATCGTCCGCGCCTTTCCCTGGCCCAAGTCGATGCGCTGGGGCGAGGCGTCGCTGTCGACCGAAAGCCTGCGCTGGGTACGTCCGCTCCACGGCATCGTCGCGTTGCTGGGCGACCAGATCGTACCGGTCGAGATCGCCGGCGTGCAATCGGGCGCCGTGACGCTCGGCCATCGCTTCCACCATCCCGGGCCGATCACGATCGGCTCGGCGGCGGATTATGCCGAGAAGCTCCACGCCTGCCACGTCATCGTCGATCAGGACGAGCGCCGCGCGATCATCCGCGACCGCGCCACCGCACTCGCCGAGGCGGCCGGGCTCGAGCTGATCGAGGACGAAGGCTTGGTCGCCGAGAATGCCGGGCTGACCGAATGGCCGGTGCCGCTGCTCGGCCGCTTCGACGAGGACTTCCTGGGCGTCCCGCCGGAGGTGATCCAGCTCACCGCGCGGGTGAACCAGAAGTATTTCGTCTGCCGCGATAAGGCGGGCAAGCTGGCCAATGCGTTCGTCTGCACCGCCAATATCGACGCGGCCGATGGCGGCGCGAAGATCGTCGACGGCAACCGCAAGGTGCTCGCGGCGCGGTTGAGCGATGCGCGGTTCTTCTACGAGACGGACCTCAAGGTGCCGCTCGAGGAGCAGGCGAAGAAGCTCGATAAGATAGTTTTCCATGAGAAATTGGGGACGGTCGCCGACAAGGTCGATCGCGTCGCGAAGCTGGCGCGGTGGCTGGTCGAAGAGGGGATAATTCCTCTCCCTGTGGGAGAGGAAGGGGCCCGCTCGGCAGAGCCGAGTGGGAAGGTGAGGGCAGGAGAGGGCGCCACTGCCGACCCTCACCCTTCCGCGCCTTCGGCGCTCCCTCCCTCTCCCGATGGGAGAGGGATTCTGGCCGACCTGGCCGAACGCGCCGCACGCCTGGCCAAGGCCGATCTCGTCACCGGCATGGTCGGCGAATTCCCCGAGCTTCAGGGCCTGATGGGCGGCTATTACGCGACCGCGCAAGGCGAACCTTCAGCGGTCGCCGAGGCGATCCGCGATCATTATAAGCCGGTTGGGCAGGGCGATGAAGTGCCTACCGCACCGGTGACGATAGCGGTTTCGTTGGCAGATAAGCTGGACTCAATCCTCGCTTTCTTTGCCATCGGACAGGCTCCTACGGGATCTAAAGATCCTTTTGCGCTGCGACGTTCGGCGCTCGGAGTCCTGAGCATTATTGAAAAAATTCAACTGAGGGTGAGTGTAATCGGCGCGCTTGCTGCTCACACGCAAACGCTATTTTGGAGTGAGTATTGGCGTGTTGCTTGGGAACACGAGGTTGAGCGCGTAAAACGCCATGGCGGCGAACTTCCCCAACCGCGATCCAAAGAGTTTCGCAGTAGATACGGTTATTTGCTTGAGGGGACGCGCTTTCACGCAACGATGGCCGGCCTGGATGCCCTTTTTGAGTCATTTCACGATGATTCAGAAATGTCGCCCGTTGGAACGGCCGCTGATCGGGTTGAAGCCTTTGGCCGTCAGACGGCTTCAAAAATCCAGCCTCTCCTCGATTTCTTCGCCGACCGCCTCAAGGTCCAGCAACGCGAAGCTGGCGTCCATCATGACCTGATCGACGCGGTGTTCGCGCTTGGCGGTGAGGACGATCTCGTCCGCCTGCTCGCCCGCGTCCGCGCATTGCAATCGTTCATCGGTACCGAGGACGGCGCCAACCTGCTCGCCGGGTACAAGCGCGCGGCGAATATCCTGAAGAAGGAAGGCTACGAAACTCCTCTCCCTGTGGGAGAGGAAGGGGCCCGCTCGGCGCAGCCGAGTGGGAAGGTGAGGGCAGGGGAAGGCGCCGCTGACGGCCCTCACCCTTCCGGCGCTTCGCGCCTCCCTCCCTCTCCCGATGGGAGAGGGAATTTGGGCTACACCCCCGAACCCGCCGAAGCAGACCTCATCGCCGCACTCGACGCCGCCGGCCCGGCCGCCGCCGACGCCGTGCACAACGAGGATTTCGAAGCCGCGATGGCTGCGCTTGCCACCCTCCGCGCGCCGATCGACGCGTTCTTCGATGCGGTGACCGTCAACGACGCCGATCCCGCCAAACGTGCGGCACGTCTCGCGCTGCTCGCGCGCGTTCGCGATGCGGTGCATGGCGTTGCCGATTTCTCGAAGATCGAGGGATGATACCTCGACGCACCATATCCGCCTGATCCTTCCGCCTCCCCAGCGAAACCAGGCATAAAGGGACTGACGAATGACGCAGTACGTTTACCGGTTCGGTGGTGGCGTTTCCGATGGGGGGAAGGGGGACAAGAATCTCCTCGGCGGCAAGGGCGCGAACCTGGCCGAAATGGCGTCGATCGGCCTGCCGGTGCCGCCGGGCTTCACCATCTCGACCGAGATGTGCACACGTTATTATGAAGAAGGCGCGGCGTTTCCAGAGAGCCTGAAGGCCGAAGTCGCCAACGGCATCGCGCATATCGAAAGCGTCACCGGCAAGAAATTCGGCGACGCCGCCGACCCGCTGCTCGTCTCGGTCCGCTCGGGCGCGCGCGCGTCGATGCCCGGGATGATGGACACCGTCCTCAACCTCGGCCTCAACGACGAGACGGTCGAGGGGCTGGCCAATGCCTCGGGCGACGAGCGTTTCGCCTGGGACAGCTATCGCCGCTTCATCCAGATGTATTCGGACGTCGTGCTCGAACTCGACCACGGCTCGTTCGAGGAAGCGCTCGAAATCGCCAAGGAAGATAAGGGCTATTATCTCGACACCGAGATGAGCGCTGCCGACTGGAAGGCGCTGGTCGACACCTACAAAAAGCTCGTGGTCGAGCAATGGAACAAGCCGTTTCCGCAGGATGTGCACGATCAATTGTGGGGCGCGGTCGGCGCGGTGTTCGGATCATGGCAGTCTGAGCGTGCCAAGGTCTATCGCCGCCTCAACGACATCCCGTCGGAATGGGGTACGGCGGTCAACGTCCAGGCGATGGTGTTCGGCAATATGGGCGACACCTCGGCGACCGGCGTGGCGTTCACGCGCGATCCGGCGAAGGGCGACAATGCTTATTATGGCGAATTCCTGATCAATGCGCAGGGCGAGGACGTCGTCGCCGGCATCCGTACCCCGCAATATCTGACCAAGGCCGCGCGCGAGGAGGCCAATGCCAAGCCGCTGTCGATGGAAGAGGCGCTGCCCGAGGTCTACACCCAACTCGCCGGCGTGTTCGACACGCTCGAAAAGCATTACCGCGACATGCAGGACATCGAGTTCACGGTGCAGCAGGGCAAGCTCTGGATGCTCCAGACGCGCTCGGGCAAGCGCACCGCCAAGGCGGCGCTCAAGATCGCGGTCGACATGGCGAGTGAAGGGCTGATCACGCGCGAGGAAGCGATCGCGCGGGTCGATCCGGCGGCGCTCGACCAGCTTCTCCACCCGACGCTCGATCCCAAGGCGCCGCGCGACGTACTGACCAAGGGACTGCCCGCCTCGCCGGGGGCGGCGTCGGGCAAGGTGGTGTTCGACGCCGACACGGCGGAGAAGCGCGCTGCGGCGGGGGAGGCGGTGATCCTGGTCCGCACCGAGACCTCGCCCGAGGACATTCACGGCATGCACGCGGCCAGGGGTATCCTGACCGCCCGCGGCGGCATGACCAGCCACGCCGCCGTCGTCGCGCGCGGCATGGGGCGTCCCTGCGTGTCTGGCGCCGGAACCCTGTCGATCGATGCCAAGGCAAAGGTCATGCGTTGCGCGGGTCGCGAGGTGAATGAGGGCGATATCGTCACGATCGACGGCGCGTCGGGCGAAGTGATGATCGGCGAAGTGCCGACCGTCCAGCCGGAGCTGGCCGGCGATTTCGGCACTTTGATGGAATGGGCTGACGGCGTTCGCCGGCTCAAGGTCCGCGCCAATGCCGAGACCCCGCTCGATGCGCGAACCGCGCGCGAGTTCGGCGCGGAAGGGATTGGCCTGTGCCGTACCGAGCACATGTTCTTCGACGCCGCGCGGATCACCGCCGTCCGCCAGATGATCCTGGCCGAGGATGAGAAAGGCAGGCGGGCCGCGCTCGAGAAGCTGCTTCCCGAACAGCGCAGCGATTTCATCGAATTGTTCGAGGTGATGGCGGGGCTGCCGGTCACGATTCGGCTGCTCGACCCGCCGCTGCACGAATTCCTGCCGCATGAGGAAGAGGAATTCGCGGAGGTCGCGGCCGCTGCCGGGGTCGAGGTCGACTATCTCAAGCGCAGGGCCGCCGAACTGCACGAATTCAACCCGATGCTCGGCCATCGCGGGTGCCGGCTGGGCGTGACCTATCCCGAAATCTACGAGATGCAGGCGCGCGCGATCTTCGAGGCGGCGGTCGCGGTCGCCGAGAAATCGGGCGACGCGCCGATCCCTGAAGTGATGATTCCTTTGGTCGCGACGCGCCGCGAGCTCGAACTGATGAAACAGGTCGTCGACAAGGCCGCCAAGGCGGTGTTCGCCGATAAAGGCCGCGAGATCAGCTACTTCGTCGGGACGATGATCGAACTGCCGCGCGCCGCCTTGAAGGCTGGCGAGATCGCCGAAGTCGGTCAATTCTTCTCGTTCGGCACCAACGACCTCACCCAAACCGCCTTGGGCGTCAGCCGCGACGACGCGGCACGCTTCCTCGGCGTCTATGTCGATCAGGGCATCTATCCCAAGGACCCGTTCGTCAGCCTGGATGTCGAGGGCGTGGGCGAGCTGATCCGGATCGCCGCCGAGCGCGGGCGCGCGACCCGGCCCGACATCAAGCTCGGCATATGCGGCGAACATGGCGGCGATCCGGCGTCGATCGCGTTCTGCGAGGAGGTTGGACTCGATTACGTCTCGGCCTCGCCGTATCGCGTGCCGATCGCCCGGCTCGCTGCCGCGCAAGCGGCTTTGGAGTTTGTTTCAGCAAAGCTGAAACGGTAGCGGTGCCGGTCCACTCCCCCATCCGGCCTCCCAATCAGGATATTCTATGGGAGGCCGGGTGGGGGGAGTGGGCGGAGCAGCCCAAGGTTCCCGCGATGCGTAGCATCGTTGGAATGGCTGCGGAGGGCGGCACCGATTCAGCGAAGCTGAAAACGACTCTAGGCGGCAAAGCGGGTTGAGACGGGCTTGACTTCGCGGGGGCGGCGACCGCACTCAGCGGCGATGGATCTGGGCATGAAGCGCTGGCTGGTTCTCGCAATGGTGGCGCCGCTCGCCGCCTGCAATCCGTTCGCCAGTAACGACGGGCCGTCCGAAAAGGACATCGCCGACGCTTTGGGCAAATCGGGTGCAAAGGTACAGTCGGTCGAACGCATCGCGTGCAAGACTGCGCCCGACCGCCCGGGCTATGTCTGCGATTATCGGGCGACGACGTGCAGTCCGTTCACCGGCAAATGCGACAAGTCGGCGATCCGCACCGGCCGCTTCGTTCGTTACGGCGACAATTGGATGTTCCGCGACGATGTCGTCGATCCCAATCGCTATGCGGCGACCCCCGCGCCGGTCTCGACGCAAAGCCCGGCCGTGACCGATCTGGCGCCCAGCCCGACGCCGAGTCCGGCAGCAAGTCCGACTCCATCGCCGACGCCCAAGCTGTCGCCGTCGCCGACACCCAAAGCCAGCCCGACTCCCAAACCGAGCCCAACGCCGAAGCCCAGCTCGACACCGACCCCCAAGCCGACCCCAACCCCCAAGGCCACGCCGACGCCGATCGCGAAACCGATCCCGGGTGGCGTCAATCGCACTTGGCTGTCGGGCCGCTGGGGCGCGGAGAATGGCGATTGCACGGCGCGCCGCGCGGTCAATTTCGGCCCGGGTGGCGGGTTTTACGGCAAGCGCGGCATGGGTCGCTGGTCGCTAGACGGCAAGACGGTCAAGGTCACGGGCAGCTACAGCGCGGACGACAAGCCGTTCGACCAGATCCTCAAGGTCGACCGTATCGGCGACGATGCGATGGTGATGGAAGGCAAGCGCTACCACCGCTGCCCGAACTGACAGGGAGGGCGGATGAAGCCCTGGATCCGATATGCGGTTTGTGCGGTGCTCGGCCTGGCGCTGGGCGCGGGTGTCGCGATCCAGCACGTCCGCACCGGCGTGCTCGGGGCCAGCCGCGCGATCGGACCATGGACTACGGGCAGCGATTTCGGCACCGCGCGGGCCAGCGCCTTCACCCGCGCGGTGGTGTCGCTGCGCGGGCTGCTCGCGCTTCCGGCGCATGAAGCGCGCTATTACAACGCCGCGGTCGATAGCGCCGGCGAGCCGCTTGATGGCCGCTGCCGCTATCGCGTGTCAGGCAGAGCGATCCCGGGCAAATGGTGGAGCCTGACGCTCTACGACCATCCCGGCTATCTGGTCGCCAATCAGGCCAACCGTTTCTCCGTCGCCAGCGCGGCGGTGCCTAATCCCGCGGCCTGGGACGTGATCGTCGCGCCCGCCGAACAGGCCGGCCTGTGGTTGCCGACCGGGCGGATCGACCGGTTCGAACTGACCTTGCGCGTCTATCTTCCCGATGATGGCGGGCTCGGCACCATGACGCGTGACCGGCTGCCCGCCATCGTCAAGGAGGGATGCTGATGCGCGGCTGGCTGTTCCCGCTGTTGCTCGGCCTGGTATTGGCGTTCCTCGGCTACCACCTCACGCTCGTGCAATTCCCGCGCGTGCTGATGAGCCTTGCCACGCACCGCATCGCCAAGGGGATGGGCTATAACGCGATGTTCGCCGCGCCGCTCGCTACCGACAAGGCCCGCGCGATCGTCCGGCCGAGCCCGGATCTGGCCTATTCATCCTGTCCATTCGATCTGTCGAACGGCCCCGTGCTGGTCGATGTCGAGCCGGCGCCGGCGCCGTATTGGTCGCTGTCGGTGTTCGATTCGCGCACCGATGTCGTCTATGTCCGCAACAATATTGATGCCGGCAACCAGCCGATCCGCGTCGCGATCGCGCGGCCCGGACAGCCGGTGCCCGACGGCATGACCGCGGTGCGCGTCGATGGCACGACGGGGATCGCGCTGATCCGTATCCTGGCGCCCGATCGGGCGGGGTTTGGCGCGATCGACATTGCGAGGAAGAAGTCGAGCTGCAAAGCGTTGAGTTAGTGGCAATTTCCCTCTCCCCTTGTGGGCGCATCAGGTCGGTCATGCCCCCGGCATGACCTAGAGAGCGCGGGGCGCTCTCTACCTGATGCGGGAGGGAGCGCCGTAGGCGCGGAAGGGTGAGGGGGAGTCACGAGCGATACCGCCTGTGACTCCCCCTCACCCTTCCCACTCGCTGACGCTCGCGGGCCCCTTCCCTCTCCCACAAGGGGAGAGGGAGTTTAGGTCACCCTCCGTGCCCTCAACTCCGCATTCTCGGCGGCGAGCTTTTCATTAGCGGCGGCAAGATCAATCTTCGCCTTCTCCAGATCCCGTACATAGGCGTCGCGATTGGTCGTCAGCGCGTCGCGCTCCCGCATCTTGGCGTCGGCGTCCTGGCGAAAGGCGGCATGCGCGTCGCGCTCCGCTTCATAGCGGGTACGCCATTTGGTGCCCCTGGGCGCCAGTAACAGTCCGAGAACCAATCCGACGATCAGGACCAGTACGACCACGGCGATCTGATTGGGGTCGGTGAACAGCATCGCGTCTCTCCCTGTTGGGATGTGAACGCGTCATGCTGCCCCCGGTTGCCGGGTGGTGCAAGCTATCCCTCTCCCGCGGGCGGGAGGGGGATGGATCGGATCAGTGCCCGCCGTGCAGGAAGGCGTCGTTGATGCTGCACGCTGCCGGACCCAGGATGACGACGAACAGGGTCGGCAGGATGAACAGGATCAGCGGCACGGTCATGATCGCGGGCAGGCGCGCGGCCTTTTCCTCGGCGCGCATCATGCGCTCGTGGCGGAATTCGGACGACAGCACGCGCAGCGCGGAGGCGAGCGGGGTACCGTATTTCTCGGTCTGGATCATGGTCGTGACCACGCCCTTGACCGCGTCCAGATCGACGCGCGTCGCCAAATTCTCGAACGCGTGGCGGCGGTCGGACAGGAACCCGAGCTCGATCGCGGTCAGCGCGAATTCGTCGCCCAGTTCGGGATAGGCTCGGCCCAATTCCTTGGACACGCGGTGGAACGCGACATCGACGGTCAACCCGGCTTCGGCGCAGATCACCAGCAGATCGAGCGCGTCGGGCAGGCCCTTGCGGATCGCCGCCGAGCGCTTCTGGATCTTGTTCTTGAGGTAGATGTCGGGGCCTTTGTATCCCAGGATGAAGGCACCGGCGACCAGACCATATTGCTTGAGCGGCGACCAGGTCGCGAACGCGTCGGTGCCGTACACGAAATACAGCATCGGCAGGCCGAACAGGATCGGCAGGATCAGCCGGCCGAAGATGACCGCGACGGCATATTCCTTCTTGCGGATGCCGGCCTGCAGCAGCTTGGTCTGCGCGACCTTGAGCTGGCTGTCCTGCAGGACCTTCAAATTCTGCAGGATCGAGCGGATGCGATCGGTGGTCTCGTTCTTCTGGACCAGCTTCGCGCGGCGCTTGCTGGTCGAGGCGGTGATGCCGGCCTTCAGCTGTTCGCGGCGATCGTTGAGCGCCTTGACGCGGCGGGCCATCGGATCGCGCACGGTGGTCGCCGCATAGATGGCGAGCATGACGGCGAACGCGGCGACGCCGGCGAGCAGGGTGCCTACCCAAAGGACGTCGACGCCGAGCAGGGTTGTGTGATGCGGTTCCATGGCCTCAGATCTCGAAATTGACCATTTTGGCCATGATCAAGCCACCCAGCGCCATCCAGATGAAGCCGCCGATCCCGGCGACGATCAGGCGCTGATCGACGAAGAAATTGCCCATATAACTGGGGCTGATCCACATGATCAGACCGAACACGATGAACGGCAGCGAACCGACGATATAGGCCGACGCCTTCGATTCGGATGACATCGCCCTGATCTTGAGCTTCATCTGGCTGCGCTGGCGAAGCACCGTGGCGAGATTGGCGAGCGTTTCGGCGAGGTTGCCGCCGGTCTCGCGCTGGATTGCGATTGAGATCACGAAGAACTGGAATTCCGGCGTGCCGAGGCGATCCGCGGTTTCCTGCAGCGCTGCGTCCATCGTGCGGCCGATCTTCATCTTGTCGGATACGGCGCGGAATTCTTCGCCGACCGGGCCGGGCACTTCGGCGCCGACTACGCCCATCGTCTCGCTGATCGGCAGGCCCGAGCGTAGCCCGCGCACGAGCAATTCGATCGCGTCGGGGAATTTGATGGTGAACTTGTTGACCCGGCGCTTGATGAAATAGCCGACCACGAAATGCGGCAGCCCGCCGCCGACGATCACCGCGACCAGGATGGAGATTGCGGCCGGCGCGCCGCGAATCATCAACAAAGTTGCCACGACCAGCATGATGCCGAACGTCGCCACGCCGTATTGGCCGACAGTCCAATTCTTGCCAGTCATGGCGATACGCTTCTTCAGCACGGCCGGACGCGGCAGGAACCGCATCATCGCGGTATCCATGTTGCTGTCGCGTTTACCGGTGATACGGCGCATTTGCGCCGCCATCGCCACGTCGCTGGCGGCGCCGCTATGGCGTTCGCGGAGCGAGTTCAACCGGCGCGTCTGCGCCTTTGCCGCCGACGGACCGGCAAAGGCGAACGCCAGCAGCAACAGCATGGACGCCGCCCCTGCAATCACCGTGATCAGCGGCACCAATGGCATCGCTCAAACGCTCCACTTGTTTGTGCCGGCCCGGATGGACCGGCGCTTGTTCGTGCCGACCCGGACGGGCCGGCGGTGGTCAATTTGACTTCGCAGCTTTCTTGCTTGGCATCAGCGACTTCAGGTCGGCGAACTTGCCGATCAGCGACTGACCGGCCGATTTCCCAGCGCCGTTCTTGCCTGTCGCCTTACCTACCGGCTCGGCCGCATCGCCCGCCGCCAACAAGCGATTGGCGAGTTCGCCGATCGGCGCGATCGTCTTGGATCCCTTGCCGGCTTCGGCCAGCGGCTTGCCCAACTTGGCTGCCTGCGCCGCCAGCTTCTGGTCATAGGGAATGACGAAATCGATGCGGCGCTCGATCGAACCCTCGAAGTCCTTGCGGTTGATCTCCAACTGACCACCGGCGGGCACGCGATTGGCGACCACCAGGACCTGGGTTCCCGGGGCGTTCGATTTCAACCACGACAGGATGCGGATCGTGTCGCGCGCCGCAGCCAGCGTCAGTTCGGTGACGACCACCGTCGTCTGGATATCGCTGATCAGATGCGGGTGTTGGATCAGCTGCGCCCGTGGCAGGTCGACCACCGTGCATTCGAACGCGGTGCGCATCTCTTCCTGCAATTGGTAGAAAGCGGAGCCGTCGGTCATCATCGGCGAGTTGATCGGCGCTTCCGCTGACAGCACGGCGAGACGTTCGCTGGCCTTGACCATCGCACGTTCGATGAACAGGCCGTCGATGCGGCTGGGATTCTCGATCGCGTCGGTCAGGCCGCGGCCCGGCTCGAGGTCGAGCGCCAGCGCGCCGGTGCCGAAATGCACGTCGAGGTCGAGCAGCGCCGTGGTCCGGCCGCCTTTCTCGCTCATCAGCCAGGCGACCGAGGTCGCGATGGTCGAGGCACCGGTGCCGCCGCGCGTGCCGATTATCGCGGTCGCGGAATGCGGACGATCCGGCGAGACCTCGTTCAGCCGCGGTGCGTTCAATATGGCTTGCGCGCTGCCGAAGGTTTCGCGCAGCACGTCGGGATTGAGCGGCTTGAGCAGATAATCCTGGATGCCGCTCGCGGTCAGGTCGCGATACAGACGGACATCGTTGACCTGGCCCGCCGCGATGACGACGGTGCCGGGTTCGCAGACTTCTGCCAGCGCGTTGATGTCGTTGAGCGGATCGCCCGATTCGCTGAGGTCGACGAACAGCACTTGCGGGCTGGCCGAGACCGACAGCGATTGGACCGCGTTGCGCAATCCGCCCTTGTTCACCTTGTCGACAGACCAGCCCATCTCGCTGACGATCGGACGCAGCGCTTCGGCGGTCGTCTCGTCGCAGACATAAGCGACAAACGGCTCGCGAAGCGCGACGCCAGCGGGTTTCCACGGCGCATTCATCTTATTTGCTCCCCGTCGCTTCGGACTTGATCGTGGTGCCGCCGTTCCCGGTCGGAACGGCCTTGCGATAGGTGCCGACGGCGCGGCCGGTGGTGATCGGGTCGGCTGTGCCGTCACCCGTCTGGCCGCGGACGAGGTCGAGCGGATCGGCGACCATCGCGGCCAGGCTGGCGTTGCTCGCGCAGCCGAAATTGGAGGTCGTGCTACCTTGGAATTCGCTCGACCCGCTGCGGGTGAAATCGGGGCAGCCCGGGACTGTGGCGGTCGTGCGGCTGACGACGACGCGGACCATGCCCGCCGCCATCGGCGCGTTGGTGATCGGCGCCCGATCGGCGAGCCGCAAACCATAACTGGAGACGATCGCCGCGACCTGCGCTCGAGCACGCGAGTCGTACGGATTGGGATCGTCGACCGAAACCTGGTCGCCATAGTGCAATCGCATCGAAGAGAGCCAGCCGGCAACCCGCTCGGTCTCGCCCGGTGCCAGGCCGGCAGTGGTCGATTGCGCGTCGAACACATAATCGGTGCGGCTGACGACCGGCTGCTTGATCGAGTCGACACCTTGATTGAGCGTGCCGCAGCCGCCCAGCATCAGTGTTGGAGCGGCAAGAGCGGCGATGAGGATCGTACGCATGATCTGACTGTTCCTCGCGCGTTACAGGCTGAAGCCGGGAGTGGCGGGCTGTTCGCCCTTTTTCGACTTCTTGGGCAGGAGTGCCTTCTTGTCGGCGGTCGCCGGATCGGAGCTTGGCTGCGGTGTGGTCGGCACCGGCGACACCGGCGCATTGGCGCCGACTGCGGGACCGGCGAGGCTCGGCACGGCCATGGTCGGCTTGGGCCGATCACCGCCGGTCGTGCCTTCGCCCAGCCGGCCAAGGAAGACGCGGCCAAGATCGGTCGGCGCCTTATAGCCGTCGGTCGGCAGCACGATCTCGTTCGCATTGACCGGCTTCACCAGATACGGCGTGATGACGATCATCAATTCGCTCTCGTTGCGCTTCCATCCGTTGGAGCGGAACAGCGCGCCGAGGACCGGAACATCGCCGATACCGGGCGTCTTGGTCATCTGATTGTCGGTTGAATTCTGCAGCAGACCACCGATCACCATCGACTGGCCCGAACCGAGTTCGATCGTCGTTTCCGCGCGCCGCGTGACCAGCGCGGGAATAGTGGTGCCGGAGAGCGTCACCGCGCCGGCGGCGGACAATTGCGACACTTCCGGACGAACGCGCATCGAGATGCGGCCATCCGCCAGCACCGTCGGCGTATAAGCGAGGCTGACGCCATATTGCTTATATTCGACCGACACCGCACCCAGGCCCTGGCTGACCGGGATCGGGATCTCGCCGCCGGCGAGGAACGATCCGGTTTCACCCGACAAAGCGGTCAGGTTCGGGTTGGCTAGCGTGGTCACCTGGCCGTCATTCTCGCCCAGGTCGAGCGCCCCCAGGATGTTCAGTCCGAACAGCTTGCCCATTGCGCCGATCGTGGATGCCTGTGGACCCGCCTTGACCGCGGTACCCGCGGCCTGGATGACCTTGCCGGTGATCGGGTCGATCGTATAACCGGTCACCGCGTCCAGCCCGACACTGAGCGGCAAATTGGGATCGGTCGTGGCGGTCGTCGCGACGCTGCGACCGTTCGCGACGCCGAACTTGAAGCCTCCGGTGCCGTCGATCGTGCTCAGATTGCTGGCGATATTCTTGGCGAACGACTTGGTGACCTCAGCAATCTTGACTTGCAAATTGACCTGCAAGGGCGTCGCGGTGCGCAGGCGGTTGATCACCGCGATTTTCAATGGTGTCGCCGGATTGGTGATGTCGATGCCCGGGTTGAGCAAGGCGGTGACGATCTGTTGCGCCTGCGCGACGTCGGCAGGTGCCGCCACGGTGCCGGTCAGAACGGCGAGCTGGCCGACCGTGACCACCTTGATGTCGGCGTCCGGCATGGCGGCCTTCATCATGCGATCGATCGTGGTCAGATTCTGGCCGACGCGAACGTTGGTCGAATAGAGCACGCGGCCACTGGCCGCGGTGACGAACACCGTGGTCTCCCCGAAATCCTTGCCGAACAGGCGGATTTGGCGCGGATTGCTCACGTCGACATCGGCGACGTTCGGATTGGCCACCCAGACATCGGCGGCGTCGGCGGGCAGGGTGATGACCTCACCCTGACCAACCGAAAGCATCACCTCGGTCGTCGGTCGTTGCGTGCCTTGCGGCAAACCGCCGACACGCACCGGCTTGGCCGGCGCGCGGCGCGTGGTCTGCCGACCACTGCCTGCGGCTTCGACCGGCATGGTCGCGACCAGCGCCGTTGCGACGGTAGCCGCAACGATCCGGTTCAACACGATTGTCGCTTGCATCACTTTTTCCCCCCAGGACCGACCGGTACCTCGGTCACGCTGCTCCCGCGGACGATACGCACCGCAGGACCGGTAATGGCCGGGGCGCCGCCCGGATTAGCTCCGCCGGCTGCCGAGTCCGCGGCCTTGCCCGGCACGGTGCGGCGCTGGAAGCGCGACACGTCGGCACCGGTGGCAAAGCTGGTCTTGCCCGCGATCGGCTGCGTATCGGCGGTTGCCAGCATCGCCTTTTCCGCTTTCGGATCCTTGCCATCGGGCACCTGGACCGACCCATCGGCGATCGCCTGGTCGAGTTCTGACGCCGAATTGGCGAGCGGACGCAGCACCAGCGACAGGTCACCCAAAGTGCGGGCCACCGAAATCTTCTCGGCGATTGCCGGGGTCGCCTCGATCGTCACCATCGAGATGTTGCGAACAACGGTCTTGCCCTGGTCGTCGACATCGCTGGTCGTGCGTTGATCGGTCGCCAGCACGCGCAGGTTCTTCATGATCGTCTCGGCCACCTTGAGCGGCGGTCCATCGCCGCCGCCGGCAACGGTCTGGGACAAGGTCAGGTCGACCCGGTCGCCAGGAAAGACGAAGCCCGCTACCGAATTCTCGTTGCGGATCGGAAAGGTGACTGCGCGCATGCCCGGCGTCAGCGCCGCGGCCAGGAAGCCGCGATCGCCCGGCTTGACCAGCGACCCCTGGGTCAGCGGCTGTCCGGCGGTGATCACCGAGCGCACGACCGTGCCCTGCAGGCTCTTGGGGTCGAATCCGTCCTTGCGAACGTAATAGGCGTTCTCGACCAGCTCCTTCGGCCAGGGCTGGAACTTGAAGCTGGTCGCATCCAGGATCGTGCCCATCGGCAACGCCTTGGTCGCGACGAGCACTTCGGGGCCCGTCTGGACCGGTGCGATTGGCACCTGGGCCGCGGCTACGGGAGCGCTCGATCCGACGATCAGGCTGCGCGCCATGAACGCGGTGATGGCTGCGACGAAAAGCGCGCCCACCAGCAAAATGATTTTCCGACTATCCATGACGCTTCGTGCCCCGTTGTGGCGATGACCCCGGTTTGATCGCCGTTAATCTACGCAAAGTGGTTAAATATCGGTTCACCGAGCGCGACCATCGATGCCATGGCGATCGCGACGCCGTACGGCGTCTCGACAGCACCCGGCGCCTTGCGGCGCCAATGGTCGAACATCATGATCAGCGTCAGCACGCCGCCGATGATCGACATGACCATCAGCATGAAGAGGAGAGCTGGACCGGGAAGCCACAGCGCGAGCGCGCCGATCATCTTGACGTCGCCGCCGCCCATCCAACCGAAATGAAAGGCACCGGCGAACGGCGCGAACACGCCGACCGCGATCCCGATTTGCCACGCCATGTCGGCCCAGCCATAGCCTTGTACCCACCACCAGGCAGGCGCCAGCAGTGCGATCGCGGCATTCTTCCAATTGGCGATCTCTCGGGTCCGCGCATCCTCGATGCCTGCTGCCAACAGGATCAGAATGAGTGCTCCCCCGAGCACGTAAGACAGAATTCCCCAGCCCATCGGATCACAGACCTAGACGGCATGGCTTTCTAAAAAGTAACCAGCATGGATGGTCTCTTCAGAAACAGTGCGCCGAACCTATCCCGACGGCAGCTCGATATCGTTGTGGACCGCCCCTGACGGCTGGCAATTGCGCCGTTTCGACTGGCCGTCCGCCGCGGCCGCGCCGCGCGGATCGATCCTGTTTCAGGGCGGCCGCGGCGACATCTTCGAGAAATATCTCGAGACCTTTCATCACTGGCATGACCAGGGCTGGACGATCACGTCGTTCGACTGGCGCGGGCAGGGCGGATCGGGGCGGCTGACGGACGATCCGCATGTCGGCGACATCGACCGGTTCGGGACCTATCTCGCTGATTATGGTGCCTTCTGGAAAGAGTGGGCAGCCGCGACGCCGGGGCCCCATGTCTCCATGGGGCATTCGATGGGCGGACACCTGGTGTGCCGCGCGCTGGCCAAGGTGCTGGCCGAACCCGACGCGGCGGTCCTGATCGCGCCGATGATGGGACTGCATGCGCCGATCAGCGCCGCGTTTGGCGAACGGATCGCCGAAATCGCGATGAAGCTCGGCAACCCTCAGCGCCGCGCCTGGAAATCGAACGAGAAGCCAGGCACCACCGATTCGCGGCTGTCGCTGCTCACCCACGATCCCGACCGTTATTCGGACGAGCCGTGGTGGTGGGACCAGAAACCCGAGATCAAATTGGGCCCGCCGAGCTGGCGCTGGGTGGTGCGCGCGTTCGAATCGACTCGGCGGCTGCGTGCCAGCCGGCGCGTGAAGCTGGTCAGGACGCCCGTGCTGGTGCTGGTGGCCGAAGCCGACAAATTGGTCCGCGCGGCCGACGCGATCAAGGTCGCGGGATTGCTGCCCGATGCCCGCCTCGTCCGGTTCGGTAGCGAAAGCGCGCATGAAATCCTGCGCGAGGTTGACCCGGTCCGCAATCGCGCCTTGGGGGAAATCGACATCTTCCTTTCGGCACGAGCGCAGCAATGACGTACGACATCGCCATCATCGGCGCCGGGATCGCCGGCGCCGCGCTCGCGGCTGAGGTCGCGCCCCATGCCAGCGTTCTGATCCTCGAAGCCGAGGACGTCGCCGGCTATCACGCCACCGGACGATCCGCAGCCTTCTGGGAAGAGACCTATGGCGGGCCGGCGGTCCAGCCGCTGACCGCCGCGTCGCGCACGCGCCTGGAGGATGGCGGATTCCTCAAGCCATTGGGCTCGCTGCATATCGGGCGCGAAAAGGAACGTGCGCAGATCGAGGGGATGCTGGAGCAGTTCGCCGGCAGCGGCGTCGACCTCTCGCTGGTCGATCCACGCGAGCGTATTCCTGGCCTGCGCCCCGAATGGAGCCTCGCGGTGTGGGAGCCGAGCTGCGCCTATATCGACGTCGCCGGCCTCCATGCCGCGTCATTGTCGCGCGCCAAAAAGGCCGGCGCGGAGCTGGTGCTGGACGCGTCGCTCACCGCGGCGAGCCGAAGCGGCGATGACTGGCGGCTTGAGACCAAGGCCGGAAACTTCACGGCGAAGATATTGGTCAATGCGGCCGGCGCCTGGGCCGATCGCGTCGCGGCGATGGCCGGGGTCGCGCCGATCGGAATCCAGCCGCTGCGTCGCGCGCTGGTACAGCTCCGCGTCGATCCGCCGGTGCCGGAGGATGCGCCGCACGTCGCGCACATCGGCGGCGACTTCTATTTCAAGCCGGAAGCGGGCGGGCGAATTTGGTTGAGCCCGCATGACGAAGTCCCGAGCGAACCCGGCGACGTTCAGCCCGAGGAGATCGACATCGCGATCGCGATCGATCGGCTGGAGCAGGTCGTCGACTGGAAGATCGAGCGGGTCGAACGCAGCTGGGCGGGGTTGCGCAGCTTCGCCCCCGACCGCCTGCCGGTCTACGGGTTCGACAATCACGTGCCCGGCTTCTTCTGGTGCGCGGGGCAGGGCGGCTTCGGCATCCAGACCGCGCCGGCGGCTTCGCTGGTCGCGGCCTCATTGCTGCTCGGCACCGCGTCCGATCCGCTGGTGGTGGCAATCGACCGGGATCGTTACACCCCAGCGCGTTTCCGCTAGCGCAACGCGGCTGTCGGCGCGCGCGCCGCCGCCAGCGCGGCATCGCTTGCCAATGTGTCGGCGCGTTCGTTGTCGGGGTGGCCGGCATGGCCTTTTACCCAGACCCATTCGACGCGATGGGGCGCGGCGGCGTCGATCAGCTTTTGCCATAGATCGGCATTCTTGACCGGCTTCTTGTCGGCGGTCTTCCAGCCATTCTTGCGCCAGCCGTGGATCCACTTGGTCAGCCCGTCCATCACGTAGCGGCTGTCGGTCGACAAGGTCACGCGGCACGGGCGCTTGAGCGCGTTGAGTCCCTCGATCGCCGCCATCAGCTCCATGCGATTGTTGGTGGTCAGCGTCTCGCCGCCCGACAGCTCCTTTTCGCGGCTGCCCATGCGGATCAGCACGCCCCAGCCGCCCGGCCCGGGATTTCCCTTGCACGCGCCATCGGTCGCGATTTCGACATGGGAGAGTTCGGTCATACCAATGACTTGAAATCGCGCACGAAACCAGGATCGTAGATCTTGAGCCGGCGCCAGTAAGCGAGCGGATCCTTTCGCGTCACCATCGCATCGGCCGGTGTGTTGAGCCAATCCCAGGCGCGGCTGAGGAAGAAGCGGACGCAGGCGCCGGCGGCAAAGCCAGGCAGTGCCGCGCGTTCCTCGTCGCTCAGCGGCAGCGTGCGGTGATAGCCTCGGATCAGCGCCTCGCCGATCGCGGGATGATGCGTCGTTCCGCTGGCGTCGAACGACCATGCGGTGTGCATGACCGCAAGGTCGTAGATGCGTGCATCGCTGCACGCGAAATAGAAGTCGATCAGTCCGGTGACGTCGCTGCCCCGCATCAGCACATTATCGGGGAACAAATCGGCATGGATCGTGCCTTGTGGAAAACGGTCGCCTTGCCAACCGCGCACGACCCGATCGACCATGGCGCTCGCTTCGGCATGGAGATTGGGCGCCATGTCGTCGAGCGATCGGTCGCAGCGATCGAACAAGGGTTGCCAGGTGTGCACGCCCATCGAATTGTCGCGTATCTGCGCGAAGTCGCTCAGGCTGGCGTGCATCCGCCCCATCGCCGCGCCGGCGGCTTCGGCTTGCGCCGCGGTCGGATGGCTGACCGACACGCCGGGCAGGAACCTGATCAGGCAGGCGGGGCGCCCTTCGAGCGTCTGCAACGCTTCACCCTGGCGATCCTTGATCGCCGGCGGCACCGGGTTGCCGCGATCGGCGAGATGGTCGAGCAATGCCATGAAATAGGGCAGGTCGCCGGCATCGACGCGCTTTTCGTAGAGCGTCAGGATGAAGCGGCCCTGGGTCGTGTCGATCAGATAGTTGGAATTCTCGACCCCCTCGGTGATGCCCTTCGCCGAGACGAGCTCGCCGACATCGTAGCGCAGGAGGAACTGCTCCAGCGCCTCGGCCGAAACGTGGGTGTAGACTGCCATCCTACATCGCCATCCCAGCGAAAGCTGGAATCTCGTGGTGTGACATATTGCCGGAGACCCCAGCTTTCGCTGGGGTGACGTTCTTGATCACGCGGCCGCCTCTAGCCCACGCGGGAGCTTGAACGCGATCGTCTCCTGCGTCGTCTCGACTTCGCGCTCCGTCACATCGTAACGTTCCGTAAGTCGCTCGATCAGTTCGCGCACCAATTGCTCGGGTGCCGACGCGCCGGCGGTGATCCCCAATGTGCCGACGCCGTCGAGAAATCCCCAATCGAGTTCGCTTGCGCGCTGGAGCAATCGGGCCGGGACGCCCTGGCGCTCGGCAACCTCGACCAGCCGCAGCGAGTTGGAGGAATTGGGCGCGCCGAGCACCAGCACCGCGTCGCACGCTTTGGCGATCGCCTTGATCGCGGCCTGGCGATTGGAGGTTGCGTAGCAGATATCTTCGCCGCGCGGCGCCTGGACGGCAGGGAATTTGGCCTGAAGCGCGGCGACCACCTCGGCGGTGTCGTCGACCGACAAGGTGGTCTGGGTCAGAAACGAAAGGTTCTCTGGGTCGCGTGGCGCGAACGTCGCCACGTCGGCGACCGTCTCTATCAACGTCATCGATCCTTCCGGCACCTGGCCGAACGTGCCGATCACTTCGGGGTGCCCCGCATGGCCGATGAACACGATGTGCCGGCCCGAGGCGACCAGCCGTTCGGCCTGGCGGTGCACCTTGCTGACCAGGGGGCAAGTCGCATCGAGATAGGACAGGCCGCGCTCGGCCGCCTTGGCCGGCACTGCCTTGGGCACGCCATGCGCGCTGAACACCACCGGCACGCCATCGGGCACTTCGTCGAGCTCCTCGACGAAGATGGCGCCCTTGGCTCTCAACGTGTCGACGACGAATTTGTTGTGGACGATCTCGTGCCGGACATAGACTGGCGCCCCATATTTCTCGATCGCCAGTTCGACGATGCGGATCGCGCGATCGACGCCCGCGCAGAAACCGCGCGGCGCCGCGACCAGCAGCTCGAGAGCTTTTTTCGGGGCGGAAGCCATGGCCGGCGCTCTACGCGATTGCTCGGCTGAGGCAAAGGCGGTTTGAGGAGCGAGTTGTCGTCACCATCGCCATGCGGCCGATCCACCATTGATACTTCCGTCCGCCACTCCCATATACATATAGCTATCGTCGCAGGCGACGGAAACAGACGCTTCCGAGCCGAACCTTCCCTTTCTCGCTTCTAGCTCCGTGTGCACGAGCGTGCGGACAATTACTTTCCTTGAAAGGGACATCTCATGCCGATCGGCAAAGTGAAATTCTTCAATACCGACAAGGGCTATGGCTTCATTTCGCCCGAAGGCGGCGGCAGTGACAGCTTCGTTCACATCAGCGCGGTCGAACGCGCCGGCATGACGACGCTCCAGGCGGATCAGCGCGTGTCGTACGACATCGAGAACGACCAGCGCGGCAAGTCGTCGGCCGTCAACCTTCAGGCGGTCTGAGCCTGGCGGCGCGGACTATGGCGGGCGGGCGGTCATAGACCTGTCCGGCCGACCGTATTTCCCGCGCCCCGGATCATCCTTCCATCCATAGCCGGAGCGACTGGTCGCTCCGGCTATGGTATCTTCGTCGCGAGCGGCACATGCCGTCTTCCGGGTTCCGGTGTGTGTGTTCATCGCCCACCCGGCGCATTCCAGGCGACGTTTATCGATCCCTCGGGGCCGAATCGCTCCCGCAGGGTCCCCAAGGAGTATAGTCATGTCGAGAACCCCCGTTCGCCCCTTCCTCGTGGCAAAAGACGAAGAGGGCGTGTTCCGCGTGACCGTGCGGACGACGCGGTTCAATTCGCAGGGCTATCCGCTCGTCTCGAGCGAAGTGCTGGCGGACGCGTTCAAGACGCAGACCGCCGCGCGCACGTTCGTCCGCGAAACCTATCGCGTCGAGTCCAGCGACATCGCCAGCAAATAGGCACGACTTTTCGTCCCGTCGCGGGCCGTCGACGAAACGCGTGCGCGCCTGTTGCCGCGCTCGGGTTGCGACCCTATGGTGACGGCCGCTTTATGTGAGGGTCAGGGGCCATGGCGCGTGCCGCGGCCCCTTCCCGTGTCGAAAAGGTCTGCCGTTCGTGTCACCCCGCTTTCTTGCCGCTCCGATCGCTCTCATGCTGGTCCTCGGCGGCTGCGCCAGCCGTGGCGAGCTCGACATTTCCGAATCGGGTGCGGGCGTTACCGCGGTGCGTACGCCGTGTCCGACGGTCGGCGTGCCGGCGGGAACCGGCGACCTTACCACCTTCGATCCCGCTACCAGCCGCGATGCCAGTGCGATCGACGTGGTCGCGGCGATGACCGACGTTCGCTCGACCTGCAACAATGACGGTGAGAGCACCCAGGTCGTCACCAACATTACCTTCACCGTACTTGCGCGGCGGGCCCGCGCAGACGGTGCGCGCGACGTGACCTTGCCCTATTTCGTCACCATGGTTCAGGGCGGCAACGCCGTCGTCGCCAAGCATGTCGGCCGTGTCGTCGTCCATTTCGATGCCGGCCAGACGCGCGCGAGCGTCAACGGATCGGCCACAGCCAGCGTCGACCGCTCGGCAGCGACGCTGTCGGACGAAGTCAAGCGCCGGATCACCGAAAAGCGTAAGGCGGGCAAGGAATCCGCCGCGATCGATCCGCTGAGCGCGCCTGACGTGCGCAACGCCGTGCTGCGCGCCACGTTCGAGGCGCTGGTCGGTTTCCAGCTGACCGACGAGCAGCTCAAGTACAACGCGACGCGTTAATTCGTATCGCGGTGCCAGCCCGCTCCCCCACCCGGCCTCCCAATCAGGATATTCTATGGGAGGCCGGGTGGGGGAGCGGGCTGGCACCGCCACCGCGCGGCAGCGCGAACAAAACGCGCGATTGACTCGGTTGCTGCACCGCGTCACAGCTTGCTCTAGTCGCTGACGACGCGGGAGAGCGCAGGGAGACCTGCCGCCGAAGGAGCAACCGCCCCGGAATCTCTCAGGCAAACGGACCGCGTTTGTCGACAGCGACGCTCTGGAAAGCGTGCGGGGGCGACTGTCCCCGTGCCACCGAAGGGGTAAGCTGCGCCGTGAGGCGTGGTGAAAGCTCTCAGGTTCCGTGACAGAGGGGGCGGCGGATATTCGGTCCTGACGGGCCGTTGTCGCGCCGTCATCTGTTATCGGGAGACCTGGGGTGAGCGACGAAGCCGAAACCGAGATCGAATTGCAGACGCTCCCGCTCGATGCCTGGCATCGCGCGCGCGGCGGGCGGATGGTGCCGTTCGCCGGCTATCACATGCCGGTGCAATATGAAGGCATCATGGCCGAGCATCTCTGGACGCGCGACTCGGCCGGACTGTTCGACGTCAGCCATATGGGCCAGCTGCTGCTGTCGGGCGACGATCTCGACGACGAGCTGGAGAAGCTTATCCCCGCCGACGTCAAAGGCGTGGCGCTCGGGCAGCAGAAATATTCGCTGTTGCTCGCCGAGAATGGCGGAATCCTCGACGATCTGATGTTCAGCCGCTGGCCGGGCGGCATTTACATGGTCGTCAACGGCGCGGTGAAATATGAGGATATCGGGCATCTGCGCGAGCACCTGCCCGACGCGATCACGATCAATCATCTCGACGATCGCGCCCTGCTGGCGCTGCAGGGGCCCAAGGCGTTCGACGTGCTCAAGCGCCACACGACCGGCAAATGGCCGCTTGAAGCGCTGGTGTTCATGAAAGGCGGCCAGTTCGAGATCGCCGGGGTCGAGGCCTATATCAGCCGCTCGGGCTATACCGGCGAGGATGGGTTCGAAATCTCGATCCCGGCCGACGCGGCGGAGAAGGTCGCCGACCTGCTATGCGCCGAACCCGAAGTGAAGCCGATCGGCCTTGGCGCGCGCGACTCGCTGCGGCTCGAGGCCGATTTGCCGCTCTACGGCCATGACCTCGATCCCGAGACGACGCCGATCATGGCGGCATTGGGCTTCGCCGTCGCCAGCAAGCGCCGCCGCGAGGAAGCCAATTTTCCCGGTGCCGAGCGCATCCTGATCGAGCGCGAACAGGGTCCGGTGGTCAAGCGCGTCGGCCTGCTGGTTGAGGGCCGCCAGCCGGTCCGCGAGGGCGCCGCGGTACTCGATGCCGATGGTTCGGAAGTCGGCAAGGTCACGTCGGGCGGCTTCGCCCCGACGCTCGGCGCGCCGATCGCCATGGCCTATATCCCCGCCGCGATGGCGGAGGTCGGCACTCGCATCCAACTCAATCAGCGCGGCAAGGTCCACGAAGCGACCGTCGCCGCAATGCCCTTCGTTCCCCACCGCTACGTCAGAGGAAGCAAATAATGCGCTACTTCACCGAAGATCATGAATGGGTCGATGTCGACGGCGATATCGGCACGGTCGGCATCACCGATTATGCCCAGGGCCAGCTCGGCGACATCGTGTTCGTCGACGTCCCCGAGGAAGGCAAGACCGTCACCAAGGGCGATGAGGCCGCGGTGGTTGAGTCGGTCAAGGCCGCATCGGACGTCTATTCGCCGGTCTCGGGCACGGTGATCGAGGGCAATGCCGACCTTGCCGACAATCCCGGCCTGGTCAACGAGGACGCCGATGGCGAGGGCTGGTTCTTCAAGCTGACTTTGAGCGACCCGAGCGAGCTCGAAGGCTTGATGGACGAAGCCAAATACGACGCGTTCGTCGCGAAGCTGTGAGAGTTCCCCTCCCGCTTGCGGGAGGGGCCAGGGGAGGGCGTGTCATTGGGCCGCACGCCGCCAGCCCGATCTAAAACCACAGGCCCTCCCCCGACCCCTCCCGCAAGCGGGAGGGGAGGAGTTTGTAAATGCGCTACCTGCCCCTGACCCAACCCGATCGCGAGGCGATGCTCGCCACGATCGGCGCCAAGACGATCGACGACCTGTTCGTCGACGTGCCCGTCATCGCCCAACTCGATGGGCCGATCCGCAACCTGCCGATGCATGCGTCGGAACTGGCGGTCGAACGCCACATGACCAGGCTGGCGAAGAAGAATCTGGCGGCTGGCGACGCACCATTCTTCCTCGGCTGCGGGGCGTATCGCCATCATGTGCCGGCCTCGGTCGATCACCTGATCCAGCGCGGCGAGTTCCTGACCGCCTATACGCCGTACCAGCCGGAAATCGCGCAGGGCACGCTGCAGATGCTGTTCGAGTTCCAGACGCAGGTCGCGCGCCTGCTCGGGACCGATGTCGCCAATGCCTCGATGTACGACGGCTCGACCGCATGCTGGGAAGCGATCGGCATGGCGCGGCGCATTACCAAGCGCGGCAAGGCGATCCTGTCGGGTGGGCTCCACCCGCATTATGTCTCGGTCGCGAAGACGATGGCCAAGTACACCGGCGATCATCTCGAGACCGCGTTGCCGACTTTGTCCGCCGAGACCGATATCCACAGCCTGATCGCGGCGATCGACGATGACACGTCATGCGTCGTCGTGCAGTACCCCGACATTCTAGGTCGCATTGCCGACCTGCGTCCGTTGGCCGATGCGGCGCACGCGAAGAAGGCGCTACTGGTCGCGGTGGTGACCGAGCCAGTCGCGCTCGGCGCGCTCAAGTCGCCGGGGGAGATGGATGCCGATATCGTCGTCGGCGAAGGCCAGTCGATCGGCGTCGGGCTGCAATTCGGTGGTCCCTATGTCGGCCTGATGGGCTGCAAAGACAAATATATCCGCCAGATGCCCGGCCGCTTCTGCGGCGAGACCGTCGATGCCGAGGGCAAGCGCGGGTTCGTGCTGACCTTGTCGACCCGCGAGCAGCATATTCGCCGCGAAAAAGCGACGTCGAACATCTGCACCAATAGCGGCCTTTGTGCGCTGGCTTTCTCGATCCACATGACCCTGTTGGGCGAGGCGGGTTTGCGCGCGCTTGCCGCGACCAACCATGCCGGCGCGGTCGCCGCGACCGAGCGGCTGGCCAAAGTGCCGGGGGTCGAGCTGGTAAATGACGGCTTCTTCAACGAATTCACGCTGAAGCTGTCGCAGGAAGCGCGCCCGGTCGTGCGCGCGCTGGCCGACAAGGGGATCCTGGCCGGGGTGTCGCTCGGGCGACTCTATCCGGGCGCCGACGATCTCGCCAATGGCTTGGTCGTCGCGGTCACCGAAACAACCACGTCGGAGGATGTCGAGACCCTGGCCTCCTCGCTTGAGGAGGCGCTGGCATGAGCAACATCAACCAGAGCGGCTGGCGCCCGACCGCCCCGGAAGCGGGCGAGGAATCGGTCGCTACCTTCACCGGCAACCGCGCGCTGATGCTCGAAGAGGCGCTGATCTTCGAGATCGGTTCGACCGAGACGACCGGAGTCGATTTCCCCATAGCCCCTCCCCTTCAGGGGAGGGGTTGGGGTGGGGGCTCTCCACAGGCGATTGGCCTGGGGCACTCCCCCACCCCCAACCCCTCCCCTGAAGGGGAGGGGCTTGAGAATAGATTGGGCGGCCTCGCGCGCAACACCCCGATCGGCCTCCCCGGCCTGTCCGAGCCGGAAGCGGTGCGGCATTACACCCGGCTCAGCCGCCAGAATTACGCGATCGATCTCGGCCTGTTTCCGCTCGGATCGTGCACGATGAAGCACAATCCGCGCTTGAACGAGAAGATGGCGCGGTTGCCCGGGTTCGCCGACGTCCATCCGCTCCAGCCGGTCGATACCGTGCAGGGCGCACTGGGCGTCATCAACGAGCTCGCGGTGTGGCTGATCGAGCTTACCGGCATGCACGGCGTTGCGATGACGCCCAAGGCCGGCGCGCATGGCGAATTGTGCGGTATCTTGTGCATCAAGGCCGCGCTCGAAGCGAAGGGCGAGGGCCACCGCAACGTCATTCTGGTTCCCGAATCGGCGCACGGCACCAACCCCGCAACTGCCGCCTTTGCCGGCTATGCTGTCGAGGATATTCCGGCGACCGCCGAGGGCCGCGTCGATGTCGAGGCGCTCAAGGCGCGGCTCGGACCTGACGTCGCTGGCGTGATGATCACTAATCCGAATACCTGCGGGCTGTTCGAGCGCGAGATGAAGACGATCTCGGACGCGGTCCATGCGGCGGGCGGGTTCGTCTATTGCGACGGCGCGAATTTCAACGCGATCGTCGGGCGCGTTCGCCCGGGTGACCTCGGCATCGATGCCATGCATATCAACCTGCACAAGACCTTCTCGACGCCGCATGGCGGCGGCGGTCCGGGGTCCGGACCGGTGGTGCTGTCCGAGGCATTGTCGCCTTTCGGGCCCTTGCCCTTCACCGAGCGCCATGCCGATGGGCACATTACGTTGGTCGAGGAGGAGACAGTCGGCGACCGCCACCCGCACAGCTTCGGACGGATGTGCGCGTTCAACGGCCAGATGGGCATGTTCACCCGCGCGCTGACCTATATCCTCAGCCATGGCGCCGATGGCCTGCGCCAGGTCGCCGAGGATTCGGTGCTCAACGCCAACTACATCCTGCGCAGCCTGGAAGACACGCTCGACGCGCCGTTCGCGTCGTCGGGGCCGTGCATGCACGAGGCGATCTTCTCCGATGACGGCCTGCCCGAGGGCTTCTCGACGATCGACATCGCCAAGGGGCTGATCGACGAGGGCTATCATCCGATGACGATGTACTTCCCGCTCGTCGTCCATGGCGCGATGCTGGTCGAGCCGACCGAGACCGAATCGAAGGCGGCGCTCGATCAGTTCATCGGCGCGCTGCGGTCGGTCGCGGAACGCGCCAAGGCCGGCGACGAGTCGCTGCGCTCGGCGCCGCATTTCGCGCCGCGCCGCCGCCTCGACGAGACGCTAGCGGCGAGGAAGCCGGTACTGGTGTGGAAGGATCCAGAACTGGCGCAGGCGGCCGAATAAGACTGGTGCGCGAGTGAGTTAGTTTGCTATATCAGTCCCCGAGGTTTCCTCGGGGACAAAGTCGTGCAGCAACAGCAACTCATCAGTTATGTGATCACCGGTGTCGTCGTCGTGCTCGTACTGACCTTGCGCCTGCGCGGCATGAGCCGTTTGCGGCGGCTGCGTCTCGAGACATTGTGGATCGTTCCCGCGATCTATCTGATCTTCGCCGGGATGATGTTCTACCAGTTCCCGCCGTCGCCGATCGGCTGGGCTATCAGCGCCGCCGCCCTGCTCGTCGGCGCGGCGATCGGCTGGCAGCGTGGCAAGCTGATGCAGATCCATGTCGATCCGGAAACGCACGCGCTGAACCAGAAGGCGTCGCCCGCCGCGATGATCTTCATCGTCGTGTTGATCGTCGTTCGCATGGGCGCGAAATCGATCCTCGCAAGTGGTGGCGGGACCGGGTTGCACGTCAGCGCGCTGCTCGTGACCGACGTCCTGATCGCACTCGCGCTCGGCCTGTTCGCGACGACCAGGCTGGAGATGTTCCTGCGCGCCCGGCGGATGCTCGACGAGGTGCGTGCGGCGTCGCCTCTCCGCAGCTAATCCGCGATCGCCTCGCTGACCAGCGGATGGCGTGAGACTCGATGTTCGCGCCAGACGATGTAGAGCCCGCTGGCGACGATCACCGGCGCACCGACCCACGTCCAGGGCGTCGGCAGCATGTCGAACAGCACCCAACCGTACAGCGTGGCCCAGATCAGGCTTGAATAGTCCATCGGCATGACCGCGGAGACGGGCGCGTATTTGAATGCGGCGGTAAAGGCGATCTGCCCCAGTCCGCCGACCAAACCCATCGCGACCAGCACCGCGAACGTCGCGGCGTCATGGGCATGGGCGTAGAACGGATAGATCAGCGTCATCGGTATCATCGACAGCGATGAGAACCAGAATACCGTGGTCACCGGCGCGTCGACCTTGCCGATCTGGCGGAGCTGGATCGCGACCAAGGCGACGAATACCGACGAGGTGAGTCCGACCAGCGCGCCGCCGATCGGAAAATGACCGCTGCCGGGCTGGGTGACGATCAGCACGCCCGCGAATCCCGCCGCGACCGCCCCCCAGCGATGCCAGCCGGTCGGTTCCTTGAGCACCAATGCGCCCAGGATGGTCGCGAAGATCGGTACGGTGAAGGCGAGAGTGGTCGCCTCCGCCAGAGGCAGCAGCAGGATCGCGCCGAAGTTGAATGCCATGCCGGTCAGCCCCACCGCGGCGCGGATCACCTGGCCGCGCGCCGCGCGCGACCGGACGGCGCCCAGGCCCGGACCGGCGATCACCATATAGGCCAGCACCACCGGCACCGCGCAGCCCTGACGGAAGAACATGATTTCGGCGAGATTGGCGCCGCGCGTCTCGGCGACCTTGATCAGCGCCGAGAGCGTCGACAATAGCAGCACCGCGAGCAGGCGCATCGCGATGCCCAGCATCACCCTGTCGCTCGCCTCGGCCAAGCCACCCCCCGTCATGCCGGGCTCGTCCCGGCATCCAACCATCCGCAGGCTTTATCGCTTGCGGCACTTTGGACCCCGGAACAAGTCCGGGGTGACGAACGGCTTCTGTCCGACTAAGCGAACGCCATCATGATCAAACACGCTTTATCCGTCACCCGCGCCGAGGATTTCGCGCAATGGTACCAGACCGTCATCGCTGAGGCCGACATGGCCGAGGAAAGCGGGGTGCGCGGGTGCATGGTGATGCGGCCATGGGGATACGGCATCTGGGAGCGCATGCAGCGCCTGATCGACGACCGCATTCGCGCGCTTGGCTATGACAACACCTATTTCCCGCTGTTCATTCCGCTTTCCTATTTCGAGAAGGAAGCGGAGCATGTCGAAGGCTTCGCCAAGGAAATGGCGGTCGTCACCCATCATCGCCTGATTCCCGACGGCAAGGGCGGGCTCATGCCCGATCCCGCCGCCAAGCTCGAAGAGCCGCTGATCGTCCGCCCGACCTCGGAAACGGTGATCGGCGCGGCCTTTGCGCGCTGGATCCAATCGTGGCGCGATCTGCCGGTGCAGATCAACCAATGGGCCAATGTCGTCCGCTGGGAAATGCGTACGCGCATGTTCCTGCGTACGTCGGAATTCCTGTGGCAGGAAGGGCACGCCGCCTATGCCTCGGCCGAGCAGGCGAAAGTGGAGACGGCCAAGGCGCTCGAACTCTATCGCTCGTTCGCCGAGGATTGCGTCGCGATGCCGGTGATCGCCGGCGAGAAGCCCGAGAATGAGCGCTTCCCCGGCGCGGTCGAGACCTGGTCGATCGAGGCGATGATGCAGGACGGCAAGGCGCTCCAGGCGGGCACCAGCCACTTCCTCGGCACCCATTTCGCCGAAGCGCAGAACATCCGCTTCCAGAACGCCGAGGGGCAGTTCGAGCCCGCCAACACGATCAGCTGGGGCATGTCGACGCGGATGGTCGGCGGCCTGATCATGACGCATGGCGACGATGACGGCCTGCGCGTGCCGCCGCAGGTCGCGCCGTGGCAGATCGTGATCGTGCCGATGCTGCGCGACAATGACGAGGATGCCGCGCTGATCGATTATTGCCAGGGCATCCGAGATGCTTTGGTCAAGGAAAGCGCGTTCGGCGAACCGCTACGCGTGCTGCTCGACCTCAAGGCGACCAAGTCGACGACCAAGCGCTGGAGCTGGATCAAGAAAGGCGCGCCGATCGTGGTCGAGGTCGGCGGGCGCGATATGGCGGGCGGCAACGTCTCGCTGATCCGCCGCGACGCGCTCTATCGCGAGGATGGCAAGCTCGATAGCGCGATCGTGGCGAAGAACGATTGCGTGGCGCAAGCGGCCGCCTTGCTGACCGAAATCCAGCACGGCCTCTACCGGCAGGCGAAGCTGCGGCTGGACGGCAATATCGCGACCGACGTGGCCGACATGGATGGGCTGAAGGCGTTCTTCGCCGAGGGCGTCGAAAAGCCTGGCTGGGTGCTGGCGCAATGGTCGAAGCCGAGCGGCGCCGACCTCGACAAGGTCGAGGAGCAGTTGAAGGCGCTGAAGCTGACCTTGCGCAACACGCCACGCGATGCGGCGCCGGCCGATGGTCCGTGTATCTTCACCGGTGCGCCGGCGGTCGAGCGCGTGCTGATCGCGCGGGCTTACTAACAAACGTCATCCCGGCCTTGTGCCGGGATCCGCCGGGCGGCAGGCGGTACGGCAAGAGGCTCCAGCGCATAGCTCGCGGCGCGGCGGACCCCGGCACAAGGCCGGGGTGACGAAGTAAGGAGTGAGCAATGATCTGGTTCGGCGGACAGAAACCCGACCTCGCGGCGCTGACGACACTGGGCGAGGCCTCTATGCCCGGCCTGCTCGGAATCGAATTTATCGAGGCGGGAGACGATTGGGTATCGGCGCGGATGCCGGTCGATCATCGCACGCATCAGCCGTTCGGGCGGTTGCACGGCGGTGCGTCGGTCGCGCTGGCGGAGACGGTCGCCTCGATGGGCGGAGCGATGACGCTCGATCCGGCCAAACAGGTGACGGTCGGCATGGAGATCAATGCCAACCATATTCGTCCGGCGATGTCGGGTCACGTCACCGCGGTCGCCAAGGCCGAATCGCTCGGCCGCACGACGCAGATCTGGACGATCCGCATCACCGACGATGCCGGCAAGTTGATCTGCCTGTCGCGCATCACCTTGGCGGTGATTGCTATCGCCTGACGCGAAGGGTGGCCGGGTCCTCACGCGTTGAACGACGCATGAGGGCAAGGAGGGCCGCCATGCGCTGGATATTGGTGTTGATGGGAATCGCCGGCATCGCTTTGCAGCTGCCGACGAGCGCGCCGGCCGCTGATGGGCCGCTGGCGCCGCACCGGATCGGCAACCGTACCTACCAATTGTTCCTCCCGCCGGGCCATAGCGGGCCCAGTCCGCTGGTCATCGCACTCCACGGCGGCGGCGGAAACGGCGCGCAGCTCGCCAAGTCGGCTGGTCTGATCGACAAAGCGGCGAAGGAAGAGTTCATCCTCGCATTGCCTGAGGGGTCATCGCGTTTCGGCAAGCTCGAAACCTGGAATGCTGGCGGCTGCTGCGCTTACGCGATGCGCGAGAAGATCGACGATATCGGCTTCATCCGGTCGATAATCGACGAGCTTGAGCGGACCCAGCCGGTCGACCCCAAGCGCATCTATGTCGTTGGCATGTCGAACGGCGGCATGATGACCGAGCGCGTGGCGATCGAACTCGGCGATCGGATCGCCGGCGCGGCGGTTTTCGTCGGCGCACTGTTCGGCAACGAGCCAAGGCCGGTCGCAGCGGTGCCGATGCTGATCGTCAATGCCGAGAAGGACGAGCAGGTGCCGGTCGCCGGTGGGACCAGCACGACGGGCATCGTGCGGCGCTCGCAGGGCATGCCGTACAAGCCATCACGCTACGCCGCGACCTTCTGGGCGACGGTAAACCGCTGCACCAGCGGGCCAACGAAGACCGAAACCGCCGATTATGTCCGCGAGCTATGGAGCGGTTGCGCGAGCGGCGCGGACGTCGATTTCTACATCATGAAAGGTGCCGAGCATGGCTGGCCGGGCCGCGGTCTCGGCCGTCCGGGCGTCACGCGCAATACCGGCAAGATCGACGGCACGGCGCTGATGTGGGATTTCTTCGCGGCGCATCACCGCTGAGGCGGAATGCGGCTCAGGCGATGCGGAGAGACAACGAGCGCATCATCTCGCGCTCGATCGGTTGGTCGAAGCGCGCGCCGATCAGACCGTTGGCACACCAGATCACGGTTGCGGCGATCGGTGCGCTGCGATCGAAACGAAGCGTCAGCGCTTCGCCCTGCTCGGCCTCGATGCGGCTGGCGAGGCGGCAACCATAGATCGACAGTTGGTGAAGCGCGGCTTTTCGGTGGCGCTTCACGCTGGCATGGGCGACCGACAGGACCGGTTCCCGATCGTATTTGACGTCGGTTGCCCGGCGGCGAAAATGCGAAAATGTCGTAGCCATCGTCCGGCCCCCGTCTGCCCTTGGAACGGCTATGCAACGAGGCCGGTTAATGACTGGCTAAACGGGATTTTTCGGGGTCTTGGCGAGCAGGCGCGCGCCGACATGCGCTTCGCCGCGCGCTTCGGCCAGACGAGCCTGGCGATGGCGCTCGGCATAACCCGCACGCTGAGTGGCATCGCGAATGCCATGACAGGCGGGGCAACGCACGCCTTCTTCGTAGAGCGGTGAGCGGCGATCCTCGGCGCTGACCGGCATGCGACAGGCACGGCACAGGCCGTGGGTGCCGGGCGCAAGCCCGTGCCCGACCGCGACGCGCTCGTCGAACACGAAGCATTCGCCCTGCCAGCGGCTCTCGGATGCGGGCACCTCTTCCAGATATTTCAGGATGCCGCCCTGGAGATGGTAGACCTGATCGATCCCCTCGGCCTTGAGCAGCGCGGTCGCCTTCTCGCAGCGTATGCCCCCGGTGCAGAACATCGCGACGCGCGGCGCGGCCGCGATCTCGTCGTGATGCGCGGCGACCCAGGCGGGAAAGTCGCGGAAGCTTTCGGTTTCCGGATCGATTGCGCCGGCGAAGGTGCCGACCTTGACCTCGTAATCGTTGCGCGTGTCGATGATCATCGTACCGGGCTGCTCGATCAGCGCGTTCCAGTCGGCTGGGGAGACATAGTGGCCAACCCCCGTCAGCGGGTCGATGTCGGGCATCCCCATCGTCACGATCTCGCGCTTCAGCCGGACTTTCAGCCGATGGAACGGCATCGTCTCGGTGGTCGCGGTCTTGACCTGCAGCCCGGCGCAATCGGGCAGCGCGCGGATATGAGCGATAGCCGCGTCGATCCCTTCGGGAGGTCCCGCAATCGTGCCGTTTATCCCCTCATGCGCGAGCAATAACGTGCCCTTGATCCCTTCCGCCTCGCACAAGGCCAGCAGCGGCCCGCGGATCGCGTCGGGATCGGCGAAGCGGACGAAATGATACAGAGCGGCGACGCGGATCACGTCAGTGCGTCCCACGCCTTTTCGAACGCGGTGCGTTGCTCGTCGCTGAGATGCAGGCCCAGCTTGCTCCGCCGCATCAGTGCGTCCTCGGCGGTCCGTGCCCATTCGTGGTCGCGCATCCACCGCGCCTCGATCTCGGTCAGCCCGCCGCCCAAATCGGCGCCCATGCCGGCTTCATCGGTCACGCCTTCGAGCATGTCCGAGAGCATCGTGCCATAAGCATGCGCCATCCGCCGCGAGCGATCGTCGCCAAGGAACGGCCAGGTCGCGCGGGCCTGGGCAAGGAACTGGTCGAAATCGGCGATCGCGCCACCGGGAAAGACCCGCGCCCGCGACACCGGGCGGCGCTTCAGTCCCAACTCGGGGCCGAGCTTACCCATCGCATCCTCGGCCAGATGGCGCCCGGTGGTGATCTTGCCGCCGAATACGCTCAACAGCGGCGGCCCGCTGGTGTCGAGCTCGAGCACGTAATCGCGCGTCACTGCTTTGGCCTCGCTCGCGCCATCGTCATAGAGCGGGCGCACGCCCGACCATTTATAGGTCACGTCGGCGGGCGTGATCTGCTTGACGAAATGATGGTTCGCGCCCTTACACAGATACGCGATCTCATCCTCGCTGATCTTCGCGTCTTCGGGCGCATCGACCGGGATGTCGGTGGTGCCGATCTCGGTCCCGCCTTGCCAGGGAATGGCGAAGATGATGCGGCGGTCGGGCAGCTGGAGGATATAAGCGTGATCGCCCTCATAGAGTTTCGGGACGACGATATGGCTGCCCTTGACCAGCCGGACATTGGCCTTGCCGTTCAGCCCCAGGCGGTTGAGCATCAGATGGACCCAGGGGCCCGCCGCATTGACCAGCGCACGCGCCTCGACCGTGCGGCCGTCGGACAGGGTAGCGGTCCAGTGATCGCCGTCGCGCCGCGCGCTATCGAGCGAGACGCGTGTGCAGATTTCGGCGCCGTTGGCATGCGCATCGACCGCGTTGAGAAGGGTAAGCCGAGAATCGTCGACCTGCGCGTCGGAGTAGACGAACCCGCGCTCGCCGCCCTTGAGCGGTGCGGTATAGTCTCGGTCCGACGCGCGCAGGCCGCGCGAACGGGGTAGGCTCATCTTCCCGCCGAGCATGTCGTAGAGATAGAGACCGATCCGGATCATCCACCACGGCCGCACGGCATTTTCCTGCGGCAGGACGAAGCGCAACGGGCGGATGATGTGTGGTGCGGCGTGGACCAGCAATTCGCGCTCGCGCAACGCCTCGGCGACCAGCCGGAAATCGTAATATTCCAGGTAGCGCAACCCGCCATGGATCAGCTTGGTCGAGGCCGATGAGGTGTGGCTGGCGAGGTCGTCGCGTTCGACCAGCAGGACCTTCAACCCCAGTAGCGACGCTTCGCGCGCGATCGCGCAGCCATTGATCCCGCCGCCGGCGATGAGGAGGTCGTAATGTTGGGGGTGGTTGGCCATTCCCCCCACTATCCGGTCGCGTCGAAGGAAGTCGAGCCGCGTTTTTAGGATAGTCGCCAAGCGAATGGTTGGTGGTTGCGTAAATCCGCTTTATCTTGCCCCGACATGGCAAAACCAAAGCATAAACCCGGCCTTCCCACCCGACAGCAGATTCTCGATTTCATCGCCTCATCAGATACGCCGGCGGGCAAGCGCGAGATCGCGCGCGCCTTCGGTCTGACCGCGCAGGAAAAGATCGCGCTCAAGGCGCTGCTCAAGGACATGGCCGATGAAGGCCTGATCGACAGCGCGCCGGGCCGCGCCTTCCACAAGATGGGCGGACTACCCAAGGTGACCGTGCTGCGCATCTCCGATGTCGACGATGGCGGCAATGTCTGGGCAGTCCCCGAACGCTGGGAAGCCGAAGGCGTGCCGGTACCGCGGCTGCGCGTGCGCGAACGGAGCAAAAGATCCGCGCTCGGCGTCGGCGACCGCATCCTGGCGCGCACCGAAGAAGCGGGCAAGGGCTGGATCGCGCATCCGATGAAGCACCTCGCCAAGGGCGAGGAACTGATGCTCGGCGTGCTGCGGCGCGAAGGCGATCGGCTGTGGCTCGAAGGCGTCGAGAAACGCGAGCGGCGGCAATATCAGGTGTCCGACGCTGGCGATGCCGAACCGGGCGACCTGGTACTGGCCGAGAAGGCCGGGCGCCCGCCGCGCGTCACCGCGCGTGTCACGCAACGGCTGGGCGACCCGTTCGCCCCGCGCAGCTTCTCGCTGATCGCGATCCACGAACACGACATTCCCGACCGATTTGCCGATGAGGCGCTGGAGGAAGCCGAGCGTGTCGCCAAGCAGCCGCTTGGCGATGGCCGGGAAGATCTGACGCATCTGCCGATCGTCGCGATCGACCCCGCCGATGCGCGTGACCATGACGACGCGGTCTGGGCGGCGCCCGACGACGACGCCAAGAATCCGGGCGGGTGGAAAGCGGTGGTCGCGATCGCCGACGTGTCCTTCTACGTCCGTCCCGGCTCGGCGCTCGATCGCGAGGCGCGGCGGCGCGGCAATTCGGTCTATTTCCCCGACCGGGTCGTGCCGATGCTGCCCGAGATCCTGTCGGCGGAAGTGTGCTCGCTCAAGACAGGCGAAGACCGCGCCGCGCTCGCCTGTCATCTCCAGATCGCCAGGGACGGGACGCTCAAGTCGTGGCGCTTCACCCGCGCGGTGGTGCGGATCGCGGCTAATATCGCGTACGAGGACGCGCAGGCGATCATGGACGACAAGGCCCTCCCCTTCAGGGGAGGGGTTGGGGGTGGGGGAGTGCCTCAAGCCACATCGCCAGTGGATAGCCCCCACCCCAACCCAGCGTCAGGTCGGTCAGGCTCCCAGCCTGACCTAAACCGCGCGGGGCGCGGTTTACCTGACGCTCCTGAAGGGGAGGGGCTTAAGGAAATACTCTCCCCCCTCTGGGCCTGTTGGCGGGCTCTGGCGACGGCCCGCGACAAGCGCGAGCCGCTTGACCTCGACCTCCCCGAACGCCGGGTGGTGCTCGACGAGATGGGGCGCATCCTGTCGGTCGCGCCACGCGAACGACTCGACGCACATCGCCTGATCGAGGACTACATGATCGCTGCCAACGTGGCGGCGGCCAAGGCGCTCGAGGCGAAGAAGGCGCCGGTCATGTACCGCGTCCACGAACCGCCGGCGCGCGAGAAACTGGTCGCGCTCAAGGATTATCTCGAAACCTGGGGCGTCAAGTTCGCGCTGGGGCAAGTGATCCAGCCGAAGACCTTCAACCATATCCTCGACAAGATCGGCGACGTCGACTTCCGCCCGCAAGTGATGGAGCAGGTGCTGCGCTCGCAGACCCAGGCTTATTATGCGCCGGGCAATCACGGCCATTTCGGGCTGGCGCTGGGCAGTTACGCGCATTTCACCTCGCCGATCCGGCGCTATGCCGATCTGATCGTCCACCGCTCGCTGGTCGCCGCTTATGGCCTCGGCCCGGGCGGGCTGACCGACGATGAAGCCGCGGGAATGGAACGGATCGGCGAATCGATCAGCCGCCTCGAACGCCGCGCGATGGAAGCCGAGCGCGACACGATCGACCGTTACGTCGCGGCTTTCCTGGCCGAGAAGGTTGGTGAGATCGTCGAGACTCGCATCACCGGCGTGCAGAATTTCGGTATCTTCGCGACGGTCGCGGGGATCGGCGGCGACGGCCTGCTACCGGTGCGCGATTTGGGTGGTGAATATTTCCGCTTCGACGAGGCAGCGAGGAAATTGGTCGGCGAAGCGTCGGGTGACGAATATGCGATCGGCCAGGTGCTGCAATTGCGGCTGGCGGAAGCCAATCCCGTCTCCGGAGCGCTGCGCTTCGAACTGCCCGAGGGGCGTTATGCGCCGCCGCCGGGCAAGAAACCCGACCGTGTCTTGAAACGGCGCGGTCGTCCGCCCAACATTCGCCATCAAGGGCGACGACGTTGATGTTGGCGCAGCTTCGCTGCGTAACCCGGTTCAGCGACGCTGAACCGACAAAGTGCACGGGGGAGTAAGGCTTATGGGTGGAGCAGCGGCAGGAGCGGCAGCTGGCGCGGCGGCACGAGCGCGGCGACGGCTGGTGTCGCATTTCATGACGAATGACGCCGTCTCCGCCGACAAGGCGATCGCCTATGTCCCGAGCCGCGGGATCGAACGCCGCCTGCTCGAGCGGCTGATCGAGCATGGCGTGGTCCATGTCGGCAAGGCGGGCACCTATTGGCTCGACATTCCGGCCTTCGACAATTGGACCAAGTCGCGTCGTCGCCGCGCCGGGCTGGCGGTCGGCGCCGCGGTTGCGATCGGCGTCGCACTCGGATTTCTGGTGGGCAGCGGATGAGCGGCAAGCTCGACCTGATCGGCGTCGTGCCGCAGCCGGGACCGACGGGGCCGCCGCCGATCCACCCGGCGATGCTGCGCACGCGCTCGCGGATCGCGCGCGCGATGATCCAGGCGCACGCGCTGGCGCCCGAACAGGCGATCGCCTTCAGTCCCGGGCCGAGCGATGTCGCCGAACTGATGAAGCTAAGAAAGGCGGGCGTGGTGCGCGAGACATTGCCGGGCCATTATTGGCTCGACTTGGTCGCCAATCATTATCGCGAACAGCAAGCAGGCCGCGTCCGCGCGATGTGGGCCGTCGGTATCTCGCTGGTGATCGTAGCGGTGGCGGTGATGTTCTATCGCGGGTGAGCCCGAACTGACTGAACTAAGCAATCACCCAGATCTAAACGTCAGCCCGGCTTTCGCGGTCAACCGCTCGCGCAACGCATCGCCCATCAACGCGCCCGGCGTCCAGATCCCGCCTTCGCCCTGAACATCCTGCACCAGGCACAGCGCCGCTTCGGCGATCATCTTGCTGGTCGAGCCGTAGCCCGGGTCCTTGTCGCCGGTGACGACGCATTCGACCCGGCTGTCGTCGGGGAATTCGCCGATGAACAATATGTCGTAATGGCCGCTGTCGCGGTCCTCCTTGGACGGCCCTTCGCCGGGCTTGGGTCCCTTGTCGCCGGCGAGCGGATTGACCTTGGCGATCGCCTCGGCGGCGGCCTTGCCGAGATCGCCCAGCCCGGCGACCATCATCTCGTCATAGACGAAATTGGCGCCGTATTTTTCGCCGAGTAGGAAGTTGGTGCGGTGGACGTTCTTGGTGTTGATCGGCGCCATGATGAACGGCGCGACCCAGGCGCCGACCGCCTTGTCATATTCGGGCAGCAGCCCGGTCGGCTGGTGCGGCCCCGAAAAGCCGGGAGTCAGCGCGAACGGGTTGGTCAGCAAAGCGACGATCCGCGGGTCCCGGGCGGCTGCCGCGAGGGTCGCTTTCAGGCTGGCCGCGGTGCCGCCCGAAAAGCCGCCCTTCATCACGCGAACGCGGCATTTCACGCGCGGCGCCGGGCCACCGTGCTTGGCGATGGCGCATTGTTGCAAGGTCAGCACGCCGAGGTCGAAGGGGATCGAATCGAACCCGCATGAAAAGACGATCCGTGCCCCGCTGCTTCTGGCGGTTTCGTGATGTGCGTCGATCATGTGACGCATCCAGGCGGGTTCGCCGCACAGATCGAGATAGGCGGTGCCGGTCTCGGCGCAAGCGGCGACCAGGTCGCTGCCATAAAGCTGATAGGGGCCGACCGTGGTGATGACCGCGGTGGCGCGCTCGCACATCGCTTTCAGGCTGGCGGGATCGTCGGAATTCGCCGCGATCAGCGTGACGTCGGCGGGCGCGCCGATCAGGTCGCGGACTTCCTGCAACTTAGAGAGTGAACGGCCGGCCATCGCCCATTTGATGCCGCTCGAATAAGTCTCGGCGAGATATTCGGCGACCAGCCGCCCGGTGAAGCCGGTAGCGCCATAGACGATGATATCGAACTCGCGGGCCATCCTGTTTCTCCCCTCCCGCTCGCGGGAGGGGCCGGGGGAGGGCCTGTCGCAGCGGGACATTACGTTCCGTAGCGAAACATGCCCTCCCCGAACCCCTCCCGCAAGCGGGAGGGGTCTTATTCGTAAATCACGCCGCCTCGCTGAACTGCAGCGCGGCCAGCCTGGCATAGAGCCCGCCCTTGGCGTTGAGCGTCGCGTGCGTGCCCTGCTCGACGATGCGACCATCGTCCATCACGATGATCCGGCCGGCTGCGCGCACCGTGGCCAGGCGGTGCGCGATCACCAAGGTGGTGCGCCCGTCCATCAGCCGTTCGAGCGCCTGCTGCACCAATTGCTCGCTTTCGGCATCGAGCGCACTGGTCGCTTCGTCAAGCAGCAGGATGGGCGCGTCGCGCAGCAGTGCGCGGGCGATGGCGACGCGCTGGCGCTGGCCGCCTGACAGTCGCGCGCCGCCTTCGCCGAGGAAGGTGTCGAGCCCGTCGGGCAGTTTGCGCAGGAAATCGGCGGCATTGGCCGCCTCGGCTGCGGCCCAGATCGCGTCGTCATTCGCGTCCCATTCGCCGTAACGCATATTGTCGCGTGCCGAGGCGCCGAAGATCACCGTTTCCTGCGGCACCATCGCGATGCGGCGGCGGATATCGGCGGGATCGGCCAAGGGCAGGGGAACGCCGTCGATCCGGACCTCGCCCGATTGCGGGTCGTAGAAGCGCTGGATGAGCTGGAACAGAGTCGACTTGCCGGCGCCGGACGGTCCGACCACCGCGACGGTTTCGCCGGGCTGCACGTCGAGCGAGAAATCGGCCAGCGCCGAGACGTCGGGTCGCGTCGGATAGCGGAACACGACATGATCGAACGTGATCGCCCCGCGTGCCGGCTCGGGCAAAGCTGCCGGGTGTGCGGGCGGAGCGATTTCCGGCTGCTCGGCGAGCAGTTCGGCCAGCCGCTCGGCGGAACCGGCCGCGCGCAACAGGTCGGTATAGACATCGCTCAGCGCGGCAAAAGCTCCGGTGGTCAGGATGGACGCGAGAACGAACCCACCAAGCGATCCCGGCGACAATCGGCCCGCGGCGACGTCCGATGCGGTGCTCCACAGCATCAGCGTCACTGCACCGAACACCAGGGTGATGAACATCGCGGTCAGCAAAGCGCGCAGCAGGATACGCCGCTTGGCGGTCGCGAAGCTGCGCTCGACGGTGGCGGCGAAGCGCGATCCTTCGCGCCGCTCCTGGCCGAACGCCTGCACCACCTTCATTGCCGAAAGGACTTCGACCGCCGTAGCGCCGATGTCGGCGACGCGATCCTGGCTGGTCCGCGAATAGCCGCGCAGCCGCCGTCCGATCAGCAGGATCGGGCCGAGCACGACCGGAATGCCCAACAGGATCATCCCGGCCAGTTTGGGCGCCCAGACCAGCATCAGCACGATCCCGCCAAAGCCGGTAATGGCGTTGCGCAGGATGACCGACGCGGTCGTGCCGACCACCATTTCGATCTGCGCCGTGTCCGACGTGAGCCGCGAGGCGATCTCCGAAGGCCGGTTTTCCTCGAAATAGCGCGGCGCCAGGCGAAGCAGGTTGCGTTGCACGGCGATGCGCACGTCCGCCACGGTCCGTTCACCGAGCCAGGACACGAAATAGAACCGCACGGCGGTTGCCACACCCAGCACGCCGGCGACCGCGAACAACTGATAGAACACGCGATTGACGTGCGTCATGTCGCGACCGCGAACGAACCCGCCGTCGATCACCGACCGGAGTGCGACCGGAAAGTAGAGCGTGGCGGCCGAGGACAGGGCCAAAGCGAGCAGCGCGAACAGCGCCTGAAGCTTGTATCGGCTGGCATAATGCCAGACCATCTTCAGGCTACTCAGCCTGCGGCCGGGAGTCGGAGCGTCGGAGGCGGTGTCTGCCATTGCCGGCACCTAAGGCTTACGGGCGCCAGCGGCAATGGGGGGCGAAATGCCGCGGCGCGGCAATCCTCTTGCCCTTGTCCCAAAGAACATACTCGAACCCGCAACGATCCATCGCATAGAGCGTTGTGTGCAGTGCAACACGGGCCTAAGGGGTTCATACCGGGGAAACGGTGTCACATGTATCGGGGGCAAATGCTCTACAACGCTTACGAGATGCAACGGTCCGTGCTGGCAAGCGCCAGTGCCTGGGCCAATTTCAGCGCCGAGTTGCTGAGCAACCCCGCCAATCCTTTTGCTTATTTCGGCGGCGGACCGGTGCTCGCCTCCGCGCTCGAAGTGTTCGCGCACGCCTCGGCGCCGCGCGGCAAGCCCGAATTCGGCCTCGACCGCACGACGATCGACGGCAAGGAAGTCGACGTTGTTGAGGAAATCGTCCTTCGCAAACCGTTCGGACAACTCAAACGCTTCGTGCGCAAGGGGGTGACGGGCGGCCCGAAACTGCTGATCGTGGCACCGATGTCCGGCCACTATGCGACGTTGCTGCGCGGCACGGTCGAGCGCATGTTGCCGTTCGCCGAGGTGTATATCACCGACTGGCGCGACGCGCGGCAAGTGCCGTTGAGCGACGGGCGCTTCGATCTCGACGATTACGTCGATTACATCATCGAGTTCCTCGAGACGATCGGTGAGGGCGCGCATATGCTCGCCGTCTGTCAGCCCTCGGTCCCGAGCTATGCCGCCGCCTGTTTGATGAGCGCGGACAAAAATCCTTGCCGACCGAAGACGCTGACGTTGATGGGCGGGCCGATCGACACGCGCGAGGCGCCGACCGCAGTCAACACACTGGCGACCGAGCGCCCGTTCGCCTGGTTCGAACAGAATGTCATCACCACCGTGCCGCTCAATTATCCGGGCGCCGGCCGCCGCGTCTATCCGGGCTTCCTGCAGCTGGCCGGGTTCATGACGATGAACCTGGGCAACCACATGATCTCGCATTGGGAGATGTTCAAACATCTCGTCCAGGGCGACGACGAAGGCGCCGAGGCGACCAAGGATTTCTACGAGGAATATCGCTCGGTCTGCGACATGACCGCGGAATTCTACCTCCAGACGATCGAAGTCGTGTTCCAGCAGCATGCCTTGCCGAAGGGCGAGATGATGCACCGCGGGCGCAAGGTCGATCCGGGCGCGATCACCGACATCGCCTTGCTGGCGATCGAGGGCAAGCGCGACGACATTTCAGGACTCGGCCAGACCAAGGCGGCGCTGACGATCGCCACCAATCTGCCCGCGTCGGAGAAGAAGCATGTGGTTGCCGATGCCGGCCATTACGGCATCTTCAACGGCAGCAAGTGGCGCACTCAAATCGCGCCGGTGCTGGAAGAGTGGATCACCACGCACGGCGGGTGAGGCACATTCCCCTCCCGCTTGCGGGAGGGTTAGGGGAGGGCATGTCCTAAATCTGCGGAGGCGCGACAGGCCCTCCCCCGGCCCCTCCCGCAAGCGGGAGGGGAGAGGATCGATCAGGCCGTCGTCCCCATCTTCGCATGACTGCCCTCGTCCCCAGCGTCGATACGTCCGCCGAACAGCAGTTTGACCTTGCCGGCGATCGACATGTCGGTTTCCCACATCTCGGCATCGTCGATGTCGAAACGCAGCAGCGCGAGGTTCGGATCGTCCTTGCCGCCGGGAAACCAGGCCTCGACCTGGTTGTTCCACAATTTGTCGATCATGCCGAAATCGTTGTCGATGCGGACATTGCCCGCCAGGCAGGCGAAGAAATCGTGCCCCTTGGACACGAACTGCGCCATCGCCATCCCGCCCTGAGCCAGGCGGTTGTCCTTGCCGATGAAGAAATAGATCGTGTCGACCTGATCTTGATCGAGCTGCGCGGTCAGCGGCTCGCTATGCTGGCCGTCGCCGTCCAGCCCGATCATCACGAACGGACTGTCGGACAGTTTCTTCCAGAAATGCTGCTTGATCTCGGCGGCGTCGGCCATCGCGTCTCTCCTTTCTATCCCAACGCTGTCGCGGGCCAATGGGTTCACTGTCGGTCGCCGGAACCGCGATTTTGGACATAACGTCGGTGGAGCGGCGCGATCGCCTCAATTACTGTCGATAACGGCAGCAATCCCGCTGCCGTCTCAAGGGAGTACGCACATGAGCCTTGCAAGCTTGTGCCTGGTCCTTGGGGTGATGATCGGCTTTGCCACCTTGATCCTCAAGGTGGTGGAGTTGTCACGCCGCAAGGACTGACATGACGGGAGGGGCTTGGCCTGGCAGCCGGGCCCCAAACGCAAAGAACCCCGGCCGCTGGCACGACCGGGGTTCTGATCTCAAGGGGAAGCCCATGAGCCTTGCGGGGTCTATATACCTCTCACAGAGATATTTTTCAATTACAGAACCTCGAACAGTCCCGCCGCGCCCTGGCCGCCGCCGATGCACATCGTCACGACGACGTATTTGGCGCCGCGGCGCTTGCCCTCGATCAGCGCGTGGCCGGTGCAGCGTGCGCCGGTCATGCCATAAGGGTGGCCGATCGAGATCGAGCCGCCATTGACGTTGAGCAGTTCGTTGGGAATGCCGAGCTTGTCACGGCAATAGAGCACCTGCACCGCGAACGCCTCATTGAGCTCCCACAGGCCGATATCGTCCATCTTGAGCCCGTTGCGCTCGAGCAGCTTGGGGATCGCGAAGACCGGGCCGATGCCCATTTCGTCGGGCTCGGTGCCGGCGACCGCCATGCCGACATAGCGGCCGAGCGGCGTCAGGCCGCGCTTCTCTGCCAGCTTCTCTTCCATCAGTACGCTGGCCGAGGATCCGTCAGACAGCTGCGAGGCGTTGCCGGCAGTGATGGTGAAATCGGGGCCGAGCACCGGCTGCAGGCCGCGCAGGCCCTCGATCGAGGTCTCGGGACGATTGCCCTCGTCCTTGGTCACGGTCACCTCGTGATAGGTGACTTCCTTGGTTTCCTTGTTGGTCATTGCCATCGTCGCGGTGACCGGCACGATCTCGGCGTCGAAATAGCCGGCCTGCTGCGCGGCGGCGGTGCGCTGCTGCGACTGGAGCGAATAATCGTCCATCACTTCGCGGCTGATATTGTAGCGCTTGGCCACGACCTCGGCGGTCTGCAGCATCGGCATGTAGACGTCCTTGTGCATCGCCAGCAGCTCGTCGTCGCGGCCGACGCGCATCTGCGGGGTCTGCACCATCGAGATCGACTCGACACCGCCGCCGATCGCGATGTCCATATTGTCGACGATGATTTCCTTGGCCGCGGTCGCGATCGCCATCAGGCCCGAAGCGCATTGGCGGTCGAGCGACATGCCAGCGACGGTCACCGGCAGACCGGCGCGGAGCAAGGCGAGACGGGCGATATTGCCGGCTTGGACACCCTGCTGGAGCGCGGCGCCGAACACGACATCCTGCACTTCGGCTGGATCGATCTTGGCGCGCTCGACCGCGGCCTTGATCGAATGGCTGGCGAGCGTCGGCGAGGGCAGATTGTTGAACCCACCGCGATAGGCGCGGCCGATCGGGGTGCGGGCGGTGGAGACGATGACGGCGGAACGCATGATGGACCTCTTGATCTCCCCTCCCTTTCAGGGAGGGGCTGGGGGTGGGTGCCGGCGCGTCAGCGCCGGCGACTATGCTTGGGGTTGGCTCGGGACGCTCGCTGCGCTCGCGACCCACCCCCGACCCCTCCCTGGAAGGGAGGGGAGAACATCAGACGAAAATCTGGCTGATCCATTCGGCGATCAAGGCGGGCTTGTCCTCGCCTTCGATCTCGACGGTGAATTCGTTGGTCTGCTGCCATTGGCCGGGACGCTTCTCGACCAGCTCGATCAGCTTGAACCGGCCGCGCACGCGCTTGCCCGAACGGACCGGAGTGATGAAGCGGACTTTGTTGCCGCCGTAATTGACGCCCATCTTCACGCCCTCGATCTTGGGCTGGTCGGCGACTTTGGACGAAAGCAGGGGCATCAGCGACAGCGTGAGGAAGCCATGCGCGATGGTGCCGCCGAACGGCGTCATCGCCGCCATCTGCGGATTGACGTGGATGAACTGATGGTCGCCGGTCGCATCGGCGAATTTGTCGATCATCTCCTGGCTGACCTCGACCCAGTCGGAAACGCGCTCCGTGCCGATCTGTTCGGCGAGTTGCTGGATGGTGATCGTGTCTGCGGTGGTCGCCACGGCATTCCCCTGAGAAAGGTTTCGGCGCATAGGCCGTCGCATTCCTCTAGGCGCGCCCGCGCCCGCGAGGCAAGTCTCACCTGACCGAGAATTGGAAAATGACTGCTGACGCTACGTCCTCCGCCCGTATTTCCATGGCGAAGCTCTACCGCGCTCCCGAACCCGAAGTTCTAAAACCGCTTTTGACACGCGCTGCGTTGACCCCCGACTCGCGCGGACGGGTGCTGGGCCATGCGAGCGGATTGCTGGCGGATCTGCGCGCGGCACAGACCAAGGGGTGGGTGAACCAGTTCCTGCAGGAATATCGGCTGAACTCGTCCGAAGGCGTGGCCCTGCTGTCGCTGGCCGAGGCGTTCCTGCGCGTGCCTGATCCCGAGACCGCCGATCTGCTGATCGCCGACAAGCTGGGCGATGCCGATTGGCGCGCGCATACGGGCGAGTCGAATTCGTCGCTGGTCAACATCGCGACCTGGGGCCTGGTGGTCGGCCGCGCGCTGGTCGGCGAAGGCGAAAGCGGTCCGTTGCGCCGGCTGATCAGCCGCGCGGGTGAGCCGTTCGTTCGCCAGGCGGTCGGCGCGGCGATGCGGATGATGGGCGAGATCTTCGTGATGGGCCGCACCATCGCCGAGGCGATGGACCGGATGAAGAAGCCCGAGAATAGAGGCTTCACCGCGAGCTTCGACATGCTGGGCGAAGCGGCGCGGACCGTCGAGGACGCGGCGCGTTATTTCAATGCCTATACCGATGCGATCGACGCGGTCGGGCGCGATTCCGCCGCCGGTCATTCGATCTCGGTCAAGCTGTCGGCACTCCACCCGCGCTATGAAGTCACGCAATATGATCGCTGCGTTCCGGAACTGACTGAGATGCTCGAAGCACTCGCGGTGCAGGCGGCGACCAAGGGCATCGCGCTGACCGTCGATGCCGAGGAAAGCGAGCGGCTCGAGATGAGCCTCGACATTATCGGCGCCGTGGCGGCTTTGCCTAGCCTCAAAGGCTGGGACGGGTTCGGGATGGCGGTGCAATCCTATGGCAAGCGCGCGCGCCTGGTGGTCGACTGGGCCAACAACCTCGATCGGTTGATGAACGTACGGCTGGTCAAGGGCGCCTATTGGGACAGCGAGATCAAGCGCACCCAGGTCGAAGGGCTGTCGGACTATCCATTGTTCACCCGCAAGGCGGCGACCGATGTGTCGTACCTGGCGGTGGCGCGTGACATGCTGGACGCAAGGAACATCCGCCCGGCCTTCGCCAGCCATAACGCGCTGACGGTGGCGACCTTGCTCGAATGGGCGGGCAGCAATCGCGATTTCGAGTTCCAGCGACTCCACGGCATGGGTGAGGGGCTGTACGAGCGGCTGGTCCGCGACGAAGGCTATCATTGCCGCATTTACGCGCCGGTCGGCGGGCATCGCGATCTGCTCGCCTATCTGGTGCGGCGCTTGCTTGAGAACGGGGCCAATTCGAGCTTCGTCCACCAGCTTGCCGACGAGCGGCTGACCGAGGCCGAGATCCTCGCCGATCCGGTCGAGAAGATCGCGGCGGTTGGTGGGGCGCGACATCCGAGCATCCCTCTGCCGATCGACCTGTTCGGTGACCGGAAGAATTCGAGCGGGATCGATCTCAGCGATCGCGAGGTGCTGGCAAGGACGGCGAAGGCAGTCTCTTCTCCCCTCCCGTTTACGGGAGGGGCTGGGGGAGGGCCTGTTACTTTCTCGGCTACCGACACGCCCTCCCCTAGCCCCTCCCGTAAACGGGAGGGGGATTTAGTGGCGCGCGCCCATGCCGCGTTCCCCGGCTGGTCGGCGACACCGGTCGACGAACGCGCGGCGATCCTCGAACGCCTCGCCGATCTGCTCGAAACCAATCGCGACGAACTGATGGCGATCTGCGTTCAGGAAGCCTTCAAGACAATTCCCGATGCGATCGGCGAAGTGCGCGAGGCCGCCGATTTCTGCCGCTATTATGCCCAGCAGGCGCGGTCGGGTCTCAAGTCGATCGAACTCCCCGGGCCGACCGGCGAGCGCAACACGCTCCACCTCGACGGCCGCGGCGTGTGGGCGACGATCGCGCCGTGGAACTTCCCGCTGGCGATCTTCCTCGGCCAGACCGCCGCTGCTCTGGTCGCGGGCAATAGCGTGGTCGCCAAGCCGGCGCCGCAAACGCCGAAGATCGCCGCCGCCGCGGTCAGGCTCGCGCATCAGGCGGGCGTGCCCGAGGACGTGCTGATCCTCGCCCCCGGCGGCCCCGAGGTCGGCGCGGCGCTGACCGCCGATCCGCGCATCATGGGTGTCGCGTTCACCGGCTCGACCGCGACCGCCAAGAAAATCGCGCGCAGCCTGCTCGAGGACGAAGCCCGCCCGATCGTACCGCTGATCGCCGAAACCGGCGGGATCAACGCGATGATCGTCGATTCGACCGCACTGCCCGAACAGGTGGTGATGGACGTGGTCACCTCTTCGTTCCGTTCGGCGGGCCAGCGCTGCTCGGCGCTGCGGCTGCTGGTGGTGCAGGAGGATGTGGCGGACGGCATCATCAAGATGCTCGACGGCGCGATGGACTTGCTAAGGCTCGGCGATCCGGTCGATCCCAGGACCGATATCGGCCCGGTGATCGATCAGGCCGCCTATGACAAATTGATGGCCTATCGCGAGAGCATGAAGGCGCGCATCGTCAAGACGATCGACGCACCGGCGCAGGGTTTGTTCGTGCCGCCGACGCTCATCCGGCTGGACGCCATCGAGGATCTGCAGGCCGAATGGTTCGGCCCGATCCTCCATGTCGCGACGTGGCAGGCGGGCAAGCTCGCCGAGACCATCCGCCGGGTCAACGCCAAGGGCTACGGCCTCACCATGGGCCTGCACAGCCGCATCGCGCGGGCCGGCGAGGTGATGGAAGCCGAAGCGCGGGTCGGCAATCTCTACGTCAATCGCAGCATGATCGGGGCGATCGTCGGTTCGCAGCCGTTCGGGGGCGAGGGCCTGTCCGGCACCGGCCCCAAGGCCGGCGGCCCGCACTATCTCTACCGCTTCGTCGCCGAGCGCGCTGTCTCCACCGACACGACGTCGGCCGGCGGGAATGCGACATTGCTGTCGTTGGACGAGGGCGGGATCTAGCGCGGATGATATGACTTGACCCTTCACCCTCACCCTTCCGGCGCTTCGCGCCTCCCTCCCTCTCCCAATGGGAGAGGGAAGGGGCCCGCCGCCGCAGGCGGTGGGAAGGGTGAGGGTGATCAAAGATGGATCAAGCCGATTCCATCATGCTCCAGCGCGCGGCACAACCCGGCGCTCAGCCGTTCGCGTCTTGATCCCCCACCGACCGGTCGCCCGACGACGGCGGCGGCGCGATCGTGTCGTCGGCTGCCCGGCGGGGTTTCTTGCGCGTGGGCCAGGTCACGCCGGAATCGGCCGCCGATATGCCCGTTTGCGCCGGATAGACGAGCGCGATGCCCTCTTCCTGGAAGCGCTTGATGATCGCGATTCCGATCGAATGGCGCGCGTCGTACATGTCCTGGAACACGGCGGTCGGAGAATCGAATTCGAGATCGAATTCGTAGGCCGTTGGCGTGAACGCCGCGAAGCCCGCGCGGACGAATTTCTGGCCGTGATCCTCGACGATCTGCTTGAGCATGTGAGGCAGTTCCTCGAGCTGCGCGACCGGGGTGGTCTGGGTGACGGCCAGGGTGAAGATGACGCGGCGATATTCGCGGCGCGAATTGTTGATGATCTCGAAGTCGAGTAGCTTCTTGTTGCCGATCACCCGCTCCTCGCCATTGGCGCCGCGGATGCGGGTCGACCGCATGCCGATATATTCAACTGTCCCTGCCGATTTGTCATAGGTGATCGCGTCGCCACGGCGGAACGGGCGGTCGAAGATGATCGCGATCGCCGCGAACAGATCGGCGAAGATGCTTTGCGCGGCCAGGCCGATCGCGATGCCGCCGACGCCCAGACCGGCGATCAGGCCGCTGACGTTCACGCCGAGATTGCCGAGCACCATGATCAGCGCGATCGAGAATAAGGCGAAGGTCACGAACAGGCGGATCAGGCCCATCGCATTGGACAGCGTCTCGCCGTGATCCTCGCTCGCCGCGGTGCGATGCTCGATCGCGCCCAGGATGATCTCGCGTGCCCAGATCGCGCCCTGGAACACGGCCGCGACGGTGAACAGCAACCTGATCGCCGCGACCAGGGTTTCTGGCGGATGTGAGGCGGCGGTGCCGGCGACGACCAATTGAGCCGCCAGCATCGCCATGAAGAAATTGCCGGTCCGGGCGATGGCGCGGCCGAATACCGTGTACCAGCCCTTGCCGGTCCGATCGCGCCGGCACAGGCGGGCGCCCAGCGACTTGGCGAAATACAGCAGCAGGAAGATCAGGATGCCGATGCCGACCGCGATCAGTGCCTCGAACCAATTGCCGATCAGCCAGTCGAACGTCTGGTGATAGAGGCTGCTGACGTGCGTCGGCAGGTCCGCGATCGGCGTGGCCGCCGTTTTGGGCGCGGTTGTGTTACTCATGGTGGTCCTTCAGGCTGCCTTGCGCCGCGACCCGCATCCGCCCTCGAGGAAAGCGATCAGGCCACGCTCGTAACGATCGAAATAGCGAGTCGATCGCGGCAGAGCGAGATGCTCGCGAAAGTTGGTCTGATCGCCCTTGGCGAGCTCGATCAGCGCAGGATGGACATAGGATTTGCGCGCGATCGCGGGAGTATTGCCCAGTGCCTCGGTCACCGGCTCGAGCATTGCCTTCAGCCCGATATCGTGGTCCGCGCTCGCCAGCGCTTCGAACGCGATGACGCTCGCTCCCCAGGTACGGAAATGCTTGGCGGTGAAATCGTCGCCGGTCGCCTCGCGGATATAGTCGTTGACGTCGGTCGAGGTCACGCCGTGCGGTTGGCCATCGCCATTGATGTACTGAAAAAGCTGCTGTCCGGGCAGATCCTGGCACTTCTTGACGAAGCGCGCGAGGGTGCGGTCGGTGATCACCAAGGTCCGCATCTTGCCCGATTTGGCGCGGTAGCGCAGCTTCAGCGTCTGGCCGTGAATCTCGGCATGGCGGTCGCGCAAGGTGGTCGCGCCGAAGCTCTTGTTGGCCTTGGCATATCCTTCGTTGCCGACGCGTAGGTAACCGATGTCGAGCAGCTTGACGATCGCCGCGACGGTGCGTTCCTTACTGTGGCTGCGGCTGTTCAGGTCGGCTTCGACCCGTGCGCGCAATCTTGGCAGTGCCAGGCCGAACGCAGCGCAGCGATCATATTTCGCGCTCTCCCGCACGGCGCGGAAATCGGGATGATAGCGATATTGCTTGCGGCCGCGCTCGTCCCAGCCGACCGCCTGGATATGGCCGTTGGGGTTGGGCGAGAACCAGGCGTCGCGATAGGCCGGCGGTAAGCCGATACGGTTCAAACGGTCGATCTCCTCGCGGTCGGTGATGCGATTGCCTTGCGGATCCCAATAGCCCCAGCCGTGCCGTACCTTGCGCCGGGTGATCCCCGGTATGCTGTCATCGCAATAGACGATCCGCGGCATTAGGGTGCAGACCCATTGCTATTGAGGTCGAGATGGAGACGAAAAAGGCTGCTGGGAGAGAGGGCGCGCAGCCAGATAGCGGTGCCTATCTGGCAAGCGTCCGACCGCTCCAGCGGCCCTTTTCGTCCCACCGCTTCGCGGCAGCCATGTCCGGGCACTGTGGCGCGTCGGAGCGCTCGAACGGGGGGAAACCCCCGTTCTTCGCACTCCTCCTCCCACAGCATCCCGGACATGGCTGTCTCGATCCTCATTAGTAATGGGTCTGCACCCGAATCCTCCTTCCGCATGCCGTCCGAAATGCGCGGGTCATCGCTTCGTTCCGGAACGTCCCGGTCATGCGGTGGGTTGGAGCGGGATGACGAGGAGATTTGCGATGGCCGACCTGAACAACGCGCGCGTGCTGATGATCGCCACCGATGGGTTCGAGAATGACGAATTGTTCAAGCCGCGCCAGGCGTTGATCGACGCCGGCGCCACGGTCACGCTGGCATCGATCTCGACCGATCCGATCCAGGGTGAGAAAGGCGGCGAGAAGGCCGACACGATAGCTCCGGACATTACCTTGGGCGATGTCGATACCGAGGAATTCGACGCGCTCGTGATCCCTGGCGGGGTCGCCAATCCCGACAAGATGCGAACCCAGGGTCGCGCGGTGCAGATCGTCGAGGAGTTCATGGACGACGACAAGATCGTCGCGGCGATCTGTCACGGACCGTGGCTGCTGGTCGAGGCGGATGTGGTCGACGGGCGCAAGGTGACGAGCTGGCCGTCGGTCCGCACCGATTTGGAAAATGCGAGGGCGGAAGTGGTGGATGAAGAAGTCGTGGTGGACGGTAAGTTGATCACCAGCCGCAAGCCGGATGATATTCCCGCGTTCAACCGGGCGATTATCGAGGCGTTGCAGGAAGAGTTCGCGGAGGCGTGAATTCCCCTCCCGTTTACGGGAGGGAGCATCAGGTCGCTCGTCCCCCGGACGAGCTGAAACAGCCGGGGGCTGTTTCAGCTGATGCTGGGAGGGCGTGTTCCTTCCCAGCGGTTTTCGACAAGCCCTCCCCCGACCCCTCCCGCAAGCGGGAGGGGAGTTTGAAGGCATTCACCCATTTCTGCGCGGGCCGCTCGACCAGGTGATACAGCGCGACCGAACTTGCCAGCACCATTGCCAGGTAGAGCGCGATCAGCACCAAGGGCACGGCATGCGCATCGCTGACGAAGACCAGCTTGAACACCACGAACAGCATGAAGTGCGACAGATAGGTCGCATAGCTGATCTCGCCGAGATAATGGAGCGGAGCCCAATCGAGCGGATTGCCGCGCATCCCCGAAGTGAGCGCGAGGGCGAGCAACAAGGCGGCGAAAGCGAACGGCACCGCGAGCTGTTCGGGCAGCCCGCTGGCCCAGCCGGCGAGCATCAGGCCGGCAAAAGCGAAAGCGATGACCGCGGGCAAAGCGGGAGCCTCTCGCCAGCGCAGCCAGAGCGCACAAAGCGCGCTGCCCGCGGCGAATTCGGTCAGGCAGCGAACCACGCCGTAATGCACGATATCATAACCCAGCGTCGGCAGATGCGCGGTCGCTGCCGCCAGGATGAGCAGGAACGCCGCCGCTGCCAGCGCAATCAGCCAGCTCGGTAGCGTCCGCCAATCGACTGCGCGCACCAGCAGCGGAAACAGCAGATAGGCGGCAAGCTCGCAGCTGATCGACCAGGCCGGATCGTTCCAGGTCAGCGCCTCGGTGAACCCCCAATTCTGCAGCAGGAAGATGTGCAGCGGCAGTTCGCGGAATGGGAACTCCGCTGCATCGTGACGCCCGGCGGCGGTCAGCGCCAGCGCGAGCAGGATCGCACCGCCGAGCACGACCAGGTGCAGCGGCCAGATCCGCGCGACGCGCTTCTGGAGAAAAACCGGCAGGGCGCGCCAGCCTTCGGCGCGCAGGCGATCGCTCCAGCTCAGCCAGATCACAAACCCCGAGAGCAGAAAGAAGAAATCGACCGCGAGGTAACCCTTAGCGAAGACGTGCACCCAGGCCTGGGGCAGGCCATCGACCGTCAGCCGGATATGGTAGAGCACCACCATCCACGCGGCGATACCGCGCACGCTGGTCAGCGCGCGAAGCTCTGGTCGGGTCATGCTAGCGCCGGATTGGGCGGCGTCGCCGCCGGCCTGGCGCGCTTCATCGGCCGGAAATTCTCCTCGGCACGCTTGCGCTTGAGATAGGTATCCAGCCCGATCTGCGCGCCGATCAGCATGAAGATGAACGGCTGGAACGCGATCGCGATGAAGCAGGCGCCGAGCATGTAGAGCAATTGCCCCGATTGCAGCGCGCTCGCGAGCGGCGCGACCCAGGCATAATCCTCACCGGCCTTCTTGTAGCGCTGACGGATCACTTCCATCCGGATCAGGCCGCCGATGCAGATCGTGAGCCACAGGATTAGACCCGGCCAGCCCTGTTCGCCGAGCATCTCGAAATAGGCGGAGTGATAGGCGCGGGCGCGGTCGACGGTCAGCGTCGTATCGAGCTTGGCATTATCCGCGGTGCCGTCGGCCTTCACGATGTCGTAGCGGATCTGGTTCTGGCGGTACATTTCGAAGCCGCCGCCCATCGGGTGCTGCTTGACGTATTCCCAGGTCCATTTCCACACCGCGACGCGGGTCGCGGCGGATTCGTCCTGCTGATAACTCTTGATCGTGCTCATGCGATCGGTGAACGACTTGGGCAGGAACGGCACCGCGACCAGCCCGAGCGTGGCGACGACGCCGAGATAGAGGAATTTGCGCTTCGAATCGCGCAGCATCAGCACGCCGAGCAAGCCGATGCAGAGCAGGCCGGTGCGCGTCGATGTGCCGATCGGGATGAGCAGGCAGGCGAAGACGAGCGCGTAGCAGAACAGTTTGCGCTTCCAGTCGGCGGGGAAGATCGTACCGTATTTCTCGAGCCACAGGATCGCCGGGATGATCGCGATCGCCACGGTCGAGATGGTCGAGCCCTCATACAGGCCGGAATTATTCTCGACCATCAGGTTGAGCGAGCCATAGCCGCCGCCACCCGCCAGCGTCTTGATCCCACCGACGATGATGATCGATGCCGCCGACAGGATCATGAAGGTCAGCAGCGCCTCGAGCCTGAGCCGGGTGCGCAGGGTGAGCGGCAGGAAGGCGGCGAAGGCCAGGCATTTCCAGACCCAATCCCATTTATCCAGAGCCTCGACCGGAAAATCGGCCCGCATCGTGGTCATCGCGCACCAGGCGAGCAGCAGCACGATGACGAACTGGCGCGGCGCGACCCGGCTGTCCTTCTTGTCGTCGATCAGCGCCCAGGAGCCGACCGCGAGCGCCACCGCGATCAGCGAGATCGGTACCGAATTGAGCAAAAGATAGGTCAGCCGCTGCGGCGAGACGATGTCGATATAGCAATAGCTCAGGATGAACAGGAACGGCCGGCGAAACGCCAGCGCGAAGAACATTCCGAGGAATCCGACAAAGGCGAGATCGTGGATCATCGCCGCTTGATCTTGCTCGGCGGCTCGGGCCGCTCGTCGTCGAGGTCGCGGCGGCGCAGCAGGAGGAAGATGGCGAGCATCATCAGGCCGTGCGTGATCGCGATCGCGAAATTGTCGATCATGCTACCGTCTTCCAGCCCATCCGAAGCGCACGCCCTTCGAAGATCTCGGGGCGAACGGGTGTGAGGTTGGTCCTACCGCCGCCGGGTTGACGTGCCGTTAAACAGTCGCGTGGCATGGAAAATGGCGATGAACATCCTTCACGTCCTCGACCACGGTCTGCCCCTGCAGAGCGGCTACACCTTCCGCACTCGCGCGATCCTGAAGGCGCAGATCGCACGCGGCTGGACTGTTGCGGCGGTGACCGGAGCGCGCCACGGCGAGGCCAAGGTCAATGCTGAGATGGTCGACGGGCTCGATTTCTACCGGACCGAGCCGCCCGCACCGGCGATGAGCCCGATCCGCGAATGGCGCGAAATCGCCGCGCTCGCCGATCGCGTGGCCGAGGTTGCCCGGACCTTCCGCCCCGACGTGATTCACGCTCATTCGCCGGTGCTCGATGCCATGGCGGCATTGCGCACGGGCAAACGGCTGGGCGTGCCGGTGATGTACGAGATCCGTGCCTTCTGGGAGGATGCGGCAGTCGGCAATGGGACGGGCCGAGAGGGGTCGCTGCGCTATCGCGCCACCCGCTGGCTCGAGACGCGGGCAGTGCGTCAGGCCGACGCCGTCGCGGTGATTTGCGACGGGCTGAAGGACGATCTGATCGATCGCGGCATCGATCCGGCCAAGATCATGGTGTCTCCCAACGGTGTCGACCTCACCCTGTTCGGCGAACCTCTACCGCGCGACACGGCGCTGGCGGCAGAGCTGGGCTTGGCGGCGGATGACGATGTGGTCGGCTTCATCGGCAGTTTCTACGATTATGAAGGGCTCGACGATCTGATCGCGGCGATGCCGGCGCTGGTGGCGAAGCGTCCGGCGGCGAAGCTGCTCCTGGTCGGCGGCGGGCCCATGGAGCAGGCGTTGCGCGTGCAGGCCGCGGCCTCGCCGGTTGCCGGCGCGATCCGTTTCGTCGGGCGCGTTCCCCATAAAGAAGTCGAACGCTATTATAGCCTGGTGGATGTGCTGGCTTATCCGCGCAAGCAGATGCGGCTGACCGATCTGGTCACGCCGCTCAAGCCGCTCGAGGCGATGGCGCAGCGGCGGCTGGTCGCGGCGTCGGATGTCGGCGGGCATCGCGAACTGATTCGCGACGGCGACACCGGCACCTTGTTCGCGCCCGACAGCCCTGCGGCGATCGCCGATTCGCTGGCCGGGATGTTCGCCGATCGCAGCGGCTGGGAAGCGCGGCGGACCCGTGCCCGGGCATTCGTCGAACGCGATCGTAACTGGTCGTCAAACATTTCGCGTTACGCCCCCGTTTACCAAAATATTATCGAAGCTCGGAAAACGGACCTCAAATGGACGCCACCCGCGGTCGCCAGCGCCTGAATTTCCCCTCGCCGTTCGCCGCGATTCCGGGCGAAAGCGGGGCGATGCGGTTCGCCGTGCCGCTGGCGCCGGCGATCGCCGTCCTGTTGGCCGCGCTCGGCGGACTGATGTTCCTGCTGATGCCAAATGCGGTGCTCGAGGATCTGGTGGTCGATAGCGGGATCGCCTCGCTGGTCACCGCGGCGCAACCACCACTCGGGATCACCGCGCATTTCGCTATTGCCTTTCTGGTCGCGATCGCGGTCGGCGGAATCTGCTGGTTCGGCTTGTTCCTGCTGATGGGCACGCGGATCGTCACGATCGGGCGGAGTGCGCGCGAAGACGGTGTTCCCATCTTGCGCCGCGCCGATGCGCACCCCGACGCGCCGCCGCGCCGCCCAGTCTTCGCCAATCGCGATCTCGGCACGCCGTTCCTCGAAGTGACCGCCGACACGCCACCGCCAATGTCGGCAGCCGACGCCATGGCGTACGCGCCGCGCGTGATCGAGGAGCGACCGATCCCGATCGACCTCGACACGCCGCTCGCCACTTATCGCAGTCCACTCGATCCGCCGCTGCCCGCTCCTGCGCCGCTGCCGCTCGGCCGGATCGACGAACCCGCCGCGGCACCGGCGCCGATCATCGCACCGCCGCCGGTCCCGGAACCTGTGGTCGCTGTGGACCCGCGCCCGATCCGTGTTGTTCCCGAATCGTCCGCTGTGGTTCCGCCCGCCGAGGACCCCGCGCCGCGCTTCGCCTCGCACGAGCGGATCGAGACGTTCGAACTGACGCCGATGGTGCGCTCGTCCGAAACCTCGGCGCCATTGCCGTCGGCGACGATCCATGATTTGCTCGACCGGCTGGAGCGCGGCGTCGCCAAGCGTAAGGAAGTTGTCGCGCCTCAGCCCGAAGCGCCGGCGGAGGAAATTCCCGCCGCGGGCTCGCTCGAGGAAACGCTCGGCGTGCTGCGGCAACTTGCCTCGCGCGTCGGCTAACTTACAATTCGAGCAGAAGTAATCACGCTTCCCCGGCCTTGGACGGGGAGGCGTGATACAGGCGTGCGAGGCGCTAGTTTTCTTCCACCAGCAGAAACTCTGCCACCGCCGTTCCGCTGCTCCGTTCGACCAGGTCGGCGCTCGCGACGAAATAGCCGCGTACGGCGAATTCCGCCTCGGGCAAATCCGCCAGCCAGGCTTCGAACGCCTCGTCTTCACCCGCTTTGATCTCGACGGTCAGCCGCACGCCGCTGAACAGTGACGACGACCAATCACGGCTGCGCACCAAAGATACCACCGCGCCGGGTGCCGCATGGCCGGCCGATTCGGTCACATCTTTGATTAGATCGCGCTCGAGCCGGCTCATTGCGCGGCATCCTGTGCGGCGATGAAGTCGACGATCCGCTGAGCGACGCGGCGCCGGGGCTCGCGACCGTTGCGCAGATCGCCGACCAGCCTGGGATCGTTGCAGGCCAGCCGGCCGAACCGGGTCGGCGGCATGTTCGACCGCCGCAAAAACTTCTCCACCTCTCGTCCGATATGCATTTGTCTGGCCTCTATTTTCACTGCCGATTCGCTATGTGTTCATGATCTGTTCCAAATTCCAACTTGTCTAGGAAATTTCCTACGGCTATGGTGACAATCATGGTTGACGCGCGATCGACACTGGCGGGATTGGCTGATGAGGCGGGGACCAGCCTTGCCTGGCTGTCGCGTGCGCTCGGGCGCAACGACGCCTATCTTCAGCAGTTCGTGAAGCGCGGAACCCCCCGGCGGCTCGATGAGGAGGATCGCCGCTGGCTCGCCGCCTATTTCAATGTCGACGAACGCGCGCTGGGCGGAAGTGCCGGCGGCGTTGCGGCGATGGTCGCGGTACGGCGGATCGACGCGGAGGCGCATGCCGGCGCCGGCGGGCTGGTCGAGGATGACCGCAATGGCGGGGAAGAACGGATCGACCCGCGCGTGGTGGCGCGGCTGGGCGTGTCGCCCGCGGCGCTGACGATGATCACCGCGCATGGCGATTCGATGGAGCCGCTGATCCATGACGGCGACGCCTTGTTCGTCGACATGGCCGATCGCCGCTTGTCGTCACGCCCCGGCATCTTCGTGATCCGGCTCGACGATGCGTTGCTGGTGAAGCGGGTCTCCCGGATCGGGCTGGAAGTTCAGGTGGCCAGTGACAATCCCGCTACTCCGCTCATCGCCCCCGTCCGCGCCGATCGCGTGGCGGTCATCGGCCGCGTCGTACGGCTGGCGCGATCGCTACGGTAGCGGCTGCGCGCCTAGCGCCGGCGGTCGATCAGGAAGACGATCGTCGCGGCGATTGCGCCGCCGGCCACCCCGAGCACGATCCCCAGGCTGGTCTGGTGCAGGATGATTCCGACAACGGTGCCACCGAACACGCCGAGCGCGAGCAGGCATCCGCCGGCAGCGGGAGCGGTCGATTTCGGCGGATTCGGTCTCATGCCCGCTGCCTGCCATGTTCCAGGATCGGACGCTAGTGTCCCCGCGTGGGACGCGTGGGGCAGGCATATGCGTCATGGTGCACGGCGGTTTACCACTGCCTCCCGCCGATTCCCGTCGATCGCTTCGGGGTGGCACGCGCCTTGTAACGATCGGGTGCTGGCCAGTTCGGAGTATCGCATGCACCTCTATCTCGCTGATCGCTCGTCGGTAGACGCCGCACAGGAACTGATGGCGACGTTCGGCGACGATGCCGGGTTCGAGGCGGCCGCACGCGCCGACAAGAGTCGTGATCTTGGCAACCACGTCAATTTCTGTCGCTGGCGCCAGATCGAGCGGCTGATCGTGCTGATGTCGCAGGGCCGCGCGGTGGGCACCGTCCACTAAGGGGCCTGATCCATATCAGGCCGTTTCTGCGGGAGATTGTTTCGGGTTCGTTGGTTTCTGCTGTCAGGAAGCCACCGAACGAGGCCTGATGACCACACCCCAATATCTGTCGATCGCCCTCCTCGTTGCAATGATGGCGATGTTCGTCTGGGGCCGCTTCCGTTACGATATCACCGCGATGCTGGCGCTGCTTGCGGGGCTGGCGCTCGGTATCGTTACGCCCAAGGCGGCGTTCACCGGTTTTTCCGACGACATCGTGATCATCGTCGGCTCGGCGCTGGTGATCTCGGCGGCGGTGCAGCGATCGGGCATGGTCGAGCGCGCGCTGAGCCGGATCGCCGGCCGCGTCACCCGGATCCGCACCCAATTGTTCGTACTGACCGCCTCGGTCGGCGTGACGTCCGCGCTGGTCAAGAATGTCGGCGCGCTGGCGATGCTGATGCCCGCGGCGTTCCAGATGGCGAAGAAGAACAAGGCATCGCCGTCGGTCTTCCTGATGCCGATGTCGTTCGCCTCGCTGCTCGGCGGTCTGATGACCCTGGTCGGCACCTCGCCTAATATCATCGTCAGCCGCGTGCGGCAGGACATGGTCGGCCAGCCGTTCCGCATGTTCGACTATTTTCCGACCGGCTTCGGGCTGCTGGTGATCGGCCTGATCTTCCTGCGCTTCGGTTATCGGCTGCTGCCGCGCGATCGTCGTGGCGTGCCGACGATGGGCGAGGCCCTCGACATCAAGGACTATGTCACGGAGGTGACGATCGGTGCGGGCTCGCCGGCGATCGACGAAACCGTCGACCAGTTCACCGATCGCCATGATGGCGACGTCACCGTTACCAGCGTGATGCGGGCCGGCATGCGCAGCCAGCCGCAGCCATGGATGACCTTGCGCGAAGGCGACACGCTGATCCTGGGCGGCGAACCCGACGTGCTCGAACGCGTCATCGCCACCAACAAATTCGCGCTGGCGGGCTCCGAGCGCGACGTGCCTGAAGATCGCAAGGATGACGAGATCGGCGTGATTGAGGCGGTGATCGCCACCAACTCGCCATTGATCGGCCGCACCGCCAGCCGGATGCAGATGCAGCGTCGGCTCGGCATCAACCTGATCGCGGTGTCGCGCGAAGGCGAGCGGTTGACGCATCGGCTCGGTGGTACCGTGCTGCGCGCGGGCGATGTCGTGGTGTTGCAGGGGCCGCTCAGTCTGCTGCCCGAACGCCTGGCGGAACTCGGCGCGTTGCCGCTGGCCGAACGCGCGCTCCGGCTCGGCAATTCGGGCAGGGGGGTGTTGCCGGTGGCGATCCTGGCGGTGGCGATGATCGCGACGGCGACCGGCTATGTCCCGGTCGCGGTGGCCTTCTTCGCCGCGGCAGCGCTGATCCTGGCGATCGGCGCGCTGCCGCTGGCCGAGGCCTATGCCAGTGTCGAATGGCCGATCCTGATCATGCTCGGCGCGCTGATCCCGGTCAGCGATACGTTGCGGACAACCGGCGCGTCCCAAATCCTGGCGACCTGGCTCGCGCATGTCGCCGCCGGGCTGCCACCCTGGGGCGCGGTCGCCCTGATCCTGGTCGCGGCGATGGCGGTCACCCCGTTCCTCAACAATGCCGCGACGGTGCTGGTAATGGCGCCGATCGCCGCGGTGTTCGCGCACGATCTCGGCTACAAACCGGAGGCGTTCCTGATCGCCACCGCGATGGGCGCAGGGTGCGATTTCCTCACCCCGATCGGGCACCAGTGCAATACCCTGGTGTTCGGCCCCGGCGGCTACAAATTCGGTGATTACGCCCGGTTGGGCGCGCCGTTATCGCTGCTCGTCGTGCTGGTCGGCACGCCGCTCATCCTGATGGTCTGGCCGCTGCATTGAGCGGGAGGGAAGTCCCTCCCCGATTTGGAGGAGGGACCAAAATCCTCAGGCGGGTTCGCCGACGATCGTCTTCAGTTCCATGAAGTCGGCGATACCGTATTTGCCGCCTTCGCGGCCATTGCCCGATTGCTTGTAGCCGCCGAACGGCGTGCCGCCGCCGCCTGCCCAGGCGTTGATCGTCACTAGCCCGGCGCGCAGCTTCGGCGCGACCTTCGCCGCCTCGGCGGGATCGCCCGAGATCGTCGCCGACAGGCCGTAATCGGTGTCGTTGGCCATCTCGACCGGGTCGTCGGCGTCGCTGTACTTGGTGATCGTCGCAACCGGCCCGAACGTCTCCTCGCGATAGATGCGCATGTCGGGCGTGACATCCGCGAGCAGCGTCGGCTTGACGAAGAACCCGGCATTGCGGCCATCGGGGCGCCCGGTGCCCCCGGTGACGAGGGTCGCGCCCTCGTCGATCGCCGACTGGATCAGGCCCTGGATCTTCTCATACTGCGCCTTGTTGACCACCGGGCCGATATGCCCGCCCATCACAGAGGCCGCGTCGACCTGGGTCGCTTCCATGATCCCCTTCACCACATTGGTGGCGTCGGCGACCTGGCTTTCATGGACCAGCAAGCGGGTCGGCGCGATGCAGCTCTGGCCGCTATTCGCCAGCACGCCGGCGATCGTCGGCGGCAGCACTTCGGGCAAATTGGCGCCCTTGAGCACCAGGTTCGGCGCCTTGCCGCCCAGTTCCTGGTGGACGCGCTTGACCGTGGGCGCAGCGGCCTGCGCTACCGCGATGCCGGCGCGGGTCGACCCGGTGAAGCTCACCATGTCGACATCCTTGTGGCTCGATATCGCCGCGCCGACGCCCGGACCATCGCCATTGACCAGGTTGAACACGCCAGCCGGCACGCCGGCCTTGTCGAGGATTTCGGCGAGGATCACCGCGTTACCCGGCGCTTCTTCCGAAGGTTTGAGCACCATCGTGTCGCCGGCGGCGAGCGCTGGCGCGACCTTGGCGCAGATCTGGTTGAGCGGCCAATTCCACGGCGTGATCATGCCGACCACGCCGACGGGTTCGTGGACGACGCGGTTCTTGCCGACGCGCTCCTCGAACTTGAAGTCCTTGAGCGCGGCGAGGGTGCCGATGAAATAGCCGAGGCCCGCCGGCGCCTGCGCCATTTGCGCAAAGCCGATCGGCGCGCCCATTTCCTCGCTGGTCGCCGCCGCCAGATCGGGGATGCGTGCCTTATATTCCTCGATGATCCGCTCGAGCAGCGCGATGCGCTCGTCGACGCTGGTCTGCGAATAGCTTTTGAACGCCTTCTTGGCCGCCGCAACCGCCTTGTCGACATCGGCAGCGGTGCCGAGCGTGATCTCGCTGACCGGCTGTTCGGTCGACGGATCGATCACTTCGTGGCGAGCGCCACCCTCGCTATCGACCCACTGACCGTCGATATAATGCTTCAGGTAGCTCTTCATCCTCGCCTCCGCTTTTCAAATATCGGGTATGGTGAGCGCCTAAATGGCGCGCGGCGAAGTAGGTTGCAACCCGAAACGAGACTCCCCAGTTGATGGCTCGTCGCAACGGGAGAACGGGACATGGCACGCGTCGCACGGATCGAACAGCATGGTGGGCCGGAAGTGATCCAATGGGTCGATGTCGACCTGCCAGATCCCGGCCCTGGCGAGGTGCGGATCCGCTCCACCGCGGTCGGCCTGAACTTCATCGAAGTCTATCAGCGTACCGGCCTTTATCCGCTCAAGCTGCCGAGCGGCCTCGGCACCGAGAGCGTCGGGGTGGTCGAGGCGCTGGGGGACGGGGTTACCGATTTCGCTGTCGGCGATCGCGTGGGCACGTTCGGCCCAACCATCGGCAGCTATGCCACGCACCGCAACCTGCTCGCCGAAAACCTGATCAAACTGCCCGACAGCGTCGATGACCGCACCGCCGCGGCGATCCTGCTCAAGGGCGGTACCACCGAATTCCTGATCGAGCGCTGCGCCAAGGTGCAGCCCGGCTGGACGGTGCTGGTCCACGCTGCAGCCGGCGGCGTCGGCCATCTCGCTGTCGGCTGGCTGAAGGCGATCGGTGCGACCGTGATCGGCACGGTCGGGTCGGCCGACAAGGCCGAGCGGGCGCGCCGCGCCGGCGCCGACCATGTCATCCAGTATCGCGAGCACGATATCGCCGAGACCGTGCGTGAGATCACGGAGGGCCGCGGCGTGGATGTCTCGCTCGACGGCGTCGGCGCGGCGACCTGGGAAGCGTCGCTCAAATCGGTCAAGCGGCGCGGGCTGATCGTCAGTTACGGCAATGCCAGCGGACCGGTGACCGGGGTCGGGCTCGGGCAGCTCAGCGCGAGCGGGTCGCTGTTCGTCACGCGGCCGACCATGTTCCATTATTATGCGACCCGTGAGGAACGCGACGCCGGCTTCGCACGCGTATTCGAGATGCTGGCCAAGGGCGCGATCAGCCCGGAGATCGGTCAGACCTTCGCGCTCGAAGACGCGGCCGAGGCGCATCGCCAGCTCGAGGACGGCAAGACCGAAGGTGCCTCGGTGCTGCTGCCCTGACCGTTACTGGTCGGGCTGCGGCGGCCCGCTGTCGCTTTTATCGGCCTTTCCCGGCTTGAGGGTGAAGTCGATCCGGATCTTCACCCAGGCGCCGACCAGCACCTTGCCGCCGCGGCGCGGCGGGCGAACAAGGAATTGCCACGCCGCCTCGCGCATCGCGCGGGCGAGGCCCGAGCCGGCCGGCGATTCGCCCAGCGAGCGGCAATTCTCGACATGGAATTTGGGCACGGTCTGGCACGCGATCAGCGCCCAGCTATTGGGTGGGGCGCCCTTTGTCAGATAGCCGTTGAGCTCGGCATTGCTCGGCTCGCGATACCATTCGGCATTGTATAGCGGCTGGCCGCCCGGGCCTTCGCCCGGTCCATAAGCGAGCTTGCTGTCGGTTCCCGTCTCGGCGCCGTCGTCGTTGCTGGCGCTCGATTTCAACTTGCTGATGTCGCTGGCGCCGAGCGTGATCGGCAGCACGCCGGGCAGGGCCGCAGGCGGCGTCGGAACCTTGGGCGGCGTGATGACCGGCGGCATTGGCGGGATCGGCGTCGTCTTTCCCGACGCCGGCTTGGCCGCGGCGTGCGCCTTGGTACGGTGTTCGGGAGCGGTGGCCGCTTCCTTCTCCGAAGGGGCCAGGCTGAAGCTCGTCGCGCGCCGCGGTTCGGGCTTGGGTGCCGGCGTCAAATGCGGACCGAACAACAGCAGCACCAGGATCAACAGCGCTTCGACGATAAGCGCCAGCACGAACGAAACGGTGCGGCGGCGGTCGGGCAAAGCGAAGGGCAGGGACAGCCGCATTGGCGAGCCGCCTAGGAGCGCAAGTCACGCGCGGCAACGGCTGATCACTCGGTTCGTCGCATTCCAGGGTGCAGATCGAGTAATAACGTCGCCTTTGACATCAAACATCTTCGGCGAAAACCCCGCAGCTCGTTACAGCTACGGTTTCTCGGCAATTTTTCCGCTTGCAGTGGCGCTACAAATGTAGCACGCTACAAATGTAGCCAAGAGGTGAGCCATGCTTCCGCAATTGCCCCCACGCGAACGTCAGATCGTCGACCTGCTCTACCAAGGCGGGTCGCGGACCGTGTCCGAAATCTGTGCCGCGCTGCCCGATCCGCTGACCGGCTCGGCCGTTCGCGCGATGCTCAAGCGGCTCGAGGACAAGGGATTCGTGTGCCGCGAGGACAGCGATCGCGGCTATGTCTATTCGCCGACTGTCCCCGACAATCAGGCGCGACGCACCGCGCTCAGCCAGATCGTGCGGACCTTCTTCAAAGGATCGCCGGTCAGCGCGGCGAGTGCCCTGGTCGGTATGGCGGAGGAGCTCGATACGCGGGAGCTCGACGAGCTTGAAGCGGCGATCGCCCGCGCTCGCCGAGCGCGGGAGGCAGGGAAATGACCATGACCTTGCTTCTCCTCGCGCTGAAGTCCCTGCTGGTGGCGGCGGTCACGCTCGGCTTGCTGCGGCTGACCCGCAAGCGGTCGGCCGCCGAACGCTCGACCATCGCCCATCTTGGATTGTTCGCGCTCGTCGCCTTGCCGCTCGCCAGTCTGGCGCTGCCGGCGCTGAACCTGCCGATGCCGGCACCGGTGGCGGGCTTGGCCTCGATCGACACGGTCGAGCGGACGGAGCCTTTGCCCGCCTCACGCGATCAGGCGCCTCCTGCACGTACCGTCGCTTCGCCCGTCGCGACCAGCGAACCATCGCTGACCAGCGACCTGGCCGGTGCCGCACGATACGCCTTTCTGCTTCCCACCTTCGTGCTCCTAATGCTGACGCTGGTCGCATTGCTCCGACTGGTCGGGCTGCGCGCGCGCGCCGATGTGCTGGTCGACCCAGATTGGCTGAGCGCCCTTGCCCGCGCACAACGGCGGATGGGATTCAAGAACGGCACCGCCTTGCTGTGGAGCGACGAGCTCGGCTCGCCGGTAAGCTGGGGGCTGATGCGCCCGGTCATCCTGCTCAACAACGCCGCGGTGGCGGCGCCCGAACAGGCCGAGGCGATCATCGCGCATGAACTCGCGCACGTCGTCCATTTCGACTGGGCGAAGCTGATCCTGGCACGCGTCGCCACCGCTACTTTCTGGTTCAACCCCCTGGCCTGGGTGCTGGCGCGCGAGGCACACCAATTGCGCGAGGAATCGGCCGACGACGCGGTGCTCGCGGCGAACATCGCCGGGCCCGATTATGCCGAATTGCTGATCGGCGTCGCGCGCCATCAATGCCGCGGCGCCTTGCTCGGCGCGCATGGCGTAGCGCCGTCGAAGAGCTCGCTCGGCCGCCGTGTCCGCCGCGTGCTCGACCAGAGCCCCGCGCGCGGTCCGTCCGGGCGCTCCTGGGTCGCAGGTTTCGCGACCGGCATGTTGAGTATGGCGGTGCCGCTCGCCGCAGTCACCTTCGTGCCCGGCCATAGCGCGTTCGCCACCATTCAGACGCCGCAGAGCGAGAAACGTCCGGTCGCTGGTGCATTGACCGACGATGCAGCGACAAAAGGCGGCGCGACGCGGCTGGCAATCACTTCGCCTGCCCCGACCGACGTCACCGCGACCTCGGGATCGGTGCCAGTGACGATCGCGGCAGGGCAGGGTCAGGAAGCCCAAACGTCGCGCCAGTCGGACGATGGCGATGAAGCGGACAATATGCGCGTGCTGGGCATCAGCAACGACTATCGGCGCGCCATGGCCGAAGCCGGATTCCCCAATCTATCGAGCGACGACCTGGCCGGAGCGCGTGCCGGCGGCGTATCCCCGGAATATGCGCGTGACATGCGGGCGACCGGTATGCGCCTCAGCCTGGACGACGTGATCGAAGCACGCAACATGGGGCTCAGCGCGGCCTATATCGCCGCGATGCGCGGGTTCGGGATCAAAGCTGGCCTCGACGATTACCAGGGAATGCGATCGGTCGGCGTCACGCCCGATTTCATCCGCCAGCTCAGGTCCCGGGGTATCAAGACCACCGACCCCGATGAACTGACCTCGCTTCGAGCTGCGGGGTCCGCCGGCGACCCCTGAACTGGCGGCCAGCCCTCACGCTAACCGAGATCTAGCAACGCCCTAAGGGCGACCGGCCCATCGCACCCCATCGCCTTCGCATTCGCCCGCACCGCGGCGCGGACCGATGGCGCGCGCCCGAGCCGCATCGCCCGACCAGACACATCATGGAGTGGATCATGCCCGTTCATTTGCAGCGCGCCGTTAGGCTTATGGCGCTGGCGACCGGCCTGTGTGCCCCGGCCGCCGCCTGGGCCGGCCAGGATAAACCGGCCGCGCCGGTGCCTAGCGATGCTGCGCCTGGCGATGCCAACGTCTTCACGCCCGACTTTTTCGCGCGTTTCGCGCCGCAGACGGCCTATGACATGCTGTCGCAGGTGCCGGGCTTCACCATCCGCGCCGCCGACGATACGCGCGGGCTGGGCCAGGCATCGGAGAACGTGCTGATCAACGGCCAGCGCGTGACCGACAAATCGGGCGGCGCGGCGGCGCAGTTGCAGCGCATATCGGCCAGCGAGGTGCTGCGTATCGAAGTCAGGGAAGCCGCCTCGTTCGGCATCGCCGGACTGACCGGCCAGGTCGCCAACGTGATCCTCAAGACCAATCGCAAGGGTAGCGGCAATTTCAGCTGGAGCCCGCAAGTGCGCGCACATTATGCCGAGCCACGCTGGTTCGCCGGCTCGATCAGCTATAACGGCTCGGCCGGCGATCTCGACTATACGCTATCACTCGAGAACAAGCCCTCGCGTGGGGCGCTCGGCGGCAACGACTATCGCGTGTTGTCGCCGACCGGCACCTTGCTCGAGCGCCGCGACCAGGTGAATTGGAGCAGCACCGACGACGCCAAACTGTCCGCGCTCCTCAAATATAACGGCAAAAGCGGGATCCTGGCCAACCTCACCCTGAGCTATGATCCCTATTGGCAGCGCGGCGCCAACGATCAGCGGCGCATCCGCACCGACGGCAACAATGCCATGTGGATCAGCCTCAATCACACCTGGGGCTATCGCTACGATGTGAATGGCGACGTCTCGGTGCCATTGGGCGGTGGCCGGCTCAAGATCATCGGCCTGCGCCATTTCGAGCACGCTCCCGCCTTCACCGATCAGCGCACCGATTATGACAGCGAGGCGCCGAGCGACGGGCTGCGTTACGGCCAGGACGCCAGGACCAGCGAGACGATCGGGCGGATCGAATATCATTGGAAAGGCGGGCCGAACGACTGGACGATCTCGGTCGAGCGCGCCGACAACCGCTATGAACAGCGCAGCACGCTGGCCAACCTCCAACCCGATGGCAGCTATCTCTCCATTCCCTATCCGCAAGGCAGCGGCATCGTCGCCGAAACGCGTTACGAGGGGCTGGCGACGCTGAGCCGGCCGCTATCGCGCAATCTCGACCTGCAAATGGCCGGCGGCGCCGAATATTCCGAGTTGGGCGAACGTGGCACCGGCGAAAAGCCACGGCATTTCTTCCGACCGAAGGGCAGCTTGTTGCTGGCGTGGCGGCCGGCGCGCGGCTGGGATGCCAGCTTGAAGTTCGAACGCAGGGTCGGCCAGATCAGCTTTTCGGATTTCCTCGCCAACCAGGACGTCACCAACAATCGCGGCAACGACGCCAACCCCAATCTCGTCCCGCCGCAAAGCTGGGAAGCGACCGCGGAAGTCGCGCGCACTTTCGGCCGCTGGGGCAAGACCCGGCTGAAGCTCTATCACTATCGGATCGAGGATATCGTCGATCATATCCCGGTCGGGATCGACGGCGATGCGGTGGGGAACCTACCTCGCGCGACGCGCACCGGCATCGAGAGCATCAGCACGATCCAATTCGATTCCGTAGGCTGGAAGGGCGCGAAGCTCGATGCCGATATCGGCATCGAACGTGCCCGCGTCCGCGACCCACTGACGGGAGCGCCGCGGGTGATCAGCAACACTCACGATCGCTGGGCGCAGCTGACCCTGCGGCATGACGTGCCCGGCACCCAATTCGCCTGGGGCGGCGGCCTGTCCTTCGATCATTACAGCCCGGTTTATTATCTCGACGAGGTCAACCAGCAATGGGAAGGGCCGTATGTCAGCGCCTTTGTCGAGTTCAAGAATGTGCGCGGGACGAAGGTCAATTTCGAGGTGTTCAACCTCAATGACGGCCATGTCCGCTATTGGCGCGACGTCTATTCCGGTCGCCGCAACGTCGCGCCGCTGGCGTTTCTGGAGCGCCAGCACCAGAGGGTGGGACCGATTTTCACGCTGACGATCAGCGGGACGTTCTGAACACCGGCTTTCCGCGGCCGGAGCACAAGACTAGGACGGATCGACATTCAACATTTCCCAATTCGTCATGCCGGGCTTGTCCCGGCATCCACCGCGCCGCAAGCGCGTGGCAAGAAGTTCAAGGACTGGGCTCAGCCTCCCGGTGGATGCCGGGACGAGCCCGGCATGACGGTTATAAATGAGGCGCCTTAGGTAGGAAGTGATTGATTACCTTTGGTTCTCTTTTCCCGCGAGAAAAAGAAGCCATCGATCCCCGACGGCCGAACATTGAATGTCGATCCGTCCCAGCTGATCCGGCGCAGCGACAGCCGCGAACGACCGTCATTGTCGTTGATCGACATGGTCATGCTGTCGCCCTTGACCGAATAGCGCATGACCAGCCGCGACGAGACGAGATGGATCGCATTCTCATTGATCTCGTAGCTCTCGCTGTCGTCGGCATCGTCCAATCCCGCTTTCTTGCGATAGGTCATCATCTCGCGGTCGTTGGTGAATTCGAGACGGTCGCCGCGCGCCAGATCGGCGAACCCATCGGCGCTGACGATCTCCCATTTACCGACGACGGCGAGGTGCCGGATCGTCTTGGGCATCTCACCGCTATAGCCAGTATAGAAAGCGGCTTGGCCGATCATCGTCGTGACGAGCTTGTCCTCCTTTTCCATCCCCGGCAGTCCAGAGCCACGCAGCCGCGACTGCAGCCCGGTCAGCGTCGCGAACGCGCCCTTGGCGTCGTTGCGCTGGTGGAAAGCGGTAGTGGCATCGCGCAGCGCGACATATTCGTCGACCAGCGCCATTGCCTGGCGCAGCGGCACGCTGGGCGCGCGATCGGATGCGAGCGCGGTCGCCTTGCCGGTGACCAAGCGATTCTCCTTACCCAGCCGATAGTCGAGCGACACGTCGGCGAGCGCGGTCCCCGGTGTTACCGCCGCGACGGGCAAATCGGCGCGATCGTCCGATTTGGCCATGGTCAGGAAGATGCCGCCGCCGTTCATCGACAGGAACACGGTGGGCACGGTCACTGTGATGGCGCCGTCCTTGCCCTCGGTCATCACACCGTCGGGCACGCCGAACACGCCCGAAACCTTCCAGCCTGTGGCCGGTGTGACAGTCAGATGGAGATCATAGGCCAGTTCGCTGACCATCGTGTCGAGCTGCTTGTCGAACACGCTCTTCACGTCCTGATCGGAGGCGAGGAAGAACAGATTGCCGCCGCGTGCGCTCGACACTTTGCTCGCCAGGCCGGCGTCGAACTGAACGCCGACCCCGATCGTGGTCAACCCGATGCCGCGCTTCGACGCTTCTTCCGCCATGGCAGTGAAGCTGCCGGCATCAGTGCGGCCGACATTGGGCTGTTCGTCGGTGAACAGCATCATCCGGGTATTGCCCTTGAACCTCTCGGATTCGGCGAAGGCGGTCGCGTACCCGACCTTCAGTCCTGCCTCCATGTAGGTCGAGCCCGCGCTCTTGATGCCGTCGATCGCGGCGAGCACATCGTCGCGGCCGGTCGCGATGTCGGTTGGCGTCAGATAGACCGCCGCGGTGTCGCCATAGAGGACGATGCCGATCCGGTCGCCCGCGCGCATCTGTCCGACGATCTGGCGCAAGCTCGCGCGGACGCGGGCGAGCGGCTCGCCGTCCATCGATCCCGATTTGTCGACCACCGCGATCAGGTCGAGCGGCGGGCGTTTCCATGTCTTCTCATCGATGTTCGACGCAAAACCCAGGCCGACGAACTGACGGTCGGCCGGCCGGACCGCGAGCGAGGCGGGTGCGGTCTCGGTGACGATGCACATCAACTCCCTGCACCCCGTCTTGGTCGGCAGGGTTAGGTCATATTCGCCCATCAACCCTTCGGCGGTGAGCGATTCGGGACGCGGCATGCCGACCTCATCGGCGATGGACCGGAAATGCTTGATATCCTGCGCCCCACCCTGGCGCACTTTCATGGCAGTAATGATGAGGTCGCCGCCGCCGGTGTCGTCCTGATCCTGGTCGGGCGGGGGAGGGGGGGCGGTCTGCGCCAACGCTGTGCTGGACGTCAGCATGGCGGCCGCCAGGCCGAGGATGCGAAGCGAAACCAAGCCCATCGCGCTCTCCCACTTTTATGTCGGGAGATGAAATAACATGAAACCCAATTTGGGCGTGAGTCGAATCTTTTTGGGGATGGATTGGCCATGGAAAAGGGCGCCGGGATTGCTCCTGGCGCCCTTTCTCTTGGTTCCGCCGCGGCGAAGCCGCGTCGTCGGTCCTCGCTTTGCGAGGCCGGCCGACGCGCCTGTGCACGATAGCGCACCGGCGCGGACGTGGCCGCGCCTCAGGCGCTGTAGTACATATCGAACTCGACCGGGCTCGGGGTCATCTCGAACCGCGCGACGTCGGCGCGCTTGATTTCGATATAGGCCTCGATCTGGTCCTTCGAGAACACGTCGCCCTTGAGCAGGAAGTCCATATCGGCTTCCAGGCTGTCGAGCGCTTCACGCAAGCTACCGCATACGGTCGGCACTTCGGCGAGTTCGGCCGGGGGCAGATCGTACAGGTTCTTGTCCATCGCATCGCCCGGATGAAGCTTGTTCTGGATGCCGTCGAGGCCGGCCATGAACAATGCCGCGTAGGCGAGGTAGGGATTGGCCATTGCGTCGGGGAAGCGGACCTCGACGCGCTTGGCCTTGGCGCCCGTGCCGTACGGGATGCGGCACGACGCCGAGCGGTTGCGCGACGAATAGGCCAGCAGCACCGGCGCTTCATAGCCCGGCACCAGCCGCTTGTAGCTGTTGGTGGTCGGATTGGTGAACGCGTTCAGCGCCTTGGCATGCTTGATGATGCCGCCGATGAAATACAGGCACATGTCGGACAGGCCGGCATAGCCGTTGCCCGCGAACAGCGGCTCCTTGCCGTTCCAGATCGACAGATGGGTGTGCATGCCCGAGCCGTTATCTTCCTTGATCGGCTTGGGCATGAAGGTCGCCGACTTGCCATAGGCATGGGCGACCTGGTGCACGACATATTTGTAGATCTGCATGCGGTCGGCGGTGGTGGTCAGCGTGCCGAAGGTCAGGCCGAGCTCGTGCTGCGACGCTGCCACTTCGTGGTGATGCTTGTCGCAGGGCAGGCCCATTTCGAGCATGGTCGAGACCATCTCGCCACGGATATCGACCGCGGAGTCGACCGGCGCGACGGGGAAGTAACCGCCCTTGGCGCGCGGACGGTGGCCGAGATTGCCGCCTTCATATTCGCGGCCCGTATTGGTCGGCAGCTCGATATCATCGATCTTGTAATAAGACGTCGAGTAGCTCGTTTCGAACTGCACGTTGTCGAACATGAAGAATTCGGCCTCGGGGCCGACATAGACAGTGTCGCCGATACCGGTGGTCTTGAGATAGGCCTCGGCCCGCTTGGCCGTCGAGCGCGGGTCGCGGGCATAAAGCTCGCCGGTCGATGGCTCGACGATGTCGCAGACCAGGATCAGCATTGGCGTCGCCGAGAACGGATCGACATAGATCGCGTCGAGATCCGGCTTGAGGATCATGTCCGACTCGTTGATCGCCTTCCAGCCCTCGATCGACGATCCGTCGAACATGAAGCCGTCGGTCAGCTCGTCCTCGCCGACCACCGTCGAAACCATGGTCAAATGCTGCCACTTGCCCTTGGGGTCGGTGAAGCGGAGGTCGACCCACTCGATCTCCTCGTCCTTGATCTTCTTCAGAACGTCACTGGCTGTCGTCGCCATAACCCCAGGCCCTTTCTCTTTCGGTCGTAAATCCGGCGAACCGGAGAATCATGTTGCTCGTGCGTGCGCCCTGCTGTCACATTATGCTGCAGCGCGTCAAATGTTGTGGATGCCCAATGTGAGCATCGTTCGTTGTCGGATCGCCGCCCTAGATTGCTGCTTCGTCCCGTTCGCCAGTGCGGATGCGCAGCACCGTCTCGACCGGAATGACGAAGATCTTGCCGTCGCCGATGCGGCCGGTCTGCGCGGCCTGCGCGATCGCCTCGACCACGCGTTCGGCCATGGCGTCCTCGACCACCACTTCCAGTTTCACCTTCGGCAGGAAGTCGACGACATATTCGGCGCCGCGATAGAGTTCGGTATGGCCCTTCTGGCGGCCGAAGCCCTTAGCCTCGGTGACGGTGATGCCGCTGACACCGACTTCGTGCAACGCCTCCTTCACTTCGTCCAGCTTGAACGGCTTGATGATCGCCTCGATCTTCTTCACTCGGACTTGTCCTCAGTCTCTCGCCCTACGGGTCGTTTGCGGACTCGCCTTACATGAAGCGTGCCAGAACCGCCGTGCGAAGGGCAGCGGTCGCGCGGAGGCCATCAGCGGTCTAGCAAATGCCTTGAAATTAGGCAGCCCTGTTTCGGTTGCCCGTTGGCGCGGCACGGCGGCTGTGCACCGACGCCAGCCGATCGGCGAAGCGCCTGGCTTCCGCACGACAGTGATTGAAGGAATAGTGTTCCTGCGAAAGCAGGAACCCAGGATGGTTGGGCCAATCGTTATCCCGGGGCTCCTGCTTTCGCAGGAGCCTTACATTGCGTGATCTCAGTAGCCGCGCACGAACGCGGCGATATCCGCCGACAGCTGCTCACTTCGCGTCAGCGGCAGTGCATGCGAGGCGCCCTCATACACCAGCAGCTCGCTGCCCGGGATCATCGCATGCGCCAGTTCGGCGCTCTGTTCCAGCGGGCAACTCTGGTCGGCACTGCCATGGACGATCAGGGTCGGGCAAGTGAACGCCGCCATATCGGAGCGCGCATCGGCGTTGATGTTGGTGCGAGTATGTTCGATCGCCGCGTGCAACGTCGCGCGCAGCACCAGCCCGGTGCCCCAGGCGACCAAATGCGGCGATACATGTTCGGGCGCGAAGAACGGCTCGGCCATCGCCGCGACAAAGGCCGGGCGGTCGGCCATCAGCATGGTGACTTGCGCGGCAAGCGGCTCGGTGCGGCTGGCCGCGTCGGGAAACAGGCCGGGCGCGGTCCCGGCGACCAGGACCGCCCCGGCGACCCGTTCGGCGCCATGCCGCGACAGATAGCGTGCGACCTGGCACGCCGCCATCGAATGCGCGACCAACGTCACCCGCTCGAGCCCGAGCCGCTCGATCACCGTGGCGAGATCGTCGGCCAGGCCATCCAGATCGTGCCCGGTAGCGGCCGGCGACGAGCGACCGCACCCGCGCTGGTCATAAGCGATGCAGCGATGCCCCTGGCGGACGAGGTCGGCGGTTTGGCGCTCCCAGAATTCGGTGTTCATCGTCCAGCCGTGGACGAACAGCAGAGTGGGACCATCGCCCATATCTTCATAATAGAGCTGCTCGCCATCGGGGGTGGGGATCAGGCCGCAACTCGGACGGCGCGTCTGGCGGGGAGCGAGGTCGGTGATCGCATACATGGCTGTTCTCCTTGGTTGGTGCCGTCATGATGCGGATCGGGGCAGCCAAACCAATTACCTGGCAGGTAATGGCGCATCCTCGCCGGGCGGTTAGGATGGCGGCCGAAAGGATGGCTGATGGTGCAGGTGTCGGGTGAGGTGGGGGCAATGCTGCGCGACTGGCGCGCGCGCCGACGAGTGAGCCAGCTCGATCTCGCGCTCGATGCCGATGTGTCTCCGCGCCACCTCAGTTTCGTCGAGACCGGTCGCGCTCGGCCCAGCCGCGAGCTGTTGTTGCGCTTGTCCGAACAGCTCGACGTGCCGCGCCGGGACCAGAATGCTTTGCTGCTCGCGGCGGGTTTCGCGCCGGCTTTCCCCGAACGTGATCTCGCCGATCCCGCGCTCGACGTGGTACGTGCCGCGCTCGACACGGTGCTGACCGCGCACGAGCCTTTCCCCGCGCTGATCGTCGACCGTCACTTGACGATGATCTCGGCCAATCGCGCGCTGGCGCCGCTGATCGAGGGCGTCGATCCCGCGTTGCTCGAACCCCCGGTCAATGTCCTGCGCCTGACGCTTCATCCCGATGGCGTCTCGCGGAACATCGTCAACCTCGCCGAATGGCGCGGTTTCCTGCTGCGGCAGCTCGATCGCGAGATCGCGCAGAGCGGTGACGCAAAATTGATCGCGTTGCGTGAGGAGATGGAGCTTTATCCCAAAGGCCCAGCATCGGACGTACGGCCGCGCGATTTTGCCGGGGTCGCGGTGCCGTTCCGCTTCCAGCGCGGCGATCGCATCCTGTCCTTCTACAGCGCGAGGACCGTGTTCGGCTCGCCGATCGACCTGACGCTGGATGACTTAGCGCTGGAGACGTTCTTGCCGGCCGACGCCCAAACCGCCGAGGCGATGCGGGTGTTGTGCCCGCCGGTCTAGGCTTTTTCCGAACCATCATTCCCGCGCCGCGCTCCACGATCGGAAATCGGTTCAATCCGGTGGGTGTTCCTTTTGACTATCGCCATGGCGGCGCGCCTTCTGTCGCCGCCGCCGGATATCCCGGCATAGCCTATCCTCCAAAGGACGAACAACATGACGCAGAGCACGGTCTACAAGACGGATCTTGACCTTTCGATCGTCGCGACCGCCGGCATCAGGAACTCGGCGGGCGCCAATATCACGGTGCTGGCTACGCCGGGCGGTGGCGCCACCGTCGATCCGGCATCGCTGCAGATTCCATTCAACGGCGCCAATGGCTTCACCTTCTCCAACCCGGCCGGGCAATCGGCGGTCAGCTTCGAGATCACGCTGCAGAATCCGGGCGGAAAGGATTCGATCTTCTCCGTTAGTGCCATGCCAGGCTTCTACATAAACGCGGCCAAGACCCAGGAGGGATTTCCCTATGATCTCGCCGTCATCAGTTCATCCTCATCCCCGCCCAACATCGCCTTCAATGCGCTTGCTCTGGGCTGATCCTGGCGACCGAATCCCCACCGGCTCTCAGGTGACGCGACGCGTCACCTGAGAGCCCCCTGCGGCATGTTCTTCTTCGCCCAATTCGCCTCGTCGATCACATAAAGCCGGATCAGTTGCGCCTGCTCGGGGCTCATCACCTTGGCGAAACTGACCATGCCCTGCTTGGCCAGCGCACCGTCGATCAGGATCGACTTCCACGTATCGGGGTCGGCCAGCACGCCCGAGCGCTGAAGATCGGGGAGGACGCCGCCGCCGCCGGCGCTGGCGCCGTGGCAGACCTGGCAATAGCGGCCGAACAATTGCAGGCCCTGGGCGATCTGTTCGGGCGTCGCGGTTGACGGAGGCGGGTTGAACGGCGCCGTCGAAGATGGAACGAGCGAGGGGAGCTTCGCCGCCCCACCCAGCTTGAACACCAGCAGGCGCGGCAAGTTCGGCACATTCTTCGCTGCTCCGATCGCATAGCCGATCGACAGCGGCAGCGCGCCGCCGCGCCCGGTCAGCACCGCGACATATTGCTGGCCCTTGACGGTGAAGGTGGCCGCGCCCGCCATGATCCCGGATTGCGTCGGATAGGCCCAGAGCTGCTTGCCGCTGTCGGCGGCATAAGCGCGAAACTCGCCGAGCGCTGTGCCCTGGAACACCAGATTGCCCGCGGTGGTCATCGTGCCGCCGTTCCACGGCGTCGGATAATCGACTCGCCAGCGTTCCTTGTTGGCGACCGGGTCCCAAGCGACCAGCGCGCCGGTTGCCCCGGCGGTGATCGCGCCGATGGTCTTGGCGTCGCGCGGGTACATGCCCGCCGACATGTTGGTGCCGACGTTGAAGCCGATCGGCTCGCGCGTGCTGTTCGCGCTATCGGGCGGGATATAAGCAAGCCCGACCTGTTCCTGCGCGGGCACATAGACCAGACCGGCCTTGGGATTGAAGCTCATCGGCTGCCAATTGTGCGCGGCCAGCGCCGAGGGGACGGCGAGGAACGGTTTGCCGGTCTTGTAGAAACGCGCGTCCGGATTCTCGTTCGGCCGCCCGGTCTTGAGGTCGTAGCTGTCGGCCCAATTGACCGATTTGATGAACTTGCCGGCATTGATCAGCTCGCCGTTGGTGCGGTCGACGACGAAGAAAAAGCCGTTCTTCGGCGCCTGCATCAGCACCTTGCGCTTCTGGCCGTTCATATCGAGGTCGGCGAGGATGATCGGCTGGGTAGCGGTGAAGTCCCAGCTTTCCGCCGGCGTCTCCTGATAATGCCACAGATATTCGCCGGTATCGGGCTTGAGCGCGACGATCGACGACAGGAAGAGATTGTCGCCTTTGCCTTCTGACCGCAGCCCGTGGTTCCAGGGCGACCCGTTGCCGACGCCCAGATAGAGCTGGTCGAGCTCGGCATCGTAGATGATCGAATCCCACACCGTGCCGCCGCCGCCCGATTGCTTCCACTGGCCGTTCGCCGACCAGGTCGCGTTCGCTGCCTTGGCCAGCACCGCGTCGGACACTTCGCCATCGGCGTCGAGATTGGCATTGGGTACGGTGTAGAAGCGCCAGCGCTTGGCGCCGGTATCGGCGTCATAGGCAGTGACATAGCCGCGCACGCCGAACTCGGCGCCGCCATTGCCGATCAGCACCATGCCCTTCACCACGCGGGGCACGCCGGTGATCGTATAGGGTTTGGAATTGTCGGTGGTCTGGACGGTCCAGAGCGGTTTGCCGGTCGGGGCGTCGATCGCGATCAGCCGCCCGTCGATCGTGCCGAGATAGAGCTTGCCCTTCCACGCCGCGACGCCGCGATTGACCACGTCGCAGCACGCCTGGACGCCCTTCGTCTTGTCGACGCCGGGATCGTATTCCCAGAGCTTCTTGCCGGAGAGCGCGTCGTAGGCGAACAGCTTCGACCACGGCCCGGTAACGTAGATCGTGCCGTCGATCACCACCGGGGTCGATTCCTGTCCGCGCGCATCGGGCAGATCGGCATACCAGGACAGGCCGAGCGATCCGACATTGCCGGCGTTGATCTGGGTCAGCGGGCTGTAGCGCTGCTCGCTATAATTGAACCCGGTCATCGCCCAATCGGCACCGGAGCCGCCGCTGGTCAGGTACGCGGAGTCGATCTTGGCCGTGCCCACCGCGCCGGCCGGTGCCGGCGAATTGTCGCTCGACGATCCGCACCCGGCCAGCAAGGCCGCTCCCAGCAACGCAATCCAGCTCCGCATATCGTTACCCCTCCGCCATACTCTTTCTTCGAAGAGTCGTTTCGCGATCGATAGCGCGACACGCGGTCCCGTGATAGAGCTGCTTAACCGTTGTCGGGATAGGGGACACCGATGGCCAATCCACTCGATCATTTGCGCGACGATCTCGAAGCACCCGTCGCGATCCGGAAATTCGGCAGCGGTTGGTATTCGGGCTTCTTCGCGCTCGTGCTGGCGATCGCTGGCTTCGGGCTGGTCGTGGCATTGCGCTGGCCGGGCTGGTTCGCCACTCCCGAGCTGCAGGCGGTCGAGAAGACCTTATGGTTCCGTCCCGTTGTCCATGCCGTGCTGATCTCCAGCTATGCGCTGGCATTGCTCAGCCTGATGCTGCGGACGAAGAAGGCGATCGGTTTCGCCGCGCTGGCGATCGGCATTGCCGCGGCCTTGCTTGGCGGCGCCAATGTCTCGCCGCGAGAGACGCACGATTGGGGCATTTTCTTCGGGGTCGATTTCTTCGTCGTCAATCTGATCGCCGCCGGGTTGATGTTCGCGCCGATCGAGCGGTTCTGGCCACACAACCGCGACCAGCGGCTGTTCCGCGCCGAATGGCGCGAGGATCTATTCTACTATCTGCTCAGCTCTATGCTGGTGCAGATCTTCACCTATCTCGCACTGGCGCCGTCGAGCATCATCAACGCCAATACCGTGTCGCTCGCCGGCATCCGCGCGGCGATCGGCGGGCAGCCCTGGGCCCTGCAGTTCGTCGAGGCGATGCTGCTGACCGACTTCGTGCAATATTGGTTCCACCGCGCCTTTCACCGCGTGCCGTTCCTGTGGGGATTCCACGCGGTACACCATTCGGCCAAGGCAATGGACTGGCTGGCCGGCGCGCGAATGCATTTCGTCGAGATCATCCTGCTGCGTAGCGTGACCTCATTGCCGCTGCTGACCTTCGGCTTCCTGCCCTCGGTGATGCAAGCCTATGTCGCCTTGGTGTACATCTATTCCGGGCTGGTCCATGCCAATCTGAAAGGGGATTTCGATCGCTTCGGCCATCTGATGGTGACGCCGCGCTTCCACCATTGGCACCATGGGCTTGAGGCGGAAGCGGTCGACGTCAATTTCGCGATCCACTTTCCGCTCTGGGACAAATTGTTCGGTACGTTCCATCTGCCTGCAGGGCGCTGGCCGCAGGGCTACGGCATCCCGGAGAAGATGCCGCAAGGGTATCTCAGGCAACTCGCTTACCCGTTCGTGCGCAACCAGAGGGCGATCGACGCGGCGAAGGCGGATACCGGGCACTGAAGCTCTGCGGCCGATTCGGTCCGTTAGCCGTCGATTCCCGCCCTTCGTCACCCCGGCCTTGTGCCGGGGTCTGCAGCGCAGCGAGCGATAACGCTTGAGCCTCTAGCTACACCGCCTGCTGCCCGGCGGATGCCGGGACAAGCCCGGCATGACAGTGGGTTGGGGGTCTGGCGATTTCCAGCCTTGCGCGCAGTCAATATGGCGGCTGATCGAACCCCTTGGGGCTGGCCGTGAAGATCTCACACCCATCCTCGGTAATGCCGATCGAATGTTCGAACTGCGCCGACAGCGAGCGGTCTCGCGTTACCGCGGTCCAGCCGTCGTCGAGCAGTTTCACGTCGGGCTTGCCGATATTGATCATCGGCTCGATCGTGAAGATCATCCCCGGCTTGAGTTCGGGACCGGTGCCTGGGCGACCGACATGGACGACTTCGGGCGCGTCGTGGAACAATTTGCCGACGCCGTGCCCGCAGAAATCGCGGACCACGCCGAAGCGATGGCGTTCGGCATGCGTCTGGATGGCGTGGGCGACGTCGCCCATCGTGTTTCCGGGCTTGGCCTGCTCGATCCCGAGCATCAGGCATTCATAGGTCACGTCGACCAGCCGCTTCGCCTTGATCGGCACATTGTCGCCGACCAGATACATCCGGCTGGTGTCGCCATGCCAGCCATCGAGCAGCGGGGTCACGTCGATATTGACGATGTCGCCGTCCTTGAGCTGGCGGTCCGACGGGATGCCGTGGCACACGACATGGTTGATCGAGATGCAGCTCGAATGGGTATAGCCGCGATAGCCCAAAGTCGCGGGCGCGGCACCGCCGGCGATCATGAAGTCGCGGATCAGATTGTCGAGCTCGGCAGTGGTCGCCCCCGGCACGACGTGCGGGACGAGCATGTCGAGCGTCTCGGCGGCGAGGCGTCCGGCGCGGTGCATGCCCTCGAAAGCGTCGCGGCCATAGAGCTTGATCGCGCCATTGCGCGCGAGGTTCATGTCGCTGGTGACAGTCACATATTCGGTCATGGCAAACGATATAACGATGACGCGCCGATTTTGCGAGGCTATCGCTGATCCCATGACCGGCCAAGCGAATGAGAGGATCTGGACCGCGGCGCTCGTCGTGATCGGCGACGAAATCCTGTCGGGGCGCACCCAGGACAAGAATGTCGCGCAGATCGCCGCCTGGCTCAATGTCCAGGGTATTCGGCTGGCCGAGGTTCGCGTCGTCGGTGACGTCACCGCGGCGATCGTCGAGGCGGTCAACCAGCTGCGCGCGCGCAACGATTATCTCTTCACCACCGGCGGGATCGGCCCGACGCATGACGACATAACCGTCGATGCGATCGCCGAGGCACTGGGGGTCGGCGTCACCTATCATCCCAAGGCGGTGGCGACGCTCGAGCGCTATTATGAAAGCCGCGGCGGTCTGACCGAGGCGCGCAAGCGGATGGCGCGCGTGCCCGAAGGTGCCGACCTGATCGAGAACCGGATGTCGGGCGCGCCGGGCATCCGCATCGGCAATCTGTTCGTCATGGCGGGTGTGCCGCACATCACCGCGGGCATGCTCGATGGGCTGACCGGCAAGCTCGAGGGCGGACGCCCGGTGGTCAGCCGCTCGATCGGCTGCTGGGTGCCTGAGAGCGAGGTCGCCGACATCTTGCGCGAGGCGGAAAAGGCGCATGAGGGCGTCGCGATCGGCAGCTACCCGTTTTTTCGCGAGGGGCGGGTAGGGGCCAATTTCGTGGTACGAAGCCCCGATCAGGCGCTGGTCGACGCCACTATCGCCGACCTGACGGCGCGGCTGGAGGCGGCGGGCCGAGAGGTCGTCGCGGACGGCATCTGACCGCGCTTGAATCCGGCCCCAAATACAGCGTCATGGAACGCGAACGGCGGTTCCTCGTCGAGGCTGCGCTGGCGCCCGCGCTCGAACCAGCGACGGCGCGGCTGATCGAGGATCGCTATCTCCCCGGCACCGGCTTGCGGTTGCGCCGCGTAACGGCGCCTGACGGATCGGTGGTGCACAAGCTCGGCAAGAAATATCCCGGCGCGGGCCTGTCGTCGCGGCCGATGACCAACATCTATCTCGACGCGGCCGAATATGGCGCGCTGGCAGCGCTGCCGGCGGCCGTGCTGGTCAAACGCCGGCACGATGTCGGCGGCGGGTTCGCGATCGACGTGTTCGAGGGCGCATTGGCCGGACTGATCCTCGCGGAGATATCCGCGGACGACGGTGCCGCGCTGGCGGCGATCGTTGTGCCGTCCTGGTGCACCGTCGAAGTAACCGAGGACACCGCTTATGCCGGCGGCACGCTTGCGATAGACGGGTGGCACGCGACGGCCACCCCAAACGTTGTCGCGATAGCAGAAGGAGATGAGCGATGAAGGTCGGTGCGATGATGCTGGTGCCCGCGATCCTGCTTGCAGGCTGTAGCGGCGGGGGTACCGGCGGCAACACCGCGGCGCCGGCCCCCACCGCTACGCCCGACCCGGTCGAGGTAAAATTCCGCGCGCTTAATCCGGTACAGCAGCGCGTCGCGCTGTTCCGCGCGATCTACGACGCGGATTACACCTGCAAGCAGATCGTCTCGATCGCCGAAAAGCCGCGCAACGAAGGCCGGCCGGTATGGCTGGTGACCTGCGACGACCAGGGGGAATATCTGATCACCCTGGTCCCGGGCGGCACCTTCACCGTCAGCGGCGTTCCGCAACCCAAGGGTGGCTTCCGCCGGTCGAGCCCGAGTCCGACGTCCCAATAAGTAGCGCGACATAGCCGCGGCTCGCCTTCTACCCGCTCAGCGCGGCGAATAGATGCCCGGTCGGCAATTGGCCCGTGCGGAGCGTCCGTTCAGGAGCGATCCGCGCGAGGAAATAGCGCCAGCTTTCCGGACTCCAGAAGTTGATGTGACCCGCATAGGACTCAAATTCCGAATGATATTCCTTGGCGGGAAGGTGATCCTCCCGCCCATCGGGAACGGTCAATATCAGCGTGCCGGTGGCCGACACGATCTCGAGCAGGCGCCTGACGACCGCTTCAGGATCCACCGTATGTTCAAGCACTTCCATCAGAAATACGAGGTCGTAGCTCGATGACTCGGGAAGGTCCGAAAGCGCGCTGAAGAACAGTTTGGCATCGGGGCAGGTCCGTTTGGCCATTGCCAGCTTCACATCGCTGACATCGCATCCGAAGAGGGAGGCCTCCGGATATCTCGCGCGCAGGAGGTGCAGCAGAGCCCCCGCATGGCACCCTATGTCCAATACGCGCTTACCGGCAATGTCGACGTCTTCGGCGTCGCATCGATCGAGTAGCAAGCGGACCATCGCCAGTCGGCTTGGATCGAAATACTGTTCGAGGAATGCCGGTGTCGGCCATTCCCCGGTCAGCGCATTGTGCTGCACCACCGGAAGGATTTCCCGGAGCAAGTTCGCAGCGTTGCGCGCATCGGCTGGGGTCGGGCGATACCGCGCGCCAGCGTCGGCCCTCACGATCCTGTAGCCGCAACGCGCAAATGCGGACCGAACCAGGTTTTTGCCCAGGGACATCGGAGCGTGGGTCATTTGTCCTCCGTCGCGCGCGAGCGCGTCAGTTGTGGGAGTCCGAAGTCGAGTTTGCTTCACATGCTGCCCCGGAGGTCCCTCCTTGGGACTCCGATCGTCGCGCATCTCAATCTCAACACGATCGAGTCCAGCCTCGGTCGGCTGCGCCCCAAGGATCAATGCGCATGCACATGAACGGCGAACGCTGCACCTTCCCGACCGCCATCTACGAACCTGCAGGGGACGGGAAAGTGGACGAAATCGGCGGTCGCCTGCGGCATGGCAGCCACGGGATGGCATTCGAGGGCAACCGGAAAGCGGTCATCCGTTCACCGGTCCGGACCGGTGCCGGAAAATGCCCGGGGCATCCTCGGCCATGCCCCTCAACGAAGCGACACGCGCGATTCTGATCGGCCTGGTGCTCGCCATGCTGGGCTGGACGTTCGATTCTATTCGCCGGGGAGAGTATAGGCGGCGCCGAGGAGACCACGATGGCGCGGCTCGGGGCGCTCCCGAATAGGCTCCCGCCTGTTATTCCTTCGCCTCAAGAGATTTCAGTCGCTGGTATAGCTGGCTGACATAGTCCGATGGATCGAGACGCCAGGCGACCCCGGCCCACTGACGTGCTTCCGCCAGGCGGCGGCCATCCCGATCCTGCTCGAACATGTCCATCAGGATGGCCGCATGCTCACACGCGAAAACCGCGCGGGTGCTGGATGGCACCGTCCTGGCGCGTCCCGCCAAATGGCCCGTCGTATCGAGGGCGCGTTCGATCTGCCCCGAATGACGATAGCAGGCGGCGAGTTCGATCAGGGTGGTGAAGGTTTCCAGAGACTCTGGGGCGAGCATGTCGCTCCATCGCTGCAGCAGCGGGATCGCCTGCCGGTGAAATCCGCCGTCACGAAGGAGCTGATAGCTGCGAAGGCGGCGGCCGATGTCGGGCAGCAGATTCGTATCGGTAGCGTCAAACGCTTCGGCGAGCGTCAGGCGGTCGTCGATGGAAAACGCCGAGGCCTTGATCCGGTGCCGCGCAAGGACCACCGCCGCCTGCTCCAGCTGCTCATCCTCGGGCGACCGTGCGGCGGCAAGCGCTGCGCGCAGGCCCGGACCGTTCGGGATCACATATCCCTGCTCGAACAAGGCATAGGGCAATCGCTGTTCAAGGCCGTCGCGCCGGGTGATCAATACCCGCTCCCCCGCCGGCACGGCGGCGATATCGACCAGGTCTTCGGGATCATCCCGGTAGAAACGGCAGCCAGCAAGCGCCTCCCGGACCGCTCCGGCCGCGGGGGATCTCAACGCTCGAACGATCTCCTCACCGGTTTCATCCTGATAATCGTCTGCGGCCATATGTCCCGCCTGCTGCGATTGCCCTGAAAAACCGGGGATTCTTGCGGCTCCAAGCTGGAGCGGGTGAAGGGAATCGAACCCTCGTCGTAAGCTTGGGAAGCTTCTGCTCTGCCATTGAGCTACACCCGCGAAATGGCGGAAAACTGCCATTCTGAACCACTTGAGGTTAATCCGGTTTACAGTGCCGGTTTACATCCCTCGTGATCCGCTCGCCGATTGCCACGACCTTGGCATCTTGGTCAACATGGACCTTGCGGATTCACCCGACCTTCATTTTGAGACCACGCCATAATATCCGCGATTCCAATGTCACTCGGGTCGCTCTGGAGTACCAGCCGTTTTAGCGTAACGGACGTGGTCCGGCAACGGTTGGGAGACGTCATCGTCTCGGCAGATTGAAGCCGGATTTTTTACACGTTCGTACGACGTGATAAGAAAACGCGATTTTCTTTACACGTCTCCTGCCATGTGCAAAATATTCGGCAGAATGTTTCTCGACGCTGCATCCCCATGCTGAAGGCCAACTACGCCATCCCCGCGCTGCCCCCGGCGGGACTGGAGGAAACGCCCGCAGTGCTACGCGCACTGGCGCAGGCGCATCGCCACTTGGCCGAACTGAAGGGGCGCGCTGCCTCGATTCCCAATCAAGGTATCCTGATCGACACGCTCGCCTTGCAAGAAGCGAAGGCGAGTTCCGAGATTGAGAACATCGTCACCACGCAGGACGAATTGTTCCAGGCCCGCGCCTTCCCCGAAAACCCGTCCTCGCCTGCGGCAAAGGAAGTGGCAATCTATGCCGATGCGCTACGCGAGGGCTTTATAGAGCAGCGCCGATTAGGCGGCCTGCTGACCAACAACATGATCATCATGATGTTTCAGACTCTGAAGCGCACCGACAGCGGCTTTCGCGCGACGCCAGGCACCGCGCTCAAGAACGACCAGACCGGCGAGATGGTCTATATCCCGCCGCAGGAAGGCGACGCGGTGCGCGCCAACATGGCGGCGCTTGAAACCTTCATCAACGATGATGAACAGAGCGACCTCGATCCGCTGGTCAAGATGGCGATCATTCATCACCAGTTCGAAAGCATCCATCCCTTCCCCGATGGTAATGGCCGATTGGGGCGGATCATCAACGTGCTGTATCTGACGCGCACCGGCCTGCTCGACATCCCGATCCTGTATCTCAGCCGCTACATTACCAGCCGGAAGGGTGATTATTACCGCCTGCTGCAATCGGTGCGTGACGCGGGCGAGTGGGAACCGTGGCTGCTCTACATGCTGGGCGGCGTGGCCGAGACGGCGAAGGAGGCGCTGGCGACGATTGAAGCGATGCGCGACCTGATGGCGGAATACAAACGCCGCATCCGCAGCGACCATGCCAAGATCTATTCTCAGGACCTGCTCAACAACCTGTTCCGTCATCCGTATACGCGGATCGAATATGTTCAGAACGAACTGGGCATTTCTCGCCCCACCGCGACCAAATATCTGGACGAATTGGCGGAGGGCGGTTTGCTGAACAAACACCGGATTGGGCGGAACAATTATTATATCAACCAGCGGCTGGTCGCGCTGTTTGTGGATGGGGCGGCGTGAACGACGCGCCGGTGTGTCCGGGAGCTAGCTCCGTGAAACCGTCGCCCAGTCCAATCCAAACCGGGCGAGATATTTGCGCAGCCGATCCGCGTCGTTGGCGCTGCTCCGGCGTGTGCGCGACGCTGCGAACAAGGCGCGGCCGGCCTCTGACAGCGAGCGGCTTGTGCGGCAAACGCGGATCGTCTCGGCCAGCTGGACGCGGTCGAACGGGTCGATCGCGCTGAGCGCATCCGCGTCGATCACGTCGGCCAGGATGCCGAGCCCATCATCGGTCTGACCCGACCATAGACGTTTGAGCCGGGCGATCTCCGTCTCGACGCATTCCAGGTCGATCCGCCCCTTGGGCGACAATGTGGCCATGCGCGTGATGCTTGCCGCCAGGTCGCGAAAATTGCCGGGCCAGCGCGCATCCGGTGAGGTCGCGAAGGCGAGATAGCGCTGACGAGCTTCCTTGTTGAAGCTGGCGCGCTCGCCTTCGCGTTCGGCAAAGCGATCGAGTTCGAAATCGAGATTGGGCGCGATATCCTCGCGCCGGTTGGCCAGACCGGGAAGCGTGAAGGTCCACAGGTTCAGTCGCGCATAGAGGTCATCGCGAAATGCCCCGGCCGCGACCGCTTCGCCCAGATCGCGATTGGTGCCGGCGATCAATTGAAACTCGGACGACGATTCCTTGTCGGCGCCGACCGGCAGGAAGCATTTATCCTCGATCGCGCGCAGAATCATCGCCTGTTCGTCGAGGCCCAACTCACCGATCTCATCGAGGAACAACATGCCTTTGTCAGCGGCACGCAGCAGGCCGGGTCGATCGGCGACCGCGCCGGTGAAGGCGCCCTTGCGGTGGCCGAACAGGGCCGACATGGCGCTATCGCCCTTCAGCGTCGCGCAGTTCACCTCGACGAAGGGGCCCGCGATCTGGTGTTTGAGCTTTTTGAGTTCGTAGATGCGCCGCGCCAGCAAGCTCTTGCCGGCGCCGGTCGGCCCCATCAGCAGGATTGGCGCTTTCGAGCGCAGCGCGACCCGCTCGATCTCGTCGATCATGCGGTTGAAGGCGGCATTATGCGTGTCGATACCGGATTTGAGGAACGACGCACTTTCGACGCTGGCGACGGCGAAGCGCGTGGCGATACTGTCGTAGCGCGACAGATCGAGATCGATCGTGTTCCAGCTGCCGGCGGGATTTGGCGAGCCGCGCGCGGGCTGGGTCTGCAGCAAGCGGCCCGGCAGATAGCGCGCTTCGGTCAGCAGGAAGAGGCAGATCTGCGCGACGTGCGTGCCGGTGGTGATGTGCACCAGATAGTCCTCGCTCTCCGGATCGAACGGTTCGGCGCGGGCGAAGTCGAGCAGTTTCCCGAACACCTCCTCGAAATCCCACGGATCGCGGAAATCGAGCAGTCGCATCTCGACATTGGTCTCGGGGGAGACCGACGCGATGTCTTCGGCGACATAGTCGGCGAGCCTGCGGTGCGCGCTGCCATGGATCAGGAGGAAACGGTCGACGCGCAAGTCTTCGTGCATGGTGAGGCCGACGCTTGGGCGCCACTTGCTCCAGCGCGACGGCCCGAACTTGCTCGCGTCCAGGGTCGAGCCCAGGAATCCGATGACGGTGAGCGGCTTCATTCTTATCCCATAGGATAAATATCTATCTGATGCGATCGTAAAATTCAGAACTTTTGCATCATTCGATTCGGAGGCTAACCCGGAGCGCCGCTATTTTTAGTTTACAATCAGGTTCTTATGTAAATTCTGACGATCGGACTGAGCAATTGGCACACCTCCTGCTGTGTTGTCGGTGTCGAGCGAGGCGATATTTCGGCCTTCTCGATAGCGGACCGGACATGGGGCGGCTGGAATGGGCCAGCCGCCCCCGAACGGCAGAATTCCAAGTGTTGTACGATGGCCAACAGTGGACATCGCCGGCAACCATAATGAACGAAGGAGGTCGCGATGACCGAGACGACTTACGACTTTCAGCATGTCGAGGGCGGCGTGCCGATCAAGATGTGGACGCGCGGCGTGCCGGTCGAAGACGGCGCGCGAGCGCAACTTGCCCGCGCGGCGCAGATGCCGTTTGTGTTCAAGCATGTCGCGGTGATGCCGGACGTCCATATCGGCATTGGTGCGACCGTCGGCTCGGTCATCCCGACCAAGGGTGCGGTGATCCCGGCGGCGGTCGGCGTCGACATCGGCTGCGGCATGATGGCGGCGCGCACCTCGTTGGTCGCGAGCGATCTTCCTGACAATCTGGAAGCGATCCGCTCGGCGATCGAACAGGCGGTGCCGCATGGACGCGTGGTCGGGCGCGGCAAGCGCGACAATGGTTCCTGGGGTGATCCGCCGGCGCCGATCGTCGAAGCCTGGGCGACGCTCGCGCAGCGGTTCGATCGGTTGTGCGACAAGCATCCGCGGCTGAAGAACACCAACAACCTCGTGCATCTCGGCACGCTCGGCACCGGCAACCACTTCATCGAGCTGTGTCTCGACGAAGGGCAGCGGGTGTGGATCATGCTTCATTCGGGGTCGCGCGGCGTGGGCAATGCTATCGGCACGTTCTTCATCGAACTGGCCAAGCAGGACATGCGCAAATGGCATATCAACCTGCCCGACGAGGATCTGGCCTATTTCCCGGAAGGGACCGACCATTTCGACGATTATGTCGAGGCGGTCGGCTGGGCACAGGACTTCGCCGCGCTCAACCGGCGCATGATGATGACCAACGTCATCCGCGCGCTCCGGGGCCAGATCGCCAAGCCGTTCGATGCGGAGATGGAGGCGGTGAACTGTCACCATAACTACGTCCAGCGCGAGAATCACTTCGGTGAGAATGTGCTGGTGACCCGGAAGGGTGCGGTTCGCGCGGCCAAGGGCGTGATGGGCATCATCCCGGGATCGATGGGCGCCAAGTCGTTCATCGTCCGCGGGCTGGGCAACCCGGAATCGTTCGACAGCTGCTCGCACGGCGCCGGCCGGGTGATGAGCCGGACCGCCGCCAAGAAGCTGGTGACGCTCGACGAGCACATCCGCGACACCGCGGGCGTCGAGTGCCGCAAGGACGAGAGTGTGATCGACGAGACGCCCAAGGCGTATAAGCCGATCGAGGCCGTGATGGCCGCGCAGTCGGACCTGGTCGAGATCGTCCATACGCTGAAGCAGGTGGTGTGCGTCAAAGGCTGAGGCCTTTGACGTGCATCTCAAAGGGAGGCCTTCATGGCCGAGGATGTCAGTGCGTGGCGGCAGTCCGGCGCAGTCTATATATGGCGATATTCGGCGCTAAACCGCAGTCGGCGGGGTTGGCATTTCACCGCCGATCCGGCCGGCTGCGCGTCGATCGTTGATCTGATCGGACGGATGGTGGTTTCGAACATCGCCTGCCATCGGACGTTGGCGCTCGGGCGAGTTTCGGCTGATATCTGGGAAATACCGAATTTCGGACCGCCTAAGGCTGAGCATTTCGAGAAATTGCGCATCGACTATTTGCCCGGCGCGGCCGATCTGGCCCTGGTCGAAAATGGCGACAGGTTGGATCTGGGATTCGGTTCGACACGCGCTGCCAGTCTCAAGGCCGCGTTTGTCGATGTCGGTATCGGGAACGGCGACTTCGGCATCGCGACATCGAACGACAAGCATGCCGAGAGCAGGATGTTCTGGTGATGCCAAGCATCAACTATCAAGACGGGAAGCGGTTGTGATCATCATCGACGGATCGGAAGGCGAGGGCGGGGGACAGGTCGTGCGCAATGCGCTCGCGCTGTCGCTGGTCACCGGTCAGCCGTTCCGCATCACCAATATTCGCGGCGGGCGCGAGAAGCCCGGGTTGATGCGCCAGCATGTGACCGCGATCGAGGCTGCGCTCACGATCGGTGGCGCGGTGTGTGAGGGTGTGTCGGTCGGCTCGTCCGAACTGACCTTCACACCCGGCCGCATCGTGCCCGGCGACTATCGCTTCGCGGTCGGGACGGCGGGCAGCAACAGCCTGGTGCTGCAGACGGTCTTGATGCCGTTGTTGCTCGCGGACACGCCCTCGCGGCTGGTGCTCGAAGGCGGCACGCACAACATGATGGCGCCGCCGTTCGAGTTCATCGAACGCGTCTTCCTGCCGGTAATCAACCGGATGGGGCCGCATGTGTCCGCGCGGTTGACGCGGCATGGCTTCTTCCCGCGTGGTGGCGGGAAGATCGAGATCGATATCACGCCCGGCAAATTGTCGGCGTTGGAGTGTCTCGATCGCGGCGCGCTGAAGTCGGTCTCCGCCACCGCGCTATTCGCCGGACTTCCGTTCGATATCGCCGAGCGGGAGATCAAGGTCGCGCGCAAGCTGTTGCCCGACTGGCCGGAGGACGCCTTCGCGGTCCGCCAGCTGCCTGAGGAGCAGGGGCCCGGCAACGTTTTGCTGTTGGAGGCGATCTTCGAGCATGCGGTCGAAGTGGTGACCGGGTTCGGCAAACTGGGCGTATCGGCGGAATCGCTGGCGAAGACGGCGGCGCATCGGATGACGGGATTTCTCACGTCGGATGCTTTTGCCGGTCCCTATCTGGCAGACCAGTTGCTGCTGCCCTTCGCACTCGCCGGCGGCGGGAGTTTCACCACGGTGAAGCCCAGTCAGCACGCGCGGACCGCAGCGGACGTGATCCAGCGGTTTACGGGTCAGCATTGGACGTTCGAGCAGCTGCCGGGCGGCAGCCATTTGGTGCATTCCAAATAGGGCGGCTGCGCTAGCCCAGCGCCTCAACCTGCTCGGCAAGTTCCAGCCAGCGTTCCTCGGCGGCATCCTTTTCGGCGCGCGCGGCGTCGATCGCTTTGGTCAGCGCGGCGAACTTTGCCCGGTCGCTGACGTAGAGCGCGGGGTCGGCCAATGCCGCCTCGTCGCGCGCGATCGCCGCCTCGATTTCCTCGATCCGCTTGGGCAGCAGATCGTAGTCGCGCTGGTCCTTATAGCTCAGCTTCGCCGCCTTGGGCTTCTCGGTTGCGGGCGCCGTCGCCGGTTTGGCCGCCGCCTTCTTCGCCTCGGGCCGCCGTTTGCGCCTGGCGTCCCAGTCCGCATAGCCGCCGGCGACGATATCGACGCTGCCCGACCCGTCGAGCCCGAGCGTCAGCGTCACGGTGCGGTCGAGGAAGTCGCGGTCGTGGCTGACGATCAGCACCGTGCCCTCATAATCCGCGATCACTTCCTGGAGCAGGTCGAGCGTTTCGAGGTCGAGGTCGTTGGTCGGTTCGTCGAGCACCAACAGGTTGGACCGCCGCGCGAATTCGCGCGCCAGCAGCAGCCGCGAGCGTTCGCCGCCGGACAGGGTCGCGATCCGTGCCTCGACCATGTTGGGATCGAACAGGAAGTCCTTGAGATAGCCGTGAATGTGCTTCTTGACGCCGAGCACCTCGATCCAGTCGCCGCCGTCAGCCAGCACGTCGCGCACGCGTTTGTCGGGCGCCATCAGCTTGCGCTGCTGGTCGATCACCACGCCGTCCAGCGTCTTGGCGAGCTTGACCTCGCCGCTATCGGGCTCGAGTTCGCCGGTCAGCATCCTGAGCAACGTCGTCTTGCCCGCGCCGTTGGGCCCGACGAGGCCGATCCGGTCGCCGCGCGTGATGCGCAGATTGAGGTCACGGATGATGACCCGGCCCTCGAACGCTTTGGTCGCGTGCTTGGCGTCGATCACCACCTTGGTCTTGACGTCGTCGCTGCCGGTGACGAGTGCGGCGGCGCCCTGCGGCCCCAGCATTGCGGCGCGTTCGGCGCGCATGTCCTTGAGCTTGGCGAGCCGCCCCATGTTGCGGCGGCGGCGCCCGGTGACGCCGCGTTGCAGCCAATGTTCCTCGAGCTTGAGCTTGGCGTCGAGTTTTTCGGCGGCGCGCTGCTCCTCGGCATAGACTTGCTCGGTCCAGGCCTCGAACCCGCCATAGCCGATCTCGCTGCGGCGGATCGTCCCGCGGTCGAGCCACAGGGTCTGGCGAGTGAGGCGGGTCAGGAACGTGCGGTCGTGACTGATCACGACGAACGCGCCGGTGAAGCGCGTCAGCCATTGTTCGAGCCATTCGATCGCGGCGATATCGAGATGGTTGGTCGGCTCGTCGAGCAGCAGCACGTCGGGATTCTGCGCCAGTGCGCGGACGATCGCGGCGCGGCGGCGCTCGCCGCCGGAGGCCGACGCCGCCTCGCGCGACAAGTCGATGCCGAGCTGATCGGCGATCGCATCGGCTTCGTGGCGCGCGGGCGCATTGGGCCCGGCCATCACGAAATCGGCGAGCGTCGCGCAGCCATCGACCCGCGGATCCTGTTCGAGCAGGACGACATTGGTGCCCGGCACGATGGTGCGCCGACCCTCATCCGATTCGATCGCGCCGGCGATCAGCTTGAGCAACGTCGTCTTGCCCGCGCCGTTGCGCCCGATCAGCGCGAGCCGATCGCGCTCGCCGATATGGAGGTCGAGGTGACGGAACAACCAACCGGCGCCCTGAACGAGGCCGAGGTCTTCGTATGATAGGATAGGGGCAGCCATGCGGGCGGCTACTTAGGGGGAGCATGGGTGGCGGGCAATGGGGGCGTTGGCGGGGGAGGCCTCGGCGTGGGATGGGGCCGTCGTTGATCCTCTATCTGGAAATGGGCAGCTCAGGGCGATACGGATCATCTTGGCGAGCGTCCCGTCACCGATCTGTTCGATGGATGGCGCGTCCCTATATTCCAAGTTTCGGAATGGCCTGGCAGGGATGTCAGCATCGAGCGCCACACCGGGATCAAATCGCGGTCCATCGACCGGCACCTAATCGTGAAGGCCGACGACCCCAAGTTTGCCGAGGTTGATCGTCAATTGAACGTTTAGCGCATGGTCCATCTGTGCCCTCGCGCCGTCCCGCGCGAAGCGAAACTGGTTCAGATAGCCGATATCGGCAGTCACGGCCTTGCCGATAGGGAAACCAAAACCGGCGATGTTGCGCATGCGCTCATAGCCGGCGCGCTGACCCCAGTTGGTGCTGTTGGGCAGGAAGAAGCTCTCGTGACTGACGAAGAGCGTCAGTCCTTTCCTGTTCAACGGTAGATTGTACCGGACGAGTGGCCGGATGCGAAAACCGATTGCGCCGCCGCGCGTGTTGAACCGCTCGTCCAGACGCAACCGTCCGGCAAAGCGGCCACTGGTCACAACCACCTGCTGGCGAAGCCGGTCTTCGTCCGGCGCGGTGTTGCCGTTGTAATAGCTTACATAGCGATACCCGACGCCCAGTTCGACGCCCTTGGCGAGTTGCCAGCCGATCAAGCCGCCGAACTCGCTCGTATAGACGCCGCCCTGACGATCGCTCGTTCTGGCGATTTCCTCCAGCGTGACGCGGAGGCGCGGTGCTATCGGCACGACGACGTTGACCTGCTCCCATGCCTGAGTGTCCTCCTGCTGGGCGCACGCCGGCGCGGCAATGAGCATGACCCAAAGACAGATCAGAAATCCGGCAAAATTCACGCGCCGATGGCATGGCTTCAGGTACGCACCGCCTCTTGCACCGCCTCTGTCCGTCACATCGCCCCCTTCGATCGACTGTGTGGACGGCCTTAGCATGCCGCGAGGCGAGGAAGCAGAAAATCGGTGCAATTAGTCGTCGATTCCGCTCACTCGGCCCGATTGATCAATCTACACCGGAAAGCATCGCGCCCGTTCGGAGATCATGTCAGGATGACGCCCTCGACGCGTGGAGCATATGAGATCGCCAGACGCGAAGCGGGCCTCCGCGGCCGGAACCTATGAATGGCCCGGTGAGAATTTACAGTGCGATCGTCTTCAGTTGAACGAGCCGCATGTCCGACATCTGGCCGCATCTCCACGCTGGCGAACCTTGTCCATTCCTGACCGATGCATTCACAGGGTGTTCAAGCCCGTCTGTCTATGCAACCAGCCATGTTGATGTTCGCGTCGCTTGCTTTGACCTTGATCCAACCGGCATTTCCGCCGGCCGTCGAACCGCATTTCCAGCGCGACCAGCAGCGCGCCTGGGAAGCGCGGCGCCAAGGCCGTGTCCTGCCGCTGCCCGAAATCGAGCGCCGCGTCGTGCCGACGATGCGCGGCGCGCAATATCTCGGACCCGAGCTCGACCCGGATACAGGCATTTACACGCTCAAGTTCCTGCTTAATGGAACCGTCATCTGGGTGAAGGTCGACGGCCGTTCGGGCCAGATCATCGGCCGCACCGGCTAATTCGAGCTCCCTTGGAGGGGGCTCGCGCGAAGGGGATCACAATGCGCGTTCTGATCGTCGAGGACGAACCCAATCTCCGCCAGCAACTGCAGAACACGCTCGAAGGGGCGGGTTATGCGGTCGATACGGCTGGCGACGGCGAGGAAGGCCTGTTTCTCGGCGAGACCGAGAATTACGACGCGATCGTGCTCGATCTCGGTTTGCCGGAAATCGACGGACTGACCGTTCTCGATCGCTGGCGCAAACAGGGCAAGACCACCCCGGTGCTGGTGCTGACGGCGCGCGACAGCTGGTCGGACAAGGTGGCCGGGCTCGATGCCGGCGCCGACGATTATGTCGCCAAGCCGTTCCAGACAGAGGAACTGATTGCCCGGCTGCGCGCGCTGATCCGCCGTGCCTCGGGCAATGCCTCGTCCGAACTGATCGCGGGCGATGTCCGGCTCGACACGCGCTCGGGCAAGGTGACCTTGGCAGGCGACCCAGTGAAGCTGACCGCGCAGGAATATAAACTCCTGTCCTATCTGCTCCATCACAAGGGCAAGATCGTCAGCCGCACCGAGCTGATCGAGCATATCTATGATCAGGATTTCGACCGCGATTCGAACACGATCGAGGTGTTCGTGACGCGCATCCGCAAGAAATTGGGGCAGGACGTCATCACCACGATCCGCGGGCTGGGCTATAGCCTGGACGATCCCGACGGCCCGCCGCGCGCGGAGTAAGAACAGGTCGTGGCCGAGGGACGCGAGCTGATCGCCGTGCCGTCGGCGGACGAGCCAGACGAGGTCCGGGCTCAGCCGATCGATCCTGCCGGCGAGGCGTCGGTCGAGCGCGTCATTCCCCGCTGGCGCGTGATCGTGCGCAAATATCGCCGGTCGGGTGAGATCGCGATCTTGACGGGGCTCGGCGCGGGCTCGCTCGCGGCCGCATTGTTGCTGGGCTCCCAGCGTTTATGGGTGGAGCGCGGCCTGCTGGCGCTCGCTGTCGTGGCATTGCTGCGGCTCGCCTGGGTGTTGTGGCGGCGCACACCTCATAGCCCGCGCGTTACGGTGACCGGATCGCTCGGGCGACGGATGATCGTCATCGCGGCGATCTGGATCGGTGTGTTGCTGGCCGGCGGCGGGTATGCGCTCGACCGCGTGTTGACCAGTGCGGTGACGCGCAACTTCGACGATCAGCTCGATTATGTGCTGACGTCGCTGTTCACCTCGGCCGAGATCGGACCTGATGGCGAAGTGATCTTCAACCGCGAGCCCGCCGATCAGCGTTTCCTCGAACCCTATTCGGGTCTTTATTGGCAGGTCACGGCGCGCGGCAACGAACCCTTCCCGTCGCGGTCGCTCTGGGATCGGCGCCTGGCCTATGGCGACAACCACACCGACCTCGAAGTCCATGTTTATAACAGCGATCAATTCGCGGGCGAGAAGCTCCGCGTGCTCGAACGTGACGTCAAACTGCCCGGCTCGGCGGTGCGCTGGCGGTTCCAGGTCGCTCAGAGCCGCGACGGGCTCGACGCCCAGATCAACGCGCTCAGGCGGACATTGGTCAGAAGCTTTCTTCTGCTCGCGCTCGGGCTGATCGTGCTGGCGGGGCTGCAGACCTGGTACGGCCTGCGTCCGTTGCGACGATTGCGCGGCGAAATCGCGCGGCTGCGCGGCGGGCGCGCGCGGCGGATCGAGGGATCGATGCCTGCCGAAGTCGCGCCGATGGTCGACGAGCTCAACGCGCTGATCGAACATAACGACAAACAGGCCGAGGAAGCGCGGCGCCATGCCGGCAATCTGGCGCATGCGCTCAAGACGCCGCTGACGGTGATCATGAATGCCGCCACCGCCAAGGCCGACGATCTCGGCGATACAGTGGTGCGCGAGGCGCGGACGATGCGGCGCCAGGTCGACCACCATCTCGCCCGTGCGCGTGCGGTCGGCCGGCGCGGATCGGCGCACAGCCGCGCCGAAGTCTGGCCGAGCCTCGATTCGGTCGAGCGCGCGGTGTCGCGGCTCTATCCGCATGTCCGCATCGATGCCGACGGGCCGCACGACTTGCAGGTCCATGTCGAGCGCCAGGACTTGGACGAGATGCTCGGCAATCTGATCGAGAACGCGGCCAAATATGGCGGCGGCAGCGTGTTCGTGACGGTCGGCGCGCAGGCCGGGTTCGTCGAGATCCTGGTCGAGGATGACGGTGTCGGCATCCCCGAGGAGGAGCGGGTGCGAATCTTCGACCGCGGTGTCCGGCTGGATACCGGCAAGCCGGGGACAGGGCTGGGACTGGCGATCGTACGTGACGTCGCCGAGATCTACGAGGGTACCGTCAGCCTGGAGGAAAGCGAAGACCTTGGCGGGCTGCTGGTACGGTTACGGTTGCCGGCCGCGAGCTAGAGCGTTGCGCGGAAAAGTGGGAACCGGTTTTCCGCAAAAGAACGGCGCGACAACAAATACCTAGAGCGGCATGCCAAGCGGATACGGGACGCTTCGCGCGTCCCCTGCGCTAGACCTCAAACGTCGCTCCTTGCCGGGGTCTGCGGAGATGAAGCTTCGAGGTAGCGATTCCAAGCACGTCAGGGTGTATCGTCATCGTGCCCGTCCCCGCGATGCGAGGTTCGCTCAACGGACGAACAGTCTAAACTCGGCGCCGCCCTCCGGACCTTCGCCGACTTCTATCGTCCAGCCATGCGCGATCACGATCTGGCGCACCAGGTTGAGGCCGACGCCCGTTCCCTTGGCCCTTGTCGTGAAGAACGGCAGAAAAATCTCGTTGCGCATCGCCTCCGGTACGCCCGGGCCGCGGTCGGATACCAGGATGCGCGTTCCCGCGCCGTCGCCGAGCAAGCGCAGTTCAACCAGCAGATGCTCGTCGCGTTCCCGCGTCGCCTGGGCGGCGTTGCGCAACAGGTTGATCAGTGCCTGGGCGAGCAGATCGGGATCGGCGTCGAGCTCGAGATCGGGCGTCACCTCGGTCTCGAGGGCGATGTCGGGCCATTCGGCGGCGAACAGGCGTTCGAGGTCTCGGACGAACGAAGCCGCCTTGAAGCGCTGGCGGCGGGGATCGGGAACGTGTGCGACCGCGCGGTACGAGCGGATGAAATATTCGAGCCCCTCGGCGCGGCGTGCGAGCGTTCCGGCGGCGGTGCGCGCGAGATCGAGATCGGGCTCCTGCTCTGCCAGCACTTCGGCGGTGCTCGATGCCAGCGACGTCACCGGCGTCAGCGAATTGAGGATTTCGTGGGTGAGTACACGGACCAGATCGGTCTGCGCTGCCATCTCGATCGCATCGAGCGTGCCCTGGACCGGTTCGACCGTGATCGCGCGCGTCGTTAGCCCCAGCCGCTCGAGCGAGGCATTGCGCACGATCGCGCGCTGCGGGCCGGTGGCCGATCGCAGCAGCAACAATTCGGCGGCGGGCGCGGCGCCGTCGGCCAGGCGTGCTGCGAAGGTCTCGCCGTAAACGGTGAAATCCTCCGGCCGGGTGCCCTGATGCGTGGCGAACAGGCGCCGCGCCGCCTTGTTGACCAGTGTCACGCCGTGATCGGCGTCGACCGTCAGCAGCGCCACCGGAACATCGTCGGTCAACGCTTCGAGGAAGCGCAACTCCTCGACCGTGCGGTCGCGTTGCGCTTGCAGCCCGCGCATCGCCGCATCGAGCGCGCCGCCCAACGTGTCGAACCCGGCGCCGCCGCGGCCGTCGAACCGGGTCGAGAAATCGCCATAGCGCAAGGCCTCGACGAAGCGCGCGACGGTGCGGTTGGTGCGGTCGATATGGTGGAGCAGACCGCCCACCATGCCGAGCACCAGCAGACCGGCGACGATCCTGACCGCGGCAAGACCCGGGGTCGCGATCGCCACCGTCAGCGCGATCAAGGCGAACAGGCAGGCGACCAGCCAGCCGACCAGGATCAGCGCGAAGCGGCGGTCAAAGCCCATGCTTCTCCATTCGACGGTAGAGCGCGGCCCGCGACAGACCGAGCTCGTGCGCGGCGGACGAGATGTTGTAGCCGTGCTTCTTCAGCGCTTCCTCGACCAGCCGCCGCTCGACGCGATCGAGATTGAGGTCCGACACCACCGGCTCGGCGGTAACACGCGGTATTGCGACAGGGGCGAGAGCGAAGGCGTCGGCCTCCAGCGGACCATCGCCAGCCAGGATCACCGCGCGCTCCACCGCGTGCCGCAATGCGCGGACATTGCCGGGCCAGTCATGCGCCACCAGCGCTCCCAGCGCCTGTGGCGATAGCTCGGGGCGCGGCCGTTTATAGCGTTCGGCATAATGGCCGAGATAATGGTCGATCAGCGCCGGCACATCCTCTCGGCGATCGCGCAGCGGCGGCAGGTCGATCTCCACCGTGTTGAGCCGGAACAGCAAGTCCTGACGGAACTGGCGTTCGTCGCGCAGCATCGCCGGAGTCATGTTGGTCGCCGCGATCACCCGGATGTCGACCGGGATCGGCTGGTTCGCCCCGACCGGGGTGACCTTGCGCTGTTCGAGCACGGTCAGCAATTTGGGCTGGAGGTGGAGCGGCAGGTTGCCGATCTCGTCGAGGAACAAGGTGCCGCCATCGGCCGCCTGGATGCGGCCGACGCGGTCGCTGCGCGCGTCGGTGAACGCGCCTTTGACGTGGCCGAACAATTCTGAGTCGATCAGCTCGGTGGCGATCGCACCGAGGTCGACCGTCACCATCTCGCGATCGGCGCGATGCGATTGCTGGTGCAACGCGCGTGCGACCAGTTCCTTGCCGGTGCCGTTCTCGCCGAGCACCAGGACATTCGCTTCGGTCGGCGCCGCGCGGGCGATCAGCGAATGGACGCGCGCCATCGAGGGGGCGCTGCCGATCAGCGGCGACGGCCCGCGCGCCGGGCCCGATAATGCCGGCGTCGGCGCAGGTGCATCGGCGGCCGCGCGCGACCGACGCAAAGCGGCGGCGGTGCGCACCGTCTGGACCAGCCGCTCATTCTCCCACGGCTTCGACACGAAATCGGTCGCGCCGCGCTTCATCGCTTGGACCGCGACGTTCACGCCGGCGTGCGCGGTGATCATCACCACGATCGCCTCGGGATCGTTGGTCAGCAACCGGTCGAGCAGCGCCAGCCCTTCGCGTGCATCGGTCGCGCCGCGCGCGAAATTGGCGTCGAGCAGGATGACGTCGGGCTGGCGCCCGGCGGTGGCGGCGATGGCGCGCTCGGGCGACGATACGGTGATCAGCTCGCGAAACAGCCCGCGCAACGCGAGCCGCGCCGCGACCAGGATGTCCTCGTCGTCATCGACGATGATGCAGAGATCGAATTCGGGCGTCGTCATTTGACCGCTTCCGTACAGCTGGTGTCCGGAACCGGACAATCAAAATCCGTGCCAGTGTCGAAAGGCAAAAGGGACGACCTTGCTTCCCTCTGAATTACAGAAGGGAAATCCTCGCCCAACCTTCATCCGTCACGCCGGCACAGGGCCGGCATGACGAAGAGAGGCTAGCCCTTCTTGCGACAACCATGACACTGGGCACTGCGGATCCCGGCAAAGGCCCGGATGACGACCGGAATTGGAGGAGCGTCGGCACCCCAAACCTCAACTGGCACGCATCGTGCTGAGGAACTGCCAAACCAATCAAGTGGACAGAACCGATGAAAGACACGGCAGCCAACCGCAAACTCCTCACGGTGCTCGTGTTACTCGGCGCGAGCTGGGTGCTGTTTTTTCAACCGGCGTCGCACTGGAGCGCCGCGATCCAGATTTCCTCGGTCAAGATCGCGTTCTCGCTCCAGAGCGACACTGTCCGTTTCCGGACACCCGTGTCCGGAAACGGACACTCCTTGTTCCTGCTGCAAATCGGGAGCCAGCATTCGTGAATATCGCGTCGTTGAAGGCGGCGGCGTCCGCCAGCTCTGACCGCGCGGTCAGCGGCAGCCAGATGGACAAGGTGGTCGAGCGCCGCGGTCTGTCGCGCAATGCCAAGATCGGCATTGGCGCCGGTGCCGTCCTGATCGCCGCGCTCCTGTTCTGGTGGTTCATGCCCGGTGCGGGATCGCAGACGGTGACCAAGAGCCGGCTGACGATCTCTACCGTGCAAACCGGGCGGTTCGAGGACTTCATCCCGCTGCGTGCCAAGGTCACGCCGCTGCTCACCGTCTATATCGACTCGATCGAGGGCGGGCGGGTCGACAAGGTCCTGGTCGAGGATGGCACCGACGTCGTCGCCGGCCAGCCGATCGCGATGCTCTCCAATGCGGAACTTCAGCTCTCGACGCTCGCACGCCAGACCGAGGTCGAGCAGCAGATCAACAATATGCGCAGCCAGGAGCTCGCACTGTCGCAGACCCGCTTGTCCAACGAGCGCGCGATCCTCGATGCCCAGCTCGCGCTGACCACTGCGCGCCGCCAATATGAGCGCGAGGCGCCGCTCGCCGCCAAGGGTTATGTCTCGGGCAAGCAGTTCAACGACACGAGCGACAATTACCAATATCAGCAGCGCCGCCTCGCGGTGCTTCAGCGCAGCCAGTCGAGCGACGAGCGGCTGCAGTCCGGCCAGCTCGATCAGCAAAAGGCGTCGATGAAGTCGATGTCGGCGGGTCTGGGCATCGCCCGCACCAATCTCGATGCGCTCAATCTCAAGGCGCCGGTCACCGGCAAATTGTCGGGTTTCTCGATCCAGATCGGCCAGTCGCTCCAGCGCGGCGAGCGGATCGGCCAGATCGACTCGCCGGGCAAGAACAAGCTCCAGGCCGGCGTCGACGAATTCTATCTCGGGCGCGTCCAGGTCAATCAGTCCGTCAGCGTCGACTGGAACGGCAAGACCTTCCGCGCGCGCGTCATGAAAATCTATCCGCAGGTGCAGAACGGCCAGTTCCAGGTCGATCTGCAATTCCTCGGCGACGAGCCGCAGGGCGTGCAACGCGGCCAGACGCTGCAGGCGAAGCTGACGCTCGGCGATCCCGCGCCGGCCAAGCTGATCCCCAACGGCGCCTTCTACAATGAGAGCGGCGGCGCGTACGTGTTCGTCGTCGCCCCCGATGGCGGCAGCGCGGTAAAGCGCCAGGTCCGGCTCGGCCGCCGCAATCCGGATTTCATCGAAGTGCTCGACGGGCTCGATCCCGGCGAGCGCGTCATCACCAGCCCCTATACCGGTTTCGCCGACAAGGATCGGCTCGACCTTTCGAACGCGAAGGAGTGAAGACTATGCTGCACATGCGCGCGCTGTCGCGGACCTACCGCACCGACACCGTGGAAACTACCGCGCTCGACGCGATCGATCTCGACATCATGCCCGGCGAGTTCGTCGCGATCATGGGTCCGTCGGGCTGCGGTAAATCGACCCTGCTCAACCTGATGGGCATGCTCGATAGCCCGACCTCGGGCAGCTACGTGTTCGACGGCAAGGAAGTCGCCGGCCTGTCCGAATCGAAGCTCGCCGAAGTGCGCAAGGCCTCGATCGGCTTCATCTTCCAGAGCTTCAACCTGGTCGACGAATTGTCGGTGCGCGAGAATGTCGAACTGGCGCTGCTGTATCATTCGGTGCCCGCCGCCGAGCGCCGCCGCCGCACCGAGGAAGTGATGGACCGCGTCGGCATCGCCCACCGCGCCCGCCATTTCCCCAGCCAGTTGTCGGGCGGCCAGCAGCAGCGCGTCGCGGTCGCCCGCGCACTGGTCGCCGAACCCAAATTGATCCTGGCCGACGAGCCGACCGGCAACCTCGACACCAATCACGGTGAGGAAGTGATGAAGATGCTCCAGACGCTGAATGCGCAGGGCTCGACCATCGTCATGGTCACCCACTCGCCCTCGCATGCCGATTACGCCAGCCGCGTCGTCAACATGCTCGACGGCCGCATCCTCCAGGAACGGCGCCGCGCGGCCTGAACGGCAACGGGGGCGGGAGAGGATCAATGCCGATGCTGGGCCATTATCTGCTGATCGCGACGCGCATCCTGATGCGCAACCGCGTCTACGCTGCGATCAATATCGGTGGCCTGGCGCTGGCGCTCGCCGGTTGCATCCTGATCCTCGGCTATGTCCGCTACGAGCGGAGCTATGACGGCTGGATCGCCGATAGCGGCCGGCTGTTCCAGGTCCAATGGGCGATCCATCCGCCCGGTCAACCCGATGTGCGGACCCAGGCGAGTCCGTTCTCGGTTGGCGAACACCTTCCGGCAGGATTCCCGCAGATCGAGGCGATTACATCGCTCTCGCCGGGCAGGACGGTGACCGAGCGTGACGGCCAGCCGGCATTCCTCGACGCGGCCACGGTCGATGGCGATTTCTTCAAGGTGTTCGATCTGCCGTTCGCTTACGGTTCGGCGGCGACGGCATTGCCCGACACCAATTCGATCGTGCTGACCGAGCGGGAAGCGATCCGCCAGTTCGGCACCGCCGACGTGCTCGGCCGCCGCTTCACGCTCGGTGCCGGGGCGGGGAAGCGCGATTACAAGATCGGCGGCGTGCTGCGCGACTTGCCGCGCAACACCAGCCTGCGCATCGGCATCCTGTATCGCGACGACACCCCGCCGGAGCAGCGCGGGAGCAATTTCCACCCGCTTTATTACGTCAAGCTGCGCGCGGGTGCCGATGTCGCGGCGATCAACCAGACGATCCCAGCGTGGAAGAGGCGTGTCATCCCGCTGCCCGATGTGTTCGACTTCACTTTGGTGCCGATCACCGGTGTCCATCTCGGCACCGCGCAGGAAGCCGCGCTGACTCCTGGGGGTGATCCGCGAGCGCTCGCCACCTTCGGCATCGTCGCTCTGCTGACGCTCGGCATGGCGGTGCTCAACTTCATCAACCTGACGACGGCCCGCGCGGTGCAGCGGTCGCGTGAGGTCGTGCTGCGCAAGATACTCGGTGCGCGGCGGCGCGAATTGATCGTTCAGTTCATGGCGGAGAATTTGCTGATCGCCGCGGTCGCGGTGCTGATCGCGCTCGCCATTGCCGAACTCGCCATGCCCTGGCTCGCTCGGGCGATGGGCGCCGACATGCAGCTCCTCTATTTCGGCAAGAACGGCATGCTGCTGCCCGTGCTGGCGCTGTTCGCGATCACCGGCGTGGCCGGCGGTCTCTATCCGGCGCTCGATCTCAGCCGGTTCAAGCCGGCGGCGGTGCTCAACGGCAATCGCGGATCGGCCGAGACGGCGGGCAGCGGACGGCTGCGCTTGGTGCTGGTGGTCGTCCAATTTGCCATCGCGATCGGCCTGATCGCCAGCACGGCCGTTATCTGGTCGCAGACGCGATTCATCGAGCGGGTCGATTCCGGCTATCGGCGCGACGGCTTGATCCAGATCGCCAATGCCTGGCGCTTTACCCAGGGCAGCGAATATGAGGGCGCTCGCCGGGCGATGCTCGCGATCCCGGGCGTGACCAAGGTAGCACGGACCGGCTTCGTCCCCGGTGATGCCCAGAAAATGGTTTGGCTCGTCCGCCCGCCCGGTTCGTCTCAATATGCCTCTCTGACGGTTTACGACATGGATGGCGATTTTCTGCCGACCATGGACGTCAAGCTGCTCGCCGGGCGACTGCTTGGCGATCGCCACGCCGCCGACCGCATCGCGGACGAGACGCCGGCCCAACTCGCGGCTCGCGGGATCAACGTCATGATCAACCGTGCGGCCGCGGCCAAGCTTGGATATCGCGCGCCGCAAGCCGCTATCGGCCAAGTCGTCGACGTCTGGTTCAACGGAGCGGCCAAGGTGCCCGCGGTCATTGCCGGGGTGGTCGAGGACACAAGGTTCGGCACCGCTCGCGATGCGGTCGCGCCGATCGTCTATGTCTATGACCCTGGTCTCACCAATCAGGTGCTGGTCCGCTACACCCAGGCGCGGCCCGGCGAGGTGATGGCCGCGCTCAACAAAATATGGCGGCGGTTCGAGCCGGAGATCCCGTTCGAGGCGCGCTTCACCGACGATGTCATACGTGAGCTTTACGCCGCTGAACGGGCGCGGACGTTGCTGTTCGCTTCCTTCTCCGCGCTGGCGATCCTGATCGCCGGGCTCGGCCTCTACAGCCTGGCCGCGTTCACGACCGAACGCCGCACCAAGGAGATCGGCATCCGCAAGGTGCTCGGCGCGCGCGTCCGCGACATCGTGCGGTTGCTCGTCGTGCAGTTCAGCCGGCCGGTGCTGCTGGCCAATCTCATTGCCTGGCCGATCGCCTGGTGGGCGATGCGCGACTGGCTGAACGGGTTCGATGCGCGGATCGCGCTGACCCCGGGGCCTTTCGCGATGGCGGGATTGCTCGCCTTCGTCGTCGCGGTCGCGACGGTCGCAGGGCAGGCGATCCGCGTTGCCCGCCGCAATCCCATCCACGCATTGCGTTACGAATAGGAGAGGGCCGATGTGGCGCAACTATTTCATTGTCGGTATCCGCTCGCTGCTCAAGAGCCGCGTCTATGCGGCGATCAACGTCCTCGGCCTCGCCATCGGGCTGGCGGCGTGCGTGCTGATCCTGCTCTACGTCCGCTATGAGGAGAGCTATGACGGCTGGCTGAAGGGCACCGATCGGGCCTACCAGCTGCAGACCTACTACCACCCCACGCCGCAAGGCGGGGAAGAGATGTACCTGCAGATGAGCTCGCTCGCCGCGGGGCGTGCGCTAGCGAAGGATTTTCCCCAGATCGAGAAGGTCGTGTTCGTTCGCGGCTTTTCGCCGATCGTGACCCAGGACGGCGAGCCGTCGCAGGGCCTGCTCCGGATGGTTGACGGCAACATCTTCGATATCATCCAGATGCCGTTCGTGAAGGGCGATGCGCACAATGCGCTCAACGACGCGCATTCGATGGTGCTGAGCGAAAGCGAGGCGCGGCGGCGGTTCGGCAATGCCGATCCGATCGGCAAGACGCTGACCGTCGTCGATAATAGCGGCAACGTCGATTACCGCGTCACCGGCGTGTTCAAGGACATTCCGAAGAACAGCAGCTTCAGCGCGACGATGGTCGCGCGGTTCGACATGGATGTGCAATTCGCCGACCGAACCCAGGTGCTGACCAATTGGGACGACCAGGAGGGTTGGCATTACATCAAGCTGCGGCCGGGCGCCGACATCGACGCGATCAGGGCGCAGATTCCGGCATGGGAAAAGCGCAACATTCCCGACACGGTGACCAACGGTCAGCGCTACAATCCCGGCGACGGGCAGGATTACAAGCTCGTCAATCTGCGCGATATCCACCTTGGCAAAGCGCAGAACGGCGCGATGACGCCGGGCAACGACCAAGCCACGGTGACGACCTTCGCGGTCATCGCGATGCTCGTGCTCGGCATGGCCTGCGTCAACTTCGTCAACCTCGCCACCGCGCGTGCGTCGCAGCGCGCCCGCGAAGTGGCGCTGCGCAAGGTGCTCGGTGCCAGTCGGCGCCAGCTGATCGTCCAGTTCGTCGGCGAATCGGTATTGGTCTCGCTGATCTCGCTGCTGGTCGCGTTCACCGCGGTCGAGTTGATTCTGCCGTTCTTCAATCGCTTCCTCGATGCCGACATCCAGTTGCACTATTTCGGACTGGGCGGCGTCCTGCTGCCGGGCATCGCGCTGGTGCTGCTGGTCGGGGTGATCGGCGGGCTCTATCCCGCGGTCTATCTGTCGCGCTTCGAGCCGGCGAAGATCCTCAAGGCCAATAAATCGGCCGCGGACTCGCAAGGGTCGGGCCGGCTGCGCAACGTGCTGGTGATCGGGCAATTCGCGGTGTCGATCGCGCTGATCGTCTGCACCAGCGTGATCTACGCCCAGACGGTCTATGCCCGCACGATCGACGCCGGCTATCGCCGCGACGGCCTGCTCCAGGTCGAAAATTTGTACTTCCGCGGCGTGACGGACGACCAGGCCTGGTCGCTGGTGGCACAAATCCGCAAGCTGCCCGGCGTTCGCGCCGCGGCGGGGACGCAGATCGCGGTCGCGCCCGGCAACAATTCGATCACCTCGTTCTTCCTGGCCGGCAGCTCGAGCGCGATCGATCTCGGCACCTATGGCGTGCAGGAGGGCTTTTTCCAGGCGATGGGGATGCGGATCCTGGCGGGTCGCGACTTTTCGCTGAACTACGGCCGGGACGACGGGACGACGCCGCATCCGGTCAACCCGGACGCCGAACGTGCGCTCGTCGCTCGTGGCCTCAATGTCGTCGTCAGCGAAAGCGCCGCGCATCGCCTGGGGTTCGCCGACGTCAAATCCGCCATCGGCAAGCAGATGTCGGGAAAGCTCACATTGCCCGAATTCGGCCAGGTGCCATGCACGATCGTCGGTGTGGTGTCCGACGCCCGCTTTCGGTCGTTGCGCGAGCCGTTGCAACCGATTGTCTATGTCATGCAACGCAACGGGTTCGGCCAGATTGCGGTGCGCTTTGCCGGCGTGGCGCCGGGGACGCTGCGCGACGCGATCGAACAGGTGTGGCGGCGGCTGATCCCCGACGTGCCGTTCAAGGCGAGCTTCGCCGACGATCTGGTCCGCCAGCAATATGATCGCGAGACGGCGCGGGGCCAGTTGTTCGCCGCGTTCGCGATCCTGGCGGTGGTGATCGGTTGTCTCGGTCTGTTCGGGCTTGCCGTGTTCACCGCGGCGCGGCGCACCAAGGAAATCGGCATCCGTAAGGTGCTCGGCGCGCGTACGCTCGACATCGTGCGACTGCTGGTCTGGCAATTCAGCCGGCCGGTGCTGATCGCCAATCTGATTGCCTGGCCGGTCGCCTGGTGGCTGATGCGCGACTGGCTCAACGGCTTTGACACGCGGATCGCGCTTGGCCCGACCCCCTTTGCCGTTGCGGGCGCACTGACGCTCGGCATCGCGCTAGCGACCGTCTCGGGTCACGCGATCCGTGTCGCGCGCACCAATCCCATCAACGCTTTGCGGTACGAATAGGAGAGCCCCGATGTGGCGTAATTACCTGACCGTCGGCATCCGCGCTTTGCTCAAGAGCCGTGTCTATGCCGTCATCAACATTGCGGGACTGGCGATCGGGCTGGCCGCGTGCCTGCTGATCCTGACCTATGTCCGGTACGAATTCAGTTATGATGTTTGGCTGCCAGAAGCCGACAATACCTATGAGCTGGCGACCGAATATCTGCCCTCGCCACAAGGGCAGCAGCCGGGCCTGTCGCTGACCAGCGCCTATATCGCCGGCGGCGCGCTCAAGAAGGATTTTCCGCAGGTCGAGCGGGTGGTGTGGGCGTCGTCGCAGAACGTCACCTTCCTGCAGAACGGCGCGCCGACCGCCGCCAAGAAATCGCTGATCACCGACGGTCCGCTATTCGATATCGTGCGCGTGCCGTTTGTCCGCGGCAGCGGCGCGACCGCGCTCGACGATCCGCATTCGATCGTTCTCAGCGAGAGCGAGGCGGAGGCGCGGTTCGGCGGCAGCGACCCGCTGGGCAAGACGATCACCGTCACCAGCGGTGACATGACGGCCGACTACCGCGTGACGGGCGTATTCAAGGACCTGCCCAAGAACAGTCATTTCGACATGACCGCTGTCGTCCGGATCGATCCCGCCGATTATTTCCGCAAGACACCCGAGGTGGTGACGTCCTGGACGTGGTCGAACGGAGAAATCTATGTCCGGCTCAAGCCGGGCAGCGATCCCAAGGCAATCCAGGCGCAATTGGCTGCCTGGGAAAAACGCAACATCCCCGATGATGTCGGCAGCAATCCGGTGACCAATCCCGGCCGGTTCGAGGACTTCCACCTGATCAACGTCCGCGACCTGCATCTGAGCAAGGGGACCGGGCAGGGGCGTCCCAACGGCAATCGCCAGTCGGTGCTGACCTTCGGCGTCGTCGCGCTGCTGATTCTGGCGATGGCGTGCATGAACTTCACCAACCTGGCGACCGCGCGTGCCTCGCAACGCGCCCGCGAAGTGGCGTTGCGCAAGGTGCTGGGCGCGAGCCGGCAGCAATTGATCGTGCAGTTCGTCGGCGAATCGATGCTGGTGTCGGCGATCGCCATGCTGATCGCGTTGGCATTGGCCGAACTCGCCATCCGGCCGCTCAACGCCTTTCTCGATGCCGACATGACGTTCCGCTATTTCGGGATGTCGGGCCTGTTGCTGCCGGTGATCGCGCTGACCTTGCTGGTCGGGTTGGCGGGTGGACTCTACCCCGCTTTCTATCTCTCGCGTTTCGAACCCGCGCGAATTCTCAAGGCCAACAAGTCGGCCGCCGACGCGGAGGGTAGCGGGCGGCTGCGCAGCTTGCTCGTGATCGCCCAGTTCGCGGTGTCGATCGGGCTGATCATCTGCACGTCGGTGATCTATGCGCAGACGCAATATGCGCGGAACGTCGACGCCGGCTACAAGCGCCAGGGGTTACTCCAGCTCAATGGAATGCAGCGCGCGCAAGTCGAAGGGGTGGCGCCCACCCTGCTTCAGGAACTCCGCAAGCAGCCCGGGATCGTCGATGCCGCGCGCGTGTCTCTGGGCATCGCGTCGGGCAACAACTCCACCACCGACGTCAATCTGCCGGGCGGCAAGCCGGTGACGCTCGGCATTTATGGCGTCGACACGCATGCCTTCGATACGCTGGGCATGCGGGTGATCGCCGGGCGCAATTTCTCCGAAGCGGTCGCGCTGGACGATTCGACCACGCCCAACCCGCCCGACATCAATGCCGAACGGGCGCTCGTTGCGCGCGGCACCAATATCATCCTGTCGGAATCGGCAGTGGCGCGGCTGGGCTTCGCCTCACCGGCAGCGGCGCTGGGGAAACAGATCCAGGCGCCGATGGTGAGCAATGAGGCGGGCCTGGTCATGGCGACGATCGTCGGGGTGGTCTCCGACGTGCGCTATCGATCGGCACGCGATCCGGTCCAGCCGATCCTCTATTATTACGTCACCGGCGGCGTGTTCAATCAGATGATGGTGCGCTTCACCGGCGATCCGCAGGCCGCGCGGGCGACGGTCGAGCGCGTCTGGAAACGGTCGGTTCCCAACGTGCCGCTCAGCGCCCGGTTCGTCGAGGATATCGTCCACGACCTCTACAATATCGACGAGAAGAGCGCGCAATTGTTCGGGATGTTCGCGATCCTGGCGGTGCTGATCGGCTGTCTCGGCCTGTTCGGCTTGGCCGCCTTCACCGCGGAACGTCGCACCAAGGAGATTGGCATCCGCAAGGTGCTGGGCGCACGTACCCGTGACATCGTGCGGTTGCTGGTGTGGCAATTCAGCCGTCCGGTGCTGATCGCCAATCTGGTCGCGTGGCCGATCGCCTGGTGGCTGATGCGCGACTGGCTCAACGGCTTCGACGCGCGGGTGACGCTGACGCCGCTGCCGTTCGTCGAGGCAGGCTTGCTGGCGGTGGTGATCGCGGCGGGGACGATCGCTGGGCACGCGGTACGCGTCGCGCAGGCGAGCCCGATCAAGGCGTTGCGTTACGAATAGGGTTCAGGGGAGGGTCTGAATCCGGAGCGCCGGGGCGGGAACGTCCCGGCGCTTTTTTGAGGTTGGATCAGGAAGGCGAGGAGTGGCGGGCTTCCCGCCCTTGCTTTGCTCGGGAATTTCCCGGGCGAACGTCCCCCGGACGTTCGCTCTTACCGGGAAATTGGTCGGGGAAAGAGGATTCGAACCTCCGGCCCCTGCCTCCCGAAGGCAGTGCTCTACCAGGCTGAGCTATTCCCCGACCAGCGCAATCCCGGGCGAACCCGGCCGTGCGAGGGGGCGCCTATAACCATGGCCGGGGAGTCGCGCAACACCCTTGTATACGCTTGCGTGACGCCCGGCGGTATCGCCTGTCGTCGGGCGACCCGGCACAAGAGGCCTGGCATAGCGTCGCGCGGCCGTCAGGTAGCGAACGGTAGCGAAAGCGATGCCGCAATGTGGACGAGGTCGGCCTGCCGGCGCGTGCCGGTCTTGTCGAAACATCGCAGGAGGTGACTTCGCACGGTTGCCGGGGCGATGCCGAGCGTCCTCGCCGTATCGGCGACGCTCAGACCCTGCGCGATTTTAGCGAAGACGCCAGATTCCGCGCGGCTGAGACCGAATAACGTGGTCACGATATCGGTCGGCGGCACCTGGGTGTTGTCGATATCGGCGACGAAGATGGCGGCAACGGCGCCGGCGTCCGTGGCCAGACGATCGCTGCGCAGCGGCAGGACATGGAGGGCCCCGGCCGGGTCGGTATCGCGGCGCAGCGGGATACTAAGCGGGGTGCGTTCGGTCGACCACCCGCCAACAGTTCCCCGTTCGGCCGCCATCGCGAGCTCGGTACGCGCACCGGATGAGTTTACGTTCAACATGCCATCGACGGTGCGGATCAGGTCGCCGGCATCGAGCATGGCGGCCGCGTTGGGATTGGCATGGATGATCCGCAGATCGGGTCCCACCAGCAGAACCGGGATCGAAAGCACGTCGATCGCCGCCGAGAGGGTCGCCTTGGCGAACAGGGCGACGCCGAGCATGCGATTGACCGCCGCGGCCCGTTGCAAATGTGGAGCCACGAGTTCGAGGAGCGCCTGCCCCTGCGCACCGAGGCCGGCCAGAAGAGATCGATATCCGTCCGGTGTGGGTGGCGCGACGCGGGAGATGACCTCACTCACCGTATTCGGGCCGGGACCTGGTGCCTCAGCACGGGCGTTCAGCTCCGCCCGGATTGCCTCGGTCGCGGCCGGCCAGCGCGACGGATCGATAGCGGCGTCGTAGATCAGGCTGACGAGTTCCGACAATCGCTCCACCGAAATCGGCTCGTCCATTATACCCTCATGTGGTCGATCGCCTGCAAGGTCGGTTGTGCCGCGCCTCGGTTATTCTCTGAGCGCTAGCGGATTATTTTTTCAAGTTCGTTCGCAAAGTCAACTATTTGGTGAATGCTACCTGGCGGCGCGCCCGCTTGCCGACATCGACGTTATCCAGATCTTGGCAGCCGCTGATGTCATCACCAATGTCGGCGGCTCGCTCGTCGGCTCGTCAGCCCGCCATCGACAGGGTCGTCGGAAAGGCGGCGTGCGGTATTGGTGGAGCGAGCGAGGCTGCCACCTGGATCAACTCGCTCTGACGGCGCACGCCGATCTTATCGAACAACCGGAGCAAATGGGTCTTGATGGTGCTCCGTTCCACGCCTAGTGCCGCGGCCGTTTCGGCGACGCTGTGCCGCGAGACGATCCGCGCGAACACCTTCGCTTCAGCCGGGGTCAGGTCGAACAGCGACGCCACGACCTCGGTCGGCGGTACGAAGGACGTGCCGGGATCGGACACGAACACCGCTGCCGCGGTGTCGGGGAGGTCGTCCAGTCGCGGGGCGCGTAGCGGTAAGACGTGGAGTACGCGCGGCGTGCCATCGCGCTCGTGGACAGGTATTCCCAATCCCCGCCGTCCAAGGTCGCCTTCATCGCTCGCGGCATGGCTGATCGCGACGGTCAGCGCACGCGTGGCACCTATGGTTATTCCTTCGAGTATGCCGTCGGAAGAACGGATCGGCTCTCCATTGTTGAGCATCCGTCGCGCCGCCGGGTTGGCGTACAGGATTTGGCGATCGGCGGCCGCCAGCAATACGGCGGTCGTCAAGGCGTCTAGCGTCTTTTCGAACTGTGCGCGTTCCAGTGCGGCGAAATCCAGCATGCGATTGATCGTGGCCGCGCGCTGGAGATGCGGGACCAGCAGGGTCATCACCGCTACCTCCCGTTCGCCGATCGGTCCGGCGCTTTGGTGTCGGCCGAACGCGATGGTTCCCAAGGCACGGGTGTCACGGGCCAGGCCGATCGACAGCACGTCCACGATCCGCTGCGGCTTGGCAAAAGCGAGATAATATCCGTTCGTGGTCGTTTCGTAGTCGAAATCGCGATTGACCCGGCTGAGCACCGCTGGCCGATCCATGGGCAGGCTCATCAACGTCGCCACGCCGCCCCAGATGTCGATGACGTCCACTGCGTTGCCGGGACGCTCCATGACGCGCAGATATTCGTCGGGCACATTGCAGGTGACGTTGGTCAGCATACCCATGGCAGGCAGCGATTGAAGGTTCAGCGTCGAATTGTGGAAATTGAGCTCGGCGCGGATCGCCTCCATCGCCGCGAGCCAGCGCCCGGGATCGAGCGCCGCGTCGTAGATCTTTCCGACGAGCTCGGAAAAGCGCGCTGCGGGAATGAAATCGCTCAGTTCCGCCTCCGCCATATTGGGATTTTTTCTGCAGAATATCGGTATATGGCAGACATTAGGCGGTGCCAACCGCCCTGTTATCCCCGCGCGGCAAGCATCGCTTCGATGCTGGTGAATTTCTCGCGTGGCGATCCCGCGCGGGCAGCGGCGATCTCGGCTTCCTCGATCTTCTGCCAATCGCGGAAGGTGACGACGTCGACATTGCGGTCGCGCAGCAGGAGGTCGAGGCCGGCGCGGCCTTCCTTCCGGTAATCATCGGGCGTGTCGGCGGCGATCTGTTCGGCAATCATGAAGCCGTCCGGGCGATTGGTGCCGATCGTGCCGGTCGGCCCGCGCCGCGCCCAGCCCACTGCGTAGAGGCCCGGCGCGATTCGCCCCTCGTCATTGGCGAAGCGGCCGAGCTTGGCGTCATAGGGAACGCCATCGATTGGCGGCGTGCGATAGCCGATGCAGCTCACCACCAACGCTGCGGGAATCACATAAGTCTCGCCGGTGCCGCTCGCGCGGCCCTCCGCGTCGATCGCGGTGCGTTCGACGATCACCCGCTCGACCTTGCCGTCGCCTTCGATCGCGACCGGCATCGCATAGAAGTCGAAATCGATCGTGATCGGCTTCGCCACATCGAGCGTCGCGAAGTTGCGCAAATGCGTCACCGATTTGCGTAATCCCGGCTCGAGCGCGGCGTCCTCGCCCTCGGGCGGCAAATCGACGGGGTCGACATGCGGCGCTGCGCGTTCGAGGTGGCCGAGCTCGCCGAGTTCCTTCGGCGTCATTGCGATCTGGTGCGGCCCGCGCCGGGCCAGGATAGTGATCCTCTCGTGGGTCGCGCTGCCGAGCGAGTCGAGCGCGTGCCCCACGATATCGGAGCCGGCGAACTCCGCGCCCGTCTTGGCCAACACGCGCGCGACGTCGAGCGCGACATTGCCCGCGCCGACGATCACCGCGCCGGGGCCGCTCAGCACGGGCGCGAGGCCGGCGAAATCGGGATGGCCGTTATACCAGCCGACGAACGCCGCCGATCCGACCACGCCGGGCAGATCATCGCCGGGAATGCCGAGCGGGCGGTCGGCCGGCGCGCCGGTCGCCAGGACGACGGCGTCATACAGGCCGACGAGTTCGGCGATGGTCACGTCGCTGCCCACGGTGACGTTACCGACGAAGCGGACATTCTCCGACAGCGCGGTCGCTTCGTAGCGGCGCGACACGCCCTTGATCGATTGATGGTCGGGCGCGACGCCGGTGCGGATCAGGCCATAAGGAACCGGCAAGCGATCGATGATGTCGACCCGGACTTCGTCGCCGAACTGCTTCTGACACGCCTCGGCAGTGTAATAGCCGGCGGGACCCGATCCGATGATCGCAACGTGACGCATGTCCCCTCCCGAATGATCAGGAGGGGAGCCTAGGGCTTCCGCCCGTTACCGGCAACGGCCGTGAATCGCCCGGTTTTCCCTTCGCAGGCGCGGGAGGGCTGGGGGAGGGACGCAAAGGGAGAGCGACACGAACCGCCGCTCTCCCAATTCCTCCGCCAGGCGGCGGAGGGATTGCCTACCGGCGCTTGATCACGACGGTGGGCTGGTCGTCCTCGATCGGATGACCGGTCGGCGCCAGGCCGGTATTGAGCGCCCAGCCGACATTGTCGTTCTCGTCGGCGATTTCCCACCACAGACCGTTCTTGTTGCCGGTGGGGTAGACCGTCGTGCCCGCCGGCAGGGTGCGCAGCACCTTGGCGGATCCGGATGCTCCCACCCGCATGATCACCTGACGTTGCGTGGTGAAGGTCTTGGCCGGCGCCGCCTCGGCGGTGCCCACAGCGCCCGGCTGGACGAGCCCGAGCTCGTTGACCATCTTGCTATAGGCCTGAATGAACGCCAGCGTGACGATGCGGCCGATATCGGTATTGTCATAGCCGCCGCCGACCAAGCCGGCCGCGCTGCCCCCGAAGAAGCCGCCTCCGCCGGCGCCGAAGCTGAGGCTGTTCTTGGCCGCATAGCCGTCGGTCGTCGACACCGTTTCGGTCGTGCGCACGTTGGTCAGCGACAAGACGGTGTTCGCTTCCATCTTGCGGCTGCCGATGCCGCCGATCAGGCCTCCGACCGCGCGCCCGCCGAGCAGACCGCCGAGACCGCCGGCGATGCCGCTGCCGCTCGAATTGCTGTTGGAGGCCTGCACCTCGGCGACCAGGACGTAATCGGCTGCCTTGATCTGGCCCTGGCCGACATTCGACCGATTCTGGAGCCCGAGATGGTTACCGATCTGGCGCTCGCGCTCCGCTGCGTTCAGCCCGGCGCCGCGATCGACCAGATTGAAGCAGCCCGATCGTTGCACCAATACCTTGATCAGCTTTTGTGGGCCCGACAATTGGAACTGGGTCCAGCCGGAGGGATCGTCGCCATCCATGACGGAAACGGTGCCCAGCTTGCGCGTGCAATGCGGCACGTCGTTCATCATCTGCTCTTGGGTCTTTTGCGTCTTGGACGGCTTGGCTTGCCCTGCCGCCTGATTCGGCATGGCTGCGATGACAGATGTAGCCAAAAAGCTGAAAAATAACCCCTTTTTCGACATTACTTAATCTCCCATCCGCCCTCGGCGGCAGTTTAGTACGCGCCCGTATCGACGCAAATACTCCTGTTGTTCCCGATGCCGCGCCCTGATTCCCCGGCGCCGACGAGCACAGAACTGGCGCTCTTTCGTCGCCTTATCAGCAACTTTCTTACCAAAATAGGCGATTTTCGCCGTCCCGCTCGACGGCGTGGGACAGATATGGGTAACGTCGGAACATGACATCCGTCGGCCCGGTGCAGGAACTATGGCGAGAGATGTCGCCGGCCGAGGCGATCGCCGCATTGCTCGTGCTGATCAACGTCTGGCTGGTCGCTCGCCGCAGCATCTGGAACTATGCGTTCGGTATCGCGGGGGTCGTGATCTACGCGGCGGTCTTTTTCCGCGCGAAGCTCTATAGCGACACCTTGCTGCAGGTGTTTTTCCTGGTCGTGCAATTCTACGGGCTCCGGCAATGGCGCCGCTCCGCGATCGATGCGGGGGAGGTGGTGGTCGAACGGCTGACCGCAGGTGCCCGATTCGTCTGGCTCGCCGGCATTCTGGCTGCGGTCGCGGGCTGGGGCTGGCTGATGCACCGCTTCACCGATGCGGCGCTGCCATGGTGGGATGCGTCGGTGGCGATGACCAGTATCGCCGCGCAGATCCTGATGTCGGTGCGCAAGCTGGAAAATTGGTGGCTGTGGATCGCCGCCAATATCCTCTCGATCGGGCTCTATGCAGCCAAGGGGCTGTGGATCACTACTGCGCTCTACGTCCTGTTGCTCGGCATTTCGATCTGGGGGCTGGCGCGTTGGCGGATGGCGCGGCAAGGGGCCGCGGCATGAAGCTCCGCTCGATCTGCCTCCATGGCCCCGAAAGCACGGGCAAATCCACGATGGCGCCCGAACTGGCGCGCCATTTCGGGTCCGCTTGCGTGGTCGAATATGGCCGTACTTATACCGAGGCGTTCGGCACCGACTGGACGATGGGCGACCTGGTCGCGATCGCCCAGGCGCATGACGCCCAGACGCGCCAGGCGATTGCCAGCGGGCGGACGCCGGTCATCCTCGATACCGATCCGCTGATGACCGAGGTGTGGGCAGAGATGCTGTTCGGGCGCCATGACACATGGTTCGATTCGTGGAATGGTTTCGCCGACCTCTATCTGCTGTTCGACATCGATCTTCCCTGGGTAGACGACGGCACGCGAATGTTCGGCACGCCCGAGAAGCGCCGGCGCTTCTACGAACTGTCGATGGAAGTGCTCGAACGCCGCGGCGTGCGCTGGACGATGGTCAGCGGAGACGGCGAGCAACGCTATCTGACCGCGCTCCGCGCGATCCTGGGAACCGAGAAGTCGCTAGCTGGCGCCTGAGGGCTTTGGCGTTTGGCGCCATGCCTGCTATCGGCGCGGCAAATCCCTCTTCATTGCAAAGATCATCGTGTCCACGCCGCTCGACAAAATCCGCAATTTCTCGATCATCGCCCATATCGACCATGGCAAGTCGACGCTCGCCGATCGCCTGATTCAGGCGACCGGCGGGCTGTCCGACCGCGAAATGTCCGAGCAGGTGCTCGACAATATGGATATCGAGCGCGAGCGCGGCATCACCATCAAGGCGCAGACCGTCCGCCTGTCCTACAAGGCGCAGGACGGCGAGACCTATACGCTCAACCTGATGGACACGCCGGGCCATGTCGACTTCGCTTATGAAGTCTCACGCAGCCTGGCGGCGTGTGAAGGTGCGCTGCTGGTGGTTGATGCGGCGCAGGGGGTCGAGGCGCAGACCCTCGCCAATGTCTATCAGTCGATCGAGCACGACCATGAGATCGTGCCCGTCATCAACAAGATCGACCTGCCGGCCGCCGAGCCCGATAAGGTCAAGCTCGAGATCGAGGAAGTCATCGGCCTCGATGCATCCAACGCGGTGCTTACCTCCGCCAAATCGGGGATCGGGATCGCCGAGGTGCTCGAGGCGGTGGTCCAGCGTATTCCGCATCCCAAGGGCGATGCCTCCGCACCGCTCAAGGCGATGCTGGTCGATAGCTGGTACGACCCGTATCTCGGCGTCGTCATCCTGGTTCGCGTGATCGACGGCGTGCTCAAGAAAGGCCAGCAGGTCACCTTCATGCAGGCCGGTACCCAGCATCTGGTCGACCGCGTCGGCTGCTTCCGGCCCAAGATCGAGCAACTGACCGATCTCGGACCGGGCGAGATCGGCTTCATCACCGCGCAGATCAAGGACGTGGCGCAGGCGCGGGTCGGCGACACGCTGACCGACACCAAGCGTCCCGCGACCGCACCGCTGCCGGGCTTCAAGGAAGTCCAGCCGGTGGTGTTCTGCGGCCTGTTCCCGGTCGATGCCAACGACTTCGAGAAGCTTCGGGAGAGCATTTCGAGGTTGCGCCTCAACGATGCCAGCTTCTCGTTCGAAATGGAGACCAGTGCCGCGCTCGGCTTCGGCTTCCGCTGCGGCTTCCTGGGGCTGCTTCACCTGGAGATCATCCAGGAGCGGCTGACTCGCGAATATGATCTCGACCTGATCACTACCGCGCCGTCGGTGGTCTATCAGATCGAGCTGACCCACGGGCAGGGCCATATCGAACTGCACAACCCGGCCGACATGCCCGATCCCAACAAGATCGCGCTGATCAGCGAGCCGTGGATCGAAGCGACGATCTATTGCCCGGACGAATATCTCGGCTCGATCCTGAAACTCTGCCAGGATCGCCGCGGCATCCAGAAGAACCTGACCTATGTCGGCGGCCGCGCCCAGGTGACCTATGAATTGCCGCTCAACGAAGTGGTGTTCGATTTCTACGATCGCCTCAAGTCGATCAGCCGCGGCTATGCCAGCTTCGATTATCACCAGATCGGCTATCGCGAAGGCGACCTCGTCAAGATGTCGATCCTGGTCAATAACGAGCCGGTCGACGCGCTCAGCATGATCGTCCATCGCGGCACCGCCGAGAGCCGCGGGCGCGGCATGTGCGAGCGCCTCAAGGATCTGATCCCGCGCCATTTGTTCAAGATCCCGATCCAGGCGGCGATCGGCGGCAAGGTGATCGCGCGCGAGACGATTGCCGCGATGCGCAAGGACGTTACCGCCAAATGCTATGGCGGTGACATCACCCGCAAGCGCAAGCTTCTGGAAAAGCAGAAGGAAGGCAAGAAGCGGATGCGCGAGTACGGCAGCGTGCAGATCCCGCAGGAAGCGTTCATTGCCGCGCTCCGGATGGGCGACGAGAGCTAGAGCGCATCGTCCGATGTCGCGGCCTCGTGCCGGAACCCGCCGGGCGGCAGGCTCATCGGGCGAGCCTCCTTTCCGTGGATGCACGGCGGACCCGGCCTTGCGTGTATAGACCGGAGTGATGGTCGGTTTGCTGGGCTGAGTTTATCCACAATACTCCACGCGTCTGACTTTCGTCCTCGTGACGAACCTGTCTAAAAGCGTGCCAATGGATGCTGCCGACGACACGTTGACGCTCGACATCGAGGGATGGGAAGGCCCGCTCGATCTGTTGCTCGCGCTCGCTCGGTCGCAAAAGGTCGACCTCAAGCAGATTTCGATCCTGCAACTGGTCGAGCAATATCTCTCCTATATCGAGCATGCCCGCACGCTGAAGCTTGAAGTCGCGGCCGATTATCTCGTGATGGCGGCGTGGCTGGCCTATCTCAAATCGGCGCTGCTATTGCCGCGCGATCCCGAGATCGAGCCGAGCCCGGAGGAATTGGCGTTGCGGCTGCAGATGCGGCTCGAGCGCCTCAATGCCATGCGCGATGCCGGCGCGCGGCTGCTCGCGCGCGACCGGATCGGCCGCGATGTCTTCCGCCGCGCCGCGCCCGAGGGATTGCGCACGGTGCGCAAGGCGCAATGGCAGGCCGAGATTTACGACCTGATCGCGGCGTACGGCCAGATCAACGCGCGCAATCGGCCGGTCTTCCACGTCGTCCATGACCGGCTGGTGATGACCTTGGACGCCGCGCTCGAGCGCGTGTCGCGGCTGCTTGGCGAGCATATCGATTGGGCGACGATCGAAAGCTTCCTGCCGGACAGTCTCGATGGCGCATTCCGCAAATCGGCGCTCGCCTCGAGCTTCGTCGCGGCGCTCGAACTGGCGCGGATGGGCAAGGCCGAATTGCGCCAGAAATCGGCCTTCGCGCCGCTCTACCTCAAGGCGACCGGCGAAAGGGTGGAGGCATGACGATCGATCCCGACGATCCGGTCCGCGCGGTCGAAGCGGTGCTGTTCGCGGCTGAGGAGCCGCTGACCATCGACTCGATCCGCGCGCATGTCGGCGAGCATATCGACGTCCGCGCCGCGCTGGAGCGGATCAGCGAAGATTATGCAGGCCGCGGGATCGAGCTGGTCCGGCGCGGCGATCGCTGGCATTTCCAGACCGCCGGCGATCTCGCGCATTTGTTGCGCCGTGATCGCGAGGAACCGCGCAAGCTGTCGCGTGCGGCGATCGAAACCCTGGCGATCACCGCTTATCACGAGCCGGTGACTCGCGCCGAGATCGAGGCGATTCGCGGCGTCCAGATCAGCAAGGGTACGCTCGATGTGCTGATGGAGGCGGGATGGGTGCGTCCCGCCGGCCGCCGCGAGACGCCAGGGCGCCCGCTCACCTTTGCGACGACTCCCGAATTCCTCACGCACTTCGGGCTCGCCAGCCGCCGCGACCTTCCCGGGATCGACGATCTGCGCGCTGCCGGCCTGCTCGATCCGATCGACCTCGCGATGGCTGAAATGTCGATGGCGGGCGAGGCCGATGACGGTGGCGAGGAACAAGTGGAAAATGGCAGCGATCAGGATTAGATAGCATTCACGCCTTTGGGAGATTTTGTGATGGGTAGTTTCAGCCTGGTTCATTGGCTGATCTTTGGTGTGATCGCGATCCTGGTCCTCGGTGGTGGCCGGTTCTCGAACATGATGGGTGACGTGGCCAAGGGCATCAAGCAGTTCAAGAAGGGCATGGCGGAGGATGACGATGCCGTCCCGCCCAGCCGGATCGAGGCCAAGCGGCAGACCGATCCGACGATCGATGCCGCCGCCGAACGCGTCCGCGACGCCGAACGCTAAGCACAGCCGGAGAGGTATCCGGCGGTGATCCTGGATGTAGCCCCAACCGAGTTACTGGTATTGGGGGTGGTGGCGCTGCTCGTCATTCCGCCCAAGGACCTGCCGCGCGCGATGCGCTTTGCCGGGCAATGGGTCGGCAAGGCGCGTGGGCTGGCGCGCCAGTTCCGCTCGGGTTTCGACGACATGATCCGCGAGGCCGAATTCGCGGAGATGGAAAAGAAATGGAAAGCGGAGAATGAGCGCATCATGCGCGAGTTCCCGCAGACCGTGGATATGGCCGCGCTGATGGCGCCCAAGCCACAGGGTACGGCCGATCCCGATCCCTATCCGGAGGAGTCCGCGCCGGTGATGGTCGAACAACCGGTGATCGCGCCGGAGCCGGCGCCGCAGGCCGTTCCCGAGCCGGCACCCGCTCCCGCCGCGCGCAAGCCACGCGCCCGGACCGCCAAGGCCGACACGACGAGGTCGCTCGACACGTTCGATCCGCCGGCACCCAAGCCGCGCGGGCGTAAATCCAAGGCCGCGGCCCCCAGCGACACGCCGGGCGAATGACGGACGCGATGACCGATCAGGACGATATCGATGCCAGCCGCGCGCCCTTGCTCGACCATCTGATCGAGCTGCGCAAACGCCTGCTCATCAGTCTCGGTTCGCTCGCCTTGCTGTTCGGCATTTGCCTTTATTTCGCGAAGGCGATCTTCGGCGTGCTTGTCCACCCGCTCAAGCTCGCGGGGCAAACCAAGCTGATCTACACGCAGCCGTTCGAGGCATTCTTCGTCCAGCTAAAAGTCGCGTTCTTCGCCGCGATCATTCTGGCCTTTCCGGTGATCGCCAACCAGCTTTGGCAATTCGTCTCGCCGGGTCTGTATCGCAAGGAGAAGCGCGCGCTGCTGCCGTTCCTGCTGGCGACGCCGATCCTGTTCGCGGCCGGCTGCGCGATGGCTTATTATATGGCGATCCCCGCTGCGCTGCATTTCCTGCTGAGCTATCAAAGCGATGTCGGCGGCGTGCAGCAGGAAGCGCTGCCGTCGATGGACGCCTATCTCGGCTTCGTGATGCAGTTCCTGTTCGGGTTCGGCGTCGCGTTCCTGATGCCGGTGCTGCTGATGCTGGTCGAGCGCGCGGGCATCGTGACGCTGGGTCAGCTCGTCAAGGCGTGGCGCTATGCCATTCTCGGCTGTTTCGGCATCGCGCTGTTCCTGGCGCCGCCCGATGCCGGATCGATGGTCATGCTCGCGCTGCCGCTGGTCGGCCTTTACGTGATGACGCTGGGCGCGATCTGGCTGACGCACAAACGTCGGGATCGCCAGCCGGCTCCCGACGCCGAAACGGTCTGAGAATCTGTTTGGAAATGCGCCGCGGGCGCATTTCGCGGTGCCGCCCTCCGCAGCCATTCCAACGATGCTGCGCATCGCCGGAACCTTGGGCTGCTCCGCCCACTCCCCCACCCGACCTCCCATAGAATACCCTGATTGGGAGGTCGGGTGGGGGAGTGGGCCGGCACCGCACCTGTTTCAGCTTTGCTGAAACAAACTCTAAACGCTATTTATGCTTGTCGGCGGTCTTCGAGACCGTGCTGCCGACCGAGCTGACATCCCGGCCCACGCCCGAAATCGTGTTGCAGCCGGCAAGCAGAAGCGCGGCGGCGGCGATCGTCAGACCGATAACCTTGTGCATGATGATATCTCCCGAATTTTGCTGACCTAGCGGTAACGCGCGGCGCGCCAATCGTCGAGCCGCCGCGTCACGCTAGCGGCATTTTGGATTTCGCGATTTTCGCTGGGGCTAGACGAATTTAGGCCCGGAAGCGCCACCGGGGGGGGAGGGGTTGACGCTTCCGGGCCTATGTCGTGGATAACGAGAGCGGGGGGGCATAAGGTCGCTATCCGAAGGTCCAAACGCACCTTTCTCCGGGTGGTTCCCAAAAAAAACGCGCCGACGAAAATTATTTTAATCGCGGCCCGTCACGGCCACCGCGATCTCGTAGGATCCGGTCAGCGGGTCATGGTGGAGCGGCGCGCGAAGCTGGCGCGACAGGCCCTCGATCACCCTGGCGTAACGCTGGCCCAATGCCCCGACCAGCGCGTCACCATCGACCAGCGAGGGCGAGGTGACGCGCAGGATGGCGGTGCCGGGCGTCTCCCCCTGGCGCACTGAAATGTGGATCTGGGCGTTGGGAATGACGCTGATCGCGAGCTCGATGATCTCGGTCAGCAGGAAGGCGACCGCGATCGCGATATCCTGGGTGACCAGCCAGGGTTCGACGTCGAGCAGGATCGACAGTCCCGAATGTTCGGGACTGGTCGCTCGGATATTGGACGCCAGCTCGCCGATCACCGAACGCAGGCTCAACCCGCGATTATCCTCCATCTCGGCAAAATGGTGGCGATGCACCACCGCCAGCGCATCGACGCGGCGCTGGATCGAGGCATAAGCCCGTGCCGCCTCGGCCGCCTGGGCGCCGCGCGCGTGAAGATTGATCAGGCTGGAGATGACCTGCAAATTGTTCTTCACGCGATGATGAACCTCACGCGTCAGCCGCGTCTGGCGCACCAGCCCTTCGGCCAGCCCGGCCTCGTGCAGGATCAGCGTCCGGCTCAGCGACCGGAACGTCTCGCCGAGTTCGCGGATTTCCTGCGCCGGTAGGGATCGCACCACCGCCGGATCGATCACTTCGCCCGGCCGATAGGCGGCGACGCTGGCGCGCAATGTCCTGAGCGGTTTGATCAACAGCCGGTCTACCACGAACCAGGCAATGCCGGCGGCCGCGATCCACATCAGGATCGGAAAGATCAGCGCGATCAGGATCGGGGAGGTCAACACCTTGGTCCGCATCCGCATTTCGACCGACAGGTCGCCGATCCCCAACGCCGCGCGGACCGGCACGTATAGATCGAGCGGGTTTTCGCCGCCCAGCGATCGCAGCATCAACCGGTCGGGACTGTCGGGGCTGCTCAGCGATTCCTCATAATCGGACGCGAAGCCGGTCGGTTTGGCGATCTCGGAGAGAAACGCCGCGGGGAAGAAGGCGGCGCCACGCACCTGGCCGCCCGGCGCGGCGACCGCCAGCACGATCCCCTTGCCGGGGACGATCCGTGAGGTTGATCCACTGGCGCGCATCTGCTCGGGCATCGCCACCGGCAGCCGCGAACCGCAGAGCAGGCGGTCCTGGTCGTCGAGGATCATGAATCCCGCGCCGGTAGTCGATTGCTGCGCGAACACGCCCTGGACCCGCGCGCAACTCGGCGTATCGCCGTGATCGATCGCCAGGGCCTTCATCGCCGAGATCAGCGCGGTCATGTCGCCGACCAGCTCGATCGAGAGGTTGCGCGAGCTTTCCTGCGCGGCGACGCGCAATTGCGAGGCGGCTTCCTGCCCGGCCTGGCGCGTGGTCGACAATGTCGCGAAAAAAGCGATGACGGCGAACGGCAGCAGCGCCACGCCCAGGATCATGAAAATCTTGGCGCCGGTCGGCATGCGCGCGACTCGTGCGCCCAGCGTACCCGCCGCCCGTTCACCAGCCGTCAGGCCGCCCATTGGCTATCCCAGCTTGTTCAGCAGATCGAGCATTTGATCGGGAACAGGCTCGCTGGCAGCAGCATGGTAGACCGAGCGAAGGGCGGCACCCATCGCTTCGTCCTTACCCTTTTTGCCCTTGTCATCCTTGTCGTCGGACTTCTTGTCCCGCTTCGACGACGGCCGGCCAGGCTGCAACGCAATCCCCTTCATATACATGCCGGCCATGCCGGAACAAAAAACGACCCGCAAGAGGGGATCCCGACACGACGCTTAGAATGCGCCATCATGTCTGTGAAACCAAAAACGATCTCGATTGTTCCACTAGCGAACAGAAAATTTGTCGCGTTGCATTCACCAACCCGGCCCCCCACTAAGGGCCGGCATCCTATGGGGAGATTGAAATCGTCATGTCGCTCGGTCAGCAGCTAGCCCCTCATCTACCGTTCCTGCGTCGTTATGGGCGGGCGTTGACGGGAAGCCAGGAACATGGCGACCGCTATGTCCGCGCCACGCTCGAGGCGATCGTCGCCGCGCCGGAGGAGTTCCCACGCGACGTCGATCCGCGGCTCGGCCTGTACCGCACTTTCCAGGCGATCTGGCAGAGCGCCAATGCCGGCGAGAGCGAAACGCCCAGCGGCGACACTGTCAGCGGTCAGGAAGCGATTGCGCGGGCGCGGCTGGCGCGGATGACGCCATTGTCGCGGCAGGCGTTGTTGCTGACGGCAATGGAAGGCTTCACCACCGAGGATGCGGCCTATCTGATCGACGTCGAGAATGACGAGGTCGAGAGGCTCGTCACCGAGGCGCTCGCCGAGATCGAACAGCAGACGCGCGCCCGCGTGCTGATCATCGAGGACGAGCCGATCATCGCGATGGATATCGAGACGATCGTCCGCGATCTGGGGCATGACGTCACCGGCGTGGCGGTTACCCGCGACGAGGCGGTGGCCGCGGCGATGGCCGATCGCCCCGGGCTGGTGCTCGCCGATATCCAACTGGCCGATGACAGTTCGGGAATCGACGCGGTGAAGGACATCCTCGCCGAATTCCAGGTGCCCGTCATCTTCATCACCGCTTTCCCGGAACGCCTGCTGACCGGCGAGCGGCCCGAACCGACCTTCCTCATCACCAAGCCGTTCCAGCGGTCGACGGTGAAGGCGGCGATCAGCCAGGCATTGTTTTTCGACGAATCGACCGTGCCTGCCTGACGCGTTCGCCGCGTTTTCGCGAGCGATCGACCGCCGGCAATATCCGAAAGATGTTGCCGGCGGACGCGATCTTGCGAGCAGGCGGTTGTTATTGAATGAAATACTCAAAGTTCCATCAGTTACGGAGCCAAAACGGGATCGGTGCGTTTTGGTATTATGGCTGAACCCACTCCCTCAGAGGCTTCGGTACACACCGATGCCGAGCATGCACGGGCCGGCGCGACGCCTGGCGTCATGCGCTACGTCCTCGGCATTTCGTTGGTGCTGGCGGTCGTAATCCTGTCGGCGATCGTTTGGGGCCCGGTGCTGTTCCACCAATAATGGACCAGTCCGGATTGGCCCTGGCACCCATGTCATCCTATGTATCCTCTCGGCCGCGCGTTGGCGGCCCCCACGTTCGACGGAGTTCCATGAGCAGCACAGAGACCGGCAATGTGGACGACAATGAGGAAGCGATCGAGCACGTCGCTTTGTCGGATCCGGAGTTCAAGGAACAATTGGGGCAAGTGATCCCGCATCTCCGCGCGTTCGGCCGGTCCTTGTCCGGCAGCCGTGATCTCGCCGACGATTTGGTGCAGGAAACGTTGCTCAAGGCGTGGGCGGCGCGGCAGCGCTTTCAGGCCGGCACCAATATGCGCGCCTGGACCTTCATCATCCTGCGCAACCTGTATCTCAGCCAGATGCGCCGCGCGCGGTTCAAGGGCGAGTGGGACGATCTCGTCGCCGACCGCATCCTTGCCGCGCCCGCCAGTCAGGACAAGCATGTCGAACTGGGCGACATGCAGCGCGCGCTGTTGCACTTGCCGCAGCCGCAACGCGAGGCGCTCATTCTGGTCGGTGCGGGCGGTTTTGCCTATGAAGAGGCGGCGGAAATCTGTCAGGTCGCAGTCGGCACGATCAAGAGCCGCGTCGCGCGCGGGCGCGTTGCGCTAGAGGCGATTCTGAGCGGCGGACAATTGACTTCACGCCGCAACGCCCCGGATCATCCCGGCCGCACCGCGCTCGACACGATCATGGACGAGGTCGACGACCTGAGCGGCGACCATAGCCCGGCACCCGATCCGGGCGACGATCTCGACGAGGATGAGGAATAGAGCGGCTTCGACTTAGACCGGCGTGCCTGATTCAGAAATTAGAGCGTGAAGACATGAGTTTGACCCGCCGTGACGGAGCGGATTTTGGCGCAGGGCGAGGAACGAGGAGTGGAGCGATGCAGAATGCATCGTGACCGACGAGAGACGCTGCCATGCGCCAAAAGGCGCCCGCCGCTTTGCGGTTGCCCGGGCGCGCCCGCTGGTCTGCGTCGCGGTCTTTGCGCGTAGCGCCGCTACGCGCTGCACACCGCTCCTTGCCAGCGAACACGCCCGGGCAATCACGACGGATCAAACTCACGTCTTCACGCTCTAGGCACGCCGCTTTTAGTTGGAACGCACGTGTTGGACAACGAGGGCAGTCCGGGCGATTGCCGTAAAACAAAGGCGCGGGGCGTCCCCGCTCCGCGCCTTTCGTTCGCGATTCCGTCGCTTCCTTACGCCGCCAGCTTGCGCAGCACGTACTGCAGGATGCCGCCGTTGAGGAAATATTCCAGCTCGTTGACCGTATCGATCCGGCAGCGGGTGGTGAAGGTCTGCGTCGAGCCGTCGGCGCGGGTCAGTTCGACCTCGACATCCTGGCGCGGGCGCAGGCCGGCGACGTTGCGGATGGTGAAGGTCTCGTCGCCGGTCAGGCCCAGGGTCTGCCGCGTCACGCCTTCCGCGAATTGCAGCGGCAGCACGCCCATGCCGACCAGATTCGAGCGGTGGATGCGCTCGAAGCTCTCGGTGATGACCGCGCGCACGCCGAGCAAATTGGTGCCCTTCGCCGCCCAGTCGCGCGACGATCCGGTGCCATATTCCTTGCCGGCGACGATGACCATCGGCACGCCCTCGGCCTTGAACTTCATCGCGACGTCGTAGATCGGCAGAACCTGACCGTCATAGCGCGACATACCGCCCTCGACGCCGGGGACCATCTCGTTCTTGATGCGGATATTGGCGAAGGTGCCGCGCACCATCACCTCGTCATTGCCGCGGCGCGCGCCATAGCTGTTGAAGTCGGCGCGGCTGACCTGATGCTCCTGTAGGAAGCTGCCCGCCGGGCTGTCCGCCTTGATCGATCCGGCCGGGGAGATGTGGTCGGTGGTGATCGAATCGCCCAGGATCGCCAGCGGCCGCGCCTCGATGATGTCGGCGACCGGCGCCGGGGTCATCGTGATGCCCTCGAAATAGGGCGGGTTGTGGATATAGGTCGACCCGGCGCGCCAAGTGTAGGTATCCGACCCCAGCACGTCGATCTCGCGCCACTTGGCATCGCCTTCATACACCGCGCCATAACGATGCTTGAACATGCCGGAGTCGATGTTCGCCGCCATCAGATCGGCGATTTCCAGATTGGTCGGCCAGATGTCCTTCAGGAATACGTCGGCGCCGTCCTGGTCCTGCCCGATCGGGGTGGTGACCATGTCCTCGGTCACCGTGCCCTTGAGCGCATAAGCGACCACCAAAGGCGGCGAGGCGAGGAAGTTGGCACGCACGTCGGGGCTGACGCGGCCTTCGAAATTGCGGTTGCCCGACAGGACCGAGGCGGCGACCAGGTCGTTCTCGTTGATCGCGGCGGAGATCGGCGCGGCGAGCGGACCCGAATTGCCGATGCAGGTGGTGCAGCCATAGCCGACCAGGTTGAACCCGATCGCGTCGAGATCGGCCTGCAGCCCCGCCTTGACCAGATAATCGGTCACCACCTGCGATCCGGGCGCCAGGCTGGTCTTGACCCACGGCTTGGGCATCAGGCCCTTGGCGTGCGCTTTTCGCGCCACGAGACCCGCTGCGACCAGCACCGACGGGTTGGAGGTGTTGGTGCAGCTGGTGATCGCGGCGATGACGACGTCGCCATCGCCGATATCGTGGTCCTTGCCCTCGACCGCGACGCGCGCCGGGCGCTCCTTGTGATAGACCTTGCTGAGGTCGCCGTTGAACACTTCGTCGACCTTGTTCAGGCTGACCCGGTCCTGCGGGCGCTTCGGCCCGGCCAGGCTGGCGACCACCTCGCTCATGTCGAGCTCGAGCGAGTCGGTGAAGATCGGATCGGCGGCGCCGGCGTCGCGCCACATGCCCTGCGCCTTGGCATAGGCCTCGGTCAGCGCGATCGTCTCATCCGGGCGGCCGGTCAGGCGCATGTAATCGAGCGTCTTGTCGTCGATCGGGAAGAAGCCGCAGGTCGCACCGTACTCGGGCGCCATGTTGGCGATCGTCGCGCGGTCGGCCAAGGTCATGCTGTCGAGGCCGGGGCCGTAAAATTCGACGAACCGCCCGACCACGCCCTTTTGCCGCAGCATCTGCGTCACGGTCAGCACCAGATCGGTCGCGGTGATGCCTTCGTTGAGCGCACCGGTCAGCTTGAAGCCGACCACTTCGGGGATCAGCATCGACACCGGCTGGCCGAGCATCGCCGCTTCCGCCTCGATCCCGCCGACGCCCCAGCCGAGCACGCCCAGGCCATTGACCATCGTCGTGTGGCTGTCGGTGCCGACCAAGGTGTCGGGATAGGCGATCGTCGCGCCCGCCGTGGCGCGCTCGCCGCTTTCCTTCGACGACCACACTGCCTGCGCGACATATTCCAGATTCACCTGGTGGCAGATGCCGGTGCCCGGCGGCACCACCGAGAAATTGTCGAGCGCCTTCGATCCCCATTTCAGGAATTCGTAGCGCTCGAAATTGCGCGCATATTCCAGGTCGACGTTATCGCCGAACGCCTTGGGCGTGCCGAACTCGTCGACCATGACCGAATGGTCGATGACCAGGTGGACGGGCACCTGCGGATTGATCTTGGCCGCGTCGCCGCCCAGCTTGGTGATCGCGTCGCGCATCGCCGCCAGATCGACCACGCAGGGCACGCCGGTGAAATCCTGCATCAGCACGCGCGCCGGGCGGTATTGAATCTCGCGATCGGGCGCGACCGGGTTCTTCTGCCAATCGACGATCGCCTGGCAATCCTCCGGGGTGACGGTGACGCCGTCCTCGAACCGCAGCAGGTTCTCGAGCAACACCTTCATCGAAAAGGGCAGGCGGGAAATGTCGCCGAGCTTGGCGCTCGCCTTGGCCAGGGAGAAATAATCGTAGCTCTTGCCGCCCGCGGTGAGCGTGTCGCGGGTACCGAGCGTGTCCTGGCCGATGGCGGTCATTCAAAGGGTCCTTTCCCTGTGTGGCCGGTCATGGGCGCGGCGGGGAGGCGGGCGCCTGAGGCCAAGAAGGCCGGCGTCCCGCGCGAGCGCGCCCGGACGGGCGAATGCGTGAGTCGCGAGGGCCGATAGCAGGGGGGAGGGGGTGGGGGAAGGGTGGGGGGTAGCGCTGGCGATTGAAATATGGAGAGTGAGCCTGACGGAGCTCGGAATGAGAATTAAACTACACACCCACTGCTAATTCAGTGTCTCTATTCGAACAAGATCCCCCTCCGGCCCAGGAATAGAAATCATAAGACCGGTAACATCCTTCTCTTTCATGAAGCTGAATAGAAACTCGCAACGGAGCGCACGAAATTCAAGCCAGTTAGAAAACTCTCCATGAATCTGGGGGTCGACGTATGGTGACATTTCATCGCGTCGCATGAGGCTCACGGTATGCTTATGATCTAGATTCTTTGTGAGGGACGCCACGCGCTTCGGGACGAGTATTCCGTTTGCAACACTACGAAATTCGATAGAAGGTGTTGTTTCGTCCCAGCCTGCGGGAAAAGAGTTAGCGATTTCTTCTGAGGAGAATAATGTTGCCACTTCTAATTCTGCCAGCAGTTCATTCGACATTGCAGGGACATTATTCTCAGAAATATGCGCTAGAGCGCACGCGACAGCGTTCCAAAAGGCCTTTTCACTCTTCTTTGTCGCGGAAACCGGGTATACGACCTTCGCCTCGTCATTAAACGTGGGGAAGCCTCCACCCAGCATCGAACGATAATGGGCTGCCAATCTGGTATTAGCCGCAGCGTCATAAGCGCCGCCAAATGCGCTCGACCAGAACCACCGTTCATAAATAGCCTTGTTGGCACTTAGGCGCCCCTCCAGTTCGAGGGCTATGAAAGGGGCGAGCAGGTTGAGGTAAGGCATGAAATCTCTTCGTATTACGCCGCAATCCTCTCTGAGAAACTTGACTACGCGGTGCGCTGATGCCGCTATTGCATCCCAGCGCGCTTGGACCTGTGCTTTGGTGAGGTTCAACACTCCCGATTGGCGGAGGTCATTTCGCTCTATCAGGGAGATCGCCTGCAATAGCGGAAGACCATCCTCCTCTAGAAAGCCTGAGAGGTTAGGATAGTCCTCCCGTGCTTTTGCCCACCGGTCTCTGAGATTCCATCCGGGGTCGAATGATTTAGCCACCATAAGATCGAAGGTGTTTAGAGAAAGTCCGCTTTTATTTACCTTTTCGAATATTCTGGCTATAGCGGTTGCTTCAACTCGACGATCAATTTTTACGACAGGGAATTCATAAGTATGTATGGAACTTAGGCGGTAGCTATATAAATTCGTGAGAACCTTTCGAGCGGACTCTCGGCGGTCGAAATCTTCAATTGCGTCAAGAACAGCATCGCGCCATAAAAAAAAGCTTGTTGGAGTTTTTAGGGCGGCAATGGGTATAACTCTGCGTTCCATTTGCTGCGTTATTGAATCATATTGCTTCAGCCAAGTGCCAGATCGCACAGAAATTATTGCTTCTTCTAGATCTTGGTCTTCCCCGATGTCCCATCTCAAGGCGAAAATCGTGTCCCCCCTGCCGAATAGAGCTTGGTAAAGAGAGGTGAGTCGCTGTTGTCCATCCAGAACCGCGTACTCAACGCGACCAAGTGGCGGAGCGTCCTCCATGGCGCGAAGATGAAATAGATCGCTATCTCCTTCGAGCAGAAGGAGGCTGCCGGCCGGCCATCCGGCAAATACCGTTCCAAGAAGAGATTTAATATCCGTTTCTGTCCAATCAAAATCTCGTTGGAATTCGGGTATGCCGATCTCACCCAGAGAGATTCCCTCGATTAGTCTGCTTAAATGAAATTGTTCAGCAGAAGTGTTGGAATTCCGCATTTTTTAGACCCTATTCTCGAATCTAACAGCTTCTTGGGCCAATCGGCCGAGCTGAGTTTTGAACCAGATAGATGGAAATGAGCTGCGGTCACCGCTATGAAGATAGGCATAATCTTGCTCCGCGCCGTATCGACCGAAGACGCCAGTCAGTTCAATCACGGTGATGGAGTCACAAGTTATTAAAGAATACTGTGGGCGATGAGAGAGCCAGAGTATCCGAAGAGAACTACCTAATGCTAGATCGCCGCTGGATCTGAGCCCTTGCCAAGTCCGCTCAATCCTATTCGCGGCTTCTTCAAGTGAGGTGCGGTATGCGTCTTCGCCAATTTTCAGCATTGCGGCCATTTCACCGACGAACGGGCCGGTTGGATCCGGAAAGAAGAATTCTGCCGTAATCATCTTGTTTTTTGCATTGTCAAAGACGGCGTTGATATTTTGACCAATCCAGCCAGAGGGGTCAATCATAAGTATTTTGAACTGTGATCGATCGTTCAAAATATCGGGCCAAGGAATGTCAGGGCTTCGATTTCCGCCTACGATCTGCTGCGCGAGGACGCTCGAATTGATTCCGACGAGCCGAAGCATTTCTTGTTGTACATTCCGCCGGAGGACCAGCTCGAAAGCGAGAGCGAGGGAGCCGGTAGAAAAGAGAGTCGTTGCTATCGCGAGCACGCCATTTTGTAGCCAGCTTGGCTGAATCTTAGTGCTGGCGATTGCGCCCAAGGCTCCGACAACGGCTAGGGCGAGACCAAGCGCTATCGCCCTACCGCTCGTCGCTTGTTTCGAGAGCGCCGCGTTAGATGGCAACGTCATATACCCCCCGGAGATTTAGAGGAGCACTTAAGAGCAAGCGTTGCAACTGATGCAAATGGAAGAATGTCACTCGTTGAAAATATTTGGTCCATATTGAACACTGCTTCAGTTTCTTCAACGGCAAGCGCGGGGCGCTACCTCGAGGGTCAATCGGGAATTACGGCGACAGTTTAGTGAATGCACTAATCTGCGCGAGAGGGCACCTCCAGTCCGTACCTAAGCGCGCCGTCTCCTCTCAGCCATCATCAACGCCCCAAGCACCGCCGCCGCCACCAACAACGCCGGCACATCGCCGATCAAATGGCCGTGCTGCATCGGATCGCCGGCCGCCTGCACCGCCATGATCAGCGCGTGCACTACGCTCGACACCACGGCGAACCAGATCAGCGAGGCATTCGCGGCGGGATTGCGCGCGGCGAGCATCAGGAACACGCCGAGCGTCAAGTACACGCCGACGATCATCATGAAATAATGCGATGCCATTGGCGGCCCGGCATGCCACGACCAGCCCGACGGCCAGACGATCGACAGCGGATAGAGCAGGCACGACACGAGCCCGAACCCGAACAATGCGACTTGCAACAAGCTATATTTGCCGATCATGGACGATCCTCCCCGCAGGCAGGCTGAACCTGTTAAGGAAGCCGCGCAAGCCCGTCGTCCGGCTGCCAGCGCCTTCGATCAGCGGAGCGACTTCAGCCCCGTCGTCATTTCACCGTGAGGTGCGGCTAAAGATGTTTGGCAGACGCTCGGCGATAGTAGTGCCACCGCTTAAACGCCTGTGCCGAGCCGCCCGATATTTGCATCACCGACAGCATCAGAAATCCGCCGAAAAGCGCCGATGAGGTGAGCACGATGAAATTCCAGGTATGAAATTGGTCCTGGAGCATCGGTCTGATGACCGTCGTTACGACCAGGACGACGCACATCAGACCAAAGCTCGCCACGCCCAGCCCGACCCTCTTCATCGGCGGCAGAAACTTTAGGCGATCATCCACCCGCAACACGATGAAGATCGTCGGTAAGATGAACGCTAGCAGGACAAGATCGTGGATCGTCACTTCTCCACCTCAAACCATAACGCCGATTTACCTAATACACCGGGTATCCGGTTCCCGACCAGTCCGCGCTTCGCGATTATTACACGGCTGAAAATACTCGCTAAATCGCCTGCGCCACGCTCATCGCTCCGGCCGATTTTCCTGAACGCCATCGATACCGCCCCGTCATTCCGCGTTCAGGGTCGCGGTCGCTAGGTGCGCGCGCCGGTACCCCCCGCCGGCTCGATCCACGGAGGATTTATGGCTCGCTTTCGTTTCGGCGTCATGGTCCTGCTGGCCGCCGCCGCCATTCCCATGGCCGCGGCCCCCGCGCAGGCGCAGCTTTTCGTGAACGTCTCGGTTCGCACCATGCCGCCGCCCTTGCCGGTCTATGTCCAGCCGCCACTGCCGGGACCCGATTATATCTGGCTGCCGGGCTATTGGGCGTGGGACGACGATGTCGACGATTATTTCTGGGTGCCCGGCACCTGGGCGCTGGCGCCGCGGCCCGGCTATGTCTGGACGCCGCCCTGGTGGGGGTGGAGCGGTGGCAATTATATCTTCCATGCCGGCTATTGGGGGACGCATATCGGCTGGTATGGCGGCATCGCCTATGGCTTCGGCTATACCGGCCTGGGCTATGAGGGCGGCTATTGGCGCGGGCCGCATTATTTCTACAACCGGTCGGTGACCAACGTCACCAACGTCAACATCACCAATGTCTATAACAAGACGGTGATCGTGAACAACAACACGACCGTCAACAAGGTCAGCTTCAACGGCGGCCCGGGCGGGGTGCAGGTGCGTCCCACCCCGGCGCTGCTGGCGGCGAGCCGCGAGCCGCATCTGGCGCCGACCGCCGACCAGCAGCGGCATTTCGAGACCGCGCGCCGCGCGCCGCAGATGTTCGCCTCCGCCAACCGCGGCGCGCCGCCGGTCGCCGCGACCATGGCGCCGGCGCGGCTGAGCGGCCCCGGCGTGGTCAGGGCACAGGCGGCTGGCCGTCCGTTCTCGCCGCGGCCCGGCGCGCAAGGCATGCCGGCGGTGGCGCATGGCGGCGCGCCCGGATTCGGCGGCCCGGGCGCCAGGCCGGCCGTCATCGTCCACCGGCCGCCAGCCTTCCAGGGCGATGGGCAGCCCGGCGGCATGCGGCCCGACAACCGCCCGCCGCGCAACGCGCCAGACGGGTTCGGCGCACCGCGCCCGGGCGCCCCCCATGTCGCGCGGCCCCCGCAGGACCGGTTCGCCGGCATGCCGCCGCAGCATGGCGGAGAGCGGGGCTTCGCGCCGCCCCGGCCGCCCATGGCCGGCCCTCCCGGCGGGCGCCCGCCACAGGCTCGTCCGCCTCGGCCGCCGCGCGGACAGCCGCATGAGGAAAAGAAGCGGGGCTGACCCCCGAGGATCGTTGACGCGTGGTTTGCCTGGGCCGGGCAAACCACGCTGTCCGTCTAACGCGCCCGCATCACTTCACCGGATCGAGCGTCACCAGCACCACGTCGTTGCTGCGCATCGCGATCCGCGTCGTCAGCCGGCCATCGGCGCCGACGCGGACGACGCTGTCCTTTTCGGGAAGGTCGCGAGTCAGTGCGCGCAGCTTGGTCAGCTGCGCCGGGCTGAGCGAGTCCGGCATCCCCATGTCGATATAGGCGGACATCGGATCGTTGGCGCGATAGCCGGTGCGGTTGATGCGCAGGCGATAGCGGCCCGGCTTGATATGGCGCAGGTCGGCCAGGATCGGTGCGCTCGGCGTGGCCGGCAGCAGGCGCGTGTAGAACGGCTTGTTGCTGAGCTTCTGCTCGGGCTGGTGCCAGTCCCACAGCACCAAGCTGACGCGCCGGGAATCGACCGCCGCCATGGCGTTGGCGTCGGCGACCGGGACAGTCCGCCCGCGCAGCGCATGGAGATATTGGTACGCGAACCAGGCGGGCTTGCGGATGCCTTCGCGGTTCATCAGCCCGAACCCGCCATGGAACGGCGTGGGGGGCGGACCGGGTTCCTCGAACAGGTCGGTATAGGTCCAATAGCTCATGCCCTGGGCCAGGCCCTGCGTCGCCTTCAGCTTGGCCAGGATGTAGGGCGCGCTGATATAGCTGTCATGGACGAAGTCGCGCGGCGTGTAGCTCGTGCTCCATTCGCTGAAGAACAGGGGTAGGCCGGGGAAGGCTGACGCCTGGATCTGCTCGCGCACCCGGCGGACGTCGCCGATGATGGCGTCGGGGGAGGGCGACAATTTGGTGTCGTTTTTGCCTTGCTCGTCGAGGAAGCCGCCATCGACGCCATAAGTATGGGTCGTGACGAAATCGACCGGGACGCCGTTCTTTGCGGCGTGATCCAGGAATTCGGGCACCCAGGCGGCGCCCGCGGTCGAGGGGCCGCCGACCCGCAAGGCCGGGTCGATCGCCTTGATGGTCTTCGCGGTCAGGTCATAGAGCGCGAAATAGGCTGGCTTGTCGGCGCCTTCCCAGAAACCGTCGAGATTGGGTTCGTTCCACACCTCGAAATACCAGCGGCGCACTTCCTCAGCGCCATAACGATCGCGCAGATGGCGGACGAAGGCGTCGACCAGGTCGCGCCACGCGTCCGGCTTGGGATGCGACGTATTGCCCTTCCAATAGAAGATCGTCTGTTCCGACGTCCGCATCGCATTGGGGGTGAAGCCGAGTTCGACGAACGGACGGATATGCTTGGCGAGCAAGGCGTCATAGAGCCGGTCGATCCCCGACCAGTCGTAGCTGATCTTGCCGTTCGTCTCGCGCACCGTGCCGAGCACGTCGTGGAAGATCGCGTGGAAGCGGATGTAGCGAAAGCCGAGCTCCTTGGTCGCGGTCGCGAGCTGCGCCTGGCTGTCGTCGCGAATCAACGTGCCGGGAAAATCCGACCCGATCGAGAGATCGAAGAAGCGATCGACGGGGGCGCCGGCGCGGGCGACGTCGACCTCGACCGTCCGCGGGCGCTCCTGGCCGGCCCAGCCCGGCGTCGCCGCGACCAGCGCGGGCAGGACCGCCAATATGCCGAGAATGAGCCTGACGATCCGCATATTCCGCTCCCAAATGCTAACGATTATCGCGTTATGGTAGCGCAACCATTTCTGAGCGCAATCGGTCTGTGACCTTGCAGCGTCCACCGACTGCCTTATCCTTGTCAGCCGGACAGCGAGGAAGCCGCGAGTGGACGAGACAACCGGGTTGAGCGCGCATATTCTCGCCTATCTCCGCACGAACGGCACCAATTTCCTGGTCGAGGCGCTGGTCAATTTCGTCCTGCCGTACCTGATCTACTCCTATGCCGAGGCCTCGCTCGGTGAGGTGCGCGCGTTGCTCGCCTCGTCGGCGCCGCCGATCGCCTGGAGCCTGGTCGAGTTCGCGCGCAATCGCCGGGTCGACGCCTTGTCGATGCTGGTGCTGGCGGGCATCGCGCTGTCGCTGCTGGCGATGCTTGGTGGCGGCGGCGTCAAGTTCCTGCAGCTGCGCGAGAAGCTGGTCACCGGCGCGATCGGGCTGGCTTTCCTCGTCTCGGCGCTGATCGGCAAGCCGCTGGTCTACGAACTCGCGCGGGCGAACATGCGGCGCAAGTCGGAAGGCGAGGCGCAGCAGTTCGAGGCGCTCCAGGTCCATGCCGGCTTTCGCCGCACGATGACGGTGATGACCCTGGTCTGGGGCCTGGGCCTAGTCGCCGACGTCGCGATCGGGGTGGCGCTGGTGTTCACGCTGAGCATCCGTACGTATCTGATCGTCAATCCGATCCTCAGCTACGGCACGATGGGTGCGCTGACCCTGTGGACCTTCCTCTACGGCCGGCGCGCGAGGCGACGGGGCGAGGCGCGACGGGCGGCGGCGGAGCTTGCGGCCGGCGCCGGCGGGCCGGTTGATATGGGGGAGTGAGAAAGGGTTTGTTCGCGCAAAGACGCGAAGGCGCTAAGAGAATTGGGTTCGCGCGGAGGCGCGGAGTGCGCGGAGTGCGTGGAGGCGCCTCGCTCCCTTCGTCATCCCGGCCTTGTGCCGGGATCCAGCGTGCCGCCAGCGTATCGGATTGAGGCTCAAGCTTCTCAGCCCGCCTCCCGTTGGGCCCGGAACAAGTCCGGGGAGACGGTTGGCCGTACGTCCTAAACCAATCCCGCACTCAACGACGCGGACGGTAAAGGACACTCGCCGCCCCGCGTGCCTCGACCGCGAGGAACAGCCCGCGCCCGGTCACCATGATCCGCCCATGATGGACCTGGTCGATCTTCGCGGCGAGCTGGAAATCGCCCTGGCGGCGTTCGGCCAGCGCGCCGCGCGCGGCGGTCAGGACATGGTCGTAATCCTTGGCGAAATTCTCGGTCAGCGCGGCCTGGATCGCGCCGACCGTGTCGGGATCGGTGAACAAGGCGACCAGCAGGTCGACCGCCTTGCTGTCGCTGCGTGTCGCGATCTTCAGGTCGTCGACCCGGATCACTTCGGAATCGGGTTCGTTGAACGGCACGCCGGTCAGCCAGACTTCGCCGCGCCGCTCGCCGAGATACCCGCTGCGCAGCTTCGCCTTGACCGGCACGCCGACCGCCAGGCGACCATTGTCGGTCGCATAGATGGTGACATCGCCGAACGTCACGTCGACCGCACCGAGCTTGGGCAAGGTGATGCCGCGCGCGGCGCGCTTGGCCAGCGCGCGTTCGACCACCGGCTCGAGCTCGCCATAATCGGCCAGCACCGGAATGTTGAAACGGAGGCCGCGTTGCCCGATCTTCGGAGCGGCCGGCGGCAGTGGACTAGGCTTGGGCGCGTCGGGTTTGACCCCAACAAAGGTCTCGGCATTGGCCTCCGCCGCGACGGTCAGCGACAGGTTGCGGCCTTGCACGCTATAGCCCTGCACGCCCAGCCGCTGCGGGGTGATGCGCATCCATACCGGCGGCTTTTCGCGATTGAGCTCGAGCGTGCTGAACGCCCCGCGCCAGGCCGCCGCCACCTTGTCGCGCACCTGAACCTTGGCGAGTTGCTGCGGCAGGCTGCGTTCCAGCCCGGCGATCACGCCCGCCAGCTTGGCGTCGGCCTTACTGACGAAGGTGATGCGCTTGCCCAGGATCGTGACGCCGGGCGGGTTGGTCCAGTCATAAGCGATGCGCACCGTCGCGGTCGGCTGCCAATTGCGTGTCATGCCCAGCTTCGCCAGGGCGCGGACGCTGGCGGCGCCGGTCGCGGTCTCGCGCTTGATGATCCCGCCGACGTCGCGCGCGCTGACCGTGGCGCGGACCGGCATGGTGATCGCAATATCGCTGCCGCTGCCGCCCAGGGCGATGCGGCCGCGCGTCACCTGGCCGACGATGCGGCACGACAGATCGGGCGTGACTTTCAACTTCTTGATGCCGATGCGGCAACTGCCGTCCTTGCGCTTGATCGCGCAGGCGGTCAGCCGTTGCGCCGGCACGCATTTCTCCTCGCGCTGGTCGATCGACCACAAAGTCTGCGGCGTGGCGCGGTTGAGTTCGCTCTCCAGGTCGGCGAGCCGCACGTCGACCGGCACCACCAGGGTGGAGGCGAGCTTTGGCATGACCGGCGCCGAATCGACGCGCGGCGGCCGCGGATCGTTCCGGTCGCGCCCGCACGCCGCGAGCACGATCATGAGCAACAGCAACCCCTTGCCGCGCATAGTCTATCCTCCCTGTCGCCTTTACCGATAGCATGGGGCGGACAGGCCGCGAGCAAAATCGCCGCAGCGCAACGCTTGCGGAACAATCGCGCCGCGCCGATACTTGTCGCGATCGGACCACAGGGAGAAACGGGATGCGCGGACTGGCGGCGATGATGGCGCTCGCACCGGTAATGCTGGCGGGATGCACGACCAACGGGACGAGCACGGAAACCCCGCCCGCGGCGGCGGGACGGATCGCGACCGCGACCCTGACGACCGCGGCGGGTAAGGACGTCGGCAAGGCGACGGTGCGTGAAGTCGATGGCGGCCTCAGCGTTTCGGTCGACGCGCATGACCTGCCGCCCGGGATGCATGGCGCGCATCTGCACACTGTCGGCAAATGCGAAACGCCCGATTTCGCCAGCGCGGGCGGGCATTGGAACCCGACCAACATGAAGCACGGATCGATGAATCCGCAAGGTCCGCACGAAGGCGATATGCCCAATCTGATGATCGGCGCCGACGGACGCGGCACGCTGACCACGCGGTTGGCGGGCGGGAGCTTCGATGCGCTGATGGACGCCGACGGCGCGGCGATGGTCATCCATGCGGCCGCAGACGACCTCAAGACCGATCCGTCGGGCAATAGCGGGGCGCGGGTCGCTTGTGGGGTGCTGGCGAAGGGCTAGGCTTCGTCAATATTGAGCCGTGGTCCCGGAGACCGGGCTCGATCGCCACGGGGTGACGGGCGGAGCGTCGCCTCCTATATCCCGCCCATGACCCCAAAGCATCTCGGCCAGGCGAGCAGCCTGCCCGCATCGCCCGAAGAGGCGGTGCTCGATTACGTCTCCAATCCGCGCCAGGGCCGACCCTATCTGGTGCGCTTCACCGCGCCCGAATTCACTTCGCTCTGCCCGGTGACCGGCCAGCCCGATTTCGCCCATCTGGTGATCGATTATGTGCCGGCGGAGACGATCGTCGAATCGAAGTCGCTCAAACTGTTCCTGAGCTCGTTCCGCAACCATGCCGCGTTTCATGAGGATTGCACGGTCGGGATCGGCGAGCGGCTGACCGCCGAGATGAAGCCGCAATGGCTCAGGATCGGCGGCTATTGGTATCCGCGCGGCGGGATTCCGATCGACGTGTTCTGGCAATCGGGCCCGGTGCCCGATGGCCTATGGCTGCCCGATCAAGGAGTGCCGAGCTATCGCGGACGCGGCTGACCTCGCGACATTAACACAGGTCAACGCGATTCCTTTGTTGCATTGCAACAAATACGCAACCATATTTCTTTCAATCCGTTCAGGGAGGTATGAGTCGGGCGATAATGCCCGGAAATTACTTGTGAAAGGGCAGAAATGGCGTCCTCGCCTCTACCACCCCGGACCAAACGCCTTGCGCTGATCGGCAATTTCCTGCCGCGGCAATGCGGCATCGCGACATACACGACCGATACGTATCTGGCGCTTCACGACCGGTTTCCCGACATCAAGGTCGATGTCTATGCGATGGACGATCGTGCCGAAGGGTATGATTATCCGCCGGAAGTCACCGGATCGATCGCGCAGGAAGATCGCCTGGCCTATCTGACCGCCGCGCGCGCGATCGAAGCGAGCGGCGCTCAGGCGGTTTGGGTCCAACACGAATATGGCATCTATGGCGGGCCGGCGGGCGAGCATCTGCTCGCCTTGCTCGACCGGCTGACCGTTCCCGTGATCGTGACGCTGCATACGATCCTGGAAACCCCCAATGACGATCAGCGCCGGGTGATGGACGGGCTGCTCAAGCGCGCCGCCCGGGTCATCGTCATGGCCGATATCGGCCGCGACATATTGATGCGCGTCTATGGTGCGGATCCGCGGACGATCATGATGATCCCGCACGGCGTGCCCGACCGCCCGCTGGTCGATCCCGACACGATGAAGCCGCGTTTCGGCTGGGAAGGGCGCAAGGTCCTGCTGACTTTCGGCCTGCTGGCGCCGAACAAGGGGATCGAAAGCGTGATCTCGGCTATGCCCGAGGTGGTCGCCGCCAATCCCGACGCGCTGTACGTCGTGCTGGGCGCGACGCACCCCAATCTGGTCGCCCAACAAGGCGAGACCTATCGCGACCGGCTGAAGGCGCTTGCCGCCGAAAAGGGCGTGGCGGACCATGTTCGTTTCATCGACGGCTTTCTCGAGCATGACGAGTTGCTCGATTATCTTCAGGCGACCGACCTCTACGTCACGCCCTATACCAACCCCGCGCAGATCACGTCCGGCACTTTGTCCTATGCCGTTGGGGTGGGCAAGGCGGTGGTGTCGACGCCGTACATCCACGCGACCGAAATCCTGGCGGACGGCCATGGCGTGATCGTCGATTTCGGCGATGTCGACGGTTTTGCGCGCGAGATTTCGCGGCTGCTGGGCGACGATGCGGCGCGGGCCGAGCTGATGCGGCGCGCTTATGCTCGCGGTCGCACGATGATCTGGCCGCGTCTCGTCGAGGCGGGGATGGCCGGAATCGATGCGATCGTCGCCGCGGCGCCGCGGCGGATCAAGAGTGCCAAGCCGCTGACTCCGCTCAAGCCGAGCATCGCCGCCGTCGAACGGATGAGCGATGCGACCGGCATGTATCAGCACGCCGTCCTCTCGGTGCCGGACTTTCGACACGGATACTGCATCGACGACAACGTCCGAGCCCTGATGCTGATGACCGCGATCGACGATCTCGACGAGGATGTCCGCGACAAATGGATGACGACCTATGCGGCGTTCATTCAATATGCCTGGAACCCCGACAAAAGGCGTTTCCGCAATTTCATGAATTTCGACCGGACCTGGTGCGAGGATGCCGGGTCGGAAGATTCGAACGGCCGCACGATCTGGGCGCTGGGCGTCACCGCCAAGCGCGCGACGGTCGCCAAGCACCGCGACTGGGCGGCGCGATTGTTCGATGAGACAGCGGGGATAGCGTTCGAGCTGACCAGTCCGCGGTCGCAGGCGTTCGCGATGCTGGGCGCCGCGGCGATGATGAGCGCGCATCCCGGCCACGCCCGGTCGCGCGCCATCCTGGAACGCTTCTCCGCCGATCTCGCCGATCTGCTCGAGGAAACGCGCCGGCCCGAATGGGAATGGTTCGAGATCATTCTCGCCTATGACAATGCTCGTCTGCCGGAAGCTATGATCCGCGCGGGGATGGCACTCGAACGCCAGGACCTGATCCAAACCGGTCTGCGCACGCTCGACTGGATCGTGGATCAGCAGACCAGCCCCGAAGGCCGGTTCCGCGCCGTCGGCACCGAGAGTTTCGGGCGGCCTTACGAAGAGCCATTGCCGTTCGACCAGCAGCCGCTCGAAGCGCAGGCGACGATCGATGCGTGCGCGGCGGCGTTCAAGGCGACCGGCGATTCGCGGTGGGTCGAAGAGGCGAACCGGGCCTATCGCTGGTATCTGGGGCAGAACGATCTCGACCTGCCGCTGGCGACGGCGCAGGATGGCGGCTGTTTCGACGGCCTGATGCCGGGCGGTTTGAACCGAAATCAGGGCGCCGAGTCGATTTTAGCACTGCAATTGGCGTCTTGCGCGATTTCCGCACTTGGAAAAGCGGCGGGAACCGTGGCAGGGACGGGTCGCGCCGTCGCGTAGCAACGACACGCGGCGCCGCTTGGATCAAGTTGCAAGCGGGATGGCCGTTGCTCGACATATTTCATCACAGCCTCAGGCTGCACGCCGACCCGTCGCGAGTCGTCGTTCGTCCGTTCCATATCGGCTGGTCGCCCAATGCCGGGGGGACCAGCCGGACCGAGCGGTTGGTGCGCGAAGTGCTCGCCATGTCGTTACAGGAAACGCGCGACGAACTTGAGGTCGTGCTCAAGGATTTCGAGGCGCGTCACTGGCAGACGCGCCGCGTGTTCATGACGCGCTATGACGAGATCGAGGACATGCTCGGGCTCGACGGCCGCGACATCGGCGACGAGAAGCGCCAGCTGATCGGCGCCTATTTCTGCCACGAATATTCCTATGCCGCGGCGGCCCTGATGAACCCCAGCGCGGTGCCGCATTTCGACCAGACGGGCATGCCCAAAGGATCGATGCGCATCCTGATGTCGCTGCGGTCGGTGGGAGAGGGGCACATTTCGTCGGTCGCCTTTCGCGAAGGCATCATCACCTCCGACAATCAGCTCAAGCTCGCGCCCGAACCTCCTTTCGCGACGGCGGCCGACGTCCATGGCAGCGACGAGGAGCATGTTCCGCACGGGCCCGTCACGGTACACCGGCATCGTGATTCGACCTTGTCAGGCACGGTGATCTTTCCGATCACCGACGCGCAGTCCAAGGGACTGGAAGACCTCCGCCTGGTCCAGTTCCGCCATGACGATGGCGAAGTCGAATGGCTCGGCACCTACACCGCCTATAACGGCTCGCAGATCCAGTCGGAACTGTTGCGTACCCGCGATTTCCGTGCGTTCGACCTGGTGCCGATGACCGGACCGGCGGCGCGCAACAAGGGCATCGCCTTGTTCCCGCGCAAGGTCGGCGGCCGCTATCTGGCGATCGGGCGGCAGGACGGCGAGAACCTCTTCCTGCTCGATTCCGACCGGCTGACGCATTGGGAGGAAGGCCAACGCCTGCTCGAGCCGTGTTACCCTTGGGAACTGGTTCAGATCGGCAATTGCGGTCCGCCAATCGAACTCGACGAAGGCTGGCTGTTGCTGACGCACGGCGTCGGTGCGATGCGCAAATATTCGGTCGGCGCGGTGCTGCTCGACAAGGACGATCCGTCAAAGGTGATCGGGCGCACGGTCGAGCCGATCCTGGCCGCCAAGGATCAGGATCGCGAGGGATACGTGCCCAACGTCGTCTATTCGTGCGGCGCGATCCGTCATGGCGACTCGCTGTTCCTGCCGTACGGCGTGGCCGACAGCTCGGTCGCGTTCGCGTTCGTGCCGATCAAGCAATTGGTCGCGACGCTGGTCTGAAGCCGGTTGTCCCATTTCCCTCCCGCTTGCGGGAGGGGAGATTCTATCAGCGCACCATCTTCCTCGTACGGCTGTAGAGCCAGGCGATCGATCCGAAGAACACCAGCAATGCGGCGAGTTCCGCCCATTGGGCATAGCTTGCGCCCATGATCCCGCCCGGAATCTCGCCGCCCCGCGCGGCGACGAAGAACGCGAAGCCGACGCCCCACAGGCTCTCGCCGACGATCAGGCCGGTCGCCGCCAGCGTCCCCATCCGCTCCGCGAATTCGGGATTGGCGGTGCGCTGCGCCCAGCGGTCGTAGAAATGCCCGATCAGCGCGCCGACCGGGATCAGCAAGGTCAGCGCCATCGGCAGATAGATGCCCATGCCGACGCCGAGCGGCGGCAAGCGCATCTTGCCCATCTTGCCGAGCGTCTCATCGATCGCGATCACGACCACGCCGATCAGCGCGCCCGTGCCGATCAGCCACCAGTCGATACCGGAGCCGAGGATGCCTTGCGCCAGCGCCGCGATCAACGATGCCTGCGGTGCTTGCAGCGCATTGGGGCCTGCGCCGGGCATGCCGACGAAGCCGAACGTGTTCTTGAGGAGATCGAGCACGATCGGGATGACCAGCGAGCCGAAGATCACCCCGAACACCAAAGCGACCTGTTGCTTCCATGGCGTCGCGCCGACCAGCTGCCCGGTCTTGAGATCCTGGAGGTTGTCGTTGGAGATCGTCGCCACCGAAAAGACGATGCCGGTGGTGAACAGGGCATAAGCGATCAGAGCGCTGGCGCGGTGCGGATCGGTCTGGTGACCGAAAAAGGCGAGCAGGAGCAGGGACGCACCGACGGCGGCGAGAATGCCGACGCCCGATACGGGGCTGTTCGATGCGCCGATCAGGCCGGCCATATAACCGCAGACCGACGCGATCACGACCGCGACCAGCGCGATGTAGATGACGGTGCCCCCGATCACGGGAACGGCATGCTCAGCGACCGGACCACCGGCGGAAAACGTCCAGAGCAGGAAGGCAATCAGCGGCATCATCAACAGGATCGTGCCGCCGACGATCGAGATCGGCAGGTCGCGTTCGGTCAGGTCGAGCACCTGGCCCTGACCGCGAGCTTGCGCCGCCGCCATCGCCGAGCGGATGCCGCCGATGATCGGTCCGAGGATCTTGAACAAGGTCCAGATCGCCGCGACACCGATCGTGCCGGCCCCCACGAAGCGGACCTTGTTGCGGAAGATATCGGTGACGATCGCATCGGTCGCGCCGGGAACATGCGCGCTGAGCCACGGCACCAGCCCGACCCAGGCGATCAGCATGCCGAAGAACATCGCTGCCCCGACCGACAGGCCGACCAGATGGCCGACCCCGATCAGCGCCATCGAGAAACTGGTCGAGACGCCGCTGACGCTCGGGCCGATGCGAAAGTTCTTGGCGGCGTCCGCCGCGACCACCTTGAGCGTCGCGAGCAACTGGAACCCGGCCGAGACCAGCGAACTGATCACGATGATGCGCAGGCCCTTGGCATTCTCCTCGCCGCCATCGGTGCTGGTGCCGACCTTGAGCACTTCGGCCGCCGCGACGCCTTCGGGATAGGGGAGGTCGGATCCCGTTACGAGCGCGCGCCGCAAGGGTACCGAGAACATTACCCCCATGATGCCGCCCGTCGCGCACACCGCGACCGTCGTCCAATAGGGAAAGCCCTGCCACCAGCCGACCAGGATCAGGCCGGGCAGCACGAAGATGATCGCCGACAAGGTTCCCGCCGCCGACGCGATCGTCTGGACGATGTTGTTCTCGACGATATTGGAACCCGGCAGCAGCCGCAGGATCGCCATCGAGATCACCGCCGCCGGGATCGACGTGGCGAAGGTCAGCCCGACCTTTAGTCCAAGATAGACGTTGGCCGCGGTGAACAGGATGGTGATGATGCCGCCCAGGATCACGCCGCGGATGGTCAGCTCGGCGATCGGACGGGTGGTGGCGATGGTCATGCGCAAAACCCGGTTTCAAGTGGTCAAGGTGCCGGTGCGGCTAGACCGTTATTCGTGCGACGGCGTGTCGCTGCGCTGAACGGAAAATCGCCCCGGTTTGTCTGACCGAAACGTGGCACATTATTGCGGGTCTAGGACAGAAGATTCTGCGCCGGCGCCAAGTGAGGCCGTGGTGTAGTCGCTATGCAACGACCAGCCGAGCGATGTGTAGAGCTCGCGACCGGCGGGGGTCGCGCAGAGCATCGCGTCCTCCACGCCCGATTGCCGGGCCTCGGCCGCCAGCGTGCGCATGAGCGCGCTGCCCAAGCCACGGCGCTGATATTGATCGGCGGTGCGGATGCGGTCGAACACGATCAGGCCATCGACCGCTACAATACGGCCTCGCGCGACTTCTTCGCCGGCGGTGTCGAGGATATGTGCAAACGTGATGGAGTCATCCCGTGTGATGCATAATTCGAATTCGGCCGGAAAGGCTGGCGACCGATCCAGCATGACCGACAACGGCGCGGTCATCATGTAGCCGGGTGCGGCGATCACCCAGCCGGTAGGCAGGAGCGGGCGGACAGCATCGGCCGGGGCGCACACCTTGAGGTAGAGCAGCGGACGGTCGATGCTCGCTGCAAGCGGGCGGATCGCCTCGGCGTCGATCTGCGCGAAGATGTAGCGGCCGATCTGGTCGGGCTGATCGACATGGATGTACAGCCCGCCGTCGCGCGCGATCGGCATCGCGGCGCCGCGTGAAATCGCCCAGGCATCCGCCCAGCGGGCGATCAGGTCGGGATCAGCAACGAGCATCCCTTAGTCGGGCTTGGGGATCAGACCATATTCGACGTTGAGGTCGAGCAGGCGGTGGCCGTGAATTGATCTCGCCGCGATATCGACGACCACGACCAGGAAGATATCGGGCCGGTCGGTCTCGATGATGATCTGATCGTAGCGGCCGCGCGCGTCCTGATAGACGCGGTCGACATCGTCGAATTGTTCGACGCCGAGCGATTTGGGGTCGAGCGCGTCGACGTACGGCCAGATGTCGATGTCGAGATCGGCATCCTCATCATCGGTGACGTCGAGCATCGGCTCGTCGAAGCATGCGGCGAATTCGGCCGCGCTCAACTCGCGCGGCGCGGTCAATCGAACCCGTTCTCGAGGAAACGTTCGGCATAGGCGCAGTGCATCGCGATGCCCTTGGCCATGACGGCTTCCTCGATCGTCATCTTGGTGTTGTGAAGCGGCGGGTTGCTGGCGGGATCGGAGCCCTCGGGCGCGACGCCGATGAACGCCATCGCCCCTGGCACCTCGCGCAGCACATAGCTGAAATCCTCGCCGCCCATGATCGGCGCGGGCATCGGTTGCCATTGGCCCGGCTCGAGATCCTCGGAAATCTGCTTGAGCAGCGACACCGCGCGCGGATCGCACATCGTCACCGGATAGCCGTCATCGATGCGGACCTCGGCGGTGCAGCCATGCGCGATGGCGATATTCTCGGCGATGCGCTTCAGCCCCTCCCGCGCCTTTTCGCGCGTTTTCTGGCTCAGCGTGCGCAAGGTGCCGATCATCTGCACTTGGTCGGGGATGATGTTGTAGGCGCTGCCAGCCTCGATCTTGGTGATCGACAACACCGCCGGGTCGGTCGCCGGGATCTGCCGCGCGATGAACACCGACAAAGCGGTGACGATCTCGGCCGCGACCGGGATCGGATCCATCGCGTCGTGCGGCATCGCGGCATGGCCGCCCGCACCGCGAATGGTGAAATTGAGCGCGTCGGTCGAGGCGAGCAGGGCTCCGGGACGCGTCTGGATCGCGCCGGCGCGGGCATTGGGATAGATGTGGAGCGCAAACGCGCTGTCGGGGCGCTCGATATCGAGCAGCCCGTCCTCGATCATGAAGCGCGCGCCGTGATGGCCTTCCTCGCCGGGCTGGAACATGAACACGACGGTGCCGGGCAGGCTGTCCTTGCGCGCGGAGAGGGCACGCGCGGCGCCGACCAGCATCGAGCAATGGCTGTCATGGCCGCAGGCGTGCATCGCATTGGGCACCTGGCTGGCGAAATCGAGCCCGGTCTCCTCGGGCATCGGCAGCGCGTCCATATCGCCGCGCAGCAAGACGGTGCGGCCATTGTCGCCGCCGCCGCGCAGGATCGCGATGAAGCCCGTGGTCGAGGTCGATTCGTGGATTTCGAGCGGCAATCCGTCGAGCGCGGCGCGCAGCTTCGCGGTGGTGCGCGGGCATTGATTGCCGATTTCGGGATCGGCATGGATTGCGCGTCGCAGTGCCACCACGTCGGCGAGTTCCGCTTCGCCGGCGGCGATCCAGTCGGTGGAGAAGTCATTCATCGCTATCGTCCTCGAGTCTCGATCGCACGCTAGACCAATTCATCGGCAGAGGCATCATGCAGCAGCCAGCGCCTCGCGTGCGCGGCGGCCGATATTGCTGGCGAGCCCGGGCATCACCGCCAGGTCTTGCAATTCGGGCACGGTCGCGCCGCCGCGATTGACGATCGTCACCAGCCGCGGAAACCCGAAGCCGGGATTGGGGCGCTCGGCGAGCACCAATTCGTCGCCGGCCGCGATCGGTCCTTCGCGCAGGACGCGATAATACCAGCCCGAATGTCCGGTTCTCACCATGTGCTTGCCGAGTCTCGGCTCATCGAGCGCCAATGCGAGCTTGAAACAGGGCTGACGCGGCTGGCAGACCTGCAACAGCGTGCCGCCGATCGCATGCACGTCGCCGACACAGAGATCGTGCTCGGCCATGCCGTCGACGGTCAGATTCTCGCCCATCGCGCCGGCGACGAAGCGTGGCGCGAGATCGGGAAACGCGGTCGCCCAATCGGGGTAGCGCGTGGAAGAATAAGCATAGACCGCCTTTTCGGGGCCGCCATGAACCGACAGATCGGCTTGATGATCGCCGTCGAGCCCAAGGGCGCTTGCCATCACCGGCCCGTTTACCGCGCTCTTGATGAACGCGCTCGCCACGCGTTCCGGACCCAGCGGCGCGATCCGCCCAACCCGAAGCGATGCGATGTGGGCGGTCACCGGCCCAGGTCGCCCGGAATCGTGCTCATGTCGGCCATGCAAAAACTCCCTCGTCCCTATTGGAGGGACGAGGGAGGTTTAACTGGCAAGCCCCGGGGCTGCCAAGCTTCGAGGCGATCGATCAGTTCCCCTTGAGCTTGATCGCGATATATTGGCTGCCCTGGCGCGCGCGGGTCATGTAGAGGAGCAAGGTCGTCTTGCCCGCCGTCTTCGCCGCGCGGATCTGCGCGTCAAATTCGGTTGGTGTGCGCACCGGCACCCGATTGATCGACGAGATGATGTCGCCGCGCTGCAGGCCCTTGGCCGCCGCGTCGCTCGACATGTCGACCCCGGTCACGACCACGCCGCTGACCTGGCTCGGATTGACGCCGAGCGTATTGGCGATCTGCGGGGTGAGCGCGGTCACCTGCACGCCAAGCAGATTGACACCGGCATGGAGTTCAGGTGCGCCGTTACCGGGCGTGCCGTCGCCATCATCGTCGCCGTCATTGCCGCCGGTGATCGAATTTGCGAGCTCTTCCTCGCTGGGGCGGTTGCCGACGATCGCGGTGACCGTCATTGGCTTGCCGTCGCGGATGACGCTTAGCTTGGCGGCGCCACCCGGAGCGACGTTCGCGACCAGATAAGGAAGCGTCTGTTCGGGATTCACTTCCTGGCCATTGACCGCGACAATCACGTCGCCCTGTTTCAGCCCCGCTTTCTCTCCGGGCCCGCCCGGCTCGACGCGGTTGACCAGCTCGCCACGATCCTTGGGCAGGCCGAGCGTGCCGGCGATATCCTCATCGACCGGCTGGCGACCGATACCGAGATAGCCGCGCTGGACCTTGCCGCCCTTGATCATCGTGTCGATGATCGGCTTGGCCGAGGCGGCGGGGATGGCGAAGCCGATGCCGACCGACCCTTCCGATGGCGAATAGATTTGCGAATTGATGCCGATCACGTTGCCGTTCAGGTCGAACATCGGTCCGCCCGAATTGCCCTTGTTGATCGCCGCGTCAGTCTGGATGAAGCGGTCATAGGCGCCGCCCTGGCCGGTGACGCGGTTGAGCGCGGAGACGATCCCCGCGGTGACGGTGCCGCCCAGGCCGAACGGTTCGCCGATCGCGATCACCCAGTCGCCGACCCGTGCCTTGGTCGAATCGCCGAACTTCACATAGGGCAGGTTGGTCGCGTCAACCTTGAGCACCGCGAGGTCGGAGGCGGTGTCGCTGCCGATCACCTTGGCGACATATTCCTTGCGGTTGAACAAGGTGACGGTGATCGATTCGATCTTGCCCTTGGCCGCAGCGGTGATGACGTGCGCGTTGGTGACGATATAGCCGTCGGGCGAGACGATGAAGCCCGATCCCAGGCTCTGCCCCTCGCGCGTGATCGGCTGGCCGTCATCCTGACCCTGTTGGCCGAGCAGCCCCCCGAACAGGTCCCCGAACGGATTGCCGCCTGACGAGACCTGCACCTTCTGCTTGGTGGAGATATTGACCACGGCGGGTTGCAGCTTGGCGACCATGTCGGCGAAGCTCATCGGCGCGCCGGCCTTGGGCGCAGCGGCGGAGATGGTGCCCGGCTCGTTCTGCGCGTTCTGCGCATAAGAAGGCGACAACACGGTCGTCGCGGCGCCCCCGAGCAGCAGGGCGGTAGTAATAGCGTAGGCGTAGCGCACTTGGGTAAATCCTCTTCGTCTCGATATGCCCCAGTCGGACTGTTCTTGCCCTTCGGAGCCTGAACGGCGATTGAATATGAACGAACTGCAAGGAACCTGATTGGTCAAACCCGCCACATCGCGATCGGTTCAGCGCCTCATTTTCCGTTGCCTTCGAATTCCTTGAGATAGGAATTGTCCGGCGTCAGAATCAGGTTGGTCGATCCCGACGGCAGCTTGCCGTTGGAGTCGGCGCCGAACGTGACCCGATAGGACTGCATCGCGCGGTAGAAATCGTAGAAAGCGGGATCCTTGTTGAACGCTTCGGCGTAGATCTTCGCTGCTTGCGCGTCGGCCTGGGCGCGGATGATCGCCGCGTCGCGCTGACCTTCCGAGCGGATCGTCTGCGCCTGTTGCTCGCGCGTATTTTTCATTCGGTCGAGCGCCGATTGCAGCGGCGAGCCCTCGGGATAATCGGCATGCTTGATGCGCACGTCGATGATCTGCACGCCGTAATTGCGGGCATAACGCTGTAGCGCGATCTGGATATTGTCCATCAGCTGGCCGCGTTCGGGACTGAGCAAAGCGTCGAAATCGACCTTGCCGAGTTCGGAGCGCAGTGCCGAGGCGAACAGCGGCGTCAACTGCGCGCGGACGCGATCCTCGGTGCCCGAGGTCAGGCCCATCGACTGCACCAAACGCAGCGGATCGACGATCCGGAAGCGCGCGAACGCGTCCACCTCGAGCCGCTGCTGGTCGGTCGACAGCACCGGCTGGTTGTCGAGGTCGAGGTCGAGCACGCGCTTGTCGATCCAGATCAGCCGATCGACCAGCGGAATGCGCGCCATCAGCCCGGCACCGGTTTGGCCGAGCGCTTCGCCCGGTTTCCAGCGATTGACCGTGCCGATCGGGTTCTCGAACTGGACGACGACGACCTGCTTGGTTTCAGGAACGATCGCGAGCGTGCTGGCGAGCAGGATCACCGCGAGCAAGGCGACGACGCCGAGCGTGATCGGGTTGCGGAGCCAGGTCATCAGCGTGCCTCCCCCTGCGGGGCGTCGGGCAGTTTCCGGACTCCCCCCGGTATCGGCAGGAACGGTGCGATGTTGCGCGGTTCGATGATCGTCTTGTCGTTCTTGGACAGAATGGCTTCCATCGTTTCGTAATACATGCGGCGGCGCGTCACTTCGGGTGCGAGCTTATATTGCTCGTAAACGCTGTTGAACGCTGCGGCCTGGCCCTGCGCGATCGCCACCACCTGTTGCGCATAGCCGCGTGCCTGGGTGACATTCGACTGCCGCTCGTTCTGCGCGGCGGTCACGTTCTTGAAGGCATCGTTCACTTGCGCCGGCGCAGCAGCGTTATTGAGCGCGACGTTCACGACGCGGATGCCCGACTGATAATCGTCGAGGATCTGCTGCATGTTGAGGGCGATCTGGGTCTGGATCGACAATTTGCCCGCGCCAAGCACGTTGTCGAGCGTCGAATTTGCAATCGCCGCGCGCACCGCGGTTTCCGCCGTCGCCTTGACCGCGTCGTCGGGCTTGTCGAGCTCGAACACATATTTCTGCGGGTCGATGATGTTCCACTGCACCGAATAGCTGAGGTCGACCAAATTGCCGTCGCGGGTCAGCACGAGATTAGGTCCACCGCCGCCATTTTCGGTGTCGGGAAACTGGAAGGTCTGGATGCCCAGGACGTTGATCGTCCGAACCGAGGCGATCGGCGCGGGCAGCGTCCAATTATAGCCCGGGCCGATCGTGCCCGAATAGCGCCCGAAATAGGTCACCACGCCGCGTTCCTGCGGCCCGATCACGTGCAGACTGGTGAAGGCGATCCACAATACGACCAGCAGGCCGACGCCCGCCAGCCACAAGGATCGCCCATTACCGCCGCCGGGAAGACGGAAATTGCCGCCGCCACCGCCACCGCCGCCGCCGCGAGCGCGCTTCAACAAATCTTCGATACCGCTCGCCGGGCGTGGGCCGCGAGCGCGCGATCCCGGCGCTTGCGCCCAGGGATTGCGCGGGCCGGCATCATTGCCGCCATTGCCGTCGCCGCTTCCGCCATCGGAATCGCCGCCGCCACCGCTCCCCCAGGGGCTTTTCGGTTTGTCGGACATGGTTTCGGAAAGGCGGCGCCGCCACGGCAAGGCAATCGTCATATCGGTCTTTATAAGTGCGGTTGCGCGGAAAAACAGTGGCAAGCGGCGGTTGCGGCCCTATCTGGCGCGGATGGACGAAAAGACGGGGCTGGCGGCACGCGTCGCAGCAGTGGCGGGCAACCGCGCGACAGTGAGGCTGGAGGACGATCGCGCAAGCGTGATTCTCGACGTTACCGGTTTGGAATCGGACGGGCGCGAGGCGCTGGAAGCGGCAGTACGTAGCGCCGCGCTGGCCGGTCCCGAAGCGCGAGAGGTGCGCATCGCAATGACCAGCGAGCGTATCGGCCGCAAGCTGATCGCCGTGGCCAGCGGCAAAGGCGGGGTCGGTAAGTCGACCGTCGCCGCCAATCTCGCGATCGCGCTGGCAAAGGCTGGACGCAAGGTCGGGCTGGTTGATGCCGATATCTACGGCCCTTCGCAGCCGACCCTGATGGGGGTAGAGGGAACCAAGCCCCAGGCACGCGAGAAGACGATGATCCCGGTGCCGACCGCATTCGGCGTGCCGATCCTGTCGATGGGCCAGTTGGTCGCGCCGGGTCAGGCCATTGCCTGGCGCGGGCCGATGGCGGCGAGCGCATTGGGACAATTGATCGAGGGCGATTGGGGCGCCGCCGACACATTGGTGGTCGATATGCCGCCCGGCACCGGCGACGTGCAGCTGACGATGATCCAGAAATACAAGCCGGCCGGCGTGGTGATCGTCTCGACCCCGCAGGATCTGGCGCTGATCGATGCCCGCCGCGCGGTCGACCTGTTCGGCAAGGCCGGTGTGCCCGTGATCGGCGTGGTCGAGAATATGGCGGGCTATCAATGCCCGCATTGCGGCGAGCTGTCCGATCCGTTCGGGCAAGGCGGCGCGGAAGCCGCGGCAGGCGAGATGGGCGTGCCGTTCCTCGGCCGCGTGCCGCTGGCGATGGCGATCCGCGCCGCGTCGGACGCGGGCACGCCGCCGGCCGCCGGGAACGGCGCGGAAGGCGCGGCGTTTGGAGAGATAGCCGGGAAAGTCGGCGCGTGGCTTTCCGGCCGGTGATGGGAAAAACTCCTTGCCCGTCAAGGACGAGGAAGATGAGATTGAGACAGTCATGCCGCTCACTGCTGACCAGGATATCCGCGACCTCCTGACCAACGCCCGCACGATCGCGATGGTCGGCGCCTCCGATCGCCCCGACCGTCCGAGCTACGGCGTGATGGCGATGCTGCAGCGGCATGGCTATCGCGTGATCCCGGTCAATCCGCAGATCACCGGCGAGCATGTCCATGGCGAATATGTCTTTCATGACCTCGCCCAGATCGGCGTACCGATCGACATCGTCGACATCTTCCGCCGGCCGCAAGCGGCGGGGGAGGCAGTCGACGAAGCGATTGCCTCGGGCGCGAAAGCGGTGTGGATGCAACTCGGCGTCATCAACGAAGAGGCTGCGGCGCGGGCCGAAGCGGCCGGACTGCAGGTGGTGATGGATCGCTGTCCGGCGATCGAAATCCCGCGGCTGGGCGTGCCGCGTATCCCCGCCTGACGCGAAATCGCCGCAATCGCAGGTCATTACGGAACCGTACTCAGAGCGTCGCGCGGAAAAGTGGGTACCGGTTTTCCGCGAAAAGCGACGCGACCACAAATAACTAGAGCGGAGTCGGATCATGCTGTGGTGGCTGGTGATGATGCAGGCGGCCCCGCAGCTCGACACGGCGATCGAGCGCTACCGCGCCGCGACTCGCGCGACGATCGACTGCCATGACAACCAACCCGACGATATCGTCATTTGCGGACGCCGCGAGGCCGATCGCTATCGCGCGCCGTTGACGGTGATCGATCCCAATGACCCCAGGCATGAAGGCGTCCCGGCGGAGCGCGAACGAATGCTCGCCAGGACCAACAATTGCCAGGAAAAGTCGACCTTCCTCGTCGGCTGTGGGGCGGCCGGGGTGTCGGTCAGCACGCGATCCGGCGTGTCGTTGATGGGCGAGCGACCGATCGCCCCGTAAATACGCCGAATTGCGGTGAAAAATCGGCTGGTCCGGGCGCACCCTCTGGCGCTGCGGAACGTCTTATGGCCTGATGTGTTGGCGTTTTCAGGGTGCTCGAGACAGGGGTCGGTCCGATGCTCACGCCGGTGTTGTTGGTCTTGTTGGGCGCCGCGTCGCACAACGCGAATTTGAAGCTGAATTTCACGCTGAAGCCGCAGGCGCCGCCAACGCGATGCGTGGGCGAGTGCGCCGATCGTTATCGACTGCCGGCGTCGAGCGAGGACACGCAGTCGCTCAAGGACCGCGCGCTCGCCTATGACGGCCGCAAATGCGACGTGATTGGCGCGATGCGTTGTCTCAGTAAGCGCCGCACCTTGTTGCGATCCGACCAAGATCCGGTCGATACCTTGCGGGCGAGCTTCATGCCGCATTAACGCCGGGTTCGAGCGATACGTTGCTTGCGGGAGGGATCGCCATGCCCGGATTGCTGTTGTTTCTGGCCTTGCAGGCCGCCGCGGCGCCCGCCGCGCCACCACCGCAGACGCCGACCACCGACGCGCCGGAGCGATTCTCGATCCTGGTTCCGGTCGCCAACGAACCATGTGTCCGCCGTGTCGATGGCAAGGACATTGTCGTGTGCGGCAATCCGCTGCCGTCGCAAGCCTTGCCTTATCCCGAGGAAATTCTGCCTGACGGGCCAACGCCGTCCAATCCGGACAGGAGCGGCACCGGCGCGCTCGCCGCATCCGGCACGCCATGCCCGATCAGTCGGAATTGCATCGTCGGCTTCGGTCCGCCGCTGGTACCGATGATCAAGGGCGCGGCGGACCTCGCCAAAAAGGCGTTCGCGAAAAAGCCCGACAAGACCGGCCGCGTCGCGATCCCGCTCGATGACACGCCGCCGTCGACCGAGGGGAAGTTACTGCCCTAAGAGTGGATTTAACCCAGGATGTGCATCCACAAGGGCTCACCGGCCAGGCTCTGCGACCCGCGCAGCTTTTCGAGCGCCTGAGCGACTGCGCGTTCGGGCCCTTCGTGCGTGACGATCGCGACGAGCACGCTGCCATCGGCGCTGACGCCGCGCTGCATCAGGCTTTCGATCGAGACGCCGGCGTCGCGCATCGCGGCGGCGATCTCCGCCAGCACGCCGACCCGATCGGCGACCATGAAACGCAAATAGGCCCGGCCGCGGCGCTCGCCGCTGTCGGCGGCAGGCAGAGCGGTGAGCTGGGCGGCGGGCATGGCATAAGGCGGCCCGAATTCGTCGCGGGCAATGTCGATCAGGTCGGCGACCACTGCCGATGCGGTCGGCCCATCACCCGCGCCAGCGCCCTGGAACAAGAGCCGGCCGACGAAATTGCCTTCCGCGACGACCGCGTTGAGCGCGCCCGTGACGTGCGCGAGCGGATGGCTGAGCGGGATGAGGTGCGGATGAACGCGCTGGAACAGGCCTTTCGACCCGGCCTCGGCGATGCCGACCAGGCGGATGCGATAGCCCAGGGTCGCGGCCTCGGCGATATCGGCGGCGAGGACGTGGCGGATGCCGCCAGTCGCGACATCGGCGAAAGCGGGGCGCGTGCCGAACGCCAGGCTGGCGAGGATCGACAGCTTGTGCGACGCGTCGACGCCGTCGATGTCGAAGCTGGGATCGGCCTCCGCGAAGCCCAAAGCCTGCGCTTCGGCCAGGACGTCGGCGAAATCGCGCCCCTCGTCCTCCATCTTGGTCAGGATGAAATTGCAGGTGCCGTTGAGGATGCCATAGACTCGGCCGATTTCGTTGGCCGCGGCACCTTCGCGCAGGCCCTTGATGACCGGAACGCCGCCGGCCACCGCCGCCTCGAACTTGAGCGGAGCATTGGCGGCTTCGGCCGCTTCGGCGAGTTCGAGCCCGTGATGCGCCATCATCGCCTTGTTGGCGGTGACCAGTCCCTTGCCGCCGGCCAGCGTGGCGCGGGCCAGGGTCAGCGCCGGGCCGTCGGACCCGCCGATCAGCTCGACCACCACATCGGCATCCTCGCGATGCGCCAGTGCCGCGGTATCGTCGACCCAGTCGAACCGTTCGATATCGACGCCGCGGTCCTTGGCGCGATCGCGGGCGGATACCGCGACGATCTCGATCGGCCGGCCCGCGCGCCGGGCGATCAGCGCGCCATTGACGTCGAGGAGTTTGATCACGCCGGCACCGACGGTGCCAAGGCCTGCGAGTGCGACGCGGAGCGGGGAAGTCGAAGTCATCGCCGTCCCGCGTAGAGGAACATTGCCGATCGCCGCAAGCGTTCGCGGCGTATCCGATCGATCGAAAAGGTCGCGGATGCCCTAGATGCGCGTTCCGGCGATGCCGAGGGCGTTGGCCAAAGCGGCGCGGCGGAGCACGACGCTGGACGGTCCGGGCACGCGCGATCCGGCCAGGCAACCGGCGAATACCGGGTCTAGCCGGCGCGCGGCGGCGAGCGACAAATCGGAGCCGAGCGGCGCGCGGACGAAGGTCAGCGCGGTGTTACGGTCGCGCTGGACCACGCAATGTCCCACTGTCGACCACAAGCGCAACAGGCTGGCCGGGTTCGGCGCCGTCCGCTCCACGCGCGTGGCGTCGTCGCGTTCGCCGGCGAACAGGTCGACGCCAGGGCGCGCCGCTGCGATCGACGCGAGCAACAGCCCGCTTGTCAGGATACAGCTCGTCAGAACAGCGCGGCGCATGTTTCCCTCCCGTTACGCCCGCGTTTGTAGCATGAAGTGATCAAGCTTTCACGAGGCCAATTTCGACGAGCCGCTCGTGCAGATAATCGTGCGCGGTGATCGGCGTCGGATAGCGGTTCGGGTTCGCCGCGCTGACGCAGCTCGGCAGCGTCTCGATCAGGAATTCCGGGTTGGGATGCAGGAAGAACGGCATCGAATAGCGCGAGAAACCGCGGCGTTCCGGCGGCGGATTGACGACGCGGTGGGTGGTCGACGGCAGGACGTTGTTGGTCAACCGTTGCAGCATGTCGCCGACGTTGACCACCATCGCGCCCTCCGGCGGGCGGATCGCCAGCCATTTGCCGTCGCGGTCGAGCAGTTCGAGCCCCGCTTCCTCGGCGCCGAGCAGCAGGGTGATCAGGTTGATGTCCTCATGCGCACCGGCCCGCACGCCCTCGGCATCGGCCGAGATCGGCGGATAATGGAGCAGCCGCAGGATCGAATTGCCGTGGTCGACCACCGTGTCGAAATAATCGGGCGCCAGCTTCAGATGCCGCGCGATCGCCGAGAGCAGCCGCAAGCCCGCGCGGTCGAACGCGTTCCACAGATCGGTCAGCGCTTCCCGGAAATCGCCAGGACGCGACGGCCAGACATTGGGCATCATCGTCGCGGCGGCGGGATGGCCCTCGGGCAAGTCGCGCCCGACATGCCAGAATTCCTTGAGATCGACGTGCTTGGCGTCCTTGGCGATCTCGGTCTTGAACGGCGTATAGCCGCGCTGGCCGCCCCAGGCTTTGTCGTAATAGCCCTGCTTTTCGTCGACCGGCAACGCGAAGAATTCCTCGGTCAGGCCCCAGGCGCGCTGGATCAGCGCCAGTGGAATGCCGTGGTCGGCGACGATCGCGAAACCGAAGCGTTCGAACGATCCGCCGAACGCCGCGGCAAAGGCGGCGGGATCGCGCGCTTCGTCGGCGAGGCTGAGGGTCGGGACCTGGGCGGCGGGAGAGTCTAGCATATGCGGTGTCCGGAATCTTTTTGCGTTGGTCTGGATGATAGACCCTCGCCACCCGCCCGTCACCCCAGCGAAAGCTGGGGTCTCAAGAGGTTTACGCGTGCGCTCGCGGCATGAGACCAGTATCGGGTCGGATCGTCCCCCGGACGATCCTTGAGCATGCGGGGCATGCTCAACCCGATACTCTTGCGCTGGGGTGACGCTTATCCACCCATGTCGATCGTGCCGCTCGACTTGTTCGCGCCCTGATCGCTCAGCTTGAGCGCGAACGGCTTGCCGTCGTCGGTCTTGCCGGTCAGACCGGTGCCATCGGCGGACAGGGTGAAGCCGGCCTTACCCAGCCGCTCCTTGAGCCAGTCGCGCACCGTCGCGGCTGTGGCCGGGCTGGTGAAGGCGACGCGGACCTTGCCGGGATTCTTGCCATCGTTCTTGCCGTCGTCGCCGCCATTGACGTTGATCGAGCTGATCGTCGAGCCGGGATAGAGGTGCACCCCGTTCATGTCGAAATCGTTCGCGTCGACCGAGAATTTGGGCAGCTTCAGATCGGCCTTGAAGCCGTTGGCGTCGATCTTGAGGTTGCCCGAACTGTCGATCCCGCCGGAGACGGCGCCGTCGGAACTGTTGCCGCTGAAGCTGATCGAGGTGCTGTTGCCGTCATGGTCGCCACAGGCGGCGAGCACCAGCGCGGCGGCGGCGAGCGGTATCAAACGAAACATGGCGGGCTCCCATAGTGCATTATATCAATAATACACTTGGGCGCCCGCCACAACAAGTCCCGCTCGTCAGCCGTTCATCAATTTGTCCATCGTCTTTTGATGGAGCCAGATGTTCATCGTCGCGGTGTCGCTCTGGTCACCGGTATAGCCGAGCTCGGTCGCGAGCTGCTTGCGCGCGTCCAGGCTCGAATCCTGGCCGATCGCCTTCATCAGATCGACGATCGATTCCTTGTAGTTGAGCGGCTCGCCGCGCGCCTCGGCATGCTTTTCGAGGACCGCGTAGATCTGGTCTTCGCTCAATGTCGCCGGCGGAGGAGGAGGCGGCGGCGGGGCCGCTGCCTCGGCGGGAGCAGGGGCCGGCGCGGGCGCCGCCGCGGCCGAGCCGAAAATGGCGTCCTTGATCGTACCGAAGATGCTCATGCGATTCTCCTCACGTTTCTACCCCCGAGGGCAGTGGCTTAGGACCTGTATCCGCGACCGGCAATGGCCTTGGTCGGTCCGATATCGGCAGGCTATTCCGGTTGCGTGACAAATTTTTTTCAGGGCTGATTTGTTCGCGCGGCTGGGGCATGGGGGCGCAATGCCGTCACCTGAGGACCCTTCTAGCGCCGATTCCTCGTCGCCGATCCACTTCGTGGAGTTCGTCGCGCTGATCGCGGTGCTGATGGCGCTGGGCGCGCTCGGCATCGACACGATGCTGCCGGCGCTGCCGGAGATCGGCCATGACCTGAACGCGGCGACGCGCGATTTGCCGCTGGTGGTCGTGATGTTCTCGGGCGGGTTCGGCGCGGCGCAGTTGATCCATGGCCCGCTGGCCGACCGCTATGGCCGGCGGCCGGTGCTGGTCGGGTCGATGGTGCTCTACATCCTCATGAACCTTGTCTGCGCCATGGCGAAGAGCTTCGATCTGCTGCTGATTTCGCGTGTGTGCGCCGGCGTGGCGATCGCGGCGACGCGCGTCGTGACGATCGCATTGATCCGCGACTGCTATTCGGGCCGGGCAATGGCGCGGGTCAGCAGCCTGGCGGTGATGACCTTCATGATCTTTCCGATCATCGCGCCGAGCATCGGGCAATTCATCCTGCTGATGGGATCGTGGCGGCTGATCTTCAACATGATCGCGATCGTCAGCGTGGTGACGGTCCTGTGGTTCGTGGTGCGCATGCCCGAGACGCTGCCGCCGGAGCGCCGCGTGCCGTTGGAGGCGAAGCTGCTCCTCGGCAATTGGAAGCGGACGCTGCAGGATCGGCTATCGGTAGGCTATGCCGCGGCGGTGATCGGGCTGCAGGGCGCGCTGTTCGGCTATATCACCAGCATCCAGCCGATCGTGGAAAAGGTGTTCCATCAGCCCAAACGGCTGGGGCTGATCTTCGCCGCCTGCGCGGTGACGATGGCCTGCGGTAACCTGCTCAATTCGCGGATCGTCATGTGGCTCGGCATGCGGCGTATCTCCCACGGCGCGATGGTCGTCTTGATCGTGGCGGCATCGGCCAGCCTGGTGATCAGCCATCTCGGCTTGGAGAATCTGTGGACCTTCGTCGCGCTCCAGGCGGTGACGATGGCGTGTTTCGGTCTCGCCGCGTCGAATTGTTCGGCGATGGCGATGATGAACATGGGCGAGATCGCCGGGACGGCGTCGAGCCTGCAGGGCTTCGTCGTCACCACCGGGGGCGCCGCGATCGGCGGGCTGATCGGCATGGCGTTCGACGGCACCACCACGCCGTTGCACCTTGGCTTCCTGACCGCCGGAGTGGTAGCATTGGCATTGGCGGCGATCGTCGAGCGCGGTCACCTGTTTCGCCCCGCTTAGTAGAGCGACCGACGGAACCCGAAGCCCGCGCCGCCGTTCGCTGTTCTGCTAGTCATGGAGACGGAGATGGGCGGTTATCAGGTATCGGGGCAGAATCCCGGCGACGACGGTTTCGATGAGGAAGGCTATGACGAAAGCCAGCGCGCCGAAATATTGGAAGCGACGCGCGACGGGCCGACCGACGGGACGATCCTGACCGATCTCGACCCCGATCTGGGGGACGAACCGGAAGAGGACGATATCGAGATGGCCGACGACGATCTCGGCGAAGAGGATGACGACGCCGATCAGTCGGACGACGATATCGACGAGGATGAGGTCCAGGACAAGTTCGACGACGGCGATTCCGACGATGACGACCTGTCCGACGCCAACGACGAGGCGCTCAATTCCTGACGGTGCGTCGACGGCGTTGACCACCCGCTGTCGATCGCTTTAGGTTTCCGGCCCGACCGGAGGCCGGAGGAAAGCCGATGTCCAGGGACCCACGCGTCGACGCCTATATCGCGAACAAGAACGACTTCGCGAAGCCGATTCTCACGCATCTGCGCGACCTGATTCACGGCCACGCCCCTGGGGTCGAGGAAACGATCAAATGGAGCATGCCGTTCTTCACCTATAAGGGCGAATTGCTCGCCAATATGGCGGCGTTCAAGCAACATGCCGCGTTCGGTTTCTGGGATCGGCTCGGCCTTGCCACTGGCAAGGAAGGCGACGCGATGGGGCAATATGGCCGCCTGACCGATGTCGCGACGCTGCCGCCCGACACCCTCCTGCTCGAGCGGCTCGACCAGGCGCTGGCCAAGATCGATGTCGGCGAAAAGCCCAAGCGGCCGGCGCGCGGCAGCAAGCCCGAAGCCGAGGTTCCGCCCGAACTCGCCGCGGCTCTGGCAGCGGACGCGCAGGCGATGGCGACCTGGAACGCTTTTCCGCCGAGTTGCCGCCGCGAATATTGCGAATGGGTAGCCGACGCTAAGCGCGACGAAACCCGCGCCAAGCGTGTCGCGCAGACGATCGAGCAGATCCGCGACGGCAAGAAGCTCAACTGGAAATACGAGAATTGCTGAACGAGCGCGCAGATGTTCGCCCGTCGAGGATCGATGCCTGCTCGTTTCTCGGGGACGATGACCAAGGTAATCATCGCTTGTTTCTCGAGACCTTTGTTTGATTCCAACCGTCATCCCGGCCTTGTGCGGGATCCACCGTGCCGCAGACCCAATTGCCGATGGGTATTGCTGCGCAGTGGATGCCGGGACGAGCCCGGCATGACGAATCTGGGATATTGAGCGCGATCTATCTAGCGCGGCCGGAACGGCTTGCCATTGCCCTATGGTGTGATACGTTATCACGTATCTCAATGGGAGACCGACCATGGCCAGCCGTACCGCCGAGTCCCAACCGATCGCCCAGATCAACGTCACGCCGTTCATCGACGTGTTGCTCGTCCTCCTGATCATGATGATCCTCACCTTGCCGATCGCCACGCACAAGGTCGCGGTCGACCTGCCGAGCGGTCCCGGCAAAACGGTATCGCCCGACAAGATGCATCGGCTCGAGATCGACGCGTCGGGCGCGCTCAGCCTCGACGGCGCCGCTATCACGGAAAGCGCGTTGCCCGATCAACTGGTCGCGACGATGGCGGACAAGGACGCGACGCTGACCATCCGCGCCGACGCGGCCGCGCGCTACGAAACGTTCGATCGCGTGCTGGCGACGGTGAAGCGCGCGGGCGTCACGCGGCTGGGGTTCGTCGGCAACGACCAATTCAAGGGTGTGTTCTGACGCGGGAACGAGGCGGTCATAGGAACGTTCACACCCCCTATGACCGCATTGTCCGGGGGTTTCATCTTGCGCGCCGTTCTGCTTGTTCCATTCCTGTGCCTTGCCGCTTGTTCGCAGCCGACCACCACCGGCAATAGCGAAGTCGATATCAACGGCGCCGCCGAACGCGCGCGGGGCGACATCAACACCTATAATGCGACGGACAATGCGTCGGAGGTCGCAACCAATGGCGCGACGCCGCCGACGACCGCTGACGAGCCACCGCTGGCGCCCGCCGAGCCAGGCCAGCCGGGCGGGCTGCCCGACGACAGGACTCCGGTTTCCGAAGGCAAGTTCGCCCCCGACAGCGCGCAGGGTGCGGCGAACGTCGTCCAGATCTATTTCGCCAGTATCGAAGGCGGCAAATACGCAGCGGCCCGCGCCTTGTGGGGCAATGACGGTGCCGACAGCAAATTGAGCCCGGCGGCGTTCGCGGCGAGCTTTGCCAAATACAAGGAATATCACGCCAATATCGGCGGCCCGGGCGAAATTGAGGGCGCGGCGGGGAGCCAATATGTCTCGGTCCCGGTGCAAGTCTATGCCCGGCTCAAGGACGGCCGCCCCGATTATCAGACCGGCACGATCGTCCTGCGCCGCACCGAGGTCGATGGCGCGACTCCCGAGCAGCGCAAATGGCACATCTATTCGGCCGACCTGAAGCCCGCGCCGGGCAAGGGCGGCGCGAAGCCGGAAACGGATGACGGGACCGGCGCCGCCGACACGAGCGGCACGCCCTCGCTAGTTGGTGCGCGTTATCGCTGCATGGACGGCAGCAAAGTCGCGGTGCGGTTCGACAATCAGCGCGACACCGCCGCGATCACGCGCAACGGCCGGCCGCTGGCGACGCTCGACGGACAGAAACCCGCCTCGGGCATCTGGTACAAGAAGGGCCCTTACGAGCTGCGCGGCAAAGGCGATGCGGCGACCTTGACGACGCCGGGCCAGCCGCCCATCGCGTGCACCGTCATTCGCTAACGAAAGAGATCGACCGCCATGTGGACGGTGGCCCTGCTCGCGCTGTCCAATTGTTTCATGACGATCGCGTGGTACTGGCATTTGAAGGGCGGCATGACCAAGCCGTTATGGATCGTGATCGCGATCAGTTGGGGCATCGCCTTTTTCGAATATTGCCTGGCGGTCCCCGCCAACCGCATCGGCTATGCCGCGGGCTGGACCGGTGGACAGCTCAAAGTGACGCAGGAAGCGATCGCGCTGGCGGCGTTCGGCGTATTCATGGTGACCGTGCTGGGCGAGCCGCTCGGCTGGCGACATCTGGGCGCGTTCCTCTGCCTGGTCGGCGCCGTCGCGTTCTTGTTTGCGGGGAAGTAGGGAACACCAAACACCGTCGTCATGCCGGGCTTGTCCCGGCATCCACCGCGCAACAACGCCTCACCTCGATTGTGGAGGAGTGGATGCCGGGACGAGCCCGGCATGACGACTCAGGTGAGGATGCCGTGAACCGAGACGCGTTCGCGCTCATGGCTACGGGTTGCGCCTTGCCCCTAATTTCCCATCGCGTCGGCCAGCACCGCCAGGTCGCTATTGTCGACCGCAACACCGGTCGCGTCAGTATCCGCCGCGGTCGCATTGTTGGTCACCGGATCCGGCGCATTAGCACTCGCCACGTCATACGCCGTCCAGATGATCCCGGCCGCCCAGAACAGAGCCGACCACCGGCTGCGGAAGATTTTGGTCGAGATCATCGCAGCACATTAGCCGGAGCGCGGTTAACGACCGCCCCGCAAAGCCGGTTAACGCCGGGATTGCCCGATCGCTCGCCCGGTCATAGCATCGCGCGACTTCAACCAAGGGAGAGGCGCGATGACCAGGACGATATCGGCACTGGTGCTGGTGATGGCGGCGAGCGTGTTGACCGCGGCAGCCGCGACGCGGCGCGACGATGCCGATCAGTTGATCGCGGCGCGGCAAGCGGGATTCAAGCTGCAGGGCGCGGCCTTTGGCGGGATGAAAGGCGTGATCGACGCCAAGGGCGATGTGAAGACCCAGGCCTTCGCCGCCGGCGCGATCGCCGCCTGGGCGCGCGCCTTGCCGGGCCTTTTCCCTGCCGGCAGCGACGGCGGCACGACCAAGGCGCTGCCGACGGTGTGGAGCGACCGCGCCGGGTTCGAGGCGGCGGCCGCTCGGCTGGCGGCCGAGGCCGGCAAACTCGCCGACCTCGCCAAGGCAGGCGATCAGGCGGGCTTCGCGGCGCAATGGGGCGTGGTGCGCAACGCATGCTCGGCCTGTCACGACAAGTATCGCGTGGCCGACAAGCCCAAAGGGTAAAGGCGGACGATCGTCAGTTGGGCATCGCTCAGTCCGGCATCACCTTGCCGCTGATCTCACCGTCCGGGAATTTGTCGGTGTGGATGTTGACCACGATCTTACCCGCGTTCAGCGCGTCGACGAATTCCTCGAACGTGTCCTGATCGTTGAGCAGCTTTGCGCCCTCGGCATAGGAATAGTTGCGCATCGACACGTGGAACCCGGTCTTGGTCGCGCGATAATTTGCACCATAAGGCACGGGCAGCACCGCCTCGACATCGTCGGCGGTGCGATATTGGTGGAAATGGACCGGGCCGATCGGCTTGGCGACCAAGGCCTGGTTGAGCTGGTCGAGCGTGATCCCCTGGACGTCTAGCTCGACCGAGACGCGCTTCGACTTGGTGTCGACCTTGACCGTCACGCGTCCGTGCGCGGGCGATCCGGTCGTCGTCGGAATCGCCGTGCCGTCCAGCGTCGCGCGGAAGCTCTCGGTCTTGGCGGCGGCGGGGGTAGCAACCGCGATGGCGGCGACCGTGGTCAGGGCAATCAGGGGAGTGAAGCGCATCGAATCCTCTATTGGCGGGCGAGCACGGCGCACGCGCTCGTGGCGAGTTAAATCAGGCAAGCTTGCCCCAGGATGAAGCGGGGGTCAGGGCGCGCTGGTTACGCCATTGCGTTATCCGGGCGGGAGAGCCCGCGATAGGAGATATTCGACCCGCCGACATGTCGAGGTGGCGCCCGCCGTCCGTCGCCCCGGCCGATGGTGCACGGCTCGTTCACCAATAAACATCCGAAATGGTTCGATAAGTTCGGCCCGCACGGTTGTGCGCGGTGGGCGAAAGTGCGACCATTACGGCACAACCGAAAATCGAGTCGCTGCACCTCCGGTAAGCCCGGACCAACTCATGTCGCAAGACGGGAGAGGAATGATGGTGGACGACAAGAAGAGCGCCGCGCTGATATCGGCGCGCGAATTGCCCAAATTGGTCAACGCGGCGATCGCGGCGGCGGGACATCACGACGCGGTATCGCCCGCCTTGGTGGTCAAATGGGATCTGATCGGTCGGCAGATCCGCGAAATGGCGGCGGCCGAGAAATTCGCCCATGACGTCAGCAGCCATCTCGGCGCCGCCGGACATGCGGTCACGCCCGCGGTGCTGCAAATCGATAAACGGATCATCGCTGGCTTCTTCGAGCGCGTGGCGGTCCCGCAGATCCGGGAATTGGGCTGAGGGGCGAACGGCGAGGAGCGCGTGGCATGAGCGACGCCGATCCGCCGCTGTCGTGCCCCAGCGCGCAGCCCGACATGGCCGATGCTCGTGTGTTCGGAGTCGTCACCGGCCCCGCCGACGATCCTCGCGTCGCCTATCTGAAGGCGAATGCGGTGGTCGGCGACGAGACGCTGGCGACCCTGGGCGAGGTCGATCCCACCCGCGTGTTCCGCTTCGCCGCGCGATGCGAAACCAGCCGGTGCGCGCAATTCGATGGCCAGCATTGCGCACTCGCCAAGCGCATCGTCGAGCGGCTGGCGCCGGTGGTCGACACGCTGCCGTCCTGCCAGATCCGCCCGACCTGCCGCTGGTTTCACGAGATCGGGGAAGCCGCCTGCCGGCGCTGTCCGCAAGTCGTGACTCTGGTTCCGCCCGAACAGAACGGCCTGCGCCGGGCGGCGGTGGTGCCGGAGGAGATTGCGGCGGAGTAAGCCAATCTCCCTCCCCTTGGGAGAGGGAGGGAGGCGCGCAGCGCCGGAAGGGTGAAGGCAGGTCAGTTGCTGTCCTCGCCCCAAAGCATAGCTCGGGCCGGAGTGGCGACCTGTGCGTAGCGGCGCGGCAAAGCCGCGCCGTCGGACTTCGCTGACGCGGGGCCGGCCGCGCTGACCGCTGGTACCGGAAATAGCGGGGCTATTTCCGGGCGCTCAGCGATTGTCGAGTTGACTCCGCACCGCCGCCAGCCCCAGCCGGCTGATCCGATACGGCTGTCCGCTCTGGCTGACAATCAACCCGCGCCGCTTCAACTTGCGGAATACCGGCAGCGAGCCGTCCGCCAGCACATGGCCTTCGCGGGTGAAGCAGATCGCCTCGACGATCCGCCCCTGGGAGTCGCGGCGGTGATGGATCGCGCCGCCTTGCGCGAGCGCGTGCAGCACGCGCTGTTCGTATTTGGAAATGTTCACGTGGATTGTGTCCGTCAGTCGAGAAAACGACCGCGCTGCCCGACCGGGACATCCCGGCGGGTCGAGCGCATGACGACGGCGCCTCCGGCAAAACCGGGGCCGTCAGGTCAGCGGGCGACAATTTCCTTCATACTTCCCTCGGAGGGCGGTGAACGCGACGGAATCTGCGCGAGTGCGCGGCGTTCGTCAACTGGGTGCTCGGTCTCAGACGAAGCCGGCCTCGCGCGGCTTGCAGAGATAGCGCCATTTCGGAGGTTCGCACTTTGCGAACATCCCGCACAGGTATATTTGGTACCCATGACCCGCGAGAAGTCACTATTCGATACCGATGATCCGGTTGCGGAAGCGGCCGCTGATGCACGTGCCGAAGCCGATCTGGCCGCGGGCAGGGTAATCAGCCATGCGGCCGTGAAAAGGTGGATCGAATCCTGGGGGACAAAGAAGCCGCTGCCGCGTCCGCGCGTCGGCGACTGATGTGCGCGACATCATCTGGACGGATGAGGCGATCGATCACCTCGAAGCGATCGTCGCCTATATCGCTGCCTTCAATCCCGCAGCTGCAGAACGTTTGGGCGCACGTCTCATCGAATTGGCAAATAGCTTAGCCGAATTCCCTGATCGCGGTCGGGAGGCGCCGGGCGGCACGCGGGAAATGACCATCGTCTGGCCGTACGTCGTTAGATATCGTGTTAGGCCCGAGAGTGTCGCCATCTTGCGTGTTCGGCATGGCGCGCGAGCAGAAGAATAATTCGGTGATTTAGTGAGCTGTCACCGTAACTCCCACCGTAACTCGGATCGCGTCAAGCAAGCCGGCCACGTGCGGCGCGTAGCGGATCAGCCGTTTCATAAAATGGGGCAGAACGCAAAGCTCTGCCCCAAATTAGCCCGCACTTTAAGCGTAGCGGATCAGCTTCCAGTTTACTGCGACGCCCCGATAGGGTGGCAGAACGTTGTGCTCTGCGATAGGCGCAGTCTCGTAGGGCGAGAGCTGTGCTTGCCATACACCACTTTCAGGGCAGCGCTGCCCCGTGTGTGCGATGGTGCCGATCGGCCAGCGGTGTTGCTTAGTATTCATGGTCTTCGTCCTTGGCAGCGTTGAAAACGCGCGCTTTGGAGCGTATGACCAAGGTGTGAGGTCCGGGCATACGTCCGCGACCCGGGGAGGCAGTGCTGCAAACTCTGCTGACCCAGGAAGGTGGGGCCGCTGTAGGAAGCGGCTCCACCTTTCGCGCGGCGACTGTTTACCATTCGGTGCCGACACCCGCAACAGAAAAGTCGATATTTTGATCCCAGATCGGGGTACCCGCGCGGGTACCGATCCGGGCGACCGAGGAATACCTGGGCATCCCCTATAGGAAATTCCCTACTATGAGTGTATACAGTTCTTCATTTGGTGCTTTCTCTGGTACTTGAATTGGAGGTAATATGGCTGGAGAGTTTGACGTGTCCCAGGGGAGGAGTCCTAGGTACCCGCGCTTTCCCCTTCTTGCTTCGGTAAATTATGCCCGGAAATTGTATGACGGCGCTCACCGCAGCACCGTAGATACCCTTACCGCATATCGAGTCATGGGTTTTGCAGGAAAGAGTGGGGCGAGTGCTACTGCGCTTGGTGCAACCCGCCAGTTTGGACTCGTGGAAAGTTCTAAGGGCGGGGTACGAATTAGCGATCTTGGACTCAGTGTCCTGCAGCCATCATCCGATGAGGAATATATCTCAGCGCTGCATCAAGCTGCAAAGCAACCTCAAGTTTTCGAGCAGATATTGAGTCACTTTGATGAGTTGCCGCGTTCAGATGAACCTATCCGATCGTACCTGATCAGGAATCTCGGCTTTTCAAAAAGTGGGGCTGATGATTGTATAGCTGCCCTAAGGGAGACTCTTGGTGAGCTTCCTTCAAAGAGCGGTTCTCAATCTACTCCCGAGTCCATTGATGGCCCGCGCGATTTTAAAGGCTCACAGCACCAAGCTCCCGTGCGAGTCCCCAGCATTGCTGAATCTGCGCATCCTCTCGAAAACTCGGTGATGCGGTTTCCTTTGACAAGAGATTGTGAGGCTGAACTGCGCTTCTCCGGCCCTCTTTCGGCCCAAGCTCTTGATCGCCTTGGGAGACATATAGAGCTGTTGAAAGATGTTTGGAGTTCCGAAGAGTAGGAATGGTTCTTTCTCAATGGCTTTTTCGGAAGTCCCGCCGGCGCGAGCAAAGCCCGCGCCTTCGTCGGTCGGCGCTTGAGCGCCGCCGGCCGGGCGCGCCTCAAGCCCGGGATTAGCTTGCGCTAATCCCGCGCCAGGCGCGCCTTACTCCGCCGCAATCCCCGCCTTGTCGAACATGTCCCCTTCGCCATTCCCGGCGTCCTCATTCGCCGCCGGCCCGGCCTTCGCCTTCTGGCGCTTGTCGAAGCTGTCCCACACGTCGTTCCACTGACCGCGGGTCGCGGCCTTCGAGTACTCCGTCGCGCGGGTTTCGAAGAAATTGGCGTGCTCGACACCATTCAGCAGCGGGGTCAGCCACGGCAAAGGATGCTCGTCGATCATGTAGATCGGCTTCATGCCGAGCTGGCCCAGGCGCCAGTCGGCGATGTAGCGGATGTACTTCTTGATCTCCTTGGGCGCCATGCCGTTGACCGGACCCTGCTCGAACGCCAGATCGATGAATGCATCCTCCAGCCGGATCGTCGTCTGGCACACGTCGGCGATGTCGTCGCGCACCGCCTTGGTCATGCAGTCGCGCTCCTGGACGAAGGCGTGGAACAGGCGGATGATGCCTTCGCAATGCAGGCTCTCGTCGCGCACCGACCAGGACACGATCTGGCCCATGCCCTTCATCTTGTTGAAGCGCGGGAAGTTCATCAGCATCGCGAAGCTGGCGAACAGCTGCACGCCTTCGGTGAAGCCGCCGAACATCGCCAGCGTGCGGGCGATATCCTCGTCATTGTCGACGCCGAACTGCTGCAGATAGTCGTGCTTGTCCTTCATCTCGGCATATTCGAGGAACATGCCGTACTCGCTCTCGGGCATGCCGATCGTGTCGAGCAGATGGCTGTACGCCGCGATATGCACCGTCTCCATGTTGCTGAACGCGGTCAGCATCATCTTGACCTCGGTCGGCTTGAACACGCGGCCGTATTTCTCGTGATAGCAATCCTGCACCTCGACATCCGCCTGGGTGAAGAAGCGGAAAATCTGGGTCAGCAAATTGCGCTCATGATCGCTGAGCTTCTGCGCCCAATCACGGCAATCCTCGCCCAAAGGCACTTCCTCGGGCAGCCAGTGGAGCTGCTGTTGGCGCTTCCAGAATTCATACGCCCAGGGATATTCGAAGGGCTTGTAGGTCTTGCGGGCGTCGAGAAGGGACATGGGCGAACTCCGGACTAGAATGTGATGGGGGTGATGCTGCCGATCGGGATGACCCCGAACGACAGAAGCGCGACGACCAGCCACATACCGGGCGTGGCCATGAACAGGACGCGCGCGAAGCGGCGCGCGGCATCGGGGTTGACGGCGCCGGCCTTAGGCGCGGCGCCCACGACGCTCTCCGCCTGATTGGCCATGCGGAGAAAATAGAAAGCGATCATCAGGTCGGTGACGCAGACCAACGAGATCAGGCCGAGGAGAAGGGCGCCGCTCATTGCCCCGTCCCCCAGCTTGCCATCGCGGTGGCGAAGACGGTGAGGATCGCCATCAGCGCGAACAGCATCGTCGCGCCGATACGGCGGGCATAGACCGCGCCTTCGCTCGTCGCGCGGCGAGTCAGGACGACAATGCCGCCCGCGCCCGCGGCACCGGCCACCGCATACATGACCAACGGCGCGCGGGTCATGCGACCAACTCCGCGGTCGCGCGTTCTGCAGCCGAAACCTTCACAGGAGAATGACCATGACCGACCTCAGCCAGATCAAGGAACATATGGAAGTCATCGGCGCCGACGGCGTCTATGTCGGCACCGTCGACCATGTCGAGGGCGACCGCATCAAGCTGACCAGGAAGGATTCGGGCGCCGATGTCGAGGAAGGGCAGGGCAGCCATGCCGGGCACCACCATTACATCGCCAAGGGGCTCGTCGCGGATATCGAAGGCGACACGGTGCGGTTGAGCGCGAACGCCGATGTTGCGGTGTCGTTTGAGGAGGAAGAACAGGCTTGAGGGCAGGAGACTCCCCCTCACCCTTCCGGCGCTTCGCGCCTCCCTCCCTCTCCCACAAGGGGAGAGGGAGATTGAAGCGTCCCGGCTCCCTCTCCCCTTGTGGGAGAGGGAGGGAGCGACGCGGAGCGTCGCGGAAGGGTGAGGGGGACGCTCAATCACGGAGAGTGCCCTTCATCGTATCGGGCAGGTGATCGGCAATCACGGCGATCACGCCCTCGACATTGCACATCACGTCGTTGTTCCAGAAGCGGATCACACGATAGCCTTCGCCTTCAAGGAAACGCGTACGGGCCTCGTCGCGATCCCTACGCAGCGCATGCGTCGCGTCGTCGATCTCGACGATCAGCCTGGCGCCATGCGAGCAGAAATCGGCGTGATAGCGACCCATTGGTACTTGGTGGCGGAACTTCGCCTCAGGAAAAGCCGCACGCAATGCCCGGCGCATGACCAGTTCGGGATCGCCGGCATTCTTGCGGAGATCCCGCGACCTGGCGGTGGTGGAGGCGGGCAGCAGTTGGCGCTTGGTCAGGCCATCCGCATTCCCCCTCACCCTCCCGCGACGCTGCGCGCCATCATTTCCCTCTCCCCTTGTGGGAGAGGGAGGGAGGCGCGAAGCGCCGGAAGGGTGAGGGGGAGTTAATCCCGACACCTCACTGGCACGCCAGGCATTCATCGTAATCCGTCGTTTCGCCGAGCTCGAACTTCGGCGCCTCGATCGTGTTGTCGGCTTCGACCCCACCCGCGAACCCGGCGCGCTGCACCGATTTCGAGCGGAGATAGTAAAGCGACTTCACGCCCAATTCCCAGGCGCGGAAGTGGAGCATCAACAGGTCCCACTTCTCGACATCGGCCGGGATGAACAGATTGAGGCTGGTCGACTGGTCGATATAAGGCGTGCGGTCGGCCTGGAGTTCGATCAGCCAGCGCTGGTCGATCTCGAAGCTGGTCTTGTAGCAGTCCTTTTCCTCCTGGGTCAGGAAGTCGAGATGCTGGACCGAGCCGCCGCGCTCGAGGATCGAGTTCCACACCGCGTCGCTGTTCTTCGACTTCTCGATGAAGATCTTCTCGAGATACGGGTTCTTGACCGAGAACGATCCCGACAGCGTCTTGTGGGTGTAGATATTGGCCGGGATCGGCTCAATGCACGCGCTGGTGCCGCCGCAGATGATGCTGATCGACGCGGTCGGCGCGATCGCCATCTTGCAGCTGAACCGCTCCATCACGCCCATGTCGGCGGCGTCGGGGCAGGGGCCGCGCTCGACCGCCAGCGCCATCGACGCGGCGTCGACCTGGGCGCGGATCTGCTTGAACATCTTCATGTTCCACGACTTCGCCATCGCGCCCTCGAACGGCAGGCCCCGCGCCTGGAGGAACGAGTGGAAGCCCATCACGCCGAGACCCACCGACCGCTCGCGCATCGCCGAATAAGCGGCGCGCTCCATGCCCGGCTCGGCGCGGTCGATATAATCCTGCAGCACATTGTCGAGGAATCGCATGATGTCCTCAATGAAGCGCTCTTCCTTGTGCCACTGGTCCCAGGTCTCAAGGTTGAGCGAGCTGAGGCAGCACACCGCAGTGCGATCGTTGCCGAGATGGTCCTTGCCGGTCGGCAGGGTGATTTCCGAACACAGGTTCGAGGTCGAAACCTTCAAGCCCAGATCGCGATGATGCTTGGGCATCGTCGAGTTCACGTGATCGGCGAAGATGATGTACGGCTCGCCGGTGGCGAGACGGGTCTCGACCAGCTTCTGGAACAGCGCGCGGGCATCGACCTTGCCGCGCTCGCTGCCGTCCTTGGGCGACTTGAGCGACCATTCGGCGCCGTCGCGCACCGCTTCCATGAAGGCGTCGGGGATCAGCACGCCATGGTGCAGGTTGAGCGCCTTGCGGTTGAAGTCGCCCGACGGTTTGCGGATCTCGAGGAACTCCTCGATCTCCGGGTGCGAGATGTCGAGATAGCAGGCGGCCGAGCCGCGGCGCAGCGAGCCCTGGCTGATCGCCAGGGTCAGGCTGTCCATCACGCGGACGAACGGAATGATGCCGCTGGTCTTGCCGTTCAGGCCGACCGGCTCGCCGATGCCGCGGACATTGCCCCAATAGGTGCCGATGCCGCCGCCGCGCGAGGCGAGCCAGACATTCTCGTTCCAGGTGTCGACGATGCCGTTGAGGCTGTCGGGCACCGAATTGAGGAAGCACGAGATCGGCAGGCCGCGGCCGGTGCCGCCGTTCGACAAGACCGGCGTCGCGGGCATGAACCACAAGCGCGAGATATAGTCGTAGAGGCGCTGCGCGTGCGCGCCGTCATCGGCATAAGCCGACGCCACGCGGACGAACAAATCCTGGTACGATTCGCCCGGCAACAGATAGCGGTCGTTGAGCGTGTCCTTGCCGAAATCGGTGAGGAGGTCGTCGCGCGAATGATCGACCTCGACCGGATACGGCTTGGCGATCGACTTCGAATCGCGCTTCTTCGTCTGGGGTGCCGCATTCGCCTGCACCGTTGCCGCAGCCGCTTCGATCGCATCGGTCGCCATAGTCTCGCCCGTTCCTTCGGTGTCTCTGAAATCCATCTCTCGCCCCTGCTTTCCGCTCGCACATATCGACTCGGGGGAACGAACCCCCAGCTTACCATTCGGGCTCCACAGGTGAGAACAAAAATAGTCCACAGCCTGTTCAAAAAGCACGAGCAGGGCCCTGCCGCGATATAAGATCGCGACTGGATTTCCACCAGTGCTTGGGTCGCCCCCGAACCGAACTACAACAGATTGTGCCCATCCGGGCCAGGACGCAATATGCTAAATGACGAATTCATGACTCGGTTCGTCGCTATTTTGACTCGATTCACGGAAGGGCCGATCCGGTCCATTCGCCGCGACGCGCGGGTTTCCGCGGGCTTCCGCGAAGGCAAGGGAACGAACACGGAACACGCAAAAATATTGTGGTCGGCGGCTGGACCGTATCAACCGGTTGTGGTCGGGTCGAGTCATGGCTGGTCCGATCGCCCCATTTGAACAGATTCGCGGACTTCGGGCGCTATGGTCGCTGGCGACGCGCCGCGATTCGCCCGTCGACCCGCGCCCCGTCCCCGTCCGAACGCTCCTCGACACGCTTGGTCTCGGGCTCGAACAGACGATGTCGATGCTGGGGCAGGCTCGGCCCGACTGGCCGGCGTTCGTGGCGTGGATCGAGGCGACCGCGGGCCTGCCCAACGCGGCACGGCTGGCGCGCTACACCGCCTGGTATGACGGCACCGAACCGCCGGCCGAGGAGGTCGCGCGTCAGGCGGCAGTGATGGCGATGGCGCCGGTGTTCGACGCCGAAGATCTGGCGCGATGGGATCGCGATGGCGTCGTCGTGCTGCGCCAGGCCATCACGCGCGATCAGGCGGCGGCGATCGCGGATCATCTCTGGTCGATCCTTGATGCCGACCCGGCCGATCCCGCGACCTGGTACGGGCCGCGGACCAACGGCATCATGATCCAGCATTTCCAGCATCCGACGATGGACGTTCCACGCCGCTCGATGCGCATGGCGAAGGCGTTCGCCGAACTCTATGGCCATGCCGATCTGATCGTGTCGACCGACCGGCTGAGCTTCAACCCGCCGATCAAGCCTGGCTATCGCTTCCCCGGGCCGCATCTGCACTGGGATGGCAATTTGACACCGCCGATCGCGCTCGAGACCCAGGCGATCCTCTATCTGACCGACACCGCCGCCGATCAGGGCGCCTTGCAGGTCGTGCCGGGTTTCCATCACCGTCTGGCCGAAGGCTGGATCGAGAGCCTGAACGGCGCGGATCCGCGGACTGTCGACTTGTCATCCGAAGCGGTCACCGTGCCAGCCGGAGCGGGTGATCTCGTCATCTGGCGCCACGAAATCCCGCACGGCGCCAGCGCCAATCGCAGCGATCGGCCGCGGCTGGCGCACTATGTGAACCATTATCCGATGCACTGGCCCGACGAACGGCCCTGGCTGTAGCGCCTCGGTTTCAGTGGGCCAGCGGCAAGGTCAGCGTCGCCGTCAGCCCGCCATCGGACGCGTCGCCCAAGGTCAGGTCGCCGCCATACAGCACCGCCAGTTCGTGCGCGATCGTCAGACCGAAACCGTGCCCTTCGTTGCGTTCGTCGAGCCGGACGCCCTTCGACAATGCGCGTGCCCGCTCGGCCGGTGCGATGCCCGGGCCATCGTCCTCGATCGTGATGATCGCCGATCCGGATACGGTGCGTGCGTCGATTACGACCCGCGATCGCGCCCATCGCATCGCGTTATCGGCCAGATTGCCTATCATCTCGTCCAGGTCGGTGCGGTCGACCGCGACCATCAGGTCGGCCGGTGTCTCGATGCCGATCATGACACCGCGCTCGGCATGGATGCGGCGCAGGGCGGCGGCGATGTCGTCGGCCACCACACCGACCGGCGTCGCGACGCGTGCGCTCGCGATGCCGGCGCGCGCTCGGCCGAGATGATGGCGCACCGTCGCCTCGAGCCGAGCGACCAGTGCCGCCAGCCGCCCATCGGGGTCGCGCCCAGGCTCGCCGGCGACCAGGGTCAGCGTGGCGATCGGGGTCTTCAGGCCGTGCGCCAGATTGGCCGCGGTCCCGCGCGCTGCTGCAAGCGCGGCCCGATTGTCGGCAACCAGCGCGTTGAGTTCGCTGGCGAGCGGGGCGAGTTCGGCGGGCTGATCGCCCGACAGCCGGTCGGCACGGCCGTTGCGCACTGCCGCGACATCGTCGCGCAATCGGTCGAGCGGACGCAGGCCGAGGCGTAGCTGGACCAATGTCGCGATGGCGAGCAAAACGCCCAGCGCCAGTAACGACAGGATCAGGGGCGCCATCGCTCCCAGGATCGGCCGCGTGATCGTCTCGCGGGGCGTGGCGACCGCGACCGTTGCCGGTCCGGCATCCGTCAGCACGGTTCGCCAGCGGCCATGCACCGGCTCGCCATCGGTCAGGCCGCTATCGAACGGCCGCCAGGGCGAGACATCGCGGTCGTGATCACGGCCGCGATCGGCATGGGGGCGGGGCGGCCGGCGATCGAGCATCGCCTCGGTCAATGGCCGCAGCCCGCCGCGCGATAGCGAGCTGGTCGGCGTATCGATCCGCCAGACATCGCCGGGCGCGAAACCGGCCTCGATCTCGGCCGCGCGCACACGATCGATCCCGCCATCGCGCATCACCAGGCTGGCGAGCACGAAGCCCTCATTGTCCAGTCGCTGATCGGCACCGTGGATGACGAACCGCTCGAGGATACCGCCGATCAGCAAGCCCGCGACGATCAGCGCGAGCAAAGTGGCGATGGCGGACAGCGCGAGCAGGCGCCCGCGGATCGATCGCGGCATCACTCTCATTGCATTGCCGCCGCCGCATCGGCGGTCAGCCGATAGCCGCGTCCGCGCACCGTTTCGATCAGGTCGCGCCCGATCTTCCGCCGCAGCCGTGCGACGATCACCTCGAGCGAATTGGAATCCGGATCGGCGTCATTCTCATAGACGCGGTCGAGCAGATCGAGCCGCTCGATGACGCTTTCCTTGCGCAGCATCAGCGCCGACAGCACGCGCCATTCGAGCGCGGTCAAGCGGAGCGGCAGGCCGTCGAGTTCGAACTGTCCGGTCTGGGCGTCGAAGCTGAGCGGTCCGCAGCTGACGCGCGGCGCGGCGTGCCCGGCGGCACGGCGACCGAGCGCACGCAGCCGCATCACCAGTTCCTCGACGCGGAACGGCTTGGTCAGATAATCGTCAGCGCCGGCGCGGAATCCCTCGACCTTGTCGGACCATCCGTCGCGTGCGGTCAGGATCAGCACGGGCAGGGTGCGACCGGCGGCGCGCCATTCGTTGAGCACGGCGATGCCCGGTTTGATCGGCAGGCCGAGATCGAGCACCGCCGCATCATATCGGCCGGTGTCGCCGAGATGCGCGCCGTCCTCGCCGTTCGCGGCGTGATCGACCGCGAAATTCTCTGCCCTCAGCGCGCGCAGGATCGCGGCGGCCAGATCGGCATCGTCCTCGACCAGCAGGATGCGCATCGTCTTCCTTTCGCCGGTGGGGCTATGCCACGCGCTTAAACCGAATCTGAACCGCGCAGTTCAGCGGGGCGTGCCCACGCGTCGCTACGAATCGGGACCATCGCAATCCTGAAGGAGATCGAACGATGGTCGATGTGAAAAATCTAATGGGCCGCCCGGCGATGTTGTGGATCGGTGGTGCGGCGTTGCTTGCGGCGGGCGCTGCGGGCGGAGCAGGCGTGGTCGGTCTGACACGGCCCGGCATCGAGGTGGCGCCGATCCGACCGGTCGCGATCGCGTCGCTGGCGCAACGCGGCGACGGGCTGGTGACGGTGCGTGGCAAGGTCGCGGAAGTCTATGGCGACCGCTTCACGATTGCCGACGGCAGCGGCAAGACGATGGTCGATGCCGGACGCGACGGCGACAACGCTGTGACCGCGGGCCAGGATCTGCTGGTCCAGGGGCGCTACGACAATGATCAATTGCGTGCGTCCTTCCTGGTCGACGGCAGCGGACGGGTCAGTGCGATCGGCCCGGCGCACGGTCCGCACCGGGGCGGGCCGGGCGAGCCACATGGTCCGGGCGGTGCGCCAGGTCGCGACGGGCCGGGAAGAGATGGGCCGCGGCCGGGCGCTTGCGACGGTCCGCCGCCCCCGCCCCCGCCCGGATCGGTGCCACCCCCGCCGCCGCCGACGGCAGCGCCACAGCCTGTCGCTCCGAAATAATGAACGATGCGCGGCCGCCCCGGGGTGGCCGCGCGTTTTTCAGCTTGCCTTGCGAATCTTGCTCGGCGGGACCGGAGCGTTGAGCCGCTCCAGGTTGAAATTCTGGGCGAATTCCAGGCCTGCGCGGCCGTCCTTGGCCCAGCGGACGGTCGCCGGGAACATCTGGCCTTCGAGCAATTCGATCTGGACGTCGACGCCCGACGGGTCGACCGGGAATTCGATGCCGTCGATCAGCGCGCCGGTCGACGAGATGTTGCGGATGCGGACTTCGCCCTTGGTGACGCCGAGGTCGAGAATGGCGGAGCGCAGCATCGTCGATCGCGGGCTGCGGCTGACCTTGTAGCCGAGCGGCGTGGCCTGGCCGCCGGCGGCCTGCAACTGGCGGACGACTTCCTCGCTGCGCGCCGGCTTGCCATAGACATAGCCCTGGATATGGCTGCAGCCGAGCTCGCGGATCAGCTCGACTTCGTCCTGATGCTCGACCCCCTCGGCAGTGGTTTCCATGTAGAGCGTATTAGCCAGGGTCACGATCGCCTTGATGATCGCGGCATTGCGGTTGCCGGGCACGGCGGCGCCGCGCACAAAGCTCTGGTCGATCTTGATCTTGTCGAACGGCGCTTTCTTCAGATAGCCGAGCGACGAATAGCCGGTACCGAAATCGTCGAGCGCGAGGCGTACGCCGATCCCCTTGAGCGACTTGAACATCTTTTCCGAGCTGGCGGTTTCGTTGACGAACACGCCCTCAGTGATCTCGAGCTCGAGCCGGTGCGACGCCAGACCCGAATTCGCCAGCGCCGAAGTAACGATCGCCGGCAGCGCCGGATTGGCGAACTGGATCGGGGAGACGTTGACCGCGACGCGGACATGATTGGGCCAGCCCGCCGCCTCGCGGCACGCGGTGCGCAATACCCATTCGCCGATCGTCTCGATCATTCCGCATTCCTCGGCGATCGGGATGAATTCGGCGGGGCTGATCGCGCCGCGCGTCGGATGGTCCCAACGGATCAGCGCTTCATAGCCGACGATCTGCTCGCCCTCGGTCGACACGACGGGCTGATAGGCGACGTAGAATTGATTGCCGATCAAGGCATGCCGCAGATCGTCTTCGAGTTGCTTCTTGGATTGCGCGCCGGCGAGCAATTCCTCGCGGAAAAAGCGATGGACGCCGCGGCCGTCGCCTTTCGCCTCGTATAAGGCAAGGTCGGCGTTGCGGATCAATGTTTCGGAATCGCTGCCGTCCTCGGGCGAGATGGCGATGCCGATCGAGCAGCCGATGGTGATCGACGATCCATCGATGAAATAGGGTTGCGACAGCGATGCGATGACGGTTCGTGCCAGCTCGCCCAGGCGGTCGCGATTGCCTTCGCCTGGCAACACAATCTGAAATTCGTCGCCGCCCAGCCGGCCGACCAGCCCGGCTTCGCCGACCGACCGCTGCAGTCGCTGCGCGACCTGTTTCAACAGCGCGTCGCCCATTTGGTGGCCGAGCGTGTCGTTGACCGCCTTGAAGCGATCGAGGTCGAGCAGAAACAGCGAGGTGATGGCGTGGCCCGATTGCGGCGCCAGCGTCTTGTCGAGCGAGGCGCGCATGCGTTGGCGGTTGGCGAGCCCGGTCAGTCCGTCGAACAAGGCGAGGCGCGTGATCTCGGCTTCGGACCGGCGCTTTTCGGTGAGGTCGCGGCCCGATCCGACAAATCCCTGGAACCGGCCGAGCTCGTCGATCATCGGCCGGCCGGAAATCGACCACCAGCGCTCGCTATCCTCGTCGGCGGCGGGGCACACCGAATAATCGGAAAAGCTGGTGCGCGATGACAAGTGAAAGCTCAGCGTGCGCTCGGTGTCGCCGGCTTCGGTGTCCATGCGGAAGATGTCGTTGAGCCGACCGGCGATCGGCTCGACCCCAAGTCGGGAGAATTCGCGCCCGACCTTGGCCGACAGATAGGTGATCATGCCATGGCGATCGGTCTGCCAGAACCAGCCGTCGCCATGATCCTCGACTTCGCGCACCAATTGCGCGGCGAGCCGGCCCGAGCTGCTCTCCGCTTCATCGAGCCGATTGCGTTCGACGTCGTTGCGGGCCAGCCGCACGGTCGAGATCGCCAGCGTGGCGAGCGCCAGGAAAGCGATAGCCGAGGGCAAGCCGAACCCGGTGTGGATCAGCACCATGCCGGCCAGGGCGGCGGCAAAGCCCAAAGTCGCGGCGCGCAGCGGATGGATTGCGATGGCGGTGATCGTCACTGCCGCGAACACCGCGATGAAGCCGGCGAGATGATATTCGCCGATCGGAAACGCCGCCACCAGCGGAGCCAGCGACAACAGCCCGACACCGAGCGCCGCCGCACAAAGCGACAAGGTACGGATCTGGACATGAGTCGGCCAGACGCGCGCGAAGTCGAGTTTGAGTTGGGCGAAAGCGGCGAGCGATGCCGCGGCGATCACGCCACCGCGCAGCGCCGCCAGGCGGATCAGATCGTCATGTCCGCAAAAATGCGCGATCACGCCGACGACGAACGGCGCGAGCATCTGGGCGAACAACACGAACGGCCAGACCGAACCGAGCTCGCCAATGCGCTGCAACCGCGTCTCGATCGTCTCCGGCGTGGCGTCGGCGTCGAGCGCCAGCGCGCTCCAGGTGGAACGCGTCGCATCGGCCACGGATCGGCTCGGACGAACGGACATGATCATGCCCGTAGCGCAAACTCGTTAGGAAGAGCTTTCCACGCGCAATATTTGTGCGCGGCAACGGGGAGGGCATCACGCGTCCTTGCCGTCGGCGCGGACGAAATCGATGAAGGCGCGTAGCGGTGCCGGCATCAAGCGGCGGCTGTGATAATAAAGCGACGGACCGGGAAACGGCTCCATCCAGTCGCTCAGAATCTCGACCAGCGTGCCGCGCGCCAGTTCGGTGGCGAAGAATTCCTCGAACCCCGCTGCTATGCCGAGCCCGGCGACCGCCGCCGCAACCTTCATCTGCACCGAGGTCGCGATGAGCGGCCCGTCGGGAGCGATGCGATAGCGGCGACTGCCGCGTTCGAAATCCCACATAGCGAGCCTGCCGCTCGCGAAACGGTGGCCGAGCCGTTGATGTCCGACAAGGTCGCGCGGGTGCCGTGGCGTGCCGTGGCGGTCGAGATAGGCCGGCGCGGCGACGCAGGCGAAGCGCTGTTGGCGCGGGCCGATCGGTACTGCGATCATGTCGCGGTCGATGCTTTCCTCGTACCGGATTCCGGCATCGAACCCGGCCGCGAGAACGTCGACCAACTCGTCCTGCGCAGTCACTTCCATTCGAATGCCGGGATGGGCGGCAAGGAACCGCGCGGCGATCGGCGGCAGGATGTGCCAGGCGACGATCCCAGGAACGTTCAGGCGCAGCCTGCCGCTGACCTGCCCGCTGTCGGCGACGAGATCGTCGGCCGCGTGCGTGAGTTCCTCCAATGCAGGCGCCAGTCGATCGAGCAGCCTTTGGCCCGCCTCGGTCGGGGTGACGCTGCGTGTGGTGCGGTTGAGCAAGCGGACGCCGAGATCGCTCTCGAGCCGGCGGACGGCCTCTGACAAGGAGGACGCGGAGAGATTGCGCGCCTGCGCGGCGGCGCGAAACCCACCCGCTGCCGCGACGGCGGCAAATTGCGCGAAATCGTCAAGATTGGGTGCCGCCATTGTGCGAAATTTCGCACGGGCCGTTCCGGTTGTCACGGCTTATCGTACGATGTTCGCAGCTGCATATGGGGGATGTGAAAAGGAGTTTGACGATGGAACAGCGAAAACTTGGCGCTACCGGCCCGATGACATCGGCGATCGGATTGGGCTGTATGGGCATGTCCGGCGCATACGGTCCTGCGGACCGCGACGAGGCGATCGCGACGATCCATGCCGCGCTCGATGCCGGCGTGACGTTGCTCGATACCGGCGACTTTTACGGCCAGGGCCATAACGAGATGCTGATCGGCGACGCGATCGCCGGCCTGCCGCGCGACAGCTATCAGCTGAGCGTCAAATATGGCGGCCTGCGCGATCCCGACGGGGCGTTCATCGGCTTCGACGCGAGCCCGCGCTCGACCAAGAACTTCCTCCACTACACGCTGCAGCGGCTGCGGGTGGACCATATCGACATTTATCGCCCGGCGCGGCTCGACCCCGACGTGCCGATCGAGGAAACGATCGGCGCGATCGCCGAGATGGTGCAGGCAGGCTATGTCCGCCATATCGGCTTGTCTGAAATGGGATCGGAGACGATCCGCCGCGCCGCTGCCGTGCACCCGATCGTCGATCTGCAAATCGAATATGCCCTGGTCAGCCGTGGACCCGAGGACAGCATCTTCCCGACGCTGCGCGAGCTGGGCATCGGCGTCACCGCTTATGGCGTGCTGTCGCGCGGGTTGATCAGCGGGCATTGGCAAGCGTCGAGCAGCGCCCGGCCGGACGATTTCCGCGCGCATTCGCCGCGGTTCCAGGCGGGCAATGTCGAGGTCAATCTGCAGATCGCGGACTGGCTCAAGGCGATCGCCGACGGCAAAGGCATCACCACCGCGCAACTGGCCATCGCCTGGGTGGCGGCCAAGGGTCGCGACATCGTGCCGCTGGTCGGCGCCAAGACCCGCACGCGGTTACAGGAGGCCCTGGGTGCGCTCGACGTGACGCTCGGCGCTGAGGATGTCGCCGCGATCGAGGCGGCGGTGCCGCGCGATGCGGTACGGGGCGATCGCTATCCGGCGCAGGCCATGGCCTCGCTCGACAGCGAGCGCGGTTGAGTTCGGTTTAGCGTGCGTTTCAGCAACGCTGAAACGGTTGCGGTGCCGGCCCGCTCCCCCACCCGACCTCCCATAGAATATCCTGATTGGGAGGTCGGGTGGGGGAGCGGGCCGGCACCGTCACAGCGAAGCTGCAAACACGTCTCAGGGCCGGTAGCCTTCCCATTCGGCGGGAAGGCCGACCGGCCCGAGCAACTGGTTGGTCAACGGCACGAAGATCGCCGCCGCGCGATTGTCATTGGCCATCAGCAGGATGCAGCTCTGCCGTTTGTCGACGCACATGGCGTAATTCTCGGTGCCGTCGTCATGCCCTTCCTTGAAATAAGCATGGCCGAACCGGCTTTCGAACGTGCCCCAGCCGACGCCATAGCCCAGCCTCATGCCCTTCCAGCGATCGGTGCGATCGTCGCGCAGCGTCGGAAACTGGGTGGGGCTGTCGATCCAGATCGTGGGGCGGATCATGGCCGCGTGCGCGGCGAGCCCCAGCCCGTCGCTGCGCGAAACGGCGGCAAGAAAGCGACCCCAGTCGGCCAAGGTCGTCGCCATCGATCCCGCAACGTCGACTTTGCGGCGATGCGCAAAGGACTGGCGCTGACCGTCCGCGGTGTAGCCATAGGCATAGCGGCCTTCATAGCTGTCGCGCCAGGTCATCGACGTGTCGCCCATCCGAAAGCGGTCGAAGACGCGCGCCTGCATTTCCTTGCCGACATCGATGCCCAGGCCTTGTTCGAGGACGAATTGAGCCAAGTGGACGCCTTCGCCCGAATAGCCGTAGCGGGTGCCGGGATCGCGGTGGATGCGCAGCTTCTTGTCGTCCTCGAAGAAGCGGAAATTGGCGAAACCGCTGCTATGGTTCATCAATATCCGCAAGGTCAGCTTGCGCCAGCGCTCGTCACCCTTGAGATCGGCATAAGCGGCATAGTCGGGCAGCGGCTTGGCCAGATATTGGTCGATCGGCTTGTCGAGATCGACTTTCCCTTCGGCGACCAATTGCATCAGCATCCAGGCGAAGGTCGCTTTGGTCAGCGACGCGCCGGGCATGATCGTCGCCGGCGTCAACGGGGCCTTGCTGTCGAGCGAGGCATAGCCATAGCTCTTGATGAAGACGATCTTGCCCTTGCGGATCACCGCGACGCCAAGCCCGGTGACCTGGTTCGCCGTCATGGCCCGCTGGACGATGCGGTCGACCGTCGATTCGGACAGGTTGCGATTGTCGAGCGTGTTGTACACGCGTTGCGGCCGATCGGTGGCGCCGATCGCGAGCAGCGCCAGGGCCGCGCTCATCATCCGCAACGATCGACCGGTCCGCATGCGAGTCTCTCCAAGAAATTCCGGCGCGCTGTATCGCCGGTCAGGCGCAATTAGCCAATTCTTCGTACGCTGCGGTCAATCGCGGCAATACCGGTTCGTGGGCGGGCGGCAATGGCGTGCCGAGATGGTCATGGCGCAGCTCGGCCATGAACGCCTCCCACAAAGGCGGTCCGCCTTCCTCGAGCAATTGCGCGCGAATCGCCAGCTCGGGCGTGGTCGGCAAATGGCGGCGGCCCCAGGCGCCGATCTGGGCGAGCACGGGGAGCAACTGGATCGCCGGTTCGGTCAGGCTGTAGATCGCCTTCTGCTTGTGGCTGGGGTCGTCGCGCCTGGTCAGCAACCCGCGTTCCAGCAGCTTCTTGAGCCGGTCGGCAAGGATGTTGGAAGCAATCTTCTCCTGCGAGTGCGCAAGCAGTTCGCGATAATGGCGACGATTGCCGAACATGATGTCGCGGATCACGATCAGGCTCCAGCGATCGCCCAGCACTTCCATCGACAGATTGATCGGACAGCCGGATCGCGTCGCTTCCACCATTGCACACATTTAAGAAAACCACTTGCAAACTGCAACTGCTTAATTTAGCCGATGCAGATACCGCTTGCGAAATGCAAGCAGTATTGCGAGGAGGGCGCCGTGCCCCCGAGCGGCAGCAAAGGAGAAGGGTAATGGGTAAGGTACGCGTCGGCGCTTTCTCGGTGTCGGTCGACGGATTCGGCGCAGGGCCGGAGCAGAGCCTGAATGATCCGCTCGGCAAGAACGGCGAAGAGATGCACGGCTGGTTCTTCCCGACGCGATTCTTCCAGAACATGATCGGGAAAGAGGGCGGCGAGACCGGTGTCGACAACGACTTCGGCACACGGGCGATGACCGGGTTCGGCGCGTTCATCCTGGGCCGCAACATGTACGGCCCGATCCGCGGCGATTGGAACGGCACCGACTGGAAGGGCTGGTGGGGCGACAATCCGCCTTATCATGCGCCGACCTATATCCTGACTCATCATCCGCATCCGCCGATCGAGATGGAAGGCGGTACCACTTTCATCTTCGTCACCGACGGCATCGAAAGCGCGCTGGAACAGGCGCGGGCCGCGGCGGGCGATCTCGACGTCAAGATCGGCGGCGGGGTGTCGACCGTGCGGCAATATCTACGCGCGGGACTGATCGACGAACTTCATTATGCGGTGTCGCCCGTCGTGCTGGGGCAGGGCGAGGCGATGTTCGAGGGCATCGACCTGCGCGCGCTCGGTTTTACCCCGACCGAACAGGTGATGGGGGAGCGGGCGCTGCATATCGTGCTCTCGAAGGGAGAGCGGAAGTGATGCTGAAGCTCTACGCGCATCCGCTGTCGTCTTATTGCCAGAAGGCCAAGGCCGCCTTCTATGAAAAGGGTGTGGCGTTCGAGGAAGTCATGCTCGACGGCAGCGAGCCGGTCGCCAGCGAGTTCGCCGCGCTCTGGCCGGTCGGACGCTTCCCGGCACTCAGCGACGACGGCCGCCTGATCTTCGACGCGACGACGATCATCGAGTATCTCGACGTCAAATCGCCTAGCACGCCGCTGATCCCGGACGACCCCGATACGGCGGTCGAGGTGCGGATGTGGGACCGTTTCTTCGACAATTACGTCATGTATCCGCAACAGCGCCTAGTCTATATCGCGATCGGCCGCGAGCCCGATGACGGCGAGGACGGCGCCAAATGGAAGGCGCAGTTCGATACCGCTTATGCCTATCTCGACCGGCATCTCGCGGGTCGCGAGTGGGTGGCGAGCGATAGTTTCAGCTTGGCCGATTGCTCGGCGGCGCCAGCCTTGCTGTACGCGGACTGGACCTACGCCATCCCCAGGCATTTCGAGAATCTCCGGGCCTATCGCGGCCGCCTGCTCGCGCGCCCGAGCTATGCCCGCGCGCTCGACGAGGCGCGGCCCTACCGCCACTATTTTCCGCTCGGTGCGCCCGAGGGGCGGGACTGATCGCGCAGGGAGGAGAAGCCGATGCCGACCTCTCTGTATGATCTCAGCGTGCCGACGTTCTTGCAGACCGTGCGGGCGGTGGCCGGCTTCCTCGATCGCGCGGTGGCGCATTGCACACAGACCGGAACCGATCCGGACGCGTTCGTGTCCGCCCGGCTCTACCCGGACATGGCGCCGTTCCATTTCCAGATCGAGGCCCTATCGCATCATGCCGCCTGGGGCGTGGAGACGTTGCGGACGGGCGTGTTCGATCCACCGGGCCTGGTCGGCGCAATGCCGTTCGCCAATCTGCAAGCGATGGTGGGCCGGGCGGAGACAATGCTCCAGGCGTTCACGCGCGAGGAGATCGATGCGTGTGCGGGACGCGAACTCGACCTCCAGATTGGCCCGCGCCGGCTGGCGTTCACCGCGGAGGAGTTCATCCTCTCCTTTTCGCTACCCAATTTCCATTTCCACGCCGTCACCGCTTACGACATCCTACGGACGCGCGGCGTGCCGATCGGCAAGCGGGATTATGAGGGACAGTTGCGGACGCTGTAGAGGTTAGGGCTGGCCGGGCAGCCAATCCCAACAATCGTCATCCCGGCCTTGTGCCGGGATCCGCCGGGCGGCGGAGTCATGGCCTAGAGATTCAAAATGCATCACGTGCGGCTAGGCGGATCCCGGCACAAGGCCGGGATGACGGAGTAGAGGGGGGTCAAGCTCCCAGCGCTTCCGCGAGCTCAACGAGGCTGCTCACGCTCCACTCCCAATCCTGCGCGAAATGCCGATCAGGCGCCGGGCGGCCGCCATATTCCATCGGGCGATCTACATATGCCGTCATGAGGCCGCACGCGCGTGCGGCGGCGAGGTCACTATGATGTGCGGCGACCAGGCATAACTCCCCCGGCTCCACCGCCAGCATGCGGGCCGTCGACAGATACGCTTTCGGGTCCGGCTTATAATGCCCGCTTACCTCCGCTCCCAAGATCGCGTCCCAGGGCAATGCTGCGCGCCGCGCCATGTCCAGCATCAGAGCGATATTGCCGTTGGACAGGGTGACGATCGGGAAGCGCGCCTTGAGCCGCGTCAGCCCGGCGACCGCGTCTGGCCAGGGATCGAGCCGGTGCCAGGCCCTCGTTAGGTCGGCGATCCCTTCCTCGCCAAGGATTTGCGGGTCGATGTCGAGACTCCGCAACAGATCCTCGAGCATTTCGCGATGCAGCACGTCGAGGATGACGAAGCCGCGCTCGCCGTCGCGCACCCGCGCCATGGCCGGTTGATATCGCGCGCGCCAGCCGTCGGCGAAGGTGTGCGGATCGATGTCGCCGCGTCCCAATCTGGCGAGCATCGGTGCCGCCTCGCGGGCGATGCTGGAGCGCCAATCGACCACGGTGCCGAACACATCGAAAGCGAGAGCCTTGGGTAGAGTCATCCATGCCTTCTTGTTTCATCGCCGCGCTCGGCGCTAGAGGGCCCGCTCATGACCACCACCACCATCCGCGCAACCGATCTGATCGAGAGCGTCGCCGACGCGCTCCAGTTCATCTCTTACTATCACCCGATGGACTATATCCGCGCGCTCGGGACCGCCTATGAAGCGGAGCAGTCGCCTGCGGCCAAGGACGCGATCGCGCAGATCCTGACGAACTCGCGCATGTGCGCCGAGGGGCATCGGCCGATCTGCCAGGACACCGGCATCGTCAACGTGTTCGTCAAATGGGGCATGGATTGCCGCCTCGACGATACGTCGCGCTCGATGCAGGACGTCGTCGATGAAGGTGTCCGCCGCGCCTATCTCAACCCGGAGAACAAGCTGCGCGCGTCCGTCCTTGCCGATCCAGCGTTCACGCGGCGCAACACCAAGGACAACACGCCCTGCGTGCTCCATGTCGAACTGGTGCCGGGCGACAAGGTGCATGTCGACGTCGCGGCCAAGGGCGGCGGGTCGGAGAACAAGTCCAAGTTCAAGATGATGAACCCGTCGGATTCGATCGTCGACTGGGTGCTCGAGATGCTGCCGCAAATGGGCGCCGGCTGGTGTCCGCCCGGCATGCTCGGGATCGGCATTGGCGGGACCGCGGAGCATTGCGTCCTGTTGGCCAAAAAGGCGCTGATGGAACAGATCGACATGGCGACGCTCAAGGAGCGCGGGCCGAAGACCGATATCGAGGCGCTACGCATCGAGATTTTCGACAAGGTCAATGCGCTCGGCATCGGCGCGCAGGGGCTGGGCGGGCTGTCGACGATTCTCGACGTCAAGATCATGGATGCGCCGTGCCATGCCGCGGGCAAGCCGGTCGCCATGATCCCCAATTGCGCCGCGACGCGCCACGCTCATTTCACGCTTGATGGGTCGGGGCCGGCCTATCTCGAGGCGCCCAAGCTCGACGAATGGCCCGACGTCAATTGGACCCCCGACAAGGCGGCGATCCGCGTCGATCTCGACACGCTGACGCCGGAAGTGGTGCGGAGCTGGAAGCAGGGTGATCGTTTGCTGCTCAACGGCAAGATGCTGACCGGCCGGGACGCCGCGCACAAGCGGATCGCCGATATGCTGGCGAAAGGCGAGGAGCTGCCGGTCAGCTTCAAGGGCCGCGTGATCTATTATGTCGGTCCGGTCGACCCGGTCGGCGAGGAAATCGTCGGCCCCGCGGGTCCCACCACCGCGACGCGGATGGATAAATTCATGCGGATGATGCTCGACCAGGGCCTGCTCGCCTGCGTCGGCAAGGCCGAGCGCGGTCCCGCGGCAACCGAGGCGATCAAGGACGCCAAATCGGCCTATCTGATGGCGGTCGGCGGCGCGGCCTATCTGGTGGCGCGCGCGATCAAGGGATCGAAGGTCGTCGGGTTCGAGGATCTGGGGATGGAAGCGATCTACGAATTCGAGGTCGCGGATTTCCCGGTCACCGTCGCGGTCGACAGCGAGGGGAACAATGTCCACCAACTGGCGCCCTTGGTGTGGCGGGACAAGATCGCGAAAGAGAAGTTGCTGGAACGAGTCTAATTCGTCGCCCCGGCGCAGGCCGGGGCCGCCGGGTTTGACGCGAGACGTTAGCCAGATAACGTAACGGCCCCGGCCTGCGCCGGGGCGACGAGGGGGCTATGCGCGGCGGCTACACCTACATCATGACGAACAAGCCGTTCGGCGTGTTGTATATCGGTGTGACGTCAAGCCTCGCCCGGATCGAGGCCCATCGTCAGAAGCGCGGATCAGCCTTCGCGGCGAAATGGGATTGCACGCGGTTGGTGCTGATCGAGGTGCATGACACGATCGAGGATGCGCTGCTTCGCGAGAAGCGATTGAAGAACTGGAACCGCGTATGGAAATGCCGCCTGATTTCGGAGCAGAATCCCAATTTGGATGATCTTTGGGACCAGCTGAATGGTGGGGCGGAGGTGAGCGTTGCGCTCGACAACCCCGCGGCCAGCATCGGGTTGAACGTGCCCCGCACGTTCAAGGGTCGTCCGGGGGACGACCCGACCCGATGCTCCTCCGTCGGGGCGACGATTGCGGCGCGGGTGCCTCCGGAATGACTTTTCCCCTCTGGCTGCCCGCGACTCTGCTCGCCGGCGCCCTCCAGGCATGGCGCACGGCGGTGCAGCGGCGGATGTCGCGGACATTGTCGGTCAATGCCGCGGGGCTGGTACGCTATCTCTATGGTGTGCCCGTCGCGGTGGCGATGATGCTGGCCTATCAATTTCTGATCGCGCCCGCGGCGTTCCCGGCCTTGGGGCATCGGTTCGTCCTGTTCTGTGCGGCCGGCGGCTTGGCGCAGATCGTCGCCACCAACCTGCTGCTGATGGCATTCGGCGAACGCAATTTCGTCGTCGGCACCGCTTATTCTAAGACCGAGGCGGTGCAGAGCGCGATCCTGTCGGTCGTGCTCCTCGGTGACCATCTGAGCCTTCTCACCTGGCTCGGAATCGGCTTCGGTGTGGTCGGGGTGATGGTGCTGTCGACCGGCGGCAAGAGGATGGGGCCGGGCGAACTATTGCGCTCGCTCGGTCAGCCGGCGGCGCGCTATGGCATCGCTTCGGGTTTCGTCTTCGCGCTGACCACGATCGCGATCCGCCGCGCGACGATGGAGGTCGCGACGCCCGATCATATCCGCGCCGCGTTGATCGTGCTGGCGATGACGGTAACGCTGCAGACCCTGATGCAAGGCAGTTATCTGGTTTGGCGCGAGGGCGACCAGGTGGCCAAGGTGTTCGCCGAATGGCGCACCGCGGCGCAGGTCGGGCTGATGTCGTCGGTTGCTTCCGCCTGCTGGTTCACCGGTTTCGCCTCGGCGCCGGTCGCGCTGGTGCGGATCGTCGGGCAAGTCGAGGTCGCCTTCACTATGGCGTTCGCGCATTTCTATCTGGGCGAGAAGACTGCCAAAAGCGAAGTCGCGGGGTTGCTGCTGGTCGCGATCGGCGTAGTGCTCGCGCTCGCCGGCGCGTGGTGAAGGAGACAGGCATGGCGTTCGACATCGAGGCGATCGCTTATGTACGCGGTGGACGCGCGGAAGCGGTCGACGACGATTGGGACAGCGAGACCGCGGTGATCGAACTCGAGGCGCAGTTCGGACCGGAAGCGCTAGCCGGGCTGGGCGATTTCAGCCATGCCGAGATCGCCTTCGTGTTCGATCGCGTGCCGCCGGACAAGATCGAGACCGGGGCGCGGCATCCTCGCAACCGCGCCGACTGGCCGCTGGTCGGCATCTTCGCGCAGCGCGGCAAGAACCGGCCCAACCGGATCGGGATCACCATCTGCCGGATCGAGAAGGTGGAGGGGACGCGCCTTCACGTCTGCGGACTCGATGCGATCGACGGCACGCCGGTGATCGACATCAAGCCGGTGCTGCGCGAGTTCCTGCCGCGCGGTGAGGTGCGCCAACCCGATTGGGCAAGCGAATTGATGGCGGGATATTGGCAGACATGACCGGCGCCGCGCCCCGCAAGGCCGGCACAGGCGCGTTATGGGCGACGGTGCTGGGATCGAGCGTCGCGATGATCGACGGATCGGTGGTCAATGTCGCCTTGCCTGCGATGGCGAAAGCGCTCGATGCGGACGCGGCGGGAATCCAGTGGATCGTCAACGGCTATATGCTGCCTTTGTCGGCGCTGGTCCTGATCGGCGGCGCGCTGGCGGATTCGCTGGGGCGCAAGGTGGTGTTCCTGGCCGGACTGTTGCTATTCGCACTCGCCTCGATCGGCTGCATGGCGGCGCCGACGCTCGGCTGGCTGATCGCCGCGCGCGTCGCGCAGGGAGTCGGCGCGGCGTTGCTGACGCCGGCGAGCCTGGCGATCCTGGGCGCCGATTTCGAGGGTGAGGCGCGCGCCAAGGCGATCGGGACCTGGGCAGCGGCGGGCGCGATCGGCGCAGCGATCGGGCCGATCGTCGGCGGTTGGCTGGTCGATGCGGCCGGTTGGCGCTGGGTGTTCGGGCTGATCGTGCCGATCGCGGTCGCCGCTGCCATTCTGGCGCTGATCGCGGTCGAGGGCGGGCACGATCCGGAGGCGGCAAAACCCGATTGGCCGGGCGGCGCGTTCGCGACGATTGGGCTTGGCCTGCTCGTCTGGGGGCTGACGATCGCGACGTCGGGCGGGAATGGAGCGGTATATTTCATTGCGGGCGGCGTGGCCGCGTCGGCGGCGTTCCTGTGGTGGGAAAGCCGGTGCGGCGCGCGGGCGATGGTGCCGCTCGGTTTGTTCGGCACCCGAAGCTTCAGCGCGATCACCGTGCTGACTTTCCTGCTCTACGCAGCGTTGAGCGGGGTGCTGCTGTTGCTCCCCTATCTGTTGATCTCGACCGGGTGGCGCGCGACCGCGGCGGGTGCGGCAATCCTTCCGTTGCCGCTGATCATGGGCGCGGGATCGCGTGGGGCAGGTGCCTTGGCCGAACGCATCGGGGGACGCTGGATGCTGGCGGTGGGGCCGCTGCTCGTCGCGGCCGGTTTCGCCGCGATGCGGATCATTCCCGGCACCGCAATCGCCTTCATCCCGCATATCCTGCCGTCGATGCTGTTGATCGGCATCGGCATGACCGCCGCCGTCGCGCCGCTGACCAATGCGGTGATGGCGTCGGTCGATCGCCACCATGCCGGCGCCGCATCGGGGGTGAATAACGCGACTGCCAGGATCGGCGGCATGGTCGCGGTCGCCCTGATCGGGCTGGTGTTGACCGGGGGCGGGCGCTACGTGTCGATCGAGGCTTTCCATGCCGCTTTGTGGCTGGCTGCGGCAGTGGCGGTGATCGCCGGTCTGGCCGGCTGGTTTTCGGTCCCCGCCAAACAGCCCTAAAGCTTCCTTAACTCTGGCCGTTTAGTCGCTGAAAGCAGGGGCATTCAGGGGGCGACGCGGTTGGACATCGCAGCAACGGTACGGAAGGCAGCCAAGATGTCGGGCGAGCTCGGCATCCGTACGCTCGACCTGCAAGCAGACATTACCGAATTGGCCGAGCGCGTGACCGCACAGGCGACGACGATCGACACGATCGGCGGCGAAGTCGTGCGGCTGGCCGATGACGGCACCGATGTCGCGCGCGCGGCGGAAGAAGCACGGCGCAGCACCGCGGCGGCGCGGCTGGTCATCGAGGATTCGACCCGACAGCTGTCCGATGCCTCGATCAACGTCGTCGACCTGATCGACCAGGTCAGCCGCATTCACGCCAGCCTGGGCGCGTTCAACGAGGCGCTCGCTTCGGTCAGCCATGTGACGCAAGTGATCAGCGGGATCGCCAGCCAGACCAATCTGCTCGCGCTCAACGCGACGATCGAAGCGGCGCGCGCGGGCGATGCCGGGCGCGGCTTCGCGGTGGTCGCCGGCGAGGTCAAGAAACTGGCGCAGGAAACCGCCGCGGCGACACAGACGATCGAACGCTCGATCGGTGCGCTGGCGGGCGAAGCGGCGGGCATGCTCGATCGCGTCGCGCATGGCGTCGAAACCGCCAAGACCGCGCATCAGGGCAGCAAGGATATAGAGGAACTGGTCGACCGCCTCGGCGCGCTGATGCGCGATCTGTCGATGTCGAGCGAGCGCGTCAGCGACCGTATTGGCTCGATGGTAGAATCGGTCGGCAATATCCGCACCGGGCTGGGCGCGCTGTCGACCACGTCCGGCGCCAATGCCGACGGCCTGCACCGCCTGTCGGGCCGCGTCACCACGGTCAGCGACGACACCAACACCTTGCTCCAGCACTTCGCCGAGAGCGGGGCGGAGATGATCGATTCCCCCTACATCGCGTTCGGCCTGGATGCGGCGAAACAGGTATCGGACGCGCTGACCCGGGCGGTCGCCGATGGCAGGATCTCGATCGCCGATCTGTTCCGCGACACCTATGAGCAGATCCCCGGGAGCAATCCCCCGCTTTTCACCCATCCGGTCCAGCCGTTCATCATCCCGGCGGCGCGCCCGCATCAGGAACGGGCGCGGAGCTTTAAGGGCTTTTTCGGGATGAGCTTCACCGACCGCAATGGCTTCGGCGCGGTCGCAATGCCCGAACGCTCGCATGCCCAGCGCCCCGGCGACGATGCCTGGAACGTGGAACATGCGCGCTGCGGGATGATGTTCGAGTTCACCGAGACCCAGCAGCAGTGCAAGATCACCGACCCGTTCTGCCTCAAGGCCTATCGACGTCAGGTCGCCGATGGCAGTGTCGTACTGCTCAAACAGGTGATCGCCTCGATCGCGGTCGAGGGCCGCCATTGGGGCATCCTGCAATTCGCGTATGAGGATCAGGGCTGAGGGTCAGTCTTCGTCGTCTTCCTCGTCGGCTGGCTCGTCCTGCCAACTCGCGTGCAGCGTCGGGATCGTGTTCCACAAGGTCAGCAGATAGATCGAGCCGAATCCCCCGAGCGCGACCGTTTCAGGCGCCGAGCGCTGCTGCAGCCAGGCGATCGCCGGAATGCCGGACAGTCCGAGAAGCGCGACGATCAGGATGATCGGCAGCAGCGTCAGATAGGCCTTGTCGCGGATTTCGGCGTCGCGCTCGTCGACGCGTTCGTTGACCGACATCCAGGGTTTGATCGGGCCCTTGAGCGGGAGCCAGATCGACAGGAGGAAGCCCGCCATCAGCACCATCTCGCCGATCCATAGCCAGCCAGGCTTGATGCACGCCATCGCCATCCCAGCGGTGCCCAGCGCAAACGACACCACCGCGAGCCCGCGCAACGGACGGCGCCGTGGCGGATGCAACACCAGACCGGGCACGCCGGTACGATTGGCGATATCGTCGAGGCGTTGAACGAGCGGCTTGGTCGTCATGCGGTTTCTCCCGCCCGGCGCAGAACGGCGGCCACGGGCTCGAAAGGTCTGAACGAAAACAGATGCTCGATCGCGACGTCGAACTCGGCGGCGATCTTCATCGCGAGCTCGAGACTCGGCTTATAGTCGCCGCGCTCGAGATAGCCGATCGTCTGCGGATTGACGCCAACGGCCTCGGCCAGCGCCTTGCGCGAGATGCCGCGTTCTGCGCGGAATAAGGCGATGCGGTTGTAGAGCATTACGAGTCGGTCTGCATAATCATATATTGTGTTTACACAACAAAAATTCGGATGAGTCAATAAGGCTTGTTCGGCGCGCCGCATAGGATAGAGGGCGCGGATGCGGTGGGTGAAACGTGCTGGTGCCGGGCTGCTTTGGCTGGTCGTGCTGCTGTGCCTGGCGATCGCGATCATCCCCGAGTTTCTCGATGCGCGTTATTATCGCGGGCCGGTCAGCGGCCATTTCGACGGCGAGCATTTCTTCAATCCCGATGGCGCCGACGATGCGCTGTCGCCGCCGGGCGGTACCGGCACGCTGCTGCGTTATGTGACGGCGCGCGACAATCGCCCCGTCTGGCCCGATCGCGTCGCGGTGACGCCCACTAAGCCCCCGGCGCGAGTCGAGGGCGAGCGGATGCTTGCGACCTGGGTGGGACATGCGACGGTGCTGGTCCAGACCAACGGGCTCAACATCCTGACCGATCCGGTGTGGAGCAAGAGCGCGGGTCCGTTCGGGATCGGGCCGACGCGCGTCGCCGAGCCTGGTATCCGGTTCGCGGACCTGCCCAAGATCGACCTCGTCCTCGTCAGTCACGATCATTACGACCATATGGACCTGGCGACCCTCAGGAAGCTGTGGGACCGCGACCATCCGCTAATCGTCACCAGCCTGGGCAATGACAGCGTGATCAGCCAGGCCGGCGTGCCGGCGCGTGCGCTCGATTGGGGTGGCGAAGTCGCGGTGCGGCCGGGCGTGAGCGTCGTCGTCAATCGCAGCCATCATTGGGACAGCCGCTGGTTCGCCGATCGCAATCGCGCGCTCTGGTCAGGATTCGTCGTACGACTGCCCGGCGGCAATCTGTTCTTCGCCGGCGATACCGGCGCGGGCGATCTCAAATGGGCAGAGCAGGCGGCGTCCTATGGTCCGATCCGGCTAGCCCTCATCCCGATCGGCGCGTTCCGCTTCACCGCCGGGCAGATGGCCGCGGGCAGCCATATCGGCCCGGTCGACGCCGTCGAGGTGTATCGCCGACTCGGCGCGGCGCAGGCGATCGCGATTCACTGGGGAACGTTTCGATTGTCCTATGAAGGCTGGGACACGCCGCCGCGGCTGCTTGCAGCGGCTGAGGCGTGCACCGGGCAACACGGATTCTCGGCGGTGCGGATCGGCCGGACCATGGAAGTACCCGCCTTTGCGCCGCAGCCTGCGCGTCTGGCGATGACACGCGATAACCTGTTGCGCTGCTTCGATACGCCGGCGGTAGCGGCGCTGCGTTGATGTACCGCAATGGGTCGCGTGACCGCTTGGGGTCGGTCGCGCCCGATGCTATGAGGCGCGGGGGAGGGGGTGTCGCAATGTCCCAAATGGCGCAACGACGCCGCTACGAAACGTCGCTCGATCGGATTGGGCTGGCGATCGGTGCGGGTGGGCTGATGGGTGGCGCGATCGCCGTGTTGCTGATGCTATTCGGCGGCGAAGTGGCGATCGGCGCGCTGGCCATGGCGCTGGTCATCGGATCGGTGCTGACCGCGCTCGCCATCACCGCGCTTGCCGCGTTCCCCTGGATGCTGCTCCACGCGACGGGCAGGCGCGGGCCGGTCAGCGCGGCGCTGCTCGGGGCGGCGATCGGCTTCGTGGTATTCCTGGGCGGCCAGACCTGGATCTACGGCTTAGTCGCAATGCCGGCGATGGACGCGCGCACCTTGCTGTTCCGCTGGGCGAGCGGCATCGCCACCGCGCTGGTCATGGGCATGATGTCGGCCGGCATCGCGGTGGTGATGTGGCGCGTTGCGTATCGGCGGGCGGATTAGCGTTCCCGAGTGGGTCGCGGCCGTGGCGACGCGGAAGGTCGCGCCGCCACGGGTGATGCAATCAGATCAGCTGCATTCTCCGACGCGATGCGCCTCGGTATGCACCTTTTGCGTCATCGACGTCTTGCCGGTCATGCTGACCTCGGCATCCGTCGCCATCGACGTCGCCGTATAGGTACCGGTGGTCTTCATCGCCATCGTGCCGGTCGGCAGCTTGCAGTTCATATCCATCGCGATCTTGCCGCCCGCATAGGTGCTGCTGTTGATCGTGCAGTCGGTATTGGCCTGTTTGAGCAGGTCACCCGGACCCTTCGACGCCTGTTCGGGAGTCATACACGTAGTGGCGGTCACCGGTGCCGGCTTGGGGACGGTCATCCCCGCAGGCATCCCGCTCATCTTGAGATCGGTGACTTCCATCTTGGTTTCCCATTTGCCCGGTTTGAGCCCAAGCGCCGCGGCGGACGGCGGTGCATCGCCGGTGGTGGTGACGGTGCCGGTCGCGGAATTGGTGGTGACCGTCGTCGAGCTGGTTTTCTCTCCACAAGCAGCCAGCGCGAGCGCGGCAGCGGCGAGGATCAAGGGGGTGGTGCGCATTTTTTTCTCTCTCCGTCATGGATTTCGACGCGACCGTTCCCGCTTTGTTGCGGGTTGGCGCGACAGTCACCATATTCGCGAACTATGGCAATCCAGATTCGCACCAGCCTGGCCGAACCCGAAACCGGTCAGTCCTTCGTCCCCCACCGCCCGGAGCGGCCGGAAAAGGTCGAAGGCGGCAAGGCGTTCAAGCTGGTCAGCGACTATGAACCATCAGGCGATCAGCCGAGCGCGATCAAGGAACTGACCGAAGCGGCGTTGGCCGGCGATCGCGATCAGGTGCTGCTGGGCGTGACGGGGTCGGGCAAGACCTTCACCATGGCCAAGGTGATCGAGACGCTGCAGCGGCCCGCGCTGATCCTCGCGCCGAACAAGATTCTCGCCGCGCAGCTCTATGGCGAGTTCAAGAGCTTCTTCCCCGACAACGCGGTCGAATATTTCGTCAGCTATTACGATTATTACCAGCCCGAAGCGTACGTGCCGCGGTCGGATACGTACATCGAGAAGGAAAGCTCGGTGAACGAATCGATCGACCGTATGCGGCATTCCGCGACCCGATCGCTGCTCGAACGCGACGACGTGATCATCGTCGCCTCGGTCAGCTGCCTTTACGGTATCGGCTCGGTCGAAACCTATTCGGCGATGATCTTCGACCTCAAGAAAGGGCAGACGGTCGATCAGCGCGAGATCGTGCGCAAGCTGGTCGCGCTCCAGTACAAGCGCAACGACGCGGCCTTTCAGCGCGGCAATTTTCGGGTGAAGGGCGACACGCTCGAAATCTTCCCGTCGCATTACGAGGACACCGCCTGGCGGGTGTCGTTCTTCGGCGACGATATCGAGGAGATTACCGAGTTCGATCCGCTGACCGGCAAGAAGGTTGCCAGTCTGAACTATGTCCGCGTGTTCGCCAACTCGCATTATGTGACGCCGGGGCCGACGCTCAAACAGGCAATGGAGGCGATCAAGCACGAGCTCGCCGAGCGGCTCAAGGAATTGCAGATCGAAGGCAAGCTGCTCGAGGCGCAGCGGCTCGAACAGCGCACCAATTTCGACCTGGAAATGATTGCGGCGACGGGATCTTGTGCGGGAATCGAGAATTATTCGCGCTTCCTGACCGGACGCCTGCCGGGCGAACCGCCGCCCACCTTGTTCGAATATCTGCCCGAGAATGCCTTGCTGTTCGTCGACGAGAGCCATCAGACGGTCGGCCAGATCAACGGCATGGCGCGGGGCGACCATCGGCGGAAGATCACGCTGGCGGAATATGGCTTTCGCTTGCCGTCGTGCATCGACAATCGACCGCTCAGGTTCAACGAATGGGACGCGATGCGCCCGCAGACGACCTATGTCTCGGCGACTCCTGGCGGCTGGGAAATGGAGCAGACCGGCGGCGTGTTCGCCGAACAGGTCATTCGCCCGACCGGCCTGATCGATCCCCCGGTCGAAATCCGCCCGGTCGAAGAGCAGGTCCAGGACGTCATCCAGGAATGCAACAAGACCACGGCACTGGGCTATCGCACGCTGATCACCACGCTGACCAAGCGGATGGCCGAGGACCTGACCGAATATATGCACGAAGCGGGCGTCAAGGTCCGCTACATGCATTCGGACGTCGAGACGCTGGAGAGAATCGAGCTGATCCGTGATCTTAGGCTCGGTGTTTATGACGTACTGATAGGCATCAACCTGCTCCGCGAAGGACTCGATATCCCCGAATGTGGATTGGTCGCTATCCTCGATGCGGACAAGGAAGGCTTTTTGCGTTCGGAGACGTCACTGATCCAGACGATCGGCCGCGCCGCGCGCAACGTCGAGGGACGCGTGATCCTCTATGCCGATCGCATGACCGGCAGCATGGAACGCGCTCTCAACGAGACCAATCGCCGCCGCGAGAAGCAGCAGGCCTATAATCTCGAGCACGGCATCACGCCGACCACGATCAAACGCAACATCGGCGACATCATCGCGCATGTCGCGTCGAAGGATCAGGTTACTGTTCCGATCGACGAGGACCGTCCGCACATGGTCGGGCACAATCTGCGCGCCTATATCGAGGAGCTCGAGAAGAAGATGCGCAAGGCCGCGTCCGACCTCGAATTCGAGGAAGCCGGCCGCCTGCGCGACGAAATCCGCGCACTGGAGGCGGAGGAACTCGGACTGCCTGCGGACGATCGCGTGCTGCCGCCGGTGATGGGCCGCTCGAACGAGGGCAAGCCCGGCACGCGCAAGACGCGGTTCGGGAAAGTGCAGAAGAAGTTCGGAAGCGGGAGTCGGCGGTAAGACGAGGTCATTGAGAGGGCCCTGCGCCATACCGCTTTTTCGAGTGCGACTTCAGATCATTGAAAACCCTATGGATTCAACGAGAAATCGAGTAACGTCAGTATAAAATTCGTTTATTTTCAGGTGTTTGTTTTCGGAATCCCGGATTCCCGCGGCACAGGACGAGTCAACTTTATTATTTTAATTTTTCTGTCATCATACTTGTAGACAAACGGGCCGAACAGCGATTCATAGTCGACTCACTTTTTTGGTGAGGTGAGTCGTGATCCGAAATTTTTTAGACGCGGAAACCGAATGGATTTGGACCGGCGAACACAGCCGTAAGTTGCCGCCCGAAATCCAATCGCGCGCTCTCAATCGGCTGAGGTTGATTGATGCTGCAATGGATTTGAACGACCTTCGCGTACCGTCTGGCAATCGTCTGCACGCATTGGGAGGAGACCGCGTCGGACAGCACTCCATTTCCATTAACATGCAATGGCGTATATGCTTCGTTTGGCGCGATGGAGGCGCCGACGATGTCGAGATTGTCGACTACCACTGATCAAGACCGACTGCATAATCCGCATGCCGGGGAGATGCTTGCGAGCGAGTTCATGGAGCCCTTGCAGCTTGATGTCGAAGCGCTCGCGGAGGCGATAAATGTTAAGTCGTCACGCTTGGAAGCACTGATCAATGGCGTACGCGCCGTCGATGCCGAGCTCGATCTCCGTCTCAGCCGGTATTTCCAAATGTCGGAGGGTTTTTTCCTTCGTCTCCAAAATAGCTACGAATTGTTGGAGGCGAAGCGCGCCTTGAATGGCGATCTCGATCGTATCGTTCCCAGGGCCGCCTAACCCACCGTCAGATCCTGTTTGTCCGCGCCGTAATAGCTCGCCAGCCGGTCGGCATAAGCCTGGTCGAAATCCGGCGCCGTGCCTGACCAATTGGGCCCGCCTTCCAACGTCTTGGGCTCGACGCTGGCGACATAGGCATCGGCTGCGAGATCATAGGCTAGCAGTTGGATCGGCACGGCGTAGAAATGCTTACCGACGCCCAGGAAGCCGCCCAGGCTCAGCACCGCGTACATCGCGCGGCCCGATCTTTTATGCACCATGAAGGCGTGAAGCGTGCCGATGGTCTTGCCGCCGTCGCGGCCCCTGACTTTCATTGTCGTGTCCAGGGTCGCCGCCACCAATGGCTGGATGCTCGTCTCGGCCACTTTTGCCCTTTCGCGGTTGAATGCGGAACGATCGTAGCGCGACGTACGTCGCCGATCCACGCCCGAATGGCGCTTTGGGGTTGAGGCGCACAGCGCTCGCGGCCATGGTCGGGCGATGCGCTACAAGTTCGCCGCCGTCGCCCCATATGTCGTCACGTCTGCCGCCCTCTTGCTCGCCGGCTGCGTACCGCCGCCCGCGCCGCCGCCGGTCGCGCGGCCCGCACCGCCACCCGTGGCACCGCCCAGCCCGCCGCCAGTGATCGCGGTGCCGCTCGCGTCCGACTGGAACCAATGGCCGTTCACGCCCGGCGACTGGGCCTATCGCAAGGACGGCGTGGGCTCGATCGCCCTGTTCGGCCCGGTCGGCGCCGACGCGTTGCTCACGCTGCGCTGCGATCGCACGCGCGGGGCGATGTACCTGTCGGTCCAGGGGGCCGGCGATGCCGCGACGATCCGCACGACGACGCTCACGCGCTCGATCCCGCTGCGCGCGACCGGCGGTGATGCCGGCTATGTCGCCAGCCAGGTCGCACCGAGCGACGCACTGCTCGACGCGATGGTATTCAGCCGCGGGCGGTTCGTCGTCGATCGCACCGGCGCGGCGCCTTTGGTCGTGCCACCTTATGCCGAACTCGGCCGCGTGATCGAGGATTGCCGGGGATAAGTTCGTCGCCTCGCACGTTTTTGGCGCGAGGAGATGACGCATGATCCGCAAGCTCAAATCGGGCGAATACCGGCTCTATTCGCGCAAGGTCGATCCCAAGACGCACAAGCGTCGCAACCTCGGCACGTTCGACACACGCGAGGGTGCCGAGAAGCACGAGCGCGAAGTGCAATATTTCAAGCGGCATTGAGCGACGGCGGTCGCGCAAAATCAATCGCGCGGGCCAGGATCTGCCAGCGAAGCGGAAAAATGTGCTGGAAAAGGCAAAAGAAAAGCCTCGCGCCGCATTCGGGCGCTGAGAAGCAACAGGCGAAAGAGAATCGTCGATTTTCTCGAACATTACAAGACTTGAATTACGAGTCCGTACGATTCACATTGAGGTCGTGGCCAGTGTTGGTCACGGTGTTTCAACAAGCGAAAGGAGGTGATCCGATGTCTCATGGTTCAGCAATGGGGTCGGTTCAGTTCGTTCGGGGGACGCGCCGCTAAGTCCGCCGATCCTTTGCGGGGGGTATCCTCCCTCAATCAACGCTTAGGGTCACAGGAATAGCGGTCCGCATGGTCCTCCGGGCTGGAGCTTCCGGCCGCTGACCATGTTAGGAGGTTGCCGGGGATGGGAATCCCCGGCAGCCTCTTTTCATTTATGGCCTGTCGAAACTAGGGCCTGTCGAACTGTCGAAATGGGGGCGGTATGACTGCGGATATGAAATTTCGTTTAGGCGGGCTGCTTTGCCTGATCGCCTGCGTTGGCTTTGGCTGGTGGGGTATCTGGCAGCCGCTCCAGGCCGCCCAGGCGCATGCCGCCGAGGTTCGGTATTCGCTCAAGATCTTCGTGCTTGTCCCGGCCTTGCTGGTGTTCGGACTGTTCTTCCTGATCGGCGGCGCGCGTTGGAGCTATCGTGACGCCGCGAATAAAAAGCTGACCACGGCCGGCTGGGCTTTGATGGCAGTGGTGGCGGTGATTTCAGGCCTGAGCTTTTGGTGGCTGCAGCACACGTTCGCGGCGCTGGGCTATGCGTCCGCCTGAGGCCTTACTCCTGGGCCTCGGACGCTCAGGCGATCTCGTATGCTTCGGTGTCGAAGCGCTTCATCATCCGGGCGAACTCCGCAGTGTTACCCGCCCAGTTGTTTGGCATCACGCCTTCCTCGGTCTTGTACCAGCTGCCGCACCCGGCTGCCCATGATGTGGTCGCCAGCCGTGCCTGCAGCCTCCGGTTATAGGCGTGGTGCGCGTCGGGCTTGACCGCGATCCGGCGTACGCTGCCGCGCGCCAGCTTGAGGATCGCGGGCAGCGCATATTCCATCTGGCGCTCGACCATGAAGATGATCGAATTGTGCCCGAGATTGGTGTTGGGGCCGTAGAGCAGGAACAGGTTCGGGAAGCCGGGGACGGTGGTGCCGCGATAGGCGCTGGCGCCATTTGCCCACGTCTGCGCCAAGCTCCCATCCGGTCCGTTGATCGCGATCGGCGCGACGAAGCCGTGCGTTTCGAACCCGGTAGCCCAAATGATCGTATCGAGCTCTACCAGCGTACCGTCGACAAGCCGCACGCCGGCCGGTTCGATCCGGTCGATCGCACGCGTTTCGAGCGTGACATTGTCGCGCCCAAGCGCCGGATAATAATCGTCGGACACGAGCGTGCGCTTGCAACCGATCGGGAAATCGGGAGTCAGCGCCTCGCGTAACGCAGGGTCGGCAATGGTCGCGGCGAGATAATCGCGCGCCATCTTCTCCATCTCGCGCGCTTTGGCACCGCCGGGCTCGGCGATCGCCGGGTGAGTCGCTTCCAGCCGTCGCCAGATCAGCGCGCGGAACGCCTTTCTCAGTAAAGGTATTCTGGCGAACAGCCGCTTTGTCATCGGTGCGATCGGCGCGTCCATGCGGGGAATGACCCAGTGCGGCGATCGTTGAAACACGTTGAGGTGCGTGGCCTCCTGCGCGATTTCGGGCACGATCTGGATCGAGCTGGCGCCGGTGCCGATCACGCCGACGCGGTTGCCCGCGATCGGCGCGTCGGCGTGCCAGCGCGCGGTGTGGATCTGCGCACCGGCGAAGTCCTTGCGGCCGGGCAAATCGGGCGTGCGCGGGCGGTTGAGCTGGCCGGTCGCGACGATCAGCACCGGAGCGCGCCAGCGATTGTCGTCGGTCGACGTGACTGTCCAGCGCGCGCTCGTCTCATCCCAATCGACGCTTGCGATCTCCACGCCGAGGCAAAGATGCGGCCGCAGTTGGAATCGATTCGCCTGGTCGCGGAAATAATCGAGAATCTCAGGCTGGCGCGCGTACAGCCGCGACCAATGCGGATTGCCCGCGAAACTGTAGCTGTAGAGGTGGCTCGGCACGTCGCAGCCGGAGCCGGGATAGCAATTGTCGAGCCAGGTTCCACCGACCTCCAGGCTCTTTTCCAGCACGACGAAATCGACCCCGGCCTGCTTCATCCGGATCGCGGCGAGTAGCCCCGACATGCCCGCGCCGATAATGATTGCCTGGGTGTCGAGTGGGCCGGTCATGAGCACACAATAGCTGATCGATAATGTTCGTCACCCGGGACTTGTCCCCGCCTCCACCGTGCCGCAAGATCGGAGAGCTTCGGTGTTGCGGCATGATGAATGGGGGAGATCGATGCGCTCTGCTCTGGCCTTGTTGTTGCTCGCCTCACCGTTGCCCGCGATGGCGCAGAGCACGCCGCCCCAGGATTCAGTCGCCGAAGTCTCGATCGACCAATTACGATCGCGCATGGACAAGGGGCAGGACACCAGCGCCGATATCACGCGCGCCTATCTCGATCGTATCGCGGGCATGGACCGCAAGGGGCCGACGTTGCGCGCGGTCATTGCGGTCAATCCCGATGCGCTCGCCCAAGCCAAGGCTAGCGACGCGCGGCGCAAGGCGAAGAAGCTGCTCGGGCCGCTCGATGGCATCCCGATCCTGATCAAGGACAATATCGAGACGCGGGACCCGATTCCGACCACTGCGGGCAGCCTGGCGCTCAAGGACAATCTGACCCATCGCGACGCGCCGGTGATCGCGCTGCTTCGCGCGCAGGGCGCGGTTATCCTGGGCAAGACCAATCTCAGCGAATGGGCCAATATCCGCTCGACCAAGGCGATGAGCGGGTGGAGCGGTATCGGCGGGCTGGTGCGCAATCCCTATGGCCTCGATCGCACGGCGTGCGGTTCGTCGAGCGGGACGGGTGCGGCAGTGGCGGCGAGTTTCGCCGCGGCGGGGCTGGGGACCGAGACCGACGGATCGGTGGTCTGTCCCTCGTCGATCAATGGACTCGTCGGGCTCAAACCGACACTCGGCCTGGTCAGCCGCACTTATGTCGTACCGATCAGCCATAGCCAGGACACGCCGGGGCCGATGGCGCGTAGCGTCCGGGATGTCGCGACCTTGTTCTCGGCGATGGTCGGCAGCGATCCGGCCGATGCGGCGACCAAGGATGCCGGCAAGTATCGCAAGGACTTCACCGCCGGACTAGCCACCGCATCGCTCAAGGGAGCGCGGATCGCGGTTTATCGCCCTGACATGTCGCCGCTGGTCGCCGCGCGCTTCGACCAGGCGCTGGCGGTGCTCAAAGCGCAAGGCGCGGTGCTGGTCGATGTCCAGCGGCCCAAGACCGACGGCATGGGCGACGCCGAGTTCGACGTGCTTAAATTCGAGCTGAAGACCGACCTCAACACATATCTCGCCTCGACGCCGCCGAGCGTGAAGACGCGCACGATCGACGACGTGATCGCGTTCGACACCGCCAATGCCGATGCCGAAATGCCGTATTTCGCGCAGGAGATTTTCGACATGGCGGCGAAGTCCAAGGGAACCGACGAGCCGAGCTATCAGGCGCAGCGCGAAAAATCCCTGAGCCTTGCCAAGGCAGCGATCGACGGCATGCTCAAACAGGCCGGCGCGGCGATTCTGGTGCAGCCGACTTATGGCCCGGCCTGGCTGAGCGATCCGATCTATGGCGATCAATATAACGGGCCGAGCTCGTCCGAACTGCCGGCGATTTCCGGCTATCCCAATCTGACCGTGCCGATGGGGCTGGTACGTGGGTTGCCGACCGGGCTGTCGTTCATCGGCCCGGCCTATAGCGACGGCAAATTGCTCGATGCGGGGTACGTTTACGAACAGGCGTCAAGGGCGCGGGTGGCGCCGACTTACGCGCCGACAGCGGATGCGGGGACGGGGGTCGAGGGCGCGCGCTAGCCGCACGCGACCTCCGGACAGAACGGGATAGCGGGCTCGCTCAGCCCTGTCGCTCTTCGAGCAATTCTTCACGCACTTTGACCGCGAGCAGCGAGGTGCGGACCTCGATGATGAAGCTGACCAACGCGGCGATCAACAGCAGCATCGCGGCGGTGAAGCTCAGCGCGACGATCGTCGCGATGCGGAGACCAACCAGCTCGGCAACGAACAGTTCGGCGACGACCAGGCAGGTCATCACCGCGCTCGACACCGCCAGGAACAGCCCGAAATTGATCACCTTGATGCGGCGGTCGAGGATGCGCAGCTCCGCTACGAAGCGATCGCGATCCGGTCCGCTCGACAAGGGATGGAGCTTCTCCAGATCGCGGACGCGATCGACCACGCGTGCCATGCGGCCGACCAGCACGTTGAGCAAGGCGCCGATACCGGTCAGCATGAACACCGGCGACAGCGAGAGCTGGATCGTCTGGGCGATGGTCGAGACGGTATTGGGCTGCATCGCCGGACATCATGGCGGGCTGGCGGCGATTAGGGAAGCGGTAGGAGCCTGCGCCCGGGTTTGCGGGCCTCGCTCGTCAAAAACGGCTTGGTAACGGCTGAGCCGTATAGCCGGCGATCATGACCAAACCGATGCTGCTCAGCGAGTTCACACGCCTGCCCCCCGCTATGCGCGCCACTGCGTTCGACGGGCTGTCGGCGTTGATCGATTCAGTCGCGGAGCAAGCGGACGAGGGGCATCGATTCCTTCGCTATCAATGGTTCGCCGCGTCGATCGCCGCTTATGGCGGTCGCGCGCGGACCTTGATCGTCGAGCGTGATGGTCATCCTGTCCTCGCGCTGCCGCTTGCCGGCTTCGGACCGGAGGCCGCGAGGCTCGCGGCGATTCCCGGCTGTTATTGGCCGTTTCGCGGCTTTCCCGCTTGCGCCGACGCGTCGGACGGCGCGTTCGATGTGCTGGTCGATCGACTGGGGCAAGAGGTCAACGGTCTGCGCATTGGCCCGTCTTATGACGGCGACCCCGCGGTTGGCGGGCTGATCGCGGCGGCCAGGCGGCGGCGCTGGGTCGTGCTCGATCGCTTCGTGGCCGATTCCTATCTGCTCGACATGGCCGCGGCGCAAAGCCAAGGCACCTGGCCACGCGCGTCGACGCTCAAGAAGAATCGCTTCCACGAAAAGCATCTGGCGGATCACGGTGCGCTCGACTGGCGCTTCCTGAGCGGCGCTGATCTCGCAGGAGGCGGGTTCGACCAATTGGCCGCGGTCGAACAGAAGAGCTGGATCGCCGCGCGTACCGATGGCAGCGACGCCAAGTTCACCAAGAAAGGGCATGGCGCGTTCTGGCGCCAAGCCGCCGTCGATCCGGTGATCGCTGAGATGATGTCGGCGGGGTTGCTCACGGTCGGCGGGGTTCCGGCCGCCTTTTCCTTCGATCTCAATCTGGGTACGCTGAAATACGCCGTCGCCAACAGCTACGACCCCGCCTTTGCCAAACATTCGCCGGGCCGGCTGCTTTACTATCGCAATCTCATCCGGGCGCTGCAGCAGGGCATGACCAAGGTCGATTGGGGTGCGGGCGACAGTGGTTACAAGAGCACGATCGGCGCCGAACCCGGGCCGGCGATCCGCGACTGGCTGTTGCTCCGGCCCGGCGCGCCATCGATGCTCGGCCGCATGCTCCAGGGGATGTGGCGGCGGAGCGGGCAGGCGCCGGACCAGACGGCGCAGCCGACCGGCAGCGACGATTAATCGCTCTCGTCGTCCCGCGACGAAAGGCCGAGCGAGAACCCCTTTGCCTCCGCGGCATCGAGCGCGGCACGGATCGCCTCGGTGATCGCCTTGCGCGTGACGCCGGAGCCGGCATGCAGCTTCAAGGTCAAGCTATTCTTGTTGGCGTTCGCGCTCATCGCCAGCCGACCGGTGGGGCCGCGCAGTTCGGCGGATTGTTCGGGCGCGGGGCTCGACGCGTCGTTCAGCTGCCGCAGCACTTCCGCCGCCGGATAAGGCGTCAAGCCATCGGCGCGGCGGGCCATTTGCGCGCGGGCGATCTGGATCGCGGTCGCCATGATGACCGGCCCGGCGGATCCGTCGAGCTTCTGTATTAGCGTATAAGCCGGCTTGAGGTGGAGATCGCCTGGCGATCCGAACGCAGCCAATAGCTGATCGGGCAGCGCCGAGACCCGGATCATCTTGGACAGCCACGATTTGGACAGCGCCAGCCGCTCCGCCATCCGGGTCAGGTGACCGTCATAATGATCGTGCAGCGCGGCAGCGTAATTGCGCGCTCGCTCGATGTCCGACACATCCTTGCGCGCGCGGTTCTCCAGGTCGGCGAGGCGGAAGGCGGCCTCGTCGTCGAGAATCTCGACCTGGATCAGGAAGCGCAGCGACGGCATGCTGGTCGCGCGCAGATGCGACACGGCGAAATGCCGCCGCGTGCCCGCGATCACTTCATATTCGTAGAGTGCGTCGTCGAACACCGGACGGACGACCGCCGCGACTTTCTGCATTCCCTCGGTTGCGATCGACTGGATGAGATCGCGGCAATTGTCGGGGGTTAGGTCCTCATAGATGCGCGCATTGCCAGGCCAGATCCGCACCCGGGCCGGATCGACCAGGAATTGCATCGCCTCATAGGCCCATTCGTCGCGGCGGCGTGGTTGAGGTGTAGAGGCGTTGGTCTCGGTTTCCGCCACGGACGGTGCTGGCGGCACCTGCGGCACCGCCTCCGCTTCGGCACGCGCGCGGTTGAACAGACTGGCGAAACTGGGCTTGTCGCGACGCTCGGTCATTGCACGGCACGATAGACCGCGTTTGACGCCGCCGCCAGCGTTCCGGTCGGTCGGCGATCGTCAGACCCGCAAATAGCGGAAATACCACACCTCATGCCCTTGCCGCCGCGCCTTTCGTTCGTACCGCGTCTCGGGCCAGTCGTCGGGCCGCGTCAGGAAGTCGCGTGGCGTCTGCGCAGTCCAGACGAAGTCGCGACGCCGGTTCATCACCATCATCGCCCAGCGACAATAGGTCGGGTCGTCGGTGCCCAGCCGAAATTCGTGGCCCGGCTTGAGCTTGGCGGCGATCAGGTCGAGCGGGCCGTCATTGACCATCCGGCGCTTGGCATGCCGCGCCTTGGGCCAGGGATCGGGATGGAGGAGGTAGACGCGATCGAGGCTGGCATCGGGTAGCCGCTCGGCGACATCGAGCGCGTCACCCATGTGCAGCCGGACATTCTCCAGCTCCTGATCGCGAATATGACCGAGCGCGCCGACCACGCCGTTGAGGAACGGCTCGCAGCCGATAAAGCCGTGATCGCGCCGCGCCGCCGCCTGGCCGGCAAGATGTTCGCCGGCGCCGAAACCGATTTCGAGTTCGAGCGGACGGTCATCGCCGAACAAGGTGCGCGCATCCAGCGGACCGGTTGCAGGCACCTCGACGGCGGGTAGCAATTCCTCGACCAGGGCCGACTGGCCCTGGCGCAATTTATGTCCCTGGCGCCGGCCGTAGAGGCGCCGGATAGTGGTCGGATCGTTCATTGTGGTCCGCCTAGAACCAGATGGGACGAAAGCCAATCGCGCGGCCAACGAAGAAGGGCCGGGGATCGCTCCCCGGCCCTTGCTTGTTCCGTCGACCGGATCGGGATCAGGCCAGAGCGGCCTTGAGATCGTCGACCAGGTCGGTGCGCTCCCACGGGAAGAAGTCGCCTTCGGGCTTGCGGCCGAAGTGACCATAGGCCGCCGTGCGCGCATAGATCGGCTTGTTGAGGCCGAGATGCGTGCGGATGCCGCGCGGGGTCAGGCCGCCCAACTTCTCGATCTTGCCGATCGCCGCTTCCAGCTCGTCGTCGCCGACCGTGCCGGTGCCGTGCGTATCGACATAGAGCGACAACGGCTTCGACACGCCGATCGCATAGGCCAGCTGGATCGTCACGCGCTGGGCGAGGCCGGCCGCGACGATGTTCTTCGCCAGATAGCGCGTGATGTACGCCGCCGAACGGTCGACCTTGGTCGGATCCTTGCCGCTGAACGCGCCACCGCCGTGCGGCGACGCGCCGCCATAGGTGTCGACGATGATCTTGCGACCGGTCACGCCGGCATCGCCATCGGGGCCGCCGATCTCGAAGCTGCCGGTCGGGTTGATGTGATAGACGGTCTCGTCGCTGAGCAAGGCGGAGGGGATCACGTCGGCGACGACCTGCTTCACATAAGCGTGAAGCTCGGCTTCCTTGTCGCCTTCGTCATAGCCCTTGCCATGCTGGGTCGAGACGACGATCGCCGTGGCGGCAACGGGCTTGCTGCCTTCATAGCGCAGGGTGACCTGGCTCTTGGCGTCGGGCTCCAGGAACGGCGCCTTGCCGGAATGGCGGTCGGCAGCCATCTGCTCGAGAATCTTGTGGCTGTAATAGAGCGTCGCCGGCATCAGGTCCGGCGTGTCGTTGGCGGCATAGCCGAACATGATGCCCTGGTCGCCGGCGCCTTCGTCCTTGTTGCCGCTGGCGTCCACGCCCTGCGCGATATGCGCCGATTGCGGGTGCAGGTTGTTCTCGAAGCGGAAGGTTTCCCAGTGGAAGCCGTCCTGCTCGTAGCCGATCCGCTTGACGGTATCGCGAACCGTCTTCTCGACCTCTTCCTTGACACCGGGGGCCCAATTGCCGTCGGTGTCCATGATGCCCTTGCCGCGGATTTCACCGGCGAGGACGACGAGTTGAGTGGTGGTCAGCGTCTCGCAGGCGATGCGCGCTTCGGGGTCTTTCGACAGGAACAGGTCGACGATGGCGTCGGAAATCTGGTCCGCGACCTTGTCGGGATGGCCTTCCGAGACCGATTCGGACGTGAAGAGATAATTGGAACGCATTGAGTTTCCTCTGGGGTCTGGCGGAAAGCCGGGCCGTTGCCATGCCCATATAAAGCTTTCCTTATATGAGGCTGCGGGTCCTAGCGAGCGAGACGCCTGATGGCAATCGCGCAAATCAGCAGAATCGCCGAGACGATCAGCGCCATCCAATTGCCGAGGCGCGAGAACAGGGTGGGAGCGCCGCGCATCACCGGCCCTTCGATCGCGCTGGCGCGGCCCATCGGGATGCTCTGACGGACGACGCCGTCGGGATCGATGATCGCTGAAATTCCGGTCGGAGTCGCGCGGACGATCGACAGGCCTTCCTCGATCGCGCGCAACCGCGCCTGGGCGAGGTGTGCGGGCGGACCCAGCGTGCCGAACCAGGCATCGTTCGACGGGTTGAAGATGAAGTCCGGGCGATGCGCCGGGTCGACGACATGGCCCGAGAAGATCACTTCGTAGCAGATCAGCATACCGACCTTGCCGAATCCGGGGATGGCCATCGTACGCGGGCCAGGGCCGGGGATGAAATCGACATCGCCGGGAACGAGCCGCGATAGCCCGATCGCTTCCAGCACCGGGCGCATCGGCAGATATTCGCCATAGGGAACCAGATGCGCCTTGTCATAGCGGCCGTGGAGTTGGGCATCGGGGCCGATCACCGCGATCGAATTGGTCGCGGCGGTCATATTCTCGGTGCGCTTGTCGAAATACATGCCCTGCGTGCCGGTCAGGATCGCGTCATGGTCGCCGAGCAGCGACGCCATCCGGATGCGCGCGGTCTGCGCGCTGCCCATCAGATCATAGACGTAGCGCGGATAGCCGTCCTCGACCGGAAAGCGGATCGCGCCTTCGGGCCACAGGATCAGGCGAGGATGGTCGGGATCGGGCCTGCCGGACAGCCGCGCGAGGGCCTGAAAATTGGCTTCGGCATAGTCCGCGGTCGGTTTGGCTTCTTCGGCCAAATTGGGCTGGACGATCCGGACATAGGCCTGCGGGTCAAGGCGATGCCGATCGAGCTTCGCCGGCGCAATGGAATAGGCTAGGAGGACGATCAGTAGGACAATCGCGGCATAAGCGCGGCGATCGACGATGAGTGCTAGCAAGCAGCCGCTCGCCACCACGACGATGCCCGACAGCGCATAAGTGCCGATATAGGCGGCCAGCCCAGCCCATCGTCCGGCCGACATCGATACCGTCGCCAGCGGATCCCATGGATAGCCGGTGAACATCGTTCCACGCAGATATTCGGTCGCGATCCAGGCGGCGCCTGCGACCAGCACGAAGGCGGTATCGACGCGTGGCGCCGGGTCGCCCTTTGCCCCCGGACTCGCGAGCCGCCACGCCAGTCCGGCGGCGAGCATCGGAAAGATGGCGAGATAAGCCGCGACCAGGATCACCGCGGCATAGCCGAGCCACGGCGGCATCTGGTCCTGAAACTCGAACGGCTGCTGGATCCACAGATTGGCGACGGTGAAATGGCCGAGCCCGAACAGCCAGCCGATTCCGAGGACGGCGCGCAGGGACCTGGCTTCGTGGACCAGGAACAGCCAGGCAGCGAAGCCGATCAGGGTGAGCGGCCATAACGCCCAAGGTTCGAAACCCAAGGCGGACGAGGCGCCCAAGGCGACCAGGAGCAGACGGCGCAACCAGATCACGATAAGTGCAACGTCCCGATCTATCCAACCGTCATGCCGGGCTTGTCCCGGCATCCACCGAGCAGCAAGCCCCGCACATGCAGCCTATGCGGAACGGCGGACCCCGGCACAAGGCCGGGGTGACGTTTAGGTTATTGCGGAGTAGTCAGTCCGCATGCTTCGCCCATTCCACCTCGCTTTCCCCGTCCACGATCTCGCCGCCGCGCGCGCTTTTTACGGCGGGACGCTGGGCTGTCCCGAAGGGCGCAGCTCGGATAGCTGGATCGACTTCGACCTGTTCGGGCACCAGATCGTCACCCATCTCGATCCAGCGGCAAAACCCGTCGCGGTTTCCAATCCGGTGGATGGTCACGACGTGCCGGTGCCGCATTTCGGCGTCGTGCTGACGATGGACGCGTGGCAGTCGCTCGCCGACCGGTTGAAGGCGGCCGGAATCGCTTTTGGGATCGAGCCGCATATCCGCTTCGTCGGCCAACCGGGCGAACAAGCCACGATGTTCTTCTGCGACCCGTCGGGGAACGCGCTCGAGTTCAAGGCGTTCGCCGACGACTCGCAATTATTTGCCACATGACCATCGCAGGACTGTTCACGGCATGAGCGATCCGATTGTTATCGAGGTGCCGCACAAGCTTGGGCTGGCCGAGGCGCGGCGGCGAGTCGATGCCGGGATCGGCAAATTGTCGGCCTGGTTCCCCGGCGGGGCGGAGGTCGAGCATCATTGGACGGCGGACGTGCTCCATTTCACGGTTGCGGCGATGGGGCAGCGCGTCGCGTCCAGCCTCGACGTCCGCGAAGACCGGGTGATCGCTACAGTCGACCTGCCACCGTTCTTGGCGCTGTTCGCCGACCGCATCCGCGCGAAGCTCGCCAAGGAAGCGCCCAAATTACTCGAATAGGAATCGGCCGAGCGATTAGCTATTCGTGACCTCGATTACGCCGGCGCGCAGCAATGCTTCGGTGGTGCGCGAGAATTCGGTCATGAGCGCCTCGAGCAAAGGTTCGAGCGCACGGTCCTGGATCGCCCCCGGCACCACGGTCACGCCGCCGCGTGGATCTTCGACCAGCAGGCCAGCCTCGATCATCTGGGCGACGTGGCGGCGGACGGTCTCGCGCGGCAGGCCGGTGGTTGCGGCGATCGCGCTTCGCGACATCGGGATCACCCATTCGCGCGGCAGTATCGCGGTGGCGGTGAACTCGCGGGGAACATTGCGTTCGCGCATCAGCTTCTGGATATTGCCGACCGAGACGGTGCAATAAATGAGCACGACCGAGGGGCTGTGGCCCTCATGCCCAGTGAAGGTCCGGTGCATCGACAGGAACAAATTGGTCAGTGCGAACATGGCAGTGCGCCAGTGATCGCTCATGCCCTCGGGAACCGTAGCGACGCGGTCGCCAGCAGCCATACGACTCACTCCCGCCCCGCAGTGACCCATTTTGGGCAGTTAAGATGAAATCGTCAACGCATGAATCGGGCAAGTTGGTGTAAAGCAACGGAATCGAGGGAAAGAATGCGCGTCAGCGCGTGGCCCCTTCGGTGTCGTACGGGTGTGCGGGCTGCGCGGTCGGGGGGCCAGTTGCAGCCCGCCCCTTATTCCTACTTGGACGCTCTTGGAGTAGCCGCCGCGTTCGGCGACGGTGCGGGCGCCGGAACCGGGGTCGCCGAGCTCACGCGCCAGATGACGTTGCCGACATCGTCTGCCACCAACAGCGAACCGGTAGCATCGAAGGTCACGCCGACCGGACGGCCGCGGGCCTGACCCTTGGCATCGAGGAATCCCGACAGCACATCGACCGCTTTCGCTCCCTTGGCGGGAAAGCCGTTGTCGCCGAACGGCACATAGATGACGCGATAGCCCGATACCGGCAGCCGGTTCCACGATCCGTGTTCGCCGATAAAGGCGCCGTCGGCGAATTGCGGGCCGAGCCGCGCATCCTCGGCGAACGCCAGCCCCAGCGCCGCGACGTGCGGACCCAACGCGTAGTCGGGACGCTTCACATATTCCTGAAGTCCGGGATTTTGCGGCTTCACGCGATGATCGGGATAACCGCCCCAATAGAACCAGGGCCAACCGAAATTGTCGCCCGCTTCGACCGCGCTCAGATAATCGGGCGGGGTATCCGAGCCGAGCAGGTCGCGCTCGTTGACCACCGTCCACAACGCCTTGGTCTTGGGTTCGAGCGCCAGCCCGTTGGGATTGCGCGTGCCCGCAGCATAGACGCGGAAGGTCTTGGTGTCGGGGAAGACCTGAAGGATGTTGGCGCGGAATTTCTCCGCGTCCAGGCCGTTCTCGGCGATGTTGGTCGACGAACCGACCGTCAAATACAACGTCTTGCCATCCTCCGCGACAATGACGTTGCGCGCCCAATGATTACCCCCGCCGGGGTATTTGATCACCGTTTCGGGCTTGGCATCGATCCTGGTTTGGCCCGGGGTGAAGGGATAGCGCACCAGCGCGTCGGTATTGGCGACGTAGAGGTACGAGCCGAGCAGCGCCATGCCGTAAGGCGAATTGAGCCCGGTCAGGAACGGCTGCTTGACCTCGGCCACGCCGTCGCCATTCGCATCGCGCAACAAGGTGATGCGATTGGCGGACGGTACCCCGGCGCCGCCTTTGTTGAGCAGATAGCCCATCACCCACCCGGCGATACCGCCGCCCTTGCGTGGCGGCGAATTGGTCTCGGCAACCAGTACATCGCCATTGGGCAGGCGGTAGAGCCAGCGCGGATGGTCGAGGCCGGAGGCGAAGGCGTTGACCTTCAGGCCGGGCGCCGCGCTCGGCATCTCACCCTGCTTCCATCCCACTGCGTCGGCGACTTTGATCGTCGGCCAGATCTGCGCCCGGGCAGGCGTGATGTCGGGCCGGCTGCCGCTGACCGCCGCGACGCTGATCCGCGCCTCATCAGGCTGGGCAAAATAGAGATAGAGGCCGCCCACCAGGATGAGGACGAGGGCAAGACCGATCAGGATTCGCTGGCGCATGGCGGCAGGATAATGGCGGCGAGGGGCGGGGGCAATGTTATCCCATCGCGTGGCCGGGGCGATCGGGTGAAGGAAGAGTCCTTCTTCTCCCCTCTCGCTTGCGGGAGGGGAATGCGTCCCGAAGCGCGTGTCGGATACGGCAAATTCGTTCACCGATCGCCCTGATCGCGTGGCCGGGCGGGCGAGCGCACAAGCGATCCTTGGGCGCCGGCAAGCAGAGCTGTATTTCCCATCAAATAGCTATGGATTAGAAAGATGCCGTCCGCTCCCTGGACACAAACTGCGGCCCGGCCGTCCCCTAGCAGCCGGGCCGCTTCCCTTTTTCGGACAGTGGTGGCGTTGCGATGGTGGCCGAAAACGTAATTGAGGACCTGTCGGCGGAATTCATCCAGCGCGCCGTTGCCGATTTGCGCGATGCGCGGCTCACATCACGCGCGCGCCGCCAACCGCCGGCGGTGCGGTTTCCATCGCCCGAAGCGCTCGGGCAAGCGATCCGCAATCTGTCGGCGGCCTTGTACCCGCGCCGCCTGGGCGGGTTTCGCGACGAGCCGGAGCAGGAAGACGTCTTTGTCGCCGAGCGCCTGGCGCACGGACTCGATATTCTGCGGCAGGAAATAGACGCCGAAATCGCCTATTGGCAGTTGGAGAGTGCCGCGCCGTTCGACGACGACCACGCCTCCACGCTCATCCGGCATTTCGCGGCGACCTTGGCCGATATTCGAGCGCTGATCGACAGCGATATCGACGCCGCCTTTATCGGCGATCCCGCCGCGCGCAGTGTGGACGAGATCCTGGTGAGCTATCCTGGTGCCATCGCGACGCTGCATCACCGCATCGCGCACGAGCTCCACAAATTGGGTGCGGCGATCGTCGCGCGGTCGATTTCGGAACTGGCCAATGCGCGGACCGGCATCGACATCCATCCTGGCGCCACGATCGGCCCGCGCTTCTTCATCGACCATGGCACTGGCGTGGTGATCGGCGAGACCGCGATCATCGGATCGAATGTCCGGCTTTATCAGCATGTCACGCTGGGTGCGCGCAGCCCGTTATGGGACGCCAGCACCGGGCCACGCGAACGCTACGCCCGGCACCCGATCGTCGAGGACGATGTCGTCATCTATGCGGGCGCGACGATCCTCGGCCGCGTGACGATCGGCCGCGGTTCGACCATCGGCGGCAATGTCTGGCTGCTCGATGACGTCCCGCGCGAAAGCGTGATCGTCCAGCCCGGCGCCATCCGTCTGGACGGAGCGGACGCCGATGCGCTCGGCGACGCGCTGGCGCGCACCCGGCCATTGCTGCGGAAGGTGGCGTCGTGATCGCGCGGATCAGGCTCTCGTTCGGCGCGCAAGTGCTGATCGGCATGGCCGCCGGGCTGGCGGTCGGCGTGCTGGCACGCTGGCTGGGCAGTGCGGCGATCGGAGAGACGGCGCACACGGTCGGCCAGATCTTCGTTCAGTTGCTCAAGGCATTGGTGCCGCCATTGGTGTTCACCGCGATCGTCGCGTCGGTCGCGGCGCTGCGCACGCTGGAAAATGCCGCTGCGCTGGTTTCCCGGACCTTATTGTGGTTTGCCGTCACCGCGCTGATCGCAGTGGCGATCGGCATATTTCTCGGGCTGGTGTTCCAGCCGGGACTCCATGCATCGGTTGCCGCCGGCGCTGCCAAGGCGCCCGGCACGACCGGATCCTGGCTCGATTTCCTCAAAGGGCTGGTCCCTGCCAATGCGCTGGGGCTGGGCGCCTCGACGACCGTCACCGGCGGCGTTGCCTCGACAGCGGTGTCGTTCAACGTACTGCAGGTAATCGTCGCCGCGCTCGCGGTCGGCGCGGCCGCGGTCAGGATCGGCGAGCCGGGCGAGGCTTTCCTCGCGTTCAACGCGTCGGCGCTGGCGATTTTCCGCCGCTTGCTGCGCTGGGTGATCGCGCTCACGCCGATCGGCAGCGCGGCGCTGATCGCCGATGCGCTGGTCCGCTATGGCTGGGACGCGCTGTCGTCGCTCGGAGCGTTCGCGATTGCCGTCTATGCCGGTCTCGCGATCGTCCTGTTGCTGGTCTATCCGACGATCCTGGTGGCCAACGGTCTCAACCCGCTGCGATTTTTCGCAGGCGCCTGGCCGGCGATCCAACTCGGTTTCCTGTCGCGCTCCTCGGTCGGGACCTTGCCGGTGACCGAGGACGTGACGGAGCGGCGGCTGGGCGTGCCGCAAGCTTATGCTGCCTTCGCGGTACCGCTGGGCGCCACTACCAAGATGGACGGGTGCGCGGCGATCTATCCCGCGATCTCAGCGATCTTCGTGGCGCAATTCTACGGCATTCCGCTGCACCTTGGCGATTATGGCTTGATCGCGTTCGTCTCGGTGATCGGATCGGCGGCGACCGCCGGACTGACCGGCGCGACGGTGATGCTGACGCTGACGCTCTCGACTTTGGGCCTGCCGCTCGAGGGCGCGGGTCTGTTGCTGGCGATCGATCCGATCCTCGACATGGGCCGCACCGCGGTCAATGTCGCGGGCCAGGCGTTGGTGCCGACGGTCGTGGCGAAAAGGGCCGGCATTCTGGACCTTGCGCGATATGATCATTCGACCCAAGCTGCGTCGAACAGGGAGGCGATCATATAGGGGGACGGCATCGGTTTGCCGGATTGCTGGGGGTCGGCATCGCGCTCGGCGCGGTGGTCGCGATCCCTCGCGCTTGTGCACAGGAGACACAGGCCCTCAAGCTCTCGCCGCTTCTCGAGGCGCGGCTGCGCGAGGAGCATGTCGATCAAACCGGTATCGCCGACAATGCCGATGCGCTCACGCTGCGGGTAAGAGCGGGCGTGCTGGCGACGCGCGGGCGACTGAACGCGCTGGTCGAGGCCGAAGGGACGCTCGCCATCGTCGATGATTATTATGACGGACTGCACGGCCCGCCGACGCGGCCGCTGGTGCCCGACCCCCAGGATGTCGCGATCTATCGCGCGCAAATCCAGTACAAGGACAAGCACGTCGCGCTGACGCTGGGCCGGCAGCGTATCTCGCTCGACGACGACCGCTTCGTCGATGCCGCGCTGTTCCGTCAGAATGGCCAGAGCTTCGATGCGGTCCGGCTCGAATGGACCGGCGTACAGGGGCTGCGCGCCGACCTGACCTATGCCTGGAATCTCCGCACGATATGGGGCGTGGACGGAGAAGGCGCCCGGCCGGCGTCCACCCCGGGGACCAATCTGTTTGGTGAGGTCGGTTATACGACACCCCTCGGCACGATCACCGCATTCGGCTATCTCGTCAGTCAGGATGACGCCTCGTTCCAGGGATTTCGCCTGTCGAGTCAGACCTGGGGCGCGCGCCTGTCGGGCAGCCAGCCGATCGCGTCGGGGACCAAGCTCAGCTACAGACTGAGCTATGCGCGGCAGAGCGATTGGCGTCGCAATCCGAACAATTATAGCGCCGATTTCTACCTTGCCGATATCGGACTGGACGTCGCGCATTTCCGCGTCGGCGGCGGCTATGAGGTGGTCGGCGCCAGTAAAGGCGCGCCTTTCACCTCGTTCCAGTTTCCGGTCGGATCGGGCATCCGCTATCGCGGCTGGGCGAGCAAGTTCAATCCGACGCCGCCCGACGGCGTCCGCGATCTCTATGGCTCGATCGGCTATTCGCTGCCGCGTCTCGGGCCGTTCAAGGCGTTCGGGGTTCAGGCTTTCTATCACCGCTTCGACAGCGATCGGCTGGTGCGCCATTATGGCGATGAACTGGACGCACTCGTGGGCGGCAAGCTGGGGCATTACGCGCTGTCGCTGCGCCTGGCGGACTATTATGCTGATCACTTTGCCACACGAACACGCAAGGCCTGGGTCCAACTCGATTGGACGTTCTGACTGTTCCGCGGGCAGTGCATTCAACGCCAATCGATCGCACCAACAAAACAAAAGCCGCCGGCGCCAAGGGGGGAGGGGGCACCGGCGGCTCTATTCGCCCGGCCGGATACGGCCAGGCGGGACTGTTCGACCTCAGGCGAGGTCGTAGCGATCGGCGTTCATCACCTTGGTCCAGGCTTTGACGAATTCGTCGACGAACTGGTCGCCGGCATCCGCCGAGGCATAGACTTCGGACAGCGCGCGGAGCTCCGAATTCGATCCGAACACCAGATCGGTGCGCGTGCCGGTCCATTTGCGCTGACCGGTGTGACGGTCATTGCCCTCGAACTCCTCGTCCGCCGTATCGTCGATCTGGCGCCACGCGGTCGCCATATCGAGCAGGTTGACGAAGAAGTCGTTGGTCAACTGACCGGGGCGGTTCGTGAACACGCCGTGCTGCGAGCCGTTGTAATTGGCGCCGAGCACGCGCAGGCCACCCACCAGCACGGTCATTTCGGGCGCCGACAGGCCGAGCAATTGCGCGCGGTCGACCAGCAATTCCTCGGTCGGCACGTTGAACTTGACCTGGAGGTAGTTGCGGAAGCCGTCGGCGCGCGGCTCGAGCACCGCGAAGCCCTCGGCGTCGGTCTGTTCCGCCGTCGCATCGCCGCGGCCGCTGGTGAACGGTACGGTGACGCTGCGGCCCGCGGCCTTCGCCGCTTGCTCGATGCCGACATTGCCGCCCAGCACGATCAGGTCGGCGATGCTGACCTTGCCCGCGCCGCCGAAGTCGCTCTGGATACTTTCATAGACCTTGAGCACCTTGGCGAGTTCGGCGGGTTCGTTGACTTCCCAGTCTTTTTGCGGAGCCAGGCGGATGCGCGCGCCATTCGCGCCGCCGCGATGGTCGGATCCGCGATAGGTCGCGGCCGATGCCCAGGCGGTCTTCACCAACTGCGCGATGCTGAGGCCCGACCCGGCGATCTTGCCCTTGAGCGCCGCGACATCGCTGTCGCTGAGCCTCGGGCCGGCGGGAATCGGGTCCTGCCAGATCAGGTCTTCGGCCGGCACGTCGGGGCCGAGATAGCGCGCCTTCGGGCCCATGTCGCGATGGCAGAGCTTGAACCAGGCCCGCGCGAAAGTGTCGGCGAAATAGGCCGGGTCGGCGCGGAACTTCTCCATCGCCTTGCGGTATTCCGGGTCCATCTTCAGCGCCATGTCGGCGGTGGTCATCATGGTCGGCACCTTGACGCCCGGGGTATGCGCCTTTGGCGCAAGCGTTTCGGGCGGGTCACCGACCGGGTGCCACTGCTTGGCCCCGGCGGGGCTGCGCGTCAGCTCGTAGTCGTGATCGAGCAGCATGTCGAAATAGAGCATGGTCCATTCGGTCGGCTTCGGCGTCCACGATCCCTCGATGCCCGAGGTGATGGTGTGGTCGCCCATGCCGGTCTCATGACCCGACTGCCAGCCGAGACCCTGCTGCGCGATGTCCGCCCCTTCGGGCTCGGCGCCGACCAGACTCGCGTCGCCCGCGCCATGCGCCTTGCCGAACGTGTGGCCGCCGGCGGTGAGCGCCGCGGTCTCTTCGTCGTTCATGCCCATGCGATAGAAGGTCTCGCGCATATCGCGTGCCGACTTGAGCGGATCGGGCACGCCGCCCGGTCCTTCGGGATTGACGTAGATCAGGCCCATCTGGATCGCGGCGAGCGGGCTTTCGAGCGCACGGCCCGCTTCATCGTCGATGCGGGTCTTGCTGTTCGGGCTGCCGACCCATTCTTGCTCGGTGCCCCAATAGATGTCGCGCTCGGGCTCCCACACGTCCGCGCGGCCGCCGCCAAAGCCGAACACCGGGCCGCCCATCGATTCGATCGCGACGTTGCCGGCCAGGATCATCAGGTCGGCCCAGCTGAGCTTGCGGCCGTACTTCTGCTTGATCGGCCAGAGCAGGCGACGCGCCTTGTCGAGATTGCCATTGTCCGGCCACGAATTGAGCGGGGCGAAGCGCTGCTGCCCGGCATTGGCGCCGCCGCGGCCGTCGCCGGTGCGATACGTGCCGGCCGAGTGCCAGGCCATGCGGATGAAGAAGGGGCCGTAATGCCCGTAATCGGCCGGCCACCAAGGCTGGCTGTCGGTCATCAGCGCGGTCAGGTCGCGCTTGACCGCGGCGAGATCGAGCGACTTGAATTCCTTCGCATAATCGAAGTCGTCGCCCATCGGATTGCCGCTGATCCCCTTTTGATGAAGGATGTCGAGCGAGAGATGATTGGGCCACCAGTCGCGGTTGGTTCGGCCGAGCAAGCTGCGCAGCGCCGCGGGTTCCTTGTTCGGATCGCTCAGCGGGCTACCTTCGGTTACGGCATCCATCTCGTTCTTCCTCTCGTTCGCGCCGGTGTGAGCGGCGCAGGGGCTCTAGCGGATCGGGTACGCAGCCGGATCACGGCTCGCCCCTTGGTTGTGGCTTGTGTGGCGATGCGCTGCAATCATTTATGCGATGAGTTAATCTGATCTCCACAAGCGGAAAAATCGATCAGTGGAGTCCCATTCCGCCGAAGCCGTTGCTTTGGTGCTCGTTCTGCTGACCGACCTTGAACGCGAGGCGTGCGCGAGTAGAAGCACCGCCATGAAGCCCGTGATCTTCGGCCTGTCCGGCCTGACCCTGACCGACGACGAACGTGCATTCTACAAGGATGCCGATGCCGCCGGATACATCTTGTTCAAGCGCAACATCCAGAATCGCGAGCAGGTTCGGGCTCTGACCGACAGTCTGCGCGACCTGACGGGGCGCGACGAACTGCCGATCCTGATCGATCAGGAAGGGGGCAGGGTGCAGCGGATGCAGCCGCCAGAATGGCCGCAATTTCCCGCCGGCCCCGATTTCGACCGGCTCTACGACACCGCGCCGATGAGCGCGATCGAGGCGGCGCGCGTCAATGCCCAGGCGACCGCGCTGATGCTGGCCGAAGTCGGCGTCAACGTCGATTGCTGGCCCTTGCTCGACGTCAGCCAGCGCGACACGACCGAGGCGATCACCATCCGCGCGCTGGGCCACGAGCCGATGCGCGTCGCGGCAATGGGCAGGGCGATCATCGAGGGGCTTCGTACCGGCGGCGTGGTCGGCGTGGTCAAGCATATGCCCGGCCATGGCCGCGCAGTGGTCGACACCCATTTCCATCTGCCGACCGTCACCGCGTCGGAGGAAGAATTGGAGATCGATCTCGAGCCGTTCCGCCGCCTGGCCGATGCGCCGATGGGGATGACCAGCCACATCGTGTTCCAGACCTGGGACCCCGAACGCCCGGCGACCATGTCGCCAGTGATCGTCGAGCAGGTGATCCGCGGCAAGATCGGCTTCGACGGGCTGCTGATGACCGACGATATCGACATGAAGGCCTTGTCGGGGACGGCCGGCGAGAAGGCGGCCGGGGCGATTGCTGCGGGTTGCGATTTGGTGCTCGATTGTTGGGGCCGGATGGACGAGATGCAGGAGATCGCGTCATTGCTCAACGACATGCCGGCCAAGTCGCTCGACCGGCTCGACCGTGCGATGGCGACCGTGCGGGGTGTCACGCCGCAAGGTGATTTTGCGGAGTTGCTCGCCAAGCGGGACGAATTGCTGGCGTTGGCCTAAGCCATATGTCGTGCCGGGCTTATCCTGGCGCCCGCGAGAGCCGAGCGTCTTTCGGTTTGTTGCAGAATGATCCCGGTACGAGGCAGGGTGACGCTTACTTAGGCCGGAGAATATCACATGATCCCCCGCGAACTCATCGACGTAGCGCGCATTCCCGGCAGCAATGACGAGTTGCGCCTGTTCCGCCGGGGTGCCGACTTCATGATCGTGCTCGACCGCAACGAGCTGATGAACAGCCGGATGAGCGGGTCGGAGGAAGTGCTGGCGACGGCCACCTGCGAACGCCTCGGCGGACGGAAAGCGCCACATCTGTTGATCGGCGGCTATGGCATGGGCTTCACCTTGCGCGCCGCGCTCCGCTCGCTGGGTACCGACGCGAAGCTGACCGTGGCCGAACTGGTGCCGGAAATCATCGACTGGGCGCGCGGCCCGATGGCAGAACTCGCCGCCGGCTGCCTCGACGACCCGCGCGTCAGCGTCGTCGGCGACGACGTGGCGGCGCTGATCGACAACGGACAAGGGCAATATGACGCCATATTGCTCGACGTCGACAACGGCCCCGACGGGCTGACCCGAGCGAGCAACGGCCGGCTTTATTCGGAACGCGGGCTCGAAGCGGCGTGGCGCGCGCTACGCCCGGGCGGCATCCTGGCAATCTGGTCGGCCGCTCCCGATCCGCGGTTTGCGCGCAAGTTCGGCACCTGTGGGTTCAGGGTAGACGAAGTCGTTACTCGGGCGCGCAGCAACGGCAAAGGGTCTCGCCATGTTCTCTGGTTCGGCGAAAAGGCTTAGGCTGGGACGTAGCGACAAGGGGGAATCCCAATAGGAGGACGGATGAGTGTCTCGGCTGCGCTCCTCACCAATCACCAGTCCGTCAAAGCCATTCGAGCCTGTTCGCTTATGAGGCTGTACAACCCGCTCATCGCCATTTGATTGGCAACGATTTCGCGAGTGTCGATATCTAGTTTCGTGTTGGGATGCTCGCAGATTTCACAATATGGCATCTCTTGATCGTGAATGACGGTGACCGGCGTTTCAGGCGGGGGTGGATTTCGGAAGAAGCGTCGCGCCCTTTGATGCAAGGCGCCGTTGAAGATATCGGTCTTCCCGGTATTTCCAAACACCAAGCGCGCATCCGTCGCAGGCGGACGAGCGCATGGCATGACGCGGCCGGTCGCGTCCAAAGAGGCCGATTTGTAAAGCCACTCGCAGCCTGGTGCTCCTTTGCCTGCCGGTCGCGACAGGCCTGTCGGACGGCCCGCAAGATGCCATCGCTGGGTCCACGTACGATCGAAGTGGCTGCCAATGACTTCGCTGTCCAGATCCGAGAGGATTGCATCAAGTGCAGCTGCCGCTTGGTCTCCGTCATGCGTAAAAATGATAGTCTCCGAGTCCAGGTCGATCGCTGGCACCATGGTCGGGTCGTCCCAAGCCACGTCGAATGGTTTTGCTAGGCAAATTTGATTAACGCCGATTTCCTGGGCCAGCGCTACCGCAGAATCAGCCTCATGCTTATTGTGCTCAAATAGCAAAAACTGCCAGTGTATTACTGGAGTATAGCTATTGTTCTCTATTTTTGCTCGAATCAAGGAGCGAAGATTTTTTAAGACAGTGTCAAAATTCCCACCACGTCGGTATTGACGGTATACCTCATTGCTTGCGCCATCTATCGAGACAATAAGGAAATTTAAGCCGGAGCGTACGATAGAATCCGGATCGAATTTCGGCACAGAAAGGCTGGATGACGTGAACGCGGAAAGTCCGAAACGTCTCGCCATTGCAACTAGATTGTCAAAGTTCTTATTAAGGAATGGCTCTCCGTAATTTGCGAAGTATATTTGAAACATGTAAGGGGCATGTTCTTCAAGGTATATTTTGAATGTGTCAGGCGATAAAGTTCCAGCAGGCCATATAAAATTCTTATTTTTATTCGAAGTGTGAACGCAGCCGGGGCATTTAAGTCCACATGAATTACTAGGATCCACCTGGGTTCCTATAGGATGGCCAATTAGAATTGTGTGTCGATAGCGATACTCATATTTCAAAACCAATAGATTAGAAATTTTCAAAAGCAACGATTGTGCCTGAACGGCAGTTAGAGTTTCTCGCAGACGCCAAAAATTGTCTTCAACGAATTGATCAATTCTTGAAAGGAATTCTCCGAAATTCGTCTGGTCGACTGATTTGTCTAATGATAATATTCCCGCACTGAACAGGTTGCGCGTGTCTTCACTGTAGTCAAATCTAAGATCCATGGGATGCCAAAACCGTTGAATCCGTGTCCATCATGCAATTGGTGTCATAGATATCACGCTGTCGCCACTGTTTATCGGCCAGCATAAATTTTGCGTATCGGGCGCTGACGCCGACACCATACGGCTTCGAAGAGAAGGGGCTGCGCAAGTGGCGACAACCGGCGCTCGTTACTGAATTGCGCAAATGTCCTGACGCTAAGAGCTGCCAAAAAAGAGGGCATCGCGCTTTCCGGTACGGTTCATTGAATGTTTGATCGGGGATTAATCACGCTCGCTGACAATTTCGACGTGTTGATCTCCCTCCAAGTGAACGATGCTGAAGGCGTAAAATCGCCGATTAATCCTACCGGCCGCGCGCTTGTGCCACGAGACCGCGCTGCTCAACCACATCCCCGATATTTGCTGTGGCACGGGGAACATTGCTTCAAGGCGTAGGCCAGCGTGCAAATCAGGACGACAGGCCGCGACAAGACTGCACTTGCGGTCCGTCCGGAACGGGCCTAGCGGCGCGCAACCCGTTATTATTCCGCTTATGCCTCGCCCAGAACCCTCCTTGCTGGTTTCGATCCACGACGTCTCCCCGAAGTTCGAGGGAAAAGTCGATCGGCTCGCCGACCTCGTATCGCGCGACATGCCGGTGCCGCGTTACGCGATGCTGGTCGTACCCGATCATTGGGGCGATTCGCCGGTCCGCGCGGGCACGCCCTTCGCCTCGCGGCTGCGCGCCTGGTCGGACGCCGGGGTCGACATGTTCGTCCATGGCTGGTTCCATCTCGACCGCAGCGAGCATGACGGCGCGCTGGCCAAGTTCAAGGCGAAGCGGATGACCGCGGGCGAGGGCGAATTCCTGGGTCTCGACCATGATACCGCGCGCGCGCGAATGGCCGATGGGCGCAAGGTGATCGAGGACATTATCGGTCGGCCCGCAGTGGGATTCATCGCACCGGCCTGGCTTTATGGCGAGGGCGCGATGCGGGCGCTCGGCGAGGAAGGCTTCGCGCTCGCCGAGGACCATATGAAAGTGTGGCGCCCCGCGACCGGTGAAGTCGTCGCGAAAGGACCGGTCATCACCTGGGCTAGCCGCAGCCGCTGGCGGATCGCTTCTTCGTTGGCCGTTGCAGCTGTGGCACGCGCCGCTTTGCCGCGCCGGCCATGGATGCGGCTGGCCGTTCATCCTGGAGACACCAACGTACCGGCACTGACGGACAGTATCGCGCGCACGGTTGCCAGTTTGTCGCGCGGGGCGCGTTTTGCCCGATACAGTGAACTTTTGCCGGCCACGGGGGCGTAGACGGCCAGAACCAACGAGGGAAAGGGACGGGTAAGGTAGCGATCGAATGAACGACATGTCACGGACCGTACGCGGAATGGAGGCCGCCACGGTTGCCGATTGGGCACGAAGCGCGGGGGATCGCGCTGCTGCTCCCTGGCTTCGTTGGACGGGGCCCATCCTCTCGATCGCCATCATCCTCGTCGTTGCGCGCTTCCTGGGACGGTCCGACCTGAGCGTGTTGGCGCAATTGTTGCCCGTGTCTGCCGCCTTCTGGGCCGGCATGGCGTTGCTGCTCGCGATCCAGCCGATCGCCGACTACATCATCTTCCGCGGATTGTGGCCGTTGCCGTTGATCGGCGGGCTCACTGCCTTGCTCCGCAAATCGGCGTCGAACGAATTGCTGTTCGGCTATTCGGGCGAGCTGCAATTCTACCTTTGGGCACGTCGCAATGCGTCGATCCCCGGCTCGCCATTCGGCGCAGTGCGCGATGTCGCGGTCCTGTCGGCGCTCACCGGCAACATCGTCACCCTGGCCCTGCTGCTGGCGGCGATCGCTGTGCCCGGGCCGCTCGAATTCGGCGCGATGAACGCGCACATATTGTGGTCGGGCGTGATCCTGGTCGCCTCGTCGATGGCGGTGATGCTGTTCCGCCATCGCCTGTTCGCGCTGTCGCGCACGCAATTCTGGCGGATCGCAGCGATCCACACGGCGCGGTCGATTGCGGTCACGCTGATGTTCGGCTTGCTATGGGCTATGGTCATGCCCGGCGTATCGCTCGGCTGGTGGCTGCTGCTGTCGGCGGCGCGCCAGTTCGTCACCCGTCTGCCGTTCCTGCCCAACAAGGATCTGGTATTCGCCGGGCTTGCCGCCGGCATGCTGCACGACGTGCCCAACGTCGCCGATACGGTCGCCCTGGTCGCGGGCGTGCTGTTTGCCGGCCAGGTCGTGATCGGCGCTGCGCTCGCCGTCGCCGACCTGACGCGTGAAGCCATGACCGTCGAGGCACGCTGATGCGCATCGTCGACGTCTGCGCTTTCTACACCCCCGCCGGCGGCGGCGTGAAAACCTATGTCGAGCGCAAGCTGCAGGCTGGCCCGCCCGCGGGGCACGAGATCGTCATCCTCGCGCCCGGCCCCGAGGACAAGATCGAGCAGGTCGCCCCGGGTGCGATCATCGCGACGATCGCCGCGGCGCCGTTTCCGCTCGACCGCAATTATCATTATTTCGACGATGAGGACCGGCTGCACGCCGCGCTCGACCAATGGCGGCCCGATCTGGTCGAGGTCGCCTCGCCCTGGACCAGCGCGTCTATGGTCGGGCGGTGGCGCGGGAACGCACCGCGCGCGCTGATCATGCATTGCGATTTCCTGTCGGCCTATCCCTATCGCTGGCTGCAGGGGATGTTCTCGATTTCGACGATCGACCGCCAGCTCGAATGGTATTGGCGCCATTTGCGCAAGCTCGATCGCCAGTTCGACTTCGTGGTGAGCGCCAGCGACGATTTGACGCAGCGATTGCGTGCCGGCGGCGTGGCCAAGGCCCAGACCATCCCGATGGGTGTGCAGCCGGAGGTTTTCTCGCCCGACCTGCGCGACGAGGATTTGCGCCGCGAGATGCTCGAGCAATGCGGCCTGCCGCCCGAGGCGACGTTGCTGGTCGGGCTCGGCCGCATGGCGCCGGAAAAACGCTGGCCGATGATCTGCGAGGCAGTGCTGGCGGCGGGATCGCACCATGCCGTCGGACTGGTCCTGTTCGGCGCCGGACGCGACCGCGCGCGCGTGATTCGCGCCACGCGCGGGTCGCCGCATATCGTCGTCGCCCCGGCGATCACCGATCGCGGGCGGCTGGCGCGGATGCTGGCCAGCGCCGACGCGCTGATCCATGGCTGCGAGGCAGAAACATTCTGCATGGTGGCGGCAGAGGGCGCGGCAAGCGGCCTGCCGCTGATCCTGCCCGATCGCGGCGGTGCCGCCGACCACCACCGGCCGGGATGTGGCATCCGCTATGCGGCGTGCGATGCGCGAGATCTCGGCGAGCGGCTGACCGCCTATCTTGGCGACGATCTCCAGGGGGAGCGCCGGCGTGCCGCGGCGCTGGCACCGCAGGTGCGATTGATGGACGCGCATTTCGACGATCTGTTCGCGGTGTACGAGCGATCGGTCGCACGTGCGGCGGCTTGACGCGCGGCTGGTCGCGCAACTCGCACGCACCCACTTGAAGGCGGGCGCGGGCAGTGCCACGACGCGCACTCGATGACTACAGCTGGCGCCCCAATCTTCTATGATCCTTCGGGCCGACGGCGGCGGCGTTTCGCGCTCGGCGTGGTGGCCTTCATCGTGCTGCTGGTGCTGTCAGCGATGGCGTTCGGTGCGTCGATCGGGATCGTGCCGTCGCAGCCTTTGCTGCCGATCAACACCGAACGGCCGCTGCATCGGCTGGCGCCGCCGCACGATACCCTGCTCAAGCGCACTGGCCGCACGATCGACTGGTATGGGCGCAAACTGACCGGCGAGACGCGGTCGAAGGAAGCCAAGACCGTCGGTAACGTGCCGCTGGCGATCGCTTTCCACGTGCCGTGGGACCCGCAGAGCGCCGAATCGCTGCGCCGGCATATCAACGATCTCGACTGGGTGATTCCCGGATGGGTGTCGGTGACTGGCCCCAGGCACACGATCACCACGTTCAGCGACACTGCGGGTCGTGCCGCGATCAACGGGGCGGCGCGTCGTCCGTTGATCTTGCCGATGATCCAGAACGCGATCGAGGGGCAGTTTGATGGCCCCGGTATGGCCGCGCTGTTGCACGACCCGAAGCTGCGCAAGCAATTTCTCGACAGGCTCGAGCCTTGGCTGGTCGCGAATCACGCGGCGGGCGCGATGTTCGATTTCGAGGAATTGCCGCCATCGGCACAGCGCGATTATCTCGCGTTCCTGAACGAGGCGAATATTCGGTTCGACAGGCACGGCTGGCTGATCACCATGGCGGTCCCCGTCGGGGACAGATCGTGGAACCTGCCGGCCTATGCGAAGATCGTCGATCGAATCTTCCTGATGTCCTACGACGAGCACGAGACGTCGAGCGCTCCCGGTCCGGTCGCCTCGCAGGCCTGGTTCGCGCGCGCGGTTGCCGATGCGGCGCACGGTGTTTCGGCGTCGAAACTGGTCGTGACGATCGGAAGCTATGGCTATGACTGGTACCCCGGCGGTGCCGATCCGGTCACGGTCGAAGAAGCGTGGCAGACCGCGCGCGAGTCGGACGCGATGCCGACGTTCGATCGCTCCAGTGGCAATTCAGGCTTCTCCTATGAAGAGAACGGCAAGAAACACGTCGTCTGGTTCCTCGACGCGGCGTCGGCCTACAACCAGATCGGTTTCCTGCGGCGCGCGGGCCTGGGCGGCGTCGCCTTGTGGCGGCTGGGTGCCGAAGATCCCGGCATCTGGTCGATTTTCGGCAAGTCGCATCCGACGCTGCCGCCGGCCAATGTCATCGAGACCATTCCCAACGGCACCGACGTCGATATCGAGGGCAAGGGGGAGATACTCAAGATCGGGGCGACTCCCGCTTCGGGTCAGCGCCACGTCACCACGGCGCGCAACGGCGACATAATTGGAGTCACGTTCGATCGGCTGCCCAGCCAATATCAGGTCCAGCGGACCGGCTATAGCCCGAACAAAGTCGCGCTGACCTTCGACGACGGCCCTGATCCGCAATGGACGCCGCAGATCCTCGACATCCTGAAACGCTACAACGTGCCGGCGACTTTCTTCATGGTCGGGGAGAACGGTCTGACCGAGCGCGGACTGCTCGAACGGATCGTGCGCGAGGGGCATGAGGTCGGCAGCCATACTTATACCCATCCCAATCTCGCCGGCGCCTCGGCGACCGATACCGATATCGAACTCAACGCCAATCAGCGGTTGTTCCAGGCGTTCACCGGACGCTCGCTGCGCTTGTTCCGCGCGCCCTATTTCGGCGATGCCGAGCCGACCACGGCGGACGAACTCGGGCCGGTATATCGGGCCCAAGAGCGCGGCTATATTTCGGTCGGCCTGCACGTCGATGCCGAGGATTGGCAGCGGCCGGGCGTCCAGGCGATCATCGACAATGTCGTCAATGGCGTCGCCAAGCGCGATAGCGGCTGTGCATCGGGCGACGATTCACAGTGCAGCCACAATATCGTGCTGCTCCACGATGCGGGCGGCGACCGTCAACAGACGGTCGAGGCGCTGCCGACGATCATCGAGAAGCTGCGCGCCATGGGGTTCACCCTGGTGCCGGTATCGGCGCTCGCCGGCCTGTCGCGCGATCAGGCGATGCCGCCGATCTCGCCGAGCGATCGCGCCGCGGCGCAGGTCGATCTGTTCCTGTTCGGAACGCTCGGCGCGGTGGTCACCGCGCTCGGCTGGATCTTCCTCTTCGCGATCTCGATCGGCATCCTGCGCGCTGTGGTCCTGTCGGCGCTCGCGCTGATCCAGGCGCGGCGCGAGGGGCGGACTTTGTTCCCGGCGATCGATCCCGACCGCTTCGTGACAGTGATGATCCCCGCCTATAACGAAGAAGCGGTGATCGAGCGGTCGATCCGGACGGTGCTCGCCTCGACCGATGTCAGGATCGAAGTGATCGTGATCGACGACGGATCGAAGGACCGCACCAGCGAAATCGTGCGCGACGCTTTTGCCGGCGATTCCCGCGTGCGATTGCTGACGCTGGAAAATGGCGGCAAGGCGCGCGCGCTCAACCGGGGGCTCGACCTCGCGACCGGCGAGATCGTCATCGCGCTCGACGCCGACACTCAGTTCGAACCGACCACCATCGCGCGGCTGGCGCGCTGGTTCGGCGACCCGAAGCTTGGCGCGGTGGCGGGCAATGCCAAGGTCGGCAACCGCGTCAATCTGGTCACCAGATGGCAGGCGCTGGAATATATCACCGCGCAGAATCTGGAGCGCCGCGCGCTCGCCAGCCTCAACGCGATGACGGTGGTGCCGGGTGCGGTCGGGGCATGGCGGCTCGAGGCGATCCGCTCGGTCGGCGGTTATCCCGACGACACGCTGGCCGAGGATCAGGATCTGACGATCGCCATCCAGCGCGCCGGCTGGAAAGTCCATTACGACCAATTTGCCGTCGCCTGGACCGAAAGCCCGGAGAATTTCAAGGGCCTCGCCAAACAGCGGTTCCGCTGGGCCTATGGCACGCTGCAATGTCTGTGGAAGCACGGCACGATCATCGGGCGCGGGCGCCCGCGCGGGCTGGCCTGGATCGGCCTGCCTCAGGCGATCGTGTTCCAGATCGTGCTCGCCGCGATCAGCCCGATCATCGACCTCGCGCTGATCGTCAGCTTCGCGCTGACCTGGCTCGCGGTCCAACAGCATGGCTGGGATCAGACGCAGCACAGTATCGAGAAGATGCTGGCCTATTGGCTGATCTTCACCGCGATCGACCTGCTCTCGGCGATCGTCGCCTTCGCGCTCGAACGGCGTGAGAAATGGTCGCTGCTCTGGCTGCTGATCCCGCAGCGGATCGGCTATCGCCAGGTGATGTATTATGTCGTGCTGAAAGCGATCACCCAGGCGTTGCGGGGCCCGCTCGTCGGCTGGGGCAAGCTGCAACGCACCGGGCGGGTGCAAGCGGCGGGGTAGCCGCTACTCGATCAGGCGCGCCCCGCTCGCATCCCTCCCGAGCCGATCAGCCGGGTTACGCAACGGACAATCTTCCATCGACAGGCAGCCGCAGCCGATGCAGCTGCCGAGTTGATCGCGGAGCGCGGTCAGCTGCGCGATGCGATGGTCGAGATCGTCGCGCCACGCCGCCGACATACGCCGCCAATCCTCGCCCGATACCGGGCGATCGGCGGGGAGCGCATCGAGCGCGGCCTTGATCTCGCCGAGCGGGATGCCGGTGCGCTGCGCAATCTTGATCACCGCCACCCGGCGCAGCACGCCGCGGCGAAATCGGCGCTGGTTGCCGCCCGAGCGCTCGGCGCTGATCAGCCCTTTGGCCTCGTAGAAATGGAGCGTCGATACCGCGACGCCGCTGCGCCGCGCGACCTCTCCGACCGACAACATCGCCGGAATGACCTGCATGCGAAAAAGTCCCTTGACCTGAACTAAGCTTGAGGTTGCATAGGCCTGTCTCGCGGCGCCGGCAATCGTTCGGCGCCGGGTTTCACGACCATCAGGAGACAGTGTCCATGGCTACCGCCCCCTTTTATCGCGTCGACAAGTTCATCGTGCCCGATGCGGCGCGTCAGGCGTTCATCGATGCGGTCGACGAGACCGATGCGGTGATGCGCACGCAGCCTGGCTTCGTCCGTCACGATCTGCTCGAACAGGTCGGCGGACCCGGCGAGTATAATTTCGTCACCGTCGCCGAATGGGAAAGCGATGAGGTGATCCCGATCGTCGCCGCAGCGATCGCGCGTCACCAGGCGACGCGGCGGTTCGATCGCAATGCCTTTTTCGCCGCGCACGGCATTCGCGCCGACATCGCGACCTATCGCGCGCTTTGAGGCGCTCGCCGCGCGGTGTATGCGCGGCGGCATGATCCAGTCGCTCACGCGCCGTCTCGTCCTCGCCGGATTGGCCGCATTGTCGATCGGCGCGGCGCCGTCTGCCCAGGCGCCGATCGTGCTCGCGGCGGCGAGCCTGCAGGAATCGCTGACCGCCGCGGCGGATGCCTGGGCAAAGGCGGGGCACCCACGGCCGGTGATTTCGTTCGCCGCGTCGTCCACCTTGGCGCACCAGGCCGAAGCGGGCGCGCCGGGCGACCTGTTCGTCTCGGCTGATGAGGACTGGATGGACGCGCTTGCGGGCAAGGCTCTGCTCGCGACGGGGACGCGCGCCGATCTGGTCGGCAACCGGCTGGTCGTGGTCGAGCCTGCCGGACGGCATTCGTCGATTCCGACCAGCGGGGTCCGGCTGGCGCGGATATTGAGCGCGGGGGCGCTGGCGATGGCCGACCCCGACAGCGTGCCGGCGGGCAAATATGGCAAAACGGCGCTCGAGAAGCTCGGCGCCTGGACTGCGGTAGCACCGCGAGTGGTGCGCGCCGAGAATGTCCGCGCGGCATTGGCGCTGGTCGAGCGCGGGGCGGCACCGTTCGGGATCGTCTATCTGACCGACGCCAAGGCGTCGTCCAAGGTGCGCGTGGCGGGCGTATTTCCGCCAACCAGCCATCCGCCGATCCTGTATCCGATCGCCCGGCTGGCGCGCTCGACCAATCCAGAGGCGGAGGGATTTCGCCGCTTCCTGCTGTCGCCGCGCGGCCGCGCGATCTTCGGCGGGTTTGGCTTCACGGCGCCGGTAAAGTGATCTTCCCATGTCGTCATGCCGGGCTTGTCCCGGCATCCACCGCGCAACAACACCTCATCTCGGTTGTGGAGGAGTGGTGTTCGAGCTTTGGCGTGCCGGGGGCACGCCAAAGCTCGAACACGGCACAAGGCCGGGGTGACGATGAAATAGAGGGCGTGGCTTGACCCCCGAAGAATGGGGTATCGTCGCGCTGTCGTTGCGCGTCGGGCTCGTCGCCACTCTGGCCACGCTACCGATCGCCTTCGCCATCGCCTGGCTGCTCGCGCGCGGTCGCTTCCCCGGCAAGATCCTGATCGAGGCAATCGTCTATCTGCCGCTGGTCGTGCCGCCGGTGGTCACCGGATGGTTCCTGCTACTCGCCTTCGCCCCAGGCGGGCTGTTCGGCTTCCTCAGCGGGCATGTCCTGTTTCGCTGGACCGGCGCGGCTATCGCCGCCGGCGTGATGGCGCTGCCGCTGATGGTGCGCGCGATCCGGCTGTCGATCGAAGCAGTCGACCGCCGGCTCGAAGGCGCGGCGCGAACCTTGGGCGCTGGGCCGTGGCGCGTCTTCTGGACGATCACCTTGCCATTGAGCCTGCCGGGCCTGCTGGCCGGGACCGTGCTCGGCTTCGCGCGGTCGCTGGGCGAATTCGGCGCGACGATCACCTTCGTCTCCAACGTGCCGGGTCAGACCCAGACCTTGCCGCTGGCGATCTACGCCGCGCTGCAACGGCCCGATGGCGACGCGATCGCGCTCAGGCTATCGGCGCTGTCGGTCGCGGTGGCGCTGGCCGCATTGGTCGCCTCGGAACTGCTCGCGCGGCGGATGCGCGCGGCGATGGTCCATGGCGTTTGATCTCGATATCTCGAAGCGGCTCGGCGATGCCGAGATCGCGCTGCGGTTGGAGGCAGGGCAGGGCGTGACCGTGCTGTTCGGTCCGTCTGGCGCGGGCAAGACCAGCGTGCTCCATATGGTGGCGGGGCTGCTGCGGCCCGACCGCGGTCACATCAGGGTCGGTGGCGCGGCGCTGTTCGGCGACGGCATCGACCTGCCGCCGGAACGGCGGCGCGCGGGCTATGTTTTCCAGGAGCCGCGGCTGTTCCCGCATCTGAAAGTCGTGGCGAACCTGCGTTATGGTGCGGGGCAGACGGCGGCAGTCGAGGACATCGCTGACTTGCTCGACATCGCGCATCTGCTCGATCGCTGGCCGCGGACGCTGTCGGGAGGAGAGGCGAAACGTGTCGCGATCGGGCGCGCCTTGCTCAGCGATCCCGCTTTCCTGCTGCTCGACGAACCAACCGCCTCGCTCGACCGCGGTCGCGCGCACGAGGTGGAGCGTGCGATCCTCGACATTCGCGACCGGCTGCGGCTGCCGATCCTGATGGTGACGCACGATCGTATCCAGGCGGAGCGGCTGGCGACGACGATGGTCGAGATCGATCCGATGCGGACGTGAATTCGCGGGTCTGTCATCGTGCGATGCTATAAAGCGGTTGGTATCTCACGCGGGAGATGACGCCATGGACAGCGCCAGCAAGGACGGATTCCACCTGAAATTGTGGCGCGGCGAGCGCACCTGCCTGATCGGCATGGACGTCGACGCGCCGGAACCTGATTTCGTCGGTTTCGCGATCGAAGTCCTCCGCCCGGGCGGAACCGAGTTCGCGCCGCTGCGCAATCGTCTGGCTTTTTCCTATCCGGCAGGAAGCAAGGTCAATGGCGACGTCCAATTCCCCTCGACCGAAGCGCCCTTCCAGAAGTTTCGCTGGGTCCACTTTCCCTATGATCCGATCGACGGGCTCTATTCCTATCGTGTGACCAAGATGCACATGCCGGCCGAGGGGCCGCTGGTCGCGGGCACGCAGCTCGTCGCCAATATCAACCTCAACCCCATTACCCATCCGGGCTTTCTCGATATCGGCTTCACGCGTGCGTTCGCGTCGTCGCAAGCCTATCGCGACAAGTTCGGCAATCGCGACGACATCCTGCCCGCGACCAACGCGGCGGGACTCGATTTCACGCCGCCGTTCGATCCGGCCAAGCCGGGTGACGACAATCCCTATACCTGGCTCGGCTTCGAGGCTGCGGCGATCGTCCAATCATTGGTCGACGAAGCGGTCGCGGACACGACGCTGACCGTGGATTTCTTCGCCTATGACCTCAATCTAGGCTGGCTGGTCGATCGCCTCGAGAAACTCGGGCCGCGGCTGCGCGCGGTGATCGACGACAGCCCCAAGGATCACAACCAGCCGGATGGTGCCGAGGGCAAGGCCTCGGCGCGGCTGATGACGAGCACCAACGGCCAAGTGCGGCGGATGCACTTCCAGGGGCTGCAGCACAACAAGGTGATCATCCTGCGCCGCAACGGCGTAGCCCAGCGCGTGCTGCTGGGATCGACCAACTTCAGCTACCGTGGTTTCTACATCCAGGCGAACAATGCGTTGCTGTTCAGCGATCCGGACATCGCTGCCTTGTTCGGCGACTATTTCGAGGCCGCGCTCCAAAATCCCGAAACCTTCACTGGCTCGGCGATGGCGAAGAAGTGGTTCGCCTTTTCAGGCCCCGACAAGCCGACCGTCCAAATCGCGCTCTCTCCGCATCCCGACAACGAACTGGGCCTCTCGCCGGTCGGCGCGGCGATCGATCAGGCGACGTCGTCGGTGTTCTTCTCGATCGCGTTCCTCAACCAGATCAAGAGCGGATCGGTGCGCAAGGCGCTCGACCGCCTCGCGACGCGGCCGCTGTTCAGCTACGGCGTGGTCGATCAGGCGGGCAAGGCGCTCAACGTCCACAAGCCCGACGGCACGATCGGCGTGGTCGATTTCGCGTACCTCGCCAAGAACGCGCCGCCGCCATTCGGCGCCGAATGGCAGGGCGGTAAGGGCATCAACTTGCACAACAAGTTCGTCGTCACCGATTTCGGCCTGCCGACCGCCAAGGTGTTTACCGGATCCTCCAACCTGTCGCCGAGCGGGGAGAGCGGGAATGGCGATCATCTCGTGATGATCCAGGACCCGGTGGTCGCCACTGCCTACGCCATCGAGGCGGTGCGCCTGTTCGACCATCTCCATTTCCGGTCGAAGATGAGCGAGGCGAAGGTCAAACCAAAGGGCGCTAAACCCGCGGAGGCGACCCCGCTGACGCTCGCCAAGCCGACCGCGCTGAGCGGCAAGCCGGCCTGGTTCGAACGGTATTACGCGGTCGACAGTCAGTATTTGCACGACCGGCTGTTGTTCGGGCACTGACCGCCGGCATCGTCGGTGATGCCGGCGGCCAGCCGGAGGTCAGACGCCGCCCAGGAAGTCCATCTTGCCGATCGGCACGCCCTTCATGCGCAACAGCGCGTAAGCGGTCGTGACGTGGAAATAGAAATTCGGGTGAACGAAGTTTATCAGGAAGTCGCGCCCGGCGAACTTGAACTCGCCATTGGGGAATTTGAGCACGACCTCGGCGTCTTCCTTGCCGTTGATCGCGTCGGCGGGCACCGACTTCACGAAGTCGATCGTCTTGGCGATGCGCGCTTTGACGTCGTCGAAGCTCGCCTCATTGTCCTCCATCACGACATTCTCGACCCCGCCGAGCCGCACCATGCAGCCCTTGGCCGAATCGCTCGCACGCTGGATCTGCGAGATGAAATTGCCCATGTCCTCGATCAGCCGGGCGTCGAGCAATTCCTGCTCGTCGATTCCCTTGTCGGCGGCAAAGGCGCGGGCTTTGTCGATGATCTTGTCGAGATTGGTCAGCGCGCGCACGAAGACGGGCGCGGTCAGTGCGTGAAGGTCGGTAGCCATGATGTCCCCTAGACATGTTCGGGCGAATGCCCGGTTCGGCAGATGGGTGCCGGGGCGGCGCGATGCAATGAAGCGGCGCAACTGTTCGTTGCTCGGGTGGCGCAATCCGCCCTACAGCGGGCTGGCCGGGGGCGATCACCAGCGGTGAGGTACTTGCATGACGTCTGCGAAAGCGAAAATCCTGCTGATCGGCGCTGCCCTGCTGGGTCTGGGCGGCTGCGACAAGATCGGCTTCCCGACCGGCAATAGCGGCGATAGCTGGACGGCAGCCAATGGCGATAATGCGGCTCAGAAGCTCGATGCTTATGTCGAGGCGCACAACAAGTTGATGGACACGTTCGGTTTCGAGGAAAAGGCAGAAGCTTATCGCAAGTCGGATATCTCGCACGCATCGATCAACGGGTCGTTCAACGTCGATGCTGGCTGGATCGACCAGGGTTTGAAGAAGCTGAAGACCGCGCGCGCAATGTCGGGCGGTTCCCGCGATCTCGATGCCGCGGCCGACGCCTTACTCTCCTCGATGGGCAAAGCGCAGACGCATCTGGCGAGTCTTGGAACCTATTATGAGAGCAAGAAATATCTCGACGACAAGCTTGCTCGCGGCAAGGCCGAGGACGGGCAGATGCTCGCCGAGCTCGACGCCGCGGAGAGGGATTTCACGGCGTTCGGTGCGCTGCTCGATGTGGCGCTCGACAAACGCGACGAGGCCTTGCTCGAGAAGCTGAAGGGCAGCGACAATCTGCTCGCCTATAATGGCAAATTGGCGATGATCCACGCCAAGAAGCTGGTCGATTTGTTCAACGGCCCCGATGACGTGAAAAAGCCGGAGCTGTTCGCCAAAGGCGATGCCGAGGTGGCGATCATCGAAAAGGCCATCGCCAACGTGCATTCGGAAGCGACCAAGGCCGGCAAAAGCGACCCGATCGGTATCACTACGCTAACCAGCATGATCGGCACCTACCGCTCGCTCAAGCAGGGTCACGATGCGACCGACCTCAAGACGATGGTCACGCAATATAATCTGGCCGTCGAGACGACGAACACGCTTGGCGGCATCAACTGATCCAAGTGTTGAGGCTGGTTACCTGGCGGGAGGCCGAAGAAGCAATCTATCCGCTGACGGTATAATTCCCTCTCCCGCTTGCGGGAGAGGGAGGGGCCCGCCGCCGTCAGGCGGTGGGAAGGTGAGGGTCTTCTTTCTTCTTGCAGGCAATGAGAGCCAAATAAGAAGTAAGAAGACCCTCACCCAACCCTCTCCCGCATGCGGGAGAGGGCTGAACTGTACTCAATCGCGTGTCAGCGTGCCGCCTCGAACGCCTTGCGAAACTGGTCGAGATCGCCGCCGGCGACATCCGACACCGCCCAGAAATCCATATCGCCCTGGCGCCAATGGACCAGCGTGTAGCCATCGGTCGCCATCGTCTCGCCCGCCGGCGCCTTGCCCGCGGGCCAGGCGAAGACGTTGATGGTGTGAAGATTGCGGCGATAGACGATCGCCGGGACGACACGCCCGCCGATATAATCGAGCCGTCCGCCAACCAGCGGGAAGCCGGCGGCCTTGAGGTCGGGGGTGGGCGGTGAGAAGTCGATCTTGCCGTTGAACCACGGCTTGACGACGTGACGGTCGGAGGTCGGGATGTCGACCAGATGGTCGGCGAGCAGCGAACGGACATGGCTCGCGACCATCTGCTGCTCGAGCCCGCTCGTCGCCGATTGCTGGGGAATGCCGAGTGTCAGCGCCAGCCCCGCGGCGATCGCGCCACCGGCGCCCCAGCCCAGCCGCGCCGGCCAGGGATTGGCGCTACGCTGGGCGGCGGGCAGCGCGGCGTCGACGCGATCGCGCAGGGCCGCAGGAGCAGCATGGCGCAGCGCCGGATCGGCGACAATCTGGTGGAGCTGCTTCAATCGCTCGAACTCGGCGGCGCAATCGGGGCAGGTGCGCAGATGCGCCTCTATCGCTGCGACATTGGCGGCGTCGAGCTCGTCGTCGAGCAATGCGTGAAGCAGCATCGGGTCGGGACAAGTCATGCCTGACGCTCCTGTTGCCCGGCGGCGCGTGCCGGAAGCAACAGCTTCGCGAGCATCTCGCGGGCGCGGGCCAGGCGGGACATTACCGTGCCGATGGGGACGCCGGTTACCGACGCGATCTCGCGATACGACATGTCTTCCATCTCGCGCAGCACCAGGGTTTCACGAAAGGGCTCCGGAAGGGCGGCGATCACCCCGCGCACCGTATCGATCTCGCGTGCGCGGGCCAGCGATTCCTCCGGCGTATCGCTATCCGCTGGAACCGCGGCAACCGCTTCGGATTGCGCTTCGGACAGGCTCGCGTCGGAAACAACGACGCGCTCGCGCCGGATCTGTTCGCCGACGCGATCGCGCCAGCAATTCCTGAGGATCGCGAACAGCCACGCGCGGGGCGGCCCGCCGCGATAGGTCTCGAACGACCGGAACGCGCGCAGGAACGCTTCCTGCACCACGTCCTCGGCGATGCTGGCGTCGTTGGTCAAATAGCGCGCCAGATTATAGGCGGCGTCGAGGTGTGGCAGCATCAGGTCGCGGAAGCGCAGCTCGGGGCCGGGCTTGACGTCCCGCCCGCCGACCAGTCTTGGGCGAAAGCCGCCGATCACCTCTCCGCTCTCCGCCTCAGCGCGCCGTGACGGTCACTTTGCCCGTCATCATCGGATGGAGCGAGCAGAAATAGGCGACCAGGCCTGGCTTGGTGAAGGTGAAGCTGAACGATTGACCGGTATCGAGCACCTTCGACCGGAAGCTCTTGTCGGTGGCGACCACGGTATGCGGGATATCATCGTCATTGGTCCAGGTGACGGTCTGGCCGACCTTAACCGTCGCCATTTTCGGACCGAAGGTGAAGTTGGAAATGTGGACAGCGATCGGACCGGCGGTCGGCGCCGCCGACAAGGTCTTGCCCCGGGCCGGTGCCGCGACAGGGGGATGGGCGCGGCCCGAGGCAAGCGAGGTCGTGACCGCCGCAACAGGAATGAGCACGGCAATCATCAAACGGGAGTGCATCTGGGATCTCCAAAGGTTCTAAGCGAGAGTGGAATCGATCAGTGCGATCCGCTGATCGCCGCGGCGGAACGTCACGTCGGTGATGCCGAGCATCGAGCGGAGATGGCCCGGCGGCACGACCTGCGGACCGGGCGAGGGGGCTGTGCCCGGCGCCGGTTGCGGGAAAGCGGTCGAACGCGCGGTGTGGAAGGTCATCCGGCCCTCCACCTTCTGCACGATCTGGTGGATATGGCCGTTGAGGATCGTCACAGAGCCGAAGCGCTTGAGCAGCGCCAATGCGGCCGGGGCGTCGCCGGTGCCCCAGCCCCATTGCGTATACACCGTCCAGAGCGGGATATGCGCGAACACCACGATCGGGGTCGAGGCGCTGCGGCTCGCCAGATCGGCCTTGAGCCAGGCGAGCTGCGCGGCGCCGAGATTGCCCATGCCGCCGGGCTTGAGGTCGGCGACGTTGACCAGCCCGACGAAATGCACCCCCTGATGGTCGAAGCTGAACCAGCCGGCGCCCCTGCTGCCCTTGCCGTGGCGATCGAGAAACGCTTTGCCGCCGCCTTCATCGACCATGTCGTGTTCGCCCGGCACGAAGAAAGCGGGAATGCCCGTCTCGCGCAGGATCTGGTCGGCGTCGTCGAATTCGTCGTCGCGCGACAGCTGCGTGATGTCGCCGGTGTGGATGATGAAGTCGGGCTTCACCGCCAGCGCCTGCACCTTGGCGATCGCCTCGCGATAGGTCGCGCGCGCATCCGGATTGGCGGGCTTGTCGAAGCCGATATGGCTGTCGCTGAGCTGGAGGAAGGTGAAGCCGGCCGCGGGTGCGGCGCCGGTGCCCGCGCCGTCCAGGATCGCGCTGCGGGCGATGCCGCCGCTCAACGCATAAAGTGCGCCGGTGCCCGCCCAGGCCATGCATTTCAACGCCTCGCGGCGGCCCGGATTGTGATCGTCCATGGTGATGCTCCGTTGGCTACGGAGGGCAAGACAAACGACCCGGCGCGCTTATTCCCGTGCGGGAAAATTTATTTAGCCAGCGCGATCGGGGATTGACGCGGCTGGAACAGAGGCGTAGCGGCCCCGACCGTTATGCAGACCTTGCGACTCCGACTGAGCACCGCCGCCAGTATCTATCGATACTGACGGCCCATCATGCCCGCCGCCCGTAATTGGAGGGCGACGGTTCGGAGCGCTGCCGATCGTGATGATCGGCTTCTCGGTACAGATTAGGGTTCGACACCTTCGCCGCTTCGCGCGATGGGTCCGGCACATGCCGGTCATGGTCGAGCCGGGCGCGTTCCGCCTATTTCACCCGCCGGTGTAGTCCAATTGGCAGAGACGGTGCGCTTAGAACGCACGCGATGGGGGTTCGAATCCCTCCACCGGCACCGGGAAGGTAAAGGCGTTTGGATACGCCAGCCGGATTGTAACTCCGGTCCTTCGGGGAGTGGTTCGAGTCCACACCTTCCCACCAATTCCAAGCGGCCGGGATAGCCCAATGGCAGAGGCGACATGCTCAAAACGTGGAAAGTGGCGGTTCGAATCCGCCTCCCGGCACCAAATGAAGGGCACCGCCCGGCGCAAACCGCGCGGTGCCCTTTAGAAGTCCGCCGTACGTCAGAACTTCACGCGGAACGCGCCGCCGATGATCCGCGGCTCGCTGATCATGCCGGTCAGATTGTTGAAGTCGATCGCGCTGATCGCGCGGAACTGGTTGGTGATGTTGCGCGCGAACGCGCTCACTTCGTAGCGCGGCGTCGAATAGGCGATCTTCAGGCCGCCTTCGAGCATCGGCCGCCCGCGGAACTCCTTCGCTTCGTAGAGGAAGTAGTTGATGCTGCTGCGATAGGCCCAGTCGGTATAGGCGTAGATCTCCCGGCCATCGCCGAGCGGGATCGAGTAGCGCGCGGTCCAGTTCGCCACCCAGCGCGGTGCTTGCGGCAGGCGGTTGCCGTCGATGATCGCCTGGCCTGGGCTCGCCAGCGGATCGGTCACGGTGCAGAGCGATCCGCACACGCCGACCGTGATCGACGGGTCCTGTATCTCGGTGAAATTATAGCTGCCGCTCGCCGTCAGCGTCAGCTGCGGGATCGGGCGCATGTCGAGTTCGGCCTCGACACCATAGCCGATTGCGCGCTTCGCGTTGAGCAGGCGCGCCGAGTTGGACAAGCCACCGACCGCGGTGATCTGCAGGTCGTTCGTACGCCACCAATAGCCGTCGACCGAGAAACGAACGGTGCGATCGGCACTCTCTCCCTTGATGCCCGCTTCGCCCGACAAGGTGGTCTGCTTGCCCGCGGTGGTCTGCTTGCTGCCGAACGTCACGCGATCCTGGATCGCCGGGCCGAGATAGCCGGTCGCGGCGCGCGCATAGAGATTGACCTGCGACGATACCGCATAAGTCGCGCTGACGTCCCAGGTGAAGTCGCCACCGGACACCTTGGCACGGCTCGGTAGCACGACGCCGAACAGGTTTGGCGAATAGCCGGTGATCAGATCTTCCTTGTGGTCGTGCGAATAGCGCCCGCCCGCACGCAAGGTCAGCTTGTCGACCGGCTTGTACTCGACCGAGGCGAACGCGCCCCAATTCTCGTTCTTGTTGTCGTGGAACAGGTCCTGGTCGAGATCGGCGGCGCGGCTGCCGGTGGCCGGGAATTTATAGTCATATTCGTGATATTTGAGCGTCTGGTGGAAATAATAGAGCCCGCCCTGCAGCTGGAAGCCGTCGAACCGGTCGCTGACGAAGCGGAGTTCCTGGCTGAATTCCGCCGGCCGCGTGATCCCGCCGGTGTTCGACGGGAACAGCGCGTTGTTGAGGCCAAGCGCGGGGAAGACGTAGTTGTTGCCGCCATCGATATCCCCGGTGCTCTCGACCTTGGCCTTCTCATAGGCGGTGACCGAGTAAAGCGTGCCGGCGCCGTCGAAATGGTAATCCAGCCGCAAATTGGTGCCCCATTGCGTCATGCTCTGGCTGGTATAGCCGTCGAGCGCGACCTTGCTGGGCTCGAAACCGGGCGAGAAATCGTTGCTGCCCTGCTTGAACAGGCCGGCGCGGAACACGCGCGGCGTGCCGTCGAGATCGCGGATGTGGAAATTGACCAGCGCGTTGAAATTGCCGCTCGAATAACCGAGCTGGAAGCGGCCGGCGAGGTCGCGATACCCCTCCAGCTTCTTGTCGGCAAAACCGGTGGCCGAGGTGTTGGTCACCCAATTGTCGCGCCGCTGGAGCAGGCCCGAGGCGCGGAAGGCGAAACCGCCGCCCAGCGGCAGGTTGAGCGCGGCCTCGGCATTGACCGTATTGAACGTGCCCCAGCTCGCGCTGCCATAGCCGCCGATCTTGTCGTCGGTCGGCTTGGCCGAATCGAGCTTGATCACGCCGGCGGGCGTGTTGCGGCCGAACAAGGTGCCCTGCGGCCCGCGCAGCACTTCGACCGACTTGAGGTCGAACACCGGGAACGACTTGAGCATCGCATTTTCGAGCGCGACGTCGTCATAGACCACCGACACCGGCTGCGCGGCATTGGGATCGAAATCGGTGTTGCCGAGGCCGCGAATATAGAAGCGCGGAAACGTGCGGCCGAACGACGATTCGGCCTGAAGGCTTGGCGTGCGCGACGACAAGAAGCGGATGTCGAGCCCGCCCGAATTGATCACGGCCAACTTTTCGCCGCTGATCGCGGTGACTGCCACCGGCACGTTCTTCGACGATTCCGACACGCGCGTCGCGGTGACGACGATATCGCCCAGGCCCTTGTCCGCATCATCCTGAGGAGCAGGCGCATCGGCTGCCGGCGGCGCTTTGGGCTCATCAGCCCGCGCCATGGCGGGAGAGGCAGCAAGCGTGAGCAAGGCAGGCGAGGCGCCCAGGAGCAGGATGTGCGCCAGCGAGCGGTTAGACAACGAGTTCATGAATTCCCCTGAATCGAAGATCGGCATCCCCGTCGTTGACGACTCCGTGTGTCCCGGATCTTGCGCGAAGTCGTAACATGACCGTCATGGACCAAAAAGGCGGAGTCTCGGTCGGAATGGGGGATAGAAGCAGAATAGCTGCGCCGTGATGCGAACCGGCAACAGGGGCGGGCGGGCTCCCAAAATCCTCGCCCGCCAGGGCAGGGCAATCGCATATGGAGCTCGCGTGGGGAGCTGGTTCGTTTGCCGCTCTTCGCATCCCTTCGGTGCCAGGAATACGCCGCTCGGAATTGAGGAGATTCCGCTTCTTCTTCGTCATGCCGGGCTCGTCCCGGCATGACGGCTGATGCTGATTTCGATGGTTAATGGCCTCCTCGCAGCGGGCTCAATTCATATGCGATTCCCCTGCCCGCCAGGAGGAGGATTGCTGCGAGCGCTTCAGCCATCGGCATGCGCTTCAGCGGCCCCATAGAAAAACCGCCGCCCGGTTACCCGGACGGCGGTCATTTCGTTTCGGCCGAGGATGCCGAACGAGACGCTTATTCGCTCTCGTTCAGATACTCGCCGGCATCGGCGTCGGTGCCGTGGCCGCTCGGGGTGACGCTGGCCAGCGCATCGCTGCCGGTATCGTCGGCGGCGTCACGCAGCTTTTCCGCGGCACGCTCTTCCGCCGCCGAGTTCGGCGCGATCAGCACTTCCTGCAGCGCACGCTGCTGGACGCGGAGCGCGGCGTCACGGCTGGAGGCCGCCACGCGCAGGCGGTTCATGCCCGCACCGGTACCGGCGGGGATGAGACGGCCGACGATGACGTTCTCCTTGAGGCCGATCAACGTGTCCTGCTTGCCCTGGACCGCAGCCTCGGTGAGGACGCGGGTGGTCTCCTGGAACGACGCCGCCGAGATGAAGCTGCGGGTCTGCAGCGACGCCTTGGTGATGCCGAGCAGGACAGGCTTGCCCTGTGCAGGCTGCTGGCCCTTTTCGAGCTTCTCGTTGGTCTCGTCCATCTCGGTACGGTCGACCTGCTCGCCAGCGAGCAGGGTGGTGTCGCCGCCGTCGGTGATCTCGACCTTCTGCAGCATCTGGCGAACGATCACCTCGATGTGCTTATCGTTGATCTTCACGCCCTGAAGTCGATAGACTTCCTGGATTTCCGACACGAGATATTCCGCGAGCGGCTCGATGCCGAGCACCTCGAGAATGTCGTGCGGATCGGGCGAGCCGCCAATCAGATTGTCGCCACGCTTGACGTAGTCGCCTTCCTGAACGTCGATCACCTTCGACTTCGGGATCAGATACTCCACGACCTCGCCGCCGTCCTCGGGCTGGATCCCGATCTTGCGCTTGGCCTTGTAGTCCTTGCCGAACACGACGCGGCCCGAGACCTTCGCGATGATCGCGTTTTCCTTGGGCTTGCGGGCTTCGAACAGCTCAGCGACGCGCGGCAGACCGCCGGTGATGTCGCGGGTCTTGGCGGACTCGCGAGCGACACGGGCAAGCACGTCACCGGCCTGGACGGTGGCATTGTCCTCGACCGACAGCACCGCGCCCGGCGCGAGCATGTAGCGCGCGGCCTCGTTGGTATCGGCGCCCGTCAGCGTCATGCGCGGACGGAGGTCCTCCTTCGACTTGGTGGCGGCGCGATACTCGGTGACGACGCGCTGGGTGATGCCCGTCGCTTCGTCGGCCTGTTCGGTGAGCGTCTTGCCTTCGATCAGGTCCTGATACTTCACCGTACCACCGGTCTCGGTGATCAGCGGCATGGTGAACGGATCCCACTCGGCCATGCGGTCGCCCTTCGAGACGATGTGACCATCGTCGAACATGACGTACGCACCGTACGGGATGCGATCGACCGACAGCTCGCGGCCGTCCATGTCCTTGATCGCGATCTCGCCCGAACGGCTCAGCACCACGCGGCGGCCACGCTGGTCGACGATCAGACGTAGGTCGCGGAATTCGACCGTACCGTCGGCATGCGCCTCCAGGTTGGACGTTTCGTTGAGCTGCGCCGCGCCACCGATGTGGAACGTACGCATGGTGAGCTGGGTGCCCGGCTCACCGATCGACTGCGCCGCGATGACACCGACCGCTTCGCCGATATTCACCGGGGTACCGCGGGCAAGGTCACGCCCGTAGCACTTGCCGCAGACGCCGATCTTGGCTTCGCAAACCAGCGGCGAGCGGATCTTCATCCCCTGGATGCCGGTGGCCTCGATCTTCGCGACCGCCGCCTCGTCGAGCAACGTGCCCGACGGGATGACGACTTCGCCGGTCTTGGCATCGACCACATCCTCGGCCGTGGTGCGGCCCAGGATACGCTCGCCGAGCGAGGCGATGGTCGAACCGCCCTGCAGGATCGCGCGCATCTCGAGCGCCCGCTCGGTACCGCAATCCTCCTCCATGACGACGCAGTCTTGCGACACGTCGACCAGGCGGCGCGTGAGGTAGCCCGAATTGGCAGTCTTCAACGCGGTGTCCGCGAGGCCCTTACGAGCGCCGTGGGTCGAGTTGAAATATTCGAGGACGGTCAGGCCTTCCTTGAAGTTCGAGATGATCGGGGTCTCGATGATCTCGCCCGACGGCTTGGCCATCAGGCCGCGCATACCGGCGAGCTGCTTGATCTGCGCCTGCGAACCGCGGGCACCCGAGTGCGCCATCATGTAGATCGAGTTGATCGGCAATTCGCGACCCGTCTCCGGATCCTTCTTCACCGCCTTGATCTCGTTCATCATCGAGTTGGCGACCTGGTCACCGCAACGCGACCAGGCGTCGATCACCTTGTTGTACTTCTCCTGCTGCGTGATCAGGCCGTCCTGATATTGCTGCTCGAAGTCCTTCACCTGCTCGCGCGTCTCGTCGACCAATTTGTCCTTGTCCGGCGCGATGATCATGTCGTCCTTGCCGAACGAGATGCCCGCCTTGAACGCGTGACGGAAACCGAGCGCCATGATCGCGTCAGCGAATAGCACGGTCTCCTTCTGACCGGTGTGACGATAGACCTCGTCGATCACGTCGCCGACGTCCTTCTTGGTCAGCAGGCGATTGACGGTGTCGAACGGCACCTTGTGCGACTTGGGCAGGCACTCGCCGAGCAGCATGCGGCCCGGCGTCGTCTCATAGCGCTTGAGGTACGTATTGCCTTCCTCATCGGTCTGCGGGACGCGGCTGATGACCTTGGTGTGCAGGGTCACCGCGCCGGCCTGGAGTGCCTGGTGCACTTCCGCCATGTCGGCCAACAGCATGCCTTCGCCGGGCTCGTTTTCCTTGAGCATCGACAGGTAATAGAGACCCAGGACCATGTCCTGCGACGGCACGATGATCGGCTTGCCGTTGGCGGGCGACAGGATGTTGTTGGTCGACATCATCAGCACGCGCGCTTCCAGCTGCGCCTCGAGGCTCAGCGGGACGTGCACAGCCATCTGGTCGCCGTCGAAGTCGGCGTTGAACGCCGAGCAGACCAGCGGGTGAAGCTGGATCGCCTTGCCCTCGATCAGCACCGGCTCGAATGCCTGAATGCCCAGGCGGTGAAGCGTCGGCGCGCGGTTCAAGAGAACCGGGTGCTCGCGGATCACTTCGTCGAGGATGTCCCAGACTTCCTTGCGCTCCTTCTCGACCCACTTCTTCGCCTGCTTCAGGGTCATCGACAGACCCTTGGCATCGAGGCGGGCATAGATGAACGGCTTGAACAGCTCGAGCGCCATCTTCTTCGGCAGGCCGCACTGATGCAGCTTGAGTTCCGGACCGGTCACGATGACCGAACGGCCCGAATAGTCGACGCGCTTGCCGAGCAAATTCTGACGGAAGCGGCCCTGCTTGCCCTTGAGCATGTCGGATAGCGACTTCAGCGGACGCTTGTTGGCGCCGGTGATCGTGCGGCCGCGACGGCCATTGTCGAACAACGCGTCGACGGCTTCCTGCAGCATGCGCTTTTCGTTGCGGACGATGATGTCCGGCGCGCGCAGCTCCATCAGCCGCTTCAGGCGGTTGTTGCGGTTGATCACGCGGCGATACAAATCGTTCAGATCCGACGTCGCGAAGCGGCCGCCGTCGAGCGGCACCAGCGGACGCAGTTCGGGCGGGATGACCGGCACGACTTCGAGGATCATCCACTCGGGGCGGTTGCCCGAATCGATGAAGCTCTCGACGACCTTCAGGCGCTTGATGATCTTCTTGGGCTTCAGCTCCGACTTGGTCGTCGCCAGCTCCTGGAGAAGCTGCTCACGCTCGCCTTCGAGGTCGAGGTCCTGCAGCATGACGCGCACCGCTTCCGCGCCGATACCGGCCGAGAAGGCGTCCTCGCCATATTCGTCCTGCGCCTCGAGGAGCTCGTCCTCGGTCATCAGCTGGTACTTTTCGAGCGGGGTGATGCCCGGCTCGATCACGATATACGCCTCGAAGTACAGCACGCGCTCGAGCTGCTTGAGCTGCATGTCGAGCAGCAGGCCGATGCGCGACGGCAGCGACTTCAGGAACCAGATGTGCGCGACCGGAGCGGCGAGCTCGATATGGCCCATCCGCTCGCGGCGGACCTTCGAGACGGTAACCTCGACGCCGCACTTTTCGCAGACGATGCCCTTGTACTTCATGCGCTTGTACTTGCCGCACAGGCATTCGTAATCCTTGATCGGACCGAAGATGCGCGCGCAGAACAGGCCGTCACGCTCAGGCTTGAACGTGCGATAGTTGATCGTCTCGGGCTTCTTGATCTCGCCGAACGACCACGAGCGGATACGGTCTGGCGACGCGATGCCGATCTGGATCTGGTCGAAGGTTTCCGGCTTGGCGACCGGGTTCGCGAAATTGGTCAGTTCGTTCATGGGAATGAACCCTTCCTTGAAATTCTTTCCCCTCTCCCGCGGGCGGGAGAGGGAGGGGCCCGCCGCCGTGAGGCGGTGGGAGGGTGAGGGCCTTCTTCCTTCTTCGATCCAAGCGACGAAAAGGAAGAAGAAAGAAGACCCTCACCCAACCCTCTCCCGCGAGCGGGAGAGGGTTAAAGTGGCTTACTCGGCCGCGATCACCACGCCGTCGGAATCCACGCCGGGCTCGTCGTTCTTGAGTTCGACGTTGAGACCCAGGCTGCGCATTTCCTTGACGAGCACGTTGAAGCTCTCCGGGATGCCGGCCTCGAACGTGTCGTCACCCTTGACGATCGCCTCATAGACCTTGGTGCGTCCGACGACGTCGTCCGACTTCACCGTCAGCATTTCCTGCAGCGTGTAGGCGGCGCCGTACGCTTGCAGCGCCCAGACCTCCATTTCGCCGAAGCGCTGGCCGCCGAACTGCGCCTTACCGCCCAGCGGCTGCTGGGTGACGAGCGAGTAGGGGCCGATCGAACGCGCGTGGATCTTGTCGTCGACCAGGTGGTGCAGCTTCAGCATGTAGATGATGCCCACCGTCACCTTGCGATCGAACTGATCGCCGGTGCGGCCGTCGAACAGGTCCGACTGACCCGACGGGTCGAGACCCGCCAGTTCGAGCATCGCCGTCACGTCGCCTTCGTGCGCGCCGTCGAACACCGGAGTACCCATCGGCACGCCGGGCTTCAGGTTCTGCGCCAGTTCGACGATCTCGGCGGCGCTGCGCGCCTCGATGTCCGCCACATAATGCTCGCCATAGATCGTCTTCAGGCGCTCCTTGACCGCTTCCGGCATCGCACCCGCCTTGGCGTCGGGATTGGCGTCGCGCCAATCCTCGAGCGCCTGGGTGATCTGCTGGCCCAGGCCGCGCGCGGCCCAGCCCAGATGCGTCTCGAAGATCTGTCCGACGTTCATGCGCGACGGCACGCCCAGCGGGTTGAGCACCAGGTCGACCGGGGTACCGTCCGCCAGGAACGGCATGTCCTCGGCCGGCAGGATGCGGCTGATGACGCCCTTATTGCCGTGACGGCCGGCCATCTTGTCGCCCGGCTGCAGCTTGCGCTTCACCGCGACGAAGACCTTGACCATCTTGAGCACGCCCGGCGGCAGTTCGTCGCCCCGCTCGAGCTTCTCGCGGCGGTCCTCGAACTTGTCCTTGATGAGCTTTACCGCATCATCATACTGGCCTTTGACCGCCTCGAGGTCCGACTGGACCTTGTCGTCCTGAACGGCGAACTTCCACCATTCGTGACGATCGACGCTGTCGAGCAGGTCCTGATCGATCTCGGCGCCCTTCTTGAGGCCCTTCGGCGTCGCGGTTGCGACCTGACCGAGCAGCATTTCCCGCAGGCGCGACCAGGTCGCACGGTTGAGGATCGTACGCTCGTCGTCCGAGTCCTTCTTCAGGCGCTCGATCTCCTCGCGCTCGATCGCCATCGCGCGCTCGTCCTTGTCGATGCCGTGGCGATTGAACACACGGACCTCGACCACCGTGCCGGCGACGCCCGGGGGCAGACGCAGCGAGGTGTCACGAACGTCCGACGCCTTCTCGCCGAAGATCGCGCGGAGCAGCTTTTCTTCCGGAGTCATCGGGCTTTCGCCCTTCGGCGTGATCTTGCCGACCAGGATGTCGCCCGGCTCGACCTCGGCACCGATATAGACGATGCCCGCCTCGTCGAGGTTGCGCAGTGCTTCCTCGCCGACGTTCGGGATGTCGCGGGTGATGTCTTCCGGCCCGAGCTTGGTGTCGCGGGCCATGACTTCGAATTCCTCGATATGGATCGAGGTGAAGACGTCGTCCTTGACGATACGCTCGCTGATGAGGATCGAATCCTCATAGTTATAGCCGTTCCACGGCATGAACGCGACGAGCGCGTTGCGGCCGAGCGCGAGCTCGCCGAACTCGGTCGACGGGCCGTCGGCGATGACATCGCCGGTGTTGACCACGTCACCGACCTTCACCAGCGGACGCTGGTTGATGCAGGTGTTCTGGTTCGAGCGCTGGAACTTCATCAGCGTGTAGATGTCGACGCCCGACTTGCCGGCTTCGACCTCACCGGTTGCCCGGATCACGATACGAGTGGCGTCGACCTGGTCGACGATGCCCGCACGCTTGGCGGCGATCGCCGCACCCGAGTCCCGCGCCACCGTCTCTTCCATGCCGGTGCCGACGAACGGCGCCTCGGCACGGACCAGCGGCACCGCCTGGCGCTGCATGTTCGATCCCATCAGTGCGCGGTTGGCGTCGTCGTTTTCCAGGAACGGAATGAGCGACGCGGCGACCGACACGAGCTGCTTGGGGCTCACGTCCATCAGCGTGATGTTCTCGGGCAGCGCCATCAGGAATTCGCCGGCCTGACGCGCGGAGACCAGCTCCTCGGTCAGCTTGCCGTCGGCATCGGTCTCGGCATTGGCCTGCGCGATCGTGTGCTTGGCCTCTTCCATCGCCGACAGATAGACGACTTCGCTGGTCACCTTATTGTCGATGACCTTGCGGTACGGCGTTTCGATGAAGCCGTATTTGTTGACGCGGCTGAACGACGCCAGGCTGTTGATCAGACCGATGTTCGGGCCTTCCGGCGTTTCGATCGGGCAGATGCGGCCATAATGGGTCGGATGGACGTCGCGGACCTCGAAGCCCGCGCGCTCGCGGGTGAGGCCGCCCGGCCCGAGCGCCGAGACGCGACGCTTGTGCGTCACTTCGGAGAGCGGGTTGGTCTGGTCCATGAACTGCGACAGCTGCGACGAACCGAAGAACTCGCGCACCGCGGCGACCGCGGGCTTGGCGTTGATCAGGTCGTTCGGCATGACGGTCGACACGTCGACCGACGACATGCGCTCCTTGACCGCACGCTCCATGCGCAACAGCCCGACGCGATACTGGTTCTCGAGCAATTCGCCGACCGAGCGCACGCGGCGGTTGCCGAGATTGTCGATATCGTCGATCTCGCCCTTGCCGTCCTTCAGGTCGACCAGGGTCTTGACCACCGCGAGGATGTCCTCGGTGCGGAGCGTCGTGACCGTGTCCTCGGCATCCAAGTCGAGGCGCATGTTGAGCTTGACGCGGCCGACGGCCGACAGATCGTAGCGCTCGGGGTCGAAGAACAGACCCGCGAACAGCGACTCCGCGGTCTCCAGCGTCGGCGGTTCGCCGGGACGCATGACGCGATAGATGTCCGACAGCGCCTGTTCGCGCTCCTCGGCCTTGTCGGCTTTGAGCGTGTTGCGGATCCACGGTCCGGTCGAGACGTGATCGATATCGAGCAATTCGACGCGGTCGATCCCGGCCTGATCCAGCTTCTCCAGATTCTCGGGAGCGAACTCGTCGCCCGCCTCGATATAGATCTCGCCGGTCTTCTCGTTGATCAGATCGTACGCCGAATAGCGGCCGAAGATTTCCTCGGTCGGGATCAGCAGCGTCTCGAGGCCATCCTTCTGCGCCTTGTTGGCGGCGCGCGGGCTGACCTTCTGGCCGGCCGGGAAGATCACTTCGCCGGACTTGGCGTCGACAATGTCGAACATCGGCTTGGCGCCGCGCCAATTTTCCGGCTGGAACGGAATCTGCCAGCCGTTCGGGCCGCGGACGAAGGTCACGCGGTTGTAGAAATAGTTGAGGATATCCTCGGACGTCAGGCCCAGCGCGTACAACAGCGCCGTGACCGGCAGCTTGCGCTTGCGGTCGATACGGACGTTGACGATGTCCTTGGCGTCGAACTCGAAATCGAGCCACGAACCGCGATACGGGATCACGCGCGCCGCGAACAGATACTTGCCGGAGGCATGGGTCTTGCCGCGGTCATGGTCGAACAGCACGCCCGGCGACCGGTGCATCTGGCTGACGATGACGCGTTCCGTACCGTTGACGATGAACGTGCCGTTCTCGGTCATGAGCGGCATGTCGCCCATGTAGACGTCCTGCTCCTTGATATCGAGCACCGAGCGGGCTTCCGTATCGGGATCCACCTCGAACACGATCAGGCGCAGCGTAACGCGCATCGGCGCCGCATAAGTGATGCCACGCTGGCGGCATTCGTCGGTGTCGAACTTAGGCGGCTCGAGCTCGTAATTGACGAAGTCGAGCTCGGCGGTGCCGGCAAAGTCGCGGATCGGGAAGACCGAGCGCAGGGTCTTTTCCAGGCCCGACACGTAGCCGATCGACGCATCGCTGCGCAGGAACTGTTCGTAGGATTCGCGCTGAACCTCGATCAGGTTCGGCATCTGCACCACTTCGTGGATGTTGCCGAAAACCTTGCGGATGCGCCGCTTTGCGGTGCCTTCGATCGCTTTGGTCGCCATGTGGGTTTTTTGCCTCGTCAGCTTGATATTCGTGCCCCGGATCCCCGAGGCGGGCACGCATCGCGACGCAAAAAAGCCGCTCATCCTACTTCCGTTTCCGGCCGTGGACGGGCAGCTTCTAGCGTCGTGTGAACCGGCAGCTTCCAATTCGATCGACCCGGTGCGCGACGCCGTGTCATTTCCCGAAAGCTGTGGTGAGGAGCGCGATATAGGTAGCGTGTTGGAGAGTGTCAAACGCTTGGCGCGTTTTTTTCAGCGATTTTTCAGGCGTCGTCGGGAGTTAGATTCTCTTCGTCCTGCTTGAGCAGCTTGAAGATCGGCCATTCGGTCAAATTGCCGCTGCCTTTGTTGCAGTTGATCCGCCGCACGAGCTTGCCGTCCTTCATCACCAGCACGCCCGAGACATTATATTCGGGCGAGGTCCGATCATTGCTCAATGGCTGCGGGGCCTGCCAGCGATTGAACAGGACATAATTCCACGGCCCGCTGATGAAGCGCAGCGTCTGGTCCTCGCCGCGATTATACATTGTGCGGTGATAGAAGACGCCGCCTTGCGGGCTACCGGTCAGGCTGATCTCGGGGCGGCCCGGCGGACCGAAACTGTAGGTCAGGCGACCCTCGCGCAGCGTGACGGCAACGCGCTTGCCGCCCGCGCGACAAGTGAACACGGTCTGTGGGGCAGCGGCGTTGGCGGCCATGATGGCGCTCAGGATCAGACTAATGGTCATCTCCGGGGCTGTACGCTTGAAAAAAGTAACTGCAAAATTGTCCTATCTTTATGACTGTTAATCAACGGGTTGCTCGGCTCGTCGCGAAAAAGCGCTCGGCCGGACGGCGACGAAACGAGGAACCTGCGCCGGGTTCCACTCATTTTGGCAGCGTCATGAAACAACAATTTGCCCCCCGCAAAGCCCGCGCACTGGCGCCCCTGCTGGTCGCCACAGCGCTCGTCTCAACCCCCGTCTTCGCGCAGGACACGCCGCCGCAGACCGCACCCGCACTACCGGCAATCGTCACGCCGCCGGCGACCGCGACGGTGCCGATCCCCCCGGTCGTCCGCACCGTGCCCGATGGTACGCCGGCTGCGTCGACCGCCGACGAACCCGCCGCCGCGCCGGCACCGCGCGCGACTACCCGCACCGCAACGCGGACCACACGGACAGTGACCCATACGCGGACCGCCTCGACGGCGCGATCGGCGCCGGCCCCGGCTCCCGAGGCGGCGCCGGCCCCGGCGCCGCAAGCCGCCGCTCCCGCGCCCGCACCGGTGACGCCGCCTGCGGATACAACCGCCACCGCCCCGACCCCGGCGCCCGCCGCCGCACCGGCCAGTGAACCCGCGGCACCCGCCGCCGACGGGTCCTCGACCCAGACGAACACGACAACCACCGAAGTGCCGTTCTGGGCGTGGGTCGCCGGCGGCATCGCACTGCTCGCGGTCATCCTGGGCGCGGCGCTCGCCATGCGCGGCCGTCGTCGCGAGGACGGTTATGAGCCTGCCTATGTCGAGGAAGCGTATGTCGAGCCGCAGCCCGAGCTGGCCGCCGCTGCCCCGGTGATCGAGCCAGTCTCGGTCGCCAAGGCCGAGCCACGCAAGGAACCGGAATATCTGCGTCGCACCACGCCGGTGAGCGCGGCCGCAGTGGAGCCGATCATCGCGGCACCGGATGCGGTCGAGATGTCGACGCCCCCGGCCGACGAAGTGGCTCAGCTCACCGCGGGCACCGCCCCTGTCGCCGAGCGCCCGTGGCTCGAATTCGCGATGCGTCCGGTGCGCGCCGGCACCAATGTCGACGAAGCCTTGGTCGAGATCGAACTGACCGTCGGCAATGCCGGATCGGCGCCCGCCCGCAACGTTCGCATCTCGACCTTCCTGTTGTCGAGCGATCCCAACGGATCGGAAATGGAGCGCTTGCTAGTCAACCCGCCGGCCGACGGCACCACCGACCCGGTCACGATCAACCCGGGCGAGGGCAAGCGGATCGACGCCACGCTCGCGTTGCTCAAGTCGGACATGGGCGAGAATTTGCCCGACGCGATCCGCCCGATCATCGTCGCCGACGCGCGCTACACACTCGAAGACGGCAGCGAAGGCCGCACCTCCGCCTCGTTCGTGGTCGGCGTGACTCCGGAGGAAGGCGGCCCGGGCCTCGAACCGCTCGAACTCAGCCGTTCGTCGATGCACGACAATGTCGGCGCCGAACTGCGCGGCGAACCGCAACACGCCTGACGCTCCCTCAGGCAAGAAGGCGCCCGTCCCGGACCATCCGGGGCGGGCGTTTCTGTTGGGGGAGAGGGGTGAAAGCCGTCACCCCGGACTTGTTCCGGGGCCCAACTTTCCGCACCGGTTAGACTAAAGGATCAAGTCCCAACCCCACCGCTAGGTCATTCCATTCAGGGTTTTGACGCTCGATCAAATTGCATTTCCAGTCACGCGGCCATTTCTTGATCGTCTTTTCGCGAGCGATGGCGGCCTCCATCGTGTCGGCGACGTCGTACCAGACCAGCATCTTGATCCCATATCGCTTCGTGAAGCCTTCGAACGTGCCATCGCGATGTTGCATCAGGCGGCCAATGAGGTTCGATGTGACGCCAACGTATAGCGTTCCCAACTGCTTACTCGCCAGAATGTAAACACAGGGCTGCGCTCTCTCATGCTTCCAGCTTGCGGCCCGTTGGGTGCCGGAACAAGTCCGGCATGACGGAGATGGGTCCATCATGGATTCGATTGCGTCCCAGTGCCGTAGCGTCCTAGGACGCTGCAACCCTCCCAAGGAGTCGTGGCTCGCATGATCAAGAAGTTGGCATTATTGCCTTTCGTCGCTCTCGCATTCACTCCCGCGCTCGCGCAGCAGGCGCCGATATGGCCGCCCAAGGGGGACGATGTCCCGGCCAAGTTCACGCCGCCGGTCGCCGCCGATGCCGATTACATAAAGCGCGAGGTGATGGTGCCGATGCGCGACGGGACCAAGCTTTACACCGTCATCGTCATCCCCAAGGGCGCGACCAATGCGCCGATCGTGCTGACCCGCACGCCATACAATGCCAAGGGCAGGGCGAAGCGCGCCGACAGCGCATCAATGCTCGCGACCTTGCCGCTGGCCGACGAGATCTTCGTCAAGAACGGTTATATCCGCGTCTATCAGGACATTCGCGGCAAATACGGATCGGAAGGCGGCTATGTCGTGACGCGCCCGGTGATCGGTCCGCTCAACGATACCAAGGTCGACCACACCACCGACGCCTATGACACGATCGACTGGCTGGTGAACAAGGCGAACCTGCCTGAGTCCAACGGCAAGGTCGGGATGATCGGGTCGTCCTATGAAGGCTTCACCGTCGTCATGGCGCTGCTCCATCCGCATCCCGCGCTCAAGGTCGCGGCGCCGCAGAGCCCGATGATCGATGGCTGGATGGGCGACGACTGGTTCCATTACGGCGCGTTCCGCCTCGCCAATATCGCCTGGCTCGGCGCGCAGACCGGCTATCGCGGCGAGGGCAAGGCGCCGCCGACCGGCGGTTACGACGATTACGACAATTTCCGCGAGGTCGGCTCGGCCGGCGAATGGGCGAAGAAATCGGGCTATGACCAATTACCCTATTGGAATCGTATGTCGATGCATCCCGCTTATGACGCGTTCTGGTCGGGCCAGGCGCTCGACACATTGCTCGCCAAAAACCCGTCCGACGTGCCGACGATCTGGGAACAGGGCCTGTGGGACCAGGAAGACATGTGGGGCGCGATCCACAGCTATGAGTCGCTGGTCAAGGCGGGCAAGGCCGGCAACAATTTCATCGTGATGGGACCGTGGCGGCACAGCCAGATCAACCGCGTCGGTTCCGAACTCGGGCCGTTCAAGTGGAATGGCGACACCGCCGCGCAATATCGCGAGGACATGATCCTGCCGTTCTTCAATCAATATCTGAAGGACGGTCCGGCGGTCAGCGTGCCGGCGGCGACGATCTATAATACCGGCGAAAACCATTGGGACCGCTTCAACGCCTGGCCGCTCGCCTGCGAGACCGGCTGCCCGTCGCCGCTCAAGCCGGTCTATATGCAAGGCGATGACGGCCTGGGCTTCGACAAGGCTGGGGAGGGCGGCGACAGCTATGTCTCCGATCCCGCCAAGCCGGTCCCGCATCTGCCGCGCCCGGTCAATTTCAACGACGGCCGCTGGGGCGACTGGCTGGTCCAGGACCAGCGCTCTTATGACGGCCGGCCCGACGTGCTGAGCTATGAGAGCCCGGTGCTCGACCAGGCGGTTCGCGTGTCGGGCGTGCCGATGGCCGATCTGTTCGCCAAGACCACCGGCACCGATGGCGATTTCGTCGTCAAGGTGATCGACGTCTTCCCGGCCGAGAACCCGGCCGACCCCAAGATGGGCGGCTTTCAGCTGGCGATCAGCCTGGACATCTTCCGCGGCCGCTATCGCGACAGCTTCGCCAACCCGTCGCCGATCCCGGCGGGTAAGGTGCAGGAATACAAGTTCCGCCTGCCCGCGGTGAACCATGTATTCCAGCCCGGCCACCGCATCATGATCCAGGTGCAGTCGACTTTGTTCCCGCTCTATGACCGCAACCCGCAGAAATACGTCCCCAACATCTTCTACGCGAAGAAGTCGGACTATCAGAAGGCGACGGTGACGATCATGCGTGGCGGAAAGACGCCGAGCGCGGTGTGGCTGCCGGTCGTGCCGCTCGCCCCGCCGCAACTGATGCGCTAGGGGGTTCCTCCGCCGCCGTTTGGCGGAGGTTCAGCTAGATCGTGTAATTGATGGGGTCGATGAGGGGTTTTGGACTAGTAAAGCGCGCGAGCATGTTGCTCGCGGGGGTGGCGGTGCTGCCGGGGACGGCGGCTGCGCAATCGACGGATAACGCACCGCAATCCATCCCCGATCTCGGCGGCTTCAGCCTTCCGCCCAAGCCCAAGCCGACCCCGACCCCGCCGCCATCGGGCCCGGTCGTCGCGCCGTTCAGCAGGCCGACGCCGATCCCGACTTTCGCGCCGACGCCGACACCCGCGCCGACGCCGAGTGCGGCAGTAACGCCGCCGCCGGTCGCGACGACGCGGCCCGCCACTGGGGCGCCGACGGCCACCCCGATCCCGCGCGCGACGCCGCGCACCGGCACGCCCGCGCCGCGGCCGACGTCTGCGCCGACCGCCGCAACGCCGACCGCCATCGGAGCGCCGGCCCCAGCCGCCACCGCGACGCCCGAGCCGCTGCCCAGCCCGGTACCGACCGCCACCGCCGCGGCGCCCGCGGAGCAGCCCTCGAGCGGCTGGTCGAGCAATACGCTGATCGCGATCGGCGTGGCGGCCCTGGCCTTGCTCGCCGCCGGCTGGTTCCTGTTCGGTCGCCGTCGCCGCGAGGAAGAGTATTACGAGGAAGAGGTCGCCGCACCGGTCGCGCCGCCCGTCGCCCCGCCACGCCCACCGGCTGCCCGCGTGCCGGTCCCGACCCCAGCTCCGGCGCCAGCGCCGATACCCGAGCCAGCGCCCGCGGCGCCGTCCGGCCTGCTCACCATCCCGCTGCGCCGCATCGCCGAGGGGCTGCAACCCGCGCCCCAGCCGCCCGCGCCGCCGCTTCCCGCCGGCCTGGTCACCATCCGCGCGCCGCAATCGCCCGCTCGCTCGCTCGAGGCTTTGCAGCCCGAGCTCGAAATCGTCCTGATCCCGCAGCGCGCCGGCACCGATCCGTCGATGAGCGCGGCGATCGAATATCGCATCGTTATCCGCAACACCGGCCGCGGCGACGCGCGCGACGTCCGCTTCGGCATCTATATGACCAGCGCCAGCGCGCGCCAGGCCGCCGACTTGCAGTCGATCTTCGCCAATCCGGTCGACCAGCCAGTGGTCGCGCCGTTCGAGATTCACGCCGGCAGCCAGGTCGAGCTGTCGGGCACCGCGATGCTGCCGCGCGCCAATCTCAACGTCATGACGATCGACGGCAAGCCGTGGTTCGTGCCGGTGCTGGCGATGAAGGCCGAATATCGCTGGGGCGAAAATGTCGGTGCGCCCGGCACCGCCACCGCCGCGCACATGATCGGCATCAACCGTGGGGAGGGGGCAAAGCTCGCCCCGTTCCGCCTCGACGGCGAACCGCGCATGCACCCGAAGGTGGCTGAGCGCCGGGTGGCTTAACCCGACGGGCAATCCAAAGAATATCCGCTTCCCCGGCGAAGGCCGGGGCCCAGTTTCGATAACCTTGCGATGGCATCCCGCCGCCGAGAGTCCATTGCGACTGGCCCCGGCCTTCGCCGGGGAAGCGTTGTTTTTCAGAGCTTGGCTTTTACCTGCGTCACCCCGGGCTCGTCCCGGGGTCCACCGGGCCACGTCACCAAAGGCCGATGGGTGTGCGGTACGGTGGATGCCGGGACGAGCCCGGCATGACGGTTGAGGCGGATCGTGCCCGGCCACACACCCCAACGCAGCAAACCCAATCCCATATGCAATTCCCTTGCCCTGGTGGGGGATGGGCGGGGCTTCATCTCTCTGCGACCGACGCCATCAAAGAAAAAGGGCGGCCCCATCGCTGGGGTCGCCCTTTCTTTCTGCTGGCCGTCACGGGAGTAAATCCCATGACGTCGGACGTGGCTTTTAGCCACGCCGGCCGGCCTTGGCGGCATGCGGACCAGAATGGCCCGACTTGCCGCCTGCGGCTTACTTCAGCTCGACGGTCGCGCCGGCTTCTTCAAGCTGCTTCTTGACCTTCTCGGCCTCGTCCTTGCTCACGCCTTCCTTGACGGCCTTCGGAGCCGACTCGACCAGCGTCTTCGCCTCGGTCAGGCCGAGACCGGTGATCGCGCGGACCTCCTTGATGACGTTGATCTTCTTGCCGCCGTCGCCGGTCAGGATGACGTCGAATTCGGTCTTGGCTTCTTCGGCCGGTGCAGCGGCACCGCCACCACCCGGAGCCGCAACCGCAACCGCGGCGGCGGCGGAAACGCCCCACTTCTCTTCGAGCAGCTTCGAGAGCTCAGCGGCCTCGAGGACGGTCAGTTCGCTCAGCTGGTCAACCAGCGCGTTCAGGTCTGCCATTTGTATTCTCCATGTTGGCCACATCGGGCCCAAGTTTCAGTTCAAATCGAAAAGCTTAAGCGGCTTCCTTGGCCCCATAGGCGCCAAACACGCGAGCCAGCTGGCCGGCCGGCGCCTGGGTGATGCTGGCGAGCTTTTGCGCCGGAGCCTGGACCAGGCCGACGATCTTCGCACGCAGTTCATCCAGCGACGGCAGTGTGGCCAGAGCCTTCACGCCTTCGACGTTGAGAGCCGTCGCGCCCATCGCGCCACCAACGATCTCGATCTTGTCGGTCGTCTTGGCGAAGTCGACCACCACCTTGGCGGCGGCGACCGGATCGATGGAACTGGCGAGACCGACCGGACCCGTGAGCATGTCGCCCAGCGAGAGATAGTCGGTGCCGTCCAGCGCGATCTTGGCAAGCTTGTTCTTCGAGACCTTATAGCTGGCACCGGCCTCACGCATCTTCGTCCTGAGCTGCGTCGACTGGGCGACGGTCAGGCCGAGGTTGCGGGTGACGACCACCACGCCGACCTCGGAGAAGGTCTGCTTGAGCTCGGCGACGGCTGCGGCCTTTTGACCACGATCCATGCCATTCTCCACGTTTTGAGCCGCACGCCTGACGACGAACGGCCCGGTTCAAAGCGACCCTGCGGGCGGACCCGCATGGCCAATTCTCCGTCGATGGGGCATGGCGCCGGCCGCTGTCTTCATGGAGAGCGGCAGTCCCGGGCACGGCGAACCGCGAGCGGGCAAATTCCATTCCCCGTCTAGGCAGGACATTAAGCGGGAAACCCGCACCTGCTGTCTCGGACGGTAACGCAGGGGAGGGCCGAAGCCCGCCTGCGAGGGCGCGCCTATACGGGGATTTGGGGGGAAGTCAATGTTTGGGGGGATTCCGACGCATACAGTATCGGCAGCGCGTTGACGCAGCAGAAAGTCGGCGACTGCTCACAGTTTCAGTTTCCTATTGGAGACACTGGGCCGCCATCGGTAACTACGATAAAATCGAGCGCAGCGGGAAGAATACGACTAATCGAGTTCGCGTTCTAAGTTGTGTAAAACTATCCCCGCCATAATCTGTCTCTACCGTAGAAATTAAACATCAGCCGCCCGTTAAGCGAAGGTCTCCATTCGCGTCGAGGGGCGATACCATCGTCGTTCACGCCTCATTCTATACGAATCTCGTATAAAATAGGGATTGAGATTATCACCCGCGTCCCAGGGTGCCTCCCACCATCTCGTCGCGAGAGACGTCCAATAGGGTCTCATTGCGCCACTTCTGATTACCTTCGGAAGTATAGATTCCGGAATACTGACATTCTGATTGTCAGCATAAAGATGAACGCTCTGGAGTTGAGGAAGATCCTCCAAGAACGATAAATTATCCACATTTGGGCAATTGTTAATGGTGATAGATCGCAAATCTTTAAGTCCGGACAATACGGATATATCACAAAGGGAGCCAATCCAAGAAAGCGTCAGGCGCTCAATCGGCAGGTCCTTCAAATAGGACAATTCAGATATTTCATCGCATTCATGGAGATAAAGGTAATTTAGATTTACGGCATGTTTCAGGGTCGATATTTCTACAAGGGCTGGCATATTCATCAGAGATACGCGGTTTAGCTCTGCGGGGTTGGCAAGGGCCAATTCGCGTATGTTCGGACACCTATTGAGCGTCAGCTTGCGGACTCCATTCCTCAGGCCGTGGAGCGTGCGATCGTCGACGGAAATCATATTTAGCAGTGATAGACTGTCGAACTCCGCGTCGCTTGGAAGGGAAAGGGCATGCGGAACTCTCAAATTGCCAAGGCCTAAGTTCTTTAAACTGGTCATAGACGAGAGGGGTTCGAGATCGTGCAGGTCGCTGCAGGACGCAAGATGCAGATCTTCAAGGTGGGTTCCAAGCAGGGGCGCGATCGAGTCGATGCCGGAGGGACCAGAAATTCTAAGTCTCCTCAGTGTACCAATAGCAGGAATACCTTTCAGGAGTTGTCCGTCGTTTTCGACCACAAGGTCGCTCAAACAGTAGCTATCTGAAAGAAATCGCAAATCATTGATTTTGAAGCAATCTGTTATCCTGAGACTCGTTAGATTAGGCGCGCTGGCAAAAGAGAGATCGCTTCCCAACTTCTGCATTCCATCCAGCCAGAGCATCCTGAGATTAGGAAATGTATTTAGAAAATCGGCCGACGAGTTGAGAAATCCGCAAAGCGAAAGATTCTCGACCGATGAAATATCTTGGGATGCATGAGCTAGTATGCCGCCATTGCTTACCAAACTAAGGTTGGCCAAATTTGGTAATCTATCGGCCCACTTTAAATTAAAGTCGCCGTCTCCCCGCGCTCCAATCGTTCGGACGGACTTAGGAAGGCTGCCAAATATTACATCCTGCTCCGAGATGGCTAGAATTTCGACAGTTTCTAGGCCAGAAATCTCAGAAACTAGCTCTGCATTGCGTGTCTCGCTACTAGAAAGCGTAACCTCCTTTAAGCCTGGTAGTTTTCGAAATAGAACAATATTATCTTCTGGTATGTAAGGCGGTAACTTTCCATGGGCGGCAACGAAGTCGCTTATCAGAGGAATTCTGGAATACGAAAATTCGTTAGACCTACAAACTTCGGCGATGACTTGGTCGCGACCGTCAGTTAGGTAGCCGCGCTCGAGCGCCTTAATGGCCTCCGCGGTACCGATAAGGCGAAGCGCTCGCGCACACGCCGCAAGCGTCATTGTATTTTCATCTTTCCACGCCGCGTAATGCAAATGCGGGACCGCCGCGTCGCCGGCCACGGAGAGAATGCGGGCATCGACATCAGATCTCGGCGGAACAAGCTCGGATAAAGTTCCCAGCACCCTTTCACGAAGATCGGGATCCTGCTGTTTCAGGTTCTCCAAGCATCCTAACGCGAGAGCGAAGGAAGTCTTGCGAATATTTTGTTGTCTGGCTCTTCGGCTTGTGTGTCGTTCGCCGCGTCTTATGAGAGCGTCAATGAGCTTGCGGCCAAATGCCACTCCTCCAGTCGTGGTCCCGGCGGCCAGCATTATAGTCTCGTGCCATTGGTCATCGTCGGCCTGCCGAGCTAGCATATCCTCTTGGCTATCAGCGCCTGCCGCGCATGCGGCGAGATACTCTTGAAATGTACGATGCGGGAAATCTATTAGACCGACCGCAGGTTCACGCAGTAGGCCGGTGCGCTCCACGAGGTAGTTTAAAACCGCTTCTGGATCGGCGAGCCGGGCATCCGAGCTCTGGAAGCTCCCAATTCGCGGCTTAATCCATGCGATAGCTTTGTCTCGAGAAATCTCGATGCGGTAGCTGTCATCACTCGAAGTGTCTCCGTCAGCCCTATTGTGCATCATCTCAATTGCGAGGCGCTGGAGTATCATTTCCTTGTCGTTCTTGGACATCGAAGATATCGGACCAGTCGAAGTTTCGACGCCACGCTTCATGTCGCGCGCCTCGATCAACATCTCACAGCATTTATCGTACAAATCGACTCGATAGCGCGGAAGATAACCTTCTTCTCGCCAATGAAGTACGCAGACCATGGCACACAACAGCGGCGTACTGCACAATTCTCTGATCCGCCTATTGGCAGAGTCTGTAAGCTTAACGGGAAGCGTTGCCTTCGCTGTCAACAGGCCAGATATTTCCTGAATATCAAGTTTGGTCTGGTCGACAGCATCATGCCAATGTTCGATAAACTTCGCTATGTCACCGTCGGACATATCCTGTAGTTCTGAATCCAAGAACGATTTTGGAGGGCTCCACTGATCACCAAGCGTCCTGTCGATAGTACCTGGGAGAGTTCTTGATGTAACGATAATTCTAATCTTCGGGTAAGCGTCCTCTAAGTTCGCCAGCCAATCCCAGAACTCCGGGCGACGCGATGGAGGTAATTCATCTACTCCGTCGATCATTATTACTGCCCTTGGTTTCTTAACAAGAACATCGTCCAACCAAGCCGACGGCGTCGCTGTCGTCCAAAGCTCATTATCAACCGAGTATTCCACGAGCTGTTCGACCCTTGGCGCTCCCTGATGGAGGCGAGCCACTTTTCTTAGTGGAACTAGGAACGGAATAAGGCCTTTCCAGCTTAAGGGGCCATCGTTCTCCTCGATACACTTCTTGACGATCCAGCTGAGCAGTGTGGTTTTACCAGAACCAGCGGGTCCGCGGATTACGACGTGCTGATTTGCCGCTAAAAACTTCTCAGCGCGTTGCGCTTCTGCCCCGCTGCTGGATTTCAGATTTAATGATATATAAGCTATACTTAGCGCCTGTCTCACGCCGTGTAATTCTCGTGCTCCTGGAGTCGTTAAGCGTTCAAATCGGGATGCTAGGTGAGAAAGATATGAATCCTCGAACTGCTGGTAATCGCTGGTAAATGAGGTTTGTGAGATAATCTCGGCGGTAGATGCACTTATGTTTTCTAATCTGGATTTTACGTTTTCTAGAGTAACCGTTTGTTGAGATATTTTAGTTCCGAGCCAAAGCACCTGACTATCTGGATCGCTGGCGAGGGATGTTGTCAATGATCCAGTAAAATCGGTAATGAGCTGCGCGGGGTCGATGTTATTTGGCCAGAACTCTGGTGCGTCACTCAAGTCTAGCCCAACGTAATTTGCTAGTCTCTGCACCAGATCCGCCGAATCGATGGGTCTTCCATCGGTTATCCATTTCCCGATATCCCGCGCGACGCTTTTGCTTTCTAGAAATTTGCAGACTCCCGGCACTTGATATTCGGGGTGTTCACTTAGAAAATTTACGAGGGCTCTACGGATACCCGTCTCCAGGGCCTGCATAAAATTCGGCCTGAGCACACCTGCCTTTACTAAAGCTCCGCCAACTCGAGAGCCACGAATGGGTTGCGCCATGGCGGTGATCACATTGGTCGCCACATTGCCTGCGACCCCCAATATAAGCGCGCTAGTCACTACTTCGCCCAAAATAAGTCTCCGCTTCGACCGATATGCTCTGTTTTCATTTCTAATGATCCGGGACACCAGCACTTAATTTCGTTGAGCTCAAGTCTTACTCGGCAGGCGTAGCGGAAATTTACACCGAATTGAACGAAATGGCCGGCCTCGGTTCTACGGACTAAATGACGTCGCTTGCGGTGGGGGTGCATACATCGCGAGATCATTATTATTGTCCGTTCTCTAGGGCCGACCCAAGGGAGCACGGCGTCCACCGATGCTGGTATTGCGAGTGGGTGTCGACAGCGCGCTATCCGCCTGCCTTGCGCCAACGCACCCAATGCCCCACATCCCTATCATGCCCCCGACGATCTCCCTTCAGCACGTCGAAGTGCATCCGGGCAGCAGCACCGAGCGCCTCCCCGCCCTGGGCGGGCGCGCAGCCTTTTAAGCGCCTGATCTAGGGCCCCCTCGCGCCGGCGACTGTGCCGGCTCCCTGAACAGAAGCGGCGTTTGCGACGGCCCACGGGCCGCGAACGCGTGCGCATCGAGGAGGTGCATCATGGACCGTTTCGTGGTCGAAGCAGAAAGACGTGTGGTCGGGATCGCGGTTCGCGTGCCCGGCGGATTCAGGTTCGTCGCGTCCGATCCGGATTTTTACGCGGTGGACCGCAAGGTCTTTCCCCGCGCTCGCTTGCTGGTGAGCCGCATCGCCGAGTTTGGCCGCGTGCTGCGCAAGCGGCGGGCGGAGCGCCGCTTCCGCTAGGTCGCGCACTCATAAGCTGCTGGCGGTAGCTGCAAGGGACCGGCTCGCCATGGGCGGATACTCCTGAGCATCCCGCCGCCAACGGCTTCAGCCAAAGTCTGGATGCGCTTTACGAGTCGGCGAGTTAGAGAGGCCCCACGGACGCTCGGAGAGGCGTTCAGGCAGGAGCCCGACCATGATCAAGATGAGCGTCTATTATCCGGCCGATGGCGGCTCGAAATTCGATCACGATTATTACCGCACTCGCCACATGCCACTGATCCAGGAACGGCTCGGCGATGCCTGCCTGCGCTACGAGATCGAAAAGGGCCTTGCCGGCGGCGAACCTGGAAGCGCGCCGAAGTTCGTCGCGGCGTGCCACGTCTACTCGCCGACCCTTGGGGCATTCCAGGCGGCGTTCGGTCCCCACCGCGCGGAGATCGTCGCGGACGTTGCCAATTACACGGACATCGTGCCCATCGTGCAGATCAGCGAAGTCGTTGGAGAATAGGGGTTTCGGTGCCAATTGAGCGGCGATTGCGGGCCGCGTGGTTACAGCGTCGTTGCGACGGCGTGCGCCAGTACTGACAGCAAATGGGATCAAAAATGCCGGAATCGCCTGAACTTGAAATCCTCCATGCCACGATCGAACGGGTCTGGAGCGAGCATGACGACGCGAAGAGGCTCGCGGCGATCGGGGATCTCTATCATCGGGACGCGCAGATCTTCGAGCCGGCGCGCGCGGTGACCGGCCATCAGGCAATCTCGGACGTGGTGAAGGGCGTGCTGGCCGATATGCCCCAGGGCTTCAGCTTCAAGGTTCTGCCGGGTGGCCATGGACATCATGGCATCGCCACCGCGCAGTGGGCGGGTGGTCCCGGCGATCAGGTGATCGTCAGCGGTGCCGACGTTGCGCGGATCGCGGACGGGAAAGTCGTCGAACACTATTTCTTCTTCGACGCGGCGGACTGAGCGCGTCGTCGGACGGCCTGCCCGATCCGCGCCTCAGGAGTCGTGACCATCGGATAGCTGCCGGTCGGTGAAGCCGAGCAACAAGGCGCTTGCGACCTGTCGCGCGTTCGAGGCGAGCGCCTCATCCGCAAGTTCGCCGGACGTCCAGAAGGACAGCACGCCGCGAAAGGCGAAGGCGAGTTGCCGCGGCAAACAGCGCAGCGCCTCCTCCCGCCGGCTCGCGATCAAGCCCTCGCCGGCACCCAGCGCCAATCGCCACAAGGCGGTGGAATGTGTCAGGGCCTTTCCGGGAACAGGGCCAGCGGTACCGATCCACCCCATCACTGCCCGATTGACCTTCGGCTCCTCCAGCATTTCCGCTGCCGCAATGCCGATCGCGAGCAGCACGCGGTCGGCCGCGGACGGGAGCGGTGGCTGTTCGGCGAAGCGCTTCGCCATCATGTCTATGCGCCGTTCCCCAAGGGCGTGCATGATCGCTGCCTTGCTCCCGAACTGGTTGAACGGCGTGGCAAAGCTCACTCCGGCCTCGGCCGCAAGGTCGCGCATCGAGAAATCGGCCTTGCCCTCGCGGAGAAGCCGCTCCGCTGCGTCGATCACGCGCTGGCGAAGCGGCTCGCCCCGCGTGGCGGTGGAAGAAGGGGGGGTCTTGTCGCGCGCCATCTTACGATCTATATCATGATATAGTTATCAATCCAGCCTGGAGTTAGACCATGGCGGCTGCCTTGCCCAAGATTTTCCTCATCACCGGCGTCAGTTCGGGTCTCGGGCGGGCATTCGCCGCGGGCGCGCTCGACGCGGGCCATAGCGTGATCGGCACCGTGCGGCGGGACAGCGACGCCGAGGCCTTTGCCGCGCTTGCTCCTGATCGCGCCCATCCGCTCGTGCTCGACGTGACCGACTTCGACGCGATTCCGGCGGCGGTGACATATGCCGAACAGAATGCCGGTCCGATCGACGTGTTGGTGAACAATGCCGGCTATGGTCATGAGGGGGTATTGGAGGAAGCCTCCATGCATGACCTCCAGCGCCAGTTCGCGGCCAATGTGTTCGGTCCCGTCGCGATGATGAAGGCGGTGTTGCCGGGCATGCGCGCGCGGCGCCGCGGGCATATCGTCAACGTCACGTCGATGGGTGGCTTTATCACCATGCCCGGCATCAGCTTCTATTGCGGCAGCAAATTCGCGCTCGAGGGCATTTCCGAGGCGCTGGGTAAGGAAGTGGCGCCTTTCGGGATCCGGGTGACCGCGCTCGCCCCCGGCCAATTCCGCACCGATTGGGCGGGACGGTCGATGGATCGCACCGCCCGCAGCATCGCCGATTACGACGCGGTGATGGATCCGATCCGCGCCGCGCGGCAAGCCAAGAGCGGCAATCAGCCGGGCGATCCGGCCAGGGCGGCGCAAGCGCTGCTGGCATTGACCGAAGCCCCGAACCCGCCGGTGCGGCTGTTCCTGGGCGAAGATGCACTGGGGCTGGTCGAACAGAAGCTTGATCAGATGAAGGCCGAAATCGCGGCCTGGGATGCGCTCTCGCGCTCCACCAGCTTCACGTCCGCCTGAAACCCCTCGACCTCGGAACGGGGAGGGCAAGACGAAAGCCAAAGAGCCGCCCGGCACCCCCGGGCGGCTCTTCATCACATCAGAACTTGATCGAGATCTTGCCGTAATAATAGCCGCCGTTGATGCCGTACGGCGAGAAGGTCAGCGGGGCGTCCAGGACGTTGCCGCCATTCACCAGGGTGAAGTTGGTCGTGCCCGGCACCAGAGCGACCGTCGGCGGCTTTTTGTTGAACAGATTGTTGGCGCCGATCGTCAGCGTGACCGTGTGAGCGATGGTGTAGCTGGCGTCGAGATCGACGAGAAACGCGGTGCCGATCACCTGCTTGTAATAGATGCCCCCATCCGGCGACGCGTAGCCCGAGCTCTTGCCGAAAAGGGTCCCGCGTAGGGTCGATGAGAAGGCGCCGAGCGTGTACGCGGCCGATCCGACCACCTTCACCTTGGGCGACGCGGTTTCCAGGTTGGAGATCGCCGTTTTGTCGAACAGGGCGATGGGCGTGGTGCCGCCCGCGGGGGTGAGTTGGATCGGGGCGAGCCCGATCTTGGTGGCCTTGGTCTCGTTATAGGTTCCCGAAATCGACCAGTCGACCTTGCCCGCGTCGCCGAAGTCGGTGAAGTATGTCACCACGACATCGACGCCGCGCGTCCGCGTATCCGCGCCGTTGGTGAAGATGTTGATGCCGGTCTGGCTCACGGTCGGGTCGAGCACGTTGCCGTTGGCGACGATCGCCTGGGTCACGATCGGGAAGTTGACCGCGCCGCCGCTGCCGAAGATCGACCCGGTGCCGAGAATGCGGTCGCGAATCTTCACCTGATAGGCGTCGAGCGTGATCGTCAGTTTGGGCGCCGGCCGGAACACGAAGCCCAGGCTGTAATTGGTCGATTTTTCAGGCTTGAGGTTGCTGAAGCCCAGCAATTTGGCCGCGGCGGAATTGGCCGGAAGCTGGACGAAGGCCGAACTCGGCGAGACGTTGGTCGCCGAATAATAGCTTTCGGCCAAGGTCGGCGCGCGGAAACCGGTCGAGACCGTGCCGCGGATCGCCACCGCCGGGCTGAAATCGTAGCGCGCCGTCCCCTTCCAGGTCCAGGTCGAGCCGAAGTCCGAATAATTCTCGTACCGCAAGGCGCCATCGAGCTTCAGCCCGTCGACCGGCTCGACCGACAGATCGAGATAGCCGGCCCAATTGTGCCGGCTATGCTTGCCCGCGTCGGATGGCCGGAAGCCGGGATAGGATTGTCCGCCCTCCTTGTAGATCGAGCCGGGATCGCCCGAGCCGATTTCGTAGATATTCTTGCGATATTCGCCGCCGAACGCGATGTTGAGTGGCTGGGCGAGACCGAGATTGACCTCTTTCGAGAAGTCGGCGTTCGCGGTCCATTCGGTCGCCTTGAACAGGCCGTTATAGAAGTCTTTCGGCGTGAAGTGCGTGTCGATGAACAGCGAGCGATTGGCCGAATCGAGCGTGTAGATCAGGTTCTTGTCCTGTCCGTAGGTCAGGCTGAGATCCCAGCGGAAACCGTTGATGTCGCCTTTGGCGCCGCCGGTCACCGAATAATCGTCCTCGCGAATGCCCTCGCGCGGGTTGAAGCCGTTGGGCGGCGTGTCGCCGTCGGGATCGTAGACGATCGAGCCGGGTGCGCCGAGCGTGCCGCCGACGCCGAGCACCGGCGAGGCGATAATTCGATCGGGCACGCGCAGATTCTCATAAGCCGACGCGATCCGCTTCGAATAGCTGCCGAAGCTGTACAGCTGAACGTCGCCGAAATCGTAACCGGCATTATATTGCAAATTGGTCAAATGCGAACGCGCGTCGCCATTGATCCGGTTGACATAGGGAAAGCCGGGGATGCCGGCGTAGAGCGTCTTTTGCGCCGCCGAGAGGCTGGAGAGCAGCGTGCCGCTGGGGTCCGTCACGCGGCGATCCAGGCCGCCGACTTGGCTGAAAGCGTGGAAGCGGTGGAAGAAAGTGAGGTCGAGGAACCCATTCTCGCCGAGCTTGGTGCCCAAGGTGAAACTGCCGGCCCAGGTCTCGCCGCCGGTATCGTAATAGGACCCGCCAGTAGCGATTGCTTCGCCGCCGCTCGTATTGTCCTTCAGGATGATGTTGATGACGCCGGCGATCGCGTCCGACCCATATTGCGCGGCGGCGCCCTGTTCGAGCACTTCGATGCGCTTGACCGAGGCAGGGGTGATGAGGTCGAGGTCGGGCGCTGCCGCCCCTTGATAGGGTCCGCCGAGAACCGCGAGATTGGCGGTGCCATGCCGCCGCTTGCCGTTGACCAGCACCAATGTGTGGTTGGGGCTGAGCCCGCGAAGCCGCGCCGACAGCGTCAGATTGGCGGTGTCGCCGCCGAATGCCTGAGCGTTGAACGAGGGGACGAGCTGGGTCAGCACCTGGTTGAGATTGGGCTGACCGACGCGGCTCAGCGTCGCAGCGTCCAGGACCTTGATCGGAGCCGAGCTTTCCGCCGCCGTGGTGCCGACGACGCGGGTGCCGGTGACGATGATCTCGTCGCTCGCTTGGGTACCCGCCACTGTCGCCGCGGGGAGCGTATTTGCCTGGGGATCGCCAGGTGCGTCGGCGGGTGGCGCGCTTGCCGCTTTGTCAGCCGTTACGTCAGCCGTCCTGGCTTGTGCTCCGGCCGCCCACAGCGTGCCCAGCGCGAGCGCCGCAATAGATACCGCAGATACCGTTCGTTTCATTGAAGACCCCTTTCAACAGAAAGCCTTCAGACCCCCCTCCCGCTCAGTGCCGTTCGTGAAGCGCCGGCGGACGTTCTTTGTCCTGGATCGCCGCAACGCGAACGGATTGGCTGCCTGGTCCCCAGGGGAGCGGCAGCGGTGGATGTGGAAAATGCGACAGGGCGCGCGGCAGCGCTGGACGCGGGGGAGCCGCTGCCCTGTCGTTTCAACACTATAAGAAACGGCGTTGGCCGCATCGTCAGGCGGTCCAGACCTTGTCCAGTGCGGTGGCGAAGGCGACCATGTCGGCCATCGACCCGACGGTGATGCGCGATACGCTGGGCCAGATCGGCCAGGATCGGCCGATCTCCACGCTTTGCGTGCGGAATGCGGCCTGCATGTCCTTGGCCGGCTTGGTCTTCCAGTCGATCATGAACATGTTCGCCTCGGTCGGCACGACTTTCAGCCCGCGTTTCTTGACATGATCGATCGCGAAGGCGCGCGCGGCCTGCATCTGGGCGCGGCGTTGCGCGATCAGCGGCGCGGCGGTGAGGCTGGCGGTGGCGCAGACCAGCGAGGGCAGCGGCAACGCACCCGACTGCATGCCGCCGTCATAGCGCATCATCTTGGTCAGATTGGCCGGCTGGGTCATGATATAGCCCATCCGCATCCCGGCCATGCCGAAGATCTTCGAAAAGGTCCGCATGACGATGACGTCGGGATATTTGACCGCGAAGGACGACGCGACCGGCACGCCGGCGAAATGGGTATAGGCTTCGTCGATCAACACCATCGATCCGGCCGGCTTGTTCTGGATCAGCCATTCGATATCGGCGAGCGGCGTGATCGTTCCGGTCGGGTTGTTGGGCGTGCAGATATAATAGAGCCCGGCATTGGGATCGGCCGCCAGCATCGCCTTCACGTCGTGGCGGAAATCGGGGGTGAGCGGCACTGCCTTGACCGGCGCGCCGAGCCACGCCGCGGTGCGCCCGGCGAGTTCGAAGGTCGGATCGGCAGTGACCAAACCCTTGGTCGGCGAACAATAGGTCACCACCGCACGCGACAGCGGATCGCTCGACCCCGGCCAGGGGGCGACATGGTCGAACGGCACGCCTTCGACCGACATCACCGCCTTGATGAAATCGGTGCGCTCATTGTGCGGGGAATAGCGATTGCCTTGCGCGATCATCTTTGCCGCTGCCGCCTGGCCGGGCGCGAGCGGCCCGGTCCAGCATTCGTTGGCGCCGATCCGCGTCTTGGCGGTCGGGGCAGGATCGGGCACGCCGGCCGATGCCCAGGCCGGCCGGCCGCTCGCCGCCGCCATCGCGCCGACGCCGAAGATCGCGGCGATGCGGGCGAGGTCGCGACGGGCATAGCCTCGGCTCAGCAGGTCATCGGCCGACTCCTCGTTCAGAAGGGTGTCGGTGGCGCTTTCACAATCGATCATCTTGGCTGTCTCCCTGTTGGCTTTGGTCGGTGCGATCGGCCATCCGCCGGTTCAGAATTTCATCGCGTTCCTCAGCATCACGAACGCGATGAAGATGAGGTAGAGGCCGAACACGCGCTTGAGCGGGCCGGCCGGCAAGCTATGCGCGGCCGCCACGCCGAGCGGGGCGGTCAGCACCGACATCGACGCGATGACGACCGTCGCCGGCAAATTGACATAGCCGATCGATCCCCAGGGCAGGCCCGGCTGGCGGAAACCGATAATCGCGAAGCCGATCGCGCTGGGGATCGCGATCAGCGCGCCGATGCCCGATGCGGTCGCGATCGCACGATGGATCGAGCGGCCATGCAGCGTCATCACCATGATCGCGATCGTGCCGCCGCCGATCCCCAGCAGCGAGGAAAAGGTGCCGAGCCCGCCGGCAATCGCGACGCGCGGCGCCAGGCCCGGCATCGAGTCCGAAATGACGTGATTGCTCAGGCGCGGGATCAGGAAGTTGAGCGACATCAGCAGCACGCCAATGGCGAAGATCAGCAGCAGTACATGGCCGTCGACATGGCCGGCAAGGATGACGCCGACGGCATCGCCGAAGATCAGCCACGGCGCCCAGTGTCGCAAGATCTCGAATTCGACCGCACCGCGTTTGGCATGGGATCTAAGCGATCTGAGCGAGGTCAGAATGATCGTCGCGGCCGAAGTACCGATGGCGACATGGGCATATTGATGTTTGTCGCCGCCCAATAGCGGCAGGACCAGCATCAGTGCCGGAACGACGATGAACCCCCCGCCAATGCCGAAAATGCCGGCGGCGAATCCCGCGATCAATCCGGCGCATAACAGCGCGATCAACGGAATCAGCCAAACGCCTTGCGAAGCAGCCAAGAACCAGCCTCCCTGTTGGGTGGGGCCTCTCCCGTCGGCAGTGCTTGTTGTCGCCCTGGCGATTCGCAAGCTGCGCAAGCGATAGATCATTTGCAACAAGAAAATGTGACGGTGGCGATTCTCGCAACTATTTTACGTAGATAGGGATTTGGATCACGATCACCGCTCGTGCAATCGGCGCGCTCGCCTCGATCTACCGCGGGCTAACAGGCCGCGCCCCCGCGGTGCGTCAACAGCCGGCTGTCGGTGATCGAAATCCCGGGAGTCTTCACGATGGCGAAGAATATCGTCTGGCCGGTCATGATCTCCACCTCGGTGCGGTCGACCTTGCCGTCGGCGATCATCACCAAATTGCCTTCGGCCAGCGTCTCGCGCCATTTCTTGCGCTGTTGATCCGATGTGCAATCGGGGTCACGGACATGGACGACGCCGGCCAGCTTGCTGCCAAAGGCGTCGCGCCAATGATAGTCGCCGGCCATTCCGAAAGCGTGGCTGAACCCGCATTCGTTGACCATGCGATGGCTGTTGAAGAAATCCTGTTCGCCCGCCACCGCGAACGGTATGTCGCCGCCGCCATTCCACACGACCATGTCGCCCACCGCGATCGTCACTGTCGCGGGCGCGACGGAGAATCTCTTGCCGTCGGAACTCACGCGCAGATTGTGTTGCGCCATCTCCGCGGATTTGCGTTCCGCCGCCTGGTCCTTGACGTGGACGACGAAGGGATAGTCGCTGGAAATCGCCTGGGCATGGCCGGGGACGATCGCATAGCGGTAATCGCCGGGGCGCATGAACCGCTGCGCATAGCAATCGGCGCGTCCCAGGGCCCGGCTGTCGAGCGCATTGTACATCGTGTCTCTCCTTCGGTCAGGCAGGTGAAATGTCGGCGGTCAGTACGAGTTCGTCCTCGTCGCTCGACTCGACGCTGGCGGCGATGGCATCGATCGTGACATGGACCGCCGGATCGATCGGCCCCTCGAGCGGCAGCACCTCGAATAGCTGAGGCTGTTTGTAGATCGGGATTCTGAGCCCGCTGACGAACGGGGTCAGGATCGGACCGAGCAAGCCGGTCAGTCCGGCCACTCCGATCAGCGCCAGGATCGTATCGACCGCCAGCGCCAGGAACGGCCCGATAAACGGGATCGCCAGCAGGACCGGCGTGATCGCCGCGCCGATCACCAGCAGCAATCCCGCGGTGGTCGGCCCGAAGCGGAGCGACGGCAAGCCGACGACCACGCCTTCCACGTTCCAGATTCCACCGGCCAGGCTGATCGCCAGGCTGAAGTCGCCATCGGCCTCGACGAAATCCGACAGGGGCACGTTCACCCCGATGGTCGGCCAATCGATGCAGATGCGCGGCGTACAGACGCGGCCGACGCATGGGATATGAACGCATACCTGGGGCAAGCAGAAATCGGGCAGGATCGTACTCAAATCGATCCCGAATCCCAGATTGGCCGACCAATTGACGCGGAGATTGGCGACCCGGATGATGTCGGGCGCGATCAGGTCGATATCGCCGTTCACCAGGGTCGCCGATACCGAATAACTGGCGACGAAGGGGCCGAGATTGCCCGATCCGCTCGCACTTTGCGGAGGGATCAGGGCGATCGCGGTGTCGATCAATATATTGGCCGCGGTTTCGTCAACGGCTGCGATAATTTCCGCCATGGCGGGCCTCCTTGGCTTGGGTCACACGATGCCGCGGACCTTGATCTGGTCGTCCTCGATCAACGGACCGACGACGGGAACGAGCTGGAACGCGCCGGCACGCAGCGCGCGGAGCGGCAGCCGGATACCGGCGAGCACCGCCTGCAGGATCATGAACAGCAAGCATTCGAGGAAGGATTCGAGCTCATCGGGCTTGATGTCGACGATCTCGACAGCGTCGATCGCCAGCGCGATCCCATCCTCCCCGGTCGAGGTATAGACGTGTTCGAGGTGACCGACCGCGAAGACGCGGAGCCGGAAGCAGGTCAGCTCGCTAAGCGGATGCTTGGGGTCATCCCGCGCCGGCTCGCGCGGATTGTCCTGGCCGTGGGTTTGCCCCTTATCGGGGCGCGGCGGTTTGGGATCGATGCGGATCTTGCGGCATTCGATGCACAATTGCGCTTCGAGTTCGATGCTGAACTGGCCCGGCCCCAGACTGAGTTCGGGCGGCAGCGCGCTGCTCTGTTTGAACAGGTCGACCCGCGGGATCGACAGTCGCAGGCGCCATTGGATGCCGCCGGCCACGCCGGGAAATCCGATCGCATCCATCCGCGTTTCGGCGCTGGTGGTGACCGGCGTGAACGCCGGCGAACCATAAGCCAGATAGCGCGGACGCGCGGTGCAAAAGGCGGTGATGGCGTCGTTGAGAGCGGTCTCGTGGACGCTGGCGAACACCGTTTCACCCTGGGTGAGACTCATCGGAAATCTCCTAAGTTGCCGGCCGCTTCAGGCGGGCGTGATGGCGAAGGCGCGCAGCCCGACCTGGCCTGCCGGGTCTCCGTTCGGGGCGTCGAGGCCGCTCAACCGACCATAGCCGTTGGTCGCGAGCGCATAGACGTAGAGGCTCTCGCCAAACGCGGCGCGGGTGCACGGCGTTTCGCTGGCCGGAACCGCCTCTGACAGCAGGGTGGAGACCGCCACACTCTTGCTGAACAGATCGCCGCTGCGCGCGAAGCCGTTCAGGCTCGGCGCGTCGACCAGGCCGGCCGCGCTTGCCGACGGTAGCGGCGTGGCGACTCGCGCGACCCCGAAGCCGGCGCTTGCGAAATTGCCCGGCTGGCTCGCCCGGAACACGATCGTCGCCGCCGCGCCCAGGGCATATTCCAGGAAACCGCATTTGGTGTCGTTCGCCCCCGGTGCCACCGACACCGAGTCGATCGTCCCGAAGCAGGGGCGGTTGTCGACATGCAGCACCAGTCGAAATCCCACTGCGTGCAGCGTCACGGGATCGATCAGCAGCCGGTCATGCGTCGCGGGCGTCGCCGTATAGGTCGGCCCGGTCAGCGGCGCGGGGGCGAGGATCTGGTTGATCCCGACGCCTTCAGCGGTCAGGTCGACGCGCGTCATCGTCCCGCCGACATTGCGGAACAATTCGAGCTTGAGCTCATATTTGCCCAGCAACCCGGCGGTGTTCCAATAGGCGCTGGCCAGGTCGTAGCTCTCGTCGAGCGATTCCCAATCCTCGCCGCCGGCGGGTAGCGCCGGTGTCACCTGGAAGAAATAGCCGCCGGGGATCGACGGGTCGGGGCCGACCAAAGCGGACTTGTAGATCGTCGGGGCCGACGAACTCGCCGGAACCTCGCGATAATGGCGCCTGACATCGGCCTGGATCGCGATCCAGTCGGCATCGCTGGTCGAGCCAAGCGGGCGATAGGACCAGCGATAATGGGTGATTCCCGCCGGCTTGAGCCCGTCGCCGAAATCGACGCGCGGCTCCAGCGTCGCGCCGAATGGCGATTCGCGGCCATAGCTGACGGAAAATAGCGGCGTCGCGGTGCCGGCCTTGGCTGGATCGGCGGCGGGATTGATGATCGACGGCTCGCGGTTGATCCCGCCCATGCTGACGTCGCGGGCGATCGTCTTGACCACCACCTGCTTGCCCTTCAAGTCCGGGACTTCGCCGCAACCCGGCACGCGCGGGTCGGTCACCGTGATCGCCACCTCGGTGCCGCAGGCATAATCCCACCACACATGGCACGCGATCGGCGGGCGATAGACCGGCGTCCAGGTGCCGCCGATCGCATATTCGACCCAGAAATAGAGGTCGGGCTTGTCGCCGGAACACAGGTACCAGATGCTGGTGTCGAACCGGCCCTGGTCGTCGGTCGTGACGACGCGCAGTTCGTCGCAGGTGTAGAACCAGCGATGCAACCACGGCCAGCGGCAGATCCACGGCCGGATCAGGTCCAGATTGTCGAGCAACGTCTTGCGGACGATCGACACGGCGTCCGATCGCAGCGCGAATTGCGTCGCCTGGGGCAGCATGCGGAGCGGGTCGCCTGGCGGGTCGGGTTGCGGATTGAACGCGACGGCCGCTCCATGATCCGGCATTTGCCGGCTGAGCGTGAAGGCGCGGTCTGGCAGGCCGGGCGGCAGCGGTTGCGGATTGAGCGCGACCTGCTCGATGCCGTTGCCGATCACGCGGCCGGCGATCGCCTGGGCGCGTAACCCGGCAATGTCGGGAAGGTCGACGATTTCGCGCAATGGCCCCGGATCGGGAACGGGCGGCCAGGGGAAGGGCTGGCGGATCAGGTCGATCAGCTCGTCGCGCAGGCGATAGATATCCTGGTCGGGCAGGCGCAGGATCAGCCAGGGCAGGCGATCGACTTCGCAGATATGGACGCGCGCATTGCACACCGGTGCTTCGACCACGACACCGCCGGGAGAGGTCTCGCGGACCATCACACGGCCGCGCACGCGGCACCGGCATAGCGGCCAATGCGGCCAGATCAGCTCGGGAACCTTGCCCAAGTCATAGACCGAAAGATCCGACCGGGCCCGGATCGCCGGCTCGAACGCCGACAGGCGTTCCATCGTGGAGAGCGAAAGCGGTCCGGCACGATCGGTCTTGTCGAGCGAGGGGCCGACGAAAACGCGTGTTCCGCGTGGCAGGCTGGCCAAAGCGAACGCCGCCTCGCCTTTTGCCACGGCGGCGCTGGCGATCGGGCTTCCGCCGCGATCGAACAGATAGACCGATGTGTCGATGTCGCTGTCGGGCTTGCCTTCGAACCCGACCTTGAAAGTCAGTTTGCCCGCCTTGCCGCTTGGATTTGCCATGGTCGCCTCCGATTGTGCATCTGCTCTCATGTCCGACAGGCAAGCCTTCCAATCCGCGAAGCGAATTGGTCAGAATTTGGCACAACTTGTCCACCATCGGCCCCTATCGGGCCAAATGTACTTGCTTGACTGTCAGTACATATCGAATTGATACGGGCGACCCGCGCTTCCGACGGTGGTTAATGTCGGAATTACCTACATTCGATATTGGTATATAATTAGGCACAACTGGGTGTATCGCCAGACTGTGCGATTTCTTATTTATTCGAGTCGGAATATATACTCTAGGATGAATCCGACATATCCGACGGAATGATGCCTGACGGAGATAATGCGGATCCCGCCACGCCGCCGAACGCGCTCCGCTAATGCCTGTGGACGCGGTGGCGGATGGCGGTTTTCGGCGGCTTTTCCGACGAATTGCCGGGCGAGCGCGCTATCGGACGTGCAACCGCGCCAGTGCGATGCCGGCGAGGTTTTGCGATCGTTTGACGTGACGGAACCGAGCCTTGCCAAACGCGGGCAGCAGGTCGGTGAGCGACTCGAAATGCTGCAGGCACTCGTTCCTGCACGGCGCCGTCGCATTGGCTTGGCCGATGACGGCCAGAGAATCGCCCAGGAACACCGGATCCATCAAACCTTGGTCGCGCGCGACCTGTGCCGCCAGGATCAGCGCGCGCCATTCGGCCTCCAGGCTCGTACCCGGCCCGAGCCCCTGCCGCACATATTCGCGTCCGCGTACGACCACCGCGGTTTCCATTCCCGTCGCCGGTCGCCAGCCGCCGTCGAAGAATATCTTCACACGTCCAGCGATCGCCATTCCCCCGGCGCGATGCCGTCAAGCGACCAGTCGCCGATGCTCCACCGCACCAGCCGCAGCGTCGGGTGGCCGACCGCGGCGGTCATGCGGCGGACCTGGCGGTTGCGGCCTTCGCGGATCGTCAGGCGGATCCAGCCATCGGGCACGTTCTTGCGGAAGCGGATCGGCGGGTCGCGCGGCCACAGATGGGGGGGCGGGATATGCTCGGCCTCGGCCGGGCGCGTAGTGCCGTCCTTCAGCCGCACGCCGCTCCGCAAGGCGGCCAATGCGTCGTCGCTCACATCGCCTTCGAGTTGGGCAAGATAGGTCTTGGCGGTCTTGAACTTCGGATCCGCGATCCGCGACTGCAGCCGGCCGTCATCGGTCAGCAGCAACAGTCCCTCGCTGTCGAGGTCGAGTCGCCCGGCCGGATAGACGTCCGCTACGTCGATGAACTGCGACAGGGTAGGGCGCGTCGATCCCTCGGTGCCGCGGTCGGTGAACTGGCACAGCACGCCATAGGGTTTGTTGAACAGGATCAGCCGCGACATGCGGCGGCTTTGATCCAGGGCGGTCCGATTTACAATGTCCGGTAGCGGCGAGTTGAGAGGCGGCGTTCCTTTTAAAGAAGGAATCTAGGATAACCAATTACTTATGATCCATGATTTTCCTCTAAAGTCGTCACCCCGGCCTTGTGCCGGGGGCCACCGTGCCGCAAGCGCGGAGCAAAGGGCGCCAGGGCCGGGCTTAGCCGCGCGGTGGATGCCGGGACAAGCCCGGCATGACGAATTGGGGACGGGATCGCGATCTTAGGCGGCTTCCACTACCACGACATCGGCCCGCCCCTCCGCACCCAAACTCAGCGCCACCGCCTCGGCGACCTTGACGCCATCCACCGCCGCCGACAGGATCCCGCCGGCATAGCCAGCGCCTTCGCCGGCCGGAAACAGCCCGGCGGTGTTGAGGCTCTGAAAGTCCTTGCCGCGAGTGAAGCGCACCGGCGACGATGTCCGCGTCTCCACTCCGGTCATCAGCACGTCGGGATGATCGTATCCCGGAATCTGGCGGCCGAACACCGGCAGCGCCTCGCGCATCGCGGTCACCGCGAAGTCGGGCAGGCATTGACTGAGGTCGGTGAGTTGTACGCCGGGGCGATAGGAGGGGATCACCGCGCCCAATTCCCGCGACGGCTGTCCGGCCAGGAAGTCGCCGAGCTTTTGCGCCGGCGCCTTGTAGTTGGAGCCGCCCGCGACGAACGCGCGCTCCTCCCAATGGCGTTGCAGCGCGATTCCCGCGAGCGGATCGCCGGGATAGTCGCGCTCCGGATCGATCGCGACGACGAATCCCGAATTGGCGTTGCGCTCGTTGCGCGAATATTGGCTCATGCCGTTGGTCGCGACGCGGCCGATCTCGGAGGTGGCGGCGACGACGGTTCCGCCCGGACACATGCAGAAGCTGTAGACCGTGCGCCCGTTCGAGGCGTGGTGCGAGATATGATATTCGGCCGCGCCCAGGATGGGATTGCCCGCGCTGGGGCCGAAGCGCGCTTTGTCGATCCAGGATTGCGGGTGCTCAATTCGGACGCCGAGCGAGAAGGGCTTGGCCTCGACGAACACGCCCGCCGCCTGCAGCATCGCGAACGTGTCGCGCGCGCTGTGGCCGATCGCCAGCACGACGCGGTCGGCCTCGAGATAGTCGCCATCATGAAGATGGAGGCCGCGGATGTGGCGCTGATCGGTCGCATCGGTCGCTATGTCGATGCCGTCGACGCGGGTGCCGAAGCGATATTCGCCGCCCAGCTCCTCGATCGTCGCGCGGATGCTCTCGACCATCGTCACCAGCCGGAACGTGCCGATGTGCGGGTGCGCCTCGGTCAATATCTCCTCGGGCGCCCCGGCCTTGACGAATTCGGTCAGCACCTTGCGGTCGAGATGGCGGCGGTCCTTGATCCGGCTGTAGAGCTTGCCGTCGGAAAAGGTGCCGGCGCCGCCCTCGCCGAACTGGACGTTGCTTTCGGGATTGAGCACGCTTTTGCGCCACAGTCCCCAGGTGTCCTTGGTTCGCTCGCGCACCACCTTGCCGCGTTCGAGGATGATCGGGCGGAATCCCATCTGGGCGAGCACCAGGGCGGCGAGCAGGCCGCAGGGGCCGGTGCCGATGACGACCGGGCGCAAACCCTTGCCGGTCGCGCGGGCGATCGGGCGGTATTCGGTGTCGGGCGCTGGCCTGACATTACGATCATCGGCGAAGCGCGCGAGTAGCGCCGCCTCGTCGCGCACTGTCAGGTCAATCGCATAGATCAACATGATCGCGTTCTTGCGCCGCGCATCGTTGCCGCGCCGGGCGATCTCGAAGCTCAGCAGATCGTCCGCGGCGATCCCCAGCCGTGTGCAGATGGCGGCGGGCAACGCTTCGTCGGCATGGTCGAGTGGCAGGGCGAGGTCGGTCAGGCGGATCATCGGCGGTGCTGTAACGCGGTAGGGCGCGCGGTGCCAGATTCCCCTCCCGTTTACGGGAGGGGCTAGGGGAGGGCGTGTCCCTTCACGGCGAAAGTGGCGACATGCCTCCCCCGACCCCTCCCGCAAGCGGGAGGGGAGTTAGCCTTCAGCCTTGTCCGCCATATCCATGAAGTTCCGCGCGGCGTCGCGGTCGGCTTCGTCCTTGAATGCAACGTCTAAGTCTGGCGCGACGCCGAGCATGTACATCAATGTCCACAAGGCGAAGCGACGCGGGCGGTCCTTTTCCAGGCCCAGATCGACGCGCATCCGTTCGGTACCCGCCTCGAACGCGGCCGGCGTCAGCGCGGCCATGTCGGCAGTGCCGAAATAGTGGCGCAGGCGGTCGTCGAGATCCATGGCTCGATTAACGCGCCTTGACCAGCGCGGCGTCAAGCGCTTGCAAAAAGCGCGAGCGGTCGGCCTTGGCGAACGCGGCTGGCCCGCCGATCTGATCGCCGCCCGCGCGCAGATCGGCCATGATCGCGCGCGTCGCGATCGCCGCGCCGATCGAGCTTGTCGTGAACGGCTTGCCGTTGGGGGCGAGCACCTGGGCGCCCGCCTTGAGCGCGCGGTCGGCGAGCAGGATGTCGGCAGTGATCACCACCGCGCCCGGCCCGGCCGCCTCGGCGATCCAGTCATCGGCGGCGTCGAACCCGTCGCTCACCACGATCCGCGTGATCAGCGGATGAGCGGGGACGCGCAGATGGCTGTTGCTGACCACCCAAACCGGCACCTCCAGCCGCCACGCGACCTTGTAGATCTCGTCCTTGACCGGGCAGGCATCGGCATCGACCAGGATGCGGCGAGAGGGCGGAGTATTCATCCCACGTCCCCTAAACCGTTAGCCTCGAGCTTGTCGAAGGCGGCCGCGTAGCATGCGATCCGCACCCCCGTCATGCCGGACTTGTTCCGGCACCCAACGTGCAACAACGGCTGGATTCCGGTGTGGATGGTTAGGCCCCGGAACAAGTCCGGGGTTGTCTGTTGGCATGGATGTATAGGTCTTGCATTCCGCGCATAAGCGGGATGCCCGGGTCGGGTGGCCACCCGACCCGGGCGCGGACAGTTCGACCGTTCCGGGGTGGGGCCCGAAGGCCCGTCGTC